>VSSQ01000003.1_pt1 | contig 550227 bp, 511 predicted proteins | sample 4763081 | NCBI WGS metagenome assembly VSSQ01 (sample SAMN12137344, study PRJNA551015) | bioreactor metagenome | isolation source: SDC9 anaerobic chlorinated ethene degrading culture | place: USA: Knoxville, Tennesee | collected 2015-01-01 | reverse complement strand
CCCCCGACCCTCTGGGTGTAAACCAGATGCTCTGAACCAACTGAGCTAAGAACCCGAATTTTTTGAAAAGGTCTCGTTCCTTTTTTGTGGGTCCTGAGGGATTCGAACCCCCGACCCTCTGGGTGTAAACCAGATGCTCTGAACCAACTGAGCTAAGAACCCTCTTTCACGATTTCTCGTTTTGAGTGGTGCAAATATACAACTTATTGCGATTTCTACAAATTTTTTTCTAAAAATTCTCCCACTACAAAGTTACTACCGCCCACAAAAATCAGTTCTGCTGACTTACATTTTATTTTAGCTGCCTGAAAACCAGCATCTACTGTTTCAAAAATTTGAAAATCTATTTTTGCAGAAATTAGTAAATTTTCATACTCTTTTGGACTTCTTCCTCTGCTAATAGAGGGTTTTACAAAGTAATATTGAGCATTTTTGGGTAAAATTTTCAATACCTCATCTATTTTTTTATCATTCACAAAACCGAGGACAATGTGTTTATACTTTTCAATGGCATTCAATTGATCAAAAACCATTTCTAAACCAGCTTGATTATGAGCGGTATCACAAATAATCAATGGATTTTCTGAAAACTGAAACCATCTTCCGATGAATTTGGTGTTTTGGTGAACGTTTATCAAGCCATTTTCAAGAGAACTTTCAGAAATTTTTATGTTTTGTTTCCTCAACTCATCTACCAAAGCCAGAACTACTCTTATATTTTTCTTTTGATAATTTCCCTTCAAATCAGTTTCTAAATCAGTAGAAATTCTGGTGGCATCTATAAATTCCGAATGATTTTCGATGGCTTTTTGTTGAATAATATTTTTAACCAAATCTCTATCGTCGCCAGAAATAATGGGAATATTAGGCTTTACAATCCCTGCTTTTTCTGTGGCAATTTCTTCCAGAGTTTCTCCCAAAATATTCTGATGGTCTAAATCTACATTGGTAATAGCAGAAACCAAAGGTTTTATAATATTGGTAGAATCTAATCTACCGCCCAAACCTACTTCAATAATGGCAAAATCTACCTTTTTTTGATAGAAATATTCAAATGCCATAATCGTGGTAAACTCAAAAAAAGAAGGAAGAATTTCTTCTGGAATATTCCTCAATTTTTGAATAAAATCAAAGACAAATTCTTTCTCACAATTGACTCCATTAATTTTAATTCTCTCTGTAAAATCAATTAAATGAGGAGAATTATACAAACCAACTTTGTATCCTTGTTCTTGTAAAACCGAAGCTAGCATATTACTGGTAGAGCCTTTTCCATTAGTTCCACCAATATGAATCATCTTCAGTTTTTCCTGAGGATTCCCGAAAAAATTACAAAGTTTTGTAATATTTTCTAAACCTGGTTTATATGCTTTTTGACCGTCAATTTGGTAATTAGGCATTTGTACAAAAAGCCAATCTAGTGCTTCTTGATAAGCTTCTGGAGTAAAATAAATTGGAGTATTTTTTGACACAAATTTTTTTTTTTCAAAGATAGGGAAACCCCATTTTATTTTGAAATTTTAAAAATAAAAACTCAATATTTTTTGTTACATTTGAATAAACCACAAAATATTAAAAAATGGAAATTCAACATGAAGATAATGGCAAAAAGGGTGTTTTTTTCATAGAAGAAAACGGAGAAATCATTGCTGAAATGACCTACGTTTGGTCTGGTGAAGACAAAATTATCATAGATCACACTGAGGTTTCAGAAAAACTTGGAGGAAAAGGAATCGGGAAGCAATTGGTTCATAAGGCAGTAGAAATGGCTCGTGAAAAACATATTAAAATCCTTCCACTTTGTCCGTTTGCGAAAAGAGTTTTTGATAAAACTGAAGAATATAAAGACGTACTTTTTTAACCCTTAATTTTTTGCAAAATGCCTGATCAAAACATAAAAGAATATTCAAATGGAGAAGTAACGGTTCTTTGGGATGCTTCAAAATGTATTCATTCTGCGAACTGTGTAAAAAACCTTCCAGAAGTTTTTAAACCTAAAGAAAAACCTTGGGTGCAAATGGAAAATTCTACTTCAGAGAACATTATTTCTACAGTAAATAAGTGCCCATCTGGAGCATTATCTTTGAAAAAATAAGAAGTTTTTAGAAGGTAATTTTATATGTTCCGGTAGAATTAGTCGAGGCTTTTTCGGCTTTTACGTATTTTTTTACCCAAATTACCGCAGCAGTAACGACACATGGATCCGATATTCCACTGCTTCTGCGCGCTGAAATCACGTTTCCGGCTTTATCAACCGTATAAGAAATGGTAATGGTTCCGTTTGCCGTACAGTTATGAGAGGGCTGTTCGCCACCTTTTCCCATGGTTCCAGGAATATAAGAAATAAGTTTTCTGTCAACACCAATTTTGCTATCACCATCTCCTTTTCCACCAAGAGGATCGCCAGAATTCCCCACGATTCCATTGGTTCCTTGCGTTCCAGTCTTCGTTCCTCTTCCTTTGATAAGATTGCCAATTGCGGCGGTTCCTTGTCCGTCACCTTGAGCGTTTTTGGTAGTGGTATTGCTGGTAGATGATGTTTTAGAGGTGGTAGATTTGGAAGCTGTAGTTTCCGAAGATTTCGTGGATTTTTTTTCTGTTTTCTCCGTTTTTACGGCAGTAGTTTTTTCAGATTTTCCTGTGATGATTTTTTCTGCAGGTTTTTCTACAGCTTTTGGAGTTTCTACAATTTCTTGAGGTTGTGGTTCAGGAGTTTTTAACTCTTCAGGGATATAAATATCTGCTGAAGCTAAACTTCCTTCTTGATTAGCAGGTTCTTCTGCTCCATTTCCGTTTCTATTGTCGCCGAAATTAATCAGCATAGTGGTTACTTTCTCTTCTTTTGGGATTTCTCTCACGAATTGGTAATAAAAAATCAACAAAAACAACAATGCCGAAATCAGCGCAGTAAGTGTTGCGCTTTTTAGCTTGTCAATTTTTTCGTCTCGTTTATGTTGAGTTATCGTTTCCAATATAAGTTTTGGCTAAATTTGATTTTAATTTCTATAAATGGACTAAAGTCCATTCCAATTGATTATTCTTGAACTGTAGCAATCGCTAAGCCATATTTGTGTTTTTCGGCGATTTCCATGGCATAAACTACGTCTTTATGCTTGCAATTTTCGTCCGCTCTAATCGTGAAAGTAGGATTAGGCGAACCTTCTACCAATTTTACAATATTTTGTTCTAGTTGTTCTTTTGGCGTTTCTAAATCATTTACAAAATACTTGCCATCTGCATTTATTGTAACGGTTGTAGGGTCTGTAACGCTAGGATCTTGAGCGGCAGCTTTTGGTAAATTCACATCTATTGCGCTTTGACTGATGGCAGAACTGGTAATCATAAAGAATATCAATAACAGAAAGATAATATCTGTCATCGAAGCCATACTGAACTCGGCGCTTACTCTATTTCTTCTTTTCAATTCCATTCTTAAAAAGTTTGAGGTTAGGTTTTAGAAGAATTAAAGTGGTTTATTAAGTGTATCCAAAAACTCATTCACGTGAGTTTGAATTTTTAGCACCAGTCTATCTACATTGGTCACCAAAATATTATAGAAAAAATAGGCAGGAATTCCCACAAATAAACCCACTGCAGTAGTGGCCATCGCAGTATAAATTCCCGATGCCAAAAGTTTAGGCGAAACGGCTCCCGTAACATTAGAAATCTCGAAAAATGCCATAATCATTCCGACTACCGTTCCTAAGAAGCCTAACATAGGTGCTGCTCCAGAAGCTGAAGCGAGAATATTCAGGTTTTTTTCTAATTTAGAAACTTCTAACTGTCCTTGGTTTTGCATTGCATTTGAAATATCAGAAATGGGTCTTCCTATTCTGGTTAAGCCTTTTTCTATCATTCTGGCTTCTGGCGAATCTGTTCTTCTGCATAAATCTATAGCAGATTGTATTCTTCCGTCATGAATGCAGTCTTTAATATTTTCTAAAAAATTAGGCGTTTCTTTAGAAGCTCTTTTGATGAAAAAATATCTTTCGAAAAAAACATATAATGCTAAAATTCCCAAAAGGAAAATAGCAATCATAATGGTATTTCCTATAATTCCTCCGCTGAAAAGTACATCCCAAAGTGAAAATACTTGTTTCTCTGTCACTTTATTGTTAATGATAGTAGTCGTGGCTTGTAAAAACATAATGAAAAATGTTAAGTTCGAATTTCTAAACGATAAATTTAGTGAAAAATTGTAGAATTTCTCGTAGCAATGAATGTTTTTTGAAAAATACTTTTCAAAAAAACTTTAAAAATAAAATAAGATTCTGATGGTTTTAAACGGGAAAGAAAACAGCAGAAAGTTACTCTTCTATTTCGATATCATCTGCTTTGAAATGACATTTCAATTTAAAAGGAATGGGCTCATCAGAACCGGTATAGAAATCATCTATTTTCCCTTGCCAGAATAATTGTAGCACATCGTCCTCATCTTTAGAAAAACTAAGTTCATTCTCGTAGAGATAGGCTTCTTCGTCGTCATAAAGGTCTACTTCTGTATAGGTTTCTTCTTCTGTATCTTCTATACGGAATGTTTTTCCTTCTAATTCGTTAGAATCAATAGGAAATTCGAATACGTCTAAGGATAGCTGAGGAAAATTATATTGTAGAGAATCGTCTTCTACATGGTCTAAAGAATCATCTGTAATGATTTCTACTTCCAGAAAATTTTTTGAATTGAGATAAACCGCCTTGCAATATGTGTTAGAGATATGGTATTTAAGGGTTTCTTCTGGGTGATAGATTTTTAAAATCCCTTTCATGATGGTGTGTTAAAAAGAATGTTTGTTTTTAAATTTAAAAAAAATGATTGTCTTTAACAAAGATAAAAAATTTATAAAACCATAAAAGGTTTTTCGTTAAAAATCATAAAAAACGCAGTAAAAAATTTACCGCGTTCGTTATTTTGAAAAATTTATTTGAAGTTAAACTTCAGCGTGAGTACCACTTGTCTCGGTCTAATATTTACCGTGGTGTAAGAAGTCTGATTAAAGGTAGAATTGAAAGTTACATTTTCGAATACATTATTATTGGTAATATTCAGCACTTTCAGTTCTAAATCTATTTTTTCTTCGGACATAGAATATTGGTAAGAAAGGTCAAAGAAAGCATTTTTAGCCGTTCTTTCTCTGTTGCTAGAATGCAGTTCGTCCCAAGTGAATCCTAATGTGTGATTTTTGAAAGGATATACATAAGCAGAAAGTGCGTGATTAAATGAATTGGTTTTGTTATTAAATCTTGCATCGTCTGGAGATTTTGTGTTATTAAAATTCCAATTGGCATTATAATCTACACTTAACCAAGAGAAATAATTGTTATTAAATTTAACACTTACTCCTTGATTTACGCCTTCTACATCTATAAAACTAGATTCTGTAGGTGTAGAATTGGCTGGTAACTGTTGGTAATTGTTCAATGAGTAATTATATCCTACAGAAGCGTTGGTCTTAAATTTAGGGAAATATTTCCCGAGTTCTGTTCTTGCAGAATTGGTTTTGCTGTTGTTCTCTAAATTATATCCTTTGATGATAAACTGCTGACTTGCTTCATCTAATTCATTAAGGAAAGTTACGTTATTGGTTCTATCATTAAAATTATAACTTACATTAAAGAAAATGTTATTTAATGGATTTCTGTATTCTAATCTTGACCCAACGAAATTAGACCTTGTTTGCTGAATATCAGTATTTCTAGAAGATAAATTTTTAGCAGACAAAAGAATAAAACCATTATAAACATCATTGATGCTTCCAAAAGAATTGGTAATTCCCGCGAAAGTTGAAATTTTCCAGAATGAGGTCAAATCATATCTCATAAACAATCTTGGTTCATAAGTCACTTTATTTAGAGTTTTATCTAAATTATTGGTTCCAGTTGCAGAAATATTATTAAAATTAATCGGGAAACTTAAATTCACATCTAAACCTTCTCTCTTGTAATTCACCATCATTTGTGCATAAGGTTTTAGATTTTTAAAGTTAATGTCATTTTCTAATGCATTTCCACTAAATTGATAATCCTGAATAGAGTTTCCTGTAACGCCATTTACATCTGTAAGTAGTTTGTTATTGGTATAATTAAGACCAACTTCTGGTGTAAAAGTCCAATTCTTTTTAGACAAACCAATAGATGCAGAATGTACCGCTTCGAAAGTTTTAAGATTAAGGAATTGATGTACCACTTCACTGTTATTTCCACCATCTACATTTTGTAAATTCACCACATAATTTGCTGGATTGATGAATAAATCTTGCTTGTCATCTCTATAGCTGATGAAAGACATGGTATTCACTAATCTTTCTTTCCAAGGAATAATAGCACTTAATGAGTTTTGAAAACTATTAGATGGCGTTTTTGTTCTTTGGTTTGAAGCGATATTGTTGTTTTTAGTATTCGCCAAATCTCCGTTCCAAAGTCCGTTATACGTAGTGGTATTTTTAAAGAAACTTTTATTGGCGTTTTTAGAGAAAATAATTTCACCTTTTGCTTGGTTGGTATAGAAATTATTAGACACTAATGAAGTATTGGTCAAATCATTATTCGCATTGAAGGTTTTTACCATGCTTTCTCTTTCTATAGCGTTATTGCTATAACTTGCATTAGCTTTTAACTCCCATTGCTTCGAGAGATTAGTCAAAACATTAGCAGATAAATAATGTACATTGTTCAATAAATATCTTTTTACAGGCACGTTTTGAGGAGTAGCTGCGTTTTCTACAGAAAGCCAAGAATTTTCAGAAAAATTTCTTCTCATTCCTTCAAATCTATTCCCAAAAGCCAGAATATTATTCTCTTTTTCTACTTCTTCACCCATATTATTGGTTTTGTAATTCAAAACCCATTGGTATTTTTGAGTAAAAAGCATCGGAGAAAGTTTTACATTCCAAAGAGATGGCGCCACACCAAGAGAAGTTTCTCCTCTTCCTGTCATGGTAATAGATTTTTTGAGCTGCACATTAATCGCTGCATTTTCCGAAGAGAGTTTATCCTGAAGAATTTTTACAGGTTGGTGATTTTCAAGCACTTCTACTTTTTGCACAGCATCTTTTGGGAGAGAATTATTGATTACACCGTAACTTCCTTCCATTAAATCTTTTCCGTTGACATAGAATTTGTTAATCGGTTCACCTTGATAGAGAATAGAACCATCTTTATTTACTTCAATCCCAGGAATTTTTTTCAAAACATCTGCTAAACTTCTATCTGCCTTACTTTCGAAAGATTTTAAATCATAAGAAATGGTGTCACCACGTTTGGTAATGAGTTTAGTTTTCAGTTTTATTTCCTTAATTTCTGTAGCTTTTTCTTGAAGCACAAAATTCAAAGTCTGAGTTGCGTTATTATAATTTTCAGTAATGGTTTGGTGGTTAAAAGCTTTTACTTTTACAAGAATTTTTTCGTCATTACTGGTAAAAGTCACTTTATAATTTCCTTTGGCATCGGTAATTGCATATTCTAAAATGGCATTTTTGCCTATTTCTTCTATGGTTACACTTGCACTTGCAAGCGGTTTTCCATCATCATTTTTTACAGTTCCAGAAATGGTTTTCTGAGCAAAAATTACAATTGAAAATAATAAAATAAAGGTAAATGAAAGTATTTTTTTCATGTTTAAAAGTTTATCACTAAAGTATTAGTAAAAGAAAAGGATATTGTGTTACAAAAAATTTTAGATAATCATTTCCTAAAAAGGTTAAAGTCAACACTTGTTGATATTTAAGTATATCGAAAATGGTTTATTTTTCCACAAGAAACGTATTCCTGTTGCTAAATTCAGTAATTTTGCAGAAATTTAATTTTCAAATAAAAATTTATCTTAACATCATATGTCTTTAATCAAAAGTATTTCAGGAATCCGTGGAACCATCGGTGGTAAAGTAGATGATAATCTTACACCTGTAGATGTAGTAAAATTTACTGCAGCTTTCGGAACTTGGGTTCAAAAAAATAAAAATAAAAAAGATTTAACCTTAGTGATTGGTCGTGATGCCAGAATTTCTGGCGCAATGGTTAATTCATTGGTTACCGCTACTTTACAAGGATTAGGAATTCATGTAGTAGATTTAGGACTTTCTACTACACCAACTGTGGAAGTGATGGTTCCAGAACTCAATGCTGATGGCGGAATTATCTTAACCGCTTCTCACAACCCAAAACAATGGAACGCGCTGAAATTGCTCAACGAAAAAGGAGAATTCATCAGCGGAAAAGATGGAGCAGAAATGCTAGAAATCGCCGAAAAGGAAGATTTCAACTTTGCAGAAGTTGACGATTTAGGAAAATACGAAACTAGAACAGACGCTTTTGATATTCATATTCAGAAGATTCTAGATTTACCAATGGTAGATGTAGAAACCGTAAAAGCTAAAAAATTCAAAGTGGTTCTTGATGCGGTAAATTCTACCGGTGGAATTTCGCTTCCGCCACTTTTAGAAAAATTAGGTTGCGAAGTCGTGAAGTTATACTGCGAACCAAACGGACAGTTTCCGCACAATCCAGAACCTTTGAAAGAGCACTTAACCGATATTTGCGATTTAATCAAAAAAGAAGGTGCAGATGTAGGAATTGTAGTAGACCCAGATGTTGACAGATTGGCACTGATTGATGAAAATGGCGAAATGTTCGGCGAAGAATACACTTTGGTAGCTGTGGCAGACTATTTGCTGAGACATAAGAAAGGAGTTGCCGTTTCTAACCTTTCTTCGAGCCGAGCTTTAAGAGATGTAGCTAGAAATCTAAATTCTGAATATTTTGCAAGTGCTGTAGGAGAAGTAAATGTGGTGACTTTAATGAAAGAGAAAAATGCAGTCATTGGTGGAGAAGGAAATGGCGGAATTATTTATCCTGATTTGCATTACGGAAGAGATTCTTTAGTTGGCGTTGCATTATTTTTAACACATTTGGTTAAAGAAAACAAAACCGTTTCTGAGTTAAGAGCTACATATCCAGCGTATTACATGGGTAAAAAGAAGATAGAACTTACTCCAGAAATAGATGTAGATGCATTATTGGTGAAAATGCAGGAAGAATATAGAAACGAAGAAATTTCTACGATAGATGGTGTGAAAATTGATTTTCCAGAAAATTGGGTTCACCTCAGAAAATCAAACACAGAACCTATTATTAGAATTTATACAGAAGCCTTTTCTCAGCAAGAAGCAGATGAATTGGCAGACAAAATGATAGCAAAAATTAAAAGTTTAATATAGAGATTAGAAATCAGAGGTTAGAATCTAGAAAATGTATTTTAAAATCTAACCTCTAATATCTAAAATCTAATATCTATAAAATAATTTGGAAGAATTTTTTGAAAATGAGCTTGCTAAAAAGTTCGAAGACATGATAGAAAATAACGAACAATTCTACTTTGATACAGAAGAAGTAGAAGACATTGTTATTTTTTATTTAGAAATGGGAGACATCAATTTTGCAGAAATGGCTGTGAATTATGGTTTAAATCTTCATCCTAATTCTATCGAACTGAAAGTTAAGCAATTAGAAGTATTTTTAGAACTCGAAAAATATGTTCAAGCTCGTCAATTAATTGAAGAGTTAAAACCTTCGTGTTCAGAAAGCACCGACTTTTTGGTTTGTTGTGCCAAATATTATTCCAACAACGGAAATCCCAGAAAATCAATAGAATTTTGCGAAAAAGCATTAGAACTAGGAGAGGAAGAAAGTTTCTTGCATAATTTCATTGCAGATGAATATTATAATCTTCAAGACCCTTTTAATGCATTGAAAAACTATAAATTAGCATTAAAACACGATCCTCAAGATGAATATGCACTAGAAAGTGCAATGATGTGTTATGGCGAAATGAATCGTCATGCTGAAGCAGAAGAATTTTTACAAAATTATATCAATCAGTTTCCTTTTTCGGAAACCGCTTGGTTTGAAATGGGACAATTCTATTTCAACCGAAAAAACTACGAAAAAGCAATTCAGTCTTTCGATTATTTACTCGCGATTAATTCTGATGCAGCTGGAGTTTATGCCAATAAAGCAGCGTGTTATGAAGCGATGGAACAATGGGAAAAAGCGATTGAGGTTTACGAAGAACAGCTAGAATTAGAATATACCAAAGCTTTTACTTTTTACAAAATTGGATTGTGCTACAAAGCAGCCAAAAAAAATATGGAAGCGCTTCGTGCTTTTCAGAAATCTTTAAGAGAAGACCCTCAGTTTTATCTTTCGATGATGGAGCAGAGCGATCTTTATTTGGAAATGGGAAGCATGAAAGAAGCTCTGCACTTTGCTAAAGAAGCAGTTGCGCTGAATGAAAACAACTTAGAATTCCAGAAGAAATTGGCTTTTCTATATATTGATTCTGGCAGATTTGAAGAATCACTTTCTTGTCTTAAAAAATTGGTAGATGTAGAGCCAAAAAGATTTTACAATTGGTATGCATACAGCGAAGTAATCATGCTTATCGGAGAATATGAAGATGCAATTACTGTTTTAGAACAAGCTACCAAAATTCACCAGAGGGCAGAATTGTATTATCAACTCAGCAATTCTTATCTTCACTTAAATGATGAAGAAAACGGACAAAAAGCATTGCAAAAAGCCCTAGAATTAGATGAAAGTCTTTCGAGCGACATGCAAGAAAAATATCCTTTTATTAAGGAGCAAATTTCTAAAGAAAAGAGTAAAAATAAATAGCAAATCCCGAGAAATTCTTGGGATTTTTTTTATTTTTGGTTAATGGCAAAAAGAAAAACTAAAGAACCAAAATTCTGGGGAGAAAGTCTAGGTTGCTGGACAAACATTCTCGCAATATTAGCAGGTCCTGCTTTAATTTTATTGTTTTTGGTAGTAAAAAGAATATTTGAGTCGGATAAACAGCTAATTCCATATTCTATAATTCCAATCATTTTAGGAATTATTTTTGAATTAAAAAGATTAAAATCTTCTTGGAAAGAAATTGCAGGAAAACTTTTATTTACACTTGCTATAAGTCCTTTAATTGCATTTTTACCTGGAAAAAATGAGCGTAACTATAGTTTTGATGGTCACATTCAGTTTTTTCCCTTTGTTTTTATTTTGGTATTTTTGGTTGTATCAATTGTATATTTTATTGGAAAAAACGAAAAAGAAAAATTAGTTCCCATAATTAGCGAAGGAATAGTTTTACTTCAGTCTATTTCAATCATCTATTTAATAACTTCACTACAATATTTTGAAGATATAGGACCCTTTAAAACTTTAGTTCTAATAGTAGGACTGCTATTTGTCTTAGTCAGTTTATTTTATGCATTTACAGACTATCCTCACAGTAAGTTTTCATCAATTTTACTAAGTATATGGAGTTCTATAATCACTCTTATTTTTGCTGTTAACTTTATAATAAGGGCTTTTCAAAATGAGATTTCTTTTGATGACACTTTAGATTATAACCTCATCACTACTTTACAATACTTTCTTTTGGGAATTTCTTCTATTTATATGCTGAGAAACGCTTATTTAATTTTTGGTTATCTTCCTTCAAAAGGAGAAAGCAGCAGTGATTATAAGAAAAGGAGAAAAGAAATTTCACAAATCCATTTTTCTAGATTTTCAAATTATCAGGTAAATGTTTGGAGTTCTGTTTTCTGTGTAGTTTTTATAGGTTCAATTTTTATGGCTAATTCATATATAAATATATTTTCTCCCTACACATTAATTTGGTTAGTTTTCACTTTATTTCCCTATATAATGTACTATTGGGAAGAATATGTGATTAAACCAATTTAATGATAATTCTGCTCTAAAAACCAAATAAATTCTTCCATTCTATACACATTATTCGCGACTAAGAAAACAAATAAAATTCCTACTAAAACCGTCAGAAAAGAAAGCATTTTTGGAGAATTTTTATACCCGAAAAATAACCAACCGAGCATCATAGGAACTACAAAAATGAAATGTCCGCCGTAAATATAAGAGGTATGCAAACCAAACTTCAAAACGCAATGAATAATGATATCTACGAAAAATGAAAGCATTAAAATTTGCACAAATTTGTTTTTGAAATTTTTAAAATAACTCCAAAAAACAAGAACCAGAACTGCGCCAACAAAAATATACGGAGCTACAGATGTGAAAACATCCATAAATAGCGCGTTGTAGTGAAATCCTTTTTTATTGTGATAATCTCTCACCACGAAATTTGAAAAAATCATATTTCCCCCGAAAAACCAAGACGCAATCATGTCCCAAAGTGGTGTTACTTTTGGTTTTGAGAATTTCTCGTATTGTTCACCTGTTTTAGTGAAAATCCTCATATAATCCCAATCTAATCGGTACAAAAATAACAACACGAAAACCGCGGCTGAAATCATAACTCTAATCGCAGCATTGAAAAAGTTTTTAAAATTCTTGAATAAACCTTTTTCAAAAAGGATAGGAATGTAGACTTTTACAATATTCGTAATGGTTAAACCTCCTACCAAAACCGAAGCGAAAGTTAAAGGAAATAGAGAAATTTTCTTCTCTTTTTTGAGTTTTGCCGCTGCGTAATAATTAAATGCTACTAAAAAAAGTAAAGTATATGTATAAGTTTCTGGCGTGAAAGAAAGTAAAACTGGAGTCGTAAAAAAAGCAAAGAAAAAGGTAATTAATACATTGATTTTCAATGGAATTCTTACAATATTTCTTAAATATTTGAATAATTGAACCAAAGCCAAACTCACGGCAAAATTACTGCACCAAGCCAAAACCAAACGGAAAATTTCATTCTTTTTACCCTCTGAAATCCAAAGCGCAAATTCTCTGATAAAATCGAAGAAATAATTAGAAAGCGGATGTCTCTCGAAACCACCACCTGTCATTACAATCGAGCGATTATCAAAACTGAAATAAGCGTCCCAAGGAATTCTATCATCAAATATAATTCTGTAATTCAGGGCGATATAGCTTCCTAAAATCCCGTAAGAAGTGAGGAAAATCACAAACAAAATCCATTCTACCCCATTGCTTGGGAAAATCAGTTTTAAAGTGTCTTTGAATTTTTTCAAGGATAAAATTTTTGCAAAAGTATGGTTTTTAAACGCAAAGAGCGCAAAGAATGTTTTACAAATCAACTGTTTTTAAGTTCGCAAAGATGCTTTGCAGTTGCAAAGCATTCATTTCACAAATTTACAATTATGAAGAACAAGAAAGGGAACTGCAACCCACTACTCCTTCATATTTTTCTGGTCTTTTTACCGAAAATTCTGGGTAAATTTCTTCGTAAGGTTTTTGTAAAGCGTTCCAAAGTTTGTCAAAAAGTTCTGTTTTGCCTTCTTCCATTTCTGCAATGCAATTGTACAGCAAATAGTTTCTCAAGACAAATTTCGGATTGACTTTTTGCATGATTTTTCGGCTTTCTTCTTTGGAAATTTGATTGTAAGATAGTCTTTGTCTGTAATTTTCTACAAATTCTATCACCAAAGTTTCTTGTTCTTTATTCAAGTTTTGATAGAAAGATTTTTTGAAATGCCCAACGATATCTGTGTATTCTTCAAGCGTTTCTAACTGACTGAAAAACAAAGTGTAATCTGTAGAAATTTCTTCCATCAATTTTTGCCAAGAAGTAAAGAAATCTGCATCATATCTTTCTAATTTTTCAAACCCGAATTTCTTAGCCATCATTTCATCATGCTTTTTCCAAAACATCTCGCTATAATCAATTAAGATTTTTTCCAGCGCAGCTTCATCTTTAATTAAAGGGAAAAGTGCATTCGCTAATTGAATTAAATTCCAATGAGCAATGTGCGCTTGTTTACCGAAAGCGTATCTTCTTCCTGGTAAATCAGTTGTATTGGAAGTGAAATTCAGATTATATTCATCTAAAAATGAGAATGGGCCGTAATCTATCGTATTGCCAATAATGCTCATGTTATCGGTATTCATTACGCCATGAGTAAATCCTACTCTAATCCATTCTACAATCATATCGGCAGTTTTTTCGCCCACTATTTTGAAAAATTCTAGATATTTCTCCGTAGAATTTTTATCAATTTCAGGGAAATAATTTTCGATGGTAAAATCTGCTAATTTTTGTAAAGTATCCAATTCATTTCTGGCTGCTAACAACTCAAAATGCCCAAAACGAAGAAACGTTTCCGAAGTTCTGATGACAACTGCTCCTTGCTCGAAATCTACATTTCCGTTGTACATGATATCTCTTGCTACTTTTTCGCCAGAAAGCGAAAGAGAAAGCGCTCTGGTTGTAGGAATGCCTAAATGAAACATGGCTTCGCTCATCAAATATTCTCTGATGGAGGAACGAAGAACTGCTCTACCATCTGCGTGACGAGAATAGGGAGTTGCACCAGCTCCTTTCCATTGGATTTCTGTAAAATTCCCATTAGAATTTTTAATTTCTCCAGCATAAATAGCTCTTCCGTCACCTAATTGACCAGCCCATTGTCCGAACTGATGACCTGCATAAGCGGTAGAAAATGTTTTTACATTTTCTGGAAGTTTAGTAGCATTCAAAAAATCTGTATCCTCTTGGTTTTCAATTTTTCCCAAACCTATTTTTTCGGCTAAATTTTCGTTAAAGTGCAATAACTGCGCTTTTTTGAATCCATAAATATCGGTAAGTGCAAAAAAGAAATTAGGAGTTTGTCTTTGCGCAGGATTTCCTGAAAAATCTCCTGGAAATAATTCTAAATATCGTTGAGTAATTTTATCTAAATTCATTTTACAAAACTAAATGATTTTCAAGAAAAAACCGCTTCAAATAAGATTGAAACGGTTTATCATTTTTATTGATTGAAATCTACTTCGTCTTTGTTAAGATTTTCGTTGAGATTTTCTTCTTTTGGTTTGTTGTTTTTAGGCTGATTGTCTTTCGGTTTAGGATTTTTGATTTGATCTATGGTTTGTAATCCTCCATCGTCTCCATAGCCTCCAAGTCCCTGCAAATCTGCACAATCTCCTGTCCAATTAGAAGGTTTAGCAAATTTGTCATCTGGTGTAATCCCGAGTTCTTTATCTGCCCAAACTTTCTTCATGAAAATTCCCCAAATTGGCAATGCCATTTTTGCACCTTGACCTTCACCTGTACTCCAGAAGTGGGTTGCTCTGTCTTCCCAACCTACCCAAACTCCAGTTGCTAGATTAGGCGTAATTCCCATGAACCAACCATCTGAGTTGTTCTGAGTAGTACCAGTTTTACCAGCTATTTCTACAGTATCAGGGATTCCCATTCTTCTTAATTCACCAGAAGCTGTACCGAATCTTGTAACACCCCGCATTAAATCTATCATGGTATAAGCGTACATTTCATTCATGACTTCTTTGGTTTCGTTTTTCACTTCTTTAATCACTCTACCATTTGCATCTTCTATACGCCAAACCATTTCTGGTTTAATGTAATTTCCAAAATTTGCAAAAGAACTGTAAGCTCCCAACATTTCGTAAATGGTAATATCTGTAGAACCAAGTGCGATTGCATATTCATTAGGCATTTCTTCTGTTACTCCTAAATCTCTAGCCAATTGGATTACTTTTTTAGGACTTACAGATTCTATTAATCTTACAGCAACAGGGTTTTTAGAATGTGCTAAAGCGTCTCTCAAAGTAAGATTACCACCATTACCTTCTACTACCCAATCTCCTTTAGTATAAGTAGCATTCGAAACAGTAGAGCAAGGAGTCATTCCTAAATTCATGATTGCTGTAGCATATACAAAAGGTTTAAATGTAGAACCTACTTGTCTTTTTCCTTGTTTTACGTGGTCATATTGGAAATGTTTCCAATCGATTCCTCCTACCCAAGCTTTGATATCACCCGTTGCAGGTTCCATAGACATTAAGCCAGCTTGTGCAATTTGCTTATGGTATCTGATAGAATCATACGGAGACATTTCGGTTTCTTTTTCTCCTTCCCAAGTAAAGATGGTGGTTTTGGTAGGTGTTTTGAAATCCATCAAAATAGAATCTTCTGAAATTCCTTCTGCAGCCAATTGTTTATATCTGCCTGTTCTTTTCATTGCAGCTAGCATAATATCATCTATTTGCTTTTTCTTCAAGAAATAGAAAGGTCTATTAGGATTTCTACGTTGTTCTGAATCAAAACTTTTCTGAAGACTGGTCATGTGTTCCTTAATGGCTTCTTCTGCATATTTCTGCATTTTAGAATCTAAGGTTACAAAGATTTTAAGACCGTCTCTATAAATATTTACATCTTTACCGGTCTCTTTTTCGTATTCTTCTAAATAACTATTAATTTCTTTTCTCAAATAATGTTTGTAATAAGCAGAATATCCTTCGTCTACAGATTCTACAGGATGGAAATCTACTACGATAGGTTCCGCTACTACTTTATCATAAGTAGCTTGGTCTATATAGTTGGTTTTAAGCATTTGTTCCAGAACCACATTTCTTCTTTCCTTAGCTCGTTCAGGATTTCTAATGGGATTATTTCTAATTGGAGCCTCTAGCATTGCTACAAAAGTTGCGGCTTCTGAAAGAGTTAAGTCTTTAGTAGATTTATTAAAATAAATTCGTGAAGCTAATTCAATACCTTTGGAATTATAATTAAAATCCATTTTGTTAAAGTACATCGTGATGATTTCTTCTTTGGTATATCTTTTCTCCAAACTTACCGCAACAGACCATTCTTTTAATTTTTGAATGCCTCTCATTAAAGAATTTGTTGCGGGTTTTTTCGTAAACAATAGTTTTGCCAACTGCTGAGAAATAGTAGAACCACCACCTCTTTTACCACGGAATGCTACCGCTCTTGCAAAAGCTTGCAAATCAATTCCTGAGTGCTCACGGAAACGTTCATCTTCTTTTGCCATTAATGCATATACTAAATGCGGCGGCAAATCTTTATAGGTAACCGGAATGGTTTTTTCTTTCTCAAATTTTCCTAAGGTAACTCCATCAGAAGAAATAATCTCTGAAGCCACGTAAATATCTGGATTTTCTAATTCTTTTACATCTGGCATATCTCCCAAAAATCCTTGAGATACAGCAAAAAACAAAAATGCTGTTCCTAGAATTATTCCTCCTAAGCCAAGCCAAATGAATTTCACCCATTTTTTATAACCGAAGTTTTTTTGCTTTTTGGGTGGCAACGGAAAATTAAGTGTGCTGCCTTGTTTTACAGTGTTTTCCATATAATGATTATGGTTGTGTTGAATTTTCTAATTTTACGCCCAAATCTTCAATACCTACCAGACTATTGGTTCTCATTCCTTGTTTTACACCAATAATATATTTTCCTTTTTTCGGGAATTTATATTGGTTTTTATATTGAAATAATATTTCTTTAGTCTCTCCAAAACCTTTTCCTAACCATTCTCCATTAGGTTTTGCCATGATGTAGTTAAGCGTATCTATTTTAAAATTTTTCTCATTTTCAGCTTTGAGGTAAGTAATTAAAAACAGGTTACTATAAGGATAATCGTTATTATTTCTTACAACAAATATAATATTTTTAGGAGTGCTGGTGTCTTCTATATTCATAGTAAACAGCAGTTCCTTTTTCTTATCCCAAGTTCCGTTTACTTCATTCATAGAAACCACTTCATTATTATAGGAACATGAAATAAGCATTATAGAAACGAAAAATATCTGAAAATATTTAATCATTATTATTTCTTTTTGGAGGAAATCTTTTTTTGTTTTTATTAAACTTTTTAGGAGCGTTGGTTTTTTCAGGTTTATTATTATCCTTTTGAGCTTCTGTCTCTTTGGTTACCTGCTCTGCTCTATTATTTCCTGTATTTTTATTTCTATGCTTGTTCGGTTTCTTTTTCTCAAACCTATCCAGATTATTCTCCTGAATTAAATCTACCGTTTCCACTTTATCTGCTCCTGTGAAGGTTTTCAATTCTTCTAATGGGATAGATTTTTGACCTTTGCTATTGATTTTCATCAATTTTTTAACCTCAGCCACGTCTAAATCATACCAAGCCATAGAATTATCTACATAAGCAAACCACATTTTCTTTTTGAAAACGTCTATTTTAATACAAAAAGCTCTTCCTTTTTCGGTTTCGATGATGGTATTAGAAGAAGGAAAATCTGATAATGCATCTACATAACTGTCTAATTCAAAGTTAAGACAGCATTTTAATTTACCACATTGTCCTGCTAATTTCAGCGGATTGATACTTAACTGCTGATATCTTGCCGCATTGGTATTTACTGAACGGAAGTCTGTAAGCCAAGTAGAACAGCATAATTCTCTACCACAAGAACCTATTCCGCCTACCTTGGCAGATTCTTGTCTGTAGCCTATTTGCTTCATATCAATCTTTGTTTTGAAAGATGAAGCGTATTCTTTAATCAATTGACGAAAATCTACTCTACCTTCTGCGGTATAATAAAAAGTAGCTTTCGAGCCATCCCCTTGATATTCTACATCGGTGATTTTCATTTCCAAACCTAGATTTTTAGCAATTTTTCTTGCCTGAATCTTTGTTTGGTCTTCTTTTTTTCTGGCATCTTGCCAAATCTCTACATCTTTTTGTGTAGCGACTCTATAAATTTTGAGGGCAGCATCTTCAGAAAAATGTTTCTTTTTCATCTGAATTTTAACAAGTTCTCCTGTTAAACTTACTACACCTATATCGTGACCCGGATTAGATTCTACTGTAACTACGCTACCAATATGTAGTGGCAACTGGTTTACATTATTGTAATAGCATTTTCTATCATTCTTAAATCTCACTTCTACAAAATTGCACTTATTTTGTTTAGGTGCCTGTATTGTAGATAGCCAATCAAAGACGCTTAATTTATAACTATTCCCACAAGTATTAACATTTTCGCAACCTGTAGCGCTCTTAGTAGCACAAGAATGTTTAGAATCTCCGGATGAATTACATCCACAACTCATAATAATATTTTAATTCTTGCAAATTTAATATAATTTTTAAACAATGTATCATAAAACAATAAGTCTATCATCAGGAAGTCTAAATTATCATATTTTTATATAAAAATAATATTTTTGCACAATATTAATAAACATTATGTGATATTATTAAATTATTCATATTTTATTTTTTGAGCTTTACATGCAATACATAATTATTGTTTAATAGTATTTTAATTAAACAATCGTTTAATAATTCTTTTTGAATAGTTTTTCAAACATTTGATAATCAATTATTTATTTTTTTCAATTCAAATAAAAAATTATAAAAAATAAATTATATTTAATTTTTGTTTAATTTTTTTAATAAAATTTTAACATTTATATATAAATAAATTCTATATTTGGCGCAATAATTATTAATTAACATGAAAAGAATTTTAATAACTACAGCTCTTTTAGCTGGCGTATTTTCTTACGCAGGAGGTTTTAGAGTATCATTACAAGGTGTAAAACAGCTTGCAATGGCTCACACTAGCGCGCATACAGAAGATGCGAGTATAGCTTTTTTTAACCCTGCAGGTATCTCTTTTATCCCTAACAAATTGAGTGTTGCAGTGGGTGGTTTTGGTGCTATTTCTGAAGTAGAATACCAAAGTCTAGAAACTTTACAATCTTACAAGACAGAAAACCCTGTGGGAACTCCACTTTATGCAGCGATTGCATATAAAGTTACAAATAATGTTTCTGTAGGTTTAAGCGTAACTACACCATTCGGAAGTACAGTAAAATGGGCAGATGATTGGACCGGTAGAGAAGTTGTTCAAAAAATGGAATTGAAAAGCTTCTATTTCCAACCTATGGTTTCTTATAAATTTAATGATTGGGCTTCTATCGGTGTAAGCTATATCTATGCAAAAGGAATGGTAGATTGGGATAAAGCAGTTACCAATTTAGGTGGAACTCTTAATATTAATGACGAAAAAGCAACAGGTTCTGGTTTTGGAGTAGGTTTCTATCTTAAACCAAGCAGTAATTTAGATTTAAGTATTGCTTATCGTTCAGCTGTTATCATGAAAGCAGAAAATGGAGTTGCCACATTTACAGGAGTACCAGAAGCTGTACTTACTTCTCCTCAATTAAATGTAGGAGCAGATGGTCAAGATGCATTTACAGCAGAATTACCACTTGTAGATGAGTACACAATTGGTCTTACTTATAAAATCACACCAAAATGGTTAGTATCTGCAGATTTCAATTACCATGGTTGGGAAAGATACAGCAAATTAACGCTAGACTTTGAAAATGCTCAAGTTGGAAACCAAGCAGATAAAACGGTTTTAGTATCTCCTAAAAACTTCAAAAACGCTAAGACATTTAGAATTGGAACTCAGTATATGCTAACAGATAAATTAGCCGGTAGATTAGGATATTATTTTGATGAATCTCCTTATGAAGACAAATATTTCATCCCAGAAACTCCATCTTTTGATGCAAGCGTAGTAACAGCTGGTCTTGGATATAAATTTGGAAAGTTAGGAGTAGATTTAGCAGCTGCTTTATCATTCCCACAAGCAAGACAAGTAGACAATGCTTACTTGAACTTCAAAGGACAAGCTAAAGCTAAAGCAATGTATCTTGGTTTAGGTTTCACTTACAATGCATTTTAATTAAAAAAATTATGAAAAAAATAATATTATCAGCTTTCGCAATTTCGGCTTTAACATTAGTAAGCTGTAATACAGATTTCGAAAGAGACGTAAATAACATGACTGTTTCTACTGGTAAAGCAGATTTCTCAAAATTTGTATCTGTAGGAAATTCATTAACATCTGGTTTCAGAGATGGTGCCTTATATCTAGACGGACAAAACGAATCATTTCCGTCAATGATCGCAAAACAAATGGGACTAGCTGGAGGTACACAAACTTTCACTCAACCATTAATGCCAAATAATGTAGGTGGATTTAAAGACTTATTTGCTGCTTCAGGAAATACAGAATTTTATGGAAAACTTACTCTAAGCCCAACTCTTTCTCCTACTCCTTCAGCTCCAGGTGCAAACCTTGACGTTATTGGTGGGACAGGAAAATACTTTAACAATATGGGTGTTCCTGGTGCTAAATCTTTTCATTTAGTAACTCCAGGTTATGGTAGCGCTGCTAATTTAGCTGTTGGAAAAGCAAACCCTTACTTTGTAAGATTTGCTACATCTGCTACTACAACAGTTTTAGCTGATGCTGCTGCTCAAAAACCAAGTTTCTATACATTATGGATTGGTAATAATGACGTTCTTTCTTATGCAACTTCTGGAGGTTCTGGCGTTGATAGAAAAGGTAACTTAGACCCATCTACTTACGGTTCTAACGATATTTCTGACCCTAATGTAGTTGCAAATGTTATTAAGACAGTTATTACAAGTCTAAAAACAGCGAACGCAAATTCAAAAGGAGCAATTGCAAACATACCTTATGTAACATCAATTCCTTACTTTACAACAGTTCCAGCAAAGCCTATTACAGGATTATCTGCTACTCAAATCACACAGCTAAATGCTGCATACGCTGCTTATAACGCTGGTCTTGGTCAAGCAAAAACTGCTAACTTAATTTCAGAAGCAGAATTCAACCAAAGAAGAATTAACTTTAATTCTGGTTTTAATGGTGCTGTTATTGTTGACAAAGATTTAACAAACCTTTCTGGATTAGGATTACCTTCACTTAGACAAACTACAGCTAATGATTTAATCCTTTTACCAGCATTAACTTTACTAAGAGATACTACAATTAAAGGAGGAACAGCAACTCCACTTGCAGACAAATATGTACTTAGTGAAAAAGAAGCAGCTAAAGTAATTGCCGCTACTGATGCTTACAACGCTTCAATTTCAAGTTTAGCTACTGCTTACGGTCTTGCTCTAGTAGATGCTAATGGAAAAATGAAAGAATTAGGAAGAGCTGCAGGCATTCAATACAATGGAGTAAAATATACAGCTTCATTTGTAACAGGAGGAGCTTTCTCTCTAGATGGTGTTCATCCTAACGGAAGAGGATATGCACTTATTGCAAACACTTTTATTGACGCAATAAATAAAACTTATGGCTCTACATTGCCTTGGGTTGACATTAATGCTTATTCTGGAGTAACTTTCCCATAATAATAAAAAATAATTTTTATAAAAACCACCTGATATTTTTCAGGTGGTTTTATTTTTTTTAAATTTGCCAAACCAAAAAAAGTAAAAATGGCTGATCAAGCAACCTATTTATTTTGCACCAGAACAAGTCGAGATTTAGCAGAAAAAATTGCAAATCACTATGGGCAAGAATTAGGGAAAATTAATTTCCAACAGTTTAGTGACGGGGAATTCGAACCCGTATTAGATCAATCTGTAAGAGGAGGAAGAGTTTTTCTTATCGGCTCTACCTTTCCACCAGCAGACAATCTTCTAGAACTTCTTTTAATGATTGATGCAGCAAAAAGAGCATCAGCAAAGAGTATTACCGTAGTGATTCCATATTTTGGATTAGCTAGACAAGACAGAAAAGATAAGCCTAGAGCACCAATCGGAGCAAAATTAGTAGCTAATCTTTTAACTGCAGCCGGCGCAACCAGAATCATGACTATTGATTTACACGCTGACCAAATTCAAGGTTTCTTCGAAATTCCTGTAGACCATCTTTATGCTTCTACCATCTTTGTAGATCATATTAAGTCTTTAAAATTAGACAATCTTACCATTGCTTCACCAGACATGGGTGGCGCAAAAAGAGCGAAAAATTACGCAGGTTACCTAAGTGCAGAAGTAGTAATTGCTTATAAAGAAAGAAAAAAAGCAAATGTAGTAGAAGAAATGTTCTTAATAGGTGATGTAAAAGACAGAAACGTGATCCTCATTGATGACATGATAGACACAGCAGGAACACTTTGCAAAGCAGCAGAAATTCTAATGAAAAACGGAGCAAAATCAGTAAGAGCGATGGCAACTCACCCCGTTCTTTCTGGTAAAGCTTATGAAAATATAGAAAACTCTCAGATTAGCGAGGTTATTGTAACTGATACGATTCCAGTAAAAGCAGAGCTTTCTTCTAAAATCAAGGTTTTATCCTGTGCAGCACTTTTTGCAGACGTAATGAAAATGGTACATGAGCACAAATCAATCAGTGATAAGTTTATTATATAGTTTTTTTCACTATATTTGCAGCCTGAAAAATTTAACACACTTAAATATTTTTTAAATGAAATCTATTACAATTCAAGGTACAAAAAGAGAAAGCGTGGGCAAAAAGTCTACCAAAGCTCTACGTGATGCTGAATTAGTTCCTTGTGTTGTTTATGGAGGTGAGCAACCAATCAATTTCTCTTCTACTGAGAAATCTTTCAAAGACTTGGTTTACACTCCAGATGCACACACGGTAGTAATTGAGCTAGATGGTCAAAAAATTGATGCTGTTTTACAAGACATCCAATTTCACCCAATTACAGACAAAATTCTTCACGCAGACTTCTATCAGTTAAGCGCTGATAAACCAGTGGTTATGGAAGTTCCTGTAAGAATTACCGGTCGTGCAAAAGGTGTTTTAGCGGGTGGTGTTTTAAGACAATCTTTCAGAAAATTAAGATTGAAAGCTATTCCTGCTAACTTACCAGACGAAATCGTAGTAGATGTAACTCCACTTAGAATTGGTAACAAATTATATGTAGGAGACATCAAAAACGATCAATACACTTTCTTACATCCAGATAACGCAGTAGTAGCTGCTGTGAAGATGTCTAGAAATGCTATGAAAAATGCTGGTGCAATGGTAGAAGATGATGAAGATGAAGAAGAAGTAGCAACTGATGCGGCTCCAGAAGCAGAAGCTCCTGCAGCAGAATAATTAGAGAATCTTTTTTCTACATATAAAACCATTCCGAATATCGGGATGGTTTTTTTATTTTTAAAACGATTGTAATTTTTTATTTTTAAATTTAACTTTCCTTAAAAAGAACAATCAAACCATTGAAAACTAAATTATGAAGTGTAAAGACGACGAAATCATCAGCCTGATGTTACAGCCCAATTCTTCGGAAAAAGGACTTCGTGCGATGATGGATACCTATCAAAGTCGGCTTTATTGGCATATCAGAAGGTTAATTGTGCAACATGACCTTGCGCAAGACGTGTTGCAAGACACTTTTATTAAGGCATATAACAATTTTGGGCAATTCAAGCAAGACAGTAAATTGTACACTTGGCTCTACAGAATCGCTACCAATGAAGCGCTTCAGCAATTGGCAAAATTGAAAAAAATGCAAAAAACAGATGAAGATGCAGAATACTACATGCAAAACTTAGTCGCCCAAAATGCAGAACATGACGCAGAAGAAATTCAAGTTTTACTGCAGAAAGCCATTCAAACATTGCCAGAAAAACAAAAATTAGTTTTCAATATTAGATATTATGACGAATTGCCTTTCGAAGAAATAAGTAACATTCTAGAAATGAGCGTAAGTACTTGCAAAACCAATTACCACTACGCCAAAGAAAAAATAGAAAACTACATCAGAAAAAACTACGAATCATAAGAAAATTTAAAATTTTTAGAAAATGAAAGATTTTAATATAGAACAATTAGCTAAAAAAACACCCTACAAAATTCCCGAAAACACCTTCGAGGAAATGCAGGAAAACGTGCTTAATAAAACGGTAAGAAAAAAAGAACATCAACCGAAGATTTTTAAAATCAATTTTTCTATGGTGACTTCTATTGCTGCTGCTTTAGCATTAATTTTTGGCTTTACTTTCTTATGGAAAACCAACCAAACAGAATTTTCTAAACCAAGTCAAGATTCAGTGCAATCCATAACCAAAGTAGAAACTACACAGCCAAAACCAGAACAAAATAACACCCAAAATTCATCACAAAATATTGTCAAAGAAAACAATAGTGAAGTTGCTCATACCCAAAACCCAGAAATTACAGAACAAATTGTGAATTCTAAAAACACTGATGAAAATTATGAGCAACTTCTTAATTCTTTGACTCAAGAAGAATTGGCAGAATTATCAAAAAACACCAGTCACGACATCTATTTAGACCTTTATAACTAAATCTATTATGAAAAATTTTATCTATATTCTTCTATTTTTTGGAACCTTTATGAGTTTTAAAGCTCAAGAAAAGCCAAATTTTAGAGAAATGACACCAGAACAGCGCAGAGAATACATCAGACAAATGTCTCCTGAGCAAAGAAAACAATTGATGGAAGATGCCGCTACCATGATGGCCATCAAAAATTTACAAGTCCCTGCCGAAAAGCAAGAAGCTTTTAAATCCCTTCTCAAGGAATATCTAGAAAGTCAAAAAACCATCAAAAATAAATTCAGAGCAGATTTCTCTCAAGAAAACCTTTCTGATGCAGAAGCCAAGAAAATGCTGAACCAAAGCTTTGACTTAGGTCAACAACTGCTCAACAACCGAAAAGTCTATGCTGATAAGTTTCTCAAAATTTTGACACCTCAACAAGTGCTGAAACTTTTTAATCAAGAAGGTAGAATGCGCGAAAAATTTATGGAACGCAGACAAAAAATGGGACCACCAAAAGGCCGCGAACCAATGCCAAATCCTTAAAACCTTTAAAATATACTCCGAAAATCAATTCGGAGTTTTTTATTTTTAGGATTTTACCTTAAAATCAATATCTTTGCAAATCATTGAAAAAGAAGAATGAAGAACATTAGAAATTTTTGCATAATCGCACATATCGACCACGGGAAATCTACCCTTGCTGACAGACTTTTAGAATATACCAATACGGTTTCTCAAAGAGAGTTGCAAGCGCAAACTCTTGACGATATGGATTTGGAAAAAGAGCGTGGAATTACCATAAAATCTCACGCCATTCAAATGGATTATGAATATAAAGGCGAAAAATATATTCTCAACCTTATCGATACACCGGGACACGTAGATTTTTCTTACGAAGTATCTCGTTCTATCGCTGCTTGTGAAGGTGCACTTCTGATTGTAGATGCTGCACAAAGCATTCAAGCACAGACAATTAGTAATTTATATTTAGCGCTAGAAAACGATTTAGAGATTATTCCAATCTTGAATAAAATAGACTTACCTTCTGCTAATCCAGAAGAAGTTACAGATGAAATCGTAAATCTTCTCGGCTGTAAACCTGAAGATGTATTGCGTGTTTCTGGGAAAACTGGAGCTGGCGTTCATGAATTGCTTGAACAAATTGTAGAAAGAATTCCTGCGCCAAAAGGTGACGAAAATGCACCGCTTCAAGCATTGATTTTTGACTCTGTTTATAATCCTTTCCGTGGAATTGAAGCTTACTTTAAAGTAGTAAACGGTAAAATTTCTAAAGGAGAAAAAGTAAAATTCATGGCAACAGATAAAGTCTATGAAGCAGATGAAGTAGGAACGCTAAAACTAAAACAAGCTCCAAAATCTGAAATTAAATGCGGAGATGTAGGCTATATTATTTCTGGGATTAAAGATGCTAGAGAAGTAAAAGTAGGTGATACCATTACTTCTATGGCAAATCCTGCAACCGAAGCAATTGACGGTTTCGAAGATGTAAAACCAATGGTTTTCGCGGGAATTTATCCTATTGAATCTGAAGATTTTGAAGAATTAAGATTTTCTCTAGAAAAGTTAAGACTGAATGATGCTTCTTTGGTTTTCGAGCCAGAAAGTTCTGCGGCACTTGGTTTTGGTTTCCGTTGTGGTTTCTTAGGAATGCTTCACATGGAAATTGTACAGGAACGTCTTGATAGAGAGTTCAATATGAACGTAATTACTACGGTTCCTAACGTTTCTTACTATGGATATTCTAAAAAAGAACCGAATGTTCCGATTTTGATTAATAACCCGTCAGAAATGATGGATCCTATTGCTTTAGATCGTGTAGAAGAACCTTATATCAAAGCTACCATTATTACAAAATCTGATTTTGTGGGTGCGGTAATGACGCTTTGTATCGAAAAACGTGGCGAAATTGTAAACCAATCTTATTTGACTTCAGACCGTGTAGAATTGGTATTTAACATGCCGCTTTCTGAAGTTGTTTTTGATTTTTATGACAGATTAAAATCAATTTCTAAAGGTTATGCTTCTTTTGATTACCACCCAATTGGCTTTAGAGCTTCTAAATTGGTGAAAATGGATATTTTGATTAATGGAGATATGGTAGATGCACTTTCTTCGTTAATTCACGACAGCAACGCGTATTATATTGGTAAAAAAATGTGCGAAAAACTAAGAGAATTGATTCCTCGTCAACAGTTTGACATTGCGATTCAAGCGGCTCTTGGTGCGAAAGTTATCGCCCGTGAAAACGTTAAAGCTCTGAGAAAAGACGTTACCGCAAAATGTTATGGTGGTGATATTTCCAGAAAGCGTAAACTCCTAGAAAAGCAGAAAGAAGGAAAGAAAAAGATGAAGCAAATTGGTAGAGTCGAAGTTCCACAATCTGCATTTATGGCAGTTTTGAAATTGAATGATTAAATAAAATAGATTCAAGATTTTAGATCCAAGAATCAAGATAAATAAAATCCACAGAAATTTCTGTGGATTTTTTGTACTTTTATAAAAACTAAAAATTGATAAATATGAAACACTTTTTTATATTGCTTTTTGCAATTTTCTTCCACGGAATTAACGCTCAAACATATGTAGTTCCTAAATCTACAGGAGAATTAATCGGGTTTAATTCACTTTGGGATAAAGATAAATTTTTTGGATACATAGAAATTCATAAAGATGAATTAATTGACAAAACTCAAAAATTTAGTTTTATTGTACTCGACCCAGATTTTAAAAAAATTTCAGAAGGAAAATTTTCTCTTAACAAAATTACAAATGGAACTCCGCACATAGGAAGAACTCTTTATAATAATGGTAAAATTATCATAAATTTAGATGAATATAATTTTGGGAAAGGATTTTATTTGAATGATACATTTGTAATACTTGATGTGGCTACTGGTTCAGCAACAGAATCAAAAACAATTCAAAATAATAATATTGTCAATCCAAAAGATTTTGTATTAAAGAATCAAGATTCTCCATTTCTCAATTATGGTTTTAGGATTTCAAGAATTCCAAATTCAGGGTTTATTATAAATGAAGTAGAGAAAAAAGGATCTTATGGCTACTATAAAAATGCCATTTTCATAAATTTAAATGGCGAAAAAATTTGGCAAAACAAAGAAATAGCCACTGAAAGTAAAGATCATTTTTATGAATACACTCCTTTGGTAAGTGATGAAAAAGTAACATTATTATATTTAGAATATTACAAGAATAAAAGAAGTATTTCTGACAATATGTTAATTCTTGATACAAAAACGGGTGAACAACTTTCTTTTAAGCCTATTGAAGAAAATGATTACTTGTTAAATTACATAGAAGCAAAAATAGTGGATGATTATATATTTCTGATTGGAGAGTATTTTAAAAAAAATCAAGATAAAAACAACAAAAGTCCATTTATAGATAATAAACTAGGCCTTTATCGATATAAAATTAATAAGACCACAGGAGAAATTATTTCTAAAAATTATCTCCCGTTTACAGAAATGTCAAAATTTGTGGACATAAATGAGAACGGAAGAATTAAAAAAGAAGGTATCTTATTAATAAGAAGTTTTGAGATTCGTCCAGATGGTAATAATGTAATAACAGCAGAAACCTATAGACCAGAATCTATTTTGGCCATAAATACTTACACAGAATTATTTTCTATTCAGCTCAATGGCGATTTCAAACTTGAAAAAATGCAATCACATAATGTAAACAATTCCGCAGGAAGTAAGTATGCATATACCCAAGTGCTTTCTGACAATTCGGGGATTAGTTCTATTTTTATTACAAATGAAGTAAACCAAGAAAAAATGATTTTCCTAAACGAAATCATTTACAATGATAATGACAAATCTTTTGTCACAAGAAAGATGCAAATCCAAAAAAATGATGAAGACAAATATTTTATGGCTGCTAAACCTGGCTATATAGTTTTAAAAGAACAATTTTATTGGGGGAAAGCAAAAAAACTAAACAAACAAGCAGAATTTACGCTCAAGAAAATAGAAACTAATTAATTAGCCATCCACAGAAAATTCTGTGGATTTTTTTCTATTCTATAAAATAACACGCGCGTTGATTTTTAATAATCTCATCATCAATTGAAATATCAAATTCTTTTGATGAAGCGTCATAAAATTTTACTTTAGCTTTATGTGTTTTTCCTTTTTTGAAATAAGGGTAAGCGTAAACTAAAATTTCGTTAGGTTTGAGTTCAAAAAAAGGTTGAACCTTTCCATATCCTTCAATCATGTAATAGCTGTTTCTTACAGATTGCCATTTATTATTTTGGTTTTTAAAAAAAAGAAATGAAAATATTGTAGTAGTAGGAATTTTTAAAGTTTTAGAAGAAATATTCTTCACAAAAACAGGAAATGCTTTATACTTTTTTAATTTGTTTTCAAAGCCATTATTTTTATAAAGAGGGATAGTATCATTTGATTTCACTATAATTTCAAGATTTTTTGAATTTAATTCTTTAGACATATCTTTATAATGAGTTTCTCCTTGACTTAAATTTTGGCTTCTAAAATATGGTAATAGAAGTTTATCATTTTTTTCTATAGCATTTACTGGAATAGGATAAAAATGCTTGTAATATCTCACACCAATTTTTTTATTATGTTTTCCAAAATAGATTATTTCTGTTCCAAATTCATCTAAATCTTCATTAAACTCCTGAATTTTCATTTTGGTATTTTTTGGATAAACCAAAGTAATATCATCTGCAAAAGTTTTTTCTTGGCAACTGATAATCAAAAGTGAAACAAAAAGAAAATAGAATGTTTTCATTGTTTAGTTTTATCAAAGATATAAAATTAATACCTTCGTTTAAAATTTCCTCTCAATGAAAAAAATCACACTATTATTCCTCGTTCAAACCGTATTTTCATTCGCTCAAGATTTCAAAACACCTTACGAAAAAGGCAACGGAAACCAAACCACCACTTACGAAGAAATGGTGAAATTTTATGACGATTTAGATAAAAATTTCGAAAGTATTTCCGTAGTAGAAAAAGGGAAAGATGACAACGGAGAACCCATTAAAGTGGTAATTTTTGATCATTCTAAAAAACAAAATACTTCTGTAATTCTCATCAATAACGGCATTCATCCTGGTGAAAGTGACGGAATTGATGCCACGATGATGCTGATGCGAGATTTGGCTTTAGGAAAAATAAAAGTTCCAAAAAATACCAAAGTTGCCGCAATTGAAGCATACAACATTTCGGGAATGCTGAGAAGAGGGAAATTTTCAAGAGCCAACCAAAACGGACCAGAAGAATACGGTTTTCGTGGGAATGCCAGAAATTTTGATTTGAACAGAGATTTCATCAAAAATGATACAGAAAATGCCAAAGCTTTTCAAGAGATTTTTCATTGGCTAAAACCGATTTATTTTATTGATAATCATGTAAGTAACGGCGCAGATTATCAATACACTTTTACTTATATTTCTACCAATAAAGAAAGATTAGGAAATTCTCTCGGGACGTATTTTCATCAAGAAATGCAACCGAAACTGATTCAAAATATGGAGAAATCTAAAATTTTGAACGTTCCTTACGTCAATATTCACGGAGATTCTCCAGATGAAGGATTTCCCGCATTTATGGACTCTCCTCGTTACGCAACAGGTTACACTACCCTATTCAATATTCCGGGAACGGTGGCAGAAACGCACATGCTAAAACCTTACCAAGACCGCGTAAAAGCAACGTATGAATACATGAGACATTCCATCAATTTTGTAGATGAAAATTACTTGGATATTTCTAAAAAAATGATGGAAGAATTGACCAATTATTTACCAAATAAAAAATACGCAATTCGTTGGAAATTAGACAGCACCAAATACAGTTTTATTGATTTCAAAGGTTATGAAGCTGGGAAAAAACCAAGCGAAATTTCAGGAAAACCAAGACTTTTCTACGACAGAAATAAACCTTTCACCAGAAAAGTAAAATTCTTTGACACTTACAAAGCAGATAAAGAAATTACAATCCCAAGTTATTATGTGATTCCAAAATATGAAGGAAAAATCATAGAAAATTTAAAACGCAATCAAATCAAATTCAAAGAATTACAATCTGATTCGTTGATAACAGTTGAGTCTTATAAAATCGTAGATTTTAAAACCGTAAAAAATCCTTACGAAGGTCATTACTTGCATTTCGATACTCAAGTTTCAACAGAATTAAAGACTAAAAAATTCAGAAAAGGAGATTATTTGATTTCTACAAAACAATCTGGCGTTAAATTCCTTTTAGAAACGCTAGAACCAGAAGCAGTAGACTCTTACTTTAACTGGAATTTTTTCGATGGAATTTTGGGGCAAAAAGAATATTTTTCTGACTACGTTTTCGAAGATACTGCTGCCGAATTATTAAAAACCAACAAAGCTTTAAAAACTGCTTTTGAACTGAAAAAAGCTTCGGATGCTAAATTTGCAGAAGATGGAGCAGCGCAATTAGATTGGGTGTACAAAAATTCAGAATATTACGAAGGTACTGTAAATCAATATCCTATTTATAGAATTAAATAAGTTTTAATTTATTGACGACTAAGAACATCCACAATCTTTGTCACAATGCGTTCTTTTACTATCAAATTTTTTTGGAGAAAAAGTTTTTTTGATGATTTTATAAATAGAATAACTTGCCGCTAATAAAGCTGCAAATATGATAACGTATTGAAGGACTAAACTTTCCATGACAAAAATCTTATGACAAAATTACATAATTATTTTGAACTATTCTAAATAAAGATTAATTTTGTCTCATGGATTTCAGAACTAACCCTTATTTCAATCTTGTTGTTCCAACTTTGGAGAGCAAAAACTACGAACAATATTGTGGTAAAAAGAAATGTTGCAAGAAATTTAAGAAAGGGAAAAGATGTAAAAAATGCCCAGGAAGAGATAAAATTTCTTAAAACTAAATCAGATTTCTTTCTTATCTTTGAATAAATTCATTTATTATGAACAGAGATTATATATTTGATTTGCTGAATCAGCAAATTGCAAAAGAACAATATGCGGCGCAATTGTATCTATCCATGAGCGCTTGGTTTTTAGAACAAGATTTAGACGGAATTGCCAATTATTTCAGAGTTCAATCTAAAGAAGAACTGATGCACTCAGAAAAATTCTTTGATTATTTGAACGATATCGGTGGAAAAATTGTGCTACAAGAAGTAAAACAACCTCCTCATGATTTCAAAGATGCTTTAGAAATTTTTGAAAAAGCTTTAGAGCACGAAAAATTAGTAACCAAAAGTATTTTTGATATTGTAAAAGCTGCTAATGATGCAGGAGATTACTCTACTGCTGCTTTCTTACAATGGTTTGTGAATGAACAGGTAGAAGAAGAAGCCAATGCTTCTCAATTGATTTCGAAAATTAAAATGGTGAAAGACAATCCTTCTGCTTTGTATCTTTTTGATCAAGAACTGGCGAAACGCGTTTTCGTAGCTGAATAAAATGAAAAACTGCTTTTAAAAGCAGTTTTTTTTATTTGAAAAATTGGTAAACCAACATGGAAGCTAGATAAGCTAAACCAGACATGAAAACCAATTGAATCGCCGTCCATTTCCAAGATTTTGTTTCTCTGTAGACTACAGCAATCGTAGAAATACATTGCATCGCAAAAGCGTAGAATATAAGTATGGAAAGTCCTGTTGCAAAACTGAAGACTTTTTCGCCATTCGGTTTTACATCACTTCTCATTTTTTCAATAACAGATTTTTCTGGAGCATCATCATCAAGGCTGTAAAGCGTTGACATTGTGCCAACAAACACTTCTCTCGCTGCAAAACTAGTAAGAATTCCTACTCCCATTTTCCAATCGTAACCCAATGGTGAAATCACAGGTTCCATTTGCTTCCCGATTTTAGCCAAATAAGAGTTTTCTAATTTCACATCTGAATGATGTTCTAAAATATGGAAATCATCTTTTGGTCCGAAATAACTTAAAAACCAAAGAATCACACTTACTGCCAAAATGATTTTTCCAGCACCTGTAATAAATTCCCCAACTTTGCCCAAAACCAATTTGAAATCATATCTCCAAAGTGGCATTTTATAAGTCGGTAAATCCATTACCAAGAATGTTTTTCCTTTATTTTTAATGAAATATTTTAAAATAAATGCAGCTAAAAGCGAAGTCGCAAATCCTAAGAAATACATTCCCAGAAGCGCAATCGCTTTATATTTTACACCAAAGAAAGTTCCATCAGTAAAAATAAGCGCAATAATGATACTGTAAACCGGAAGTCTTGCAGAACACGTCATAAAAGGTGTAATGAGAATCGTGATGAGTCGCTCTTTTACGTTTTCGATGTTTCTGGTACTCATAATTGCAGGAATGGCGCAAGCTGTTCCCGAAACCAATGGTACAATACTTTTTCCGTTTAAACCAAACGGTCGTAAAAATCTGTCCATCAAGAAAATAACTCTTGCCATGTAACCAGAATCTTCTAATAAATACAAGAAATATAAAAGAATCCCGATTTGTGGGGCAAAAATCACAATTCCGCCAATTCCTGGAATAATTCCGTCAGAAATTAATGAATTCAATGGACCTTCTGGAAGCCAAGTTCTAGAAGTTTCAGACAACCAAGCAAAAGCAGCATCAATCCAATTCATAGGATATTCTGCAATGAAAAATACACTTTGGAAAATGGTAAGTAAAATAATTCCAAAAACCAAATATCCTAAAACAGGATGTACTAAAACTTTGTCTAATTTTTCGGTGAGAAGTTCCTTGAACTGAGGTTTTTTAGAAATGGTTTGGGTGATAATTCCGTCAATTTGCTGGTATCTTCTGATGGTTTCCTGCACTTGTAAACGCTTCGGAACCATACATTTTCTGTCTTCTTGATTCAGTTGTGTTTTTACACTTTCTAATTTGCCGAGATAAGTATCTGCAGCAATAAGTGTCCAAACTTTATAGAAATTATTATCTTCGATTTGTCTTGAAATCTTGAAAACCAATCCTAAATTTTCTGAAGGAATATCAAAATAAGGCTTATCCGAAACCGAAAATTCATCTTTAAAAATTGATTCTCTTATTTCATCAATCCCAATATTCTTTTTGGCATTGGTTTCCAGAATATTTTGACCAAGAAGTTCGCCCAATTTTTTTGAATCAATGTGTAAACCTCTTTTTTCCGCTAAATCTACTTGGTTAATCACCATCAAAATAGGAATTCCTAAATCTTTGATTTGTTGATAAAGCAGTAAACTTCTTTTTAGGTTCAGCGCATCTGCAATATAAATAACGCCGCTGTATTTTTCTTGTTCCTCAATCAAATATTTGGTAAAAATAGCTTCGTCTTCAGAAGTGGGATAAATGCTGTAAGAACCTGGCAAATCTACAATTTCTACTTCTTCGTTTTTGTATAGGTAAGTTCCTTCGTGTGAAGCAACGGTAACTCCTGCGTAATTGCCGGTTTTTTGGTTTTTGTTACAAAGCAAATTGAAGAGGGTAGATTTTCCTACATTAGGATTTCCTACCAAAAGAATATGTTTTTGTTTTTTTGCTGAGTTCGGCATATAATTTTCCAAATTTCAGTAGAAATTTTGGTTTAATTTTCTGGTTCTACGAAAATAAATCTCGCTTCTTCTTCACGAAGAGCAACTCTCGTTTTTTCTTCTCCGTATTCTATGTACAGAGGACCGCTAAAAGGCGCTTGATGTAAGATGACGAATGATGTTTCTGGCAATAATCCCATTTCGATAATCTTATTGGGCATCTGCAAGTTTTCGTTATCATAACCTTTGATTTTCCCCTTTTTATTTCGAGGAAAACAGCACAATTTATTTGAAATATTTGTCTGCAAGATTTCTATAATTAATTGAGGAGCAAATATACTTTATTTATTTTAATTCTAAATAAGACTTCAATAGTTTTTTTCAAAAGAATTGCTGATTAAAAACATATTCTCAAGAAAAACGATTCTCAAATTGATGAAATGAAAAAGTATTTTAAAAATTAAACCGTCTTTTCGCAAAAATTCTTCCTAAATTTGTTGAAAACTCATTCATTATGAATATGCTGTACACCAAATCATTCGAAACTCCTCTAGGTAAAATGGTGGCTTTCGCCAATCAAAATGCCTTGCTTCTTCTCGATTTTGAAGATTCTAAATATTTTGAAAAGCACATGGAAGAAATTTCGCAAGGTTATGGCGTTATCAAAACATCGAATAACAGACTTTTAAAACTTCTGGAAAAGGAATTGAGCCAATATTTCAAAGGAAAATTGACAAAATTTACCGTTCCTGTAGAATTTACGGGTACAGATTTTCAGAAAAAAGTTTGGGAAGAGCTACAAAACATCAGTTTTGGAGAGTACAGAAGTTATCAATCTCAAGCAGATGCTATGAAACGCCCAAAATCGGTAAGAGCAGTTGCCAATGCCAATTCTAGAAATAAATTATGCTTGGTGGTTCCTTGTCACCGAGTAATTGGCAAAAATCTTTCATTAACGGGTTATGCTGGTGGTGTAGATAGAAAAGCCGCACTTTTAAAACTTGAAGGAATAGAATTGACGTTTTAAATAAAAAAACTCCTCCAAAAATTTGGAGGAGTTATAAATACATCAAAGATGTTTATTTCAGTTCAGAGATAATATTTACGGTTTCTTGAAGGTAAATATCTCTTTTCAGATTTTTCATCCAGTTTTCAGATTTTTTAGCAAAAACCTCATCGGTTTTTCCTCTGGCAACTTCGTCTGCATGAAGGGCAAAGTTTAATCCGTTATTGTATTTAATCAGTGGTTTAAATTTATCAATCTGTGCTTTTCTAGTTTTCATCACCGCTTCAAATTCTTTTAGATTAAGAGAAATCTTTTCTTCTTTGTCTAATTTCTCTCTCCACTGTGCAGATTCTAGCAACAATTGATAAAATTTATTTTGAGCCATTCTTGACTGACTGTTTTTCGCCAAATCTGCAACATTTATTGGGTTACTCACCGTAAAACTGCTAGAATTTACTTGATCCCAAGGTAAAGCATAATTATCAAATCTTTCACCGATTTCTTCATAAGAGAATACATCTTTCATCGGGATATCAGAGTCTACTCCTTTTAACTGCGTAGATTTTCCATTAATTCTATAGAATTTCTGAATGGTTAATTTCAATGAACCAAAATCATCCGTACTGTTTAAAAATCTATTTAGTTCTACGAAAGTTTGCACCGTTCCTTTCCCGAAAGAATTAGGAGAACCAACAATCACCGCTCTTCCGTAATCTTTCATCGCACCTGCTAAAATTTCAGAAGCCGAAGCCGAAAGTTCGTTTTGCATGATTACCAATGGCCCAGTCCAAATTGGGTCATTTTGTTTGTTTCTCATCACCTGAACTCTACCGTTTCCGTCTTTTACCTGAACAACTGGTCCGTTATTCATGAAAAGTCCCATAATATCTACCACTTCGGTAAGAGAACCACCTCCGTTATTTCTTAAATCAAGGATAATTCCTTCTACATTTTGAGCTTTTAGTTTAATGAGTTCTGCTTTTATGTCGTCTGAAGCATTTCTTCCTTTAGCATCTTCAAAATCTGCATTGAAACTTGGCAAATTGATGAATCCATATTTTTTACCATTCGCTCCATTGATGATGATACTTCTCGCAAAAGTGTCTTCTATCGCTACTTCTTCACGAATCATTTTCACTTCTTTGATGGTTCCGTCTTTTTTCTTGAGCGTAAGAACTACTTCTGTTCCTTTTTCGCCACGGATAAAACGCACCGCTTCATCTACCAACATTCCCGTTACATTAATTGGTTCTTCTCCTTTTTTAGACTGAACTTTTAGAATTTCGTCTCCTTCTGAAATCTGTTTCGATTTCCAAGCTGGAGCGCCAACTACCAATGTTCCGATTTTTATTTTTCCTTTGCTTTCTTGAATCGTTGCCCCAATTCCAATTACTTTTCCTACGAAATTCACATCAAAATCTTCTTTGTCTTGAGGTGAAAAATAATTGGTATGCGGATCAAAAACTTCTGTGTAAGCGTTCATGTAAACAGAGAACCAATCCATTTTTTTACGTTTTTGGAATCTCTTAAACATAGAAGTCATTAAATCTTTTACTTCTTCCGTTGCTTTTACTTGTTTTTGCGCTGGTGTAAGAATTTCTAACTTAATGGTATCTTTCAGTTTCAGACGGTTTACACTGTCTTTTTTCTCACGTTGCGTTTCTTCTTTCGCATTGAGTGTTTCTATTTCTTGAAGAATATTGTATTTGATGAATTTTTTCCACTCGTTTTTTAATTCTTCTTGATTCTGAGGATATTTCTTCAGTTTTGGTTCCAGAATCAATTCATCATTTTCTTCAAAATTAATGGGTTTGCTCAAGATTTCCTGAGAATATTTTTCGATTTCTGCGGTTCTGTCGTACAATTTATCAACCGTCAACTTATAAAAAGTTAAGTCGCCTCTGTTCAGATAATCATCTAATTTGGTTCTGTGTTTGCTGAATTCATCTACTTCTGATTGCAGGAAAAATCTTTTTCCTGGGTCTATCATCTCCATGTATTTATCATAAACATCAGCAGAATAAGCATCATTAATCGGCTTAGGCGAATAATGCAGATAAGAAAGCGTATTTTTTACACTTATCATAATCGTTTGCATCTTCTCGTCATCATTCTGTGGTGCATTAAAACAGAACATGAGCGTGATTAACGGTGCGAAAAATAATAATTTATTGAGTTTGAAATTTTTAAACATATTGTTAAAAGTATTATTGGGTATAAGTTATATATTGATAAAGTTTGTTACAATGATTTAATGAGCATTCTATCTTTTTACACATAAGTCACATAAAGATTTTCAAAAACTAATGTGTTCTTATGTTTCTTTATCCAGTTTTTTTAATCAACTTATGTGTTAAGAAATAAATTTTTGACTGGTAAATTTATAATAAAATAAGCACCAAATTTAATGCCTTATTCAAAAATAGCGCTAATTTTTTAATTAAATTTGTCTAAAATTAAAATTTATATGAAAAAACCTTTGATATTGGTTACCAATGATGACGGAATTACCGCTCCAGGAATTAGAAATTTGGTGAATTTTATGAACGAAATAGGCGAAGTAGTTGTAGTAGCGCCTAACTCACCTCAATCTGGAAAAGGACATGCCATTACCATCAATTCTACCCTTACTTTCGAAGAAATCAATTTAGAAGGACCTCAGCGTGATTATTCACTGAGCGGAACTCCTGTAGATTGCGTAAAATTTGCTCTAGATAAAGTCTTGACCAGAAAACCAGATTTAGTGGTTTCGGGAATTAATCACGGTGCCAATTCTTCAATTAATGTCATTTATTCTGGTACCATGTCTGCCGCAGTAGAAGCAGGTGTAGAAGGTTTACAGTCTATAGGATTTTCTCTGCTGGATTTTGCGTGGGATGCAGATTTCTCACAATGCAAAGACTATATCCAGAATATTGTAAAAAAAGTTTTAGAAAATCCTTTGCCAAAAGGAATTGTGCTAAATGTGAACATTCCGAAACTGAAAAAAGAAGAAATGAAAGGCATCAAAGTTTGCAGACAAGCCAATGCAAAATGGGAAGAAAGCTTTGATGAACGTGTAAATCCTCACGGTAAAAAATACTATTGGCTTACAGGTTATTTTAACAACCAAGACGAAGGAAAAGATGCCGATGAAAACGCACTTGCCGATGGTTACATCTCTGTAGTTCCCGTGAAATTTGATTTAACCGCGCATGAATATTTACAGGAATTAGGAGAGGTTTTGAATTCTTAAGATTTCGTTTTTTATGTAGAATTAAAAAATAGAGCGCAACTCATTTTCTATGATTCTACATAAAATACGAAACAAAATACAAATAAAAACACTGATTTATAGCACTATACTCAAATTTTTATAAAATACATCTACTGATATAAAACTTTCGTATATTTGAGTGTTAGCTGAAAGCCTAAAAAAACACTGTAACTATGGGATACTGGAGTGAAGTAGATATTGCGATGAGAGAAAGAGAAGATCAACAACATCTTGCTTCTAAATTTGGAATTTCTTATGTAGAGTTATGTCAACTCGATTATGAAATAGAAACAGATGAAAGTGATGATGGGGTAATTTACAACTATAGAATAGTTTTTAATGAAAGAAATCCAAAATCAATTTTACAGAAAATATCTGGATTAGATTCAAATAATACTGTTTACATGTCACCTTGGGAATTTGACGACGATCATGAATATACAGAAGAATTTGAGGCTATAATTGAAAATAGTGAATATTTAAATGATTTCAATACAAATATCAATAATTTAGAATTGCTGTTAACAATTCCAACAACGATAACTTTAAAGGAAATTTTGCAACGGCAAATTTACATTTCTATTATAAGTACGTTAGAAACATTTTTATCAAGTTCATTTATTAATTTAACATTTGATTCAGAAGATAATTTTAAAAGATTCGTTCAAACTCATCCATACTTCAAAAATCAAAAATTTGAATTAAGGGAAATTTTTGAAAAACAGGAGAAATTAAAAGAAATTGCTCAAAAGATAATGTTAGACACAATTTACCATAATTTACCTACAGTAAGAAATATGTTTGTTGATACATTTAATATAAAATTCCCTGATATCGCAAATGTTTACAAGGCTGTCTTAACAAGACATGATTTAGTACACAGAAATGGCTTTACAAAAGATAAAGAACCAGTAATTGTTAACGAAGAAAACATTAAAAACTTAATAAAAGAAGTTAAAGATTTTGTTCATAAGCTAAGTATTGAACTAAATTTATACAAATAAGGCCTTCAGCTAACATTGTATTTGCAAAAGGCGGGGTTGAAACCAAGTAGAAAGATTTGTTGCATTTAGTCGCAACTTGCTTTTCATATTGTATTTTTCTGTAATTTAACAATCTGAAAAAGCAATTTGCTTCGTTCGGTCGAAATTGAACCCTTCGGTTAAATTTAGCCCGCACTTCGCAAATACTTTTTCCGTTAGCAGAAATTGTATGAAAAAGTTAATATCCATAACCATTTTATTACTTATTCCTACATTTTTATTTTCACAGAATGAAATAAAAATAATAGGTATTTTAAAATTAAAAAATAATAGTTTTTTTATTGAAAATCAGTTTAAAAGATATGTATTTTACTCTGACTCCATTAACTTAAAAAAGTTTAAAAACAAAAATGTTATTGTTGAAGTTAAAAAATTATATGAAACAAAGCCAACTAATTATTTTCTTAACAAAATCGGAGAAAGAAATAATTTAACATACTATAAAGCTGAAGTTTCAAATATTATACTGAATAATAATTATGACGAAACTCTCAATGAAACCGAAACAGCAATTTTAAATCAATATTTGTTAAACAAAAGCCCTTTTGATAATTTTAATATTAAAAAATTTATTTTTATTCGTGGAAATGGCACAAACATTATTACAAAAGACGATTTTTTTCAAGAAATAAATAAGTCAATCTCAAAATATGGAGAAATTAAAGGAACATATTGCTATGAATTTAGTGATACTGAAAAAAATGAAAATGGCGGTTTTGATGGAATGATTATTATATGGTCAAAATTAAATATGTCTGAAACAAGAAAGGAAAAAATATTAAAATTATTCCCTAAAATTATTAAAACTAATTAAAACAACTTCTACTAAAATCTGTGCCAATGTCATGGATTTGTAATCCGTGACTACAATAAAAATAAAAACCCCAAAATCCGCAAAAAGCGGATTTTTTTATGGGCAATCCTTTGAGTTTTCAAGCAGTCAAATAGGAGTTTTGCTTTGGGTTTGTTCGTTGTTTCTTCGTGTTTCCTTCGAATCAGCCTCGGAAAAGTACCCTAAATTACGAACAAACCACGAACAAACGTAAAACTTGAGTCAACTTTGACCCAAATGAAACTCCAGAGAATTGCTCTGCTTTCTAAATCATTTTGAATTATACATTTGTCGAATTTTTCTGCTCAACAAATCCAAAAATTCCTTATTTTTAACAAAATAATTTTACCAAATGCGCATAGAATATGATATAAAATTGGGCTTCAAAGACGTAATGTTTCGCCCAAAACGTTCTACTCTTAAATCTCGTTCACAAGTAAGTCTAGAAAGGGAATTTATCTTTAGAAATTCTAAAAAAACTTGGCGTGGTGTTCCCATTATCGCTGCCAATATGGATACGGTAGGAACTTTTGAAATGGCAACGGCTCTTGCTGAAGAAAAAATCATTACCGCCATTCATAAGCATTATACGCTAGAAGAATGGTCGGCATTTCTAGAAAATTCTCCAGAAAGCATTTACCAATATATCGCCATCAGCTCTGGAACTGGAAGCAGTGACGAAGAAAAAATTAAAGAAATCATCAGTAAATTTCCAAAAATCAATTTCATCTGCATCGATGTAGCCAATGGCTATTCTGAACATTTTGTGAATTTTGTGAAAAAAGTTCGCGCAGATTTTCCAGATAAAACCATTATCGCAGGAAATGTGGTGACTGGCGAAATGGTAGAAGAACTCATTTTAGCCGGTGCTGATATTATAAAAGTAGGAATTGGCCCTGGTTCTGTGTGTACAACTAGAGTGAAAACTGGAGTGGGTTATCCTCAACTTTCGGCAATTATAGAATGCGCAGATGCAGCGCATGGATTGGGCGGACACATCATTGGTGATGGTGGTTGCAAAGTTCCGGGAGATGTAGCCAAAGCTTTTGGTGGAGGCGCAGATTTTGTAATGCTAGGCGGAATGTTTGCTGGTCACGACGAAAGTGGCGGTGAAATGGTGGAAGAAAACGGCAAAAAATTCAGATTATTCTACGGAATGAGTTCTAAAACGGCCATGGAAAAACACAGTGGTGGCGTTGCAGAATATCGTGCTTCTGAAGGGAAAACTGTAAAGGTAAAATACAAAGGACCTGTTGCTGAAACGGTGAAAGATATTTTAGGCGGAGTACGCTCTACTTGTACGTATGTTGGCGCTTCTCAACTGAAGGAATTATCGAAAAGAACGACCTTTATCAGAGTACAAGAACAGCATAACGAAGTCTTTGGAAACGAATAGCTTAGATAAAAAAACTTTTAATTTATGTTAATGCAATTATTTTATTTGTAATAGCTAATTAAAATGGCAACCATTATCTAAATAACTGTAAATCAAGCGATTTCTAAAAAATTTTTTTGGAGATAAAAAATATTATTTTTATATTTGCACTCGAAAACACAAGTGCTCCAATAAAATATAATTCTTTGAATTATAATGGCTTAATCCTCGAATTACTCGAGGATTTTCTATTTTAGAAGGGTTTCTCTGAGTTTTTGGGCTGCTTTTTTTACTTCAGTACTCCAATCATCTACTGCGTTTCCATCTGCTCCATCAGAAATATATTTAAGACACAAAAATGGTAATTTTTCTTCTTTGCACACTTTAGCCAAAGCAAAAGCTTCCATTTCTATCACGTTGTATTCTGTATTATTGTGTTCCATTTCGAATTGGTCTCCGCTTCCGCAAATTCCATTCGGAACATCTTGTAAAGCGATGCCGTGTTCTAGAATAATCTCACCATTTGCAAATGGCGTTTCAAATTTTTGAAAACCGAGTGCCATCACATCCATATCTCTTTGGATAAATTGGGTACAACACACCACATTTCCCTTGTTAAAAGCTGTGCTTCCTGCGGTTCCCAGATTAATGATAATATCTGGATTGTATTTTTCTATGCCTTTAAAAAGATGATATGCTGCATTAATCTTCCCTACTCCAGTAAAAATTTTCTGAAAATCATTAAACTCTTCTTGCGCTTCTACTTCTAAAGCAAAAACCAGAAGTGGATTTTGGTAAATAGTTCCGTTGATATTTATTTCTTTCATTTTACTTATTTTTTTAAACGCAAAGAATATCATCTATCCAAACTTTTCTAAGAAAGCAAAGTTCATTCGCTAGCGAATGGTAAAAGCTTATGGAAATCAACTTGTTGATTCAATCTTTGCTTCCTTTTTATCGTTTTAATCTAATTTACTTTGCGTTTTAAGGCTTTAAAAATGAAAAGACTTCCGAAGAAGCCTTTTTATGTTTATTTATTGATTTTCAATATTTTAAGTAAGCATCCCGCCATCTACATTCATGACTTGACCAGTAACATAAGCAGACATTTCACTTCCGAAGAATACACATGCATTGGCTACATCTTCTGGAGTTCCGCCACGTTTTAAAGGAATGGCATCTCTCCAACCTTGTACGGTTTTCTCGTCTAAAACAGCAGTCATTTCAGTTTCTATAAATCCTGGCGCAATTGCATTACATCTGATATTTCTAGAACCCAATTCCAAAGCTACAGATTTTGTAAAACCAATTACTCCTGCTTTAGAAGCCGCATAATTCGCTTGTCCTGCATTTCCTTTTACCCCAACTACAGAAGTCATGTTGATAATAGAACCGCTTCTTGCTTTCATCATTGGTTTAATCACGGCTTTGGTCAAGTTGAAAACAGAATCTAGATTTACTTTGATAATCGTATCCCAATCTTCTTTTGACATTCTGAGCATTAAATTATCTCTGGTAATTCCTGCGTTATTGATTAAAATATCGATTTTTCCAAATTCTGTCATTACATCATCTACCAATTTCTGAGCTGCTTCGTGGTCTGAAGCATCTGATTGATAACCTTTGATTTGGGTAACAGAACTTAATGATTTTTCTAATTCTTGTGCTTTTTCTACAGAACCTGCATAAGTAAAAGCCACTTTCGCACCTTGTGCTGCAAAAACTTCTACAATTCCTTTTCCGATTCCGCGAGTTCCTCCTGTGATAAGAGCCACCTTTCCTTCAAGTAGTTTCATAACAATTGTTTATTTTTTTAATTTGTGCTATGGATTTCGCTTTCGCTTAATTCATAAATAATTTGTCAAAGATAATTAATTTGGAATTTCCTCCACCAAAATTTCATGGTCAGATTGATCGTAGTAAGTACAAGTCATCTGATTTAAATCTACTTTCCACTTCTCAATTCCCGCTTCTGCACAATCTTTACAGAAGGTAAAATAATCCGTTTTTCCTTGTTGATGCAATTTTAGTTGTGCCATAAATTTATGTGCATCTGTAATTTCTGCAATGTATAATTCCTCATATTGAGGATGAGAATTTATGCTAAAATTATTCTCTCCAAAATATTGAGTATGGCTATCTTTTACAAAAGTTTCAAAAGCAATCACTCCCAATTCTTTAATGTCTTGGATATATTTAGGAAAATCCGCACCAGTTTTTACTTTTTCGTGGGCTAATTCTATTTGTTGTACTGTAAACATTTTTTAATCATTTAAACCTTTTCCCTCAAAGATTTTTGGTTTTAGTTTTTCTATTCTTGAAATTCTAGTTCTCGATTGTTTTGCTGAAGAAAAATGCAGTAAATATGCGCGTTGTCTTCCTGGAGTTAAAGATTTAAATGCCTTTTCAAAATCTTTATCTTGGCTAAAAATTTCTTCTAATTCTTCGGGTAATTTTTGTTCTTCTATTGTTTTGAAAGTAACTTTTGCGCCAGATTTTTCGAGGGCAATCATTTCTTTGATGTAGTCTTTCAAAACAGATTCTAATCCAATGATTTGATGTAGGTTAGTAAACTTTACGATTTTCGCAGATTGTGTGTTTTGACCTGCAAATTCTAAGATTTTATGTTCGTCTTTCAGCAAAACTCCTTTGAAAAAACTCAATGTACAAAAGTCTTTGAAACTACCCAAAATAATGAGATTGCTTCCATTAAAAGAATAACACGGTTGATACCATTTTACCTCCTCCGTTAAACCACAATCCAAAACAATAGAACGAAGTTTCGAAAGTTCTTCTTTCCAGTTTTTATTTTTGGTAATAAGTTCTTCTACGGTGGGTTTCATTTTAATAATATTCTCTCGCAGATTTAGCAAATTAAGCAGATTTTTAAATTTAAAATCAATTTCATTTGTACAATCAGCCTAATCAGCGAGAATTAAATGGTGTTATTCACAATTAAAACAATTTCGCCTTTCAGTGTTTTACTTTTAGAAAAAGCAATGAGTTCGTCAATGGTTCCGCGCTTGGTTTCCTCGAATTTTTTTGAGATTTCTCTGCTTAAACTTACTTTGGTATTTTCTCCGAAAAATTCTTTAATCTGTTCTAAAGTCGTATTAATTTTATGCGGACTTTCGTATAAAACAATGGTTTTTTTCTCTTCCGCGAGTTGTTTTAGTTTGGTTTGTCTGCCCTTTTTTTGAGGTAAAAACCCTGCGAAATAAAAATCATGATTCGGTAAACCAGAAACCACCAAAGCTGGAACAAAAGCAGTTGCACCAGGAAGACAAATCATTTCCAAATCTTCATCTGCACAAGCTTTTCCGAGCAAATATCCAGGATCTGAAATTCCAGGAGTTCCTGCATCGGTAATAATGGCAATGTTTTGTCCAGATTTTAAATCTGCAATTACTTTTTCAGTTGCAGAATGTTCATTATGAAGATGATATGATTTTAACGGTTTTGAAATTTCGTAATGTTTTAACAAAATTCCCGAAGTTCTGGTGTCTTCACAAAGGATATAATCTACTTCTTTCAGCACTTTTATCGCTCTGAAAGTCATATCTTCTAGGTTTCCAATCGGTGTTGGAACAAAATATAGGATTCCGCTCATTTTATTTCTTTTATCCAGCCTACTTTACTATCATTTTTCACATTCGGAAAAATATCATCTTTTGTTTTAGCAACTCCATCTAACCCAACAGAATAAAGTGAATATTTATCTCCCAAATTCTCATAAATAAAGATATCTTTTTCACTTGAATTTAAGCCTTTTATGGGATCCTGAATATTAACAAGAGTATCACCATTTTGAAGCTGTTTTAAACTATCTGGATATTTTCCATTTTCTAACTTAAAATATTCAATATCTTTAACTAATTCATTAACTTGATATTGTGATAATTCTGCCCAACTTTCTTTTACTTTACTAGACTTTTCAATTCCGAAATACATGAAAGAATACACGAAAACGGTAAAAACCATGCATAAAACTCCGATAATAATTAGCTTTTTGTCTTTGTATTTAATTAATCCATAAAGAGTTAAACCAATTCCAACAAAAAAACCAACTAAAGGAATAAAACCTAATAAACCTAACAAATAAGGAGGTTTATTCATTTCTTTTGAAACATTCTTTGGATTTGCATTTTCAAATTCTAACATATCAAAATTTTACAATTTCTCATACAAATCTTTACAAAATTCCTCCAAACTAGGATCTCTCGCTCCCATCAACAATAAAACCGAATTTTCTGATAATGAAGGCTTTACCGTTTCTAAAAACTGATTCCTATCTTCTACAAAAAAAGCTTTTTTGCCTTTCGCTTTTATGTCTTCAATTAAATCATTCGCAGATATATCTTTCACAGCAGTTCCGCCTGCGTAAAAAATTTCGCTCATCCAGATTTCATCATTTTCACGAAGTGTATTCGAGATTTCTTCTACAAAATCATTTCTCAAAAATCTTGTCGGTCCATAACCATGCGGTTGAAACCAAGCCACCACTTTCTCTGCCAAAGGTTGACAAGCCTTAATACTTGCAGCACATTTTGCTGGATTGTGAGCATAATCATCAATCACCCAAACTCCATTTTTTTGTCCTAAAATCTGATGACGACGATAAATTCCTTCATATTTTGATAAACTTTCGGCACAAATTTTTAAATCAACTCCAATTTGATTGGCAACTGCAACTGCAGCCGCAGCATTTTCTACGGTGTGCTGTCCGATTGCGTTCATTGTAAACTCTTGATTATCAATTTCAAAACTTAATTTAAAACCTTCTTGTTTGAAGTTTTTAGCTGTAAAACCTGCCTCAGTTTCAAAACCGAAATCATTTTCTATATTCGCCGACAAAGTTTTTGCTAATGTATTCGATTGATTTACAATATATAAACCTTTAGTGTTTTTTCTAAAAATGGTGAAAAGTTCTATCAATTCATCAATTTCTTGATGGTCTTTATCAATATTTAAAAGCAAACCAATTTCTGGTTCGTATTGAACAACCGAACCATCGCTTTCATCCGCTTCAATAATGAGCCAATCTCCTTTTCCTACGTAAGCATTGCCAATTTTTCCTTGTTTGATAATGCTCGTTAAACCCGCTCCAGAAATAATGGACGGTTCTAAACCTGCATCCAACAAAATTTGAAAAAGCATCGCCGAAGTAGTTGATTTTCCTGAAGTTCCGGCAACTGCAACCGTTTTTTTACTTTTCGCAATCATCGCGAGAAGTTGACTTCTTTTAATAATCGGAATTCCAAGTTCTTTGGCTTTTTTTACTTCGTAAACAGTGTCTTCAATCGCAGTAGAAACTACTACCAAATCAGTTTCTTTGGTAATTCCGCTTCCGTCTTGTAGAAAACACTTTATTCCTTCATTTTCAAGTTGTTCCTTGGTTTTATTGTATTCCTCAGGATGAAAATATCGGTCACTTCCCGATACATTTTTGCCAATTCCTTGCAAGTATTGAGCAATTGCACTCATCCCAACTCCTGCAACTCCTATGAAAAAAGGATTTTTAAAATCTGAAATATTCATTATTTTTTAGTTGATGGTTAATGGTTGATGGTTGTTGGAATTCTTCTATCAACTAACAACCATCAACTGACAACCAATTTTACATAAATTTATTTTCTACTAAACTCCACAGTCTTTGTGCATATTCGTCTACTTTTTCCCAGCCTTTTTCATAATAAACTTCGCTGAGATATTCCTTCGCTTGTTCTAGAGTAGCATAAGAATTCAGACGATTTACCACTTGATTCAGTTCTACCTGACTTCCGTTAAAAAGAACTTTGGTAAAAGCAATTCTGTCATTAATATCTAACTTAAAATCTGGAAGTGTTTTTTCGGCTTCCATATAATCTGTAGGAAGATTAGTTTTCAATAAACTCGGTGCTTTTTTCTCTTCTGGAATATGAGTAACATCTATTTTTTCTTGAATATGTTCTAAAGGATCATCATCAAAAAGGCTTTGAACAGTAGCTTTCAGTCCTTTAATATGCGCCAATTTAAATTTTTTCTCGTGATGTTCTTTGGTTTCGTGGTGAGATTCTTCTTGGCTCACGATTTTTTCTTCTGAAGTTGGCTCAGATTTTTCTTCGTGATGATGAACAGGAGCAGGAATATCTACAATTTTTATTCTTTCTTCATGAAGCCTTTCTTCTTCATCTTTTTTTTCCATTTCTTCTTTAGCCAAAGTAATTTCAGAAATATCTTGCTCTTTTTCTTTTTCTATATTTTCAGCTAATTCATTGATATTCTGTTCTTTTTCAATGAAATATTCTTCGTCAAGTTTTTCTGCTACTGCATTTTCGTCAACTGCAAATTCCTCCTCTAGTTCTTCTTCAATTTCTGCAGCAGGTTGACTGAAATCATCTACTTTTTTAGTATCAATTTCAAAGTTTATCACTTGTCTTTCAACATCTTGTTCTACATTTTCTTCGGCACGAATAACAGAAAGCATCTCTGAATAATTTTTCAAAGAAATAACTTTTTCCTGAAGTTCGGTGAAAACTCCTACTTCTGCTATAAAATCTTCTTCATTTGAAAAAGATGAAATCTTTGAAATCAATTCTTTAATTTCAGCGAATAATCTTTCTTGTGTTTCTTGTAATTTTTGCATGGCAAATCTTTTAATTTTTGCGTAAATTTGAAACTTATTTATATCTGCTAATTTAGACAATGTTTTTAGAAAATACAATAAACCACGCAAAACAAAGTGGATGGATGGAAGTAATTTGTGGCTCAATGTTTTCGGGGAAAACCGAAGAACTGATTCGCAGATTGCGCAGAGCTGAAATGGCTGGACAAAAAGTAGAAATTTTTAAACCAAAAATTGATACAAGGTATGATGATGTAGAAGTGGTTTCTCATAATCACAACAAAATTAGAAGTACTCCTGTAGAAAGTTCAAACGAAATTTTACTCCTGGGTTCTACTTGTGATGTGGTAGGAATAGATGAAGCACAGTTTTTCGATGATGGAATTGTAGAAGTAGCTAATCAAATGGCTAATAACGGAATACGAGTAGTAATTGCCGGTCTAGATATGGATTTTTTAGGAAGACCTTTCGGACCGATGCCTTTTTTAATGGCAACCGCAGAATACGTGACAAAAGTGCACGCGATTTGTAAAACCACAGGAAACTTGGCCAACTATTCTATGAGAACTTCTAGCAGCAAAGACTTGGTACAACTTGGGGAAACCGATAGTTACGAAGCCGTAAGCAGAAGAATTTTCATAGACGAAGTTTTGAATAAAAAATAATGAATTACAGTACAAAAGAAATAGCAGAAATAACTCAATCTCAAATCATTGGGGATAAAAATCTGCAAATTCAACATATTGCTTTTGACAGCAGAAATATTTATTCTACCCTCAAAACTGCTTTTATCGCCATCAATACTCACAAAAATTCTGGTGAGAAATACATTTCGCAAGCGATAGAAAAAGGAATTAAAGTCATTATTTCTGAAAAATTTTATTCAGAATACGACGGAATAACATGGATTATTGTAGAAAATTCTGTGAAATTTCTACAAGATTTAGCACACTATCATATTAAAAATCATCCTATTAAAACAATAGGAATTACGGGAAGTAACGGAAAAACCATCGTAAAAGAATGGTTATACCAATGTTTGTGGAATGAATTCCCAACCGTGAAATCCCCAAAAAGTTTTAATTCACAGATTGGTTTACCGATTTCTCTATTGCAAACTTCAGAGAAACACCAAGTAGGAATTTTCGAAGTGGGGATTTCTAAACCACAAGAAATGAAGACTTTAGAAGAAATTTTTTCTCCTAAAATTGGAATTTTGACTCACATTGGAACGGCGCACTCTTCTAATTTCGAAAATGAACTTCAGCTGATTAAAGAAAAACTGATTCTTTTCAAAAATTCAGAAATTATTATCTATAATGGTGATAATGAGCAAGTTTGTAAAGAAATAAAAACACAATATTCTGATAAAAAACTGATTAGCTTTGGTCTAAAAACTCATAATGATGTAAAAATTATCTGTGATTATAAAGACAGAAGTCAAGAAATTTTAGTTCAGTATTTCTCGGAAAAATTGAGTTTTCCTGCGAACCAAAGAGACGAAGCTACATTGACCAATGCTTTGGCAGTAATCTGTATTTTAAAAGAATTTGATTTTACCAACGAAAAAATAGTTGAAAAAATCAACAACCTGAAAGCGGTAGAAATGCGCTTAGAAAGTGTAAATGGTGTGCGTAACAATCTGATTATCAATGACTCTTTTAACTTAGATTTAGACTCACTCACTATTGCATATCAGTTTATCAATCAATACAATAGAGACGAAAAAACTTTAGTTCTTTCGGATATTTTTGATGTAAAAAATGATGATGTTTCACTTTATCATAAAGTGGCAGAAATTACCAATCAGCAAAATTTCAAACAGATATTTTTAGTTGGCAATCAAATTTCTAGATTTCAAGAAAAATTTAATGCTAAAACCTATACTTTTTCTACCACAAAAGAATTATTAGAAAGTCAACAACTCAATTCCATTGAAAATCAACTGATTCTACTGAAAGGAGCAAGAATTTTTGAATTTGAGAAAATAAAATCACATTTAGAACTTCAAAAACACGATACTGTTTTAGAAATAAATCTCAATGCCATTCTGCATAATATTAATGTTCATAAATCATTGCTAAAACCAGAAACCAAAATGTGTGCGATGGTAAAAGCCTATTCTTATGGACTTGGCGGTTATGAAATTGCAGAGTTTCTTCAACATCATCACATTGATTATCTGGGAGTTGCATATGCAGATGAAGGAGTAGACCTTAGAAAAAATGGAATCACTACACCCATTTTGGTCATGAATCCTGAACAAGGAAGTTATGATGTGATTATAGATTATAATCTCGAGCCAGAAATTTACAGTTTGAGAGTATTAGAACTTTTTGCTAATCAATTGCAATTGAAGGGAATTCAGCAGAAATATCCTATTCATATCAAGGTAGAAACTGGGATGCATCGTCTTGGTTTTAAGGAACATGAAATAGATGAATTGGTTGAAAATCTTAAAAAATACAATGTAAAAGTTGCCAGTATTTTCAGTCATCTTTCTTCTGCAGACGTTCCCGAGGAAGATGATTACACGATGGAACAAATTCATACGTTCCAAAGAGTTTCTTCTAAAATTTCTGAAGCTTTGGGTTATCAACCCATCAGACATATTTTAAATACTGCTGGAATTACCTATTATTCTGATTATCAGTTTGAAATGGTAAGAATTGGAATAGGAATGGTGGGAATTTCTGCTAATCCAAAAGTGAAAAAACAATTACAAAGTGCAGTAACTTTTAAAACCGTAATTTCACAAATTTCTGAGGTAAAACAAGGAGATTCAATTGGTTACAACAGAAAGTACAAAGCAGAAAAAGACACCAGAATTGCTACTATTCCTGTAGGTTATGCAGACGGAATTCCTAGATTAATTGGCAATAAAAAAGGATTTGTAGGCATTCAAAACCAAAAAGTATCCATCGTAGGAAATATTTGCATGGATATGTTAATGGTTGATTTACAGAATATTAAAGCCAAAGAAGGAGACGAAGTGATTATTTTTAACGGTAATCCTACTTTGGAAGAATTTTCTGGATATTGCCAAACCATTCCTTATGAAGTGCTTACTTCTATTTCTAGAAGAGTAAAAAGAATCTACATAAAAGATTAAAACACCACACCAAAACACCCAAATATTATTCACCAATGAAAAAATTAATATTTTATATATTATTGATTTTCTTCACTTTACATACAAATGCTCAGGTGAAAGAAAATCTAAAAATTCCCAAAAATCCTAAAATTGGATTATCACTTTCTGGAGGCGGAGCTAAAGGATTTGCGCATGTAGGCGTTCTAAAAGTGCTGGATTCTCTAGGTGTAAAAGTAGATTACATCTCTGGAACTAGTATGGGAGCGATTGTAGGCGGTTTATACGCTTCTGGTTACACCGGAAAAGATATTGAAAAAATTATTTTAGACACCGATTTTTATAATTTGATTTCTAATCAAAATAATCGCGCCGAGAGTTCTTTTTTCAATAAATCGGTAGATAAATATCTGCTAAAAGTTCCCATAAAAAATGGAAAAGCTACACTTCCCACTTCTATTTCTTCTGGTCAAAAAAATCTATACTTGCTCAAAGAATTATTCAAAAATGTATCTAACATAAACGATTTCAGCAAGTTACCGATTCCATTCATGTGTGTAGCGACCAATTTAGAAACTGGAAAAATCAAAATTTTTGAAAACGGAGATCTCTCAGAATCTATTTTGGCAAGTTCTGCGTTTCCCTCATTAATGGATCCTGTGAAAATAGGCGATAGTATTTATGTAGACGGAGCAATGACGGTGAACTATCCTTCAGAATTTCTAAAGAAGAAGGGAATAGATATTGTGATAGGGGTAGATTTAAATCAAGGACTTAATAAAAGGGATAAAATTAACAGTATTGTAGATATTTTGAATCAAATCATTGATTTTGGGATTGTAGAAGAGACTAAGAATCAATTAAAATTTACAGATGTTAATATCAAGCCAAATCTTGAAGGTTTAGGAGTAACCAGTTTTGATGATAAAGCCAAAATTCTAAAATCTGGCTACACAGAAGCGATGAAATATGTAGAAGTTTTTGATAAACTTCCTAAAAAAGGCTACGAATATCTTAGAATTCCTATCAATCCTATTTATTCTAATATCTATAAAATTGATGAATTAGAATTAGAAAATAATAAAATTTACAGCAAATATTACGTACAAGGAAAGATGAATCTTCTGATTCCATCGGTACAAACCTATGGAAAGATTAATAAAATGGTAGATAAACTCTACGCTACCAATAACTATAAAATTATAAATTACGATATAATACAACGCGACAATAAGAACATTCTTAAACTTAATGTTAGCGAAGATGACACAAGGTTTTTCTTAAAATTCGGTCTGCATTATGATGAGATTTTCAAATCTGGATTATTGGCTAATATTACCATTAAAAGACTCGTTTTTAAGAACTCTAACATCTCTATAGATGGTGTTTTCGGGGATAAACCTAGATATTACATCAATTATTTCATTGATAACGGTTATATTCCAGGATTTGGCTTCTATGCTTCTGGAATGAGTTTTGACTTAGAAAATTCAGATGGAACTGCTGTGAATAAATGGAATTGGTACAGAAATGAAGCATTTATACAATCTATTTGGAAAGACAAGTTTGCATTTGGATTAGGTTTAAGTCATGATAATTTTACAACCACAGAAATAATTACAAATAATCAAAAATTTGGCAATTATTTCAATCCATTTGTTTTTATGCGAGCTGATAACCAAGACAGCAAATCATTCCCAAAAAGAGGATTCTACACTAATATAGAAGCAAAAATTTATAACATATTTGATGACGAACAGAATAAAAGAGCCTTCCAAATCAAAGCAGACTTACGAGGAAATTTCCCTATCACCAAATGGTTAACCTACCGCTTGTCTACTTTTTATGGAATTTCAATTAATCCTGTGAATGAATTTTACCAATATCACTTAGGTGGAATTTTTGAGCAAAAAATAGTAAATTTTATAAGATTTAACGGTTTTAACCTTGGCGAAGAAAAAGGAAATAATATTTTTACGGTTTCTAATAACTTCCAATTTAATTTTTACAGAAATTTTTATGTGATTGCAGGACTTAATTCTGCCAATATTTTTGAAAATTTTGATGATGCTAAATTCCTTGATTTGAAATATAATTCAGCCGCAATTACACTAGGCTACGATTCACCATTTGGACAAGTAAAACTTAATTACAGTCACGCATTTAAATCTAAACCTGGAATTTTCACTGTTGTTCTTGGTCACTGGTTCTAAAAATATACATTCATGATACATTTTTTTTACGAAAATATAGACGAAAATATAGACGAAAATCTTAAAAATTGGATCGAAAATATCATTATTTCCGAAGGAAAAAAACTCGGAGAAATCAATTATATTTTCTGTGATGATGAATATTTGCTCAAAATCAATCAAGATTTTTTAGACCATGATTATTATACAGACATCATTACTTTCGACCAAGTTCGTGGAAAAACCATTTCAGGAGAGATTTTTGTATCTTTGCAGCGAATTAAGGACAATGCTAGTCTTATTTCAAAAAATTACGAAGAAGAAAAGAAAAGAGTAATTGCACACGGAATTCTTCACCTTTGTGGTTATAAAGATAAAACCGAAGAAGAACAAAAAACAATGCGTGCAAAAGAAGATTTTTATTTGTCATTAAAAACAAATTAAAATTTTTAGAAGCTATTCCCGCTTTCCGCACTCGCTTTTTTATATTTTCCAGACGCTTTTTGCCCATATAAAAAATATAAAAAGAGCTCAAACAAATGCTACAATCGGGGCTAGTTACATTCCGTAATTGGTAATAAAATTTATACAATGTTTCACGTGAAACATTTGAAAAAAAATAGAAAATTTATAAATAGATATAAATGTTATTTAACGAAACATATGATGTAATTGTAGTAGGAGCTGGTCACGCTGGTTGCGAAGCTGCTGCTGCTGCTGCTAATCTGGGTTCTAAAACCATGCTTATTACGATGAATATGCAAACCATCGGACAAATGTCTTGCAATCCAGCAATGGGTGGTATTGCAAAAGGTCAAATTGTAAGAGAAATAGATGCAATGGGTGGTTTTAGCGGAATTGTAGCGGATAAATCTGCCATTCAATTCAAGATGCTTAACCTTTCAAAAGGACCTGCAATGTGGTCTCCTAGAACACAAAATGATAGAATGAAATTTGCAGAAGAATGGCGATATGTACTAGAAAACACGCCAAATCTTGACTTTTTTCAGGATATGGTTAAATCTTTAATTATCAATAATGACAAAGTAGAAGGCGTAATAACTTCTTTAGGTATAGAAATCAAAGGAAAATCTGTGGTTTTAACCAATGGAACTTTCTTAAATGGACTCATTCACGTTGGTGATAAACAATTAGGAGGAGGAAGAATGGGAGAACCAAAAGCCTATGGAATTACCGAACAATTGGTAGATTTAGGTTTTGAAGCAGGAAGAATGAAGACTGGAACACCAGTTCGTGTAGACGGAAGAAGTCTTGATTATTCTAAGATGGAAGAACAAGCTGGAGACAAAAATCCTCAAAAATTCAGCTATTTAGATACTCCTAAATTAACGAAACAGCGCAGTTGTTACATTACTTATACCAATGATACCGTTCACGAAATTTTAAGAACTGGATTTGATAAATCTCCAATGTTTAATGGTACTATCCAAAGTATTGGACCAAGATATTGCCCAAGTATTGAAGATAAAATCAATCGTTTTGCGGAAAGAAACCGTCATCAATTATTTGCTGAACCTGAAGGTTGGAATACAGTAGAAGTATATGTAAATGGTTTCAGTTCTTCATTACCAGAAGATGTTCAATTGAAAGCATTACACCATGTTCCTGGCTTTGAAAAAGCTAAAATTTTCAGGCCTGGTTATGCTATAGAATATGATTACTTCCCTCCTACTCAATTAAAGCATACTTTGGAAACTAAATTGATAGAAAACCTTTATTTTGCTGGTCAAATTAATGGAACTACGGGTTACGAAGAAGCAGCAGGACAAGGTTTAATGGCAGGAATTAATGCTCATAATAAAGTTCACGAAAAAGATGAATTCATACTTAGCAGAGATGAAGCATATATCGGAGTTTTAATAGATGATTTAATTACCAAAGGAACCGAAGAACCATACAGAATGTTTACTTCTAGAGCAGAATACAGACTGCTTTTAAGACAAGATAATGCTGATATTAGACTTACAGAAAAAGCTTACAATCTTGGTCTAGCTAAAGAAGAAAGACTCAAAAATATGGAAGAAAAAGTAGCTAAATCTTCGGAATTAGAAGAATTTTTAAGAGAAACTTCTTTAAAGCCTGGTATTATCAATCCTATCTTAGAAGCTAATGAAAGTTCACCGGTAGACCAAGCGTACAGAGCTGCACAAATTCTTACCAGACCTAATCTTTCCTTAGAAAAATTAACTGCAATTGATTTCATCAAAGAAAAAGTAGAACAGTATAATGAAGAGCAAAAAGAACAGGCGGAAATCAATATCAAGTATAAAGGTTATATAGAAAAAGAAAGAGATAATGTAGCTAAATTACAAAGATTAGAAACCATAAGAATTCCAGAAGATTTTGATTATTCTAAAATTTCATCTCTTTCCGCTGAAGCAAAACAAAAGCTCAATAAAATTCAACCTAAAACCATTGCACAAGCCGGAAGGATTTCTGGAGTTTCTCCAGCAGATATTAATGTATTGCTTATTTATTTGGGAAGATAAAAGTAAAATGTTTCACGTGGAACATTTTTGAAATTTGTAATAAATTTAGATTGGACTTAGCAAATTAAACATGAAAATAAAAGATCATTTTTTAAGCAAAGAAATTTTTGAAATTAAAGAAACCGAAATAGAAGGGATTTTTAAAACCTACCCTATTCCAGAAAATTTAGGTAAGTATTATGAGAGTAAAGATTACATTTCTCATCACCAAGATTCTAATTCTTTAAAAGAAAAAATTTACAAATTTGCTCAATCTTTTAATTTAAATTATAAAAGAAATATTCTTTCTTCTGTAAGTTTTGAAAATGCTAAAGTTCTAGATTATGGTTGTGGGGCGGGTGAATTTTTGAAACATATAGAAAATGATGTTCAAACTTTCGGATATGAACCGAGTGACGCTGCAAGAAATTTTGCAAAGCAAAAAACTACCAAAACAAAATTTATAGAAAACTTAAATGAAATAGAAAACGGCAGTTTAGATGTGATTACACTTTGGCATGTTTTCGAACATATCGAAAATCAGACTGAGATACTCACATTATTTTATGACAAATTAAAATCAAACGGGCATTTAATAATTGCGGTTCCCAACTGTACTTCTTACGATGCAAAATATTATAAAGATTTTTGGGCAGCTTATGATGTACCTCGTCATATTTTTCATTTCACAAAAAAAGGAATGGAAAAATTTTTCAACACCGAAAATTGGAAATTAGAAAAAATAAAACCTCTCCTACTCGATTCTTATTATATTTCAATTTTGAGTGAAAAATATAAGAAAAATCCACTTTTTTGGATTTTTGGAGGAATTCTTGGAGCGATTTCTAACATAAAAGCATCAAAAAACGGAGAATTTTCAAGTTTGGTATATATTATCAAAAAAATCTAGAAAATCGATTTTTAAGCTATTTCTGAAAGTCAATTTTCAGCTATTTTGATAAAAAATTCTAGTTTTTGGAAATTTTATACTTTAAAAAATCTTCCCTTTTATAAAACAAAAAATCTTCAGAAAAATTTCTGAAGATTTTTTTTTGTTTTTAACTTTCAATAAAGTTTAGATCAAAATTTTTTAATTATTTATTGCAGCAACTCCGGGAAGTTCTAAACCTTCTAAAGATTCTAACATAGCACCTCCTCCAGTTGAAACATAAGAAACTTTATTTGCATAACCATTTTGTTTTACAAAAGCAACAGAATCTCCACCTCCAACTAAAGAGAAAGCTCCTAATTGTGTAGCTTCTTCTATACTGTCTCCTAAAGCTTTAGTTCCTGCTGAGAAATTTTCCATTTCAAAAACTCCAATCGGTCCGTTCCAAAGGATAGTTCTAGAATTCATAATCACATCATGGAAGATTTCTCTAGTTTTAGATCCTGCATCCATTCCCATCATATTTTCTGGAATGTGATAAATATCTACCTCTTCTCTGTGTGCATCATTATTAAATTCATCTGCAGCAATTACGTCTACAGGTAAGAAAACTTTTACATTATTTAATTTAGCTTTTTCTAAAATTTCTAAAGCCAAATCCATTTTATCAGCCTCTAATAAAGAAGTTCCTATATTTCCGCCTAAAGCTTTAATAAAAGTAAAAGACATTCCTCCTCCGATAATTAAATTATCAACTGCTGGTAAAATATTTTCGATAATGGTAATTTTAGTAGAAACTTTAGAACCACCCAATATTGCAGTTACTGGTTTTTCACCACTTCCTAATACTTTATCAATCGCTTCTAATTCTTTAGCCATTAATAAACCGAAAAATTTAGTTGAAGGGAAAAATTTAGCAATTACAGCAGTAGAAGCATGAGCTCTGTGAGCCGTACCAAACGCATCATTTACATATACATCTCCTAATTTTGCTAATTTTCTTGCAAATTCCTCATCTCCAGCTTCTTCATCATTATAAAATCTAAGGTTTTCTAACAATAGAATTTCTCCTGGTTGAAGCTCAGCAGCAGCTTTTTCTGCAACTTCACCAATACAATCAGAAGCAAATTTCACTTCTTTACCTAGTACTTTAGACACTTCATCTACTATCTGAGAAAGAGAAAACTCTGGATTTACTTTACCTTTTGGTCTACCAAGATGCGTCATGATAATCACAGAACCTCCATCATTTAAGATTTTATCAATCGTAGGTTTTGCAGCAACTATTCTGGTATTATCCGTTACTTTTTTATTTTCATCTTGAGGTACATTGAAATCTACTCTAATTAATGCTTTTTTTCCAGCGAAACTGATATCATTAATGGTTTTCATAAATTTTTTTCTTTTTAAAGTTTTTAGATTATACTGCTTTTTTTAAAGCTTTACAAATTTAAGATTTCTAAAATGGCAAAAAGAAAAATCCTGAGAAAAATTTCCACAAACTGACGAAAAACATTTTATAACATATTTTCTTCTTTTTAATAAAAAAAGAAATGAATACTATTGTTGTAGTTGTGAATAATGGGGAAAACTATTTTCTAATTTTTTTACGGAAAGAGTTGTAGTACAATTCATAAGTTTTCCATATTATAATAGATTAATAATCAAATAAATAATAAGTTTACTAACAATTGTGAATATCTCTTATTTCATGCATATATTGAAAAACATGTTATGGAAAAACTAAAGAATTTGACCTCAAAAAAATAGATAAACAAAATCTATAATCTTGCAAGATTTTTTCTATTACACAAAAATTCTTTAACTTTTTATTTTATTTAGCAGAAGTTTTAAACATAGTAATTAACATTCTGTTAATAATTGTGTAACATTCTCTTAAAATACTGTAAATTAGGATAATACAATTGAAAGTAATTTGCTGAGATTTTCTTAAACACTTGATTTTAAAGCTCATTTAAAAAATCGATTTTAAAATTTAATCCACAATTCACATTTAAAGTGTTAATTTTGTAGAAATAATAAGAATAAAATGAAAAAAATAGCAGTCGCCGCAGATCACGCAGGCTATGAATACAAGGAATTTGCAAAGAAACAATTAGAAGGAAAATACGAATTGGTAGATTTTGGAACCCATGGTTTAGATTCTGTAGACTATCCAGATTTTGTACATCCTGCTGCAAGTGCTGTAGAAAACGGAGATTGTGAATTTGGAATTTTATTTTGTGGAAGCGGACAAGGTGTACAGTTAAGTGCTAATAAACATCAGGGAATAAGATGTGCTCTAGCTTGGATGCCAGAAATTGCAGAATTATCTCGCCAACATAACAATTGTAATATGGTAGCAATGCCTGCCAGATTTATTGCCAAAGAATTGGCGCTAGAAATCATAGAGAAATTTCTCACCACCGATTTCGAAGGAGGAAGACATCAGAACAGAGTAGATAAAATTACTTGTAAATAAAACCATCTCCGACGAAAGTTGGAGATTTTTATTTAAATTTATAAAAATTAATAAACACTAATAAACACTAAGACAAAATATGAAACAACAACATAAATCACAAAAACAAGACCAGAAACTTCGCGATATTGGGAAGCTCATTCTGCGTTTTATGAATAAAAAAGCGTCTAAAATCTATAATTACAAACAGATTGCAGATGGAATAGAATATAAAAATCCTAGACAAAGAGAACTCGTTATTCAGTCACTTCATAAATTGAAAGCCGAAGATAAAATTAAGGAAACAGAGAAAAATAAATACATTGTAAACCTTCAAATTACCGATACGTTAACCGGAGTTATCGATTTTGCAGCCAATGGAAATGCGTATGTAAAAGTAGAAGGAGTAGAAGATGATGTTTTCATTCATCAAAAAAATGTAAAAGATGCGTTGCAAGGTGACACCGTTCTTATCGTAACTTATCATTTTAAAGGTAAAAAACTAGAAGGTTCTGTTTTAGAAGTTCTAGAACGTGCAAATGATACTTTTGTAGGGACTTTTCAGTTTGTTCCGCATAAAGATTTTGGATTTGTAGTCATTGACAAAAAACAAATCAACAACGACTTCTTTATCCCGAAAAATAAAATAAACGGTGCTAAAGATGGCGAAAAAGTTGTGGTAAAAATGCTGAGTTGGGATGCGAATTCTAAAAATCCAGAAGGCGAAATTATCCAAGTTTTGGGACTTCCTGGAGAACATGAAACTGAAATCCACTCTATTTTAGCAGAATATGGTTTACCTTATGAATTTCCACCAGAAGTAGAAGCTGAAGCAGATAAAATTGATAGAAAAATTACCGCTGCAGAAGTGAAAAAACGCAGAGATATGCGTAAAATTCTCACATTTACCATTGACCCAAAAGATGCGAAAGATTTTGATGATGCCCTTTCTTTGCAGAAATTAGAAAATGGAAACTGGGAAATTGGTGTTCACATTGCAGACGTTTCGCATTACGTAAGACCGGGAACTATTTTAGATGATGAAGCTTATAACAGAGCCACTTCTGTATATTTGGTAGACAGAGTTGTTCCCATGCTTCCGGAAGTTTTGAGTAATAATGTTTGTTCGCTTCGTCCCAATGAAGATAAATTCACATTTTCAGCAGTTTTTGAATTGAATGACAAAGCTGAAGTTCAAAATCAATGGTTCGGAAGAACAGTTATTCATTCAGACAGAAGATTTACCTATGAAGAAGCGCAAGAACGAATTGAATCGAAAACAGGTGAATTAGCAGAAGAAATACTCGTATTAGATAAACTTGCTAAAATTCTAAGAAAAAATAGAATTAAAAATGGGGCAATTACGTTTGATAGAAGTGAAGTAAGATTCAATTTAGACGAAAATAATGAACCTATTGGCGTTTATTTTAAAATCAGCAAAGATTCTAATCATTTGATTGAAGAATTTATGCTTTTAGCCAATAGAAAAGTATCTGAATTTGTTTCATTAAACAGAAAAGGAGAAACCACGGGAAATACTTTTGTGTATAGAGTTCACGATGATCCTAACCCTACTAAATTAGAAGCATTGCGAGAATTTGTAGGAACTTTTGGTTATAAAATGAACCTTGCCAATTCTAAAAAAGTAGCAGAATCACTCAATAATTTATTGCGAGATGTAAAAGGAAAAGGTGAAGAAAACATGATTGAAACTCTTGCTATGCGAAGCATGAGTAAGGCTGTTTATTCTACCAATCCTATTGGACATTACGGATTAGGATTTGAATATTACTCTCACTTTACCTCTCCTATTCGTAGATATCCAGATTTAATCGCTCACCGTTTGTTGCAACACTATTTAGATGGTGGAAAATCTCCTTTTGCTGCAGAATACGAAGAATATTGCAAACATTGCAGTGATATGGAACGTCTCGCATCTGATGCAGAAAGAGATTCTATTAAATTTATGCAAGTAAAATTCATGGAAAAACATGTAGGAGAAGTTTTCGAAGGCGTGATTTCTGGAACTGCAGACTTTGGATTCTGGGTAGAAATTCCAGAAAACGGAGCAGAAGGTTTAATTAAATTGCGTGATTTAATGGATGATTCTTACTTCCACGAACCAAAAACACATTCTATTGTAGGAATGAGAACAGGTAAAACCTATCAATTGGGAGACACCATAAAAATTAAAGTTGTGAAAGCGAATTTGGTGGCTAAACAATTAGATTTTAAAGTGGTGGATTAAAAATTATTTAAAGATTTAAGAATTTAAAATTTGTAAGATTTTAGTTCAAACAACAAGCAAAGTTTTAAAAAATATTAATCTTTAAATACTTATTTCTTACCTTTGTTAAATGCTTGAACTTATACTTTCGGCAATCGGATTAGGATTTATGTTGAGTCTTGTTTTTATAGGACCAATATTCTTTTTATTGATTGAGACTAGTTTTTGTAGAGGTCACCGTCATGCTTTGGCATTAGATTTAGGCGTGATTACTGCAGATATTTTGTGTATTGTAGCTGCTTATTTTGCCAGCGCAGACTTGGTAGAACTTATAGACAAACATCCAGGATTTTACAGAATTACAGCGCTTATTATTTTGGTTTACGGAATTTTTATGATGCTTACCAAAACTCAAATGCATATAGCTAATGAGAAAAAAATCATCAGTCAAAATTATTTCAAAACCTTTGTAAATGGCTTCTTGTTCAATATTTTGAATGTAGGGGTTATTTTATTTTGGTTGGTTACCGTAATTTCGGTGAGAAATGAATATCCAGATTTACAGAATTTCTTGCTCTATATCAGTTTAGTGATTGCCACTTATCTTGTGATAGATTTACTCAAAATATTATTAGCCAAGCAATTTCACTATAAATTGACCCAAAACTTAGCCAATAAAATCAGAAAAACTGTAGGGATTATTCTTATCATTTTTAGTTTTTTCATCTTTCTGCAGAGTTATAAAAAATTCAATCAATTTGATAAGCGTTTAGAAGAAGCAGAAAGCAAAGAAATCCTCTATCAAAAAGCAAAATGAAAAATATTATTTTTCCTAAAACTTTAAAAAAAGGTGACCAAATAGCCATTATTTCTCCTGCAGGATTTGTAGAAGAAGCATCACTTCAGAACACCATCAATCTGATAAAATCAAAAGGATACGAACCTATTTTAGGAAAATATACCCTTGGAAAGTTTGAAAACGGTTACAACTATTCAGGAACCGAAAAAGAAAGAATTCAGGATTTAAATTGGGCTTTAAATAACCCAGAAATTTCAGCAATTTGGGCTTCTAGAGGTGGTTATGGTTGTCAGCATTTATTGAGACATCTCAAACTTTCAGAATTTAGAGAAAATCCGAAATGGTATATTGGTTATTCTGATAATACAGTCATTAACAGTTATTTACTTAAAAATAATTTCGCTTCTATTCACGGACAAACCGTTAAAACAGCTAGTTTCGGGGTTTCTGAAGGAAGCTATGAAGATATTTTCAAAATTTTAGAAGGAAAAAAAATTCAATATTCCGTAGAAAAACATCAACTTAATAAAAACGGAAAAACTGAAGGAGAGCTCATTGGTGGAAATTTAGCTTTGATTTATGCCCTTTTAGGAACGCCATATTCATTTGATTTCAAGGATAAAATTCTTTTCATAGAAGACATTGGCGAGAATTTTTATGCGCTCGATAGAATGTTGATGAGCCTAGATTTGGCAGGCGTTTTCAGAAAAATAAAAGGTTTAATCATCGGCGGAATGACCAATATGGGCGATGAAAAAGAGAACAAAAACTACGAAGAACCTTTCGATGAATTTGCTTATGAAATTATTGCTCAAAGATTAAAAAATTACAACTTCCCTACTCTTTTTGGTTTTCCAAATGGACATATTTTTGACAATAGACCACTAATTATTGGAGCAAAAGTTAAAATTGAGGTTGATAACAAGATAAAAGTTGAGTCTTAAAAATGGGAACTTTGGAATTTTCCTTATTCATTGGGCCGATAATTTTTGGGCTAGCTGCTTGGTTAAGAGGAACGTTTTTCAGAAGAAATATTATTAATAAAAAGAAAGAATTAAGAAGTCAGGTTATTTTCTCAATTTGGGCTTCTTTTATCTTTTGTTGCTTTTTGTTTTATGATGAATTTATAGAAATTTCTAAAATATTTTATATAGCATTTTTATTTGATGTATTTTTAACTGTAATGTTTTTATTATTATTAAAGCAATTTAAAGACGACGAAATTTAAACTCGGAACACGAAACTCGGAACTCATTTATGGCAGAACACAATGATTTTGGCAAACTCGCAGAAGAATTGGCAGAGCAATTTTTAGTGGAAAAAAACTATAAAATCTTGGCCAAAAACTTTCGTTTTCAAAAAGCAGAAATAGATATCATTACAGAATTTGATGGGAAAATAGTAGTGATAGAAGTAAAAGCGAGAGGAACAGATATTTTTATGGAACCTCATGAAGCAGTGACTAAAAAGAAAATTAAATCCATCGTTTCTGCCACAGACGAATACCTAAAATCTCTAAATATAGACAAAGAAGTAAGGTTTGATATTATTTCTGTCCTTCCAGACGAAACAGGAAAACTTAAAATTTCACACTTAGAAGACGCTTTTGAAGCATTTGATGCAAATTAAAAATAAATCTATCAACTATAAAATGAAAACAATATTCATCACTGGTGCAACTTCAGGAATTGGAAAAGCTACCGCAGAAACTTTTGCTAAACAAGGTCATAGATTAATCATTTGTGGTCGTAGAAAAGAAGTTTTAGAGCAATTACAAATTGAATTAAGCAATATTACAGAAGTGTACAGTTTGGTTTTTGATGTAAGAAACCAAGAAGAAGTAGAAAATGCCATCCATTCGCTTCCAGAAGAATGGAAAAACATAGATGTTTTGGTGAATAATGCAGGAAATGCACATGGTTTAGAATCGATATCCGAAGGAAATATTGCAGATTGGGATGCGATGATGGATGGAAATGTAAAAGGACTGCTTTATGTTTCTCAACCGATTATTAAAATCATGAAAGCGAGAAATACAGGTCATATCATCAATATTTCTTCGGTTGCTGCGAGACAAACGTATGCAAATGGTGTGGTATATTGCGCATCAAAACGTGCTGTAGACGTCATTTCCGAAGGAATGCGTTTAGAACTTACAGAATTTGGAATCAAAGTGACTAATATACAACCAGGAGCTGTAGAAACTGATTTTTCTAAAGTAAGATTCAAAGGAGATGAACAACGTGCTGCAACTGTTTATGCTGGTTATGAAGCACTGAAAGCAGAAGATATTGCAGATGCGATTTCGTATTGTGTAAATGCACCAGAAAGAGTTTCTATTGCAGAATTATGCATTTATCCAAAAGCACAAGCAGAACCGAGAACGATTCACCGTAAATAATTTGTTGATTTGTTAATGTGATGATTCGTTGATTATCTTTGCAAAAATTATCACATCATCACATTTTCAAATTACCACATCAAAAATGAAAATCCTCCATATAGAAACCTCGTCTAAAAACTGTTCAGTTGCTATTTCTGATGGCGAAGAATTATTATGTCTTTGCGAAGAAGTTTCAGAAAACTATAAACAGTCAGAATCGCTACACACTTTTGTAGAATGGGCTTTAGAAGGCGCAGAAATTTCTTTGAAAGATATTGAAGCAGTTTCATTAGGAAAAGGTCCAGGTTCTTACACCGGACTTAGAATTGGCGCAGCTTCGGCAAAAGGTTTTTGTTATGGACTGAAAGTTCCTCTCATTGCTGTCAATTCTCTTGAAACGATGATAGAGCCGTTTTTAGGTCAAAACTATGATGTAATCATTCCATTAATCGATGCAAGAAGAATGGAGGTTTATTGCGCCGTTTTTGATGGAAATTCAGGAGAGATGTTGACTGAGACAGAAGCAAAAATCTTAGACGAACAATCTTTCAAAGAATTAGAGGGTAAAAAAATCCTTTTCGTAGGAGATGGAGCCAAAAAAGCACAGGAAATTTTACAAATTTCGGGAGCAGATTTTAATGAAAATGTGTATCCATCTGCGAAATATCTCATCAAAAAATCCGTGGAGAAATTCAACCGACAAGATTTTGAAGACGTGGCGTATTTCGAGCCATTTTATTTAAAAGATTTCCACGGTGTGAAAAAGAAATCTTAATTTATTTTTTAGGTTTTAAATCTTTTGGTTGCAGCGGATCATCTTGTTGCATTTCTTGCAAATTCCTTTGTTTAGAATCATTTTGCTGAATTCTTTCAGGATTTGTAGTGCTAGAATTCACATTCTGAGGCGCAACTGATGGTTCATTTTTCGGTGAGATAGGATTTCCATTATCATCAAACTGTTCCACTTTTATATCGCTTTTCAGATATTGAAGCATTTCCTTTGCTTTTATACCTTCAGGAGTTTTCGCATAATTCAGCATTAATTGTTCTAGTTGAAGAATCATGATTTCTTTTCCTGCAGTTTTTCCTGTGTTAAAGGCATTCAACAAGATAAATTTAGGAACCAAAATATCTTTTGGATATTTCTGTAAAGTTTCTTCAATCAATTTTTTAGAATCATCAAATTTTTCTTCGGAGTAAAGAGCAAAAGCTTGTGTATAGATTTTTTCTACCTCAGAATCAGACGTGGTGAAATCTGCTTTTTTAGGATTTTTCACAAATTCTGCATAAGAAGTGTAAGGATATTTCTCTAAAATCAACTGTTTCGCACGTTCTGCAGCATTAGGATTTTTTTCATAATTCATAGAAAAAATTTGATACAATGCTTGCAATTCTGTTTCTTCATCAGTCTTAGAATCTACCAAATCATACAATGTTTTGGTAGCTAAAGAAGTATTAGAAAAGAAGTTTTCGTACATTCTTCCCAGGCCAAGACTTGCCGTATCTCTGTCTTTTTTGAGTGCTAAAATTTCTTCTGTTTTGGTCGGAATTTTTTCAATGTAGAAATCCGGTTCATATCTTCTAGGATCTGGAGCAGCCGTAATTCCGAGTGCTTCATTTTTAAGATCTTCTATAGAATTCATTTTGGTAGAAGTTCGCCAATTGTCGGTAAGCGCTCTATTTCCCCAGATTTGCTTAAATTCTTTTTCGCCTTTAGAAATATTGGCTTGATTGGCAAAATAGAAGCCTTTACTTCCATTAAAATCTAAGAAAGAATTGTTGTTATCTGTATTTCCTAGCAAGGCAAAATCTACGGTTTCTACTCTATTTTTGCTTTCTTTTTCTGCTTTTTTACGTTCCAATTCTTCCTTTGCTTCTTTGGCTTTTATGCCTTCAATATGTTTGTTGAAAAAGGCAATTCGCTCATCATTAGACATTTTAGTCAGTTTCAGAATGCTGTCATTCTTTTTGATGAGATAATAATTTTTAGAAATGTCTTTTATGTTTTCGGTAAGCGATTTCAGTTCTTCTTTTGCAGGTGCATAATTCATTGCGGCATAAGCAGAATCGTAATAAACACCAGCGCTTAAATAGTCATTATCTTCAAAAAATTTTTTCCCGATTTCATAGTAAGCCAAACCTCTTACTTGAGGATCAGATACTTTTTCTTTAATAGATTTCTGGAAAAATTCTTGCGCTTCTTCCTTTTTACCAGCTTTTTTCGCCATTAAACCTAGTGCATAATAGAATTCATTTTTTCTAGAAGCATAGGTTCCTTTTTTACTAATTTTTTCCAAATATTCTTTTGCACCTTCGTAATCATCATCTTTTCCATTAAAAGTTTTGGCGATTTCTACTTGAGATTTTACTTCAAATTCAAAATTTCTGGCGTTTTTATAAGCGGTGACAAAACTTTCTCTCGCTTCTTCATTTTTTCCAAGATTGGCAAGGATTTGTCCACGAAGAAAAGCAATTCTGCTTCTTAATTTTTTGTTTTTATTAAGTTTATACGCACTTTCTAATTCTGTTACTGCATCTTCCTTTTTACCAGCGTTTAAAAGCATTTCCGAATAGAAAATACTGAGTAATTTTTTTTCAGATTTTTTGAGTTTTTTATTTTCTTTCAGCTCACGGAAGGTTTCATCTGCGCGATAATAATCCTTCATTTTTCCGTAAGTGTAAGCTTCGTAAACTTTGGCTAAAGAAAGTCTCTTGTCTTTTTTATAAATTTTTTGAACTGTATTCAGTGCGTCAAGTGCTTCTAAAGGCTTATTTTGGAACAATCTTGCTTTTGCTAAAACAAGATAAGCATCAAAAATAGTTTTGTTTTTTTCTACGCCCTTAAACATCATCGAATGTTTATCAATCGCTTTTTGAGCCTTCATTTCTGCGATTTCTAAAGTGCTGGTTCCAGTATTGGCAACAGAAGCTCCAGTTTCGGTGTCATCTCTGTAAAAATCTTCTGGCGCTACTCCTTCTTCGTTATCAGAAACGCCTAAATTTTCCATTTGAGCAGAAGAAATTTGCTCTTCGTAAGTGAGTAATTTAATGTAAGGTGCATGAAAATTATCTCGATAAGATTTATCTCGCTGTTTTAATTCGGCATTGAGCGCTTCTTCTCCATTGAACAAAACATTGTAAAAAGTGGTGAAACCTTGATATTTACGGTTCAAATAGCCATCTTTTCTTGGCGAACAAGCCAAAAAAACTGCAGAACCTAAAGCGAGAAGTATATATTTTTTCATGGAGTGTTTTAATAACTGAAATTGCCACAATTTATTGTGATTGAGGCATAAAAACATTCAGTAAAAATAAGGAATTTTTTAGAAACCTAAATCTTTTAAAGTTTCGTAAACCAAATGTGTTGGCAATCCCATAATCGTGTAAAAACTGCCATTGATTTTTGAGATTTTTACCATGCCTAACCATTCCTGAATTCCGTAGCTTCCAGCTTTGTCAAAAGGATGATAATTTTCGATGTAAAAATTGATTTCTTGGTCAGTAATTTCTGAAAATTCTACATCTGCAACATCTGTTTTAGTGGTGATTTTTTCAGAATTTTTAAATGAAACAGCGGTGTAAACTTGGTGAGTTTTTCCCGATAAATGTTGAAGCATTTCTAAAGCTTCTTCCCTATTTTTAGGCTTTCCGAGAACTTTTCCTTCAAAGGTAACAATGGTATCAGAAGTGAGCAAAACTTCCTCTTTTTGTAGATTTTGGTAAGCATTTGCTTTAAGCTCAGAGAGATATCCGGCAATGTTTTCTACGGATAAATTTTCTGGAAAAACTTCGTCACAATCTATAGAAACCACCTCAAAATCAAAGCCTAAACTTTGTAAAAGTTCTTTTCTTCTGGGTGAATTAGAGCCGAGTAATATTTTCATTTACGATTTTAGATTTTAGATTTTAGATTTTAGATTTTAGATTTTAAAAAGATATATAATTTACAACTTTTAATACAAACAAGAAAATTGTTTTCACTTTTTACTCTCCAATTCTACCACTCTCCCACTTAAATAGACTGCGTATCATCATCAATCCAAGTTCCTTGTGCTTTCATGACTTGTTCTATCACGTCTCTTACAGCACCTTTTCCACCGTAAATAGGAGAAATATAGTCCGAAATTTCTTTTACTTCTGCCACAGAATTGGGCGGACAAGCAGAAATTCCAGAAATTTTCATCATTTTGATGTCTGGAATATCATCTCCCATCGTAAGAATTTCTTCGTTTTGAAGATTGTATTTGGCTTTAAACTCTTCGAATTTTTCTAATTTATGATGCACTTTTGCATAATAATCTGTGATTCCTAAATAATGAATTCTGTGACGAACCATTGGATCATCTCCACCTGTAATCACGCAGATTTTATAGTGTTTTTTCAATGCTTTTACCACAGCAAAACCATCTAAAACATTCATTACTCTGCACATATTTCCTTCCGGCAATAGATAAACGCTACCGTCTGTGAAAACGCCGTCTACATCAAAAACAAAGGCTTTTATATTTTTTAATTTTTCTAAATGACTCATAAAATTTACGATTTGAGATTTGAGATTTGAGATTTGAGATTTTGAAAAAGTTATTCGTACATCTAAAATCAATGATACATTTTCTTTATCGATTCGTTTAAGGTTTTATAGATTTTTAGTTTTTCTTCATCAGTTAATAAAGATTCATGAAGTTTAAGCACTTTTTCATCATTTCTGATGGCTGGTCCGGTTTGTGCTAATTTCGGTTCTAATTCATGAATTTTCTGGGTAGTTTCATCAATCAAGGGTAAGAAATATTCAAAAGGAATTCCTTGACTGTCAGATATTTCCTTAGCTCTCGCGTACAAATGATTCACAAAATTACAAGCAAAAACCGCGGTCAAATGAATGTATTTTCTTTTTTCATCATTGGCAAGCATTACATTTTTAGAAATTTTGGAAGCCAAATTTTTCAAAATTTCTTCGTCATTTTCGTTTTCTGCATCTATGAAAAATGGAATTTTAGAATAGTCTAAATTTTTAGATTTTGAAAACGTTTGAAGCGGATAAAAAACTGATTTTCTGTAATTTCCATTCAATGCTTCACGTGAAACCGAACCAGAAGTATGCGTTACCAAAGCATTTTCATTTTTGATGAGAGCTGAAACTTCAGCAATCGAAGAATCACTCACCGAAATAATGTACAAATCTGCATCAGCAAGAGTTTCCGAAGAGAAAGGAATGGAAAATTGCTCCGAAATTTTCTGAAGTTCGGCGGTATTTCTTCCAAAAATTTGAGAAATAGTAATTTGAGCTTCTGTAAAAGCTTTTGCTAAGTGAAATGCCACATTTCCAGAACCGATGATTACAATTTGCATAGAGCAAAGATAAGAAATAGTTGTTTTCGGAAAATTTTAAATTTTCTTCAAGATTTCTGAAATTTCTATTTGGTTAAGACAAGCATAATCCCCACGGAAACAAGGTTTATTGCCAAAAACAGAACAAGGTCTGCATGCTAAATCTGTAATTTCTACAATGTCATTTTCGGACTGTCCGTATCCTAAAAATCCAGCAAAATAATGAGTAGCTCCCCAAACCGAAACCACTCTAGTTCCCACCAAACTTGCCAAATGCATATTAGCAGAATCCATAGAAATCATGAGTTCTAATTCAGAAATTTTCTGAAGTTCTTCTTTTAGTGAAAGTTTCCCAGCGAGAGAAGTTACATTTTCAATCTCTTGCTCCCATTTTGATAGAATTTCTACTTCCTTTTTTCCGCCACCAAAAAGATAAATTGGATGATTTTTAGAAAGCGTTTTCACCAAATCTAAAGATTTTTCAATCGGAAGCATTTTTCCTGCATGTTGAGCAAAAGGAGCAAATCCAATTCCAGATTTTTGTTGAGATTTTGGGAATAATTGATGAGAAAGTTTTAGTTTAAAACCTAATTTTCTGAAAACATCTGCATAACGTTCAGTAGTTGGTTTCAGAGGTTTTTTAACTTTATTTTCCTTTCTCGTAAGTAATTTTTTTTCGGTTCTTCCTTTGTCAAGTGTTGCCGTTTTTTTGAAGAAAAAACTCAGAATTTTAGTGCGCAAAACATTGTGTAAATCGGTTACAAAATCTGGCTGAAATTCCTTTTTCAGTTCTAAAGCTAATTTCCTTAACCCGAAAAATCCTTTGTAATCATCTAGATTTACGCCACGAAAAGTTAATCGCTCTACTCCATCGAATAAATCGGCAAAGTTTTTTCTAGAAACGAAAACAATTTCTGTGTCAGGATTTTGCGCCAAAAATTCTTTCAAAACAGGCACAATCATCGCTACATCTCCAAAAGCGGAAAAACGATATGCTAAGATTTTTTTCACGATTTTAACTGAAATGCAACCGCGTAGAACTTAATTTGTTTGGTCATTGCCATTAAACCATTGGCTCTAGAAGGCGATAAAAATTCTTGCAAACCGATTTTTGAGATAAAATCAAAATCAGAATCCAAAATTTCTTGGGTAGAATGACCGCTGTAAATTCTCACTAAAAGAGAAACAATTCCTTTCGGTAAAATTCCGTCAGAATCTGCATTGAAGAAGAGTTTTCCATCTCTGAATTCAGCATCTAACCAAACTTTTGACTGACAACCTTTAATCAGATTTTCGTCTGTTTTTTTATCTTCAGGCAAACCTTTCAGTTCTTTTCCCAAGTCTATAATGTATTCGTATTTCTGTTCCCAATCGTCCAGAAACTCGAATTCTTCTATGATTTCTTGTTGTTTTTCTTGAATTGTCATGGTACAAAGATAAATCTTTTTTGTTGGAAGCTGGAAGTGTGAGGTTTTTGTTAGCGAAAGTTTTCTTCTAGATGTTTCCAAATATATTCCATATTCGGAAGAAAATATAATCTTTCTTCAAGGATTTTATGTTCAGGTTTATTTATTGACTTGATAGAAAAAGGTTTAAGATTGTTTTCTTCTAATATTTTTAAACCAAAATCAATTTTTTCTTCAATTTCAGTTGAATTCGTCCAAGGATAATAATTGAAAAACAATTTTAACCTATCAAATGCAAAGATTGTACGGTTTGTTTTTGACCAAAATGTTTTATCATATAGTTTGGTCAAATTTCTTAATTTCAATTCATCAATGCTTTCAATATTATCATTAATTAATTGAGGTTCAAAATAAATGTCAATTTCAATATCTCCAAAACTTAAAGCTCCATCTGCAACTTTATTCCAATTGTAGAATACTCTAATAGTTCTACCATTAATTTCTTTGGTTAAGCCTTCATATTTGTATATATTTTCTTTTTGAAATCCTTTTTTAATTAGATTTTTGAAGACTTTTTTCTCAAATATTTTTGAATGCATTTTTTTTCCAAAATAATCTGAAATTAATACAATTACATTGATAATAATCCAAAAAATAATTAAAACGGCAATGCTTAAACCTAAATTTCTAGTACCTAGATAAATGAATGGAAATAATATTATGAAAAAGAAAACTAGCGATAAAAAATAAATATTTCCATCAAAGAAATATTTTCCATCTGTCATTTTTTTAAATGAGATTAATTTATTTTCCACAATATTTTAATAAGATTTTTGAAAAAATCAAATGTACAGATTACGAACAACAAAATTAAATATTAATTAATGTAATTATCAATTTAAAAAGATTTCCCTACTCTTTCATAAAGCTCCAGAATTTTCGGAGCTTCATTTTCCCAGCACAGTTCTTGGGAAGCAATTTCTAATTGAGGTAGATAAGAACTTCTCCCCTTTTCTAAAACGATTTTTACTTTTTCGGCCAAATGTTTTGGTTCGTGAGAGGTGATGAATTCGCCTACGTGATAATTTTCTACAATTTTCTGCATTTCGGGGAATTTAGAAACAACTACAGGAACTCTGGCTTGTATGTAATCTGAGATTTTATTCGGAAGTGAGTAGTAATAACTTAAGCCTTTATTTTCTTCGATGCTTAAACCTACATCTGCTTTTTCGGTGATTTTTCTTAAATCATCAGGATGAAGATTTCCTAAGAATTTTACTTTATTTTCTAGATGTAATTTTTTCGTAAGTTGTTGATATTCTTCTAAAAAAGGACCTCTTCCTGCAATATGAAATTCTGCATTTTCTATAAATTGCATCGCTTCAATCATCTTATCAATTCCTCTAGAATAATTGATGGTTCCTTGGTAAAGAATGATTTTTGGGTGGTTTTCAACGAAATTTTTGGGTGGTTCTGATTTTTGAGGAAAATTTCTGATGACAATTGGTCTTTTAATCTTATAATTGGTTTCAAACCAGTTTGCATAAGAATCATTTGCCGTAATAAAATATTTGATTTTTCTAATCAAAGCATTTTCCAGAAGTCTCCAAACATGCTGAACCCAACGATTGGTAACAGTTGGCATTTCGGTGAAAATCTCGTGACTGTCCCAAACTAAAGGAATTCCTTTGATTTTTGAAACCAAATAATTGGGTAAAAGTGCGTCTAAATCGTTGGCGTGAAGAATTGTATTTCGGTCAGCTTTTTTCAGCAATACCAAGAATAATTTCCACTGAAATTCTAAATAAGCGAAACGTAATTTTTTGGACTGTAAAGAAATTCTTGAAAATGGATAAGGCCTTTTCATTTCGGGAGTTCCGCCCCAATTATTGCCTATTACTTCTATTTGGTAAGCATTTTCGTGCAAGGTTTTGCAGAATTTTTCCACACGCTGATCGGTGTATAAATTATTGAAAACGCTCACCAAAATTTTCATTATGTAAAACTTTTAATCGTGTTTTATTAAATGATAAAGTTGTATAACGCAAAGAATTGCGTTAGGAATAATGATAGGCCACAACATTCCGCTGAAAACACCATAAATTACAAAAGCGATACAACCGATAAGATTAATCACTCTAATTTGCTTAATGTTTTTCACCATAAAGCTCAGCACTACAAAGAATGATGCAGCATAACCTACATAATTTGCCCAATTCGCGTCCATTTCAAAAAAATTTAAGACGACAAAATTACTAATTTCCTGCTATTAATTTTGTAAAATAATGTCATAAAGTCATAATATAAGTTTGGTAAAGTATTTGTAACTTTGATTATAGAAATCAATTCATATTGACTTCATTAGAATTTTATTGAGAGAAATTATCATGGAAAATAAATTTTCAGAAGGCTTAACCAAAGTCTTCAAACACAGTAAAAGCGAAGCAAAACGTTTGCATAGCGAATTTTTATCGACTGAACATTTCTTGTTGGGAATTATTCAGACGGATAATTCTGCTAAAGAAATTTTAGAAAATCTTCAGGCAGATCTTACTCAGATTCGCAGAAAGATTGAAAACATGAATGTAAATACCAATCCTTTTTCAGAAGAAAAGGAAAATATTTCTTTCACCAAATTAGCAGATTATGCGGTAAAAAGAGCAGATTTAGAATGCAGACAATATAGAGCTTCAGAAATTAATACTGTTCATCTTTTGTTAGGAATTCTCTATAAAATGGAAGATCCTACCACCAATATTTTAAGTGCTTACGAAATTGATTATGATAGCGTAGCTAAAGAATATCAATCTATGCTTAAAAACTCTGGTCAGTTGCCAAAAAGCTCTGCGTATGATGATGACGAAGAGCGTGAAGAATACGGTCAAATGAAAAAACCTACTGGAAATCTAGGAACAGGAAAAAGCAAAACGCCAACTTTAGATAATTTTGGTAGAGACCTTACTGCGCTAGCTTCTGAAGGGAAACTAGACCCTGTAATTGGTAGAGAAAAAGAAATTGAAAGGGTTTCTCAGATTTTATCAAGACGTAAGAAAAACAATCCGCTTTTGATTGGTGAACCAGGCGTTGGTAAATCTGCCATTGCAGAAGGTTTAGCGCTTAGAATTATGCAGAAAAAAGTATCTAGAGTTCTGTTTAACAAGCGTGTAATTACGTTAGATTTAGCAAGTTTAGTTGCAGGAACTAAATACAGAGGTCAGTTCGAAGAGAGAATGAAAGCGATTATGACTGAATTGGAGAAAAACAGAGACGTCATTCTTTTCATAGATGAATTGCATACGATTGTTGGTGCGGGAAGTTCTACAGGAAGTCTTGATGCTTCTAACATGTTTAAACCAGCTTTAGCAAGAGGCGAAATACAATGCATCGGTGCGACTACTTTAGACGAATACCGTCAGTACATCGAAAAAGATGGTGCTTTAGAAAGACGTTTCCAAAAAGTAATGGTAGAACCTACTTCTGTAGAAGAAACCATATTGATTTTGAACCAAATTAAAGACAAATACGAAGATCACCATAATGTAACGTATACAGACGAAGCAATTGCAGCGTGCGTAAACCTTACTTCGAGATATATTACCGATAGATTTCTTCCAGACAAAGCGATTGATGCGATGGACGAAGCAGGTTCTAGAGTGTATATCAAAAATATGAAAGTTCCTACTGACATCATTGAGCATGAAAAGCAAATTGAAGAAATTAAGGAACTGAAACAAAAAGCGGTAAAAGCGCAAGATTATTTAGAAGCGAGAAAATTAAAAGATGAAGAAGAGCGTTTACAACTAGAATTGGCAGTAGCTCAAGACAAATGGGACAAAGAAGTGAAGGAGAAAAAAGAAGTGGTGACCGAAGAAAATGTAGCTGAGGTAGTTTCGATGATGTCTGGAGTTCCAGTAACGAAAGTGGGCAAAAACGAGATGGATAAATTAGCCAATATGGATAATTTACTCAACGGAAAAGTCATTGGCCAAGAAGATGCTGTGAAAAAAGTGGTGAAAGCCATCCAAAGAAATAGAGCAGGTCTTAAAGATCCAAACAGACCTATTGGAACTTTTATTTTCCTAGGAACAACGGGTGTTGGTAAAACCGAATTGGCAAAAGTAATGGCTCGTGAATTATTCGATTCTGATGATGCTTTAATCAGAATAGACATGAGTGAATACATGGAGAAATTCGCAGTTTCTAGATTGGTAGGAGCGCCTCCAGGATATGTAGGTTATGAAGAAGGGGGACAATTGACAGAAGCGGTTCGTAGAAAACCTTACGCTGTAGTTTTATTAGACGAAATAGAAAAAGCGCACCCAGATGTTTTCAATATTTTATTGCAAATTTTAGATGAAGGTCACGTTACCGATTCTTTAGGCAGAAAAGTAGATTTCAGAAATACGATTATCATCTTGACATCTAACATCGGAACCAGAGATTTAAAAGATTTCGGTGATGGAGTAGGATTCGGAACTTCTGCGAAGAAAACTTCTTCTGATGCTAGAGCGAGAGCAACCATAGAAAACGCTTTGAAAAAAGCTTTTGCACCAGAATTCTTAAACAGAATAGACGATATTATTATCTTCAATTCTCTTGAAAAAGAAGACATCAAAAAAATTATTGACCTTGAGTTAAATAAATTGTACAAACGTCTGGAAAAACTAAACTACAAAGTAGAATTAACAGACGAAGCAAGAGATTTTATTGCAGAGAAAGGTTGGGATAAAGATTTTGGAGCAAGACCTCTAAAACGCGCCATCCAAAAATATATAGAAGATTTATTGGCAGAAATGCTCGTAAATAAACAATTCTCTGAAGGCGAAACCGTAGTTCTCAAACTAAACGAAGCCAAAGATGCTTTAGAAGGTGAAACCCAAAAGAAATCTAAACAAAAAGCATAAAAAGAAACCTCCGAATTTTCGGAGGTTTTTATTTTTTAAAATATTCTACAACCCAAAAACCACCCCAATATTAGGAACAAAACCACTGCTGAAAATACTGCTGTTTTGTTTCCAAAGTACGTTATACATTCCGCCAATCTGCAAATAAGAATTATTGCCCATTCTTTGCATATAACCGCCACCAATATAAAGTGCCGCTTCGTTTGAACTGTATTTTTCTTCTGAGGATTTTATTTTTTGATTGATAAAATATTCCTGAAACTGAGAACCTAAATAGAAATTTCTGCCCAAATAATAATTCACAAACGGCCCAATTCCAAACAAAGTGGAGTAAGAATAAGACGAGTTTTGCCAATTGAGGCTTCCCATCAAACCTGTTTCTAAATTTTCAGAAATTTTATAGCCTACTCTTGGTGCAATATGTACTACAATGCCACTATTACTGCCAAAACCGCCAGTTAAACCAGCATAACCACCAAAAGTCCATTTAGAGTTTTGCGTAGGAGTTTCCACCTGTGAAAATGCCGAAAAAGACATCAGCATCAGAAAGAATAGAGATAATTTTTTCATTTTTAGAAAATTTCTATAATTCAAATTTAGCAGAAAAATTTCAAATGAGTTTTTAATTCGTAATTTTGCATTCGTAAAACTTTCCCTTAACGAAAGCGTAACTCAATTATGAAAATAGTAGTCGGTTTATCAGGAGGTGTAGACTCCAGCGTTGCAGCGTATTTGTTGCAGAAACAAGGTCACGAAGTCATCGGACTTTTTATGAGAAATTGGAATGATGCTTCGGTAACTTTAGAAGATGAATGTCCTTGGATTGAAGACAGTAATGATGCCCTTTTAGTGGCCAAAAAACTAGGAATTCCGTTCCAAGTGATTGATATGAGCGAACTCTACAAAGAACGCATTGTAGATTATATGTTTGCTGAATATGAAAAGGGTAGAACACCCAATCCTGATGTGCTTTGTAACCGAGAAGTAAAATTCGATGTTTTTCTAGAAACAGCACTTTCATTAGGTGCAGATAAAGTAGCAACAGGACATTACGCCAGGTTAGATTCTTTCACCAACGAAAATGGGGAAGAAGTGTATCAACTTTTGGCAGGAAAAGATAACAATAAAGACCAAAGTTATTTCTTGTGTCAATTGAACCAAAAACAGCTTTCTAAAGCGCTTTTCCCAATTGGAGAACTCACTAAACCAGAAGTTCGGGAAATTGCCAGAGAAATGGAATTGGCTACTGCTGATAAAAAAGATTCTCAAGGGCTTTGTTTTATCGGAAAGGTAAGTTTGCCGACTTTTCTTCAACAACAATTAAAAGCAAAAGAAGGAGAAATTGTAGAAATTTTCAGTGATTTTGCTGAATATCACAAAGAAAAACCTGAATTTTCTTCAAAATTAGAAGAGTTAGAGTATTTGTCAGCAAAAATCCATTACAAAAAATCTGACGGAAAAGTAATTGGCAAACATCAAGGTGCACAATTCTACACGATTGGTCAAAGTAAAGGCTTGGGAATTGGCGGACATAAGGAATCTTGTTTCCTGATTTCCAGAGATATGGAAAACAATTTAGTTTATGTAGGAGAAGGAAGAAATTTCCCAGGATTATTTAGAAAAGCTTTGAAAATTGACAATTCTGAATTGCATTGGGTTCGTGAAGATTTACGTCTTAAAAACGGAGAATCTATGGAAGTAATGGCGAGAATCAGATACCGTCAACCTCTAGAAAAAGCCACGCTTTATCAGTTTGAAGAAGGCTTTTTCATAGAATTCGAAAATCCACAATCTGCGATTGCAGAAGGACAATTTGCAGCTTGGTATGTTGGTGAAGAATTGTTGGGAAGTGGAGTGATTTCTTAGAAATTTTAAAAATATAAAGAAAAGCAGTCTAAAATAGTCTGCTTTTTATGTTGCAAATACAAATATCTATACATAAAAGCAATAAATTAACATAATCTATTGTTATATAAACAGATGTTTAAAAATCTGCACCATGAATTACAATGAACTCTATGAAATTTTAAAAGAAAACTTTGAGAAAGAGGGAAATTTCAAAACCATTGAAGACTTAAATGTAACGATAGAAACCATTCATTTTCATTCTAAAAAAGCAGATTTACTCAATGGTTCTTTTTCTACCACTTTTTGCGAAAAACACCAAACACATTTCAAGGAAATCATTGAAAATCAAACACTTTACGGCTTTTCCAGTATTGATGTAAAAGATTTTGACATTGAAAGAAATAAGCATTTTGATTATTATATTCTCAAAAGAGCAGATGTAGAAATTGCAGAAGGAACGCTCATTTTTTTTCATGGATTGAATGAAAAAAAGTGGGACAAATATTTGCCTTGGGCTTATGAATTGGCTCAAAAAACCAAAAAAGCCATCATTCTTTTCCCGATTGCTTTTCACATGAACAGAGCCGAAGAAATTTGGAGCGATAGACACAAAATGCTAGAAATAGCACAATTCAGACAAAAAAAATATCCTGAAAACACCAATTGTTCATTTGTAAATGCAGCGATAAGTTCTCGTTTAGAAGCGCATCCTCAGAGAATTTTTTGGTCTGGTTTTCAGACATATTCAGATGTAATACAAGTAGTGAAAGATATTAGAAATCAGAAAATTAAAAGTATTTCTCCAGAATCTTCTATTGATTTATTTGGCTATTCTATTGGTTCGTTTTTATCGATGATTCTAAAAATGGCAGATCCTGAAGGAATTTTCGAAAATTCTAAACTCTTTTGTTTTTGTGGCGGAATGACGATTGACAGAATGTTCCCAATTTCTAAATACATTATGGATGCAAGAGCCGCCATAAAAATGCAAACAGTTTTTGCGGAATTGTTAAGTTCTGATTTCCAGTCTGATGAAAGATTAGGTCATTTTCAGGACGAGAAATTACATCCGCAGGAAAGTTGGTTCAAAATGATGTTGAGATACAATTATTTCCAAAAAGAAAGAGAAGACAGAATTAAAAAACTGCATCATCAAATAAAACTCTATGTCCTTGAAAAAGACGAAGTTGCACCACCTATGGAAGCGCTCAACACTTTGCAAGGCAGTTACAGAAATATAAAAACAGAGGTAGAAATTCAGGATTTTCCTTATGAATATTCACACATGGTTCCGTTTCCTTTAACCAATAAAATTCAGAAAGAGGTTACGGAAGCTTTTCAGCATTTTATCAATTCTGCAAGTGAGTTTTATAAGGGTTGATTTTATCCAAACAGTCTTTAAAACTAAAATATAGAATTATTAAAGCTAATCCTCCAAAGATTATTTGGTCTATTAAAACATCATAGCGATATTTGGGAAGTTGATGTTCTGGATAATCAATTTCCCAAACCTTTGTATTAGCAAATTTTGTTAAAATTTCTGGAGTTATTGGGATTCTTTCTACGCTATCATAAGGAGGTTTAAAGAATATTTTTCCAATTGAAAAGTTATTGCTAATTTCTTCTTCATTATGAAAATACCATAAATAGTTATTAAAATTGACATTATATTTTTTGTGATAGCTTCCAAGAAATTCATCCATATCATCACCATAAATCCCTAAAGAAAAAATATCAGTGTCAGGAAAAATATTATCTTCTTTTAAGAAATCTTTTGTAAAATCTACAATTTCTTCTATAGTAATCATTTTCAATTTTGCACTTTCAATTTTCAATTACTTCACCAACCAATCTTTAAAATCTTTCACACGTTCTCTACTTACCGTAATTTCCTCGGCAGGTTGCGCTTGCAATTCTACTTTATAATTCGGTGAAGTATGAATATTTTTGATACAATCTGAACTGATGATAAACTGTCTGTTTACACGGAAAAACGTTTTTTCATCCAAAACTTCTTCCAATTCATCTAAGGTAAAATCTGTAGGGAAACTGCGTTCTAAAGTTTGAGCATAAACAATCTTGTTTTCAGAATAAAAACAACAAATTTCTTCAGTTTTGATAACCTTCAAATTATATCCAATTTTCACTAGAATTCTAGACAATTTTGGTTGATTTTCTTTGATTAAAGATTTCATTTCCAAAGCATTGTGTGTTTCTTCGGAAGGTAAGAAATTTTTAAATTTTTCTATAGATTGTGCTAAATCTTCCTCCGAAATAGGCTTCAAAAGATAATCTATAGAATTGAGTTTGAAGGCTTTCAACGTGTATTGATCAAAAGCGGTGGTGTAAATAATGAAACTTTTGGTAGGAACTTTTTCAAAAATATCAAAAGATAAACCATCTCCCAAAACAATGTCTGAAAATATGAGTTTCGGATGTTCGTTTTTACTGAACCAATCTACAGCGTCTTCCACAGAATGGAGCGTTGCAACCAATTGTAAATCAGTAAAATTGCTTAATAGTCTTTCGAGTTTTCTAGCGGCTGGTTTTTCGTCTTCTATAATTACTACTTTCATACTTTCAAATTTCTATTTCTTTCCATCAATTCACGGATTTTCTTTTCTTCCCAGTTTTTTCCGAGGATAAAATTAGGCAAGAAAACGGATAAACCATGTGCAAAAAGTCCAATTCCCCAAAGTCCAATTCCCCAGAACTGATTCTGCTGGAAAAACGTTTCAAAAGAATCATATTTTATAGATGTTGACAGAATTAAAAATAAGTTGACCAAAACATAAACCAAAGCGTGAATATAGAAACCTTTAATCTCTTTCACTCTTTTTCTGGCTCTTTCGTATTGAATATTTTTATCGTTTACAGGGTCCATTTTTTAATTTTTTTGTTTGTATTTCTCCATTAATTCTTTGGTTTTTCTTTCTTCCCAATTTCTGAAATAAGGCGAGAATAAATAAATTCCGTAACCCAAAAGAAAAATTCCCCATAAAATGACAATCCAAACGCTGTAATTTCTAGAAATATTAAGAAGATTCCCGTCATAATTTCGGCTAACAATGAAATAACCCACTGCTAAATATCCCAAAACCATGTAATAATACGTTCTGATGTCTTTTACTCTTTTTTGAGCTTTTTTGTAAGCAATTTCGTTGAATTTATCTTGATTTTCCATAGTTATTTCCATTTTCTGGCGTTTTCTTCTTCTTTTTCCATGTATTTTTTGATCTGGCGTTCTTCCCAATCTGTTCCGATTCCGAAAGTCTTAATTCCGTGAGAAATTACACCGATTCCCCAACCTAACATTGGCCACCAAAACCAATGATATTTAGGCGAAGTTTGGAAGTTGATAAAAATTAAAAATGGAATAAAAATGCAGTAAGAAATTAAGTTTCCGTAGAAACCTTTGAGTTCTTCTACGCGTTTTGCGGCTTTTTCGTAAGCCAATTGTTCTTGTGATGGAGTATATGGATTCATGGAGTTCAATTTTTCTGTTAAAATAGGGAGTTTCACACGGAAGAAAGCTTCTGATTTTTCTACGAAGACATTTCTTTCGGTTAATAAATTATATCTCGAAACTATGTTCGCTAAACCTACGCCTGTAGATGTATTCGGCAATTCTCTGGTTTGCAAATTATTTTCGATGATGAGGTTTCCTTTTTCTGTAAATATTTTGATATTCAATGGTTTAGATGAAGTGGCAAAATTATGTTTAATAGAATTTTCGAGCAAAAGTTGCAAAGAAAGTGGCACTACAAAACCTTTTTTATCTTCCTCTGAAATATTGAAATCAAAGGTTACTGCGTCTTCAAATCTGGTTTTCAAGAGTTCGCAATAGGTTTTGGCAAAGTCTATTTCTTCTTCCACCGAAACCAGTTCTTTGTCTTTTTGTTCCAAAACATAGCGATAAATTTTCGACATAGAATTGGTAAAACGTTGCGCTTGAACAGGATTTTCTTCAATTAAAGAGTCTAAAACGTTCAGAGAATTGAATAAAAAATGAGGGTCTAATTGATTTTTTAAACTTTCGAATTGTGCATTGGCAGATTTGGCGATGAGTTTTTGTTCTACTACTTCTTTTTTGGTAGAGTTTTTCCACGCCGCCATAAAACCTCGAGCGTGACCAATTGCCGAAATCATAATCGCAAAATTGATGAAAAACCAATTGATGAAATTCATTTCACCGTTGAAGAATTTTTCTGGATTTTTGCCTTGTATAACAATGAAATTCAAATAATTACAAAAATATACCAGTGCGATATTCATCACCAAAGTTCCTACAATCGCCGCAATGGTTCTTTTGCGCGTTTCCTCTGTCCACGAGAATTTAGAATCTAGATAATCGTTTAAAAAACCGTTACCTAACCCTATGAAAAACGTGTACATTCCAGAAATAAGGAAAGTAACAGAGTATCTTTCGAATGTTTTTTCTCCACCATCGATTAAGAAGATAAAAAGACTTACAATAATATTGATGTAGAGTAGGTTAAGTGCCGTTTTTTTGATTACCTCGAGTTTCATTTTCTAAAAATAATATTTTAAAATTATTTTTCGTTTAAAATTTCTTGGATTTTTCTTTCTTCCCAGTTTCTGCCTAAAAACAGCTCACCACCAAAAACCGATAAACCATGAGCCAATAAGCCGAAACCCCAGAAAAAAGCCGTGTAATAATTATCTATGTTATTAAAACCTTTTCCGTCTGCAATTGCATTAGAGAAAATAATAAATACGTTTACCAATACGAAAACCAAAGCGTGCGTGTAAAAACCTTTGATTCTTTTTACGTGCTTTCTAGCGTTTTCTAGTTTCTGTTCTTGTGTTGTTTTGTACGTTTCCATAGTGTTTGAATTTTAAAAAATTAATATTTTGTGATTGGGTTAAATTTCTTGATGTAAAGGTAGTTTTATACGAGGCGCTTTCAAATTTTAGTTGACTGAACCGTCATTTTTGTATACTGAAATGTAAAAAAGAGGTTGGTTTTTTAGTTAAAGAAAACTATAGAAAATAAAAACCACGAAATTTTCGTGGTTTTTATAGCAGTTTTTTTTGAAAACTATTTTGCTTGAGAAATAAAATAATTCGCTTCACCTTGTCCCCAATTTGGGTCAAGAGAAGATTTTAATTTGTAAGTTTTGAACTGTTCTAAAGCTTTCCTAAAAAGTTCAATTCCTTTGGTTTTGCTTCCGCCGAATTGTTCTGGAGTGAAATATAAATCTTCGGCTTCCATAATTGTAATTCTAGGATTTTCTGGGTCTAATTTTTTGGCTTCGTTTAAAGCATTTTGTGCAGCTTGTCCTTCAGTTTGCCATCTTTCCATAGGGTTTACCATCATTTTAAGTCCGTGATTCATTTTTTTCAAAATATAGATTTCTGCATTATTCGGAGAAAGCGCTTCTGCTTTGTCAATGTAATTTTGAGCCTCTTTTGCCACTTCGTCTAGTTGTGCAATTTGGTTTTGTTGCATCAATGTTCTTCCTTTTTTTAGAATAGAAAAAGCGGCGTAATAATACGGTTGCCAAAGTGTTTTTTCTTTGTCTCCAATTCTTGCAAAATCATTGGCTTGAGCAGTGTATTCATCTGGATTAGATTTTGGCATTTCGATGGTTTGAACTTTCGGCATCATGGCTTTTTCGTAAGCAGTTTGGGCAAAAGTATAAGTAGTTGTAAATGCGAAAGAAAGTGCTAAAATTGTTTTTTGTAAAGTTTTCATATGTAATATTTTTTAGTTGTTTCAATTTTATGGTTCAAAGATATTTTGAAAGAAATTTTCTTGAAATTTTAGTTCACCGAACTGTAGTTTTTCTTGACTGAATGGTTTGTATGGTCAATTTTGGACTTAATTCTATAAGTTATTATTAATGGCTTCTTGAGTTCTGTCAGCCCCGAAACTGATGAATGCACCGATAAACACAAAAGTATTGGTAGGAGGAACGATGGCTCTAGATTTTAATCCATTGCTCGAAAAATTGTATCCAAATTCATTTTTAGTTCCTAGAACGTTATTGATAGAAAGCACCAAAACGGTAAAAGCTCTCGCATCTTTTTTGCCTAAATTCGGTAAATAATTAAGGCTGAAATTCACCGCTTGATAATCTTTTACAAAGCCTTGATTTTTGAGAACAGTATTGCCATTTTCGGTCACGAAATTGTAATATGGTCTTCCAGAATTATAATTATAAGAAATATTAAATCCTGTTTTCCAATTGGTTACAAATTTTTTAGCCACAACAGAAAGCGTATGTTTTGCCGCGAAATTTGGGAATAAACTTTCGGTGTAATTCAGGTAATCTCTTTTAGAATCTAGGTAAGAATAAGACACCCAATAATCTATATTTTTCAAAGATTTTTTATCTCGCCAAAATAATTCTACACCTTTTGCATAGCCACTTCCGTTGTTATTCACAGCGATAGGTCTGTAAAAATCTGTTGTGGTTTTTATTAAATCTTGATATTTTTTGTAATACGTTTCCAATCTCAAACTTCTTCCATCTGCTGCTCTTTGAACTTGAAAAATATAATGGTCAGCTCTTTGATAATTGGGTTGATAATTTTCGGTAAAAAATCTACTTTCGGGATTTTGAAAGAAAGTTCCGTATGCCAATGAACTCGTCCATTCTTTAGAAATTCTGTAAGCCATGGCAAATCTTGGTGAAAAATTCCAGCGGTTAATCGAAGAAGAGTTTTCTGCTCTTGCTCCTATTTTTAAAGATAAATCATTGCTGATTCCCAAATCAGTTTCTGCGAAAAGTGATGTGATATCATCTCTAAATTCATAATTTTTTTGAGCGATGGAAACCCAAGTTTCTTCTTTGGTAGTGTTCAGTTCTATTCCTGCTCTTATTGCCGAAATTTTAAATAATTTTCTCTCAATCAATGCTTTGGCGTTGAAATAATTGCCTTTAGAATCTATATCATTATTGAATTGAGAAGTTCCGTTTTGGTCTACATTAGAAAAATGAAGAGTATTTTGATTAAAAGTATAAGAACTTCCAAGATTCAAAGTATATCTCCCAAATTTTTCTTTGTAAGAAAGCGAGTGAAAGGTATTTTTCCCGTTTTGACTGATTTTATCAGAGGAATTTTCGTCGTCTAAATTGGGAGAAGAAAGCTTCATAGAACTGGTATCATAACTCCCGTAATATTTGATAAAACCGCCTCTTGACGTTTTAATTCTGAAGTTACCATTGCCACCGAAACTGTTAGGTGCTTTTTCGAAATCAGTATTGAATTTTAGAATTTTCTGCATGAGTTCTAGATTAGAATAGCCTAAAGAAATTCCGTAAGAATGCGTTTTTTCTTGATTAACTCGTTGAATTCCGCCACTTGCAAAAATGGGAGAAATCCCAAAATCTGCAGCATTTCTCTCTGGTAAATCGATACTTTCCAAAGCTAAAACTCCAGATAAAGCTTGTCCGTAAACTGCAGAATAACCACCACTCGAAAATACATTTCCTTTAAAAAGCGAAGTATTCAATCTATCCATCGCTTTAATTCCGGGTACAGAATTTCCGAAATAATTATTGACCAAATTTCCGTCCATGAAGAATTTGGTTTCCGTTCCGGTTCCTCCTCTCACGAAAAGACCTTCTGATTCTCCAACTTTTTGAACTCCAGGTAAGGTTTCCAATGCCGATGAAATTTGACCATTTGCTCCAGCTGTTGTATAGACATCAATGGGCGTTAATAGAGTAGTGGCGCGTTTTTTATCGCTGGCTTCTATACTTCCCGCAGAAATGACTACTGCATCTATTTCGCTCACCGATTCTTTTAGTTCAGCATTTAGAATAAGGTTTTTTTCTTCAATTTGAATAGATTTTTCAATTTCTATAAATTTAGGATGAGAGAAAATCAAGGTTTGGTTTCCTTTTTCAGAAGTTTCAAATTTGTAATTTCCTGTTTCATCTGTTGTAGCGCCATCATAAGTATCTTTCAGCGTCACAGAAACATCTTTCAGCGGTTTGTTATTTCTTCCTAAAACTTTTCCAGAAATGGTAATTTGAGCAATTAAGGTAAAGGTAAAGGCAAAGGTAAAGAGTAATGTAAAAATGCGAGTTTTCATAATTCTGTTTTTGATGAAGCAAAGGTATCTCTGCTCATTTCCGAAAAGAAATAAGTTTTACTGAACCGTAAAAAATAGAAACTGAACCGTAGAAAATTACAAAACAGGAATGCAGAAATCTACCAAACACTTTTTCTCAGGGTGTTCTTGGTAATCATTATGGTAAATTTCATAAGGACATTCTTTTCTGAACTGGTGTCCGTTTTCGTTCATCCAAAGGAAAAGTGCGTTCCAAGCAGTTTCGAATTCGGGGAGCGTAATTTCTTGTCGTGAAACGATATATTTCCCTTTTGGCAAAATTTCTAGAAAAACTTCGCCTTCATTTTTGATGGCTTCTTCTAGCAACATTCCTGCGTGAATTCTCACTTTATTGGGAGCAGTAACTTTGAAACTATCGTGATAAACGGTAATCATTTTCACATTTTCTCTGGGGAAAATATTTTTAGAAATAGCCCAAGAAATAAGGGTGTTATAAGCGTTTCCTATATTTTGTACACCTATGCTTAATACTGATGCAATCTTCATTTCTGGCATTTCTTTTATTTGAATATTGGCTTTATTTTCCATAAAAAATTTCATTTGTTCTAGTTGGTAAAGATATTGCTCGAAAACGACTTCTTTTTGTCCGATATTTCTGATAATGGTTTGAATTTTCTTAAAATTTTCTGGCGAATTTTTTCTAAAAGCAGCAGGAGAAATCCCGAAGTGTTTTTTGAAGGTTTTACCAAAAGTAGAATGACTATTGTATCCTATTTCTAAGAAAATCTCTTCTAAAGATTTTTCTTTTTTTAAGGAAAGCATCATGGCAGCTTTTTCCATGCGTTTTCTGGTGATGTAACCTAGCAAAGTTTCACGGGTAACTGCGCGAAAAATCCTATGAAAATGAAAAGGCGAGTAGTAGCCAATTTCTGCAAGTTTTTCCAGAGGAAGTTCATCGTCCAAATGTTGGTCAATGTAATCTAAAACCTTTCTAATTCTTGCAAGATGTTCTTGTGAAGTCAACCGATTATTTTTTACAAATATAGAACTAAAAACCACAGCGCAATGGTCTATTCTTGCTCTTATTAAATGCAAAAAACTCGAAGACGAATCCTCGAGTTTTCTGTTACAAAAGTTTAATATGAAGGGAATTTTTATTTTTTCGCTTTTTCTGGAGTGTAGATTTCTACCGTATTATTGCTTGCGTTATAGAAATCTTTAATTGATTTTTCTTGATCACTCATCATCTCGCCCATCGTTTTATCATTTCCTGGCATTTTCATCGCTTTCATTTCTGGAGTGATTTGTGCTCTTATTGATGCAAAAGGATCTTTTTTATATTCCTCAAAAGAAGACTCAAATTTATCTCTGTTGATAATCGTTACATCATTTCTCGCACCAAATTGTGCCGATAGTTTTTCGCTGTAAGAAAGTTCCTCAAATTCTTTTAGCGGTTTATTCGCTGTTAAAACCCAAGAGAAATTTTTCTCAGCATCTTCTATTTTTACGATTAATCCTGGCAAACCAGAGAATTTATACGGACCATCAGGGAAAGGAATAGATTCTGTAAACCAAGCCGTCCATTTTCTTCCACCAAATTCCGTGGTAGCTTTTTGAGCTTCGTATTCGCCTATTTTTTGTTTATCGTTTGATATTTTCCAGTTGAATTTTGGTTCTTCATTATATCCAAAAACAGAATTCAGCATTCTTTCGCTAAAGTTTACCTTCATGGTAGGATATTCTTTCGTGATTTTATAAGCAAATTTTGGCATTTGGAAAGACTTTGATAAATCCTTGAAAACACCTGCTTTTTGCATTTTTTCAACTTCAATTTTTAGAACAGAATCCTGTGAAACCGTCAAGTAATCTCTATAAAGTGATTTTTTATCGGTTACATCTAGAATCATAACCGCTTTTTGTAAAGAGTCTATTCCTTTTTTGGGTTTAAAGGTTAATTCATAAAAAAATCTGTTTGCAGATTGTGCGTTTGCAAGAGTTACTAAAAACAATAAAGCAAAGCTTAAAGATTTATACCATTTCATTTTTTAAATTTTATTAATTAGTAAGGGATTTTTTACTTTGTTACAAAAATTTATGAAAAATTTAATAGCAACTCTTAGAAACGATTCTCTAAGTTGATGTAACTTCGTTCTACCAAACTCAAAAATTATGGACACCTTATCACAACTTAGACAAGAACTCGAACAAGAGTATCAAACCACTAAAAAGTTTTTCGAAAGATTTCCAGAAGGGAAAAATGATTATGCGCCGCATGAAAAAAGCATGAAGATGATGCCTCTTTCAGCGCACATTGCCGAAGTTTTCGGTTGGCCAGATTTCATTGTCAAAACTTCTGTTTTAGATTTTGCAGCAGGAGATTATCAACCTACTTTTTTAGAAACTAGAGAGCAACTTTTACAAAAATTAGAAGAAGATTATCAAAAAAGCAAAGCTACACTTCATGAAATTTCAGAGGATAAACTGAATGAAAAATGGCAAATGAAAATGGGCGAACAAGTTCTCGCAGATTGGGATAAATACGGCGCAATTCGTCATTCATTAAATCAAGCTACGCATCACAGAGCTCAATTGGGCGTTTATTATCGATTATTAAATATTCCCGTTCCCGGAAGTTATGGACCTTCAGCAGACGAGCAGGAAATGTAAATAAAACTCCGAAATTTTTCGGAGTTTTTTATTTTTTATGATTTTAAAATCCACATTTACAGATAATTTATATTTTTGTTTAAAATTTAAGACAAATGAGATTCTTTAGAGCGCCTATTTTAGGAATATTTGCAATGATGCTTTTCGTTATCAGTTGTAAAAAATCAGACATTGCTTTGCCAAAATCCGAAGCCAATATAGACAGCATTGCTTCTAAATATTATGAAGGTTACCTTAAAATGTTTCCTCTGGAAGCCACTATGCAAGGCGATAATAGATATAATGACCAATTGCCAAATGCGATCAGTCAGGATTTTATTTCTAAAGAAATCGGTTTCTATACCGAAACTCAAAAAAAGTTGCAAACTCTTGATTATGAATCTCTTTCTGATAAAGACAAAACCGTTTATGATGTTTTAGATTTTACCTTAAAAGATAAGATTGAAAAGTATGCGTATCATCCAGAACTGATGCCTTTTAACCAATTTGAAGGTTTGCCATTAGATTTTCCATTGTTAGGAAGTGGAGATGGAAATCAACCGTTTAAAACGACTAAAGATTATGATAATTTCTTGAAAAGAATAGATGCTTTTGCCGTTTGGATGAACACTGCCGAAAAGAATTTCAGAGATGGGATGAAACAAAATGTGGTGCTTCCCAAAAAATTGGTGGTGAAAATGATTCCTCAAATGAGAGGTGAAGAAATTATTTCTGAAAATTTTGATAAAAATATTTTTTACGGCCCTATCAAAAAAATTCCAGCCAGTTTTTCTGCTGCGGATAAACAAAAGTACTCCGTACTTTATCAAAACGCCATTAAAACGCAAATTATTCCTGCTTACAAAAGAATGGGTGATTTTCTAGAAAAAGAATATTTGCCAAAAGCGAGAAATACAGATGGAATCAACGCTATTCCTAATGGAAGCAATATTTACACGTATCTCGCAAAATCTTGGACTACCACTAATCTTACTCCCGATGAAATCAATAAAATTGGGTTGAGAGAAGTAGCCATGTTAAGAGCAGAAATGGAGAAAGTAAAAACTCAATTAGGTTTTAAAGGAACACTAGAACAATTGTTAGTAAGTCTAAAAACAGATAAAAAAGCAATGCCTTATAAAACGCCAGAAGAAGTAATTGCTGCTTTTAATGGTATTTTAAAGAAAATAGAACCAAAGCTTCCAACGATGTTTAGTCAATCTCCTAAAACGCCGTTTGAAATCAGAAGAACAGAAAAATTTAGAGAAGCAAGTGCAAGTGCAGAATACAAACCGGGTTCTGCAGATGGAAGCAGACCAGGAATTTTTTATACGCCTATTCCAGATGCTACTAAATATAATGTAACCAATGGTTTTGAATCTTTATTCCTGCACGAAGCTATTCCGGGACATCATTATCAGGTTTCGCTTCAACAAGAAAACATGGAAATTCCTAAATTCATGAGATTTGGTTGGTTTGGAGCTTATGGAGAAGGTTGGGCGCACTACACCGAAACTTTAGGACCAGAGTTTGGTTTGTATACTGATCCTTACCAAAAAATGGGTTATTTAAGTGACCAAATGTTGCGTGCAGTTCGATTGGTGGTAGATACAGGAATTCATACGGGAAAAATGACTAGAGAAGACGCGATTCAATATTATCTGAACAATATTTCTGATTCTGAAGAAGGCGCAACTGCCGCAATTGAGCGTTATATGGCGATTCCGGGACAAGCATTAGGCTACAAAATCGGTTCGCTTAAATTTTTAGAATTAAGAGCCAAATATCAAAAAGAACTTGGTAAGAAATTTAGTTTGGCTAAATTCCATGATGAAATTCTGAACCAAGGATGTCTTCCATTATCCGTTTTAGAAAGAAAGATGGAACTTTGGGCAAAAAAACAGTAAAAATATAAACCGCAGAATTCTGCGGTTTTTTTATTTCTCAAAAAGCATTTTCGTGAGGTAATCTTTTTCCTGATTTCCTCTGGCTGGAGAATATTCTCTGCCGTAGAAAATAATTTGGAGGTGAAGTTTATTCCAAGTTTCTTTAGGGAAAAGTTTTTTAGCATCATTTTCGGTTTGAACCACGTTTTTCCCTTCGGTTAATTTCCATTGTTTCATTAATCGATGAATGTGCGTATCTACCGGAAATGCAGGAACACCAAAAGCCTGACTCATCACTACACTTGCCGTTTTATGACCTACTCCTGCTAAATTTTCTAAATCTTCAAAATTAGAAGGAACTTCGCCGTTATGTCTTTCCAGAAGTTGATTGGCCATGATTTTTAGATTTTTGGCTTTGGTTGTAGAAAGTCCGATTTCTTTAATCAATTCCTTGATTTCAGGCTCTTCTAATGAAGCCATTTTTTCTGGATTGGGAGCTACAGAAAACAATTTGGGAGTGACTTCGTTTACTTTTTTATCCGTAGTTTGTGCAGAAAGTGCAACAGCAACCAATAGTTCATAAGCATTTCTATGGTTCAGTGGAATAGGAACTTCGGGATAGATTTTTTCTAACTCAGTCATTACTATTTTTGCACGCTCTTTCTTAGTCATTTTCTGTAAATTTGAGCAAAAATAAGCATTATGTTAAAAATAGGTGATACACTTCCTACGTTTCAATTAGATAATCAAGACGGGAATCTGGTTAAATCTTCAGATTTCAAAGGAAAAAAATTGGTGGTTTTCTTCTATCCGAAAGCCAATACGCCAGGTTGTACAGCAGAAGCTTGTAACCTTAATGAAAATATAGAATACTTAACGAAACAAGGCTTTACGATTTTGGGAATTTCTGCAGATCCTGTGAAAAATCAAAAGAAATTTCATGATAAATTCGGGTTTAAATATGATTTATTAGCTGATGAAAACCATGAAGTTTGTGAAAAATTCGGGGTGTGGCAACTCAAAAAATTCATGGGCAAAGAATTCATGGGAATCGTGAGAACTACCTTTTTATTTGATGAAAATTCTGTTTGTACAGAAGTCATCGAAAAAGTAGAAACCAAAAATCACGCAGCTCAGATTTTGAAATAATCTTTTTTACATTGTCATTCTGAACGAAACGCAGTGAAGTGAAGAATCTGTTCTATATTAAAGAGATTCTTCATTCCGTTTCACTTCATTTCAGAAAGACAGATAATTTTATTTAAATATCAGCTTCGAAATACAATAATTCTTCTGGATCACCATCCATGAAGAATTTTTTTTGGAATTTTAAACCTAGTTTTTCTAATAATTTTCTAGAAGCGTGATTGTATTCTACCGTAATTCCGCCCAATTTTTTAATTCCGTAATCATTTTTAACCAAATTTTTCATAAAATGGGCACTTTCGTAGCCATAACCTTTTCCTTCAAATTCTGGCAAAAAAGCAAAACCAATATCAGGAGCATTGTCGGTGTTTTCTCTAGCGTAAACTCCACAAGTTCCCATTTTAGAAGAATCTTCCTTTAGAATTACGGTAAAACTTCCGTAACCTAGTCTTTCAAACTGAGGAAAACATCTATTGCGAATGTAGTTTTCTGCTTCTTCTATGGTTCTTACGTTTCTGTCTCCAATATATTTGATGAAACTTTCAGAATTTAAAAGTTGAAGAATAAATTCGGCATCCTCTAAATCTGTAGGTTTGAGTAAAAGTCTTTCGGTTTCGTAGGTTTTCATATTAATTAAGGATAAATTACAGTAAAAATATAGGCAGCTAAGTTCACAAGTAAAACCACACCATAAAGAATGTTGGTTTTTCCTCGACTTAGCGATAACATGGTGATAAAAATAGATAATCCCAGTAAAACCATCGATTTATAATCTAATCCTAAAACAAGGTCTAAATCAAAAATACTGCACACTACTGCAACTGCGGGAATGGTAAGTCCAATAGAAGCTAATGCGGAACCTAAAGAAAGATTGAGGCTGGTCTGTAAATCATCTTTTCTGGCTGCTTTAATGGAAGCGATTCCTTCTGGTAATAAAATCACTGCTGCAATGATTACTCCTACCAAAGATTGTGGCAATCCTGCGTTTCTGATAATGGTTTCTATAGGTGTAGAGAGTTTTTTTGCCATTAATACTACAATTCCTAGACAGACCAATAAGGTAATAAAACTCAGAATACTTTCTTTTGCAGTAGGGACAGAAACTACTTCTTCTTTGTTATTGGGTAAAAAATAATTTCTATGTCTCACCGTTTGAACCAATAAAAAAGTGCTGTAAATGGTGAGACAAGCTATAGAAACAAAAATCAATTGAGGTTGTGTATAAACAGGACCATTTATACTGGTCGTAAAATTAGGAAGAATAAGGGTAAGAACTAAAATAGCAATCAAAGAAACGAGTAGGGAATTGGCAGAAGTTCTCGCAAAAAACTGTTCGTGAAATTTCACACTTCCTACCAATAAACTTAAACCTAAAACACCGTTTAAAATAAGCATTACCGCTGCGAAAACAGTATCTCTGGCGAGATGAGAGGTTTCTTTTCCTCCTGCTGTCATGAGCGAAATAATAAGTGCTACTTCTATAATTGTAATGGAAATCGCCAAGACAATAGTTCCAAAAGGTTCGCCAATTTTATGTGCGATGACTTCTGAATGGTGTACTGCAGAAAACACACTTAACATTAAAAAAACACCACAAAGCATTAAAATAACTGTACTGTCTGAATCGGGAGTTAAAAAATAAATAGCCCAAGCTAAAATAGGAGCAATAACCGTCCAATGGAAAAGTTTTTTTAATTTCATACGCGTTTATATTTAAGTTATATTCCTTTTTTACCTGCTAAAATCATTTCTATCAATTTTACCTTTCGGTTTTCTCTGGTTTCTGGTTTTTTGGCATCGGTAATCCATCTCATGTATTCTTTCCGGTGCGTGTAAGACATTTTTTGATACATTTCAAAAGCCTCTTTGTTCTTTTCGAAAACTTCTAAAACATCTTCAGGAATTTCTACAATTCTTTCTTCTTGGTCTTCCCAAAGTTTCACCGTAACCTTATCCCCAAAAGTTTTCCCAAGTTGTTTTCTTACTTCTTGAGTTAATCCAAGTAGATGACCATCACTTTTCATTTTGGCAAGACTTCCTCTGTATTCTACTTTTTCGTCAAGCAAAGCTTTGATTTTTACCTGACCTTTTTTGCCAAATAACTCTTCTGTAGAGAAAGGAAAGTCTACAAAGGCAGCATTCATAGTGCCATTTTGCTTAATTTTTGCTTCAAAAGTGATGTAATCCGTTGTCATTTTTATGAATTTTGAGAAAAAAGAAACGTTTAAAAAATTATGATTTCCTAAAAATAAGAAAATTTGAGTTTTTATAAAAGTTTTTTAAAAACTAAACGGATTAAAAAGCAATAAAAAACCTCGAAGAAATTTCTCCGAGGTTAATTTTAGAAGCAACAGAGTTGCCTTATTTTCTGATGGTCATTTCGTTTAATAAATAACCAGCTCCGTGATATTTATCCATTACCCAAAGTAAGAATCTTACATCTAGGTTGATGGTTTTTTGCCATTGTTTTTCGAAAACGATATCTCCTGAAAGCGCTTCAGAGTTACCATCGAAAGCAAGACCAATTAATTCACCATTTCCGTTTAAGATAGGAGAACCAGAGTTTCCACCTGTAATATCATTATCTGATAAGAAGTTTACAGGCATGTAACCTTTTTTGTCTTTGTATGGGCCGAAATCTTTTTTCTTGTATAAATCTAACAATCTTTGAGGTAAATCAAACTCTGCGTCGCCTTTTTTGTATTTAGCAACCATACCTTTCATATCAGTATAGAAGTTATCTTTTACGCCATAATATTGTCTGTCTTTTCTGATTGGTAATCTATCTACTTTACCGAAAGTTACTCTCATAGTAGAATTAGCATCTGGATAGAATTCTTTTTCTGGCATAGATTTTCTAAGACCGTCAAAGTATAATCTTGTGTTTTTAGCAAATTGGTCATCAGCTTTTACATATTTGTCTCCAAACATCATAGCTTCTGCTACCATAATTCCTGAGAATTTGTAAAGCGGATCATTTTCTAGAACAGCTAAACTAGGATTTTCGATGAATTTAAGTAGAGATTCTTTGGTGCTGAAAATAGAAGCGTCTGCTTGGTTTGCTAATTCTGCTGGATTAGAATATTTCATCACTGGAAGTTGATAATCAAACGGTACTTTGTTCTTATAAAGAGAAAGCAAAGTTTGCAACATATCTTTTTCAACTACTGGGTGGAAACCATCGTAAGAAGCTTCTACACCAGCAAGAAGTCTAGCTTTCATAGCTGCTTTTCCAGCTTCGTTTTGCTCAATATAAGATTTAAGAGCAGCGCCAATTCTGTAAGGAAGAACTGCATATTTAGCATTTCTTTGGAATTGAGTCGCGTAGTTTCTTTCTAAATTTCTATCAGCGATTAATTTGTAATACGCTTCGATTTCTGAAAGAACATTTCCGTAAGTAGCTTTGTTTTCAGCTAAGTTTGCCCATTCTTGGAATTTAGCCTCTACTTTTTGTTTGTCTGCAACTGTTCCGTTTTTGTTTACAGATTCTATGGTTCCAGCTCTGTTTTTCCAGTAGTTTGCAACAGAAGCGTATTGTGAAGCGTAATCTAATCTGATTTGAGTGTCTTTGTCCATGTACTTCTTCATCACATCCATTGCAGATTTAGAAGCATCTACCCAACCGATATAATCTTTAGTCACCAATTGATTGATTCCATAAGAAGTTAAATATCTGTTAGTTCTACCAGGATAACCCATAATCATGGTGAAATCACCAGGTTTTACTCCTTTCATAGAAACAGGAAGGTGATATTTAGGTTTTAATGGAACATTGTTTAATGAATATTCTGCAGGATTTCCGTTAGCATCACCATAAATTCTGAAAACAGAGAAGTCACCAGTGTGTCTTGGCCATTCCCAGTTATCGGTATCACCACCATATTTACCGATAGATTCTGTAGGAGTTCCTACTAATCTTACGTCTTTATAATCTTGATATACGAAATAGTAGAATTCATTTCCACTGAAGAAATCTCTTACTACTACAGTATATTTACCATTTTCTGAATTTTCTTTTTGGATGGCTTTGTATTCTGCATCGATTACGGCGCGTCTTTCGTCAGCAGACATTTGAGGATTAAGTTTCCCGTTAATTCTAGCTGTTACATCATCCATTCTTACTAAAAATCTCACATAAAGATTTTTTGCAGGAAGCTCTTCTTTGTTGTTCATGGCGAAGAAACCATCTTTTAAATAATTTTTTTCTGGAGTAGAAAGTGCTGCAATAGCATCATAACCACAGTGGTGGTTAGTGAAAAGCAAACCTTCTTTAGAAACTACTTCTGCGGTACAACCACCATTAAACTGTACGATGGCGTCTTTTAGGCTAGAGTTGTTTACAGAATAAATTTCTTCTGCAGTTAATCTAAGACCTTGTTTTTGCAAGTCTTTTCCGTTTAATCTCTTTACGAGCATCATCAGCCACATTCCTTCGTCTGCACGCATTTGTGCAAAGCTCAATAGAAATGTGAATAGTAAAAATATTCTTTTCATTGATCTAAAAAATTTTATGGGTAAATGTATGAATTAAAAGCGATTTTTGAAAATTGGTATATAATTTGACTGGTCTGTTACAAATTACCTATGATGAAAACACGTTTTTTTATAATCAGCTTATTATCAATTTCATTTTTTCTGATGAGTTTTGCCCCACAGAAAGAAATTTATTCTCTGAAAAGAAAGTGGATGTTGGTTGAATTTCAAGGATTTACCAAGGAAGAACTCATTCAGAAAAAAGCATATTTAGACCTAACTCACTTCGAAAAAGGAGGTGGCGCAAAAATGGGCTGCAACAGTATTTTTTTCTCTGTAAAACTGAAAAATAATCACAGAATACATTTCTCAGGAGTAGGTTCTACCATGATGTATTGTGACGGAAACATGAAATTAGAAGAAAACTTCGGGAAATTATTACCTACGATAACTAAATATCAAGTAAAAGGTCATTTTTTGACTTTGAAAAATAAAAATGGACAAACCATGAAATTTGTTGCCGAAGATTGGGACTGATAGTTTGATATTGAGTAGATTTGAAGAAGATTTTGAAAAAATTCGCAAATTTGAATTAAAAAAAGCATCATATCAACTCATCATCATATTAACACATTATCAAATGAATTTTAACCCAGAAATTCTCGGCTTGATTGCAGGAACATTGTCTTGCATTACCTTTGTTCCGCAAATTTTTAAAACTTGGAAGTCTAAATCGGTGAAAGATATTTCTGTAACGTCTTTTATGATTGTGGTGACCAGTACTTTAATTTGGTTGGTTTACGGAATTTGGAAAGAACTTCCTTCTGTAATTCTTACCAATGTAGTAGTCTGTATATCAGCAGTTATTATGCTTTTTCTCAAATGGAAATATTCTGAAAAGTAAATTCTATAAAAGATTCTCTAAACCTTGAAATGTTCTTTTAGAGAAAAGGAATTTTCTTTGAAAGAAAAACATGAATATCAATCCAGAAGTCTTTGGGTTTATAGCTGGTGGAATTTCCTCAGCGCTTTTTATCCCTCAAATTGTTAAAATTTTCAAGGAGAAATCAGCCGAAGAAATCTCTTTGCTCACTTGTATTATAGGAATAATCAGCAGTGTGCTTTGGTTGTATTATGGTGTGGTAAAAGACAGCATTTCTATGATGGTTACCAACAGTATTTCTATCGCCATCACCGTTTTTTTATTGATTTTAAAATGGAAATTCTCAAAATCTCTATGATAGGTGAATATATATTACCTTTGTAAAATAATGTAGTCATCAGTAAACCATATGCTCGAAAAAAAAGAACATCAATACGAAAAAGCCGTTTTAGTAGGCTTAATTACACAGCATCAAGACGAAGAAAAACTTACCGAATATCTCGATGAGTTAGAATTTCTTGCCTATACTGCAGGTGCAACTGTAGAAAAACGCTTTACGCAAAAATTATCTCAACCAGATTCTAGAACCTTTGTAGGAAGCGGAAAAGCAGAAGAAATCAAAAATTTTGTGAAAGAAAACGAAATAGGAACCGTTATTTTTGATGACGAACTTTCACCTTCTCAATTGAAAAATTTAGAAAGAGAAATGGAAGTGAAAATCCTCGATAGAACCAATCTTATCCTCGATATTTTTGCACAAAGAGCTCAAACTTCTTACGCAAGAACTCAAGTAGAACTCGCTCAATATCAATATCTTTTACCAAGATTAACCAGAATGTGGACGCACTTAGAACGTCAAAAAGGAGGAATCGGAATGCGTGGTCCTGGTGAAACTGAAATCGAAACCGATAGACGTATTATTCGTGATAGAATTACACTTCTAAAAGAAAAGTTGAAAACCATTGACAAACAAATGGCGACTCAACGAAATAATCGTGGAAAAGTAGTGAGAGTTGCATTGGTAGGATATACCAACGTAGGAAAATCTACTTTGATGAATGCGCTTTCTAAATCTGAAGTTTTTGCAGAAAATAAATTGTTTGCAACGCTAGATACTACCGTTCGTAAAGTGGTGATTGGAAATTTGCCATTTTTATTGACAGATACAGTTGGTTTCATTAGAAAATTGCCGACTCAGTTGGTAGAATCTTTCAAATCTACGCTTGATGAAGTTCGCGAGGCTGATTTGCTGATTCATGTAGTAGATATTTCTCACGAAAGTTTCGAAGATCACATTGATTCTGTGAATCAAATTCTCATGGAAATCAATGCGCATCAGAAACCTATGGTTATGGTTTTCAATAAAATAGATGCTTTTGCTTATGAGAAAAAAGACGAAGATGATTTAACTCCAGCTACCAAAAAGAACATTTCTCTAGAAGAGTGGAAAAAAACGTGGATGGCAAAATCTAAATATCCTACGGTTTTCATTTCGGCTTTATCTAAAGAAAATTTTCCAGAAATGAAGAAATTGATTTACGACGAGGTTCATAAAATTCATATCTCTAGATTTCCTTACAACGATTTCTTGTTTGAATATTTTGATGACGAGGAACGTTAATTTGAAAATGTGCTGATTTGAAAATTTGAAGATGAAATTATTGCATTCACTTTGTCATGCGGAAAGCATCTAAATAATTATGAGAACTGAATTTTTTAAAAGTAGAATTTTTTTCTACATTTTTCTTGCAATTGTGAGTCTAGACTTTGTAAATGGGCTTCTGCTGGTTTCTAAACCAACAGAAATTGCTGGAATTCTTGTTTTAAAGTGGCTAAAACTTCTTATTAGTTTTTCTACTTTTTTAATGTTCTTCTTAAAAACAAATTATAATCATCAGATTTTTAAAATATTTATTTATTTCGTTGGAATTTTAATGCCGTTATATATTCTACTTTATCACATAAAAGAATTAGTTTTTTATGGTATTCACCCAATTTCTGCTGAGAAATTAATTGAAAATGGCTTTAATTTATTTTTTGCAATTATTCTTTTAATTTTTTATAATAAATATAAAATTGAAAATAATGTACAACCAAATCCTTGAAGCCTTACAATTTCTTTCCACATCAGAAAAGAGAGATTTTTTGCCATATTTTTTTAAAACAGGAAAAGGCCAATACGCAGAAGGTGACCAATTCATTGGTGTAGTGGTTCCAGATTCTAGAAAGTTGGTGAAGGAATATTGGCAAAAAGCCACTTTAGATGATGTTCAAGAAATTTTGAAATCAGAATTTCACGAGATGAGATTAGTGGCGCTGTTGATTTTGGTAACAAAATTTGAGAAAACCAAAGACGAAAAAGAGAAGAAAACACTCGTTGATTTTTATCTAAAAAATACAAAGTATATCAACAATTGGGACTTGGTAGATTTGTCTTGCTATAAATTATTAGGAAGATATTGTTTTGAAAATCAGAAAGATGAAATTTTGAAAAAGTTATCGAATTCTGAAAACATGTGGGAAAAACGCATCGCCATTGTGGCGACCATGTATCATATCAAAAAAGGAAGTCATGATTTAACCATAGAATTGGCACTGAATAATTTGAATCATTCACATGATTTGATGCACAAAGCAAACGGTTGGCTTCTAAGAGAAATGGGCAAAAAAGATGAAGAAAAATTATTGAATTTCTTGAAAACGCATTACCAAAATATGCCCAGAACTTCACTTCGTTATGCGATTGAAAAACTAGACGAAGATTTACGGCAAGACTTTTTAAAAGGAAGAATTTAAACTTTGGAAATTGCAAAAATCATAACGCATTATTTTTTACACTTGATATTTCCAGTGTTTATAGCACTTGTTTTCTATAAAGGAAATTGGAAAAAGGCTTATTTCATTATGTTGGCCACCATGTTGGTAGATGTAGACCATCTTTTAGCTACGCCAATTTTCCAAGAGGGAAGATGCAGCATTGGTTTTCATCCTTTGCATACTTATCCTATGATTTTTTTATACTTTTTAGGCGTTTTATTTCTACGAGGGAACTACAGAATCATAGCAATAGGATTGCTATTTCACATGTTTACAGATTTTCAGGATTTCTATTTCTGGAGATGGTTAATGAAATTATAGTTTTCTCAATTTGGTATCCATTTCCATTTTATAGGACATTAAACTGGCAATATTTTCGGCTTTAGATTTGGCAGATTCTGCAATTTCACCAGAGAATAATTGGTCTACAGTAGATTTCCAAAGTCTCAACCACGTGTCAAAATGATGTTTTTCCATCGCCATTTTTTTATTAATCGGGAAATGAGCACCCATAGGATTTCCGTCAAATTTTACATCAGCAAATAACAATGCTTGCCAGAAAATATACATTTTGGGCAAATGTTTTTCCCAGTTTACTTGGGCGATTTCTTCAAAGAAAAAACCGATTTCTGATTCTCGAACGCTTTCGTAAAAAGTATTGACGAGTAATTGTATATCTTGAGTGGTGGTAATATCTTTCATTTTACAAAAATAAGATAAATTTATCTTAATTAAATAATTTTAACTTTTTTTACATTTGTGTTATGGGAAAACGAAATTTAAAAATCAAGGAAGAAAAAGATAGTGGCTTTTCTGCCATTGCTTCTGGAAGATTTACCAATAAAGATGGGCAATATAATGTAAAAAGAACTGGAATTAATATTTTTGATCGTTATAGTTGGTATCATACTTTTTTATTATTACCAAGATTTAAATTTATTGGCATTTTAGTTATTTCTTACATTATTGCAAATTTATTTTTTGCGTCTATTTATTATGCGATAGGAATAGAACATCTCACAGGAATTGATAAAAGTTCGCCTTTTCAAGAGTTTGTAGATGTATTTTTCTTCAGTGCTCAAACTTTTACTACAGTAGGTTATGGTAGAATAGCTCCAGTTGGTGCTTTAGCAAGTTTTGTGGCGACATTCGAAGCATTTTTAGGATTATTGGGATTCGCCATTGCTACTGGTTTATTTTATGGAAGATTTTCTAGGCCAAGAGCATTCATAAAATTCAGTGAAATAGCTGTAGTAGCACCTTATGAAGATGGAATGGCCATAATGTTTAGAGCCGCTCCTTTTAAAAATAATATGCTTTCGGAAGCCGAAGTTACCATTACCGCAGCCATTGAAGAAAAAATTGATGGAAAAATGGTAAGCAGTTTCTATCAATTAGAACCTACTTTGCCTAAAATAAATAGTTTTAGTCTTAATTGGACAGTAGTGCATAAAATACACAGTGAGTCTCCTTTTTATGGATTTAATGAAGAAGATTTTAAAAACACAGATATAGAATTAATCATTATGATAAAAGCTTTTGATGAAGTTTTTGCCAATACAGTAGTTCAAAGAACCTCTTATATAACTCCCGAAATTATCTTTCGAGCTAAATTTTTACCGATGTATCATTCTTCTGAGGACAATAAGACTACGATTTTGGATTTGGATAAAATTAATGACTATCAAAAAGTATAAATTTAGATTTCAAAAAATATTAGCATTCCTTTTATGGATTTAGAATTTTATAAAAATCAAGCTTTACAAAAGCAAAAAGAACACAAAAAATTTCTAGAAAATCTCAAAAAAAAGCCGCCTAAAAATTTAGATTATGTGGTTCAAGAAATGCATGATGAGGTTTTCGATGAGGTTGATTGTTTGTCTTGTGCCAATTGTTGCAAAACTACAGGACCATTGTATACCGAAAAAGACATCGAAAGAATTTCTAAACATCTTAGAATGAAACCAGCAGATTTTGAAGCAAAATTTCTAAGAATAGACGAAGATAATGACAAAGTTCTGCAAAATTTACCTTGCTTTTTTCTGAATGAAGATAACACGTGTTCTATATACGAAGTAAGACCAAAAGCATGCAGAGAATATCCTCATACGGATAGAAAAAAGATTTATCAAATCAATAACCTTATGTTGAAAAACACGGTGATTTGTCCTGCTGCATTTACTTTTGTGGAAAAAATGATTAGTAAAGTTGGTTCAAAATAAATATAAGAGTCAAAATTAAATAAGATATAACTAAACTCGTATTAAGAACTATTTTACATTTTCTATGTAGACTTTTGTTTAGATAAAATTGATTTATTTCAGTTTCAATATTCTCAAAATTAATTAATTTATCTTCATAAAATAAAAATAGAATGAAAGGAAAAATCAGAATGAAAAATCCTATAAACTTCATTTTTAAAATAAAAGCCGAAAGAAATAAAGGAAATAAAAAGAAAAACAAACCAGATCCATAATATCTTGATATTTTGTATTTGGTAATTATTCCCCAAAACGGATTTGATTTATATTGCAAATAAACCTCGTAATATGAATATTTAAATAAATTGGTTAAGACTACTTTCATTATTCAAATATAAAAAAGTCTCGAATAAAATCCGAGACTTTCTACCGTTTTACAGGTCTTTATTTTGAAAAAATCATCAATTATTTATACTACACCTTGTGCAAGCATTGCTTCGGCTACTTTTACGAAGCCTGCAATATTAGCACCTTTTACATAGTTTACGTATCCATCTTCTTCTTTACCGTATTTTCTACAAGCATTGTGAATACCAATCATAATTTCTTTCAGTCTAGCGTCTACTTCTTCAGAACTCCAGTTTAATCTGATTGAGTTTTGAGTCATTTCTAGACCAGAAGTTGCTACACCACCAGCGTTAGAAGCTTTTCCTGGGCTGAATAATACTTTATTATCTAAGAAATAGTTAATAGCGTCTAAAGTAGAAGGCATGTTTGCCGCTTCTACTACACATCTACAACCGTTTTCTACTAATTTTTTAGCATCTTCTAGGTGAAGTTCATTTTGTGTAGCAGCAGGAATAGCCACGTCACATTTCACTTCCCAAGGTCTCTTACCAGCATGGAACTCTGCGCTAGGGAATTTCTTAACATAATCTTCAGCTCTGTTGTTTCCAGAAGCTCTTAGTTCTAATAAGAAATCTATTTTTTCGCCAGTAATACCGTCTTTATCATAAACGTAACCATCAGGACCAGAAATAGTTACTGCTTTTCCGCCTAATTCTTCTATTTTTTTGATAACTCCCCAAGCTACGTTTCCGAAACCTGAAACGGTTACGATTTTATCTTTGAAATCTTCGCCTTTTGTTTTTAGCATTTGCTCACCAAAATATACTACACCATAACCTGTAGCTTCTGGTCTGATTAATGAACCACCATATGCTAAACCTTTACCAGTAAGAACTCCAGTAAACTCATTTCTAATTCTCTTGTATTGACCGAAAAGATAACCAATTTCTCTAGCACCTACACCGATATCTCCTGCAGGAACGTCCGTTTCTGGACCGATGTGTTTACACATTTCTGTCATGAAAGATTGACAAAAACGCATAATTTCATTGTTAGATTTTCCTGTTGGGTCAAAGTCAGAACCTCCTTTTCCACCACCCATTGGTAGAGTAGTTAATGAGTTCTTGAAAACCTGTTCGAATGCTAAAAATTTAAGCACTGATAAGTTTACTGTAGGATGGAATCTGATTCCTCCTTTATATGGTCCGATTGCAGAGTTCATCTGAATTCTGAAACCTCTATTTACCTGAATTTCACCTTTATCATCTACCCAAGGAACTCTGAAAATGATTACTCTTTCAGGTTCAGCCATTCTCTCTAGAAGCTTCATTCCTCTGTATTCTTCTTTAGTAACAATAAAAGGAATAACTGTAACTGCTACTTCTTTTACCGCTTGTAAAAATTCTGGCTCATTTGGGTTTTTTGCTTCAATTTTCGCAACGAACTCTTGTATTTTTTGTTCGATAGTGTTTTGTTCCATAGATGTTATGAATTATTAAAGACAAATTTAATTTTTTTTTCTATTCTCACAAGGAATATTTTGACTTTAATGAAAATTATATAAATTATGTTAAAAATTTTATTAAATTCATAATTATAATGTTTCTATTAAAGAAAACATGATGTTATGTGAAAAATAATGAAATATTAAAAAATTGTGAATTTTTAAATTATAGAATATTGCTTTCCGGAAAGTGCTTTAATGTATCCTTTTAACTCAAAATCAAGCAAAATGGGCAATAATTTATAAGGAGGAATGTCTAGTTTTTCGCTCAAGTCGTCTAACGAAATTTGAGATTGAGAAGCAATCGTGTCATAAATCGGTTGCAAGTCTTTGCTCAGTTTAATTTCTCTCGCTGCAAAAAGGCTTCCTATCTTTTCTTTTTCTTTACCCAATTGCAATTCGTCTAATATTTCTTCAAAATTTTGTAAAATTCTAGCTTTATTCTGAGCGATGAGCAAATTACAACCTTGGCTGTACTTATCATTGATTTTTCCTGGCAAGGCAAAAACTTCTCTGTTGTAATCATTGGCATAACTTACGGTACTCATAGAACCGCCACCAAAAGCAGTTTCTACCACAATGGTAACCGGAGAAAATCCTGCTACGATTCTATTTCTTTGTAGAAAATGTTCGCGGTCTGGTTTATCATTAGAATTAAATTCGGTGAGCAAAGCGCCATCTTGTTCTAAAATTTCTGCTGCTAATTTTTTATGCTGAGAAGGATAAATAAGATGCAAGCCATGAGCTAAAACTCCTGCTGTTTTCAGTTGGTTTTTCAAGGCTTCTGTATGAGCGCAACCATCGGTTCCGAGTGCTAAACCGCTAACGATGAGCACTTTTTTATTTTTTAAAATTTCTAGAAATTCTTCAATGAAATGTCTGCCATAACTGGTCATATTTCTGGTTCCTACGATGGAAATGGGAGTTAAACTTTCGTCTAAACTTCCTTTTTGGTAAAGAATTGCAGGAGCATCATCACAATTAGAAAGTAATTTTGGTAACTCCTTTAAATGGCGAAGATTAATTTTAATGTTATTTTTTTCACAGAAGTCAATTTCCTTTTCTGCGAATTTCAAATAAGTTTCATTGCCGATTTCTTTCGTAATTTTAGAGCCAATTCCCGGAATTTCTTTCAATAATTTCTTAGAAAGATGCCAAGTTTCTTTGGCAGAACCTGTAATTTCTACCAATCTCATAAAATTTACATCGCCAATAAGCGGAGTAGCGCGTAACGCTATGGAATATAGATGTTCTTCATGTAACATTCTCAAAAATAAGAAAAAATCGCTTTACTTTTTTCTGATTTCGTCTAAATGTTCCCAGATTTCTTCTTTCTTTTTCTGTGGCATTTCTAGAAAATGCTCAGGATGACCTTCGATATATTCTTGCCAAAGTTTATCGTCTTTTTCGCTGTAATAATTCGGGAATTCCCAAATGAATTTTTTCTTTTTTTCTTGATGTTTTTTTCTAAAAATTAGTGCCAAAGAAAGGCCAACTACTGCTCCAGAAAGATGAGCTTGCCAAGAAATTCGGCTTGGCTCATCTAATCGATAGAATAATTCTTCTGGAAAAATTCCCCAGATTAAACTTCCGTAATACAAGGCGACTAAAAGAGAAACAGTAAGCAGTTTTTTGTCTTTTCTAAAAATTCCGCTGAAGAATAAGAAAAATGCTAGCATGTACACAATTCCACTCGCTCCGATGATGCAGGTATAAGTAGCTTCTTGTCCGAAAAAATTCATGGGTGGCAGTAACCAAACTACGAGTCCCGTAACAATCCATCCGTAAAAAAATACGGGATTAGCCAATTTAGGATAAAACTGATAAAGCAAGAACAGCAATGCTGCAATAGGAACAGAATTACTGGCGATATGTTCTAAATTTCCGTGTAAAAGCGGAGAAAATATTACGCCTTTTAATCCTTCTGGAACCAGAGGAATGAGGGAACCTTCACAGTTTTCTACAAAACCGATGTGTTGTAAAAAGAAACCTAACCACATGGCAAAAAGCATGAAGAGAGGAATTAAAAGCGCTTTGATGTGGATGGTGTTTTTTAGCATAAATAAAATGTGACTAAATAAATGCCAAGACAATTTTATGGAAAATTTGACTATAAATCCCCGATTTTTTTAAAAATTATAGACAAAAAGTAAGATTTTTTCGTTTTCAAGACTTCCATTCGTTTTACAAATTGTATTTTTGGACTGGTTTTTTAAATTTTGAAAATGAAGAAGTTGTTAATTTTTGTGTTCGGTTGTCTATCTATAAATATGTATTACTCCCAAATTGAGAGTAAAAGAATTCTAGATTCCATCAGCGCAGAAAACTGGAAAAAAAACATTCCTAACTTAGATTCTTTGGCAGAGATTAATCTACAAAAAATAGATGTAAAGCACAAAGACACCATTATTCTAAAAACCGATAAAATTACTGCGGAACTCGGCACAGAGCTTCCTATTACACCGTTTCAATTGATTAAAACCAAAGAAGAAAAAGTTTGGTATTTCTATGGTCAAAACAATATGGTTTTTAACCAAGCGAGTTTCAGCAACTGGAATTCTGGGGGAAATAATAACATTGGGATTTTAGGGAAAATCAACTATAATTTGAGTTTTAAAAAGCGCAAACATTATTTAGAAAATAATTTCCAATTAGGATACGGAATTGTAGCAGCAAGCGGACAAACCACCAGAAAAACAGAAGATTTCATCAATATCATGGCGAATTATGGATATGATTTAGGAAGGAATTATTATTTGTCTTCAGGTTTGCAGTTTATTTCTCAGTTTGCGCCGGGTTATAATTATGTAAAAACACCGAGTCCGAATTTTGATGACAGAATTTCTAAATTTTTAGCACCTGCATATATTAATACGGGTATCGGTATCTCATATAATCCTAATGAAAATTTCCAAGTGATTTTTAGACCGATTAATGGTAAGTTTACCATCGTGGCTGATAAACATTTGCAAAAAGTAGGTTTTTACGGTTTAGAAAAAGATGGTCAAAGCCTCAGAAAAGAGTTAGGAGCCATGGTGAATATTTTGTACAGACAAAAAATTTATAAAGACATTAATTTGGTGAATCAATTGAACTTCTTTACCAATTATTTATATCATACAGAACGAGTGGATTTTTCTTACAACGGGCAATTAAACTTTAGAGTTAATAAGTTAATTTCAGCCAATGTAAGTGCAGATTTATTGTACGATCACGACCAAATTAAGAGAATGCAATTTAAGCAAACTTTAGGTATAGGTTTTTCTTATAATTTAGGCGTAGAAAACCAAGATAAGCCGAAAGTTAAAAAAGTGGTAAAACCGTTTTTATAATGAATTTAAATAATTTAGAAAAATATAATCCACCAAATTATTGGTGGATTTTTTATTTTAAGTAGGAATATTTGTTAATTCATCATTGCAGCAGCTCCCGCTCCAATAAGCCCAATGAATATAATAATGGCATAAAAAGCAAGCAGAATGATAGTCAAAATCCCCATAAATTTATAATGAGATTTTAAAAATTCAAAAGCATCTCTAATAGCGTTATTGTCATTGTTTTCAATTGCTTTTTTAGTATTTTCTGAAAATTGATATAAGTAAGAAATTGGGAAATAGTATAAAACAGCAAATGCCAAATAAAGAAGCATCATAAATATTTTACCACCAAAAGGAAAATCTCCATTAGACATTAATGATGACGGAGCAAAAAGCATTACTAATGAACCCAAAACCATTAATCCGATTCCTACGAAACCTAAAATGGCTAAAAACTTAGTCCATTTTGCCGTTTCTTTTAAAAATTCTTTCGAACGCCAATCGATTACTAAATTTTCGCCGTTCTCTACATGTAAATTGTCTTCCATAAATTATATAGTTTAAAAAATTAAGCATTCCAAAATTCTCTATCCAGACTTCTGTATTGTATGGCTTCAGAAATATGATGAGAAAGAATATGTTCTGATTGTTCTAAATCTGCAATGGTTCTAGAAACCTTCAAAATCCTGTCATAAGCTCTCGCCGAAAGATTTAGTTTTTCCATGGCGTTTTTGATGAGGTTTTTAGAATCTTCATTCAGTTCGCAGTATTTTTCTAATTCTTTAGGCCCGATTTGAGCATTGTAACTGATGTCTAAATCTTGGTAGCGAACATTTTGCATTTCTCTGGCTTTCAAAACACGTTCTCTTATTGCAATACTGCTTTCACCTTTTCTTCTGTCTGAAAGTTGCTCGAATTCTACTTTTTGAACTTCGATATGAATATCAATTCTGTCTAACAAAGGTCCAGAAAGTTTATTCATGTAGCGTTGCATTTCAAATTGAGACGAAGTATTATTAGGATCATCAGGAAAATAACCACTTGGTGATGGATTCATACTTGCCACCAGCATAAAGCTTGCAGGATAATTTACAGAAAATCTCGCCCTCGAAATGGTTACTTCTCTGTCTTCCAACGGTTGACGCATTACTTCCAGAACCGTTCTTTTAAATTCTGGCATTTCATCAAGAAACAAAACGCCATTATGCGCCAAAGAAATTTCGCCAGGTTGAGGATAACTTCCGCCGCCAACTAGAGCCACGTCAGAAATCGTGTGATGCGGACTTCTAAAAGGTCTCACCGTCATCAAAGAATTATTAGCGCCCATTTTCCCTGCCACAGAATGAATTTTGGTAGTTTCCAAAGCTTCTTTCATGGTTAAAGGTGGCAAAATACTCGGAACGCGTTTAGCGAGCATGGTTTTTCCACTTCCAGGAGGACCGATGAGAATAATGTTATGACCACCAGCTGCGGCAACTTCCATCGCACGTTTTGCCGTTTCTTGTCCTTTCACTTCAGAAAAATCAAAAGGAAAATGGTCTATTTTTTCTTGAAATTCTTTTCGGGTGTCAAATTCTGTTCTTTCGAGCGGAATATCTTCGTTAAAGAAATCAATAACTTGTTTAATGTTTTCTACGCCATAAACTTCCAGATTATTCACAATAGCGGCTTCTCTTACATTTTGTTTGGGTAAAATAATGCCTTTGAAACCTTCTTCTCTGGCTTTTATGGCAATGGGTAGAACTCCTTTTATCGGTTGTAAACCACCATCCAAGGAAAGTTCGCCCATGATGATGTATTTTTCTAGATTTTCGGCTTTTATTAAGTCTGAAGCTGCCAAAATCCCAATGGCAATGCTTAAATCATAGGCAGAACCTTCTTTGCGCAAATCTGCAGGAGCCATGTTGATGGTGATTTTCTTACCCGGAATTTTGTAGCCTACATTTTTGAGTGCGGCATTAATTCTATAGCTGCTTTCTTTAATGGCATTATCTGGTAAGCCTACAAGATGATAGCCTACTCCGCCTGTATCTACATTAACTTCTATAGTGATGGTTTGCGCCGAAACGCCATGAATAGCGCTCCCGAAAATCTTTACTAGCATTTTGGTTATTTGTTTTTTATAAAAGTAAAAGTAAGGATTTTTTTGAAATGAAAAAACCTCAATTTTTGGTTGAGGTTTTGGTTTGTTTTTATTTCATATTTTGAGAAGAAGCGTCTGTTTTTCTTTACGCCATTCCTGCAATATTTATAAAATTGAATTTTCTGGTTGTAAGATTAAATTCCAAATAAATGTTACAATTTCCTCCATCATGCATATCTGATTCATAATATTGATAGCTTTCTAATAAAAAGGACGTCTTGCAAAAGAAACGCGCTTGAATTAGTATTTCATTTCTACTGTTTTTCACTGCAACGATCTGTTTTAGGTATTCATCGAAATTTCTTAATTTTTTAATTTTGAGAAATTCCTTTTGAAAAATTTGATCTATCACTGATAATTCTCGAGTGTTTAAATCGTAATTTGAGTAATCTTGTTGCCATTCACCATTGTCAAAATTCTTATTAAACGTGAAAACAGCATAGTTGGGAAATTTATCCAGGTTAAGATTATTTTTAACAGGTAATTTTGTTTTCTCAATTTTCATTCTATCTGGGTTTTCACCATCAATAAACTCAATAAATCCATTTTTCAAAACTGCTGTTTCTGCTTTATTAAAGTAAAGTTCAAAAGGATGAAATTTAATTGAATTCTTATTTATTTTTAATAGACCTTCAAAAGTTTCATCTTTATTATGATTGGGTTCTCTTAAATTTTCTATAAACGTGTAAGTGCTGTCTGAAAATATTGTTAAAGTTCTTTTAACTTCTTTAATGTTATTAAAATTTTGCGTTGCGATTAATAATGTTTCTTTCTGTTTATGGTTTTTTCTATCAAGCTTTGAACAGTTTGAAAAAAATAACAAAAAGGTCATTAAAGTTATTTGAATTAAGATTTTCATAAAATTTTGTCTAACACTCAAATATACAAAAGTTTTTAGACACTTAAAATCTCTCTTATTTTCTTTGACTAAAGTTCCAGTCAAAGTCTACTCAAGTTTTAGGTTTGCTCGTGGTTTGTTCGTAATTTATGGTACTTTTCCGAGGCTGATTCGAAGGAAACACGAACAAACCACGAACAAACGTAGAGCAAGACTCCTAAAAGACTGCTTTTTGAGTGCTACTTACTTGGTGAAATTTTTATCAAGAAAAAAGAATATGCACCCAACAAAAAACCCCAACTTGCGCTGAGGTTTTCTTCGAAATTATATTAGAAAAACTATGCTTCTACTTTTTCAGCAGCATGTTTTTTCACGAGGTCTTGTTGTACATTGGCAGGAACCAATTGGTAGTCACTAAATTTCATTGAGAATTTTGCTCTACCTCCTGTTAATGAACGTAGTGTAGAACCGTAATCGTTCATTTCAGCCAATGGAACTTCGGCCATAATTTTTTGATAATGACCTTCGCTATCCATACCAGAAATCATGGCACGTCTGGTTTGTAAATCTCCCATTACATCACCGGTACATTCGTCTGGAGCTAGAATTTCTACATGATACATAGGTTCTAGCAATTGAGGATGCGCATTGTGGAACGCTTCTTTAAACGCGCCAGAAGCTGCCAATTGGAAAGAAATATCATTAGAGTCTACACTGTGCATTTTTCCGTCATATACAGAAACTCTGATGTTTTGGCAATGTGAACCAGTTAATGGACCTTCTTTTAACTGTTGCATAATTCCTTTTTTAATCGCGCCGATGTATCGAGAATCTATCGCTCCACCTACGATACACCAGTAGAATGCAAATTTTCCGCCCCAAGGTAAATCTTCAAATTCTTTGCTTCTAATGTTTACGCCTTCTGGTTCTGGCATTCCTTCGTAGTAATTTTCTACTCTCATGTGAATTTCACCAAACTGACCAGCACCACCAGATTGTTTTTTGTGTCTGTAATCTGCTTCTGCTTTTCCAGTGATGGTTTCGCGGTAAGAAATTTTAGGATTTTTCATTTCCATTTTCACTCCGAAATCTTTTTCGAGACGATATTTTACCAAGTCTAGGTGCAACTGACCTTGTCCTCCTAAAATCGCTTCGTGCGTATCATGGTCTATTTCTACTTTTAGGGTAGGGTCTTCTTCTTTAAGTTTATTAAGTGCAGCAAAAAGTTTTTCGGTTTCTGCTGTATTTTCTACGAAAACAGCTTTTCTTAATCTGCTTTCTGGGAATTTCATAGGTTCTATTTTTCTATCAACACCTTTTGTATTTAGGGTATTGTTAGAATGTCCGCTTTTAAGTTTTACAGTAACACCTAGGTCACCCGCAACTAATTTATCTACGGCGGTTCTCTCTTTTCCTTCTGCTACGAAAATTTGAGAAATTCTTTCGAGTTCACCGTTATTGGCATTAATCAGTTCATCTCCTGGTTTTATTTCGCCAGAGAATACTTTGAAGTAAGAAACTACGCCAACTTGTGGTTCAGATTGAGTTTTGTAAATGAAAATAGTGGTTTTGTCTGTAGAATTACAAGCTAAAACATCTCCATTTTCTAGTTTGCTACCAAAACGGTCAGCTGGAGATGGAGCGATATCATCTATAAAGCCCATAATTCTACCAGAGCCCATATCTTTAGCACCAGATGCTACAAATATTGGGAAGAAATCGTGTTTGGCTAGACCAATCATTAAACCTTGTGCCAATTCTTCTTCAGAAAGATTTCCTTCTTCGAAATATTTTTCCATTAATCCTTCTTCGTTTTCGGCTGCCATTTCTACCAATGCATTGTGCATTTCATTGGCTCTAGCCATTTCAGATTCAGGGATTGGTTTTTTCTCTGGTTTACCACCAGTTGCAGGGAACTCGTACATTACCATTCTCAAGGCATCCACAATTTGGTTAAAACTTTCACCAGAATTTAGTGGATACTGAATAGGAATAACTTTGCTTCCAAATCTATTTTTAAGTTGTTCTAAAGCAGCATCGTAATCTGCTTTTTGGTGATCCATCTGATTAATCACGAAAATAGAAGGTGTTTTATAATCTTCTACATATTCCCAAACCAATTCAGTGCCTACTTCTACACCAGCTGCAGCATTTACCATAATCAGTGCAGTATCTGCTACTTTTAAGTTGGCAATTACTTCACCTACGAAATCGTCAAAACCAGGGGTGTCTAAAATGTTGATTTTATTTTTTTTCCAATTCACGAACATTTGATGTGAGAAAATCGTGTTTTCGCGTTCGTGTTCTAGGTCGGTATTGTCGGAAACGGTGTTGTGTTGTTCTACAGTTCCTCTTCTTTTGATAGCTCCACCTTCGTAGAGCATGGTTTCTATAAATGTAGTTTTACCGCTTCCTGAATGCCCGAGTAAAACTACGTTACGGAGGTCTTTAGTGTTAGTGCTCATATCTTTTGAGTTTTAAAATTATTTTCATCTATCACATCTGATTTTACTGAAATTCAGACGGAATGCACACTGCAATTCCTTATAAGGCGAAAATTTTTAAAATCAAGAATGTCTTAAAAGGCACTTTGAATGTAAAAATTTAGGATACTAAAATTACAAAAGATTTTAATACAATGTAAACTTTGAAACATGATTTTTGAAAGGTCGGGAATTGTGGAGTGATGGAAGTTGGATACAAGGTGTTAAAAAAAGTAGAAAACATTTCTGTACTTTTTCTAAAAAACTTCTGACTTCTGACTTCTGACTTCCAGCAAAATTAGTTACTTTTATCAAAATTTTTCAAGGAAATGGTTTTAAGCAGAATTTGGAGCGCATTTATTATTGTAGCCATTGTAGTGGCAAGTATTAAATATTTGTTTAGCGATAACTACAAAGCAATTTATAATGATTTGGTGGTAGGAAAAAGTGGAGACACGGTTCAGATTGCTAAAGTTCCAGTTCAAAAACTTTCTGCGGAAATTCAGAAATCTTTAACCGAAAATCCAGACACAGAAATTGCTAGAATTAATTATAAAAAAGATTCTACCAATCAAGTGGCTGTTTATAGAGTTCAAAAAGCAGATGGTGTAATCTCTACCAGTAAAACTGCGGTAGAAATTTCCCTTGGTTTAATAGGAATTATGACGCTTTTTATGGGTTTTATGAGCATCGCCGAAAAAGCAGGAGGCATCAATTTCCTTTCGAGAATGATTCAACCATTTTTCTCGAAATTATTCCCCGAAATTCCTAAAAATCATCCTTCTTTCGGTCACATGACGCTTAATTTCGCGGCTAATTTATTAGGATTGGATAATGCTGCAACGCCTTTTGGTTTAAAAGCCATGGAAAGTTTACAAACCTTAAATCCAGATAAAGACAGAGCTTCTAATGCACAAATTATGTTTCTGTGTCTTCACGCAAGTGGATTAACGCTGATTCCGGTTTCTATTATTGCGATTAGAGCTTCTATGAATTCTGCAACGCCAACTGATATTTTCTTGCCGACATTAATTGCGACTTTTTGTGCAACCATGGCGGCGATGATTATTGTTTCCATCAAACAAAAAATAAATCTTTTTCAGCCTACACTTTTGGCTTTCGTAGGTGGAATTTCGGCACTCATTGCCTTGTTGGTTTGGTTTTTAGTAAGATTGAGCAAAGAAGAATTAGATGATGTAAGTAAACTCATCAGCAACGGAATGATTCTGTTGATTTTCTTTGCCATAATTGCAGGAGCAGTTTACAAAAAAATCAATGTTTTCGATGCTTTTATAGACGGCGCAAAAGAAGGTTTCAATGTCTGCGTAAAGATTATTCCGTATTTGGTAGGAATGCTGATAGCGATTTCTCTTTTGAGAACTTCTGGAGTTTTTGATGTGATTATAGACGGAATGAAATGGTTTGCCCAAATTGCCAATTTAGATACCAGATTTGTTGACGGTTTACCAACGGCTTTAATCAAACCACTTTCTGGTTCTGGAGCAAGAGGAATGATGGTAGACACGATGAATGTTTTTGGTGTAGATTCTTTCCCTGCGAGACTTTCTGGAATTTTACAAGGGAGTTCAGATACTACTTTTTATGTGATTGCAGTGTATTTTGGAGCGGTAGGAATTAAGAACACGCGTTATACAGTTGGTGCGATGTTGTTGGCAGATTTAGTGGGAATTGTTACTTCTATTTTAATGGCTTATTTGTTTTTTGGGTAGTATTTTTTCTAAATAAATGAACAAGAGAAGCAGAAATGCTTCTTTTTTTTGTAACAAAAAACTCCATTCATCGTCTAATTAAGAAACTTTTCATCCTATGAAAAAAATATTTTCACTCGTATTGCTTTCAGCATTTTCTTTAGGGTTTTCTCAGAAGAAATGGAGTTTACAAGAATGTGTAGATTATGCTGTTAAAAATAATTTGCAAGTTATTAGCAATCAATATAATGCAGATATTCAGGCTAAAAATCTTGAAATTTCTAAGAAACAAAAACTGCCTTCAGTTTCGGGTAGTTTTAACAATAATATGAGCTTTGGAACTACGCAAGGTTTCCAAGGAAGTATCGGTAGAAATGATAATTTCAGTAACAGTGCTTCGGTTGGTGCAAATATGCAATTGTACAATAACGGAAGATTGCAGAAATCTGCCGAAAAATCTCAATATGATTTAGAAGCGAGTTTGTTAGATGCAGAACGTGTAAAAAATGATATTTCACTTCAGATTGCACAACAATATTTACAAGTTTTACTGAATAAGGAAGTAAAGAAAATCTCTGATGAAGCCGTAGCAAATGCCGAGAAAGTATTGAGCAGAGCGAAAATTACTACAGAAGTAGGAACCACGCCAAAAACGGTAGAAGCAGAAGCAACTGCCGGTTTAGCAAGAGAAAAACAACGCCAGAAATCTGCTGAAATAGACATTCAGCGTTCTCTTTTTTCATTAGCGATGTTATTGCAACTAAAAGATTATCAGAATTTTGATGTGCAAGAAGTTCCTTTGCCAAATTCTTTGGAAGCACCATTGAATTCTACCGAAAATATTGTAGAAAAAGCCTTCGAAAATCAACCGCAAGTAAAAGCTGCTGAAACCAGAATTCTTTCAGCTCAGAAACAAACCGAAATCGCAAAAACTGCTTTTTATCCTTCTGTTTCTGCTTCTGCGGGAATTGGAACCAATTATTTTGATTCTTTAAGTAGAAGTAATGATGGTTTTTTTAAACAATATGGAGATAATTTTGGTCAACAATTGGGCGTTTCTGCAAACATTCCCATCTTTAACAAAGGGATTACCAAATTACAAGTAGAACAAGCAAAAATTTCTGAAAGTATTGCTAAAAACACTTTAGAACAACAAAAAGTAGAAGTTCAGCAAAATGTTCAGCGTGCTTATTTTGATGCCAATGCTAATTACGAAAACTATTTGGCTGCTTTAGAAGCCGAAAAATCGACCAAGTTAGCATTAGAATTTGCCGAAAAAAGTTATGAAGCAGGTAGAGCTACCATTTATGACTTGAACAATGCAAGAAATAATTACATCAATGCGCAAGGTTCTGTTTCTCAAGCGAAATACAATTTTATTTTCAGTACAAAACTGTTGAATTTCTATGCAGGGATTCCGCTTTCGTTGTAATTCCGTGTTCCGTGTTCCGTGTTCCGTGTTCCGTGTTCCGAGTTTCGAGATGCGAGTTTTTAGGAGGGCAAAATTTGATTAAATTGTTTATTTTAGCGTAAAGTAAATCGCAACTATTATCTCGGACCTTGTATCAAAATAATGTCAATAAAAGTTTTAGAAAAATTTTTGCCAGAGAACACGCTTCCTTATCTCAAAATTTGGTTTGGGAGTTATCCGTGTCATCTGAAAATTACCAAAAACAGAAACAGCAAACTAGGAGATTACCGAAAATTGCCAGATAAATCTCACCAAATTACCGTCAATGGCACGCTAGAACCACAATTATTTTTCTTTGTGCTTACGCATGAATTGGCGCATTTGATTGCTTTTGAAAAATATGGCAGGAGAATTTCGCCTCATGGTGCAGAATGGAAGCAGACTTTTAGAGAAATGTTGCTAGAAAGTTTGACCGTTTATGCAGAAGATTTACGTCCCATCATTCAGAAATTTTCTAAATCTCCGAAAGCCAATTTTATGGCTTCTCCAGAATTAGTGAAGTATTTTCATGTACCAAAAGAAGATGATGAACAAACTTTTATAGAAAATCTAAAAAAAGGAGAGTTGTTCGAATACAAGAAGGAGATTTTCGTAATAGAAGAAACAACAAAAAAGCGTTATCTTTGCAAAAATATTAAAAGCAGCAGGAAATATTATTTTAGAAATCTTGCTCAAGTTAAAAAATTGAAGTCTGAAGATGAGTAAAACTAAATATTGCGTAATCATGGCAGGTGGAATTGGCAGCAGATTTTGGCCAATGTCTACTCAGAAATTTCCGAAGCAGTTTCAAGATATTTTAGGAACGGGAAGAACCATGATTCAGCAAACTTTTGACCGAATTAAGCAAATCGTTCCTACTGAAAATATATACGTAATCACCAACCAAGAGTACGTAGAATTATCTCACCATCAGTTGCCAGAGATTCCTCTAGAAAATATTGTTGGTGAACCTGTAATGAAAAACACAGCAGCATGTAATATCTACATGGTTAATAAAATTGCAGATAGAGATCCTGATGCAAACGTAATTGTTTTACCAGCAGATCATTTAATTATAAAAGAAAAAGTTTTTTTAGAAAAAGTAGAATTAGCCTTTGATTTGGCAAGTAAGCATGAGTATCTTATTACGCTAGGAATTACACCCACTCGTCCTGATACTGGATATGGTTACATACAATTTATCGATAAAAAAGAGGAGGAATTTTTCAAAGTAAAAACTTTTACTGAAAAACCTAGTTTAGAAATCGCTAAAGCCTTTTTAGAAAGTGGAGATTTCCTTTGGAATGCAGGAATTTTTGTTTGGAATGTAAAATCTATTCATAAAGCATTCCATGAGTTTTTGCCAGAAATGACGCATGAATTTGATACTTGTGAATATAATAATGATAAGGAATCTGTTTGTATAGAAACTATTTATCCTAAAGTAGAAAAAATTTCTATAGACAATGGAATTTTAGAAAAAGCGAAAAACGTTTACGTGATTCCCGCAGATTTAGGTTGGAGTGATTTAGGGACTTGGACTTCTGTCTACGAAAACGCTGAAAAAGATGAGAACAATAATGCAGTAAAATCTAAGCACGTTCTTACCTATAATTCTAAAGGAAACATCATCAGACTTAGAAATAATAACAAAGCAGCTATTATAGACGGTTTAGAAAACTATATCGTTGTAGATACAGAGAAAGCTCTTCTGATTTGCCCAATTAGCAATGACCAGTTGATTAAAGACTATGTTTTAGACTTGAAAAATTTTAAAAAAGGAGAAAAATTCATGTAGTTTTATTCTTTAACCTGATAAAACAAAAAGAGAAACTTATGCTAAAGTTTCTCTTTTTTCGTCTATCCTAATCAATTCAAAACCGAAAGTTTCGTCTTCTCTTTTTAACGTTTTAATCTGCTGAGTTAATGCTAACAGTTGGTCTACAAAAAAGCTGGTCTCAAAAAACTGTCTGTGAATCGTAGGTAATAATTGCATAAAATAGTCACGCCCCACTTTATTATTATGCAAATCCATTTTGCGCTGTAAAGGTTCATTTGGGAATAAATCTTCGTGCATTTGTGTGATTTTTTCAGTCCAAATTAGCGCTTTTTTCGGGGAAGAAACCTTGCAACAATACATCAAGATTAAACAGTTCCAAAGTGCGTGTCTGAAAGCATTTCCTGCGCCATGTAAACCATGTGTTTTGGGGAACAATTTTTCAGAAATTTTGTACGTTTTATAGGTTGCAAAAAAAGTGAGAACAGAAAAAATAGGATGACTAAACCCAGTGAAAAATAATTTCAAAAGGTTATTTAAACTTAAGCTTTTTAAGACATTAAAAACAAGTTTAGGTGTCATTCTAAGGGGTTTTTCTAAGATTAGTAAGGTTTTATTTGAAAATGTTTCAAACAAAAATCGTAAAACAATTAAGTTTTACGATTTAAAATTATCTCAGAGAATAAATATTCTATTTATTCATCAATAGTTTCACTGTTTTAGAAACCGTTTCTTTAATTTCAGTTCTTTTTACAATAAAATCTACAAATCCTTTTTCCTGAATAAATTCAGATGTTTGGAAACCTTCTGGTAAATCTCTACCAATGGTTTCTCTAATTACTCTAGGACCTGCAAAACCAATTAAAGCGCCAGGTTCTGCCATGATTACATCTGCAGTCATTGCAAAAGATGCGGTAATTCCACCAAAAGTTGGGTCGCATAAATAAGCAATGTAAGGCAATTTTTTATCAGAAAGTTGAGCCAACTTAGACTGTACTTTTGCTAATTGCATCAGAGAATAAGCCGCTTCTTGCATTCTAGCACCACCAGATTGGCAGATAATCATGTAAGGAAGTTGATGTTCTATACAATAATCTACAGCTCTTCTGATTTTTTCGCCCATTACAGAACCAAGTGAACCCCCGATAAACGCAAAATCCATACAAGAAATCACCATGTCTACACCATTTACGCTTCCTCTTGCATTTCTGATGGAATCTTTAAGTTTTGTTTTAGATTTTACTTCTTTTAATCGGTCTGTATATGCTTTTGTATCTTTAAATTTAAGCATATCTACACTTTCTACATCGGGATGTAATTCTGTGAATTTCCCTTCGTCAAAAAGTATATCGTAGAACTCTGCGCTTCCTATTCTCACGTGGAAACCGTCTTCTGGAGAAACGTAATTATTTCTCTTAAGCTCGTCATGTTCTACAATCTTACCAGAAGGAGTTTGATGCCAAAGACCTTTTGGAACGTCTTTTTTCTCTTCGGTTCCTGTGGTAATATTTTTTTTCTTTCTTTTAAACCAATCAAAAGCCATAGTTATTTATTTAAGGTTAAAATTGAGGTTTCGAATTTAGTGAAATCTTTGATTTTAGCCTAATGTATTTACGTTATTTAAATCTTCAAAGGCTTTTACCAATCTATTTACGAAAGTTTCTTCTCCTTTTCTAATCCAAACTCTTGGGTCATAGAATTTTTTGTTTGGTTTTTCTTCACCTTCTGGATTACCAATTTGAGTTCTTAAATACTCGATATTAGAATTCATGTAATCTCTAATTCCTTCTGTGTAAGCAAACTGAAGGTCTGTATCGATGTTCATTTTGATAACACCATAAGAAATCGCTTCTCTAATTTCTTCTAATGTAGAACCAGAACCACCGTGGAATACGAAATTTACTGGTTTTTCAGAAGTTCCGAATTTTTCTTGTACATATTTTTGAGAATTGTCTAAGATTTTCGGAGTTAATTTTACGTTTCCTGGTTTGTAAACACCGTGAACGTTACCAAAAGCTGCAGCGATGGTAAATTCAGGAGAAATCGCTTTTAATCTTTCATAAGCGTAAGCTACTTCGTCTGGCTGAGTGTATAATTTAGAAGAATCTACATCAGAGTTGTCTACACCATCTTCTTCGCCACCAGTTACTCCTAATTCTATTTCTAGAGTCATGCCCATTTTAGCCATTCTTTCGAAATATTTAGTAGAAATGTCTAAATTTTCTTCAATTGGTTCTTCTGATAAATCTAGCATGTGAGAAGAGAACAATGACTTACCAAAAGCTTTGTAATGCTCTTCGCTTGCGTCTAATAACCCATCAATCCAAGGAAGTAATTTTTTAGCACAGTGGTCTGTGTGAAGAATTACGGTAGCTCCATAAGCTTCTGCAAGGGTATGAATATGTCTAGCTCCTGCAATTCCTCCTAGGATTGCAGATTTTTGATTTTCAGTACTAAGGCTTTTTCCTGCGTTAAATGCAGCTCCTCCGTTTGAAAACTGAATAATTACTGGAGCGTTTAATTTAACTGCTGTTTCCATAGTAGCGTTTATGTTACTAGAACCTACTACGTTTACTGCAGGAAGTGCGTAATTATTTTCTTTTGCGTGTGCAAAAATTTCTGATACTAATGAACCTGTGGCAACACCTGCCGGAAATTTTCTGCTCATTTTTCTTTTGTTTTATTATTGATTGTTAAATGTAAATTTCGAAATGTAAATTTAGTGAATTTTATGCTATTAATACTAATTTCTTTTGTCTTTGCCCCACAGCAATTTCTGCCTTAAAGTTTTGAAAAAGCTCAAGTCTTTTGGGTGCATTAAGATCAGTTGGAAGTCGGCTTTTTTTACCGTAATCACATCATCATTTTTCATGTGATAGAGTCTAGAATCTAGAGAAAGAGAATATTGTGGAACTCTGCTTTCTACTTTTAAAGTAATTTCTATATCGTCTCTTAAAACAATAGGTCTCACGTTAAGGTTGTGAGGCGCAATTGGCGTAAGCGAAAGAATTCCGTTTCCTGGCGAAATAATAGGGCCACCACAACTCAGTGAGTATGCGGTAGAACCAGTAGGTGTAGAAATAATTAAACCATCTCCCCAATAATACGTAAGAAACTGGTCATTAATGTGCGTTTCTATCGTAATCATAGAAGTGGTTTCGTTTCTAGAAACGCTCAAATCATTTAGTGCATACGGAAAATCAATAGGAGTACCAGAAGAAGTAACGTGCAAAACGCTTCTTTTGCTCAAATTCATTTCTTTGGTAATGATTTCGTCTATATGACTGAAGATTTCTTCTTTAGAAAAACTTGCCAAAAACCCTAATCTACCCGTGTTTACACCGATGATGGGAATTTCTAATTCTTTGATAAAATTTAAGGCATTTAAAATAGTTCCGTCTCCACCAAAACTGAAGAAGAAATCTATTTTTTCTTGTTTTACATCTTCGTAGTTAGAAAAAGTGGAAAACTCTTTAGAAAATTCTAAATCTTTGAAGAGCTGTTCATATATAATAGCTTTTACACCTCTTTTGTTAAGTTCTGATATAAACTTACTTAAGTATAAAAATGTATCTAAGTCTTTTTTCTGTGAATAAATGGCAGCTTTCAAAATAAATCTTTTTATAAACTCAAAAATACATTAAAATTCTAAATATTTTTGAAAATATTGATATCGGTCTTTGATGAGTTCTTCTTTTTCGTCGTTATAAAATTTATGAACTACGTGATAACCAAATCGGTCGAAGGTTTCGTCTATAGAACTTAAATTATCATGATTAATTTTCATGGTAACTTGTATTACATCATCATTTACATGACTGATGAATGCTCCGTAAAATTTAGAATTGTTGCTTTCTACAATTTTGGCAATTTCAGTCATCGAAAACGATTTTAAGTTGGTTTCTACCGTTAAAACCGCTCCGTTTTCAGAAAATAAAGGATATTTCGACAGTTCATTAAAAACATCATCGTAAGCAATGTATCCTAGATATTCTTCATTTTTATTGATAATAGGAATAATATTAGCGTTAAAAGTATAGAATAATTTTACAGTATCTAATACGGTTCCGCCTTCTAAAATAGCAAAACGTTCGATGTGAATAAGAAGTTCTTCTAAGTTTTTATCTGGATTTTCTTCCAAAAATTCTTTACAGATTCCTCCCAAAAAAAGATTGTTTTTTTGCACAAAAACATGGGTGAAACCAAATTCCGAGGCTATTTCTAGTGCTTCTTCTGCTGATGAATCAACTTCAAAAGCGGGAAAATCTTTGGATATGTATTCAGAAATTAACATGTTGCAAAGGTAATTAATTCTTATCAATCAGCTAAATGACGGAAATCATAAAAAAAATTCAAACATTTTTGAAATTTATTGAAAAAAAATTTTATCTTTGTCACCTTTCATTTTTACTTTTTATTAGATTTATTTCAAACTGCATTGCTTCCTAAGGGGTTATGCAGTTTTTTTATGTAAAAATGTTAGCTTTTTTTCTTTCTTAGAAAAATTAATCCTCCCAGAATAATTGCACCGCCTATTCCTTGTAAAAAAGTAAAACTTTCTCCGTCTATGATTCCCCAAGCTACCGCCACGATTGGCATTAATAAAGTTACGGTAGACGCAAATAGCGGATTAGAAACGCTCATTAATCTATATTGTAACATCATGGCTAGTCCAGTTCCGAAGATGGATAAAGTCGCTACAAATCCTAATCCTATCATGTTTTCTCTTGTAAAAGAAAACTCGTGGAAAAAATTTGAGAAATATAAAGCCAATAAAGATGGTAAAAACAAGACGTAGAAAAATACAAATGAGGACAAGAGTTTTGCAGGAATATGCGTGAGTTTTGCGCCAACTGTAGTCACGCTTACAGCGTACAAGAAAGCAGCAAAAAGCAATAATCCTATGTAAAATAAATGTTCTGTATTATTGTCATGTCCCGAATTCATCAATAAAATCACTCCAAAAAAACTGATAACAATTCCTATAATTTGTCGAGGAGTGGTTTTGGTTTTCCAGAATGCTGCACCTACCAAAATAACGAAAAGCGGCATCGTAGAATTGATGATTCCGGCAATACTGCTGCTGACTTTGGTTTCCGCAATAGGAAATAAGAACATAGGAATAAAATTTCCACAAAGTGCTGCAATAATGAGCCATTTTAGATGTGATTTAGGAAATTTTTTGATGTTCAATAAAGCAATCGGCGAGAGTAAAACCCCAGAAATAAGAACTCTAAGCGCTCCTACTTGATATGGATTAAAGTGTTCCAGCGATTTTTTTATCAAGATAAATGAAGAGCCCCAAATCAGAGAGAGCAATACCAATAAAATCCATTTTTCTTTTTCAGGGTTCATATTTTTTTAATTTTTTGGGCGCCAATTTCCTCGTTCCGCTCTCGCTTTTTTAAAATTTGTTAATTTTAAAAAGAGCTCCGCTCAACTCGGGGCGCAATTTCTTTATCATTTTACGTTCTCGTCTGAGAAATTTTGTTTTAAAATTTTCAGAAACTCCCTTTTAGGAATTTCTTTAGCACCTAAAGAAGCTAAATGCTCTGTGTAAACTTGGCAATCAATCAGCTGATATTGATTTTTATATTTTTTTACAAAATAAATAAAACCCGCTTTACTCGCATTGCTTACTTTGGCAAACATACTTTCTCCGCAGAAGATATGACCTAAATCTACACCATATAAACCTCCCACTAATTCATCATTTTCCCAAACTTCTATGCTTTTGGCTTTCCCATAACGGTGCAGAGTGCTATAAGATTTTATCATTTCATCGGTAATCCATGTTCCGTCTTGTCCTTTTCTTTCTGCGGCTTGGCAATTTTTCATCACTTCTTCGAAACATTTGTTTTCGGTAAAAGTAAATTTTCCCTCTCGCAGAATTTTCTTCATGGATTTAGAAATTTTCAAATCTTCTGGAAATAATACGAATCTAGGATCAGGACACCACCACAAAATATCATCTTCAGGATTAAACCACGGGAAAATCCCGTTTTGATAAGCAAACCAGATTCTTTCTGGAGATAAATCTCCGCCCATTGCCAATAATCCTCCTTCAAAATCATACAAAGCAGGGTCTGGAAAAGCAATTTCTTCGGAATCAAGTAGAAACATATCTTATTTTAAAAACGAAATCCCACTTATTAAAGTAGGATTTCAAATGTATAAAATTTCTATTATTTTAGAAAGGTAAATCGTCATCGCCTTCGTCTGCGAAAGGATTTTCGTTTGTTGTAGCTGGAGTAGCCGCTGCAGCTGGAGCAGCATAAGTAGGTTGAGCGCCGTTATCAGCTACTTTTTCTAATCTCCAAGCCGTAATAGAGTTGAAATATTTTACTTCACCTTGTGGGTTAGTCCACTCTCTACCTCTAATATTGATTCCTAATTTTACAGTTTCGCCTTCAGAAACATTATCTAATAAATTAATTTTATCTGATAAAAATTCTATTGAAATAGGCTGAGGATATTGTTCCTGAGTCAATAAAACCATTTCTCTTTTTTGAAAACCGCTTGCAAAAGTCTGGGTATCAAATATTTTCTTAACCGTTCCTTGTAATTCCATATCTATTAATCTTAAAGTTGTAAAAGTAATAAAAACAGAAACAAAAATCTAATTTCTAAGTTTTTTTTTCAAAAAATAAAAATTTTCAAAAAAAAGTTGTGAACATTAGGAAAAAGTTTCTATATTTGCACTCACAAAAAACGAACAAAGTTCTTTAAATACTAGCGGATGTGGTGTAATTGGTAGCCACGCCAGACTTAGGATCTGGTGCCGTGAGGCGTGGGGGTTCGAGTCCCTTCATCCGCACACGAAATAGAAATGCGAAAATAGCTCAGCTGGTAGAGCACAACCTTGCCAAGGTTGGGGTCGCGGGTTCGAATCCCGTTTTTCGCTCTCCATTTTGCCCTGGTGGTGGAACTGGTAGACACGCAGGACTTAAAATCCTGTGTCCGCAAGGACGTACGGGTTCAAGTCCCGTCTGGGGTACTGTAAACGCTGTTAATCTTCTGATTTTCAGCGTTTTTTTTTGTGGGGGGGGGCAAAAGGGGGAACGCTTTAATTCTCTATTTCATAAGATACCTAACTCTTATAATCGTATAGCAAGAGAATCCATTTTCTAACTTCAACAATAATTATTGCTTATTTAGCGAAATTTTGAAAAGTTATTCTAGTTCAATTTTCCAGATATTAAAATAGACTTTTTAATTTGAAATGTTACAAGTATCACCTATGAAGTAATTGAATATGTAAACATATAAATTAAAAAACATCAACCACATTATTTAAGAGAAATTTTTATAAAAGTTAGGGCATACACTTATTCTTATTTTGAAATTCAATTTTTACTATACTATTTGTAATAAAAAACTTTTTTATGTCACCTATTGCTAGTTAATCTATACAAATTTTTGTTAGGAACTTCAAATTATTTTGGTAGTTTCTACTTTTTTTATAAATTTAATTCATTGAAAAGCATTTTGCTTCGTGCTCAACTTTCTTGGACCTGCGTTTTTCGAAGGCCCGAACTTCGTCAACACTTTTTCGTTAATATAAACTACACAAGAAACTGCCAAATTGTCATTATTTTTAATTGGTTCAATATTAGTATATTACATATTACTAAAATTACAAAAAATGAGTAAAAAAGTTAAAAATGATGCACCTGGAATGAAAGGTCAAAGAGGTAGAAACGAAAATGGGCAACTACGTAAAAAACGTGGAGATACCTTGATCGGAACAATTGAAAAAGAATATAATATTGATTTAGATGTCAGAAGTGACATGAGATTGGATACATATCTGAAAAAAAATAATTTAGATTCTTTAAATGACTTAATTAACGGGAAAAATGAATAATTATGGGTGTAATTACTAAAAGCGATCTGAATTATGAATATTCTTGGACTTCTACAAAAGAAGATGATCCAAAAATTTCTGGAGAGCCAGACAGAACATTATTAAATAGAAATGAGGGATATGAAGTATTATATTTCATTAATAAATTTTGTGAAATTTATGATTTGAAACAAAAAAAATCTGCATTGAAAATTGAAAAAATAATTAAAAATGATTTACCATCTGATATTAGAAGTCAAGAAAATATAAAAGCTTTTATATCTAGTAATTGGAAAAAATATAATTATTAATACGAAGAAACCTCTGCTAACATATTTTCGGTAAAATTGATGATTTTTTTTCGAAAAAAATTGAAATTGAATATAACTACAGCTAACTTGGATAGCTGTTGTACAACTCTTCTTTTTAGAAAATAATCATTAAAAATATAAAACATGACCTCTTTAGAAGCAATTTTAGAGAGGTTTGTTTTTAGTTAAGATTCAAAATGCTAAAATTTAGTGTACTTACAGTGGCAGTTTAAATATGTAAAGTATGATCTTATACAAGTTTTTGTATATTTTAGCTATGCCATATGTATATAAGTTTGCAAAATACCTTTCTTTGGAAGCATATTTTCCTGAAAGTAAACTTCGCAAAGCCTCTGTACTGTTAGCCGCAATATTTCCCAAATAGAACATTAATGGACGTTAAGAAACAGGAAGAAAGAATTCAACTTGAAAAATTCCTATCAAATGAAAAACTCAAATTTTTAGTTTCTAAAATTGAAGATAGCGAAACACCAGATTTTAAAACTTTAATTAATAATAAAAGTATTTCTATTGAACACACTAAATTAATTCATCCTAATTTACAACAAGTAGAAAAATATACTGATAAAATTGTTCTTCTTGCTCATGAAAAATTTAAACAAAAATATCCTGATGAAAAATTATATGTTCTTATAACATTTGAGAACATAATTTTCAAAGGGGGAAAAATTGCAGAAGAAAATTATGTAAACGAAGTTTTTGAAATTGTTGAAAAAGTATATTTAAAAAACAAAGAATATAGTTTTGATATAGAAACCTTAAGACATAAAGAAAAAGAGTCCGATTTAATTGAAAGTTTCTGGATTAGCAATAATAAGAATTTTGAAAATTGGCAAACATTCGGAGCATTTTTAGTCGATTATATTGATATAAATTGGTTAAAAAGTATTATAAATAAAAAAGAGAAAAATCTAACCAAATACAAATATGATTTTGAAGAAAATTGGCTATTACTAATGTCTGATTTTGGAACTAGAGCTTCAGCAAATAGAATTGATCATATCGATTTCTCAAAAATTGAATCGGAATTCGACAAAATTTATATTTATTGTTATAGAGCTAATGAAATTGAAATTATAAAATAATACTGCGGCTAACAATTCTATGACAAAAAAATTAGTTTCTCTTATTCTTTACTAGAGCGAAAATTAATTTTAAGTTTGGTTTATTTATCATAGAAGAGCAGATTTTTAATAAAATCTTTTGGATTCTCTAATTGGCACAGTTTCCCATATAAATTTTTTAATAAAAGACGGTAAACAGTATTTTATAATCCATTGATTTTATTAACTTTGTATAAAACTAATAAGCAAAACTTAAAATCTATAACATAATAACAATAAAATTTTACGGTAGTGGAGATTCGGATTATAACCACGGGGTATTTTCCGCTTCGCAGACTGCACACATCATGCGATTTTGTGAAATTTTCTTTCTTGGAAGCATATCTTCCTGTAAGGTAAATTCGCAAATCCGTCGAGCCATTAGTAGAAATTATTGAACAACCATAACTATAAAAACAGATGCTTGAAAAGAATATTAAAGAAGATTTCCTTGATTTATTTTATAATGATATTTGTGATGAACAGTTAGAAAATAACAACAACCTAAACTTGTTTACACTAAAAGTAAAAAACAATGCATTTTCTTATGATGAATTAGTAAGTGAATTGGGAAATAGATTATATCACTTTGCACTTTCAAGAAATCAAATCAATCAACTAAAAAAAGAAGATAAGCTCAACGACCTCATAAAAAAAGCTAAAGCAAAACTTAAAGACCATAATACCAATGATGGTGAATTAGGTGAAATTTTATTATATTGCTTACTCGAATCTCATCTTAATGCACCTAAAATTCTTACAAAACTAGAATTAAAAACAAATTCTAACGACTATGTAAAAGGTGCTGATGGTGTTCATTTACTAAAACTTAATGAATCCGATTACCAGTTAATATTAGGGGAATCAAAACTAAACTCTGACATAAGTTCGGGAATATACGAAGCTTTTGGCTCTATTGACAAATTTTTAAAATCAAGTTCTAAACTTGAATTAGAGATAGATTTAGTTAATAGCGAACTTGTTAAAGAATCTTATGATGAAGATAGTTATAACACTTTAAAGAAAATTATAGTTCCTAGCGCAAAAGAAGATGAAACACATTTGGATTATTCATTTGGTGTTTTTCTTGGCTTTGATATTGAAATAAATGAAGAAGAACGAAAACAAAGCAATAGTGATTTTAGAAAAAATATTCGTGAAAAAATAAAAAATAAAGTTCTAGATGCTAAAAATTCATTAAACTTTCAGCTTAAGAAAAAAGGTTATTCTGGCTATCAATTTTACATATATGTTGTGCCTTTTTCAGATTTGAAAAACGTAAGAAAGGATATTATTAAACAAATAGCTGAATAATGAAGTTAATAGAAAAATTAGTTGAAGATATATTGCAAGACAATTATTTTAATTCACTTTTCGGTAAATGTTTATTAATAAATGCTGAAAATATTTTTAAACAAGAAGAGAAAACAGATTTATCCTTAAAAGAATTAAAAGACATACTTCGTTTTGCCGACATTCTTTCCAATTCTAATAATTCAATTGCTAGAAACAAATCTTACCAAATAGTTTCAGCATTAAATCACACATATAGTAATAACGAAATATATAGGACTGTTTCAAAAGCAATATTTAGCAAATTAGGGAATTTTCCTGCCATCTATTACTTAGAAAGTAAAAACAACAATTTCGCCACTCTCCCACTTCTAAGAGAAATTGAAGCCGAATCTAAAAAACTTATTCAGGAAGCTCCAGATGGTAATGGAATGGTTTTCACAGATACACAATTCAAACTGTTCAATAAACTTTCAAATAGTGTTGAGTTTAGTTTTTCTGGACCTACATCAATGGGAAAGTCATTTATAATTAAATCATTCATAAAAAAAGTAATTAAAAACAGTCCTCCCGAAAATATTGTAATAATTGTTCCCACAAGAGCATTAATAAATCAATTTTTTTCAGACTTAAGAACAGAACTTGAGGAGCAACTTGAACTTTATAGATATAAAATATTCATCAACTCAAATGTTTCAGAAAACTTAACAAAAGAAAGATTTAATTACATTTTTATTCTAACACCTGAGAGATTGTTAAGTTATTTATCTGAAGACCAAAATCCTTCTATTGGATTTCTCTTTATTGATGAAGCTCATAAACTCGCAAACGAAAAAGATTCGAGAAGCATTACAACATATTCAGCTATAGAAAAGGTTCAAAAAAAGTTTGGTAATATTAAACTATACTTTTCTTCACCGAATGTTTCCAATCCTGAAATATTTTTAGAATTGTTCCACAGAAACAAACTGAATTCGTTTAAAACAAATGAATCACCAGTAAGTCAAAATATTTACTTTGTAAATCTTGAAAACAATGAAGTTGAAACATATTACGACAATAATTCCGTTCCACTTGACAAGGTTTTAAAATCAAAGCAAAATTATGAATTATTAGACTTCATACAGTTTATTGGAGAAAAAAAAAATAATCTAATTTATTGTTATTCAAAAAGAAATACAATTAATAAGACGATTAAGCTTGCAGAGAAAATTCAAAAAATTGAACTAAGTAAAGAAATTAGCCAAGCAATTAAAAACATAAAAGAGTATATACATCCTGATTACTATTTAGTTGATTTTCTAGAAAAAGGAATTGCATACCATTATGGTAGATTGCCCCAATTAATAAGAAATCTAATTGAAGAACTTTACCAAAAAGAAGAAATTAGATATGTTTTTTGTACTTCTACATTATTAGAGGGAGTAAATATGCCTACACAAAATATTTTCATCATTGATAATCGAAGTGGTACTAGAACTACTTTATCACAAATTGACTTTTGGAACTTATCAGGAAGAGCGGGTAGACTAACAAGGGAATTGGAAGGTAATATTTTTTGCATCCAATACGATGAGTTTAAATGGGATAACAAAGACCTATTATTCAAAAAGGAAATCACATTAACACCAACCGTGCTTACAAAAATTGACAGAAATCTTCAAAAGATAGAGAAGGCTTTAAAAAATGAAGAAATTAAATCAGGTTCTGAAACGGAAAAAGAAATTTTAAAATATATAGCAAATATTCTAAAAGTGGATACTCTTGAAACTAATTCAAATTACAAAAGCCCACTTATTGAGAAATTAATAGAAAAAAACAAGCACAAAATAATCGAATTAGCAAAAAACAAAGTTGAAAACTATCAACTTCCAAAATCAATACTAAAGTTTAATCAAACTATTGATTTCGATATACAAGAAAATGTTTATAAAATTGTCCAAAAATCAAAAAAGAGCATATTACCAAGAGGCAATGAAATAAAATATGAAAGTATTCTAAAAGTACTTTTACAATTTCATACTCTATATTCTTGGGACAAAACTGAAAAAAAACTATCTAATAGAAATAGTTTAAAATACTATTCAGTTTTGATAAATCAATGGGTTAATGGCTTTTCATTAAGCCAAATAATTAGTCAATCAATTGAGTGGAATCACGAAAATGAAAATAACATTGAAATTGATTTTAGAGAATATGAAGTATTTAATAAATCCAACAGAAAGCATATTAATTTACTGATAGAAAAAATTATTGATGACATTGAATACGTTTTACGCTTCCTGCTTGAAAAATATTTTAATCATTATTACCAAATACTTTTAAGTATTATTGGAGAAGAAAAAGCTGGTGATAATTGGGCAACACTCTTAGAATATGGAACACAAAACCCGTTAATAATTGCTCTACAGAATATTGGAATCTCAAGAAACACAGCATTAAAATTATTCAAAGAACACAGAACCTCTTTGATAATTGAAGAAAACAAATTAGTAGGTGTTAATAAATCTCTTTTACTCAAAGAGTTAAAATCCAATTCATTAGAATATGAAGAAATTAAAAGAAATTTATAAAACAAATTCTGCGAACATATTCTATGAAAAAAACAAATAAAATTTGTTACGTTTATTCTTTACTTAATGCAAAAATTTATTTAATTTAGGTTTATTAATCTGAGCCGAACAGATTTTTAATGAAATCCTTAGGATTCTCTAATGAGCAAAGTTTATAAAATATTTTTTTAATAAAAAGCGGAAAAATGTATTTTAAATCCATTGATTTTATTAAATTGTATAAAACTAATAAGCAAAAACTTACAATCTATTATTAATTTACAATTAAATCTCACTGCGCAGGATATGTTGAATACATCTGATGATGTATTCTCCATTCTGTGGACTTCGCGAATCGAGTCGTTATCAACAATATTATCAAGCACAACAAATGAAAAACAAACATATTATTGAATATTTAGATTATTATATTAAATCTGAAACAATAAATTTCGCTGTTCTACTTAAAGGAACTTGGGGTTCTGGCAAAACATACTTTATTAAAAAACTTATAGAAAATTGGGAAACTCCAAATGTTGCAAACGATGATTTCATCGCTTTAAGCCCAATTTATATTTCTTTAAACGGAATTAGCTCAAAAAATGAAATAATTCAAAAGTTAAGAGAAAAAATTAACCCCTTTTTATATTCAAAAGGGGTTAAATTTACTACCGCAATTTTAAAAGGATTCATCAAATCAACCGTTAAAATTGATTTTGATTCCGATAAAGATGGCGCAACTGATGGTAGCTTTAATTTGGACATAGACCCTATTACAATATTTAAAGGTGACAATGAAAACATAAAAGGTAATAGAATTATAATTTTTGATGATATTGAGAGATGTAAAGTTCCAATTGACGAAGTATACGGCTTTATCAATGATTTCGTTGAACATTCTAAGTGTAAAATAATATTAATATCTGACGAAGAAAAAATCCTTGAAAAAGAAAAAAAAGAACCTAGTACTACTCCATATGCATCATTCAAAGAAAAAATAATTGGACAAACTTTTGAAATATTACCAAATACTGAGGAAGCTATTGAATATTTTATTTCTTTAATAAAATCTGAGGTTTGTACAGTTCTTAATGATAACAAAAACTTAATCCTAAAAATTTTCAATAGTTCTGAAAAGAACAATTTAAGAGTACTACAAAGAGCACTTTTTGAATTTGAAAGATTGGTAAATCTTCTCGAAAATATTTCGGATGCAGACAAACCTAAGTATAATCTTTTAATAAAAAGTTTATTAGCATATTACCTAATTTATCATATAGAATTTAACACAGGAAATAAACTAATAAAAAATTTCCAACAATTATTTTTATTGGATGATCAAAAATTAGATTATCAGAATTATGAAGAGCTAATCAAATCAGAAGATCTATTACATTCTACTAAAATATTTTCACCAGAAAATATTATCTCCTTTATAGAGGGTGGACACTATGAACAACTTGTTGAAGAAGTCAATAATAATTATTTGTACAAACCTGAAGAAGAAAAAAATTGGGAAAAACTTTGGTATTGGAAGTTTCTATCTGATTCTGAATTTAAAATATTATTAGAAATTGTAGAGAAAGATTTTTTTGAAGATGGAAACTTACATTTTACTGAAGTTCTACATATTTCGGGAATATTATTTAACCTTATTGATAATAATTTGTATCAAAACAAAAATAAAGCTGAAATTATAGACAAAGCATATAGTATATTTTCAGACATTACTGATTTTAGTGATGTCGAAAAATATAATTCACTATTAAGAAACTCATGGAGAAAATCATATGCCTCAGAGCAAACAGTTGAGTTTAGACAACTAATTGCTTATTTACAAAATTGCATTAAATTAAAACAAGGTAAAAATTTAGATAAGCTAGTTGAAAATAAATTGTATTCTCTTAATGACGAAAATATAGATGAATTATATGATTCTTTTAAAGAATATAATTGGGGGGTTGGAAAGATAATAGAACAAACCCCAATTTTCAAAAATATAGATCATGAAAAATTTTGTGAATTAATACTTCGATTAAGTAATAAAGGGATTTTTGATTTAAATGGTTATTTTAATTATAGATATTATCCAGAAAGAACTTATGCAAATTTGAGGATAGAAGATTTTCACAAAAGTGAAAGGGAATTTATTATTGCTTTAAAAGAATTATTAAAAACTAAAATAGAGAATATAAACGACCAACCTTTAAAGGTTTATGCATTATCAAACTTTCTTTCCGACTTAGAAAATATAGCATTGAAATTACAATAAGATACTGCAGATAACATATGTAACTGTTGCATAACTCCTCTTTTTAGAAAACAAACATTAAAAAAGATGAAAAATGACCTCTTTAAAAGCAATTTTAGGGAGGTTTATTTTTTGTTAAGATTCAAAATGCTAAAATTAATTGTGCTTACAGTGTCGGTTTTAAAGTATAACTTTTATACAAGTTTTTGTATATTTGAGTGGTACAACATGCACGCGGTCTTTGCAAAATATTTTTCTTTGGAAGCAAAGCTTTCCGAAAGGGAACTTCGCAAAGCCGCCGAACCGTTAGCAGGAAACTTAAACAACCATAAATTAAACTATGAAAAATTATTATATTGCTAGAGTTAATGTAATTGTTGACGGAAATGAATCTGTAATTGAAACCGTTGCAGGTTTAGGATATGATTTGAATGTAGTAAAAAGAGTAGCAATTCGAAGGGTCAAAGAGAGATTTCCCAATTCAGAAAATTTTGCTGCGGTTTTAATTTCTAACGATGCATACAATTATGATGACTATAAAAAAATGACTTGCGGAAATCCTGGCTGGATAATTGAAAAATAGAAGACCAAGGGAACTGCTAACAGCGGTAACTGTTGCACAACTCCCATTTTTAGAAATACTATTTCAAAAACATAAAATTTTGACCTCTTTAGAAGCAATTTTAGAGAGGTTTGTTTTTTAGTTAACGGTCAAAATTATAAAATTTGGGGTGCTTAAAATTGAGTTGTTGATGCTTTGAAAGACTGTTTTCATAAAAGCAAAGCACTTCCCTTGTTTTAGGGAAATAACTTGAGCTAAAATACTCGATTTTTTGATGGTAAAGCGCAAGTATTTTTTCAAGTTGTACGTTAAACTTGCCATTAATACGTGTTTGTTTGCGTTTTTGATTCCTCGTGTATTGACTCTCTTCATGTTCGTAAAGTTGACTAACGTTCCAATCACAGGTTCGACTGTTTTACTTCTTATTCTCGACATTTTTTTGGCATATTTTTCATTCTGTGTAAGCTTTTGATGCATGCGGTCGTAATGTTCTTTATGGATGCTGTCGTCTAGCTTTTTGAACTTGGTGCTTTTACCACAACAAGGTTCTCTTAGTGGACAGTTTTTACAATCTGTTTCACTGCTTCGGTAGGTGCGTTTGGTGTAGCCTTTACTATCGGTTTTTTCGCCTTTGAAAAGCAGTTTGGCTTGGTTGCCTTCGGGTTTTGTGCATTGGTAATAGTTTTCTTCTTTGTGGAAGGTAAATCCTTCGCGCTCGGGTTTGTATTGTCCAAAGTTGGGTATGTAGGCGTTGATATTTTTTTCGTGTAAATACGCCAACGATTCTCCACTGCTGTAACCACCATCGGCTAAAAGTTCTTGTAACTTTATTCCGTTTTCCTTTAGGTTTTCTTCTGTGAGTTCTACAATTTGTTCTAAACACTGACTGTCTCTTTTATCCGCAAAATCTGAACACGCTCCTGTAATGACATGGTGCGCATCGTCTACTACGATTTGTCCAAAATAATTTAATTGTCGCGCTTTGCCTGGTTTTACACTCACTCTAGCATCGCTATCTGTAGGTGAATAATGCGTATGATTCGATACATATTTTGGACGAATGATGTTCCCAAATTCATCTATTTTGTCTTTTCCTGTAGCGTTAGGCATTCCTTTATACGCTTCTGCTTTCCAAGCGTGGTGCTGCTCTACCAACTTCTTCCTTGCACTGGTGGTTTTAAATTCGCTGTTTTCTTCTAATTCGTTTACAAAAGCACTAACATCTTCCAAAACTTCCTTCTCTACTAAACTATCCATACTGGCGTTGGCTTTGATGAAAACGCTGTCCACCGCTTGTCGTTTTCCACGAACCATGCCTTTAGAAACGCACATTTTCAAGACTTCTTTAAACAAGTTTAAAAACACTTCTTCGCCATATAAACCGCGAGTTCGGCTAATGGTACTGTGCCAAGGAAGTTGCTCATGTACATCATAACCTAAAAACAAGCGTATCGATAAGCTATCACTACAAAAAGCAATTAATTGTCTATCTGAATTGATATTGTTTAAATATCCCACCAACAATATCTTAAAGAAAACTACAGGATCTATACTCTCCTGTCCTTCCTTACCATAATACTTTTGAGTTGCTTTATAAATGAAATCTAAATCGAGTTCGGTTTGCAATTTTCTGTAAAAATTATCCTCGGGAACTAGGTCTAATAAATTGACCGATACAAATAATTGTGGTCTAAAACTCTTCTTGCCTTGTATACATAAATTTACGAAATACCCCGTTTTTATACAAGTTTATTTGTATATTTGAGTTGTGCAACATGCACAGCGGTTTGGTGTAATTGTTAGTTTGTTTTAAACATCACTTCTATTTTCACGTAAAAACTTTATCTTTAACCGAAAACAAACAGTTCGCAGGCTTCGCACATCATGCGATTTTGCAAAATATCTTTCTTTGGAAGAATATCTTCCTGAAATGGAACTTCGCAAAACCGCCGAACCGTTAGCTGTAATACTATTAACAAAATTACCTATATGAATAAAATCGAAAGTGTTAGTCAATTTATTGAACAGATAATAAAATTAACGATTAATCACCAAGATAATTCAAATTTGCTGTTTTGGTTTAGAGGTGAATCAAATTCAGAATTTACAACTCCTCTAGTTCCAAATGCTTATAGAGTTCTATCTGAAACTTTAAAAAGCACAAAAAATAAAAGATTTTTTTCACAAAATATCAAATCAATTGAATCAAATATTGATGCTGAGTATTATAGAAAATCTTTTAAATATCTTCAAGAAAGTAAGGTCGAAAATAATTTTGTGAACAGATATTTTTTAATGCAACATTATGGAATACAAACAAGATTGTTAGACTGGAGTGAGAATGCTCTTATATCTCTATATTTCGCCGTAAGTTCAAACAATGATTTTGATGGACGAATTTGGCTATTAAATCCCTTTGAATTGAATAATATTACTTTTCAAAAAATTCTAGGAGGTGAAAAAAAATGTAAAATAATACCTAGTTTAAGTAAAAATACTAAAAAGAAAAAACTAATAAACAAAGAAGGTAAATTTAGAATGAGAGAAGTGTCTAGAAGATATTTATTGATGGACTTTTCGGATGATGATTCACCAGAAAAATCATATCATCCTTTAGCAATTTATCCCCCGTATTTAGAAAATAGATTACAATTTCAAGCAGGCTGTTTTACTATTTTCGGAAACGAAATTAACGGTTTAGCTGAAATAAATGATTCAAACATTCTAAATAGTGTAATAATTGAAAAAAGTTGCAAAAGAAAAATATTAAACGAATTAGCAATCTTAGGTATAAATGAAAACAGCATTTATCCTGGATTAGATGGTTTAGGTAAAAGCATTAAAAATAAGTATTCTCAAAAATATTTTGATAATACGGAAGCAATTTTTCATGTCCTACAAAACCAAGAATAGTACTACAGCTGACGGTGAATTGGTAAAATGCGGGCTTGAAGTTTGCGCTGAAATTATAAAATTTTAATTCGCCTATGCTTTTCATATTGCTTTTTTATTTAATTTTATCAATCTGAAAAAGCATGGATTATTTATGAATTCTCGAACTAAAGGTCCTTGTATTTACAGCGCTTCGCCAATATTTTTTCGATGTGCACGAAATCCGCTCCGCTACTTTGGTTCCGCTGAATCAGAGATTTTGACAACAACGGCAATTATTCAAAAAACCTTCCTTATGAATGGAATTTGTAGACTTTATAAAGAAGAAAGTGATTTACAAGAAAGTCATATCTTCCCTAAATTTGTTATTAACTATACAAAAGCAACTGGATCAAAATATTTACGAAGTTTTGTGGAACCAGATAAAAGAATGCAAGATGGAATAAAAAAACATTTGTTATCTCGTAAAGCTGAACAAGATTTTTCTACAAAAGAAAAATGGTTTGCAGAAAAAATATTTAGACCTTATTTATCTGGAAATACCAATCTTGACTATGATGAAAACCTATATTATTTTGCTATTTCATTTCTATGGAGAATCCTAATATCTGAACTAGAATCGGATAATATTAGGTATAAATGGTATTACGATGAATTATTACGAACAGAACAACAATGGAGAGATTACTTATTAAATGGTAAAATACCTAAAAACTATAATAAAGTTTGTTTATTATTGACAGATAGAGTTAAAAATAATTCTACTGATTTAAAAGGTGTAGACTTTTATTTGACTCGAATAATGGATGGAACTATTGTAGATAATAAAACTCAAACCTGTTTGCTGATTTACGGGAAATTTAACAAGTTTATTTTTTGGGCGGTATTAAAGGAATATGGTGACGAAAATACACTTACAGACGTTCTTATTAATCCAAACAAAGGAACAATTAAAGTTCCACAAAACTTAAGTTACTTTCCTATCTGCTCATTTTTAGGAAACAGAATAAATGTAGTTCAAAATATGATACTTCCCAATACACTACAACAGGAAAAAATTGAGGAAGAAATCTTAAAAGACAAAGACTTTTGGAAAAAAGAAATTGGAGAATCTTTAATGAACGACATAAATTTAGAAAATAATAAATAACTGCTGAAAACATATCCTATGTCATAAAAGCAAAAATTCAATAAGTGAAAAAATAATAAAACACCAACTCTCGTAGGTGTTTTTATTCGTTTATGAGTTTAAAAAATTGTTCAAGACTAATTTTTCTCGCCTTACAGATTTTATAAAGTGTTTCAACTGGAATTCTGTAAGTAGTATCACTTTTAATTTTTCTTACAGTACTTTCTTCAATATCATGATTTTTAGCAAATGAGTTCTGTGACTTATTTTCTTTAAGCCAAGGAATTAACCAATTTTTGGTTATATAATTACAGATTTTCTCGTTTATGTCAATCATATAACAAAAGAAATATTTTATCACTAAAAAATTACGGTCGAGCGACCGTAATTAAATTATTTTGTTTATATTTGTAAAAATTACAGTGTATATATGTAATTTTGCGATAGTTCAAAGAAATATAGAAGCTATTGCTTAGATTCTCGACTGGAAAACTGGCACTTTTCAATAAGCAACGAGAGGATAAGTAAATGTGCCCACGACCTTGGCGTGGGCTCGCTTATCGTTGCTTGGTATGCCAGTACCACCGGTCGGTAAGTTGAGTTCCACGCCTTTTCTATTGGGCAAAATGTAGCAAGTGTGTATGAAAGTGCCAAGAATTCATCTTCATGATCGAAGCAGTTTCTTCCAGCTAAAACACACTGCTTATGAAAAGAACAGATTCTTTGCCCCGAACCCTGAACGACCAACAGCTTTACTCACTGCTGAAAAATGGCGATCCCCATTCCTTAGCACCCATCTATGCACGCTACCAAAGACTTCTTTTCTGGCACGGTAAACAATTGCTAGAGGATGATTTTGTGGTGGAAACACTTGTGCAGGATGTCTTTCTTAAACTTTGGTTGCACCGTGATGCTATAGAAAGTCCGGGTCATATTTTGGGCTTTCTACGCTTTGTTTTGAAAAGAGAGTGCCTCACCTATTACAGTTCACCCAGAAATAAATTCACAAAGCTCATTAACTCCTTAGAACGCTACGAGAACTATCAGGATTATCTTGCGGGTTACGATCCTGCGCACGATAAAGAACAGCTCCATCACCAAGAAGCTGAACAAAAAAGATGGGATGAAGTGAAGAAAGTATTAAACGTTTTAGATTCCAAAAGAAAACACCTGCTAGAACTTTGTCTGGAATATGGCTTTCAGTACAAACCCATCGCCGAGGCGATGGGAAGTAGTGTAACAGATATTAGCAATGAAGTGAGCAGGGCCATCCAAGACCTTAGAAACATTCTTAAAGGCAGTAGTCTTGAACCGCCCAAGGAAAAAGTATCTGCGCATGAACAGACAACAGATAAAGTGAGTCCTCGACAACTTGAGATTTTAAAAAGAAGGTTTGAACAGAAAGCCTCTTTCTCGGTGATTGCCCAAGAGCTTCAACTGTCTGAAAAGGAAGTCCATCGTGAATTTCTATGCGCCTATCAATATCTACAAAATCAGAACAACAGTGTAATGCCTCTTTAACATGGAAAAATCTACCATTTTCCTTACCCGAAGAATTCAGTTGGTTCTAGATGTTCCTACTGATGAGAGAAACGAGATGTGGGAAAAACTCTACCGCTATCAGAACAGATGTTACAGGGCTGCTAATTTTATTGTTTCTCATTTGTATGTTCAGGAAATGATAAAGGATTTCTTTTATTTCACAGAAGAGATTCAATACAAGTTGGCGGATGTCAACAAGGATGAAATGGGACTCTTTAACCGTTCTAAAACCAACACTACGGCACGCATGGTTTTTGACAAATTCAAGGGGGAAATTCCTACTGATATTTTGGGAAGTCTGAACAATACGATACAGTCTGTTTTTTCTAAAGAAAAAGCTGATTATTGGAAGGGCTTAAAATCTTTGAGGAACTTTAGAAAAGACATCCCTATTCCACTTCCTGTGAAATGCATCAGTAAAATGAGATACAATAGTGAAAAGAAAGCGTTTTGTTTTAATGCATTTGCTATTCCTGTGGCAACATATCTGGGGAAAGACTACACGGATAAGCGATTGATAATGGAACGCCTTTTAAAGGGTGAAATAAAACTCTGTACCTCACAGATACAATTGAAAAATAAGAAGATCTATTGGCTTGCGGTATTTGAATTTGAAAAAGAGGAACATTGTTTGAAACCCGAAATTATTGCTGAAGCTTCATTGTCTCTGGAACATCCTATTGTAGCAAAAGCCAATAATGTGCGCATTACTATTGGCAGTAAGGAGGAGTTTCTCTACCGCAGGCTGGCCATACAAGCCAGTCAAAAAAGGCTTCAAGCAGGTATTGCCTATGCCCGTTCTGGAAAAGGTACGAAACGCAAGCAAAAGGCAGTTTATAACAGAGAAAACTTAGAGAGCAGGTATGTCAGCCATCGTCTCCATCTGTATAGCAAACAGCTTATTGATTTTTGCATTCAGCAACAAGCAGGCACGCTGATACTTAAAAATCAGGAAGACAAAATAGGCATTGCCCAAGAACGGGAATTTGTGCTTCGCAACTGGAGTTACTATGAATTGCAGTCCAAAATAAAATACAAAGCTGAAAAAGCGGGTATTGAACTCATCATTGGATAGCTGAAAAAAGATAATGAGGGTGCTTGTACTCCCGTAAGGTGAGGTCTTGAACACTCACTAAATACTTGAGGGTATATACAACGGCGTGGGTTCTTTTTTTTTATTTTAAACAGCTATAATATAAAATACCGCTATATGAAATTTCGTATAGCGGCATTTAGATTTCTTTATCTTCACAAATGCTTATAAAAAAGTGACTTACATAATAGAAACTATTTTATAAAGCGAAGACTGAAACTGAAGGCTATTAGACGTACGCAGGACAAACATAAAAGCATTAAGAGTACGAAAGGGTCTTTTGCAAAAGCAAGTCGCTACTGAAATAGGTTTAGGGATTTCTCACTACAATAAAATTGTAAACGGACAAAGAGAAGAGTCTGGAGAGATGCTAGATAAACTGTTTAAATTTTAAAGAGTTTCAATTGACCAAATTGTGCATCCTGACAACGAAGTTCTTACAGAAATTACCGTGGAGTACAAAAGTTTGGTAGAGCAGGTAAGACTGATAAACGAACTTGAAGAATAGGACAAAAACGTAATTTTTGCAATGCTTGAATCGATGGTTACAAAATAAAAATTATAAGATTTCTTTAATAATAATGTTGCAGTTCTATAAATTCATTATTTAGAATAGTTATGAATTGCTAAATTTTACAATATAACTATAATTCAGATTTGTTACCTATTTTCTACAATTTTGCAGATATTACAAATGCTAACCCTTGGGTTAGCGTTATAAAATAGAGCGGGGATTATTTGACTATTAAATAGCCGTGTAACTAAAGTTATTACCCGTAGGTGCAATTTGACCTGGGTGAATAGGATATATATATTCCGAGGCTAATTTATTTTCTGGTAGTAATTCCCACTGTCTATTCTGACAAGAATATTCAAAGATTAATATAGAAACACTTCCATTTATTAATAAATTCATAATTATTATTTTTATAAAATACCCTAAAATCTATTATGCTAAAAATCAATTGGTTCTTCAGTAGTTTGGGAACAATTTTCCAAACATAATTTCCTATTTTTTTATAATCATCAATCTTTTCTTGACTATAAGACAAAACTACTAATCCTAAAAATAGCAATGTTAATCTGTGTTTCATTAGTTTACTTTTTAAATTGAACAAATCTTTTTTGAGGTAAAGTAGCAACAACACCTGATTTATTAAAGATATAAACCGTTCCATTGCTTCTAGAAAAAACATATTCTGTTCCTTTAGCATTAGAAATGTCATAAGAAGAAGGAGCTTTGCCCCATCCATAAGTTGTGGTACTACCTCCAAGCGTAACACCTGATTCTCCTGGTGAGCCTGGTCCTTCTACAATTTGTCCACTAGGGTGACTATGAAAAGTGATGTCAGATTTTTTTACATCAGGATGAGTAATTGAAGCTTGAGTATCTGTTTTTGGATTTCCGATAAAGGTTACCAAATAAAATATAGTGACAACGTAAGAACGCTACTTCTAAAACCGTTTGATTACCACATTTATTTCTTGGTAGAAGAGCAAACCATTACTATTCTTGCCATTTTACACGCCAAAAGTGGAGATGATAAAATTAGCAGTATCTAATCTTTTATAACAAAAAACGCTAACCTTCTACAGTTAGCATTTTCTTTTATTTATCTGCTACGAAGTCGGGAGACTTCGCAGAGCGGGGGCCGCTTTCTAAAGCATTAGCTATATAAAAACTCCCGCCGATTGGCGGGAGCTTATTTTTTATAACGACTCTGGCTTATACATTTTTGTAAATTCTGAACTCTTTATTTTATATACATTATTTTTTGCTTTTTGTTTGGCTATATATTTCATTGTGATTAAGTTTGAAAACATAACAACCGCTTGTATATCTATATCTGATTTCATTTTGTTATAATCATTTAAAATATATTTATCATTTATGACAATCGCTTGAGCGGTATAATCATCATTAATAAAATATTTTTGACTAAGACTATCAATAGAAAATTTACTGATGATTCCTTTTAATAGATTAAAATCATCTTCTGAAAGATTAAAATCATATCCACCTTTCTTTTCATCGGGATAATATACATTTGCAGTTACTTTACCTGTAAAATCTATACTTAAATCATATTTCATTAAATGATTTTGAAAGTAATTTGTTTCATGGGGATTCTCACTAATCGAGATAATTCTAAAATTTTGGGGTTTAATATTGACATTTAGATTATATTCTTTATAGACAGAATTATATTCTTTTTCCTTAGTGGCAATATATTTTTTAATATCCCCCTCAAAATTTTTAATATGTTCATTATCGGAAGATCTTATCTCAAAAATTTCATTTTTATCTTTTACAACCCAATAAAAATTATTGTTGCTATTTACAGCATAAAAGATAGCAATGCTATTTTCCGTTTCTTGCTTTGATGTAATCATTCGCTTTATCACCAAGCTCAACCCCAATAATAAAACTATCAATACTGCTATTAATATTTTTTTGCGATACATTTTTATTTATACTTTTAAAATATTGATTTAAAATTGGTGAAATATATCTATCTCTTGCAGTATGAGAAGATTTTTCACTGAAATGATCTATCCAGCCATATTCATTTTTATCTGTTTTAAAGTTTTTTATATTTAATTTTAGAAAGTTAATCGCTTGTTTATTAAAACCTGAACTAAAATCAAATTTACCGTTGTCTAAAAAATCTTTTGTTTGCGGTAAAATATGAATAAAACTTTCGTGTCCAATAGTTTCTATGCCATTTGCAATAAAACTTTTACCATTTCCTATACTCATAGTAAAAGACAATCTTCCATTTTCTATACTATGGCTTGCTTCCCCCGAAGCTCTACCAGTAACAACATCAGTAGTAACTTTAATATCAACACCTTGTTTGTGATATTCCCCGTCTTTAGTAAATTTTACGCCTCCAATTTCGTCGCCAGCTTTAGCATATTTTGCGAAAAACTCATACCCCTCTTTTGTATTAACAAACTCTCGCATTGCTAATTTATTTTTATTGTCTGCCGTCTTATTAAATTGTGTAGGGTCAATTTGTTCTGGAGCTAATCCTGTTGGATCAATAAAACGTAAAGGATTATTAAAACTCATATTGTACGGCGACCAACTCGGCATTTTCTCCGCTAGTGGGTCAACAACGCCCCAACGTCCAATATCCGGCATATAGAATCTCGCCCCATAATCATACATTCCCGTCTCTTGGAGTTCTTTGCTGTTGTACTTGTAGTTGTAAGAAGGAGTCGCTTTAGTTCCTAAATCTTCATTTACAAACTTCAACCCAAAAGGATAGTAATTATTCTCTTCTAATATCTCAAAGCCTCCTCCATCTGCAGCTCTGTAACTTAATCTCACATTGCCAAGATGATCTGTGAAATTATAGATATAATCTTTTAAATTAAAGTCATAATAACCTTCTGTTGTTGGCACAAACTGTAATACATCATTCTCATACTGAAAACCATCTAAATATTCAGTTTTCTTGTCTCCGTATAATTTCTTTAGCTTAAGACCGTCTGCTCTGTACACATAACTTGTATTGGTTGTCTGAGTAATTTGATTAGGTAAATTTAAAAAATTATACGATATGCTAGAAATATTTTTATCTAAATGTTTGGTCATATTTCCGTTAGCATCGTATAATATGGTATTATGAGTAACTAAAGAAGGGTAACCATCAGATTTCCCTGATGTGTCAACCACTTTTGTGAGTTGGTTTCCTGTGTAAGTATACCCTAAATTGTCAATTAAATTTGCAGTTGAATAACCTACAATTATATTTCCTGACCTCTTAAGTTCTGTAATATTTCCATTGACATCATATTGTAATCTCTCAAAATATTCTTTCCCTGAATCATTATTTTCTGGTTGATAATATCCTGCAACTAATCGGTTTAACCCATCATAAACATACCCAAATCTCTTCTGAATAGGATTGTAATCTGTTCCTGTTACCCAATCTATTTCGGCTATATTTCCGTTATACTTTGGTAATACTTTATCATTCTGATAGTTAGAATTTGGTGTTTGCAATCCATCTACCTGATTGTATTTTATCTTATAACCAAATAAGTCATCACCTAAGTTAGCAGGATTGTTTATCTGGGTCATCCAACCTCTGATGTTGTACCCATAATCTACAGTTTGTAATGGAGCACTATTGTTTCCACCTACTTTTTTAGCTTGCAACTGACCAATTTCGTTATAGATGTTTTCTGCTAAAAGTTCATTATTTCCGGTAGTATTTACTTGATGCCAGTGTTTCACCAAGCGTTCTTGGTTATCATACTCAAAGGTTTCTTTGATGGTAACCATATCACTTCTATCTGCTTTTTTGTGATAGGTGATGGTGTATTCTGGTTTGCCAGAGAATGTAAGCTTTGTAGCAGTTCTGGTGTAACCTCCTAGATAATTATCACTATGTGTTCCTATTGGTCTTGCTTTTAGATCATAGTAAGTATAGGTTTTAGTCCACCCATTGTCTTCTATGTTTTTCACAAAACTGGCTAAAGGTAAACCTTTAGTGCTTATTTTAGCATTGCTATTACTTGGAGTGGATTGTGCTGTAGCAGTAATTACCGTTTGAGATTCTATAGTAGTAGGTAGATATGTAGTTCCTGTAGGATACTCATCGTAATAATTAACTGATAGAAGCGTGGTAATGGTAGTGGGATAAGAAGTGATATTACTAGGATTTCCGTAATAGATACCTAAACCATTTTGGGTAAACTCTATGCTAGTTTTTCTTTCTACATAATTGCCCACTGTTGCATCTACCTTAATTTGTTCTTCCGTCCTATTAGAGCCTTTTGTAATACCTGTGTATGCCACTCTGCCATACATATCATATTTGTTAAAAAGCCATTGGTTGCTATCTCTCATGTTCGCATCTTGGGCAGCTACCAATCTGTCTTGCTTATCATAAACCATATATTCCCAACCTTTACCTGGTAGCTTTTTTCCTATTAATCTATTCCAAAAGTCATATCTATATTGATAACATAGTTGATCTAGATCAGTTGCTTGTAAAGCCTCCTTTACTGCCGCTAATGGTGGAATCACATAAGCTAAATTATCATACTCATTATAAACATAATAGGTATCCGCACTTTCTGTAACACTAAGAATTTTTCTTATTAAAATAGTTTTTCCATTTCCATTTTTAAATTCTATAGATACATTGCCATCCTCATCTGTTATTGTATTTTTAAATAGTTGATTCGCTCCATAAGTTGAAGAAAAATAAACTGAGGAAACAATCATGTCTCCTGCCGTTGTAGAAGATGCAACATATTTCTTTACCTCACCAATTTCATTCGTATCATAACCAAAGTTGATTGGGTGGGCAGACCAATCATTTCCGACCTGGTACTGTTTATTTATTCTATCTAATGGTGATAACTCTAATTCTTTATGCGAAAAGGGTTTGATATCAGTTAAATCAAAATCCTTTGTTGTGGTGTTTCTTGGTGAACTATAGTAATTAATAACTCCTGAAGGATCTAAACTTTGGATTGCGCCATTAGTACTCGCCATAGATACTGGCAAATAACTGTCTACTTCTCTCCCAAAACCATCATAAACAATTGGAGTTACCAAGTCATTTCCTTTTGGGGTAGCTTTTATGGCAATGCTTTGTTTTGGTCTTCCTAAACCATCAAAGTATTGTATGGCTTGTATTTGCTGTGCCGAAGGATTTTCTGAAGTTACTGGTGTAAGATAGGTTCTACTATAGATGTAATTATCATCGGTAAAAGTAGGGGCAGTAGTATTACTTCCACCTGAACCTGAGCTTCCTGTTCCTCCTGTTCCTGAATAATTATCTGTGACTATTAAACTAAACGGTGTGGCTTTAGCAGCTACTAACAAACTATTGTTATCAAAATTTTGTCTCTGTATGGAATAGGTATAATCCTTATTTATCGCTGTTGTATAGCTCCCACCAAATTGATTGTCAATGGTGGTCTTATAACAATATCCTGTTGTGTTGGCTCCTAGTCCTTTACATAAATCTGACTTAGAATAGTACAATTGGTCAATTACTTTGCCTGTATTATCCTTTAGAATAATATAATCCCCTTTATTATTAAATTCTATGTTTCGTTGATAAATTGTTTTGGATTGATGACCTTGTGCCTCTGGAAATAAACTAGAAAAGATATTGGCATAGGTTCCTGTCGTTGCTCCATAGGTAATCACAATAAATCCTTGAGGTTCTATAATAGTCCCTTGTGGGAGACTCATTCCTCCAACATTATCAGTGAGTATCCAATTACTCATATCTATACTTTGATTGGAACGGTTATAAAGTTCTATAAACTCACCATAATGGTGATCATTGCTACCTATTCCCTCATCAAAATTACTGTCAAAATATATTTCGGATATTTTTACCTGTGCATTACTTAAAATGATGATAAAAAACCCTAAAAGTGATAAAAGTAGTTTTCGTTTCATGGTATTTCAGTTTTAGAGTTTTTTTAATGCAAATTTTTCATTCGGATATAATGATAAGATATGCTGTAACTGTTCTGTTGCTTTTGCAGGATTAGTCTGTAAATAAACTTTTGCTAAAGCAATTTCCATATCTCTTCTTTGAGTAGGCTTCTCCGTGTTTTTTTGACGGAAAAGTTTTACCAATTCTTCTGCTTCATCGGTGATTCTTCCTAACCCTATCTTCAAAACCTTTTCTGCTTTGGTTCCATCACCACTTTTGGCAAGTGTTAAACCATAGTCCGTAAAATATTGATTGACTGTAGTGGGCTGGGATATTCCATTGGTCATGAGCAAAAGTTTAACTTCTTCTAATTTTTGTAAAGCAGAAGTATATTGTTGCATTGCGGTATAATTTCTTGATAGCATGCTTAACACTTGAATCTTATACATCACATTATCTTCTACTTTAGACAGAAGGCTACTGCCAATACTTATCGCTTCATTTAAATTTCCAGTACTCGTCTTTTTAAACTGCTGCTGAATAGCTTTCATAACACCAATACCTGACCATATGGTCGGGTTACTTGCATATCTTTCTTTGGCGATAGTGGTAATTTCTTGGTGCTTTTGATTTGCTTTATAGACCTTTTTAATCACCTGTAAGGTGTTTTTATCATTCGGGAACTTATTGTAAAGTTCTTGTGCTGTCAGCAAAATATTAGAAGCGTCTTTTAACTCTTGGTACTTATTGAGTTTTTTTAAATATAAATCTCGTCTATTTCTTAAGATTTCTTTTTGTCTCAATAGTTCTTCAGGAGCAGATAAAACTCTTCTCTTTTTTGTAGTAGAAGTCAAAAGATATTTATTGAACTGCTCTGGCGTTCTATTCTTAAAACTAACAAGGTAACTCTCTCGATTTCCTTTTTTAAATCCATGCATTGCTGCATTCTTCCTAGCATCTTTTACAAACGCTTCATTCTGTTTTAATTTACCGAGTTTTACTTGTGATACTGGATAGATTTTATTCTTAGTGTTTAGAGAGATTGCTTTTGCATAAAGCTTGTGTGCTTCGTCTGCTAATGAACTCAGACCTGTTTTCTCCTTAATTGCTTTTGCTACTGCTTTATTGCCCATTTCTAATTGGCAATACACATCTGCTAATCTCGCAGCAAATGCTGCATTGTTAGGATTGGCTGCATATCCTGATTGATAGAGCTCTACCATCGTCTGAACTTTATCCTTTTGTAGGATTAATACTTTTCTTAAGCCATCATAAAATCTAATGTCTGTTGGCATTAACGAAATGGCTTCTCTGTATTTGGTTTCTGCTTGAGCAAAAGATTTTGCTAAACGTAAAGCATTGGCTTCTTTGGCTTTTAGTAATGCATTTTGCAATGAAGCGTTAATCACTGATGGTAATACATCATTGTTTTTGAAAATGGTTTCACCTAATAAAGTCGTGGGAAAAAGCAAACCTGCGGTTCCTAATGCACTTAAATAGATGAATTTCCTTCTGTTGTAATTCATGCTATTAAAGTTTGAGGATTGCTATAAGAAAATTTGGAAAGACCGGCTGGATTCAAACCAGCATTACGCAGCTTTAAAGCTAGTGCCATATATAGACCACGGCCTCTCCACATGACAAATATATATATTTTTTTCATAATATCAAAGTTTTTTTATTCATTTCAATTTTTTAAATATATTAACCCATTAAAGATTACTGGGATGTTTGAATTAGCATCAACTACTCCATAAGTTTTTCTAAGAGTTATCTGTCCGTTATTATATATCTTTACTTCCCATTGCCTGTAAATACCATCATGCCCTTCAATGAAAGTAAATGTTTTATTGGTAATTGGTGCACAATTAACATCAACAGTTCCAATATAATTTTCGATTGACCAATCTTTAGAACTATGATAAGTACTAAAAACTAAATCTACTTCTACTTTTTCTCCAATACTCTTAAAATCAGATTGCCAAAAATTTACATCTGATATTCTTGAAAATCCACAAGATACAGTAGGAGTACAAGTTCCATACTGATTGGCTTTATTTTGACCGTCAATCATTATTTCATTTATTGCTTTTTGATCAGCATCAAACTGGCTTAGTGTTGATGTATATTTATTTGCAGGAACCACATATTCATATTGGCTGGCTACATATCCATTTTCACAATTATTTTTTGTGAAAGTTTGACTCTTTAAATTGCTGAAGTAAAAAGAAGAAGGGTTGATTGAGCTAAATTTATATTTAAACTCTTTTATAATATTATTATTTACGTCTAAAATTTTATCTAATTTATTGAAATTATTGTATTTATAAAATTCTATAAGCCCATTAGGATTAGTAATAGTTGTAACTCCGATTAATGGATTATATGAATATGTTGTAATTCTGTATTTCAATAGTTCTGATTTATTTCTAAAATTATTGAGAGAACTAATTAATAAATTTTCGCTTTCTTCTTTAGATAAATTAAATTCTGTGGGATTATTATCTTGATTAGAATAATTAATAATTTCATTAACATAAGAGGCAACATCTGCATATCTAGCACCTTCAATTTTAGCTATTGGATAATTATTATTATAGCCCCAAATAATAGCTGTCGGCACTCCATTAGATTTTCTGAATTCCAAGAGATTACCTTTATTGTCATAAAAATCATAACTAACAATTTGTCTAGATAATGAGATATTACTTGAATTCCTCTCAATTTGGTATACCGAAGTGGGATTAAAGCCATTTCCGTCATAACGAGTTAAAATACTATGTAAAGATTTTGCCACATTTGTAGTTGTTGATTTTCTTAGAGGAATATTTAACATATTTGCCGATTTAAGCTTATAATTTTGCTCTTCCTCTGCATAGTTGGTTTCATTTATTAATACACTTCCATCCGCATAGTTTATTTTTTCTTTAATAACATTATTGTTAAAATTATATTCGTAATTTTTTATGGTGACAATTTTTTTTCCTTTCTCAAATTCATAAATCTCTGACGAATTTAATAAAGACTCTTTATGAAAAATAGGAAAATGACCTACAATAGACAATGGTATAGAAATACTAGGGTCAGCCCAGCCCATTCCTGGACAAAACCCTCCATTAGTAAAACACTTACAGATATATAAATTTCCACCTCCATGTGATAAAATGGTTCCGTAATATACTTTAGAATAATTAACTAAATAGTTATTTTTAACAATATTTATGGTGTCATTTTTATTGTCGAGTAAAATTTTTTTCAAAAGTATTCCATTTTCTATACCTTCACTCTTAGTTGATGGAAGTCCAGCAGGTTGTTGATCGTCATAATACGTATATTGCGTATCAGGGTTTATATTATAAAGTGAAATCGTTCTTCCTTTAGTATTCGAATTGTCATCTTTTTCAATTTTCTCCACTTTTGAATAACCTACATAATCTCCTGATGAGAGAGGTGATGCACTATAATTATTTGTAGAATTAATAGTGTAGATAGTTGCCTTTACATCTCCATTAGCTTCTCCTGTAGATCCTGAAAACAAAAAGGACACATTTTTGAATTTAACTAGATCAAGTGGATTAGTTGAATATCCTCCGTTATATTTGAATTCTGTTTTACTTAAAAGATTATTAGTATTATCATAATTTGTTTGTCTCCATAATCTTAACCCTTTACCTTCTGATTCTTCAGCCCCCCCCTTAAAAAGATTAGAACTGGTATTTAACTCATATTCAAAAATAGAAAACCCTTTCGTTGGATATATAATTTTGTTTAAAATGCCAGAAGTACAATAACTTATGTCTGATTTTTTTTTATTAACATTATAATTAGCATCTAGAGGAATCATATCTTTATATGATCCGTTTTTATAATCTAAAGGATTTAAAAAATATGTTTTATTTTCAATTGCCCCATTTGAATATCCCCAGTAATCTACCGCATATGAATCTTTTGCTGGAAGTAAATACTTCTCATAGTATTCAAAACTGTATTTTTCTTCATTATTTATTATTATTGAATTAAGTTTTAATCTTTTTTTTAATCGATTCTCTTCAAAACTAGAAGAATCTGGATTAGGAAAATTATTACTTGGGGAATTAAAATAGTCATAATTAAAATGAATTGACTTAATAGTTTCATTAGGATCTGTTGTTTTTATTGATATAAAACTAACTTTCTGAGTGGGAAAATCATCACGATCAGAATAATTAAAAATAACCGTGCCAAAATCCCCAGATATATTAGAAACTAATAAATAATTTTGTTTTGTAAAATAACTGCCTTCAATTGAAGGCACCACAAAGTCCCCTTTTTGGCCAGCTAGATATGGAAAACTATTAAAATTATTATTATCGGAGCCTTCACTATTTGGAGCCTTATACATTGAATTATACATTGTAGCCATTAAATACGCCCCTCCATAAAAAATTGGTATACCAGAGCATTCTGTTTTTCCCGCGGTTTCAATTCGATCAAGTGTATAATTTAAATTTCTTGAAAAAGGCACAAAATTAAGAATGTCCTTATATTCTTTATAATTTATAATTATTGTATTATTATTTATATCAATTATTTTTGTTAAAACATAATTTCTGTTAATGGGACCAAAAATTGTGACTGTTTCTGCTTTTTCAAAAAGATACTTTACACCATCCGGTGCTGTTATTGTAAATAAAGAATTTTTATCATATGATATTTGATATCCATGCTTATTCAAAGGCACAAAATAAGGAATCACATTTGATGTTTCTATATCTTTGAAATTTTCAATAATAAATTCTACTTTATCACCAAAAAGATTTAATATAAAAATATCTGGTGAAACATCATATTGATTATTATTTGTTCCATTAATATTTGTAAAATATCCATTAACAGGAAGTACATTATTAACAGCATAATGATAAGTATATTCACCAACTTTTGGGCTATTTATGTAATCACTTGGTTCTTGTTTCTCTTGACTTTCGATATACTTATTATTATAGTTTAACACTGGCCAAGTTGCTGGTTGGGCATGATAATCAATTTTTAAATTTGGATGATAATCTAAAACATCAAAATCGTCATAACCCATTACAGACTGTGTAATGGTTGGGAGTCCAATATTCCAACCTAAACCAACCGATGTAGCTTCATCAGTGACTTTAACTCCATTTCCAGCTAAATAATCTAAATTTAAAGGAAGTACAATTGCTCCATCCTTAACTGTATATAGTTCAATTTTAGGAGTATTACTACCAGTAAACTCGTTATTTTGAATATCACCATATCTCAAAAAAGTTGATGTAGATGGAGAATTTGGAAAGCTATTAAAATAATATTTAGTAAAATCAACATTGTTTTGACCGAATAAAAAACTATTTATTATTAGCAATATAAAACTAGTATATTTTTTGATCATTTCTTCACAATTTTATTGGTTATTGATTTGTTTTCTGTGTTGGCGGTTACCATGTAACTTCCTTGTGGTAAACGTGCAGTATTAATCTTGGTTATGCTGTTCTTCGTTTTGGTTTGGTAAGCAAGCTTCCCTGTCATGTCATAAACGCTTATCGTAGCTTCTTTAAACTCAATGCCTATTTCTACATAACAGTATTCACTTACTGGATTTGGGTAGATTCGCATATCTTGCTTCTCTATCAATTGCTCCAATTGTTTATCTCCCAATTTTACAATCTTCCAGTTTTCTTTGCCTAGTTCCTCTGCACTTGTTCCTGCCAATACATAAGAACCATCTCTATTAATGGTTGCGGCTACAAGACGCTCTTCTTGTTTCTTTTCCTTTCCCTCTACATATTTTCTCCAAACTTCTTCTCCTTTGTTATCTACATAAAGCATCCAAAACGTTTCGTCATTTTTCTGTACTTTTCCTTCTGCTTGTGTATATCCTCCTAATAAATAACCTTTGGTTGTAGATTGATGGTTGTTAGTTGATAGGGTTGATATCGTATTTAAACTCATCAACACATCTCTGTTCTTAAAGTTGAAGCCTTTCTGCCATTGCTCTTCTCCTAATTCATTTAATGCTATTACCCAAAGATCTGTTCCTTCTTTGATGTTAGATTTTTTATTCCCTGAACTTGACGAACGACTTTCTCCTGCAATGATAAATCCTGTATCTGTATTAGCGAGGGTTCTTAAGTGATCATCTTCCTTTCCTCCAAAACTCTTTTCCCATTCTACCTTTCCTTCTTTACTCAGCTTCACTACCCAAAAGTCGCCTTCTCCATAGTTTTCTGTCGTTTTAGGTTGATACGTAGTTGGAATTAGGATTGAGGAATTTGATTCTTTAGTTGTTTGTTGATGGTTTTTAGTTGATGGCTGGTTATTGGCGCGATTAGTTTCTTCTTTTGGCTCTTCATCTAAACTTACTTCATTCTCAATTTTCAACTTTCCATTTTCAATTTTTGAACTTCTTGAGTAGATACCTACTAAAGCGCCTCCATCTTTCGTGGGGATAATCTTTTCTACTTCATCTAATCCTTTTCCTCCTAGATATAGTTGATTAATAATCTTACCATTCTTATCCAGTTTTACCAACAAAACATCTTTTGAACCAAATGCTCCTATTTTACTCTGTACATTTCCTGCTAAAAAGTATCCTAAATCGGTAGTCTGGATTACAGATTTTGCCTCTTCATCTACTTCTGTTCCCAATGTCTTTTGCCATTGTTCTTCTCCATTTTCATCCAATCTTATCAGCCAGATATCTGAACCTCCTTTTGATTTATTCTTCTTTTGTAGTCCTTCATCTGAATAGCTAGTACCTGCCAATAGAAAACCGCCTTCCTGTGTTGATACAGTAGCGGTTAAAAAATCATGCTGAGTTCCTCCAAAGTATTTTTCCCAAACAGTTTGTCCTTGTTGGTTCATTTTCAATACATGAAAATCATATCCATTATTTTGGTTAGTTGAGGAAACGGGTTGTTGATTAGTTTGAATCGTGCTTCCTGAAAGGAGTATTTGACCATCTATAGTTGTGGTGAGTTGGCTTAGAAAATCTTGCGTGTTAGATTTTATATTTCTTTGCCAGGTTACTTCTTGTCCATACGTAACCATTCCCACTAAAGCCAATACGCTCAAGTAGAGTTGTTTCATTGAAATTTGTTTTATGTGTTGAAAACTTAAGAAATCTAAAGATGTAAAATCTAATCAGATACTCTCATGCTTATTAATTTTATGCTTAAAAAAAAGTAATGTTATGTCAATGTGTTTTCTCACGTCCTTAGTTTTAGCTAAGGTAAAACAATTTGATTTATTATCAACATCTAAATAAGTGACTTTTATCATTACTAGACATAATAATAGGTTTGATGAATTAAAATTATCATAAAAACCTGAGTCAATATTTTATAGATAGTCATTTTTATAAAATAACACATCTATATTGTATAGAATACTAATAATAAATATTTTTCTGAATTGAGAATCGATTATACTATAACGCAAAAACATTTAAAACTAAAGAATATTTACAGTTTAAAGATAAATTTTTAGATACTTTCTGTCATTAATAGGATTTGTCAAAAAGAATTTATAAAAAAAGAAAAAGAGTTTAAAGAACAAAAATAGGTGGTGCTTCAGGTGTCTTGTTATAACCTTAACTTATTTTTAAAAACCTAATTTTCTTTTTCTTTCTATGTTTGTTTCTTCGGACTCATTATTTCTATTTTTTCCGAACCGAAGCATTGCGAGAATGCTTGTCATTTTCTCAGAATCTTCAAAAATCCCTTCATAAGCCGAGGAAGGAATTTGATTTTCTTTTGAAGTTTTCTCCAATATCTCAATCATTTTATCTTTTAGTTCAGCGTCATTTAGATTTCGCAGATTAGGAATTTTTATGCTTTCTTGTAAAATCGCTTTTTTAAGTGAATTCTCAACTGAATCCAGATATTTTTTCTTTTCAACAGCAAAAACAGTTTCATTGGTAAGAAGAGCGGAGTTTTTGTTTTTGAAGAAGAAGACCTCTTTTTTTAGACTTTCGATTTTGGAATTGAGTTCTGCAATCTGTTTCTCTTTGGATTCCAGTTCTATTTTGTTCTTGAGAAGTTGAATGTCATTCGTTTTAATTACCATTTTATAGTTTTCAATGGTCTTATCTGTTTTTATTTTCTGAAAACCGAGAAAATCAGATTCTTTTACAATTAACTCTTCAGACTTTTTAGATTCCATTTCTTGTTGCATTTCTTGATAGCGTTCTTCCAAAATTTTCAAATCTTCTTCTTTTTTCTTGATTTTAAATTCTACCGCTTCCAATCTTGCTATTGAACCTGAAACACCACGTTCCATTTCGAGACATTCTGCTGCCAAATCTTGCATTTTCGAGTAATGAAAAGATTGATGTTTTAAGGTTTTCCCAGTTTGTAAGTCTTGCCAATCAGCTACTAAATGAGCGTGATAATTCGGTTTCCATTCTTTGGTGTCTTTGTCATAATGTCCTTCATCTTTGTGAATGGCAATTTGAAAAATTCGGATTTTAAGTTCTTCTTCCAATCTTTTTGATAAATTGTGCAAATCCTGCATCGTAGTATTTTCTTTAATGACAACTACAGCTTCCCGAACTGGCATTGCATTTTTCTGTAATTTCCTGCCTGATTTTTCTTTGCAGTAGTTTTCTATTTTTAATAGTCGGTCTGCAATTTTTTGTTCCATCCAATATTCATTTTTTGGAGTTAAATCTTTGCGGATATAGTCAAAAGATTTTTTTCTGAAATTATGAATTTCGGAATCAGATTTTACGACTTTGAAGTTAATTGATGTCTTCATTTTTTTTAATTAGATGAAAATTCTACCTGTATCTTTTTTACTCAGGTTACTTTACAACCTGATTCTATTTTACCCAGACTATAAAATGGTGATTTATTATTTTTGTAATTTCTGAAAAACGGCACCTGTATTTATTTTACTCAGGTTAAAGCCTCGCAGAGCGAAGTAGAAACTTTGCTGGGAGAGCATCGACCTTCAAAGTTGCGAATGAGCTCCTAACTTCTGCGTGTAGTTGATAAAAAAATATGCGTACGCATTATCAGCGTTTTCTATTGTAAATTGTATTAGCTTGGTTGATTTCGCTTTCCTCTTGTTCTTGTTTTGGATTTATATCTATTCGCTGTCGGTTTTCAACTTCTATTTTATTTTGGGATAGCAGATAGTCATTCAAATCTTTGTGCGGAAAATAAATCTCAGAATGATCCCTGGCTTTTGGAAATGATTTCAGAATTGAATTTTTACAATTTTCTCCTGACTTGTCATTGTCTAAAAACAAATGAATTTCGGAATACTGCTTCAAAAATTCTTTGGTTTTATTCAACAATGAAATGGAATTCATTACCAATATTTCACCATTGTAAAATGGTTTCATCTCAACAAAAGATAAAGCATCCATAAATCCCTCAAAAACAGTGATTCTTTTTCCTGTTTCATTTTGGTTTTGATTTTCATTGTTAAGATTAAGAGTTGAAATATCTTTATTAAATAAAGAACCTTTGTAAAAAGAATTTCTAACTTCCCAACCTCCAGAGCGGTTTTCAAAACCAATTGCGTAAAGGTTTTTTTCACCAATAGTAAAATAAACTTCTTTGACTAACGGATAAACATTTGACATAAGGCCTCTTTGTTGAAGATAATTTTTTAGGTTTTCGTTTTGGAGTTCTTTGATTTCAGTAATTTGATAGTTTTGATTTAAGCTATTTTGTTTTTGAATAATATTTTGCTGTTGAAAAGAAGAAAAATTCTGCTTTTCTGCCCATTCTAAAACTTCTTTTACGGAAGCTTTCAGGTATTTTTTCATAAAATCAATATTTTTTCCTCCAATTCCTTCGGAATGTAAATACCAGATATTTTGTTTTTTGTTAAGTTTAAAAGAGGCGTGGTTTTCTGTGGCAAATGGATTGAGAAACCACGCTTCTTTTTCCGATTGTTTTGTGGGAAGGTGTCCGAGAGAAAGGAGGACTTCTTCTAACTTTATGGAGTTGAATTGTTTGCAGTTCATAGGTGTAAAATTTCAGGGTTTAATTTTTGGAAATATTTTGATGAACTGATGAGAGAACAGTGTATTTTATTGATATGTAAAATTTTACATTCTCATCAAAGTCTCATCATCTCATCAAACTTCTGAATTTTTGCTCATCAGTTTTTTATCAAAAATCAAGGTTTTAAAATTTGATGAGGGTTTTGATGAGAGATAACTAATTGATTTTATTTTCATTATCAATTAATTCATCATTTCATCAAATTTTTGTAGAATGAAGTTTTTTTTAATTGTGAAATAGCGTCCCGTTTTATTCGATTGATAAAAACTTCCTGAATAATCAATGTCGTATTTGATATAGGCTAAAGAGTTATTTTGTGGTTCAAGTTTCCATCTTTCTTTTAGAAGCTTTCGGATGTCGTTTACAGTCCAATAATGGTTTCTGAACATTTTACCAAGCATATTAAAAATATCCTGCGGAATGAATTGGATTTCGTTTTCTTCGGTGCTCTCAAAAAATTCATAAAACAGTTCAATAATCTTTAATTCGAGTTTGTTATTGTTTTTCCAAACCAATCTTTGTAATGCCTTTGTCTTTATCTCGGAATCAGTAAACCACATTCGGGTTTGTTTTTGGCTAAAAAACGGTCTTTGAATAAGATAACGAAGGAAATAGGGGATTTCTTTGATTAAGCTTTGTAAGAAATCAGTATTCTCTGTTCTTATAGATTTTACTTTTATAATCCAGAACCGAATTTCTTCTTCATCAATCTGAATAAAATTGTCTTCATTGTTGGAACAGAGAATGAATTTTCCGAAAAATTCAACTTCCTCACGGTCTTTTCCTTTCGCTTCTTTTTTGTCTTTATCGGTTGTGGAAAGGTATTTCAATCGTTCTGTAATTTCTTTTTTGTCAAAAAACACTTCATCAATAGCCACAATGAGCATTGAAGCCCAATCCGAATTAAATTGACTGCTGAAAGAATCTCCTTTGATGTAGGTCATATTCAATCCGAATATTGATTTGAGCCATTTGATAAAAGTGGATTTTCCTGTAGAGCGTTCTTTGCTTACCAGACATAAAATCGGAAGCATTTGGGTGGGTTTTTCAAGCAATATTTTGATATAATCCAAGCCTAATTCCAGTTGCTCTCCGAAAATATGTTCCATAAAGCTCAGAGAAAACTGAATTTTTTCTTTAAGAACATCAGAATTTAGACTTTCTTCAATCGGTTGATGAGGAATTTCATTGTACATATTGTAAAATCCTTCAATTATATTTTCATAATTCAGATGACTTGGGATACAGCAAAAACCATCATATTTCGGAACTTGTGAAAGATAGGTTTTTCCGCAGTCGCTGATAATGGTTTCTCGATTCCAGCGAACCAAGATGGAAATTTTATCGCCTGAAATCAAAGGTTTTTCTATGGTTTTATAGTAGGTAGTGCCTACTCTTAGGTAAGGAATTTCTGAGATCATTTTTTTGAATTTTTATTCCGTAGGAATACGAAAGGTTAGATAGAAAGTAATTAAATTTTCTAATTGCTTACCTTCTTCGATTTCGCCCATAGTCCAAGAGTTCTTTTTTGGAATAATAATACCGTCCACTGAAATTATAGAATGGCAAATCTTTATTTTTTCGCCAATCGATAATTGTTGGAATGGAAATATGCAGGAACTTTGCAGCTTCAATTTGAGAAATCAAATCATCTGGTTGATCTTCTGCTTTTTTAACGGGTAATGTGAAGTCGGTTGCTTTTTTTAGAATAATTTCAACCGCTTTTTCCAAATCTGCTTTGGAATGTGAAAAGAGTTGTACTGACATTTTATTGTATTTTAATTGGTTTAAACTAAAATGCAATAATATCACTTTAACAACTGTAAATCAAATGGTTGTATTTGTGTTGAGCCAATCTAATTTAGTCCAAATTAGCCTTTTTCAAACTTTTCAAAATCCAGATTAGGCCAATTTAGTTCAAAGTAGTCTTTTCAATGAAACTTAATTTTTAACTAAATTTAACTTTTTTTAATAAAGTTTAACGTTATTTTGTTAGGGTTGAAAATAAAGAGTTAAGGATTGAAAAACAATAACTATCCTTCGACAATACTATTAGGCATTCATAATGCTGCTTATTTTTTCTTTTACAATATGAATCCTTTCATCAATAATCAGTGGATGAATATGAGTTACTAAGAGTTCTTCTAGAATACCTTTATCTATAATTTTTTGAAATTCAGCCTTAATAAATTCTAAAATTCTTTCGTCAGATTTTGCTATTTCATCTACAATGGTGATTCGGTTATCAATGATGTAGATAATATCCTCAATATCGTGGCTGGTTCTGTAATCTTTTCCCCGACTATTGAATGCTTCAAATTTTGTTGCAAGAAAACAAGGTGCAGACAGGATGTAAATTTCCTGATCTTTTACATTCACCTTCCATAAGTCTTCAAAACCTATTTTATACCAGCGATTGGTTGAACCAAAAGCGCTATCTTCGGCAGGAATTATATCTACTGGATAGTTATTGTATGTGTAACTGCAAATAGATGTTCCGAAAGGATCTGGCTGAAAACCCAATTTTCCCAATTCCTCAATTGTTTTATGAAACTCTCCTACATCAACGATATTAACTGTGAAATCAATGTCTTTCGTGGGACGTATTTCGTCAGCTGCCGGGTCATCTGTATAAAGACTGATAACGGCTCCACCGACGAACACTACTTGCTCCCTGTATTGTTGTAAGCCTTCCGCTACTTCGGCTACAACTCCTATATTTATGGTATTATTATGCAATTTCTAAATATTTTTTCAGGTACTCTACAGCTATTTCTTTTTCTCTTGTTCTTCCAACTCGGATAGCATCTGTGATTGCAAGTAGTTCATATAGTTTTTCATCTTTTAATGCAGCTTCAGGAACTGAAGAATATAAAGGCTCTATGCTTTGTCCTCTTGCATTCCCTTTTGCATAAGCCCAAACATACATTTCATTACTCTGAATTTCATTAATGAGTGGTGAAGCACTATGGGCAGTTGGAATTCCTCTGACTATTGTTCCAGGTTTCTGAGGAAAAGCATATCTTATTCCATATTGAAGGAATTCTGCAAGTGCATACTTCATTACCACTTTTCCTTTTGTGTCTAATAAGCCTGAGTTTTTTGATCTTGCAACGGATTCGCTTATTTCTGCCTGACTGATTCCTAAATCTACTGCAACCGCAGCCTGATTCCACAAATCATTCTTTAAACTTACAATTTTCAGTAACAAAACGATGTCCTGTGGTTTCATATTTTGCTTTGAATTTTTCATATATTGCATATTGCGATATGCAATATTAATGAAAAAAAAGCGAATTACAAACAATAATTATTGCATATCGCGATATGCAATAATTCTATCCCCAAGCTTTATCCATTTGTTGGTCCGTAAATGCATCAGTAACTTTCATATACTTATCCAATACTGCATCTTTTTTAATATTGACTATCTTTTTAATTGCTTTTGGTTCCATTCCCAAGAGTAGAGAATTGGTAATGAATGTTTTTCTTGCGGTGTGACTTGTAATAAACTTACATTTTGGTTGGGTTAAAGACTTTTTCTTATTGCCAACAAACCAATGAATAGTAAGTGGTTGTGTTATTTCTGCCAATTCGCAACATTCCTTGATGTATTCATTAAATTTTTGTGATGAAATTATAGGCAAAGGTTCGTAGATTGTTCCTTTGTATTTGTTTAAAATTTCTTTTGAGTATTTATTGAGTTTAATAGCGTGATTTTGGGTTTTAGTTTTCTGAATAGACAGAATGATGTGGTCCTCAGAAATATTAGCTAAATGTAATTTGGACAAATCCGAAAATCTTAATCCAGTAAAACATCCCATACAATAGAAGTCTCGGACTTGAGATAGCCTATCATTGTCAAAGTCTTTTTCATAAAGTTTCATAAGCTCATCAAATGAAAGATAAACAATGTCAATGTCGTGTTCAGCTGCTCTGAATTTTTCAAACTCTCGATTCGTGTTATATCCTTTTTCAGTAGCCCAATTTAAAAATGATTTTAAAACCTTAATTACTTTTGCAAAGTAATTTTGTTTCATTTTTTTTGTTTCATAAGAATAGTCTCTCAATTGTTCAAAAAAATCATCATTGATTTTATCAAAAGAAAGTGTGATTGTATTTTCCTTGCAAAAGAATTCCAAATAATTTTTAATAGTAATCTGTCCTTTAATTGTATTTGGGGTTTTCGTGAGGCTTCCTTTTTCGATATACTTATTAAAGCATTTAAAAAAATCAAACTCATCAGATAAAATAATTTCCTCTTCTGAATCAAATTTTTCAATAAACAAATCTTTAGTTGGTTCAATTTTATTAGCTCTAAAATAAAGAGATATATCCTGAATTTTGCTCTCTATTTCTTGTAGTTTTTCATTTATTTCATCATATCCGTAATACTTTTCTTTTTTAGAATTTGCTTTTACACGATTATTTTGCCAATCGTGAAGTTTGCAACTCAATCCTGTATTTCTTTTAATTACAGAACTATTGATTCTAAACAAAATTCGAATAGGTATTAAACCATCTTGATTTATTTTGTCTTTTCTTAATTCAAAAATATACTTTATCATCGGCTTAAATAAAATAAAAATCACAAAAGGGGGAACAAAAAGGGGGATAAATTTGAATTTAAAATCATGAAATTTCAAGAAACAAAAAATATAAAAACCTTTTATAAGCCAAATATACTGAATATAAACGAACTAAAAATAAGAAAAAATCAGAAAGGTTTTAAGTTACCTCCGTCTGGGGTACATTAAGAAGCCTTCTCTTTTGAGAAGGCTTTTTTGTTTTATAATATTTTGAAAAATTTATTTTTTCTTAAAAGAATAAAGATAAGGTGCCTTATTTGCAGAACCGCTAAAAAGTTTTTCGTGTCTGTCTAAAATATTTAAACTGAGCATTTTACGCTGAAAGTTGTTTCTTCTGAATTTTTCTCCCAAGATGGCTTCATACAGATTTTGCAAATCTTTCATGGTGAATTTTTCTGGCAGTAGGTTACTTCCTACAATGTCATAATCTAGCGTTTTTCTAAGATGTTCTAAACCTTTTTCGATGATTTCTTTATGGTCAAAAGCCATCTCTGGTAAATCATGTACATCAAACCAAGCGCAAGTTTCATTGAAGGCATCTGGGAAGGTATGAGACAAGGTATAATCTATCAATGCATAATAACCTACAGTTACAAATCTTTTATTAATCCAGTGGTCTTTATCTATTTCTATTCCTTTGTTAGCTAATAATTGACGGTGCGGATTGTTTTTTTCGGTTCTGTCTATTCCACCGAATGCATAGAACTGTTGCAAATACACGTCTTCTAAATGAGTTCTTTCATATAAAATTCTGTGTGCAGCATCATCTAGATGTTCATCTTCGAAGATGAAACCTCCAGGAATCGCCCAAAGATTGAGTTCGTGATATTTAAGCAATAAAATTTTTAAAGAATTGTCGTGAAAGCCAAAGATTGCACAGTCTACAGATAATTGATTAATAAAGTTTTTGGTATCAATCAATTCTTGTAGGGTCATCTTATTTTTAGAGTCGTCAAGTTTCATGATCATTTTTATTTATAGACATTATTTCTTTGATGAAAAAGAAAGAAGAAAGTATCAGTATCAAAATTAAGGGAATTGAAGCAAATAACAAGTAATAATTTGCTAAATTTTTTTGAAAAATATATGCAGTGCTTATAGAGCCTATAGAACCGCCTAAAGAAGTGAACAAAATGATGAAGGAAACCATTCTGCTTATTTTTTTCTCGGGGTAGTTGCCTAGGAACTTAGAGTTTAGCATAGGGTAAAGTGGTGCAATAAAAAAGCCAATCAGTGGAAAAATAAACATTAATATCTTTATTTTTAAATCGCTTTCTTGCCCTATAAAAAATGCTGAGCTGATGAGGATAATCCCAGAAATTAAGCTGGTGTAAAAGATTTTCATGGGGCTAAATCTATGAATGAGCTTAGAAGCGATTATTCTCCCTAAAAATGAGAAGAATGCTAGTAATGCAGAAGATTGTAGCGCAAAAAAAGAAGAAGAATTGAGGGATTTTTTATAAAAAGTGGGAAGCCACGAGTTGAATATTTGTTCTGCAAAAATAATAAGTGATATAATAGCCAAAAATAGTAAAGAACTTTTGTTCAGTAATATTGTAAAGTCGATTTTTGATTTTTTTACGGGAATGGGTTCAATGTTTTTATGAGCGTGGTGATGTCTTATAATTTGTATGCCTGTCCACAACGAAATAAATCCTACCAACCAAAAACCAAATCTCCAAAATTCTTGATAATCACTGCTCAGAATAAGCGCAAATTCCATGTTCACAATGAAAATACCGAGCATAAAAGCAGCTTCTGTTCGGCTCATCGTTATAGAAAATTCTTTTTCAGTTTCTGTTGTGTTTTTGATGATGCTAAACACACAGATTTTACCAATAGAAAATGAAATTCCGATAAGAATGAACCATATTTTTAAAAACCAAAATTCGGTAAGAAAAGGGATGCTAAAGCTACAGACGGTACAAATAAATAATGCAAATGCTAATGAAAGGTAGTAACTCTTTTTTTTAATATAATCTACCAAAAAAATAGAAACCAAAGCTATGGGAATATCCTTGAAAAATTCTAAAATTCCTAATCCTGTATAAGTATGTTGTGCGTTTTGAGAGAGCTGTAATATGATAATGCTCATGGAATTAAGGAGCATAGAAAAGACTATGAAACTTAACATTAAGTTAACATTAAGTGCTTTATTTTTCTTGTTTATTAACATAATGTTAAAAGTTGGCTCAATTTTTAGTTAAAAATTTTTTGAAAAAATAAGAGTTTTTTCTCCTTAAATAGGTTTTTGACCTCCTCAAAAGTACCTCAAATAAACGAAAAATTAAAATTATTCAGATTTTTTTTTTTTCTACACTAAATTCATTTAAATTTATTGTCTCAAAATGAGATAAAAAATATATTATGAACATGAATATTAAAAAAGGGTTAGGACTGATAGCAGTTCTTTATTTCACCTCAAGTTTTCAGGCTCAAATTAAAAGTGATTCTTCAGCGATTAAAGAGAAGAAAATTGATGAGGTAGTTCTAATTGGTTACGGTTCTGTAAAAAAGAAAAATGCAACGAGTGCAATTGAAAACATTAAAGCAGATGTTTTTGAAGACAGACCAATTTATAATGTGACGCAAGCTTTGCAAGGAACTGCCGCGGGTGTAAGTGTAGTACAAAACTCGGGTAAACCAGGGCAGGCTTTAAATATTAAAATTAGAGGGAATAACTCAATTTCTTCTGGTGTAGATCCACTTTATGTAGTAGATGGAATTCAGACTAAGGATATTAGTGGTATTAACCCAGATGATATTGTAGATATTACCGTTCTTAAAGATGCGACTTCTGCAGCAATCTACGGGATTAGTGGCTCTTCAGGAGTTGTAATTGTAACAACAAAAAGAGCTAAAGCCAATAAGCCACAATTAAACTTTAATGCTTATTGGGGAGTTTCAAATAAAGTAGATAACGTTGATGTTCTTAATTTAGACCAATATAAAACTTTAATATCAGAAATTAATCCTGCTTGGTTAAATACAATCAATGATCCAATGTATGCAGGGATTAATACAGATTGGGTTAAAAAGGTATATACTACTGGATTCGACCAAAACTACAATGTAAACTATGCTTTTGGTAATGAGAATGTTAGGGCTTATACCGCTTTAGGATATCAAAATATTGCAGGAATTGTATCTCCTTCTGATTTTGGAAGAACTTCTGCAAAAGTAAATTTAGATGCAAAAGTAACTAATTGGCTTAAGGTAACATCTAGTTTAAATTATATTAACACAAACTCAAAAAATACAGCAGATAACAATGCGGGAGCGCAAGGTGGGGTGATTTTATCAGCTTTAACCACACCAACTTTTATGCCTGCATATGGTAGTGAAGTAAAAGTTAGACCTACTGATGGTTCTGGAAATTATTTGAACGGATATAAAGATGGGCAGTTTGCTCTAAACCCTTTTACGGGTGGTTGGGAAAATCCAGTTTCTTTTATGAACAGAGAATCAGACAAAACACATACACAGAGATTTTTATCAAATTTAGGAATTGAAGTGAATTTCCTTAAAAATTTAGTTTGGAAATCAGCAGGATCATTAGATTATATTAATTCAACAAATGATAGATTCCTAGACCCTTATCGTTCAGAATGGGGAAGACAACAAAAAGGGAGTGGTTCTAAAAATGATTTAACTTTCCGTGATTTTAATTTTGAAAACACATTAAATTATACTCTTAAATCTGGTAATCATGACCTTGGTGTATTGGCAGGTATTCAAATGCATGAAAGAATGAATAGTGGGCAATACTATTGGGGAAGTCAATTTGCAGATCCAATGCAATCTTCATTTGTTTATGATAAAACAAATCCTTCTCATGGAGAAATATTTAGAAAAGATATTTTAAAAGAATTATCATTCTTTGGAAGATTAGTTTATACACTAAATAATAAGTATACAGTAATGGCTGTTTTCCGTGAAAATGGAAGTTCAGCGCTTCATCCAGATAAAAGATGGGGTTTCTTCCCTGGAGTTTCTGCTTCATGGAATATTTCAAATGAAAACTTCCTTCACGATAATTCTACTATATCTGAATTTAAAATCAGAGGAGGTTGGGGTAAAGCAGGTAATGCTTCAGGAATACCAGCATATGCATACTACAATCTAGAAAGACTTAATAAGGAAGGTGGAGCATGGTCTCCTTACCAGACAGGTAGTGATGTAGCTTGGGAAACCACAACAGATACTAACTTTGGTGTAGATTTAGGATTTTTAAACAACAGAATTAAGTTAACTGCAGATTTCTATAAAAGAAAAACAGACGATTTGATTATGTCAATACCGATTGGGCTTGGAATTCCTGATGTTTTAAGAAATGTAGGTTCAATGGAAAATAAAGGGATGGAGTTTACTTTGAATACAGTTAACTTTAAAAACACTGATTTTTCTTGGAATACCAACTTTAACATATCATTTAATAAGTCGAAAGTTTTGGAATTGAAGTATGTACCTGTTCTTGATAAGGCAGGAATACCAAGTGCTGGTAATTTAGTAAGATTTGCAGCAGACCAACCAATAAGTTCTTTCTATGGATATAAATATGGTGGAGTAGATTCTAATACAGGAGAAATTATTTATAAAGACTTGGACGGAAACGGAATGTTAAGTGCAGGTGATAGAACTTTTATTGGTGATCCAAACCCTGACTTTACTTTCGGTTTTACCAATAACTTTACCTATAAAAATTGGTATATGGATCTTTTAGTAACGGGATCTCAAGGAGGTGATATTTATAACGCTTCTCGTTTTGAACTAGAAATGATGGATGACCATAAAAACCAATCAACAATAGTACTTAATAGATGGACTACTCCAGGTGATATTACAAATGTACCTAAAGCAAATGCTCAAAATGCTAAATTAGTTTCAGACAGATTTATTGAAGATGGATCATATATAAAATTAAAGAGTGTTACTTTGGGGTATAATTTTGCTCAACCGTTTAAGGGTGTAACTAAACTTAATGTTTATGTAACAGGTCAAAACTTATACACATGGACTAATTATTCAGGATTTGATCCAGAAGTGAATGCTTTTGCTACAACAAATGGGGTTTTAGGTATTGATTATGGAACTTATCCACAAGTAAGAACATTTGTATTCGGTTTAAAAGCTAATTTCTAATCATCAAAAATTATCAATTATGAAACTAAATAAAAGAATATTAAACAAAGGTTTATATTTTATACTATTGGGAGCTGGTCTTAGTTTAGGAACAGTCTCTTGTTCAGATTATCTAGATACAGAGCCCATAACAGACAGACCTGTTGAGGTTAGTGAAACGCCTTATACGAAAGCTTCTGAAGCTGAAGATCTAATGAAAACCATGTATGTTGGTCCAGGGTTTGGGCATTCCAACTATTGGCAATTAGATTATTTTGCGAATGGATCTATGCAAACTGATGAAGCATACGTAAGTGGGGATAATCAAGATAACAGACAACAAGCAGAGTACAGAATTTTATCTACTAACGGAAATGTTAAAAGAAACTGGGAAGCTATTTATGAATTAATTAATAACTGTAATAAAGTTCTTAATTTTGTAGATGGAATTAAAGACCCTGCTTTAACTGCAGAACGTAAAGCAGAAATGAAAGCTGAAGCTGCTATTGTAAGAGCGTTGTATTATTTTCATGCGGTTCAATTATGGGGTGATGTCCCATTAGTGACCAAGTCAGTTACTTCTGTTACTTCAGAGAATTTTGATGAAGTATATAGCCAAATTTATCCTGCAAGAAAGACAAAAGAAGAGGTTTACTCTTTTATAATATCAGATTTAGAAGGTGCTCTAGCTGCAGCTCCTAATGCTTCAGTAAGTAAATACAGAGCAACAAAAGGAGTAGCCCATGCATTATTGGCAAAAGTTTATGCAACAAAGCCAAACCCAGATTACAATAAAGTAATCCAGCATGTAGATCAACTGGCAGGTGATTACAGTTTATTGCCAGACTACAATCAATTATTTGACGGAAACCACAATGCTAATGTAGAATCTATATTAGAAATTAATTCAGATGCAAGTAATATCTGGTGGTGGGGAACAGGGATGTTTATTGGTGATGGATGGCAAAGATTTAATTTACCGACTCATGATTTAGTAAACGCTTTTGATGCACAAAATGATAATATTAGAAAAACAAACTCTATAAAGTTTGATATAGGAGTTAGCGATGCTTATTGGACTGACAAAAATAACTATCCATTTGCATACAAACAAAGAATACAAGATGGCACCCAACATATATATATTCTTAGATATGCAGACTTACTATTATTAAAAGCAGAAGCTAAAGTGAAATTAGGAGACTTTACTGGGGCGGCAGCTTTAGTAAACCAAGTAAGAGGTAGAGTAAGTTTAAACCCTATTACTATCACAAGTGAAACCGATGGTATTAACAAAATCCTTAAAGAAAGATTGCTAGAGTTGGCATTTGAAGGGCAACGTTGGTTTGATCTTAAGAGAACAGGTAAAGCTTTAGAAGTTATTAAAGCCAGAACTGATGGAAAAGGTAACAAGTTAGGTTATGTTAATAATCTTACAGAACAAAGATTACTTTGGCCAGTTCCTCAATCTCAGTTAGATAAAAACCCTAATTTAACTCAAAACCCTGGTTATTAATCTTATATCAAATTAGAATTTATATAACCTTATTCTAAAAAAATTGCTGCGCATATTATCGTGCAGCAGTTTTTTTGAATATTAAAAATAAATGTTATGGTTCTAAAAAAAATTATCCCCGCCTTAGTTTTAGGCTCTATAGCTTCTCTTATCTCATGTAATTCTTTTACAAAAGTAGAAGCTCCACAAACAATAGAATATTGGCAAACTAATGCTGATGAAACTTTAAAACTTCAAAAACAAAACAATCTTGTTTTTGATAATCCACAAAATAATTTTCAAAATATTCTCATCAATCCTTCAGAAAAATTCCAAACCGTAGATGGTTTTGGGTATACTCTTACCGGAGGAAGCGTAGAGGTAATCAATCAATTATCTCCAGCGAAGAAAAAAGAACTTCTTCAAGATATTTTCGGAAAATCAGAACAATCCATAGGTGTAAGTTATCTTAGATTAAGTATTGGCGCATCAGATCTTAACAGTTCTGTCTTTTCTTATGATGATGTTCCCGCAGGTCAAACAGACGAAGACCTGAGCGAATTCAGCTTAGCTAAAGACCAACCAGTGATTGATATGTTAAAAGAAATTTTAGCTATTAATCCAGATATTAAAATCATTGGCGCACCTTGGTCACCACCTATTTGGATGAAAGATAATGGGAGTAGTATTGGCGGAAGTCTAAAACCAGAATTCTACCAAGTTTATGCAGAATATTTCGTGAAATATATTCAGGAAATGAAGAAAAATGGAATCACCATTGACGCCATTACTCCTCAAAACGAACCATTGCATCCTGGGAATAACCCTAGTATGTATATGACTGCAGAACAACAAAGAGATTTCATAAAAAACAATTTAGGTCCTGCTTTTAGAGCAGCCAATATTGCTACAAAAATAGTGTTGTATGACCATAATTGCGATAAACCAGAATATCCTATTACCATTCTCCAAGACCCAGAAGCTGCACAATATGTAGACGGATCAGCGTTTCACCTTTATGCAGGAGATGTTTCAGCTCTTGGTGTTGTAAAGAACGCATTTCCAAATAAAAATCTGTATTTTACAGAACAATGGACGGGTTCTACTGGAACTTTTGCGGGAGACTTCATTTGGCACACCAAAAATGTAATCATAGGAACCATGAGAAATTGGAGCAAAATTGCATTAGAATGGAACTTAGCAAATGACGCACAATTCCAACCATTTACTCCAGGAGGTTGTACTCAATGTAAAGGAGCAATCACCATCAATTCCTCTGATTCTTACACTAAAAATGTAGCGTATTACATCATTGCTCACGCTTCTAAATTTGTACCTCAAAATTCACAAAGAATAGGTTCTACACAAGCAGGAAATTTAATTACAGTAGCTTTTAAAACGCCAGAAGGCAAAATAGCTTTAATCGTTTTAAATGAAGGAGCAGAAGTTGAAAATTTTAATATTACCTTTGATGGTAAATCTGTAGCAACTTCATTACCATCTAATTCAGTGGCTACTTACACCTTTTAAAAATAAAATTTATGAAAAAAATACTTCTTTCATTAGTTTTAGCAGGATTGGGAATAACTATTTCTGCACAGAAATCAATCGACCAAAAAGTCACAGAGCTGATGGCGAAAATGACTTTGGAAGAAAAAATAGGACAGCTCAATCAATACAATGATGATATTACAGCAACCGGTCCTATTACGAAAGATGCAGACAAAGCTGGTCAAGTTCGTGCAGGGAAACTAGGCTCTATTTTAAATGCTGTAGGTACTAAAAACACTAAAAATTGGCAAGACCAAGCCATGCAGTCTCGTCTTAAAATTCCTTTACTTTTTGGGCAAGATGTTATTCATGGTTTTAGAACTACTTTTCCTATTCCATTAGGCGAAACCGCTACTTGGGATATGAATTTAATTGAGAAATCTGCTAGAATTGCAGCCATTGAAGCTTCAGCCTATGGAATTCACTGGACTTTTGCACCAATGGTAGATATAGGAAGAGATCCAAGATGGGGACGTGTAATGGAAGGAGCAGGTGAAGACACCTATTTAGGAACATTGGTAGGAAAAGCCAGAGTAAAAGGTTTCCAAGGAAATGGCTTAGGAAATAAAGATGCAGTAATGGCTTGTGCTAAACATTTTGCTGCTTATGGAGCTGCTGTTGGCGGAAGAGATTACAATTCTGTAGATATGAGCCTTAGACAATTGCACGAAACGTATTTGCCACCTTTCAAAGCGGTGTCTGATATGGGAGTAGCTACTTTTATGAATTCTTTTAATGATATCAACGGAATTCCTGCCACTGGAAATAAATACATTCAAAGAGACTTATTAAAAGGTGTTTGGAATTTCCAAGGATTTGTGGTTTCTGACTGGGGAAGCATTGGCGAAATGATTCCTCACGGTTTTGCTAAAGACAATAAAGATGCTGCTCTGAAAGCAATTATCGCGGGAAGTGATATGGATATGGAAAGCCGTTCTTACACTAATCATTTAGCAGAATTGGTAAAAGAAGGAAAAGTAGATATTCAGTTAGTAGATGATGCAGTTCGCAGAATTTTGACTAAAAAATATGAACTTGGACTTTTTGATGACCCTTATCGTTTCATCAATGAAAAGAGAGAAAAAGAACAAGCCAATAATCCAGAACACAGAAAATTTGCAAGAGAAATTGGTGCAAAAAGTATTGTTTTGCTGAAAAATGAAAATCAATTATTACCACTTTCTCCTACCACTAAAAAAGTGGCCATTATTGGTCCATTTGCGAAAGCTACAGTAGAAAATCACGGCTTCTGGTCTATTGCTTTTCCGGATGATAGTCAAAGAATTGTAACTCAGTTTGACGGAATTAAAGCTCAATTGGATAAAAATTCAGAATTGTTTTATGCGAAAGGTTGTAACGCAAATGACAATGATAAATCTCTATTTGCAGAAGCGGTAGAAACTGCCAAGAAAGCTGACGTAGTGATTATGACTTTAGGCGAAGGTCACGCAATGAGTGGCGAAGCAAAAAGCCGAAGCAATATCCATTTTTCTGGAGTTCAAGAAGATTTATTAAAAGAAATTGCCAAAACAGGAAAACCAATTATTTTAATGATTAATGCGGGTCGTCCTTTGGTTTTTGATTGGGCTTCAGAAAACATTCCTACCATTGTTTACACTTGGTGGTTAGGTACAGAAGCAGGGAATTCTATTGCAGATGTACTTTTCGGGAAAATAAATCCTGGCGGTAAATTACCGATGACTTTTCCAAGAACTGAAGGTCAAATTCCTATTTATTACAATCATTACAATACAGGAAGACCTGCTAAAAATAATACAGACAGAAACTACGTTTCGGCGTATATTGACTTAGATAATGACCCGGCTTATCCATTCGGATTTGGCTTGAGTTATACTACATTTCAATATTCTGACGTAAACGTAAGTGCTACGAAACTGAAAGGTAATCAAACTTTGACGGCTTCAGTTACGCTTACCAATTCAGGAAATTATGACGGAGAAGAGGTGGTTCAGTTGTACATCAGAGATTTGGTAGGAAAAGTAGTTCGTCCTGTAAAAGAACTGAAAGGTTTTCAAAAAATATTCTTGAAAAAAGGAGAAAGTAAAACCGTTTCTTTTAACATTACACCAGAAGATTTAAAATTCTATGATGATGAACTCAATTTCGATTGGGAATCAGGAGAATTTGACATCATGATAGGCACCAATTCTGCTCAGGTACAAACCAAAAGAGTAAATTGGGAAAAATAACATCCTTAAAAAATTAACCTTATAAGAAATAAATCTTAAAGGAATTAAAATGAAAAAATCAATCAGCGTATTCTTATTATTGACCATTCAATTATTGATGGCAAATGTTTCTTTACCATATATTTTCTCAGATAATATGGTTTTGCAGAGAAATTCTAAAATTCCAGTTTGGGGTTTTGCATCACCTCATGAAAAAGTGTCGGTAAGTTTTAAAAATCAAACCAAATCCACTGTTGCTGACCAAAATGGCAATTGGAAAGTAGATTTAGACCAAGAAAAAGAAGGTGGTCCTTTTACATTGACAATTAAAGGAAATAATGAAATTATTTTCAAAAATGTTTTGGTAGGAGATGTTTGGTTATGTAGTGGACAAAGCAATATGGAGTGGGCGCTTTCGTCTTCTGAAGGTTATAAAGAGGAATTAAATCAAAAAGAGTTTCCGCTCATTAGACATATTAAAATTGAGAGAAAAATAAATTCTTTACCTCAAAACAACCTTGCGAAAACAGAATGGAATGTTGCGAATGCTTCCACTATAGGAGATTTTTCTGCAGTAGCCTATTTTTTTGCTAAAAAAATGTATCACGAGAGACAAGTTCCTATCGGAATTATAAATTCTTCTTGGGGCGGAACTGTAATCGAAGCTTGGATTCCTAAAAATGCATTCGAGCAATCGCCTTATTTCAAAGAAATGATTGCCAATATGCCACAAATAGACATAGAAAGTCTTCAACAAAAAAATTTCGAGGCTAAAACTGTTTTTTTTGAGAAAAAATTGAATGCTAAAATTGCAGATTTTAATCAAGAACAATTCTTGAGTGCAGCTTATAACGCTTCTGCTTTAAAAGATTTATATGTTCCAAAAGCTTGGGAACAACAAGGTTTCGAAGGTTTAGACGGAGTAGCTTGGGTTAGAAAAACCATTGTTCTCTCAGACGAAGACCTTACTGGAAATGCAGTGCTGTATTTAGGAAAAATTGATGACGAAGACCTTACTTATTTTAATGGAAAATTAGTGGGACAAATGAAACAATGGTCAGATGATAGAATTTATACCATTCCGAAAGAAATTTTAAAGAAAGGAGAGAATATTATTGCAGTAAAAGTTAATGACACTGGTGGTGGCGGTGGTTTGTGGAGTAATGATGATGAGGTGAAATTAGTCACCGCTCAAAAAAGTATTCCATTGGCGGGAAATTGGAAATTTGCTGTAGAAAAAATTTATGCAGCCATCAATCAAAATGAATTTCCTTCTTTGATTTACAATGCCATGATTCACCCGATTGAGGATTTCAAAATCTCGGGAATGCTCTGGTACCAAGGAGAATCAAATGCAGAGAGAGCATATGAATATAACCAAAGTTTCCCACTATTGATTAACAGTTGGAGACAGAAATTTGGAGAAAGCTTACCTTTTTATTTCGTTCAATTAGCCACTTTTAGCACTAAAGGCGACAGTAATGAAGGTTGCGATTGGTGTGAAGTACGAGATGCTCAACTGAATACTACCAAAATGAAAAACACTGGAATGGTAGTAACTACCGACGTTGGAAATCCGAATGATATTCACCCAAGAAATAAAAAAACAGTAGGTGAAAGATTGGCTAATTTAGCATTGAATAATGGTCTGAAAAGCCCAATTTATCAAAAATCAACGGTAAAAGGAAATAAAATTACCATCAGCTTTAATACGAAGGAAAAATTAGTTTCTAAAAATAATGAAATCTTAAAAGGTTTTGAAATTGCAGGAAATGACCAAAAATTCTATCCAGCAAAAGCAGAAATTAAGAAAAATAAAATTGTAGTTACATGCGAAAAGGTTAGTAATCCCGTTGCTGTAAGATATGGCTGGAAAGGAGATGATTCAGAAATTAATCTTTTCACCGAAAAAGGATTGCCTATAGCGCCATTTAGAACAGATTCTTTTAAACTTTCTACAGAAAACAAGAAATATCAGTTCGAGTTAAAATAATTTTCATCAAGAGTTAAATTATGAAAACAAAAAACATTTCTACCATTTTGTTTATACTTTTTGCATCGTTTTTATTCTCCCAAACCATTGATGTGATGAGTTTTAACATCAGATTGGCAAGTGTAGATGATGGGGAAAATCACTGGAACATCAGAAAAGATAAAGTAAAAGACATTATTTCTTATTACGAAGCAGATTTTGTAGGACTACAAGAAGCGCAGAAACCTCAGATTGATTATTTATTAGATAACAACTCTGCCTATGGTTTTTTAGGAAGACCGAGAACAGAGGAAGCGAATGCAGAATTTTCATGTATTTTTTATCTAAAAAGCAAATATAAAGTTCTGGAACAAAATACATTTTGGCTTTCAGAAAATCCTGAAAAATCAGGAAAATCTTGGGACGCAGCGTATCCTAGAATCGTTACGTATGCTCTTTTTGAAAACATAAAAACCAAAAAGAAAGTTTGGGTACTTAATACGCATTTTGATCATGTAGGTGTAACTGCGAGACAGAAGTCTGCAGAAATCATCCTAGAAAAAATTAAAACCTTGCAGAAGAAAAGAAATGTTCCTGTAGTTCTTACAGGTGATTTTAATTCTGTAGAAAATGATTCATGGATGAAAACGCTTTTTGAAAATTTACAAGAAGCCAGAAGCAATAGCGTTACAAAACCTTACGCCGATAAAGCAACTTGGAATGGTTTTAAATTCAATGAAAAACCTAGCGAACAAATAGATTTTATTTTTAGCTCAAAAAACAATACGAAAGTTTTAAAATATAGAACGATTACAGACTTTTATGACTATAAATATCCGTCTGATCATTTTCCTATAGTAGCAAAAATACAATTGAAATAATCTGAAAAAAATATAATTCAGCCTTCTCAAAACGAGAAGGCTTTTTTGTTTTAAAACATATTGAAATTCATTTTTTTAAATATAAATTAACAAGCTGCACCCCTTTTTATTATGAAAGTTATTCTAATCTTTTTATATAAAAAATTGATAATGCTATGAATTGCATAGGGGGGTATTTAAAAAAAATACAAATTATTTGTATTCCCTCTGTTTTTTTATTTTTCAATAATTGTAATGTGCTGACTTACACTTAATTAAAAATTAAAGAAGAAGATTGTGTTAGAAATTTGATTAGTTTTTTTTTCAGAAATCCAATTTTGTTAATCTAGGGTTAAAAAAATGTTAAAAATAGTTAAGCTAAAATAGGATAAATTCACCTTTTTTAACTAAAATGACCAGTTTCTAATCCCTATGAATAAAGGGAAAATTAAAATACTTTTAAGAATTTTTTTTTATTTCCAAAAAACGATTAACTTTTATGTCTCAAATTGAGATATAAACAAAAACTATATTGTATGAAAAGACAAATTGTTAGTTTAATCAGTCTCTCAATGGTTCTTTCAGCTGCTGTTTTACAGGGGCAAGAAAAAAGAGATTCTCTTAAAGAAAAAGCTATTGAAGAGGTTGTTTTGGTAAACGTAGGTTATGGTACGCAGAAAAAAAGCGTAGTAACAGGGGCTATTTCAAAAGTTACGTCCAAAGATTTTGAAAATGCACCTAATGGAGGAATTGGTCAGATGTTACAAGGACGTTCGGCAGGTGTTACAATTGCAATGAATTCTGGTGCGCCAGGGTCAAGCTCAACGATTAGAGTTCGTGGTGTTACAACGTATTCTAGTGGTAACATTGATCCCAACCAACCTCTTTGGGTAGTAGACGGTATTCCGATTCCTGATGCGGATATTGGTTCTATTAATCAGGCAGATATAGAATCTATTGAAGTACTAAAAGATGCTGCATCTGCTGCAATTTATGGTGTACAAGCTGCAAAAGGAGTTGTTTTGGTAACTACTAAAAGTGGGAAAAAAGGAAGAATAAGTGTTAACTACAATGGTTACACTAGTTATTCTTCCCCATCAAAAGTATTGAAACTTCTAAATGCAACTGAATATGCTGCACTTATGAATGAAAAAGTAATTGCGGGTGGTGGTAGTATTTTATTTACAGATTTGTCTAGTTTAGGAACTGGAACAGATTGGCAAAAGCTAGTATTTAATAATAATGCTTTTGGTATGAACCATGAACTCAGTTTGAGTGGAAAATCAGAAAAGTCAACTTTCTATTCTTCTTTTGGTATTCAACAACAAGATGGTATTGTAGCAACTGATATTTCAAAATATAATAAAATAACAGCTAGAGTTAATTCATCACATAAGTTTTTAAATGATATTTTTACTTTTGGTGAAAATGTATTCTATTCTCATGTGAAAAATGTAGGAATTGGTAATACCAATAACGAATTTGGAGGGGTTTTAGCAGATGCTATTATGATGGATCCTCTTACTCCTGTAATTGAATATGATCCAATAAAAGCCAATCAGTATCCATATACAACACCAAATATAATAAGAGACGCCAATGGTAATCCTTATGGAATTTCTGGAATGCAACAAACTGAGATTGTAAACCCAATGGCATACATTCAGACAAGATTAGGAAACTACGGTTGGTCTGATGTTTTGGTAGGAAATACTTATTTGCAAGCAGAACCAATTAAAGGTTTAAAAATCAAAACCACTCTAGGTGCGAAAAAAGCTTTTTGGGGTGATTATTCATTCACGCCTTTGTATTATTTAAGTACACAAACAAATAATATAAAAAGAAATAATTTGTACAGGTCTAACGGTCAAGGATTAGATTGGAATGTAGAAAATACATTAATGTATGATAAAGTTTTAGGTGAACATAGCTTTAGTTTATTATTAGGACAAGGTGCTTATGTAATAGGAGCTGGAAATTTTAGCAGTGCAACCTATTTCAATTTATCCTCAAATAATTGGTATGAAGTAAGCTTTAATGCCTTAGGTAACTCTACAGATCCATTAGATAGAACTGGAAATACATATAATTTTGATCCAATTAAAAGAACTTCTTTATTCGCAAGATTAAATTATAATTATAAAGAAAAATATCTGTTAACAGGGATTATAAGAAGAGACGGCTCTTCATTATTTGGACCAAATAAAAAATATGGTGATTTCCCTTCAATTTCATTGGGTTGGGTAGTTTCTAAGGAAGATTTCTGGCCTTCTAATGATTTTGTTAACACCTTTAAAGTTAGAGCTGGATATGGAGTAAACGGAAATGACGGTTCCTTAAAAGTAGGACAATATATTTCTTTAATGTCTGGTAATGGATATAATTACTATATAGGATATAATGCATCTGGTACACAAATTGGTACAGCTCCTGCTACAATCTCTAATCCAGATTTACATTGGGAGACTACTGCTCAAAGCAATATTGGTTTTGATGCTAAATTATTTAATAATTTCAACCTTACCGCTGAATATTATAAAAAAGAAACCAAGGATATCTTAATGCAAGTGCCAATTCCAGGTTATGTAGGTGTTACTGATCAACCTTGGTCTAATGTAGGTGATATGACAAACCAAGGTTTCGAAGTAGAATTATCTTATAAGAAAACATTTGGTGATGTGAATTTCAATGCAAGTGGTAACTTCGCAACTCTTAAAAATGAAGTTACTAATCTTAACGGAATTCCTTATATTCCGCAAGGAAGCTTTCAATCAATGGTCCCTAATTATCCTGCCATGTTAAAAGAAGGATATTCTTATGGAAGTTTCTTTGGATATCAGACAGCAGGTATTTTCCAAAATTGGGCAGAAGTAAACGCATATAAAAGTTCTGCAGGTGCACTAATACAGCCAAATGCTCAACCTGGTGATTTCCGTTGGGTAGATGTAAATGGAGATGGAGCTATAGATTCTAATGACAGAACTTATTTAGGAAACTCTTTGCCAAAAGTTACTTACGGTCTATCACTTAATTTTGACTACAAAGGATTTGATTTAAGTGCCATGTTACAAGGTGTAGCTGGAAACAAAATTTTCCAAGGCTTAAGAAGACTAGATGTAAGTAGAGCTAACTACCAAACAGTTGCTTTAACTAGATGGACAGGCGAAGGTACTTCTAATGATTTCCCAAGACTTACAACTGATGATGCAAATGGTAACTTTACTAATATGTCTGATTTTTATCTTCAAGATGGAGACTATCTTCGTTTGAAAGTATTATCATTAGGTTATTCTCTTCCGAAATCTATAGTTCAAAGTATTCATGCAGAGAAAGTAAGAATATATGTTACAGGTAATAATTTAGTTACATTTACTAATTACACAGGATACGATCCAGAAATTGGAGGAAGTGTTTTTGGAATAGATAAAGGTTATTATCCACAACCGAGAACGTTTTTATTTGGTTTAAACTTACAATTCTAAAAAATGAGAAATAAAATAAATTTAAGAAATTTAGCTATTGCTGGTTTTTTTGCCTGCGCATTAGCTTCTTGTTCAAGAGACTTTTTGGAAGTTCCTAAGGAAGGTTCTATTACAGAAGAAAGTTATTATAAAGACGAGAGCCAAGTTTTTACAGGTTTAGTAGCAACATATGATGCTTTGAGAAAAAATTCAGGTGGTTTTGAAAATATGATTACCATGATGAATGCTGGTTCGGATGACCAATACGCTGGAGGCGGAGGTGAGTCCGATGGAGCGGGGATACAAAGTTTTTCCAACTTTTCAATAAATCAATTTACAATTCCTGAAAGTTTTTGGAGTGATCATTACCAAGGGATTTTTAGAGCAAACATTTTATTACAAAAAATATCAAAAGTTCAAATGGATGCTTCTAAAAAAGCAAGATTTATAGCTGAAGCAAAAACATTGAGAGCTTTGTATTATTTTAATTTAGTGAGAATGTTTAAAAACATTCCGCTAATATTGGAGCCTGTTAGTCCTACAAATATGTACAGTATTACTCAAGCAAAACCAGCTGATATTTATGCTCAGATGGAAAAAGATTTGCTTGCTGCAATTAATGATTTACCAGCTACAGTTACTACAGATGAATATGGTAGATTAACTAAAGGAGCTGCACAAGCACTTTTAGGAAAAGTTTATTTATATGATGGTAAAAAGGCAGAGGCAGCTACTCAGTTAGCAGCAGTAAATGGTACACCTGGAGGAACAAGCCAATACGGATATAAACTGTTAACTAATTTCTCAGATTTATGGGTTACAAATAATAAATTTAACTCAGAATCAATTATTGAAGTTTCCCACACTAACAAAAGTCAAGCTGGATGGGGAAATTGGGGAAGTGGTACTGATGAAGGAAATTCTGTTTGTGTAATGGTAGGTCCTAGAGGATATGTGAAAAATAATGCTTCAGCACCAGATCTTCCTGCTGGTTGGAGTTTTAATGTTTGGACTCAAAATTTTTATGATTTCATGAAAACAGACCCAAGATTTTCAGAAACTGTTTTTGATCTAAAAGCTCTAAAAGCAGCAGGTGCAGCAGACTATGTACCAGGCTATAAAGATACAGGTTACTTTATGAAAAAATTCTTACCTACATCGGCAGATGTTAGCCCGCTAGGTGGAGATTCTGTTTTAAATTATCAAAAAAATAGTTACATCATAAGACTAGCAGATACTTATCTTCTTGAAGCGGAAGCTTTAGGCGGAACAGGAGCAAGAGCACAAGCACTTTTGGACGCTGTGAGATTCAGAGCCGGTTTGTCATCTGTGCCAGTTTCTATGCAAACGATTAAAGATGAAAGAAGAAGAGAATTGGCAGGAGAAGGTCATAGATTCTTTGACTTAGTAAGATGGGGAGATGCAGCTTCAGTTTTAGCATCAAGAGGTTTTAAAGCAAACAAAAATGAAGTATTCCCAATTCCAAACAATGAACTTAATGGGACAAAACTTGTACAAAACCCAGGTTATTAAAATTAAAATTATGAGAAATTTTAAAATATTTTTTGGTTCACTATTTCTAATGCTTTTTATGGTAAGCTGTGATATAGAAGGAATCAACAATGATACCCCTGATTTATCTTCAATCAGTGCAGATAATCTTAATAAGGTCATCGATATTAGTAAAGATAACACAGGGAGAGTAAAAATCACCCCAATTGGTGAAGGTGTTGCAAAATTCTTAGTAGAATTTGGTCATGGAACAGGTGTAGCAGCTTCGGCAGTAGTTTTACCAGGAAGTAGTATTACGCATGTATATCCAGAAGGTACTTATACCGTAAGTATCACTACTTATGATATGGCAGGTAATCAAACTAAAAAAACTTATCCGTTTACCATTACTTATGTAGCGCCAACAGATGTAGTTCTAAATTCTAACTTAGCAGCATATACTCTTAATTTAGGAGCTAAAGCAAAATATGCAGCAGGAGGTTTCTTAGTATATTTCGGAGATGTTGCAAATGAAGTGGGAACCAAAGTACAAGGTACTTTAAATAGTGCTACAGGAGAATATTCTTTTGCAGATTTATCACATACATATGCAAAAGGTGGTGATTATACCATCAAAGTGGTTGCTTTAAGTGGAGGTGCCGCCTTTACTACTAGCACTACTACCATTACCATCTTTGATCCATATACATTACCTATTACTTACGAAACTCCAGGTCAAAACTATACTATAGGTGGAACATTTGGTGGAGTAAATGTAGGCGTGGTAAATAATCCTTTCCCAGGAGGAATTAATACTTCTACTAAAGTTTGGCAATATACCAAAACTGTAGGAGCTGCTTCTTGGAGTGGCACATGGACACCTATGTCATCACCTAACTCAGTGCCAATTAATATTGACAACGGAGGTAAAATTAAAGTGATGGTTTATTCTACAGAAGTAGGTAAAAAAGTAAATGTAGAATTAGAGCAAGCTACTACAGGAATTTCTAATCAAGTTCTTAAAGCAGCTACTACAGTTGCAAATCAGTGGGAGGAATTAACTTTTGATTTCGGTGCACTAGGAACAATTCCTGCAGGAACAGAGTTTAAACAATTAGTGTTTAGATATAATGATTCTGCTGATGGTGTAGGAGAAGTAATCTATATAGATAACGTAAGACAAACAAATTAATATAAATCATGAATAAGAAAATTTCAATTATATTAGGGTTATTTTTCGTTTTTGCAGCAATTTTTACCGCTTGTAAAGAAGAAGAATATACAATGGGAGACTTAACCAAGCCTAGTAACTTGGTTATTACCACTACCTTAGCTGGTCAGAATACCGCAAATCCATACGGAGATGGTTCTGGTGTAGTAAATATTGTAGCTAAAGCAAATAATGCTCTAGCTTATAAGATAGGATATTCAGTAATTTCTAAATTAGATAATAATCTAGACCTTATTCCAGTTCCTAATACTCCTGAAGGTTTGAAAGTAGTAAAAAAATTCAGTGAGAATGGAGAAGTGGCTTATAGAATTACTGTTATTGCTTATGGTAAAGGTGGAACATCTACTGTAGCAACTAAAGATATTACAGTAAAATATGTATATGAAGCAGACCCTATTTTGGTAACAAATCTTACAGGAAACACTTCTAAAACGTGGAAAGTAGACCAAAGTGTAGCAGGGCATTTTGGTGTAGGACCTTGGTCTCCTACTTCTTTAACCCCAGAATGGTGGTCAGCAGGTGTAAACGAAAAAGTAGCTTGTTGTAACTGTTTCTACACTGCTAGATTTACATTTAAACAAATAGATAAGTTTAATTTCTCTTTACAACTTTCTACTCCAGATGGAGCTTTTACTAAAACAGGTAGCTTAGCATCTGTAACAGGAATTCCAGCTTCAGGTGACGAAGGTTGTTATGGTTACGGAGGTGGTGCGTCTGTATTTAAATTTATGGACTCAACTTCGGGAATCGTAGGAACTGCAGAAAATCCTACTACTGGAACAAGCATCGTTCTAGAGGGCAATAATACTTATATTGGTTACGGATCTTTGAAAAAAGAATACGAAATCATGCAGATTACTCCAGACTATATGTACCTAAGAGTACAAGGAACCGAAACTGGAAATGCTTGGTACATCAAGTTAATTCCAGCTTTATAAAACAATTAGTTTCTTTCAAAAATCACAGAGTTTAATTACTCTGTGATTTTTAACAATTGAATATCTATGAAAAATTATAAATTTTTACTCATAATTTCCATTTTTTCATTTCTTTTTTTTAGTTGTGGTGGCAGCAGTTCAGGCTCATCAGACCCGGTTGTAACTACGCCTACCAATTTAGTAATCAATAAAGTAGTTGTTGGTTCTTCTGCTACTATGCCAAATGGTGATGGAACAGGTGTGGTAAATTTTACCGCTTCTGCAAACAATGCCAAAGAATATAAAATGTCAGTAGATGGAGAAGTCCTTACCTCTACCACAGGTAACTTCACCTATACATTTAAGCAATCTGGGACTAATGAACATACCGTTTATGTTTCGGCATATAATGGAGATAAATTTGTTTCTGGTAGCACAAAAGTAACAGTGTATGTAATTCCAAAAGCAGTTTTTTTTGATGAATTTAATGTAGATGGAGCGCCAGATTCTTCTAAATGGGGCTATGATTTAGGAAACAATAATGGTTGGGGAAATAACGAAGCACAATATTATACCAATAGAACTCAAAATGCCGTAGTAAGTAACGGAACTCTTAAGATTAATTTAATCAAAGAGGCATACCAAGGATATAATTATACCTCAGCAAGACTACTTTCTAAAGGTAAATATTCTATGAAATACGGAAAAGTAGAAATTAGAGCTAAAATTCCATCTGGTGGCGGAACTTGGCCTGCACTTTGGATGTTAGGAGATAATATCGATTCTGTAGGTTGGCCAGCTTGCGGAGAAATAGACATCATGGAACATGTAGGAAACCAATTAAATAGAATTTTTGGAACCCTTCATTATCCTGGTCGTTCTGGTGGAAATGCAGATGGTGCAAGTGTTATGATTCCAAATGCAACTACAGAATTCCACATTTACAGTATGGAATGGAATGCGAGTACCATAAAAATTTATGTAGATAATCAATTGTTCTTTACTTATAATAATAATCCTAATTCACCATTTAATCAGAATTTCTTCTTCATTATGAATGTAGCAATGGGAGGTAATTTTGGGGGAACCATAGATCCGAATGTGACTAACGCAACTATGGAAGTAGATTACATTAGAGTATATCAATAAAAATTTAAATTCATGTTTTTAAAAAAATCATATCTATTCATATGGGCGATTGCCAGTATGAGTACAATGGCGTATTGCTCTAGAAGTACTTCTTCACCTACGCCAGAACCGCCCAAACCCACTCCTACTAATGATGTAGAAGTGTGGCTTACAAAAGGTGATCAATCTGTAAAACTTCAGAAACAAAATACTATTCTTGGTTTTACTGCTAACTCGAATTCTTATCAAAATATTCAGATAGACGAAAGCCAAACTTATCAAACAGTTGACGGATTTGGTTATACTTTAACAGGAGGTAGTGTAGAAGTTATTAATAGTCTTACTGCTGCTAGAAAACAAGAACTCTTACAAGAACTCTTTGGCAGTAACGCTAATTCTATTTCTATAAGTTATCTTAGATTAAGTATAGGTGCTTCTGATCTTAATAGCAGTGTATTTTCTTACAATGATCTTCCTGCAGGAGAAACAGATCCTACGCTATCAAAATTCAGTTTAGAAAAAGACCGTCCCCTAATTGATTTATTAAAACAAATACTTGCCATAAATCCTAATATTAAAATTATGGCAACTCCTTGGTCTGCTCCACTTTGGATGAAAGATAACGGAAGTTCTGTAGGAGGAAGTCTAAAAGAAGAATATTTCGGTGTGTATGCACAATATTTTGTGAAATACATCACCGCTATGAAAAATGAAGGCATTACCATAGATGCCATCACACCACAGAACGAACCTTTACATGGTGGTAATAATCCTAGTATGGTAATGACTGCTGAAAAGCAAGCAGAATTTATAAAAAAACATCTAGGTCCAGCTTTTAAAGCTGCTAATATTTCTACTAAAATTGTAGCTTATGACCATAATTGTGATAGACCAGACTATCCAATTGCTGTTTTGTCAGATAAAGAAGCAAATCCGTTTATTGATGGTTCTGCATTTCACCTTTATGGAGGTTATATTACAGCTCTAGGAGATATCAAAGCAACTTTCCCTACAAAAAATGTATATTTTACAGAACAATGGACTTCTTCTACTGGTGATTTTGGAGGTGATTTAAAATGGCACCTGAAAAATGTGGTTATAGGTTCCATGAGAAACTGGAGCAAAATTGCTTTAGAATGGAATTTAGCCAATAATTCTCAGTTTAAACCTCATACTGAAGGTGGTTGTACCATGTGTAAAGGTGCAATTACCATAAACTCTTCTGAAAACTTTGAGAGAAACGTAGGCTATTACATCATTGCTCATGCTTCTAAGTTTGTTCCACAGAATTCTGTAAGAATTGCAAGCTCTCAATCAGGGAATCTTAATAACGTAGCTTTCAAAAGAGCCGATGGTAAAATTGTTTTGATTGTAGAAAATGATGGAGGCGCACCAGAAACATTCAATATTAAAATTAATGGAAAAGTTGCCACTACATCTTTAGATGCGGGAGCAGTAGCTACCTATATTTTCTAATTTTTTTAAAAATAAAAAAATGAAAAGGAATGCAGTGATTATCATGTCTGTCTTGGCATTTAGTGTAGGTTTTGCACAGCAAAAGAAAACACTTAAAGACGTTTCCATATATACTACTGCCAAAAACCAAACCGAAAAGTTTGTACCCAGCAAAGGCAGTTTTCATAATTTCCCTCAACCGAAGGAAACAGATATTTGTGTTTTTGTAGATCCAGATTTTAAGTACCAAAAAATCACAGGAATTGGTGGAGCCATTACAGATGCTTCTGCAGAAACCTTTTATAAATTGCCCCAAGACAAGCAAAAAGAATTTTTAGAAGCCTATTTTGGCAAAAATGGCTTACAGTATAACTTGATTAGAACCAGCATGAATTCTAGTGATTTCAGCAGCGGAAGTTATACCTATGTAGAAGAAAATGACAAGGCGCTCAAAACCTTCAATATCCAACATGATGAGCAATATAAAATCCCGATGATTAAGGAGGCTCAAAAAATGATTGGCAAAAATTTCAAATTTTATTTCAGTCCGTGGTCTCCACCAGCTTGGATGAAAGATAACAATAATATGTTGAGAGGCGGTAAACTTAAAAAAGAATACTATCAACCTTGGGCAAATTATTACATTAAATTCATCAAAGAATACGAGAAAAGAGGAATTCAAGTTTGGGGACTTTCTGTACAAAACGAACCTATGGCTACTCAGACTTGGGAATCTTGTATCTATACCGCCGAAGAAGAAGCAGAATTTTTAGGAAAATATCTAGGACCTACCCTTTGGAAAAACGGCTACAAAAATAAAGAAGTCATCATTTGGGACCATAATAGAGATTTATTATACCAAAGAGCTACCACTACATTAAGTGATCCTTTGGCGAATAAATACGCTACAGGAATAGGTTTCCACTGGTACGAAACATGGACAAAATCTCAACCGCTTTTCGAAAATGTAGAAGAAACCGCAAAAGCCTTTCCTAATAAGTTTCTCATTTTCACAGAAGGTTGTGTAGAAAAATTTAAATTCGAGGAAATCTACGATTGGAGGTTGGGCGAAATTTATGGTAAAAACATGATTAATGATTTTAACAACGGAATTTCTGCTTGGACGGATTGGAACATTCTCTTAGATGAAAAAGGAGGCCCAAATCATGTAGGCAATTTCTGTTTCGCACCGATTATCGCAGACACCAGAACCGGAGAATTACACTACACCGCAGAATATTATTACATAGGACATATTTCTAAATATGTACAAAACAACGCAAGAAGACTAGGAACCGTTACCAATAGAGATTTTCTGATTTCTACTTCATTTATGAATCCGAACGGACAAATGGTGGTAGTAGTAATGAATTCTTCTGACCAAGAAACCCAATACAATCTTTGGATAGAAGGTCAGTCTGTCAGCGTAAAATCACCCGCAAATTCTATACAAACTATAGTTATTTGATTCGTTTTTCAGACGAAGGCGCATCCTAGGATGCGCCTTTTTTATTTATTTTGTATTTTTATTGGCTCAAAATATTTTCAGATGAAGAAAGAAGAAGTTTCTCAGTTCTATGACCAGTTCTCCGAAAGACAAATAAAAATAGGAGTTAATGAAAGATTGATTTTTTTGTTTAAACAACTTAAAAAATTAGGACTTACTAAAAAATCTAAAATTTTAGAACTGGGTTGTGGAGTGGGAGCTTTTACCTATTTACTTTCTAAAAAAGTAGAAAAAGGTTATATAGAAGCAGTAGATTTAAGCGAAAAAAGTATAGAAAACGCAAAGAAAAATATCCAAAAAAATAACGTTCAACTTTTTGTAGGAGACGTGGTGCATTATCAGCCCCAAGAATCTGATTTTGATTTCATCACACTGTTAGATGTTATAGAGCATATTCCTGTAGAAGAGCATTTTAATTTGTTTAAAAACATCAGCACTTATATTTCAGAAAAATCTCTTTTACTCATCAATATTCCAAATCCAGAATACATTAAATATCTTCATCAGCATCAGCCAGAATCACTACAAGTGATAGACCAACCCATCGAATTGCCAACATTAGCAGAAAACCTAGATAAAAATAATCTAGAGATGGTTTTCTTTCAGAAATATGGAATTTGGGAGCAAGAAGATTATCATCTTTTTGTAGTGAGAAAAAAAAGAGAATTTAAACTTCGTCATCTTGCTGATGAAAGAACATTAACCCAGAAAATAACTAAAAAACTACGTCAGAAATTAGACTTCATAAAATTTTCTTAACAATCAGGATTACTCATCCACAAATTCAATTTTTTTAGAAATTAAACACTATTTTTGGAGTTTCAATTATAGAAATGTCAGATATTATTCAACTTTTACCAGATCATGTTGCCAATCAGATTGCTGCAGGAGAAGTAGTGCAGAGACCTGCTTCTATTGTTAAGGAATTGCTAGAAAACGCCATAGATGCTGGTGCTACTAAAATAGAATTGATTGTAGAAGAAGCGGGCAGAAATCTCATAAAAGTAGCAGATAACGGAAGCGGAATGTCTGAAACCGATGCGAGAATGGCGTTCGAAAGACACGCTACTTCTAAAATTAGAACTACAGAAGATATTTTTCATATCGCTACCAAAGGTTTTCGTGGTGAAGCTTTGGCTTCTATTGCTGCGGTAGCTCAGGTAGAACTCAAAACCAAAAAACAAGATGCAGAAATAGGAACTGTTATCTACATAGAAGGTGGTGAACTACAATTTCAGGAACCTGCACAAACTACGGAAGGCGCTGTTTTTTCGGTGAAAAATTTGTTTTTTAATGTTCCAGCGCGTAGAAAATTTCTGAAATCCAACAATATAGAATTCAGACATATTATAGATGAATTCCAAAGAGTAGCTTTGGCTCACGAAAATTTAGAATTTTCGCTCTATCATAATGATGAGGTCATTTTTAACCTCAGAAAAGGGAGCCAAATGCAGAGAATTGTAGATATTTTCGGTAGAAAATTGCATCCACTTTTGGTTCCTATCAAAGAAGATTTAGGTTGGGTAAAACTCAATGGTTTTGTAGGAAAACCAGAAGCAGCAAAAAAATCTAGAGGCGAACAGTTTTTCTTTGTCAATGGAAGATATTTTAGAAGTCCGTACTTAAATAGAGCGGTTCAGGAAGCTTTTGAAGGACTGTTGCAAAGCAATTACAGCCCGAGTTTTTTCTTGTATTTGGAACTTGACCCAGAAAAAATAGATGTCAACATACATCCGCAAAAAACAGAGGTGAAATTCGAAGATGAGAACCTCATTTTTGCATTGATTCGTTCTACGATTAAAAAATCTTTGGGAATTTATAATGTAGCGCCAAGTCTAGATTTTGAGCGAAATGAACAAATGGATTCATTTTTTCCACCAAAAGTAGATGCTGCGAAAAGTTACCACGCTCCTGGAATTCATATCGATAGAAATTTTAATCCGTTTAAAGACCAAATTCCTTCTAAAATCAATGATACAGCCATGGTAAATCTTACCGAAATGTATCAACAAGAATCATCAGCTTTGCCATCTAAAATTAACCTTTTTGATGAAGAAGACGAGGATTTAGAAGAAGATTTACTCAGATTACCAAATGGATATTGGCTTTTTAATAAAGACCACAGAACGTTGATGCTCGATTTGGGAAGAATTCACCAAATTGTCTTAGCCGAAAACCGTAAAAATGTTTCTAAAAGTAAGAAAAGCCAAAGTTTGCTGTTTTCTTTAGAATATCATTTAAATGAAATTGAGAAAAATAAATTTCGTTCGATTAAAAAATACTTGCCAGATTTAGGATTTGACATTGTTTTGGCACAAGATAATGTGCTGAGAATAAATGCAGTGCCTGAAGATGTGAAAGAATCTCAAGTAATCAAATTTTTAGAAAATCTCTTCGAAATTTTAGAATATAAAACCGAAGAAGAATTTTTAGAAAATTATAACAATCAGTGGATTAGAACCAATGCGAAATCTAAGTTTGATTTTCTGTATAAAGCTGAAGTGGAACAAATTTTGAAGGATTTTATTAAGTTAGGTTTCCCAGAGTTTACGCCAAACGGAAACAGAACCTTTGTAGAAGTACCTACAGAAGAATTGAAAAATAAATTTTAACACACCAAAACAATATGTTTCAAAATATAACACCCATCACCAAAAATATTATCATACTGAATGTTATAGTATATATATTAGCCAACTTTGTTTTTTCTGTAGATTTTATGTACAGTAACTTTTCAGCGTTTTTTCCAACGTCTCCTTTGTTCAAATCTTGGCAAATAATCACTCATATGTTTATGCACGCAGCGTTTCAGGGAGGAGGAATTATGCATATTGCATTTAACATGCTTACATTAGCAAGTTTTGGACCTGTACTAGAAAGGTTTTTGGGAGATAAAAAATTTGTTATTTTATATTTTCTTTCTGGGCTTGGTGCGTTTGTTTTGTTTAATCTTTGGGAATTATTTCACATGTATCAAATTGCACAGCCTATGATTGCGGAAGGATATTCTTTTTTGGATATTTTAACGGGTAATTTTGGAGAAGTTCCTAGAAATTTACAAGAAAGTGCTGTAGGTGTTATAGATATTCTTAGAACACCAATGGTAGGAGCTTCAGGTGCAATTTTTGGAGTAATAGCAGCTTTTGCTATTTTATATCCTAACGCAGAAATGTTCATTATGTTTATTCCTTTTCCTATAAAGGCTAAAGTTTTATTTCCGATAGCTATTGTGGTTTCTTTAGTCTTAGGAATTAGTGGTAGTGGAGGCAATATTGCCCATTTCGCTCACATTGGTGGCGCTTTAGTTGGTTATATTTTAGTGAAAGTTTGGGGTAGAAACAGATATAGAATTAATTAATCAGTGGGAATTTTCAGAAGTATTTTTACCGTTGCTCATGTAGTAATTGTATTGCTTTTAGGAGCAACCATGCTTAATGCTTATATCCCTCCAAAAGTATTTCCTTTACTCAATTTATTATCGTTGGCATTTCCATTTTTAATGATTGCCAATCTGTTACTCTGTGTTTTTTGGATTTTTTCTTGGCGAAAAAGAGCCTTTGTTTTTTTGCTGATTTCCACATTGTTTTTAACACCTGTTAGAAGATGGATTAATTATTCTGAACCAAAAAGTGAGGAAAATTCTATTAAAGTAATCAGTTATAATGCGAGAATTGTAGGCTGGGAAACAATAAATCCAACTTCTGATTTCATTGATGAACAAAATGCAGATGTAATTTTGATGCAAGAATGTGGTGACCGAAAAATTGTAAAGCCAAAATCCTCTAAATATGCCATTATTGATGATTATAAAATCATGACCATCTATACCAAACATCCTATTATAGAAAAAGGCCTGATTTTAGAAAATAGAATGGCGGGAAATGCTGATTACGCGGATATTGATATTAACGGAAAGAGAATTAGATTTATAAACATTTATTTAGAACCGTATAAATTACATGAAGATTTGCAAGAAACGCCTGAAAATATAGATAACACAGAGAAAAAAGCGAAAACCATTGTTGGGAAAATGTTACCCATATTTAAAAAACATCAAGAACAGGTAGAGAAAATTGCAGCTTTTATTAAGAAATCTCCTTATCCTGTTATTTTAGCGGGTGATTTCAATGCAGTTCCTAATTCTTATGAATATTATAAACTTTCAGAAGGTTTACAAGATGCGTTTTTAGAATCTGGAAAAGGCAGTGGAACCAGTTTCCATGATTATATTTTCCCTTTGAGAATTGATTATATTTTTGCATCAAAAGAATTTGAATCCAATTCCTTTAAAGTAAAAAGAAATTTGGGATTAACTTCTGACCATTATCCCGTTTTTGCAGAATTTAGTTTTAAAAATTAAAAATGAAGAAATTAGCCTTTTTATTAACCAGTTTTATGTTACTTTCTTGTTGGAAAAACAATAAAGAAGAAGAGCAATTTTATGCAGAAGACAATTCTCCTATTGATACCACTTTGGTAGATTCTGTAGTAGGACAAACTTCTTTTTCGGCGGTGAATTCTGCTATTGAAGATGCTAAAAAAGCGCCTGTTTTAAAACAAGACACCACTAGAACTCCCGAACAGAAATTGGCAGAAGAAAAGAAAAAAATAGAACAAAAAAAGAAATCAGAACTAGAGAAAAAATTAGCGGAGCAAAACGCTGCTAAAAATGCAGAAAAAGAAAAAGTTCAGCAAGAAAAAAAAGTAAATGAATTAGTTACTCCTGAAAAAGAATAATTATTCTCTAAAATTTTTAGTTCTTTAAAAAAACAAAAAGTCTCAATTTCATGAGACTTTTTTTGATGTGATGTGAAAATTAACCCTAAAATTTATTTTAGATATATGATTTTGTTGAAGGTGTTTTCGCCTTTTTCTACACTGATTACATACGCATCAGCATTTTCTGGGTTTAAGTCAAATTGTACAACCAATTCGCCATTATTTGGAGTTAAAGTCTGGTTATAATAAACCGTATTCGTGAAATCTTCAACAGAAACTGTTACTCCATCAGTTAGTTTAGGCATCACTAATTTTACATGATTGCCTTCAATAGTGTATTCTGGTTTGAAAATTTCAGAAACTGGTGTCTTCTCAATTGAAGCATTAGTTTCGTCAATAGTAATTTTATATTTTTCGATTTTAGAATCAGATTCCGCGACTAAATAATAAGTTCCAGCAGGAAAGTTTTTCAAGTCATACGTTCTAGAAACCTCATCGTGTTTTCTTACTTTTTCAGCAAAAAGTTCTCCTTGCTTGTCATTATAAACATATAGTGCTACATTCTTAGCATTCGTCATCTGAAAACTTAGTTTTTTAGCATTGATGTTGTCAATAGAGATAGAGAAATCTTTGTCATTGGCCATTACATTTGCCGAAATAAATAGAAATCCTATAAGGAAGCTGAATTTTAATAAATTTTTCATAATTATAATTGTTATTGTGTTAGTCAATTAAGTACACTGCAAATCTAGACTTGAAATTTGGGTTATTTTACAAGATAATTTTCTTATATGTGTTCTATTTTAACATTAATATAAAATTAACATTAACTTAAAGATAAAATAGTATATTTGTGTATCGAAATAGAACAAAATGAAGCAGACAAGTCCTACATATGAAGCAGTTAACCCCAATATTGGAAGTAGTTTTTCTTGTTTCAAATTCCTTCAAAATGAAAATCTAAAATCTAATTTTTGGCACTATCACCCAGAAATAGAATTAGTTTTTGTAGGTGGAGGTTCTGGGAAAAGACAAATTGGAAGCACCATTTCTTATTTTACTAAAGGAGATTTGGTTTTAATAGGCAGTAATTTGCCGCATTGTGGTTTAACCAATGAAAATACCAGAAATGATTACGAAATCGTAGTTCAGTTTTTGCCAGATTTTTTAGGAGCTCACATTTGGAAAACTCCTGAAATGAAGAAGATTACGAATTTATTAGATGCTTCAAAAGGTGGAATTGTCTTTGGTGAATCGGTTAAAAAATCTTTGGAAAGTAAAATTTTAGAAATGTATGAGGCAACTTCACTGGACAAGTTGATTAAATTTTTAGAGATTTTAAATGTTCTTGCCAATACCGAAGATTTCAAAATTCTAAATGCTGGAAATTTCTATATTCAAACTCAAGTGGAAGATAATGAGAGAATTAACCTCATTTTCAATCATGTGAAAAATAAATTCAAAGAGCAAATTACTTTAGAAGAAGTGGCAAATCTCGCAAATATGACGGAGCCTTCTTTTTGCAGATATTTTAAAAAAATTACCAATAAAACGTTTACACAATTCGTGAATGAATATCGTATCATTCACTCAATGAAATTGTTAGCAGAGAAACCATTGAGTATTAACGAGATATGTTACGAAAGCGGATTCAATAACTTCAGTTATTTCAATAAAACTTTTAAAGAATATACGCAGAAAAGTCCTTCTCAATATCGAAAAGAGTTTAAAAATATTATTGAATAAAACTTTTAGAAGCAATAAAAAACTCCCGAAAATCATTTTCGGGAGTTTGTATTTTTATGAAATTAAATTTGAAATTATTTAAAATTTACATGAGCATTCTTTGAGCCTTTTTCACGCCTTCTACTAAAACATCTACTTCTTCTAAGGTGTTATACACCGCAAAACTCGCTCTCACCGTTCCAGCAATCTTGAAAAAATCCATAATTGGTTGAGTACAGTGATGCCCCGTTCTTACAGCAATTCCCAGTTTATCCAGAATCATTCCTACATCAGAAGCAATTCCTATTCCTTCTAAATTAAAAGAAACTACACTGGTTCTATTCGCTTTTTCGCCATAAATTTTGAGACCATCTATTTCTAGAAGTCTTTTTTGAGCATAATTTAGCAGTTCATTTTCATGATTTCTGATATTTTCTACACCTACTTTTTTCATGAAATCTATGGCTGCTCCTATTGCAATATTTCCGCCAACATTTGGTGTTCCCGCTTCGAATTTAAAGGGAAGTGCAGCATAAGTGGTTTTCTCAAAACTACAAGTAGCAATCATCTCACCACCACCATGAAAAGGCGCTAATTTTTCTAAAATTTCTTCCTTTCCGTACAGAATACCAACTCCCATTGGTGCGTACATTTTGTGACCAGAAAATGCAAAAAAGTCGCAGTCTAATTTCTGAACATCAATCTCGAAATGTGGAACAGATTGCGCTCCGTCAATCATCATTAAAGCAGAAGAATTTTTTCTCACTTTTGCGATGATTTCTTCAATAGGATTAATGATTCCTAATGCATTAGAAACATGATTTACCGATACAATTTTGGTTTTTTCTGAAAGGTTTTTGTCTAAAAAATCGAGTTGAAGAATTCCGTTTTCGTCCATCGGAATTACTTTCAATTTTGCGCCAGTTCTTTCGCAAAGCATTTGCCAAGGAACAATATTGGAGTGATGTTCTAAATAACCGATGATGATTTCGTCATCTTTTTTTAAGAAATTAGAATTTCCCAAAGCATAAGCAACCAAGTTGATGCTTTCGGTGGTTCCTCTGGTGAAAATCACCTCATAATCATGCTTTGCATTAATGAAATGTTGTACTTTTTTTCTGGAATTTTCCATTTCTTCCGTTGCCAATTGAGACAAAGTGTGAATTCCTCTGTGTACATTGGCATTAATTTCTTTGTAATATCTTTTCCAAGTTTCAAGTACAGAAACTGGCTTTTGAGAAGAAGCTGCATTGTCTAAATAAACCAATGGTTTACCATTAACTTGCTGCTGAAGAATAGGAAACTGATTGCGTATGTTTTGTAAATTGAACATTGTAAATTTTCTTTAAACCGCAAAAACAACAAATTTTTTATTTTTAAGTTTTTACAAAAGAAGAAAAAGCGAGTTGAATTTCACTTTTTTTACTTTTGAATTGCTTGTTTTCAATATTTTCTTTTGTCTCTTTTGTGGTAAATCATTTAAGTAAAAAATAAAACCACTCTAAAACTTGTTTAGAATGGTTCAAAATTACGGAATTAATTATTAAAAATTCTAATAATTTCTTCTATTGCTTTAATTGGCAAACGTTTTCACAGCATTTTCGGCTAAAAACGCAGCTTGTACAGAACGGCCTTTATCGTCTTTGGCTTCATTGTTAAACTTGCCAGTTCTCACCACGACCATATTTTTTTCAGGAATTACGATGATTAATTGGCTGGTAAATCCCCAGAAATGATAATATTTATAAGGAGCGTCATTATTAATCCAAATTCCCAAGCCATAGATTCCATTAGAGTGTTGAGTTGGCGTAATCATTTTTTGAATGTAGGTAGAATCAATCAGTTGTTTTCCGTTCCAATTTCCTTTTTGGAGCATCAGTTGTCCTAATTTTGCATAATCACGAGGAATAGCATTGATACAACAGAACGTTTTTTCCATTTTATTGTCTTCATCCACATTCCAGTAAGCGTCTGATTCCATTCCTAGAGGTTTCCAAAGTTTTTGAGAAGCATACGCAGAAAGCGGAATATTTACTGCCTTTCTAATCGCAAATCCCAATAATTGTGTAGCACCAGATTGATATTCGAATCTGCTTCCAGGTTTTGCCTCAAATTGAGGAGATTTCAAGAGTGCTTCTGCCATGTTTTTACCGTAATAAATTCTAGGATTTTGTAAAAACGGATTTCTGTAATCTTCATCCCAATAATAGCCAGCTTCCATTGCGGCTAAATCTCTTAAGGTTAACTCGTTACCGTGTTCTACTTCGTTAAAATTAGGATAAAAATCTGTAAATTTTTGATTTTCTGATTGTATTTTGTGGTCTTCAATTGCCAATCCCATTAATAAAACGGTGATGGCTTTTGCCATAGAAAAAGAATTGGTTTGCGTAGTAGGTTTGTACTCTCCGAAATATTCTTCATGAACTAATTTTCCATCTTTTATGACCAAAAATGAAGCAGAATTGGTAGATTTTAAATTCTCAACGATGTTTTTCGGTAAAGAAGTTTTATTGTATAAAGAATCTTTTTGCCAAGGTTGTGCAACTCCTTTTTCTATATTTCTAGACGGAAAATCTACACCATCATCTATGGTTGCACTGGTTTCTCCTTTAAGATAAGTAAGTGCAATGGCATTAAAGAGATGTTGATAATTAAAAGCATAAGCCAGCGCAATAACTGTTGCTATAAAAAGTAGAATTCCAAAAAAGAGGTTCTTAAGCGTTTTCATAAATCATTTTTTTCAAATTTAAAAAATATTTCAAAGCAAAATTATTTTCACCATAAATATGATAAAACTCAGTGATATAAATCATTTTGGGCGTTATACTGAAAATAATATCTTAGCCACCATAACAAACAAAAAAAATAACAATGAGAAAATTACTATTTTTAGCTGGGTTATTATTTACCGTAAGCTTAAGTGCACAAAACTGGCAAGTTAGATTAAGAGGTGTAAGTGTACAACCTTATGAAAAATCTACAGTAGGAGGAGAAGACAGCGATGTAAACATTTCAAACGCATTTATTCCAGAATTAGACTTTACTTATTTCTTTAACAAAAATTTTGCTGCAGAACTAATTCTAGGAACCTCTAAACATGATGTTAAAGTAGGAAATGATGAAGTTTCTCTAGGAAGTGTAAGATTATTACCTCCAACAGTAACTTTGCAATATCACTTTTATCCAACTAAAAGTTTAAAACCTTATGTAGGAGCTGGTCTTAATTATACTATTTTCTATGATGTAGAAAACGGTGATACACTAGGAATGGATTACAAAAACAATGTGGGATTTGCATTACAAGGTGGTGTAGATTATTTTGTGAATGACAAATTTTTCCTTAACGTAGACATTAAAAAACTTTATCTTAAAACAGATGTAGATGTAGATTTAGGTTTACCTGCAACTGTTCCTGCTGAAGTTAAAATCAATCCACTTTTAATTGGTTTTGGTGTAGGAATGAAATTCTAATATTTCGCTATAAACTAAATTATGAAAAATCCCGAAGAATTTTCTTCGGGATTTTGTTTTACTATTTCTTGAAAGAATTAAATCTTAGAAAGCAAAGTTCTGAAATTTACTTTTTCATCAATAATTCTGCGTAAATCTTCTACTTTTACACGTTCTTGTTTCATGGTGTCTCTTTCTCTTAAAGTTACCGTGTTATCTGTTAAAGAATCATGGTCAACAGTAATACAGAAAGGTGTTCCGATAGCATCTTGTCTTCTGTAACGTTTACCAATGCTGTCTTTTTCTTCAGAAATCACATTGAAATCATATTTCAAATCATTGAAGATTTTTTCTGCAAATTCTGGTAATCCATCTTTTTTCACCAATGGCAAAATCGCTGCTTTTACAGGCGCTAAAGCTGGTGGAAGTGATAAAACCGTTCTCTCTGAACCGTCCTCTAAAACTTCGTCTTTCAGACAATTAGAGAATAATGCCAAGAACATTCTATCAAGACCAATAGAAGTTTCTACTACATAAGGAACGTAGTTTTCATTTCTTTCTGGATCGAAGTATTGTAATTTTCTGCCAGAATATTTTTCGTGTGCAGATAAATCGAAATCAGTTCTAGAGTGAATTCCTTCTAATTCTTTGAAACCAAATGGGAATTTAAATTCAATGTCAGCAGCAGCATTTGCATAGTGCGCCAGTTTTTCGTGATCGTGGAATTTATAATTTTCTTGTCCTAGACCAAGTGCAAGATGCCAATTCAGACGTTTTTGTTTCCATTCTTCGTAGAATTTCAATTCTGTTCCTGGTGGAACGAAAAATTGCATTTCCATTTGTTCAAACTCTCTCATTCTGAAGATGAATTGTCTTGCAACAATCTCATTTCTAAATGCTTTACCAATTTGTGCAATTCCGAAAGGTAATTTATGACGAGAAGTTTTCTGTACATTCAAGAAATTCACAAAAATACCTTGCGCAGTTTCTGGTCTCAAATATAAATCCATCGCATTTTCCGCAGAAGCTCCTAATTTAGTCCCGAACATTAGGTTGAATTGTCTTACATCCGTCCAGTTTTTAGAACCAGTGTCAGGATCAGCAATTTCTAATTCTTCAATGAGTGCTTTTACATCTGCTAAATCATTGTTTTCCAAAGATTTTGCCATTCTTGCAAGAATGGTTTTTTGTTTTTCTCTGTATTCTAAAACTCTAGGATTGGTAGCCTCAAACTGTGCTTTATCAAAAGCATCACCAAATCTTTTTGCCGCTTTTTCGATTTCTTTTTGCGCTTTATCTTCTAGTTTTGCACAGTAATCTTCAATCAAAACATCTGCACGAAAACGCTTTTTAGAATCTTTATTGTCAATCAAAGGGTCGTTAAAAGCATCCACGTGTCCAGAAGCCTTCCAAGTAGTTGGGTGCATTAGTATTGCAGAATCCAATCCCACAATATTCTCGTTCAGTTGCACCATTGCTTTCCACCAATATTGCTTGATGTTATTTTTCAGTTCTGCACCATTTTGTCCATAATCGTAAACCGCCGAAAGTCCGTCATAAATTTCAGAACTCGGGAAAATAAAACCATATTCTTTTGCGTGAGAAACTACCTTCTTGAAAACGTCTTCTTGTTTTGCCATAACTTTTGAATTGAATTGCAAAAATAGGGAATTTATAGCAATTTTCTACATTTTTAAGGAGCAAGACATTTCGTAAATTTATGGAAACTCAGTCCTGCTTTCCGTTGCAATTCCTCGTTCCATTACTTAACCCAAAGCTTACTGCGGGATTTCCACTGCAATCAGGGCTATAGACACTTTTCAATTATTCTTTCACTGAAAAATCTGCATTAAAAATTAACATCCACTTTATTATTCCGCAGGAATCTCTACAAATAATTACAGATAATTTTGAGTTTAGATTCCTACGGATGATAAAAAAACCGTTAAAAATCTTCGCGTATTTAGCGAAACACTTAGCGACTTTGCGTGAAAACAAAATACAAACACAACTCTTAAAATCAGCTTTCCATACAAAAGAAAAAAAACACTAAATTTGTAAAACCTTTTTTCAAAATGTACAAATCACTTCTTCGTCCGATTTTTTTCAAATTTGATCCTGAAAAAGTCCATCATTTTACCTTTTTTATCCTTAAAAACTTAGGTTTTTTAACCAAATTATTTTTCCCAAAACCTATAGAAGATAAACGTCTCGAACGTGAATTATTCGGCTTGAAATTCAAAAATCCAGTAGGTTTAGCTGCGGGTTTTGACAAAAATGCAGTGCTGTTTAATGAGTTAGCAGATTTAGGATTCGGATTTGTAGAAATAGGAACCGTAACGCCAAAAGCACAATCTGGCAATCCGAAAAAACGTCTTTTTAGATTGATAGAAGATGAGGGAATTATCAACAGAATGGGTTTTAACAATGAAGGTTTAGCAAAAATTGTAGAAAATCTTAAAAAATCTCCTCACAAAGTAATCATCGGCGGAAATATTGGTAAAAACACAAACACTTTACCCGAAAATTACACCGCAGATTATGTAGAATGTTTCCGAGGTTTGCACGATTTTGTAGATTATTTTGTACTGAATGTGAGTTGTCCAAATGTTTCTAGTCACGCTAAATTGGAAGACGCAGATTATTTAAAGGAACTGATTACAGAAATTCAGAAAGTGAATGCTGAATATGCTCATCCAAAACCTATTCTTCTGAAAATAGCTCCAGATCTCAATAAAATTCAACTCGATGAAATCGTAGAATTGGTTGCCGAAACCAAAATTGATGGAATTATTGCCACCAATACTTCTATTTCAAGAGAAAACCTTACAATTTCTAAAGAAGCTTTGGAAAAAATTGGAAACGGCGGACTTTCAGGAAAACCAATCCGTGAAAAAAGCACAGAAGTCATCAGATATTTGGCTGAAAAGTCTAATCGTTCTTTCCCAATTATCGGTGTAGGCGGAATTCACAGTGCTGAAGATGCCATCGAAAAATTAGAAGCAGGTGCAAGTTTGGTGCAGATTTACACAGGCTTTATTTACGAAGGGCCAGGTTTGATTAATGAAATTAATCACAAAATTTTACAGTCCGAAGTTTGAAGTTTGAAGTCCGAAGAATTTTTGTACTCTGTCATTGCGAACGGAACACAGTGAAGTGAAGCAATCTTTTTCTTAAATTTGAAAAAACTATAAAAATGATTTCTGAATTAAACTTTGAAGAATTCCATAAAATATTAAATGAACTAACCGTTGAAGGAACGCCATCTTATAAAGGAAGTTTATTCGCTTTTTTCACCATAAATTTTTCTGACAAGCCTTTTTACGGATACATTTCAAAAAATGATTTTGAAATAAGTAAAAACTCAAATATTTGGTTGGTACCTTTTACAATTCGCGGAAATTATCAAAAAAAACGGAGATAAAACAGAAGTTGATTATGAAATCCAACCCATTAAGTTTGGATACTATTGGATTAAAGTAATGTCAATTATCTTTTTAATAATTGGTTTGGTAGTTTTGTATGGTGTTATTTCTACATTTTATCATCATGGCGAAATTAGCCCAATTATTTTTGTGTTTTTTTTCACTTTGTTTTTTTCAATCTTTGCAAATGTTGATTTGTATTTAAAGAAAAAAAACATTGAAAAACTATTCTTGAAAAAATTGAAAATCAATAACATTTAATTTTTAATGCAATCATTTAATCTTCGGATTCCGTCTTCCAACTTCCTATATCAACTGTGCAATACTATAAATCAACAAACCAACTAATCCACCCACCAAAGTCCCATTAATTCTAATAAATTGTAAGTCTTTCCCTACTTCTAATTCTAGTTTTTCGGAGAGTTCTTTTCCTTGCCAATTTCCTACAGTATCTGCAATTAAATCCCCAAATTTATTGGTATTTCGCAAGATGTATTTATAAGCAGTAACTCTTACCCAATGGTCAATTTTATGCTGTAGTTTTTCGTCTGTTCTTAGGTTTTCAGAAAATTCTGAAATGTTTTTGTGAAGGTAATTTTTGAGCGAAGTATGTTCTTGTATCAATTCTTCCGTCAATGTTTTTTTCAAAGAAACCCAAATATCATGGGAATATTGATGAATTTTTTCTGGTTGCAGAAAATCATCTTTTATTGCATTGAGTTCTTGTTCGTATTGAGGATTAATTTTGATTTCAGAAGAAAAATCAAATAATTTTTGAGTGATTTCTTTTCTCAAAGCATGGTTTGGGTCTTGCTCTACTTCCTCAAAATATTTAGAAAGTCCATAAGTGATTTTCTCTGCGATTTTATCATCTACAAAACTCGGAATAAGAGAAAAACTCTCTTTTTTCACACGTTCTCTCACCATTTCGTGGTGTTCCAGAATATAGTTTTTGATTTGCGCAGAAAGACTGGTAATGAGTTTTTGATGGTCATTTTTTTCGAGAAGATATTCCATTCCATTTCCTAGAATTTGGTTGATTTTAACATCTCCCGTCATTTCTTTCGCTTTTTTGCTGATGAAATTTACCACAGCGTCATCTTCTAATTTATGGAGAATATCTAACACTATTTCTGATAAATTTTTAACCAAAATATTCGAATTTTTCTCTTTTTGAAGCCATTCTCCAATGAAATGAGAAATCTTCAAATTCTGTATGTAAGGTCTTATATTCTGCGGCGAAAGAAAATTAGTAACCACGAAATTCCCCAGATTATCACCGATTCTTTCTTTGGATTGTTCAATTAAATTGGTGTGCGGAATTTTTAATCCAAGTGGATGATGAAAAAGCGCAGTCACGGCAAACCAATCTGCCAAAGCTCCCACCATCGCGGCTTCAGAAAAGGCTTTCACATAACCTACCCAATGTCCGAAATTTTGATACTTCTGAAGATAAGTCATCGTCAAAAAAATACAAGTCATCAAAACAAAAAGTCCTGTTGCGAGCATTTTATGATTTCTGAGTTGGCGTTTTTTTATTTCTTCATTCATCTCAATAATGATTATCGAAATTTTTTATAAAGATACGAATCCTAAAAATTGTTTTCTTTCTATTTTTACCAAACTTTATTATAAAATTAAAATAACAACAAACCAAGAGTTTAATTTAATGAACTTAATTTCTTAATTAAAATTTAATGGTAAAATTTTAACATTAAAAATACGTTAAGGTATTAAGGGAATTAAGTTTTCCGAAAATCAAAGATTTTCTTATGAATAAAATTTTAAAAATATTATTTTGCTTGTTATTTCTGCAAAGTTGTTCACAAACACAAAAACCAAAATCAATGGAAAATCAAAGCGTTAAAAACCCATATTATTCTAGAACTGATAAAACGAAACTGAATGTTTCTAATGTAGAATGGAAGAAAATTCTTCCCACAGATTTATATTATGTAGCGAGAGAAGCAGATACAGAACGTCCTTTTACAGGGAAATACAATGATTTTGACGAAATAGGAGAATATTATTGTGCAGTCTGTGGCAATCATTTATTCAGAAGTTCTTCTAAGTTTGCCTCCACTTGTGGATGGCCAAGTTTCTTCGAAGCAGATAAAGATGGCGTTTCTTACAAGAGAGATTCATCTCATGGAATGGAAAGAATAGAAGTGCTTTGCAAGCGTTGTGATTCGCATCTTGGTCATGTATTTAATGACGGTCCAGAACCTACAGGAATGCGCTATTGTATGAATTCGGTGAGTCTAGATTTTCAGAGAGATTCTGAGAAAAAATAGGCTTTCTATAATTCCAGTTTCTTTATATTATGTTAAATAGAGTTAAATAAAAGTTAATTTATTTTAATTTAATTTGTTGGTTTATAGTGTTTTGTATTTTTGCCCGACTAAAAATACCAAAACCAAAATCGATGAAGAAATTACTATTATTACTTACGGCAATTTTGATGATTGCCACGTCATTTTATAAAAAAACAAACTTAGAAGTTAATTCTAAAAAACCCGTATCATCTAAAGTTGAAAAGAATTCTGGTAAAGCAACAGAACTTAGCGAAGCTGAAACTTTATACCATGCTATAGAATTCAATAACTCTAATAAACTAGAATTAGATGTTTTTGAAAAAGCAATTTTAGGTTTCAATAATTTAAAAAAAGCTGGGAAAATAGATGAAGAAAGTCACCTTTTAACTGTTTGTGATTTTTCACTTTCATCTACTCAAAAAAGACTTTGGGTAATTGATTTAAATGATAAAAAAATATTGTTTAATTCTCTGGTAGCTCACGGAAAAAACACGGGTGAAGAATTTGCCAGAAAATTTTCAAATACAGAAAGTTCACTTCAAAGTAGCCTTGGTTTTTACGTTACAGAATCTACTTATAACGGAAGTAATGGGTTTTCACTAAAGCTTCACGGAATGGATAAAGGCTTTAATGACCGAGCTTTACAGCGTGCAATAGTAATGCATGGAGCAGATTATGTGAGCGAAGATTTTATAAAATCTCAACGTAGAATTGGTAGAAGTTGGGGTTGTCCAGCTGTTCCTACAGCGTTAGCAAAACCAATTATCAATACAATTAAAGATAAAAACGTAATATTTATTTATTATCCAGACCAAAATTATCTTTCTTCTTCAGTGTGGCTAAATGCTTAGTAATTGATATAAAAGAAAAAGGATTTCAAAATTTTGAAATCCTTTTTTATTTGTTTAAAAATTTACATCAAATCCTACATAAAAATTGGCAGGCATAATGGGCGCATAAACCATTCCTCCGTCAAAATAATTTCCGAAAGGATTCTGTGCATCTACAATCGGATTTTTTTGTCGAGTTCCAGTCAGGTTTTCCCCACCGAAATACGCTCTGATGTTTTTATTGAAGTTGTGAGCAATCTGTGCATTCCAAGTCATGTAAGCATCAGAAAATTCTGGCAATTGTAAATTTTGAGGGTTAGAAGAAGTATTTGGAATTCTCTGTTTTCCCACGTATTGAACGGTGGTGTCAAAGGTCCAAAAAGCATCTTTTCCTTCTTTTTTAGTGCTATAAGCTGCGTTGAAAAAACCTCTGTTTTTCGCCATGAAAGGAATTTCTTTTCTTCCGCTAGTAAAATCTGCTTGCACATCATAATACTTGTACGCTAATCTGAAATCTAGATTTTTTGCCACGCTAAAGTCTAATTGCGTTTGCAATGAATTGGCAAATGATTTTCCGTCTAAATTATAGAAAACGATTTTTTGTGGATTTTCTAAATCTACTAAAACTTGATTTTGGAAGTCTGTTCTGAAGAAATCTGTAATCCAACTTGCTTTTTTGCCAAAAAGTTTGAAATCTTGTTGTAGGCTTGCTCCATAATTCCAAGCGATTTCTGGTTTTAAACCATATGTTTTACCTCCGTTTTGTAAAATTTCTACACTTCTGTTTGATGCAAAAAACTGTTGGTTTTCTGCAAAAATATTTGCCGTTCTAAAGCCTTTTCCAGCAGAAAGTCTCAAAATGGTTTTTGGCGAAAAGTCATATTTGAAATTAATTCTCGGCGTGAATTGTGTTCCCGCTAAATTGTGAAAATCTACACGCGAACCCGCTACCAAAGTGTATTTAAGTCCCGTTAAAGTATATTCAAAAAACAATCCAGGAACGGTTTCTGTTCTTTGGAAATTTTGAGCTAAATAATCTTCGTTATAGTCATCATATAAAAAACTTGCTCCTGTTTTATATTTATGATTGGTATTTCCAAAAATAGATTCAAAAATCAAGTTAGAATAATAGGTTTTCTGTTCGCCGAAATAATTTCTAAGACCAAAAAAGCTATTTTGTTTATGATAAGTAAATTGGTTCATCAAACCGATGCTTTGGTAAGGTTTTCCTTTGAAAATGTAACCTGTTTTGTTCCAAACCTGAAAACGATTGATGTCAATATTCACTCCATATTTATTCTGAGAAATTTGCGGAAGTTTGTCATCAAAACCAACTTGTCCTGCAATTCTTTTGTCTACTAAATATTGAATCCCAAAATGTGAACCAAAGCCAGAGTTTTCTAAATCATTGTAATCCAATAAATAAGCTGCATTAATTTGGTTTCCTTTTGGTCTGTCAAGGAAAGTATCGTTGTTGTCATCCATTTCACCAACGGTTGCGTTTCCGTGCAATAAAATAGATTGTCCCCATTTTTCATTCAATTTAGAAGTAGAAACAATATTGGCTTCGTACCTTCCGTTAAAATCTGCAAAAAGATTTACAGAATTTTCTGGTTCTTTATTGAATTTTACAAATTCTGTATTGATTTGTCCTGTAATGCTTTCGTAACCATTGACTACGGTGCTTCCTCCTTTTGTTAATTGAATCCCTGAAATCCAACGACCAGGAATGAAGTTTAAACCATATGCAGAAGCTAATCCTCTAATTTCTGGCAAAAGTTCTTTGGTTAAAGCGGTATATTTTTGGTCTAAACCAAGCATTTTCAGTTGCTTAGTTCCTGTAACGGCGTTAGAAAAAGAAACGTCTACTGTTGCATTGGTTTCGAAACTTTCAGAAAGATTACAACATGCCGCTTTCAATAATTCTTTTGAATTAATATTGAAAACCAAACCCGCTTCTTTTTTATTGAGTGCAGTTGCTTCTTGATATTTGGTAAGTTTTACACCTTCAATTGTTTTCTCTTTTTCGGTGTGTTGAGAATGGTCTTCGGAATGACTTTCGGATGATTCTGTATGTTCAGAATTTTTAGCAGCGATAGCCTCTTCGAAACTAAGGGCTCTATCATAATGACAGCATTCTGGTAAAGCAGTGTAAGTGTCTTCGTCTGTTTTATACTTTTCGTTATCATGGCCTACATCTGCAATGTTTTTCAGAAGTTTATCCAAAGAAGTTTTAGAAATGTCAAATTCCACTTCTAAGGTTTGGGTTTCTGCGGTCCAAGTTGCAGTTTTAGCACCAGATTTTAGCGCTGTTTTTTCTATTCTGTCTTTGCACATTCCACATTCACCTTTTACTAAAGCTTTTTCTTTGGTGATTTGTGAAAAGGTAATTTGGAATACGAATAAAAGGAGTAAAGTCAGAAGACTTTTCTGTATGTTTTTCATTTTTAATAAGTTAAATAAATTTTGTTGAAATAATTTTTCAGGATAAGCCACAATTATGGCTGTACAAATTTTATTTAACCTATTTTGGGCGGTTGCCAAATCGCAATAGAAAGTTGAGATAAATAAGGCGCTAAGTAGAAATTTTCTACTTTATTAGAAATAGCGTGAGAAGAAATTTCGCTTAGAGATTTGTCCGTTTCTTCACCAATGAAAACAACACTTAATGAGCAAGAAGTACATTTTGCACAATTGCTATTACAAGATTGTGATTTTTTGGAAGTATCGTGACAAGGGCTAGATTTTTTAGACGAACTACAGCAATCTTTGTCTGATTTTTCTTTAGTACAACAAGCTGTTTCTGTATTTTGAGCAAAAAGCATTTGATTCGGAACGATGAACATTCCCAATGCGAAAATCATTACAATTATTTTTAAATGCTTTGCCATTTATGGAGCAAAATTATAAAAAAAAACTTTGCCAAAATACATTTGTTGAGTTTTTGACAAAGTTTAACTTTTTTTGTGATTAATTCTTTTCCAGTGGATTATTGTTGGCTTTCGCTTCTTCTTTCAGCCTTTCTTCCATCATTTTTCTTCTCTCAGCTTCATTTTGTGGGTTTTGGTTTCCTCCCATTCTCATTGCAAATCCGCCACCTTGATTTTGAAAAAATGACATCGGGTCTTTGTTGAATTTTTCTTGCTGTTTTAAGAATTCGCTTCTTTTCACTTTAATATTATTGCCAAATCTGCTTTCGAAATTAGGAAGTTCAGCAATTTTTTTGGTTTCCTTTAAGTCAAAAGAATAATCTCCTTTTTCGTCTTCCACTTTTACGATTAATCCTGGCAATCCAGAAAATTTATAAGGCCCATCTATAAAAGGAAGATCTTGAGTAAACCAAGCAAACCATTTTCTACCTGCAAAAGTAGTTTCTGCTTTTTGAGTTTCGTATTCACCGATTTTTACAGTTTCTGGTAAAATTTTCCACGTAAATGTTCTGTCTTCATCATACCAATATTGGTCTCTTGCAATTCTGTCTTTATAAGAAATGGTTTTGGTAGCGTGATTTTTTTCGATGGAATAAGTGATTGCGGTTCTGAATTGCTCCATAGAATTTCTGTCAAAATTGAAATTTCTGGTTTCCATCGCTTGACGAATGGTAGAATCTCTTTTCATTCTTTTTTCGCCGTAGAAAATAGATTTTTCTGTAGAGATGTCTAAGTAAGCATTTTCTATTTTAGGAGCTGCGGTAGAATCTGTTTTCATAGAAACTTGATACACAAAACGTGTATTTTGTGAAAAACTGAATGCTGAAATGAGTCCTAAAAATAAAATTCCTATTTTTTTCATGTATAAATTTTCTTTTTGATGATTAAATTTCCCCAAAGTTAAAATTTATCTATGAAATACATAGACAAATATTTCGCCACAAATTTGATATTGATTTGAAATGTAGTATTTTTGCAATCTAAAATCATTCTAAATAAAAATAATGATTAAAGTATCAGATTTAGCAAAAGAAAAAGCATCTCAATTGATGAAAGAAGAAGGCTTCAACCCAGAAACCGACTATATAAGAGTTGGCGTAAAGAGTGGAGGTTGTTCTGGATTAGAGTATGTTTTGAAATTCGACAATGAAAAAACAGAAGCTGACCAAGTTTTTGAAGACAATGGGGTAAAGATTGTGGTTGATAAAAAATCATTCTTATACCTTGTTGGGACCACTTTAGAATATTCTGGTGGTTTGAATGGAAAGGGTTTCGTTTTTAATAATCCAAATGCTGCAAGAACTTGCGGTTGTGGAGAAAGTTTTAGTTTATAAGTATGGCAAAATATACAGAAGATGATTTGAGGGAAGACCTCAAGACCAAAGAATACGAAGCTGGTTTTTATACAGATATTGAATATGAAGATTTTCCCGTTGGTTTGAACGAGGAAATTGTTCGTATGATTTCTGCGAAAAAAGAAGAACCAGAATGGATGACCAATTGGCGTCTAGAATCTTTCAGAATTTGGCAAAAAATGGAAGAGCCAGATTGGGCAAATATTCAATATGAAAAACCAGATTTTCAGGCGATTAAATATTACGCTGCTCCGAAAGTAAAGCCAGAATTGGCAAGCTTAGAAGAGGTAGACCCAGAATTACTGAAAACTTTCGAAAAGTTGGGAATCAATATCGAAGAACAAAAGCGTTTAGCTGGAGTTGCAGTAGATATTGTAATGGATTCGGTTTCTGTGAAAACCACTTTCCAAGCAACTTTGAAAGAAAAAGGAATTATTTTCTGCTCTATTTCTGAAGCGATTAAAGAATATCCTGAGTTGGTTCAAAAGTATATCGGTAAAGTTGTTCCAAGAGGAGATAATTTCTATGCAGCTTTAAACTCTGCGGTATTTTCCGACGGAAGTTTCTGCTACATTCCAAAAGGTGTAAAATGTCCGATGGAACTTTCTACTTATTTCAGAATTAATCAGGCAGGAACTGGTCAGTTTGAGAGAACTTTGGTGATTGCCGATGAAGGAAGTTACGTTTCATATTTGGAAGGTTGTACCGCTCCAGCAAGAGACGAAAACCAATTGCACGCTGCTGTGGTAGAATTGATTGCGATGGATAATGCAGAAATTAAATATTCTACCGTACAAAACTGGTTCCCAGGAGATGAAAACGGAAAAGGTGGAGTTTATAACTTTGTGACCAAAAGAGGTTTATGTGAGAAAAATGCTAAAATTTCTTGGACTCAAGTAGAAACAGGTTCTGCGGTAACGTGGAAATATCCTTCTTGTATTTTGAAAGGAGATAATTCTGTGGGCGAATTTTATTCGATTGCAGTGACTAATAATCATCAGTATGCAGATACTGGAACCAAGATGATTCACATCGGTAAAAACACGAAATCTACCATTATTTCTAAAGGGATTTCGGCAGGGAAATCTAATAATTCTTATCGTGGTTTGGTTAAAGTAATGCCTTCTGCAAAAGGAGCGAGAAACTTTTCACAATGTGATTCGCTTTTGATGGGAAATGAATGTGGAGCGCACACTTTTCCATACATCGAAATCAAAGATCCTTCTGCACAGTTAGAACACGAAGCTACAACTTCTAAAATTGGAGAAGACCAAATTTTCTATTGTAATCAAAGAGGAATTGATACAGAAAAGGCAATTGCTCTAATTGTAAATGGTTTCAGTAAAGAAGTTCTAAATAAATTGCCAATGGAATTTGCGATTGAAGCACAGAAATTATTAGAAATTTCATTAGAAGGTTCTGTAGGATAATTTTTAAATAAGAAAATATACAAAATGTTAAAAATAAATAACTTACACGCCAAAATTGAAGACGGCGTAGAAATTCTGAAAGGAATTAATTTAGAAATAAAACCAGGCGAGGTTCACGCGATTATGGGACCAAATGGTGCAGGAAAATCTACCCTTTCTTCTGTTATTGCAGGAAAAGAAGATTACGAAGTTACTGATGGAGAAATTCTTTTCGAAGGAGAAGATATTATAGAAGATGCTCCTGAAGAAAGAGCACACAAAGGAATTTTCCTTTCTTTCCAATATCCAGTTGAAATTCCGGGAGTTACGGTGACTAATTTCATCAAAGCAGCACTTAACGAAACCAGAAAAGCAAATGGTTTAGAGGATATGCCTGCTAAAGAAATGTTAGCCTTAGTACGTGAAAAATCAGAATTATTAGGAATTAAAAAAGATTTCCTTTCTCGTTCGTTGAATGAAGGTTTCTCTGGTGGCGAAAAGAAAAGAAATGAAATTTTCCAAATGATGATGCTTAATCCTAAATTGGCTATTCTAGACGAAACAGATTCTGGATTAGATATTGACGCACTGAGAATCGTAGCTGATGGTGTAAATGCTTTCAAAAATGAAGGAAATGCAGTGCTATTAATTACGCACTACCAAAGATTATTAAACTACATTCAGCCAGATTTTGTACATGTTTTAGCAGACGGAAAAATCATTAAAACGGGTGATAAATCTCTCGCTTTAGAACTGGAAGAAAAAGGATACGATTGGCTCGTAAAATAATGAAAATTGTAAATTAAAATGAGTTTATTCGAACAAATAGAACTTCAAAAATCTTCACTTTCTGGGAGCAAACTTCAGGCTTTAGAACAATTCTTGAGCAAAGGTTTTCCGACTAAGAAAGATGAAGAATATAAATATACCCATCTGAAGGAAATTGTAGAAAAAGATTACAATTTTTCTGCTTCAGAGCACCATTCTATCAGCAAAAAACAATTGGATGAACTTCACCTAGGCGAAAAACATTTTGATTTTATTGTTTTTGTTAATGGAAAATTACACAGAGAATTATCGAATATTTCTGTAGAAAATGCTGAGTTTTTAACCTTGAATTTTGCACTTTCTCACGAATCTTATTCAGAAATTATTAAAAATCACTTCAATACAATTGCTAACCAAGATTTGGCTTTTTGCAATTTAAATGAAGCGCTTCATGAAAATGGTTTCTTCCTTCACGTTCCTAAAAATGTGGTGATAGAAAAGCCAATTCATGTGTTCTATCTTTCTCAAAATCAGGAAGAAAACACTTTTTATAACACCAGAAATTTATTGGTAGTAGAAGAAGGTGCGAAAGTAGAAGTGATAGAATCTCATCATAATTTTGATGAAACTTATGTGTTTACCAACTCTGTAACCGAAATTTTTGCAGGTAAAAACGCAAAAGCAGATTGGCATAAATTACAGAATGATAGCGATACTTCTTATTTGGTAGACCACACTTTTGCGAAGCAAGAAAGAGATTCTTTGGCAACCGTAAATACATTTTCTTTCGGAGGAAAATTGGTGAGAAACAATCTAGATTTTATTCATAATGGAGAAAACATCAACTCGTTTATGAACGGAATTACCATTATTGGTGGGGAACAACTAGTTGACCATCACACAGCGGTTCATCACAACCAACCGAATTGTGAATCTTATCAGAATTACAAAGGTGTTTTCAAAGATAAAGCGCATGGCGTTTTTAACGGTAAAGTTTTTGTAGATAAAATCGCTCAAAAGACCAATGCTTATCAGCAAAACAATAATATTCTTTTGGATGAAGGCGCTACGATTGATACGAAACCTCAGTTAGAAATTTTCGCAGATGATGTAAAATGTTCTCACGGTTGTACGGTTGGTCAACTGAATGAAGATGCTCTATTTTATCTAAGAGCAAGAGGAATTTCTAAAAAAGAAGCACAAGCATTGTTATTATACGCTTTTGCGAATGATGCGATGCAAAATATTGATATTGAGCCTTTAAAATTGAAAATTTCTAAACTTTTAGCTGAAAAATTAGAAGTAGAAATTGCTTTTGAAGATTTAGATTAAAATTCATATTTTCGTTGAGAAATGAATTTAGAGCAAGTCCATTTACATCTTCAAGCGTATAAAGAAAGCGACCAAATTTTAGATGCAGCCAAGTATCTGATTAGAAATTTTGACTTAGAACACGAGAATTTTGCAGGTTTTGGTTTTAGAGAAGAACTGAAAGATGATGGACTTTTATTAACTGCAGAAGGAGAAATAGGAGAAAAGCAAATTGTAAAAATTCCTAGAAATTTGTTTGATTTTGATATCAAATTGGTTTTAAATATGGTGGCTCACGAAATGCTTCATGTTCGTCAAAAAGATCCAAATTCTCTAGTGGAAGATAAAAATGAAAGGGAATTTCAAGCGTATTATGAAATGCTTTTTCACAAAGTTTTTCCGCAAATTCCAGAGCTTTCGCCTTTTTATATTAAACAATTTGGCGAGAAAGCTTTAGAGTATTACAGAAGAATGGGAGAAGGTTCTGAATTGCAGCAGAAGTATGCCGAACAGAAAAAAGAAGTAGAAGATTTAATAACTTCTCAACCATAAAAAACCAAAAAAACTAAAACCAACCAAAATGATAAAAAATATTCCGATAGAAAAAGTGCTTTTTCTGGATATAGAAACCGTTCCGCAAGTAAGTAATTTTGCAGAACTTTCTGAAACCGAACAAAAACTTTGGGATAAAAAAACTGCAAGACAAAGAGAAGAAGATATTTCTGCTGCAGATTTTTACAGAGATAGAGCCGGAATAATGGCAGAATTTGGAAAAATTATTTGCATTTCCATTGGAATTTATGATAAAAACAATAAAATTCTCATCAGAAGTTTTGCAGGAGACCATGAAGAAGAATTATTAAAAGAATTTGGAGAAATTTTCAATCGCCCGAAGTTGCAAAACGTAATTTTGTGTGCACACAACGGAAAAGAATTTGATTTTCCTTGGATTGCTAGAAGATTTCTCATTAATGGAATGCAACCGCCAGTTCCGTTCCAGATGTTTGGAAAAAAACCTTGGGAAATTCCGCATCTTGATACGATGGAATTGTGGAAATTTGGTGATTGGAAAAGCTTTATTTCTTTGGAATTAATGGCGCATATTTTTGGCGTTCCTACTCCCAAAGATGATATAGATGGTTCTATGGTTTCGTCTATCTATTATATAGAAAAAGACTTGCCAAGAATTGTAAAATATTGCGAAAAAGATGTCTTAACTTTGGCCAATATCTTTCGCAAAATGAGACAAGAAGATTTATTAGAAAGAAGAGAAGATTAAATCAAATCTCAAATGTATTAAGAATTATGAAATATACAGACGAACAAATTGCAGATATAGGTGAAAATATCATTAAAGCCTTAAAAACCGTTTTCGATCCAGAAATTCCTGTAGATATCTACGAATTGGGATTGGTTTATGATGTGCAAATTTCTGAAGATGGAGATGTAAAAGTAGTAATGACTCTTACTACACCGAATTGTCCAGTTGCAGAATCTCTACCTCAAGAAGTAAAAGAAAAAGTTGCGGCTGTAGAAAATGTAAAATCTGTAGATTTAGAATTGACTTTTGAGCCAAGTTGGAACAAAGACATGATGAGTGAAGAAGCAAAATTTGAATTGGGTATTCTTTTCTAGTTCCAACTCAATTCTCTTATAAAAAATGAAAACACCAAATCATTGGTGTTTTTTTATTTATAACTCTCGCTTTTTTTGCCAATCTTGCTGATTTTCTTAATTCTTAAAATCTGCAGAATCAGCACAATCTGTAAGAAAATTAAATTTCTTTCGCGATTTCCTTTCCTTCTCTTCGGCTCCACTCACTCCATGAACCCACGTATAAATTCGGAATGGGGAATCCTACATAATCCAAAGCCAAAATCGTATGACAAGCAGTAACGCCAGAGCCACAGTGAATTATAAGTTTTTTTGTCATGCTGAGCGGAGTCGAAGTATTTGCCAATAATTGTTGATATTTTTCTTTTAGAATTTCAGGAGGAAGAAACTCGCCATTTTCGTCTAAATTTTCAGAAAAAGGAATGTTAATCGCACCAGGAATATGTCCTGCTACTAAATCTATTGGTTCACTTTCTCCACGGTATCTGTATGCATCTCTCACATCAATCACAGTAGCGGAATTTTCTGAAATTTCTTTTTCTACCTCTTCCAAAGTTGAGGTTGGCCAACTCCAGTTTTCTTTCAAGATAAAAGAAGTTTTTTCAAAAATTTCTTCACCCGAATTGGTTTGAACTCCTTCTTTTTCTGCTGCTTGAAATCCACCACTCAAAACCTGAACTTTTTCAATTCCAAAAGATTTTAACATCCACCAACAACGAGCAGCTGCATTTGCGCCATTGGAAGTGTCATAAACCACAAGGTGTGAATCTTCAGAAATTCCTAAAATTTGCAGAGTCTCTGCAAATTTTGAAATTTTTGGTAATGGATGCCTTCCTCCGAAAGCTGCATCTTCGCCAATTTCTGCTAAATCTTTGTCAAGGTCGATAAACCTAGCACCTTTGATGTGATTTTGCAGGTAATTTTCACGGGCATCTTTTCCCGTTCTAGCATCAAGAATCACTAAGTTTTCTTGATTGAAAATTTCTGAAAGTTCGGTTGCTGTGATGATGGGTTTCATTGAAAGAATATTATATATGAAATTAAGAAAATGTGTATTAATAGCAGCAAACTTGGAATTAATATTGACAGTTTTTTATTGCCTCTTTTTTTGAAGAAATTATAGGTTGATATTATTACCATCACTGGAATTACAAACACAGAGAAGATAACAATGATGAAAGTAACTAAGCCTAAACTTGCTAAAATTGGACTTTCTTCAAAGGCTTCTATCATTATATTTTATTTAAAACTTAAAAATATCTTTTGCTCTATTCCAAGCTGCTTCAAAATTAAGAAGATTCAGTTTGTGGTCTATTTTTTCAGAAGCCATAAAATTAATGACTTGTTCCGTTGGCATATTTCCTACCAAATCATCTTTTGCATAAGGACAACCGCCAATTCCTTTAATTGCAGAATCAAATCTTCTGCAACCTTTATCATAAGCGGCTTTCAGTTTTACGTATGAATCTTCATATTTATTATGAAAATGCGCCCCGAAATGAATATCAGGAAACTGCGCAGGAATTTTTTCAAACAATTGCGAAATTCGCTCCACATTTCCTGTTCCTGTAGTGTCTGAAAGCAATATGTTTTTGATACCAATTTCTGCAAATCTTTTCGCCCAAAATTCTACATCTTGCCATTTCCAGATTACGCCATAAGGATTTCCGAAAGCCATAGAAAAATAGAGGTTTAATTCTCTGTTTTCGGATTGTACCAACTCCCAGATTTTCACAATTTCTTGATACGCTTCTTCTTGGTTTTTATTGGTATTTCTGTACTGAAACGTTTCAGAAATAGAAAAAGGAAAGCCTAAAATATCAACGTTTTCATGCTTTAAGGCTCGTTCAGCGCCAGAAATATTGGCAACGATGACAGAAATTTTGGTGTTATTTTTTTTCTGAATTTCGGGGATTACGTCTTTAGTATCTGCCATTTGAGGAATGGCTTTTGGCGACACGAAACTTCCACAATCGAGTACATCAAAGCCTACTTCCATCAATGCATTAATGTAATCAATCTTTTTTTGAGTGGGAATAAATTCTCCCCAACCTTGCATGGCGTCTCGTGGACATTCAGTTAAAAACATTTCTAATTTTTAGATTTTATTTCTTGCCTAAAAATACGATTTTTTTGACCAAAAGAAAATGGAAAGTCAATTTTATGAAAACCCTTGATTCTGTGTGCCAAACTGCGCCCCAGATTGAGCGGCGTGTTTGAGCTCTTTTTTCTAAAAATTTTGAAAAGATGGCTTAGAAGATGAATTTTTAGAAAAAAAGCGAGTAGCGAAAGCTGGAATTTGGCGCCAAATATTTTTTAAGAAACATCCATCATCTAACATCCATCATCCCGTCAAAAATCTGTAAATTTGTGAGAAATAAAAAATTAAGAAATGCAGACAATAGAATTCAATCACGAATGGAAAATGCGTCTTCTGAACCGTTTTCTGACTTATGTAAAAATATATTCAACCAGTGATGCAGAAAGCGAAACGACGCCTTCTTCTCCACAGCAATGGGACATTGCGAAATACATCTTCCAAGAATTGCAAGATTTAGGACTTTCTGATGTTTCTATGGACGAAAATGGTTACATCATGGCGTATGTTCCTTCTAATATTTCTGAAAATGAGCCAACAGTGGGTTTTATAGCACATTATGATACTTCACCAGATTTTAACGGAAAAGATGTAAATCCACAAATTTGGGAAGATTACAACGGTGGAGATTTGGTACTCAACAAAGAAACGGGCTTCACGCTTTCTTCTGAAAAATTCCCAAGTCTGAAAAAATATGTTGGAAAAACATTGATTACTACAGACGGAACTTCGCTTCTTGGAGCTGATGATAAAGCAGGAGTTGCAGAAATTGTAACTGCTGCAGAATATCTTTTGGCGCATCCGGACATTAAACACGGAAGAATTGCTATTGGTTTTACACCAGACGAAGAAATCGGAAGAGGAGCACACAAATTTGATGTAGCGAAATTCGGGGCAGAATATGCTTATACAATGGACGGAAGTGAAGTGGGAGAATTAGAATACGAAAATTTCAATGCAGCAGGAGCAGTGGTGAAAATTAACGGACTTTCTGTACACCCAGGTTATGCTTTTGGTCAAATGAAAAATGCAGGACTTCTTGCAGTGGAATTTGCACAGATGTTACCTGCTAATGAAACACCATCTACAACAAAAGGTTTTGAAGGTTTTTATCATTTAATGGAAATTAAAGGTGATGTTTCTGAAGCTAAATTGCAATACATTATCCGTGACCACGATGCTGAAAAATTTGAAAACAGAAAGAAGTTCATCACCGAAAAAGTAGCAGAATTTAATGCAAAACACGGAGAAAATACTGCCGAAATAGAAATTAAAGAGCAGTACAGAAATATGAAACAGCAATTTGAAGGCAAAATGCACATTGTAGAAATTGCAGAACAAGCAATGAAAGACGCCAATATAGAACCGAAAATTAAAGCAATTAGAGGTGGAACTGATGGTGCACAATTGTCTTACATGGGATTGCCTTGCCCAAATATTTTTGCAGGTGGAGAAAATTTCCACGGGCCGTATGAATATGTGGCTTTAGAATCAATGGAAAAAGCTGTGAAAGTAATTGTGAATATCGCGAAAGCGAAGAAATAATTTTTTTTCACGCAATGCTGCGAAGAAATCGCAACGCTCGCAAAGATTTTTAATATATTTAACTTTGCGTTCATTGCGTAAGAAACATTGCGACTTTGCGTGAAAATTATTTAAAATTCGGTTAATCACCAATTAACAAACCCAAACTATTTTTACAAAAACTATTTATGGCAAAACAAAAACGCGAAGTAGAAGTAGTGGTTTTATCAGACATTCATTTGGGAACTTATGGTTGTCATGCTAAAGAATTGGTAGCGTATCTCAAAAGTGTTTCTCCGAAAGTGTTAATTCTCAATGGTGATGTTATCGACGGTTGGGCTTTTTCTAAAAGGTATTTCCCAAATTCACACATGGCAGTTTTGAGTGAGTTTTTCAAAATGATGAAAAAAGGAACTCAAGTGATTTACATCACCGGAAATCACGATGAATTTTTAAGAAAATACACCGATTTATCTATGGGAAATCTTTTTCTTACCGATAAATATTTATTAGAAATTGAAGGAAAAAAACATTGGATTTTTCACGGAGACGTTTTTGACCATACTACTTCAGGTTCTGCAAAATTTATTGCAAAATTAGGAGGAATGGGTTATGATTGGTTGATTTTGGTGAATAGAGCTATCAATTGGATTTTAGAAAAATTCGGGAAAGGAAAAGTTTCGCTTTCTAAAAAAGTAAAAAATTCGGTAAAAAAAGCCGTGAAATTCATTGGTGATTTTGAGAAAAAAGCCACTGAAATTGCCATCAACAATCATTATGATTATGTGATTTGCGGACATATTCATCAACCAGCAGATAAAATTTGGACAACGGAAAAAGGAAGTGTTCATTACCTGAATTCAGGCGACTGGATTGAGAATCTCTCTTGGTTAGAATATAATCATGGAGAATGGAGTTTAAAATTCTTTAACGAAAAAGATTTTGAAAAACCTATTATTGAGAAAAATGATATTTCAGTCAATATGGAAGAGCTCATTCATCCTAAGATTTTAGCGAGTTTTGCTGAAGTGAAAATATAAAAAAAGCCACCTAATTTGGTGGCTTTCATTTTTATCTCTTCAAAAAAGCATCCCAACCTTGTGCGGTAATTTGAGCCAGTTCGTTGCTTCCTCGTAAAACCATAAAATTACCCTGTTCCAAATCCACAGCATGACCAATCACCGTAAAATCTGGATGATTTCTTAGTTTTTCGTAATCATTTGGAGAAATGGTGAACAATAATTCATAGTCTTCACCACCGCTTAATGCACACATTGCAGGATTCAGGTTAAATTCATCTGCAGTAGTAATCGTAAGTGTGTCTAAAGGAATTTTTTCTTCATACAATCTGAAACCTACTTTGCTTTGGTCAGAAAGATGCAGTATTTCCGAAGCTAAACCATCAGAAACATCAATCATAGAAGTCGGTTTTATGTCGAGTTCTTCTAAAGTTTTCTTGATGTCTGTTCTTGCTTCAGGTTTTAATTGACGTTCCAAAATATAATCGTAGCCTTCCATTTCGGGTTGCATATTTGGATTGGTGAGATAAACAGCATGTTCTCTTTCCAAAATTTGTAAACCCATATAAGCACCACCTAAATCTCCGGTAACAACTAATAAATCATTGGTTTTAGCACCATTTCTGGTCACTAAATTTTCAGAATTTTCTAAACCAATGGCTGTAATGGTAATCACTAAACCAGAGGTAGAACTGGTAGTATCTCCACCAACTAAATCTACATTGTATTTTTCACAAGCTCTGTAAATTCCATCGTAAATTTCATCAAGAGCTTCCACAGGAAATCTGTTAGAAACCGCCATAGAAACTAAAATCTGTGTAGGAACAGCGTTCATTGCGGCAATGTCGCTTAGATTTACAACAACCGCTTTGTATCCCAAATGTTTCAATGGAACATAGCCCAAATTAAAATGCACTCCTTCTGCTAAAACATCAGACGTAATCACTACTTTTTTTCCTTCAGGATTGATGATTGCTGCGTCATCACCAATAGAACGTTCAGTGGAAGAATTCTTAATCGGAAAATTTTCGGTAAGGTGTTTAATCAATCCAAATTCTCCTAATTCTGAAATTGGTGTTAATTGAGGTTTTTTATCTTCTAACATAATTGTAAAGCATAAAATGAGTCAAAAAATTTTGACTCTAAATTTTTTAAATTTAACGATTTAAATCCATTAAACTCGCATCTATATTTTCCGGACGGAAAGGCAATGCTTTAATGTCTTCTCTTGAAAGTAGTTTAGTATTTTCGGTCTTAAACTGATTCATTACCACCAAAATATCATCTGGTGGAGTGGTGGTTTTTCTAAGCATCATGTCTATCCAAACTCCCGTTGCTTCGGCAGTTGCACAATGTGTACCATCTGGTAAATAGAACTTGTGTGTGAACTGATAAATACTTGCATCTTCAGAGCTTCCAGAAATTTCTAGCGAAACAATCACTTCTTGGTCAGCGTAAACTTCCTTGAAAAACGAATATCTTTCATGCAAAATCACAGGACCAATTCCCCATCTGTTGAGTTGAGCAACGCCCATTTTGTGTTTTGTCATAAAAGCCATTCTCGTTTGTGCGCAGTATTGCACATAAGAAGAGTTGGCTAAATGTCTGTTGGCATCTATATCGCTCCAGCGAACTTCGTGTTTATGGTAGTAAATCATAAATTTTTATTTTTTATGGCGCCAAATTCCTCGTTCCGTTCCCGCTTCCCGAAAAAAAAATTTTTTACATTCTTTAAAAAATATTTTCTCGGGAGAGCTCCACTCAACTCGGGGCGCAATTCCGTTATAAAATCATATTTTTTTCAAGCCTCAAAAATACGCAATAATCATGGTTTTAAAAAATCGTATTTTTGCATCAATAGAAGCGGACTTTAGTCCGCTTATCAAATTAAGAATTTCACTCGGCTTTAGCCAAAACATAATAATGAATAATAAAAAGAAAATCATCATCATTGGAGGCGGCGCTGCAGGATTTTTTTGTGCAGCCAATCTTGACGAAAATAAATTTAAGGTTACCATTCTCGAACAAAACCAAGATGTTTTGCAAAAAGTAAAAATTTCTGGTGGTGGAAGATGTAATGTAACTCACGCCTGCTTTGATCCTCGTGAATTGGTGAAATTTTACCCGAGAGGAAACAAAGAATTATTAAGCGTTTTTAGTAAGTTTCAACCGGGTGATACAATGGATTGGTTCGCTCAACGAAATGTTTCGTTGAAGATAGAAGGTGATAATAGAATTTTTCCGGAAAGCAATTCTTCTCAAACAATTATAGATTGTTTCTTAAAAGAAGTTCAGTCTAAAAACTTTGAAATCAAAACACAATCAGTTGTTTTAGAAATTCAGAAATTAGAAGAAGGCTATAAAATCACCACCAAAGAAGGAGAAATTCTCACCGATTATGTGATTTACACCACAGGAAGTTCGCCGAAATCTTTGAAAATGATTGAAAATTTAGGGCATAAAATTGTTTCGCCAGTTCCGTCATTGTTTACTTTTAATATCAAAAATGATGTGCTGAATGATTTAATGGGAACGAGTTTTCCTCATGCAGAAGTTTCTATTCCAAAATTAAAAATGGAAGAATTTGGTCCGCTTCTCATTACACATTGGGGACTTTCTGGTCCTGCCATTTTAAAACTTTCTGCTTGGAAAGCCAGAGAACTCGCAGATTTGAAATATAATTTTGAAATTAAAGTCAATTTCATAGGCATAGACAAAGAACAAGCGGAAGAATTTTTCAAAAATTATAGAGAAGAAAATCCTAAAAAAACTATTGGCAATGCTAAAATTTTTGAAATTACCAATCGTTTTTGGCATAGAATTCTTTGGTTGTCTAAAGTAGATTTAGAAAAAAATATTTCGCACATCACCAAGCAAGAACTTCAGAAAATTTTAGAAAATCTCTGCGAAAACACCATGCAAGTCAAAGGAAAATCTACCTTTAAAGACGAATTTGTAACTGCAGGAGGAGTGGATTTAAAAGAAATTAACTTCAAAACGATGGAATCTAAAATTTTAGAAAATTTCTACATTGCAGGTGAAGTTCTGAATATTGATGCGGTAACTGGAGGTTTTAATTTCCAAGCGTGTTGGAGCGAAGCATGGCTGATTGCTCAGGATTTGAATGCTAAATAAGGAGCTTTTTTGTCATTCTTAACGAAATGAAATGGAGTGAAGAATCTATTTTGATGAGATTCTTCATTTCGCTACACTGCATTCAGAATGACAACTGCATGAAATTCTAAAAACTCATTCCTTCGATTTTCAGTTCTACTTTTGCATAAGTATCGACTACCGTTGTGATATGGTCTTCAGAAATTAAGAATTCTGTGGGTTTAAAATCCATTACTTTTCCCGAAAGTTTAAATCCTTTTTGGTATTCTTTGTTGAAGCTTTCTTCAATAGATTTTTTTGATGCGTTTTCGAGGTCTAAAAACGGAATCCCGTAGTCTTGTTCAATCATTTTCACGATTTTTCCTTCAAAAAGTGAAGTGATTGTTTTATGAAAAATATTTTTGGTTTTCAGTTTAAAATCAGATTTAGTGAATCCTATTTTATGTTTTTGAGCATCATAAATAAGTTTTCCTTTGATATAAGAAATGCCATTTACTTTTCCAGAAGTTTGAATTTCGATGACTACATTTTCGTTTTCAGCATAGACTTTTATGTCTTCTACTTTAATTTTTGATTTCCCTTCATTAAAAGGAAATTCTTTGCCTTGAAATTGTTTTTGGGCAATCGCTGTAGCTTCAGAAAAAGGAATATTCGTGGTGGTTTTAAGTAAAAATTCTTTACCTAAATTTTGAGCCGGAGTAAAATAAGGAACCGCATTCACCAATGGATTTTTCGAAGGTTTAGTTCCCACAAAGGTTTCCGAGAACAAATCAATGGAAACCGTAGTTTTCATCTTGTCAAGGTAAATTTCTAGTGGCGACATTTTTATGGTTTGCGGCGTAATTTTTAGCCAAGTGTTGTATTCATCAGAAATCTTCATTGGTTCAGAAAAATTATTCCACACTTTGAGAATATACGGTTGAAGATTCATTTTTTGTTGGATTTGCGCATCAATCACAGTGGTAAAATCCTTTTGTTGTTTCACCAGAATTTTTTCAATGACGCTGGCTAAAGGAAATTTTATTTTCCCAAAATCTAAGACTGGTTTTTCTCGCCAAACAAAACCAGCGGTAGAAGTAGTGGTTTTTACTTGCCAATTTTGTAAGAATTCTACCGATGAAATAAAATTCATTACCACTCTGAAATTCGTTTCCTGGTAAGAGTATAAACCGAGCGTTCCGATGCCTTTTTCTGCCCAGATTTTGAGCGGAACAGAAAACATTAATCGGTTGTTGGTTAATGCTTTCATCACGATTTCGCCATCTTTTTCTACTTTGGTTTTCAGTTGGTCATTATCATTATTTTCATAGGATTGGTCTTCGTAAAGTGTTCCAGTGATAGATTGATTCGTTAATCTTTGGATTTCTGAAATCGGCAAAGAAATCGGCACGGAAATGCTAGAAGAAATCTTAGGAAACTGATGTGTTTCGGTTTGTGAAAATCCGAAAATGGTTAGAAATATGAATAGAAGTGATAGTCTCATTTTAAAATCTTATGGAAAGTAAAAATACAAAAAGAACCTATTGCATAGCACAAAATGTCAATCCAAGAAAAAGAATTACCGAGGACAATCATGGCAATTTTGTTGTCTTTTAACCCAAACCATTGAGCGAAATGAAAATATTGAGCAAATTCTATGACACAAGCAAATAAGAAAACCCCAATATTAAGATGCGTTTTGTTTTTAATATCAAGGAAGGTTAGAATAAAAGTATAAATAAGAATCACCACTAAAACATCGCCAAAATAAGCCCGTAACCAAACAATATTTTTGAAAATAGTAGCGATGGAAACCTCTGCTAAAAAGATGATAATGGATGTGAGGAAATATTTGTAGTTGAATTTCATTTAAAGTAAATTTACCAATTATAAAACTGAAATAACATGAAAAAATTATTCTTGAGTTTAGGATTGTCAATATTACTTCTTAATTCTTGTACAACAAGAGTGGTTTCTGCCAAAAAACCTTATTCAGACTCTGCAATTTCTGTGGGACAAACTTATACTATTGTTTCAAGTGAAGGCAAGAAAGAAGTATTGAGTTTAACAAAAATTGATGAGCAAAATATTTTTGGTAAAAATGTAGATGGAAAGGAAATAACAATTGAAAAATCTAAAATTACAGAAATCAAGAAAACTAAAGTTGGAGGGACTATTTTATTAGTTGTTGGTGTTATAGGATTAGCGTTAGTTGGTACCGCTTTTTATCATCAAAAACCAATAGGACAATTTTAAAAATTAAACAAAAAGTAATTCTACATTAGAAAAAATCATCATAGTTTGATGCTAAGATGAACTATCTTATTGAAAAAAGAAAGTTGTATCTTTGATAAAAACAAACGATGAAAAAAATTATTGTATTAACAGCTATATTTTTTATAGGTGTCTTTTTCGCACAAGAGCCTATTAAAAATTTAAGTAAAGAAGAGGTTCCCATAGAAGTAGCCAATTTAGTAGATATTTCTACCGTTACTTTTGTGATAGATACAGAGCCTTCATTTCCAGGAGGAATGAGTGCTTTTAGAAAAGAATTTTCTCAGAATTTTGACACTTCTGCTTTAGAAAAAACAGATGGTGGAACGCTGAAAACGGTGGTGTATTATGTAGTAGAAGTAGATGGAAGTATTGTATATGTAAAAGCTATCGGAGAAAATGAATCCTTCAACAAAGAAGCTGAAAGAACGTTGAAATCCATCAAAACGAAATATGCTCCAGCAAAAGTGAATAACTTAGTGGTAAGACACATGTTAAGAATGCCACTCAGTATGAATTTTAAATAATTTAAAACCTATAAACAATTGCTTATTAAGCAATTGTGTGTAAAAAAAAACTAATAATTCTCTATACATGAAAAAACTAATTTACCTTATCGCTGTAGTTTCTAGCGGCTTAATTTTCGGACAAGAAACTCAAAATTCTTCTAAAAATGAATATCCATCAGACTCTTTTATCAATGTATATGAAAAAGTAGATAAAGAGGCAGAATTTCCAGGTGGACTGAATGCTTTTAGAAGTAAGTTTGCAGAGTCTTTTAATCATAAAAATATAAAAGTCGAAAAAAGAAAAGCTGTTTTTAGAATTGTTATCTCATTCATCGTAGAAAGAGATGGGAGCTTAACTAATATCACAGCAGAAGGAGATTATGTGAAATTTATGGAAGAAGCAATTGCTTCAGTGAAAAGAGTTAAAGACAAATGGTCACCCGCTTTAATCAATTCCCAGCCTGTAAGACAAAGATTTAGAATGCCTATAACCATGAATTTTGATTAATATGAGAAAACTAATTTTACTTTTCACTCTTATTTTTAGTGGCTTTGTTTTTGGGCAAGTAAAAGACACAATTATTGATGGAAAAAAAACTGAAATTTATTATAACATAGACAGATTCTGAATTTCCAGAAGGTTTTGAAGTTTTTAAAAAATTAATAATGAAAAACTTTGATACCTCAAAAGTAAATTATAAAAAGAAAGGTAGAATTTCTACAGTAATTGTTTTCGTGGTTCAAAAAGATGGTTCTTTAGCTGATTTTTCCGTTTCTGGTGAGAATAAACAATTCAATAAAGAAGCTTTAAACGCAATAAAAAAAGTTGATGTTAAATGGTCACCAGCTTTAATTAATAATCTGCCAGCAAGACAAAGATTTAAAGTTCCTCTTTATTTGACGTTTGACTAATCAATACATTAAAACTTTATTTTCCAATCATCTTTTTAATCGCATTCAACTTCATTAAGGCTTCAATCGGCGTTAAAGTATTGATGTCAATTTTCGTAAGTTCTTCTCTGATGTTTTCCAAAACAGGATCATCGAGTTGGAAGAAAGACAACTGAAGATTTTCTTCAGTCACACGCTTTATTTTTTCTGTAGAACCACTGTTGGAACGAGAATCTTCCAAAGTTTTCAGAATTTCAGAAGCTCTGTTTACCACTTTAGAAGGCATTCCTGCCAATTTTGCAACGTGAATCCCGAAACTGTGCTCACTTCCACCAGAAACCAATTTTCTAAGGAAAATAATATTGCCTTTGTTCTCTTGAATCGTCACGTGGAAATTTTTAATTCTCTCAAAATTTACACTCATTTCATTGAGTTCGTGGTAATGCGTGGCGAAAAGTGTTTTCGGTTGAGTAGAATGCTGATGAAGATATTCTGCAATCGCCCAAGCAATGGAAACTCCGTCATAAGTAGAAGTTCCACGCCCGATTTCATCAAGTAAAATCAAACTTCTCTCCGAAATATTGTTCAAAATATTCGCCGCTTCATTCATTTCTACCATAAAAGTAGATTCTCCCGCAGAAATATTATCAGTTGCGCCAACTCTGGTGAAAATTTTATCTAAAATCCCGATTTCGGCGTATTTTGCAGGAACAAAACTTCCGATTTGTGCCAATAAACAAATAATTGCCGTTTGTCTCAAAATTGCAGATTTACCCGCCATATTTGGTCCGGTAACCATAATAATTTGTTGAGCGTCTTTATCTAGAAAAACATCATTCGGAATATATTTTTCTCCTAAAGGAAGTGATTTTTCTATAATGGGATGTCTTCCTTCTTTGATATCAATCGCAAAAGTTTCGTTGAGAACGGGTTTGGTATAATTTTCAGAAATCGCTAATTCGGAAAGTGAAACCGCACAATCTAACTGCGCAATTAAATTTGAATTTTCCTGAATTTGGTCAATGTAAATCAATACATTTTCACAAACTTTTCTATACAATTGATGCTCAATCTGCGAAATTTTTTCTTCAGCACCGAGAATTTGCGTTTCGTATTCCTTTAATTCTTCGGTAATGTAACGCTCTGCATTTACCAAAGTTTGTTTACGAATCCAATCTTCTGGAACTTTATCTTTATGTGTATTTCTAACCTCGATGTAGTAACCAAAAACATTGTTAAAATCAATTTTCAGGGAAGAAATTCCTGTTCTTTCGATTTCTCTTTGGCACATTTCATCCAAAAAACCTTTTCCTTTGCTTTGAAGATTTCTCAATCTATCGAGTTCCTCCGAAACTTCGGATTTGATCACATTTCCTTTGTTGAGGTTTACCGGAAGTTCTTCATTCAAATGATTTTGAAGATAAGAAATAAGTTCTTCTAAATTGTTCAGAGGTTCTAGCCAAGCCAAAACATCGTGATGAGAACTCAATAATTCTCTGATTTTCTGAATATTGATTAAACTCTGACGAAGGTAACCGAGTTCTTTCGGTGAAATTTTTTCGGCAGCCAATTTTCCAACCAATCGGTCTAAATCTGAAATTCCTTTTAATAAATCCAGAATTTCAAATTTCAAAGAATCTTCTTTGTTGAAAAATTCAATTAGAGAAAGTCTTCGGTTGATTTCGTTTACAGATTTTAGTGGCAAAATCAATCTTCTGCGAAGCAATCTTCCTCCCATTGCTGTGGAAGTTTTATCGATAATATCGAGCAAAGATTTCCCTTGAAAATTACTTGAATGTACAATTTCTAAATTTCTCAAAGTGAAATTATCCATCATCAGATAATCATCTTGCGGAATGCTTTGTATTTTGGTAATGTGTTGTAAAAGAGCATGATGTGTATCTTCAACCAAATAAGCGAAAATCGCTCCCGCTGCGGTAATTCCCAATTTTTGGTCTTCAATCCCGAAACCTTTTAGAGATTTAGTTTTAAAATGGGAGTTCAGTTTTTCGTAAGCAAAATTATATTGATACGCCCAATCTTCGAGCTTAAAACAGTTTTTATTTTTAAGTTGAGAAGGAATTTCGGCGGTTCTTTGGTAAATAATTTCAGCAGGATCGAAGGTGTGAACAATGTGTAGTAATTTCTCTAAATTTCCTTCTGCAACCAGAAATTCACCCGTCGAAACGTCTACTAGCCCAATCCCAAATTTCTCTTTTTCTTTGTGTAGAGAAAGCAAAAAATTATTTTTTTTGGAATTCAAAACCTGCTCGTTAAACGTAACACCGGGAGTTACCAATTCTGTAACGCCACGCTTCACGATACCTTTCACCATTTTTGGGTCTTCCAATTGGTCGCAAATCGCAACACGCATTCCTGCTCTTACCAATTTTGGCAAGTAAGAATCTACAGAGTGATGCGGAAAACCTGCTAACTCAATATGACCTTCTCCATTGGCTCTTTTGGTAAGAACTATCCCTAAAATCTGAGAAGTTTTAATGGCATCTTGCCCGAAAGTTTCATAGAAATCTCCAACTCTAAAAAGCAATAATGCATCTGGATATTTCGCCTTGATGGTATTGTATTGCGTCATTAACGGAGTTTCTTTTTTTGCCATATGATTTATTCTTTAACGCAAAGGCGCAAGATATTGTTAAAACTATTTTTTACAAAATTACTGTTTTTACGTCGCAAAGATTCATCAGAGATGAATGATTTTGTTCAAAAAAATAAAATTTTGTCAGAGACAAAATCATTGCGACTTAAAAGCATACTGAAAATCAAAATTTATATTGCGTCCTTGCGTTGGAAAACCTTAATTTTGCCCAAAAATACGAAAATGCAACCTACCAAAAAACTGAAATTAGAAGAATTAGGGAGAATAGATGTAGAAATCTTCAAAAAGACTGAGAAAATTCCGTTGGTGGTGATTTTAGATAATGTAAGAAGTATGCATAATGTAGGGGCGGCTTTCCGAACTGCTGATGCTTTTTTGGTGGAGAAAATTATTCTTTGTGGCATTACTCCGAAACCTCCTCACAGAGAAATTCACAAAGTAGCATTAGGCGCAACTGAAAGTGTAGATTGGCAATTTTATGAGAGTGTAAAAGAAGCCGTCATAGATTTAAAAACGTTAGGTTACGAAGTTATTGGAATTGAACAAACTACTAATTCTGTGATGATTACAGATTTTAACATTGATAGAACTAAAAAATATGCTTTGGTTTTAGGTAATGAAGTAGACGGAATTTCTGATGAGATTTTAACAGATTTAGATGAATGTCTAGAAATTCCACAGTTGGGAACCAAGCATTCCCTTAATGTTTCGGTTTGCGGTGGAATCGTAATGTGGGAATTTTTCAAAGGATTGAAATAAATAGATTGATGAATTTTTAAGGTAAGTCTTTAAATTATTTAAAAATTCAAAATTATTTTTTATAAAAAGTGTTGATTTAATAAAATAATCTCTATTTTTATAATATTAAATCACTCTGTTATGAAAAAACTTTACGCTCTTTTCTTGCTGATATTTTCAGTATTCGTCTTTTCTCAAAGTTGTGGCATCAATAGTTATGGTTTTGTGAAATGGACTTCCAATAAAACGTACACCGCTTCTATTATCGTTAAAAATGATTATAAAACCACGGTGAGAGTAAAATATGACGATATTATGGTGCAATATGAAGCTGATTATGACGTGCAACATTTAGATGATGTAATTCTGAAAATTGAAGGAACAGGAACGCCAGTTTTTTTGAAAGGGAAAAGCAGTTATAATCCTGACACTTTTATTTTTAGAATTTCTCAAGAGGGAAATATCATTTCAGGAACTACTTATGATAGCTCTCAAGTGAGAAATAAATTAGAAATTTTAGATTCTGATAATATGGATAATAATCTGGCACTTCTAGAACAGTTTTATACTGAAAAAGATGCTGATTATCCTGAAATAGTGAAATCGTTATTGTATTTTGATTACACCAACAAAAAGAAGAAAAAATAAGTTCAACTTATCCGCATAAGAAATCCCGAAAATTTTCGGGATTTTATTTTTTATTATTTTAAAAGTTTGTCAAAAGTATTTCCTTGGGTAATATCTCCAGAATTATAGCCTTTCATAAACCATTCTACACGCTGTTCTGAACTACCATGCGTAAAAGCTTCTTGGTTTACATAACCTGCGGTTCTTTTTTGAATATTATCATCACCTACTGCTGCTGCAGCTTCCATAGCGCTCTGAATATCTTGAGGATCAAGAAATTTTTCTCTGTTATCGGTTTGTTTTGCCCATAAACCTGCGTAGAAATCTGCTTGTAATTCTGTAGCTACCGAAACTCTATTCATATCAGCCTCGGAATATTGTCCACTTCTGCGCATTTTATCTACTTGTTGAGTAGTTCCTAAAATCGTCTGGATGTGATGCCCAATTTCGTGAGCTAAAACATAAGCGACTGTGAATTCTGTAACTCGAGCGCCAAATTTTTGTTGCATTTCGCCAAAGAAACTCATATCCATATAAACCGTTTCATCTGCAGGGCAATAAAAAGGTCCCATCGCAGCTTGTGCAGTTCCGCAACCAGATTGCGTTACATTTTCGAAGAGTACAATTTTCGGTTCTCTGTATTGTATTCCGTTTTCTGAGAAAATTTTAGTCCAAGTTTGGTTATTTTCTGCAGAAAGCATTCTTACAAATTCTTTTACCTGAAGTTCTTCAGCAGTGAGTTCTCTTTGTTCTGTTTGAGGAGCGTTTCCAACACCATTACTTAAAATAGCAGAAGGATCACCTCCTAGGAAAAATATAATTGCAGCAATGATTAAGGTTCCTAATCCACCACCAACTAGCATTCCGCCACCACCAGAACCTCTTCTATCATCTACGTTATCTGCTCTATCGTTTGTCCATTTCATAATTTTAAAATTTTAGATTTAATGATGGATAAATGTAATAAAAAATTATTTGTCGAGCATTTTATTTTTTAGCCAAAAGCTTGTACTTTGATAATTTGAAATGGTTTGATCTACCAAATCTTTTCTAGGATTGTCTTGTAAAAGATTTTCGGTGTAATAAATGTTAAACTCAGTTGTGGTATTGGTATTAGGTTTTTGAACTAATTGATATTGCTTAATATTTTTAGTAGGAGAAATCACCGTAAGATAATTGTCTTTTATAAATCCTAAATCCTGATACGTTGCAATATACGCTCTAGGAACAAAATTTTTAGAAAATACATCTTGACCTAAAAATTTAGTTTGATATTTGAAGTTCAATAATCCCAAAACAGTAGGCATTACATCTATCTGAGAAGTAACTTGTGAGAATTTCTGTGGCGCCACAAATTCTGGTGCATAAATCATCGCCGGAATTCTGTATTTATCCATTGGGAGTTCTGTTTTACCAGCACTAGATGAACAATGGTCTGCAACAATCACGAAAACTGTATTTTTGAACCAAGGCTGTTTTTGAGCCATTTCAAAAAACTTCATGATAGAATAATCGGTGTATTTTACGCCACCTTTTCTAGATTTAGAATCTGCAGGAATGTCTATTTTCCCTTCTGGATAAGTAAAAGGTCTGTGGTTAGAAACCGTCATCCAATGATGGAAGAAAGGTTTACCTGCATTATAATCTTTGTTCATTTCGCTGATGGCTTTTTTGGCCATATCTTCGTCACAAACTCCCCAAACATTTGCAAAAGTGATTTCTTCTGGAGTGAAATTATCTCTATCTACAATTTCGTAGCCATTTCCTCCGTAGAAATCTTTCATATTGTCAAAATAACTGTAACCACCGTATAAATATTTTACGCTGTAACCTTTTGACTTAAATACGCTTCCTGTGGTAAATTTATTTTTGTTTTCTTTTTCTCTTTTAATTACACTTTCTCCTGCAGTTGGCGGAATACAAAGCGTTAATGCCTCTAAACCTCTTACCGTTCTGTTTCCTGTGGCGTATAAATTGGTGAAAAATAAACTTTTTTGTGCCAATTGGTCTAAGAAAGGAGTTACACTTTCTTCGTAACCATAAGCTTTCATGTAAGCTGCAGACAAACTTTCTATAGAAATGAGAACTACATTTTTTTGTAATTCTGGTTTCTCAGAAGTGATAGTTCTATTTAAAGTAGTGGTTCCTAAAGGAAGTAGAGTATTTTTTTCTGCGGTTTTTTGGTCAACAGTAGGATAGAAGGTGAAAAAATCTAATGTATTATTGCTAAACGCTTCGTAGAATTTTACCATTCCGTTGGCTGCGATTTCCTGTTGGAAAATGTTTCCTTTTTTCAGGTTAATTTTCTCGGCAAAGCTTAAACTAATTCCCAATAAAACAGCAAAAACACCCAATAAAGTAAGTTTTTGAACCAAATTAGGTAATTGTAAAAGGCTGTCTTTGGTTTTTTTATAAATCCACCAAGTTGCCAATCCTGTTACTACGAAAATAGTGGTAAACAAAGGAATGATAGGATAACTTTCCATAATGTTTCCTATAACTTCGGTGGTGTAGATAAGATAATCTACCGCGATAAAATTATAACGAACCCCAAATTCATTGTAGAAGAAATATTCTGAAACGGCATTGAAAATAATCAATAACACGTACAAAAATAATGTGGTAAAGTATAAACTGTTTCTGATTTTGAGCCTTTGTTTTGGTAAAAACAGCATCAATGCAAAAAATAAAATTTTAAGCCCCAAAAATGCTAAAACAATTTTTACTACGCCACCTCCATATTGTTTGAAAATATTATTTGGAGTTGCTAAAATGTATATAAAAGCAAGAACCAGAACTCCTAGGATGATTTGTCCGTAAGGTTTTTGATATTTACCGTTTGACAGGAATAAAAAATAAAGTGCTAAAAAGCTACTGGCAATTGTAAATACCAAAATGTCATTCACTAATCCTAGTGAAGTAACCTTCAGTACTTCTGCAAAAGAAAAATCTGCAGTGGTAATAGGGTGGAATACAAATACTAACCTTAATAAAAAGGAAACGATAAGGTAAAAAATTCCTAAATAGAGAAAAGGTTTTACTTTTTGAAGATACATTTTAATACAATTTTGAGATTTGTGTGTAGAATTTGATTATTTATTCAAATTTCTTCTGAATTCAATCATTCTAAGAGCAGTTACTGCAGCTTCTACACCTTTGTTTCCAAGGTTTCCGCCACTTCTTGCTAAAGATTGTTCCTTGTTATCATCTGTCAAAACACAGAAAATAGCCGGAACATCTGTCATTACATTACAATCTTTAATTCCTTGAGCTACAGCGCTGCAAACGTAATCAAAATGTGGAGTTTCTCCTCTAATTACATTTCCGATGGCAATTACTGCATCATGGTTTTCTGCGGCACACAATTGCATGCAAGCGTAGCTTAGCTCAAATGCACCAGGAACAGAAAAAATTTCTATATTTTCTTTTTTTACGCCTTCTTTTTCTAGAATTTGTATCGCTGCATCGCGAAGGTTATAGGTTACAAAATCATTCCAATCTGAAACAACAATGCCGATTCTAAAAGAATCAGCATTTGAGATTTGTAATGGTTTGTAATCCGAAAGATTTACAGTTGCCATTTTATATTTTTAAAAGTTTTTTACCATTTCTATATAAGCATCAGAAGTACCGCCGTCATAGTCTGCATATTTTTCTTCGATGGTTTCGAAGTATTTTTTAGCTTCAGCGTTTTTCTTCATTGCAAGTGCTAGTAAACCAGCTTTTCTTGTAAAGTAATAAGAAGTGTATGCATCATCAGAAGCAGAAGCAGCTTTGTCTAAAAGAGAAAGAGCGTCTTCATTTTTGTTAAGATTTGCTTGAGCATCTCCCATTGCTCCATATTTTAGAGCCATTAAGATTTTATTATCAGAAGAAAACTTGTCTAATAAATCGTAAGCTTCTTGGTATTTACCTTCTTTGAATTTTAGTAAACCTGCATTGTAAGCAGAAAGTTTACCTGCATCAGTACCAGTAAATTGCTCATAAGTACCTTTGAATCCTGGATTTGCAGCAGATTTTCCACCTAGTGCGATATCATCTTTCCCTTCAGAAAGGTTTTTTTGAGCAGCCAGATAGCTCAGTGTAGCTTCTTCGTTTTTAGGATTTGCAATGAATTGTTGGTAAGCAAAGTATCCTAAAACCGCTAATACTATAGCACCGAAAATAATCCCGATTTGTTTAGCGTATTTTTCAATGAACATCTCTGTTTTGAGCGCGGTTTGGTCTAAATCTTGAAAAATTTCTACCGTTTCTTTTCCTTCGTTCTCTAGCTCTTTTTTGCTTTTATGCTTGTCTGTCATAATTTTGAAATTGAAATGCAAAAATAATAGTTTCTATTGTGATATACAATATTTATTTTCAGTGGTTTTCAGTTAAGGTTTTTATGAGAAATATTTGTCTTATTGAGGATACATTTTTTGTAGGTTTTCAATCTGATGAGGTTGCCCAAGAATGAAAATACAACTATTCGGTTCTATGAGTTTACTTTCGTCAGGATTGATGATGTATTCTCCATGAACGTCTTTGTAGCCTACAATTTTACAACCTGTTTTTGGGAAAATTTTCAGTTCTTCTAATTTTTTGCCGATAAATTCTTTGGAAAGTTTATCCGTATAAATTTCTAAAACATTAATTTTTTTGGTGCCTTCCAACACAATATTGTCAATAAATTCTACCAAATCAGGCGTAATAAGAAGAGAAGCCATGTGTTCGCCACCAATTTTATCTGGCATAATTACATTTTCGGCGCCTGCAGTTTTCAGTTTTTTGATGGTACTGCTGTTAGAAGCTCTACTTATGACTTTAATTTTTGGATTCAATTCTTTGGAACTGATTACAATAAAAAGATTATCTGCATCAGATGGTAAACAAGCGATGATCCCATTGGCTTTTTCTACTCCAGCTTTAATCAATATTTCGTCTTCCACTGCATTTCCGTGGATGAAAATAGTGTTGCGGAACTCATCATCTCTATTTTCTAGCGGTTTTTTGTCAATAATAACAAAAGGTTTTTTGTGGAGAATAAGTTTTCTGGCGGCTTGTCTGCCATTTCTCCCGAAACCACAAATGATGATGTGATTTTCTAAATTTTTCATATTGCGTTTGATGAGATTTTGTTTGTATTCTTTGGCGAAATTTCCGTTAAAAAATTCTAATGCAAGGGCTGTTAAACCATAGAGCACTGCTCCCACACCGAAAAGCATTAAAAAAATAGTAATGATTTTTCCTAAATCTGAGAAATTGTCGGGCACTCCAAAACCTACGGTAGTAAGCGTCATAATGCTGTACCAAACCGCGTCCAGAAATCTCATTTCTTCGGAATACATAAGCGCTAATGCTCCCAATAAGACAAAAATGAGAATGGAGACTACTAAAATTAATATTCTTTTATATAATGCGGAAAACCTATTCATTGTCAATGAATTCTTGTATAAATTTACAAAAAAAATAGCGTAGAAATTGCTTACTTTTGAAAAAAATCATTTGATATGCCTTATCATAAACTTAAAAGAACAATAGCATTACCAAGAGAAGAAGATGAGCGTTTTACCTTTGCAGAAATAGAAGAAGGTGTTTATTTTCGTGGACATAACTTGTGGTTACTTGTTTTGTCTATGGCGATTGCAAGTATTGGTCTTAATATCAATTCTCCTGCTGCAGTAATTGGAGCGATGCTTATATCTCCATTAATGGGACCAGTGGTAGGACTTTCTTTTGGTTTGTCTATTCACAATAAAAATTTGGTAAAACTTAGTCTTTATAACTGGGCGATAATGATTGTTACCAGTTTGGTAGCTTCTACTATTTATTTTTTAATATCGCCATTTCACCAAGAAACTTCACAATTAGCAGCATTTAAAGAAGCTACTATTTTCGATTGTATGTTAGCGCTTTTTGGTGGTTTTGCATGGTTTTTAGGAATCATCAGAAAGGAAGCCATCAAAGTAATTGCAGGAGTTGCAGTAGCCACGGCTTGTATTCCTCCATTGTGTACGGCTGGTTATGGAATTGCAAATTTGAATTGGGATTTTTTCTTTGGCGGGATGTATTATTATCTCATTAATTGTTTTTTCATAGGAGTGGGAACTTGGATTCTAAGCATTGTTTTGGGATATCAAAAATATTATCTCGAAAAAGTGGAAAAAAGAAATAAAAAAGATATTCTAATCATTACCATTATCTCTTTATTGGTGCTATTTCCAAGTATTTTATTGACTCAGAAAAAGTGGAATGCCGAAAAATTGAAATCAGATGCCGAAGAATATATTGATACCATTCAAAAACAAAACCCTGAATTGGCTATTGTAAATTATAAAGCGGAAGAAGAAAATGGTGAAAAATTTCTAGACATTACCATACTCAATGATCAAAATTTTATAGATTCTCAGAAATTAGATGCAGCAGATTTGCTCAATAAAGAAATTAAATTGAGATGGCATTATGCGCCGAATTCTAAGGTTACAGAAATAAATTATCTACAGCAACAGATTAATGAGCTGAAGAAAGAATTAGAAAAAACAAAATCTAAAAATTAGTAGTTCAGAATACTGTAGACTTCAGCGTCAAACTGTTTCAGTTTGCCTTCGCCGTGTAAATCTTTAAGACCAATTAAAAAACTGAACTGTGTTACTTTTGCGCCTTGTTTTTCAACCAATTTAGCGGCAGCTTCAGTTGTGCCACCAGTTGCTAATAAATCATCGTGAATTAATACTCTTTGGTTTGGTTGAATTTGGTTCGTGCGCATTTCTATTTCGGCAGTTCCGTATTCTAAATCGTATTTTTCTGAAATAAATGGAGGAGGAAGTTTCCCTTTTTTTCTAATTAAAATAAATGGAACTTCTAGGGCAACAGCAATTGCAATTCCGAAGAGATAGCCTCTGCTTTCTATTCCGCACACTACGTCTACTTTTCCTCTGCTGAATTCTACTAAATCTGCAATTACGTCTTCGTATAATTTAGGATTTAAGAAAATGGGCGTAATGTCTTTGAATTGTATTCCTTCGATTGGGAAATCTGGAATATTCTGAATTGTGCTTTCTAATCTAGCGATTAAATCTTGCGTTGCCATTTTATGGGATTTTAATTTATTTTTTTTGAGAAGAATTGATTTTATAGCTGGTGATTTTCCAACCTGTTTCTGTAGCTTTTAAGCCATAAGAAACGTCAAGTGAAGTTGCGTTTCCAGATTTATCTGTTACGGTATACGTTGCATTTACACTTGCAGTATTATTCGCATTCGCTTTAGTAGAAACATTGGTTACATCTACACTTTTTACGGTTCCAAAACCAGACGTAGGATTGGCAAATGTTTCATACGAACCCCAATTCGGGTTTTCTGACTGACTGTAAGCTGCTTTTAAATTCTGACTGTTTAAGTTGCTTAAGAAATTCACAACGGTATTTTTTGGATCGCCAATTACTTTTGGAGAGTCGGTTCCCGTAGCATTTTCTTCTGGAGTTCCTTCAAGATTTTCTGGATTTTCTGAGCTTTGAGGCATCAAAAGAGCGTTAGGATTTACATCTACACCCATTTTGGTCATTTGAATGGTTTTCTTAGAAGTTTTTACAGTAACTTTTATGTCAATTTTATTATCCATTACTTTCTCTTGAGGAAGAGAAGAAAATCTCATGAAAAATCCTTTGAATTGATTGTTTTGCATTAAATTTTTAGAAGTCAAAAGTTTTACACCTTGGCTAGAAACTTCTAAAGTGGTTTCTAAGGCTGCATTTTCGAAATCTACTTTATTTCCTGATGCGTCTAATAATCTTGGAACGATTTGTAAAGCTTTTGGTCCTAAAACACTATCTACAGAAACTTCACTGGTTGTAATTTGCAAAGAATTAGCGGCAATATCATTTACATCTGTTTCAGAAGGCATAATATTTTGGAAGATATTCATTTCACCTAAAGATGGAGGAGCTGTACTTGCCCAGTTGATGCCATTTTCTTGTGCTACCTTGTCTGCCATTGCAAAAATTTCTGGCACTTTTTTTCCTTCTAGAAGTTTGCCAAGAGCTTTTAATTCTTCGATATCGCCTTCTGCATCTACGCCAAAGGTTTTTAGAATATAAAGAGCTTCATTAAACTTAATTTGTTTAATAGTGGGAAGCGAAGAAGACATGTCATTGATACTTTCTTGGAAGGCTTTTGTACTGCTTGCATCTACTGCATCTTTTTTACAACCGATTAAAAAAAGCAATGAAAATATGCTTAGAAAAAGGAAACGTTTCATAAAATGAATATTTATATACAAAAATAAAAAAAATCCCAACAATAAGTTGGGATTTATATGATGTTTCTTTCTGAAATTAGAAAGGATATTCAAAAATCTTAGATTCTTTTACTAGAGGATTTCCTTCAGGAATCAATTTAAGTTTAGATAATGCAGACATTACTACTAAAACGAATAAACCTACCATGAATAAGAATGCACCAACTACTAATAAGAATGTGTATGCATTATTCCAGAAAGGTCCTACTGTTCCTGGCATTACCATGTTGAAGAAATCTAACCAGTGACCTAGAATTACTAAAACAGCCATCGTAGTTACTACTTTGTAATTTCTCTTGATGCTAGAACTTACTAATACCAATAGTGGTAATAAGAAGTTGATGATAAGCATTGGTAAGAAAGTGTACTTGTAGTAAGCAAATCTATCGAAGAAATATCTTACTTCTTCTGGGATGTTTGCATACCAGTAAAGCATGAATTGGTCAAAGAATAAATAAGTCCATAATAATGAAGTAGCAAATAAGAATTTAGCTAAGTCATGTAAGTGGTTATCATTAAACTGTGGTAAAAGCCCTTTTTTCTTTAAGTAAACTGCAACAATAATGATTACTGCAACAGCACTAGATAAAGTAGATACCATAGAATACCAAATATAAAGCGTAGAATACCAGTGAGGGTCAATAGACATTAAGAAATCCCAAGCCCAAGCTGCAGAAGCAAATCCGAAGAATGCAATGTAACCTACACTCCAGTTGTATAATGCTTTGTAATCTTTTCTATCTTTAGTTTCATCTAATCTCTTAGAAACTTTCTTAATTTTCCAAACGAAGAAAGAAGCTCCAATTACGTAGATAAGAACTCTCACTACATAAAAAGGAATATTTAAGAATTTAGATTTTTCGTAAAGGATAACATCAAAGTTTGGAGAATTAGGATTTGTTAAATCCGGATCCATCCAGTGGTATAAATGAGCAATGCCTCCTACATTTAAGAAGGTTAAGATTAATAAAACAATCCCACCTACTGGAATGAATGAAGCTACCGCTTCCATTACTCTTGTTACAATTACAGACCAACCAGCGTGAGCTGCATGCTGAATTGATAAAAAGAATAAAGCACAAGCAGAAATTCCGAAGAATAACATAGCAGCAGTTAATAAAGCCGAGAACGGTGTATTATGAATCTGATGCGTAGCATGTTCTAAGTGTGCAGCATTATCTTGAGGTCCTACTAATTCTGAAGAGTTCATTGGGGTATGATGTTCAGTACCATGGTGTACATTATCCATCATTGTCTGAATTGCAGACTCATTTAACCCATGATTTAATAGGTAGCCAATACCGAATAGTACCAATCCAACAACTATCAGTATAATAGAATACAATTTTAATTTTGGTGAAAAACTATACATTTTTTTCTGTTTTTATTATTTAGTATTGGTTTGATTTGTAGTTGCATCAGCAGCGGCTATAGGAGCTGCAGCATCAGCTTTGAAAGCGCTCATTACATACATTGCTACTCTCCATCTATCAGCAGGAGCTAATTGACCAGCGTAAGATCCCATTAAGTTTCTTCCGTTTACAATTACATAATGAGTAGAACCTACTGTAATCTGTCTGTCTTTGTAATTAGGAACACCAGAATATGCACCACTTTGTACAATTGGACCTTGTCCATCACCTCCCACACCGTGACAAGCTGCACAAGTCATTTCGTATAATTTTTTACCTCTTGCTAAATCTTTTTCTTTATTTTTAGGATCTAGAGGAGAAACGATAATACTTTTTGACTCTTCATAAAATGCAGTATATTCTTCTACATTTTTAGGAGTTTTATCTTCTGGCAAAATTCCTTCCTTATCTTGAGGAACCGTACCTTCTACAGGAGAAAGTAGAGTAGAGCCGTAGTTATTTACAAAAGCCGGGATTTCGTTTTCTTTGCTTACATAATGTCCATCTGCTTTACTAGCAGTTTTTAACATTGGGTCATAAGCTACAGGAAAATACATATCCGGAAAATAAACTAATGGCGGATTATCTTTTGGTCCACAAGAATTCAGCGCGATAACTGAGATTCCCAAGATGGTTGTTATTTTTAAAATATTTTTCATATTACGCATCTTTTACAGTTATTTCTTCTACACCTGTTTCAATCAGCATCTGTTTAATGGTTTCTACATCTTCAGACACAAACTCCATCATAAACTTATCATCCGTAGTTCTAGGATCTGGATTCTGAGGAGCAGCTCCAGGATACATTTTATTTCTTACTAAGAAAGTAAGAGACATCATGTGTGCAGCACAGAATACCATTAATTCAAACATTGGAACTACAAAAGCTGGCATGTTATGACCCCACCAGAAAGCTGGTTTACCACCTATGTTTTGTGGCCAGTCATGATTCATCATATACCAAGTTGCTAAAGCACCTATGGTAACACCATAACAAGCATAAATGAAAGCTGCGTCTGAAATTCTAGTTTTCTTAAGACCTAAAGCTTTATCTAGCCCGTGAACTGGGAATGGAGTATACACTTCGGTAATTTCAATACCTTTATCTCTGAAAGCTTTAACGCCGTTCATTAAATCGTCGTCATCGCCATAAAGTCCATATATTCTTTTAGTGGTGCTCATCTCCTTCTTTTGCTTTATAAGTTTCACCTGAAATTTTCAAAATAGTCTTCAATTCAGCCTGTGCAATTACAGGGAATGTTCTAGCGTATAATAGGAATAATACTCCGAAGAAACCAATTGTTCCTAAATAAACTCCTACGTCTATAATCGTTGGCTTAAACATCGTCCAAGAACCTGGTAAGTAGTCTCTAGAAAGGTTGATAACAATGATGTCAAATCTTTCAAACCACATACCGATGTTGATGATTAATGCTACGAAGAAAGTCCAAATAATATTTGTTCTTAATTTTTTGAACCAGAAAGAAGCAGGAACAACTAAGTTACAGATAATTAGCGCCCAGAATGCCCACCAGTAAGGACCAGTAGCAGCACCTGGAGATAAATAAGTAAAGTCTTCATATCTACTTCCTGAGTACCAACCGATGAAGTATTCTACACCATAAGCTACCGTTACCATACCACCTGTTACGATGATTACGATGTTCATAATTTCGATATGATACATGGTAATATAATCTTCTAAGTGTGCTACTTTTCTAGCCACTAATAGAAGGGTTTGTACCATTGCAAATCCTGAGAAAATCGCACCTGCTACGAAGTAAGGAGGATAGATGGTAGAGTGCCATCCTTTGATTACTGAGGTTGCGAAGTCAAATGATACGGTAGTGTGTACTGAGAATACAAGTGGTGTTGCTAAACCAGCTAATACAAGAGATAACTCTTCGAATCTTTGCCAGTGTTTTGCTTTACCACCCCAACCGAATGCTAGGAATGTATAAATCTTTTTAGTCCAAGGCGTTTTTGCTCTATCTCTAATCATCGCAAAGTCTGGGATTAATCCCATGAACCAGAATACGGTAGATACAGAGAAGTAAGTAGAGATTGCAAATACGTCCCAAAGTAGTGGGGAGTTAAAGTTAGTCCAAAGAGAACCAAATTGGTTTGGTAAAGGGAATACCCAATATCCTACCCAAACTCTACCCATGTGAATTACTGGGAAGATAGCTGCCTGTACAACTGCAAAAATCGTCATCGCTTCTGCAGAACGGTTTACAGACATTCTCCATCTTTGTCTAAATAATAACAATACTGCAGAGATTAAGGTTCCTGCGTGACCAATACCTACCCACCAAACGAAGTTAGTAATATCCCAACCCCAGTTAATGGTTTTGTTTAGTCCCCAAGCTCCGATACCGGTACCAATGGTGTAAGCAATACATCCAAAACCGTATACAAATAGAACTAGAGCTGCCCAAAAAGAAATCCACCAGAGTTTTCCGGCTCTTTCTTCGATAGGTCTTGCAATATCTTCGGTGATATCGTGATAAGTCTTGTGACCAATAATTAGCGGTTCCCTAATAGGGGCTTCGTAATGTCCTGACATTTTTTACCTATTTATATTATTTAAACGTTGTTTTCTTTTCTGTTTCTCACTTTTGTATGGTAGAATACGTTTGGTTTAGTACCCACTTCTTCTAGCAATACATATTTTCTCTTGTCATTGAATAATGCTCTTACTTCTGATGATTTGTCATTCATATCACCGAATTTAAGTGCTCCTGTAGAACAAGCCTGTGAACAAGCTGTTTTAAGTTCTCCATCTTCAATTCTTCTGCCTTCTTTTTTAGCTTCTAGAATTGTAGCTTGAGTCATTTGGATACACATAGAGCATTTTTCCATTACCCCTCTAGTTCTTACTACAACATCTGGATTTAGAACCATTCTTCCTAAATCGTTGTTCATGTTGAAGTCAAACTTATCATTCAAATTATAAGTAAACCAATTGAATCTTCTTACTTTGTAAGGACAGTTATTTGCACAATATCTTGTACCAATACATCTGTTGTAAGCCATTTGGTTTTGACCTTGCTTACCGTGAGAAGTTGCAGCAACAGGACATACTGTTTCACATGGTGCGTGATTACAGTGCTGACACATTACTGGTTGGAAAATCACATCAGGACTTTCGTTTGGTTCAATTAATATATCATAAAGGTTAGGAACGTTTAATCCCTTATCAATCCCTTCTTTTACTTCTATTTTTTCTTTAGCAGAGTAATATCTATCGATTCTTAGCCAAGCCATATCTCTAGACATTCTTACCTCTTCTTTACCTACTACAGGTACGTTGTTTTCTGCTTGACATGCAATGATACAAGCTCCACAACCGATACATGAGTTAAGGTCTACAGAAAGATTAAAGTGAGGGCCGTCAGTATCATCGAAAGCATCCCAAAGATCTACTTTACCAATTGGTAGAGCACCTTGTAATGTTTCCATAGTTAATGGCTTATTCCACTTGTTTACGTCTTCGTTTAAGTAAGTGTCTAATGTTACTTCTTTAGCGATTTCGTAACGACCCATTAATGTATTCTGAAGCTGTACACCTGCAAATTCGTGATCATCTGCTCCTGATTTTTCAATAGAAACATTAGATACTACAGTGTTATATCCATCAAATAAAGGATAAGCATTTACACCTGTTTCAGCTACTTTACCTGAGTCTTTTTTACCATAACCTAAAGCAAGACCTACTGAACCTTCTGCTTGACCTGGCTGAATGAAAACAGGAACGTTTTCTAATTTCACACCATTTACAGTAAGATTTACCACAGTACCATCTAACTGCATTCTCGCATTTAATTCATTCTCGATACCAAATTCTTTAGCGTCTGCTGGAGAAATAGTAAGGTAGTTATCCCAAGCCATTCTCGTAATTGGATCTGGTAACTCTTGTAACCAAGGGTTATTGGCTTGAGTACCGTCACCCATTGCAGTAGTGGTATAAAGTACAAGTTCTAATTTAGAAGCTTTGAATCCTTGTAATTCTGAAACTGCTTTTGCAGCATCTCCACCTGTGTAAGATAGAGTTCCTGTAATGTTTCCTGCATTAAAACCATTATAAAGAGCTTGGTTAAATGAAGTTCCATTTAGAATTGTTGCAGCATTAGCTTTTAAATATTCATAATAGTTAGGAGTAAATCCTTTTCCATTCATCCAAACAAGAAGTGATTCTTCAATTTGTCTAGATTTGAATATTTTTTGGATAGTAGGTTGCATTAATGAATAAGCACCAGTTTGAGGAGCGATATCACCCCAAGATTCTAACCAGTGTGCTGCTGGAATTACTACTTTTGCTGCTTGAGCAATTTCATTTTTCTTATCAGCTACAGCAACTACAGTTCCTACTTTGCTTAATGATTTTTTGAATTCTGCACCTTTTGCGTGAGAATAGATTGGGTTTACGTTGTTAGCAACTAAAACACCAACTTGACCAGCATTTACCCAAGTTAAAAACTCGTTAAATCTAGCGTTGTCATATTCTTTTAATAGGTTAGCTTTTCCTGTGAAAGCTACAGAACCTAATTTTTGATTGATTAAGTGTGCTAAAACATAAGAAGCTTTAGAACCCTCAGCAAAAACTACAGCTTTGTTTCCTTTAGCTTGTAATTCTTTAGCAATTTCAGAAGCTACTTTATCAGAAGTACCGCCTCCTACGATTGCGTTATAAACTTCTACTAATGTTTTATTTACAGCAGAAGGTTTTTGTTTAATTCTGGTATCAGCATTAGCACCAGTAAGAGACATGTTAGATTCTACTTGAATATGTCTAAGCATGTTAGCTCCTGGCTTTCTAGCAGCTGCGTATGATGTTTCTAAGCTGTTTGCGTTATAATCTCCTAAGAAATCTGCTTGGAAAGAAACCACTAATTCAGTAGCTGATAAGTCGTAAACTGGTAATGCTCTATTACCGAAAACTTCTTGAGCAGCGTCTAATGCAGCAGCATACGTATAAGCATCGTAAGTTACTAATTCTGCATTAGGATATTTGGTTTTAAACTCTCCGAATAATTTCTTGAATGTAGGAGAAGGATATGAATGAGAAAGAACTACAATTTTCTTGTTTTCAGCTTGAGCTTTAGTTAGTGCTTCTAGAACTACAGAATCTACTTTGTCGAAAGTTTCGTCTTTACCGTCTAGTTTTGGTTGCTTAATTTTATCATTATCATATAATGACAATACACTTGCTTGAGCTCTAGCATTTGTTTTACCTAGATCATTTGCAGTTTTATTCGGTTCAATTTTAATGGGTCTACCTTCTCTAGTTTTTACTAAAACACTAGCAAAGTCGAACCCGTCAAAATAGGTAGATGCATAATAATTAGGAATTCCTGGGATAATACTGTGTGGTTTTACCACGTAAGGAATTGTTTTGATTACTGGAGCTTCACACGCTGCAAGAGTAACCGCAGCCGTAGAGAAGCCTAATAATTTTAAGAAATCCCTTCTAGAAGTCCCAGAATTGTTCATTTTTTCTGCATCACCCAAGAACTCATCTACAGGAATTTCGTTTTGAAATTCTTTTTGAGCCAATTTCGCATTAAGCGATTGGTCTTTAAGTTCGTGAATACTTCTGAATTGTATTTTATTTGAAGCCATTTATACTTCTAATTTTCTGTTATTAATAATGACATTTACCACACTCTAAACCACCAATAGCGTCTACGGTCATTTTAGTTTCTCCTCCGTATTGTTTTTTCAACTTGTCGTGAAGTTTTTGGTAGTATTCTTTGTTATAACCGTTTGTCATGTCTACTTCTGTAGTTCTGTGACAATCAATACACCATCCCATTGTAAAGTTATTTGCCATTTGTACTTTGTCCATTTCTTGAACTTGACCGTGACAAGCTTTACATACTACGTCTACTTTTTTAGCTTTAATGATAGTTTGTTCACCAGCTACCACGTGTTGTGCGTGATTGAAGTATACGAAATCTGGCATATTGTGAATTCTCACCCACTCGATTGGTTTAGTTTTTCCAGTGTAAGACTGTGAGCCTTCATCCCAACCAGCAGCTTCGTAGATTTTCTTAATCTCCGCAGTATAGAATTCTCTAGATTTTCCTTCTTCTATGTATTTTCCTTTGTATTCTGAAATACCTTTGTGGCAATTCATACAAACGTTTACAGAAGGAATCTCTGATACTTTACCATACTTAGCACTTGAGTGACATAATTGACAATCGATTTTATTCTCACCAGCGTGAATTTTGTGAGAGAAGTAAATAGGTTGCTCTGGTTGATAACCTTTGTATACACCTACCCACATTAACCAATTCCAAATTCCGTAAAGTGCTAATAGAGCTAATAATCCTATTAATGCTTTACCTAGCGTATTGTACTTTTCGTAGAATTCGCCAATTGAGTTGATTCTTGTAGCGTCTAGAGCAGAAATTTCTCCAGATTTTCTGTGTAAATTTACGAGTTGGGTTAATCTGAAGAGTAACCAAAGAAGTAATCCTCCAACTGCGGCTAAAGAAATTAATAGAGCAGATGAATTGTTTTTTTCATCTTGAGCAGCTTTGATGGCTTCAGGTGAATTCACATCAGTTTCTGCTGCAGCAGGCTCTGCTTTTGGCGGATTAGTGGTGTATTCTAGAAGGTCTGCAATATCCTGATCTGTAAGATTCGGGAACTGAGTCATCTCTACTTTGTTGAATTTTTCGAAGACTTCATTCGCATACTTATCGCCAGAAGCTCTAAGTGCTTTGTTATCTTTAATCCATTTTTGGAACCAATCTACACCTAAATTTTGTTCCTTTTTTAATCTGTCTACTACGCCTCCTAAAGCTGGGCCTACCATTTGTTTGTCTAACGCGTGACACGCAGAACAATTGGTTTTAAAAAGGGTTTCTCCCTTCTTAGCGTCACCTTTAAGATCTTGAGCGTAAATAGAAGCACTGGTTGTTAAGAGCAAACTACATGCTAACAACACTCTCTTGTAATGCTTTCTCCAACTAATCATTTAAATAATCTTGGGTTAATACTATTGAGTTTACATTCAATTCCGCAAAAATAATACTTTAACACAATATTAACAGAAGGTTTGTATGTATTTTATCAATTTTTTTTAATTTATAATTGTTCTAAATAAGAAAGATTGGTATAATTTTTATTTGTATTAACTTTGTCAAAAATAATTTTAATGAAAAACGTAATAAAAATACTATCATTATTAACTTTTTTAAGTTTTAATATCTCTAATGCTCAGGTAGTTGAGAAAAAAGAAACGCATAATGGAACAGAGTTAAAAGTTTCTATGGATAGCAGAGTAAATGAGCTTTTAACGGATTTAGAAGGGAAATGTGATAAGATTAAAGAGGAAGAAGCCAATAAAAATGAAGCTCCAAAAGTAGAAATTTCGACTAAACCTAAAACAAATGCAGAAATCTGTAGAGATAATCCTAGAATTTTAGGTTACAAAATTCAAGTGGCGGTTGTAAAAAGTAATGAAGAAGCTAACAAAGTTAAATCTTATTTCCGTACAAAATTCCCTAATATGAAAGCAGAAACTGATGCTTCATTAAGACCTAATTATAAGGTTTTGGTAGGAAGCTATTTCAGTAAGCAATCTGCTAGTGGCGATTTAGCAAGGATTAGAAGTTATTTCCCTGCTGCAATTGCCGTACAATACAGAGTTTTCTGTGTAGAAGCAAAATAATTTTCACACATTAGCATAACAAAAAATCCACCAAATTTTGGTGGATTTTTTTATTTAATTTTTTACTAAAAGTCTGAAACCTTCTCCGTGCACGTTGATGATTTCTAATCCTTCATCATCTTTTAGGAGTTTTCTCAGTTTAGCAATGTACACGTCCATACTTCTTGCCGTGAAATAATTTTCTTTTTTCCAGATTTTTCTTAATGCTAAATCTCTTGGCATGAAATCATTTCTGTGTAGGCAAAGAAGTTTCAATAATTCGTTTTCTTTTGGCGAAAGTTTGTATTCATTATCGCCTACTCGCAATTGTCTTAGAACTGAATCGAAAAAAACATTAGAGATTTTAAATTGCTCTTGTTCTTCGTCTTCTACTACTGCGCTTCTTTGTAAAATAGCTTTGATTTTGTATAAAAGTAATTCTGTGTCAAATGGTTTTGTGATGTAATCATCTGCTCCAATTTGATATCCTTTTAAAACGTCTTCACGCTGGTTTCTTGCCGTTAAAAATATAATTGGAGTATTCTTGTCTATTTTTCTCACGTCTTCAGCTAGTGAAAAGCCGTCTTTTTTAGGCATCATGACATCAAAAATACAAATGTCAAATTCCTTTTCTGTAAATTCTTTTAACCCTAATTCTCCGTCTGTAGCAAGGGTTACATCAAAGTTATTAATGCTTAAATAATCTTTAAGTACCGCTCCGAAACTTTGGTCGTCTTCTACTAATAAGATTCTGTTACTCATAATATTTGGTGTTTTTTATTTGTTGTTATTTCATCGGCAGTTTGATGGTAAATGTGCTGCCTTTATCTTTTTCTGATTCTACAATCACTTGACCGTGATGCAGTTCTACGATTTTCTTCACATAAGACAATCCTAAACCTTGTCCTTTTACATTGTGAATATTGCCAGTTTCTTCTCTGAAGAATTTTTCGAAAATTTTGGTTCTGTTGTGTTGTTCCATTCCCATTCCTTTATCAGAAATAGAAATGACATAAAATCCAGGTTCATTTCTAGTAGTAATTCTAATTTCTGGGGTTTCTGGTGAATATTTATTGGCATTGTCCAGTAGGTTCACCAGTGCGTTAGAAAGGTGGAATTCATCTACTTTTACATGGTAATGTTCCGCTTTGAATTCTTCGGTTAATGTTCCGCCTCTTTCTTCTACAATAAGTCTAAATGATTGAGAAATTTGCTTGATGAGTTCTCTTACATTGGTCTCTTTTAAGAAGAGTTTCACTTCGTTTCTCTCTAATTTAGACATGTTGAGAACGTTTTCTACCTGTTTTTTCATTCTCAAGTTTTCTTGTTTGATGAGTTGAGAATAATATTTTACCTTTTCTGGATTGGTAGAGATTTTATCATTAGCCAAAGCATCTGTTGCTACGGAAATGGTAGCTAAAGGTGTTTTGAATTCATGAGACATGTTATTGATGAAATCAGTTTTTACTTCAGAGATTTTTTTCTGTTTCATCATGTAATTAATAGAGATGATGTAGATTCCCAAAATGGTTAATAAGGACATGAAAGTTCCTAATAGCATTGGCAAATTATTCATTGCCAAAGACGCATCTTTTCTAGGGAAAACCAGCGAAAGCGTAAAAAGCGTTCGGTCTTTATCGTCTGTAAAAAGTGGAAAATTATAATTGGTTTTGTCTTTTTGGTCTAAATAGGTATTGTTGGAAATTTGAGTCAATTTATTGTTTTTGTCTAAAATTCCATAACCAAATTTAGAGTTTATTCCATTGTTTTTCAGTTCTTTAGCGAGAACGGAATCCAGCATTTTTGGATTAACTCTTTGGTTGATAGGTAAGTTAGAAGCATTAAATTTCGCAAACTCAGTCAAGGTAAATTGTCCGCTACTGATGTCTTGACTCTGAACCGAAGAAATAATCTGAGGAGTGCTTTCGTTTTTTTTAATGCTGTATAAACCTTCGTCTTTGTAAAGTTTTATTTTGGTAATGCTGTCTCCCTTTTTAGAAATCGGAATATTTTGTTTTTCAATAATGGTTTTATTGAAAGTAAGCGTGGTTTTGTTAGCAGAATCCTGCGTTTGCTGGATTTGGAAAAGAGTAGGACTTTTAGCGTTATTAGCTAAAGTTTTGTCGAAATTTTTAAATTTTTCGTTGTATTTCTGAATCTCTAATTCTTCAATTTTTTTACTTGAGTTTTCTAGCGCAGTATATACTTTATTAGAAAAATCTTGCTCTAGTGCGGTGTAATATTCTTTAAGCCAATAAAATTGCAATGACACGAAAACAACAAGTGAAATCGTCATGAATACGGAGATTATTGGGATAAATTTATTATTCATTTTCGCCTAAAAGTTTTGTTAAAATTAGAAATTTAACACAAATTAAACAAAAAAATCACAGTATTTTTATATGATTTTTCTTAAAAACGAGAATTTTAACAAATTATTGTGAATTAATTTCCCTTTTGTAGAAATTTTTTAAGAAATTTATAACAAGTCTTCGTCTATAAAATATTGAATAATGGCTTTTTTCATGAGCAGTTGTTGCTCATTCGGTTTCAGCTCTGGGAGTTCTTCTAATTGCTTGTACATTGGCCAACCGTCATCATCATAATCCTCGAATTCATAAAAACCGAAAGGTTCAAGCAATCTGCAAACCGCAATGTGAATAAGGTTTACCTTGTCATCTTTAGAATATTTTTGTTTCCCACTTCCTAATTCTTGGATTCCTATCAAAAACAAGAGTGTTTCAATAGGCGGATTTTTCTCCGTTTGAAAATTCTCAACGAAAAATTTTTCTACATCTTTCCAAACTTCTATTTCGTTAATTTCTTCCATTGTTTTCTAATTTTAATAAAAATGCATATTCCAGAGCGTCTTCCTTCAAGCTTTCAAATCTTCCAGAAGCGCCACCATGACCAGATTTCATATCGGTCTTGAAGATGAGAATATTATTGTCAGTTTTTAAATCACGCAATTTTGCAACCCATTTTGCGGGTTCCCAATATTGCACTTGGCTGTCGTGAAAACCAGTGGTGATTAATGTATTTGGGTAATTTTTTGCTTCTATATTATCATAAGGAGAATAAGAAAGCATGTAATCGTAATATTTTTTCTTTTTCGGATTTCCCCATTCATCAAATTCTCCAGTTGTCAAAGGAATTGTTTCGTCTAACATGGTAGTTACAACATCTACAAAAGGAACTTGTGCCACAATTCCGTTGAAAATTTCAGGTTCATAATTCATAATTACTCCCATCAAAAGTCCGCCAGCTGAACCGCCCATCGCATAAAGATGTTTCGGAGAAGTGTAATTTTCAGAAATGAGGAATTTTGCTGCGTCAATAAAATCGAAGAACGTATTTTTCTTTTTCAGCATTTTCCCATTATCATACCATTCTCTTCCTAAATATTCGCCACCACGAACGTGAGCAATCGCATAAATGAAGCCTCGTTCTAAAATTGATAATCTTACATTAGAAAAACTAGCATCAATCGTGTGTCCGTAACTTCCGTAACCATATAAAAGAAGAGGAGTTTCGGCAGATTTTGGAGTGTCTTTATGATAGACCAAAGAAATCGGTATTTTCACTTTTCCGTCTCTAGAATTTGCCCAAATTCTTTCAGAAATATAATTTTTTGAATCAAAAGTTCCGCCTAAAACTTCTTGTTGTTTCAAGAGTTTGGTTTCGCCCGTTTTCATATTATATTCATAGGTAGAACTTGGCGTGGTAAGCGAAGTGTAACCATAACGAAGAACTTCTGTGTCAAAATCTAAATTCAGACCTACATAAGCCGTGTAAGTAGGTTCGTCAAAAGGTAAATAATGAGATTTTCCTGTACAATTGTCTATAATTTTCAGTTGAAGTAAACCTTCAGTTCTTTCTTCAATCACGAAATAATCTTTGAAAATTTCAAAACCTTCTAGTAAAGTTTCTTTTTTATGCGGAATTACCTCTTTCCAATGTTCTTTAGAAGGTTTATCTACCGAAGTTTTCATGATTTTGAAATTGGTAGCATCGCCTTCATTGGTGATGATATAAAAATCATTTTGATAATGTTCTACCGCGTATTCTAAATCGTCTTCACGTTTTTGAATAACTTTCCATTCTGCAAAAACATTGTCAGAAGGAATAAACCAATGTTCATCTGAAATGGTAGAAGAACTCGCAATGAAAATATATTCCAAAGATTTTGATTTGTAAACGGTTACGTCAAAAGTTTCATCTTCTTCGTGGAAAACGAGAACGTCTTCTTCCTGAGAAGTACCAATTTTATGTCTGTAAATCTGGAAAGCTCGCAAAGTTTCATCTTTTCTGATGTAGAAAAAATGTTCATTATCTGCTGCCCAAACTGTTTTACCAGTGGTGTTTTCTATTTTGTCGTTTAGAAATTCCCCCGTTTCTAGATTTTTGAGCAAAATAGTATAGATTCTTCTTCCTATAATGTCTTCCGAAAATGCAGCCAACTGATTATTCACCGAAACAGAGAAGCTTCCTACATCGTAAAAATCTTTACCGGCAGCCATTTCGTTTACGTCGAGCATGAGTTCTGCTTCGTTTTCCAAACTTTTAAAATGTCTGTAAAATAGTGGATATTCTTTTTCTTTTTGAAATTTTACCACATACCAATATTCATTGAAAAAATAAGGCAAGCTCTCGTCATCTTCTTTGTAACGAGCTTTCATTTCTTGGAAAAGTTGTTCTTGCAAATCTTCGGTGTCTTTCATCACGAAATCGCAATAAGCATTTTCTTCTTCCAAATACTGTACAACTTCGGGGTTTTCTCTTTCATTGAGCCAGAAATACGGGTCGTTTCTTTGGTGACCGTGAATTTCTAGTGGTTTATCTATTTTTTTTGCTTTGGGAGCGTTCATCATTAAGTTCAATTTGAGTGGAGCAATAAGTAATTTTATTTCTCTAAATTTTAAATTTTTGCAAATATAGGTTTTCTAAAAAAGAAAAAAATCACCAAAAATATTTTGATGATTTTGATAATATCTATAATGTAGAATTTTTATTTATTATTGGCTCTGATGTATTTTTCTATTGCCATCGTCATAGATGGGTTTTCTTTAGTAGGAGCCATAACATCGATTTTTAAACCAGCTTCTTCTGCTGCGTTTTGGGTAGTTACTCCGAAAACCGCAATTTTTCTATCTCCTTGTTCAAAATTCGGGAAATTATGGAAAAGAGATTTGATTCCTTGGTGAGAGAAAAACACAAGCATGTCATATTCTTCTACTTTTACATCAGATAAATCACTTGCTACAGTTCTGTACATTACTGCTTTAGTCCAGTCAATTCCTGATTGGTCTAAGATTTTAGTTGTTTCTTCTGTCACTACATCAGAACATGGAAGAAGATATTTCTCGTCATGGTGTTTTTTGAAAAGTGGCAATAAATCTGCCATTGATTTTTCACCAAAAGAAATTTTTCTTTTTCTGTAAATAATGTGTTTCTGAAGATAATTCGCAATAGCTTCTGATTGGCAAATATATCTCATATTATCAGGAACAGAGAAACGCATTTCTTCTGCTAATCTGAAATAGTGATCTATTGCATTTTTACTAGTAAAAATAACACCTGTATAGTGAGAAAGGTCAATTTTTTGAGTTCTTAATTCCTTAGCATCTACACCTTCAACATGGATGAAAGGTCTGAAATCAATTTTAATTTTTTCACTTTTAGCCATCTCTAAATATGGTGAAGAATCACCTTGTGGAGCAGGCTGAGAAACCAAAATAGATTTTATTTTCATTCTTTAACTTAATAAAACGATTTATAAAAACCAAAATTTCCAAATGACCAATATTGGTAGAATTTGGAGAGTGCAAATATACAAAAATTTATAATACCATTGTCTAGGCAAAATTTGCTGAGGATGAAATAGGTAGATTAATATTTTGACAGTAAATGCTATGAAAATCAAGCTACTATAGTAAATAAAGGCATTAGAAGTTTTGAAATGCAGGTAATAATGGAGGAAACTTATGACCAAAATCACTAACGAATACACCATAAAATATTTCTGCGCTACAAAAGAATATCTGCCGAATCGTTCTAATTGATTAATGCTTCCGTAGAATAAATAGACGAAAATATTTTTAATAAGGTGAAACACAAGCATTGAAACCAGAACAAAACCAAATTTGTTAAAAGTAATGCCTGCTACAACTAAATTTTGGGTAATGAATTTCGGGACAATCGGAATGAATTGCGAAAATAACACCGAAAAACTTACCGAAAAAAGAATAGTGGTAAAAACCCAACTTAAAGTGTTATTGTTTGATTCTTCATAAGGTTGTAAAATAAATTCGATTAAAGTTACATCTCTGTGCAGGGTTTTAAATATGATAATATAAGACAAAATAATGCCTATAATACAGTAAATAACCCAGTCATGATGTTCTACAACTCTTATCAATTTATTAGATTTTTTGCAAAAGTAAGAATTTTAAGGAATACATTTTGATATAAGGCTATATTAAATAATTATTTAAAACCTTAAAAACATTATCTTTGCATTTTCTTATCTCTATGAAAAAATTAGTCATTATCCCAACCTACAACGAAAAAGAAAATATAGAAAACATTGTTAAAGCTGTTTTTGCTTTAGAACAAGATTTTCATGTTTTGATTGTAGATGATTCATCACCAGATGGAACCGCAGAAATCGTAAAAAAAATGCAGCATGAATTTCCGCATTTGCTACATCTCACTATAAGAAAAGTAAAAGACGGATTAGGGAAAGCTTATATTCACGGTTTTAAGTGGGCACTAGAAAATGGTTATGACTACATTTTTGAGATGGATGCAGATTTTTCGCACAATCCTAATGATTTGCCAAAATTATTTGATGCCGCACAAAAAGGCGATATGAGCATCGGTTCTAGATATTGCAAAGGCGTAAATGTGGTAAACTGGCCTATGTCTAGAGTTTTACTATCTTATTTCGCTTCTAAATATGTGAGATTCGTTTTAGGGATTCCTATTTTTGATACCACTGCTGGTTTTGTATGTTTTTCTAGAAAAGTTTTAGAAAATATCGGTCTAGACCAAGTGAAAATGACAGGGTATGGTTTCCAAGTAGAGATGAAATACAGAGCATACAGAAAAGGTTTTAAAATAAACGAAGTTCCTATTATTTTCACAGATAGAACAGAAGGAGAAAGTAAAATGAGTGGCGGAATTATAAAAGAAGCCATTTTTGGAGTAATTAATTTGAAATTAAAATCTATCTTCGGTAAAATATGAGAAAACTCCTCGTTTTTTTTATACTATTTTCACTGTTTTCCTGCGAAAAAATTGTAGATAAGCCCAAAAATCTTATCGAAAAACAAGAAATGGCAGAAATAATAGCAGATTTTGCTATTTATGACCAAACCTATACGGTAAAACCAGATGCTAACATGGAATTGGTAAGCAGATTTGTTTTGAAAAAACATAAAATAGATGCTAAAACTTACCGAGACAGCTATAAATATTATATTTCTAATCCAGAAGAAATGGATGACATCTTTGCCGAAGCTAAAGAAATTATCTTAGACAAAGACCCTAAATTAGAAGATTACATAGAAAAAAAGAGAAAGGAGAATCCTAATCTCCCAGAATTTTTAAGATAAAGTACAAACTTACTTTTATACAATAATGCAGAAATTTTTTGAAGTTGAAAAAAATACTTCCGGTAAAGCAAGAGCCGGAAAAATAACTACAGACCACGGCGAAATTCTTACTCCTATTTTTATGCCAGTAGGAACCGTAGCCTCTGTAAAAACCGTTCATCAGCATGAACTAAGAGAAGACATAAAAGCACAAATTATACTAGGAAATACCTATCATTTATATTTAAGACCAGGCATGGAAATCATGCAAGAAGCAGGTGGTTTGCATAAATTCATGAATTGGGAAAAACCCATTCTTACCGATTCTGGTGGTTATCAGGTTTTTTCACTTTCTTCGAGCAGAAAAATGACAGAAGAAGGTGTGAAATTCAAGTCGCACATTGATGGAAGTTACCATTTCATATCTCCAGAAAAATCTATGGAAATTCAGCGTCAGATTGGAGCAGATATTTTCATGGCTTTTGATGAATGTACGCCTTATCCTTGCGAATACAATCAAGCAAAACTTTCAATGGAACTTACGCACCGTTGGTTAAAAAGATGTATTGATTGGACCAATGAAAATCAAGAAATTTACGGTCATAAACAGCATCTTTTCCCAATTGTTCAAGGTTCTACATATTCTGATTTGAGAAAAATTTCGGCAGAAGTAATTTCTGAAGCTGGAGCAGATGGAAATGCGATTGGTGGACTTTCGGTTGGTGAACCAGAAGAGGAAATGTACAGAATTACAGATGAAGTAACTGATATTTTGCCAAAAGAGAAGCCGAGATATTTAATGGGAGTTGGTACACCTTGGAACATCATCGAAAGTATTGGTCTAGGAATTGATATGATGGATTGTGTAATGCCTACCAGAAATGCGAGAAACGCGATGCTTTTCACTTGGCAAGGCGTAATGAATATGAAAAATAAAAAATGGGAAAAAGATTTTTCTCCATTAGATGAATTCGGGACTAGTTATGTTGATAGAGATTATTCTAAAGCGTATGTTCGTCACTTATTTGTAGCCAAAGAATATTTAGCAAAACAGATTGCTTCTATTCATAATTTAGCATTTTATTTAGATTTGGTAAAAGTTGCTAGAGAGCATATTATTGCTGGAGACTTCTACGAGTGGAAAGAACAAATCATTCCACAGTTGAAGCAAAGACTTTAAAAACAATTTCGTAGTTTTATAATTGAACGATTTTAGAATTCAATGAAAATTTTAGATAGATACATCCTTAAAAAATACTTAGGAACTCTTGCTTTCATGCTGGTGTTGCTTTCTGTTATCATTGTGGTAATAGATGTACAAGCAAAATCTCCCAGAATTGAGAGTAATGGTTTTACAGTGGGTTATTTTTTGATAAATTTCTACCCATTTTTGATGGTGTATTATCTGATTACATTCTTTTCGATTTTGGTTTTCATTTCCGTAATTTATTTTACCTCTAGAATAGCAAACAATACAGAAATTGTAGCCTACATCAGTAGTGGTGCGAGTTTTCACCGTTTTGCGAAACCGTATCTTATTGCTGCGCTCATTATCGCCACAGCAATTCTTGCAGTGAACCATTTTATTTTGCCTTGGTCTAATATCAAGAAAAATAAATTAGAAATCTACACCATGAACACCACGAACCGTGAAAAATTTACGGCAAATGCACAGATTTCTACTCAATTAAATCCTCAGGAATATATTTTTATCAATAGTTATAACCGCCAAATGAACCGAGGTTCTGGCTACCTGTATCAGAAATTTGATAAAAATAAAAAACTGCTTTATCAAATCAATGCTATGGAAATTTACTGGGACGAGAAAAAGAAAAACTTCGTTATCAGTAATTATTTAGAGAAAAGAATTGATAAAAATGATCACGAAATCTTGACAAATGGTGATACCAAAACGCAAGATTTCAAACATTCACCAGAAGAATTATTCCCGAATGAATTATTGGGTCAAAATAAAACCACCCCAGATTTAATTAATTTCATCGAAAGAGAGAAGGAAAAAGGCAATAGTAATATCAATGCTTATCTCAATGAACTTCATCAGCGAACTGCGATGCCAGTTTCTATTATTATTCTAACCTTTTTAGCGCTTTCGCTTTCTTCGCAGAAAAAAAGAGGAGGTCTGGGAATGAATTTAGCCATCGGAATTTCATTGGCATTCGTTTTTGTATTCTCATTTGAAGTGCTCAAAATTGTAGCATCTGGTAATAATTCCATTCCGCCACTTTTGGCGATGTGGTTACCAAATATTGTTTTCGGAGCATTAGCATTTTACCTTTACATGAAGAGAGCGAATCAATAAAGCAGTTCAATTTCTTTGTGGAAGAATTTTTGTAAACCTTCATTTTCTAGGTCAATCCAAATATAACCATTTTCGTCTACGTTTTGAATTATGCCATTTTGTCGCACCTCATTTTTTTCAAAAACAGAAACTTCATTTTTGCGATAAAGATGCAGATGATACAATTCTAAAATATTATTGGGAATTTCTTTTTGAACCAAATGTTCAAATAAATACTGATGAAGGCTTTCTGCAAAGGCTTTCAGCTCAAAAGACAGTCCGGTTTGGCTTAGAACAGAACCTGCTTTTGGCAGATTTTTAAAATTTTTTTGAAGAATATTAATGCCAATTCCCACCACGAAATAATTTTTATTCTTCTCGAAAAGCATTCCGCATATTTTTTTGTTTTTGAGAATCAAATCATTAGGCCATTTGATTTTAACCTCGGTTTTTGTCAAATTGGCAATAAAATCTCTCACCAGAATTGCGGTATAGAAATTGAAGCAAGTATCAGAAACATTTATATTTTTGGTTTTTAGAGCAAATGAATAGGCGAGGTTTTCCTCGGGTAAGTTTTCCCAAGAATTTCCGTACTGTCCTCTTCCTTTGGTTTGGTTAAAGGTATAAACCGCTAAAAAATCTTCAGAAAGATAATGCTGATTGAGAAAATCTATAAGCTCATCTTGCGTAGAAGCACAATTATTGAAGTAAATTAGACTGTTCATTTAACAAAACTTTAAGTAACCTTAATCACCAAAAACTGAATAAAAAACAATAAATTTGCAATTAAACATATATTTTTGAATGAGTAAAAATACAGAAAAAGAAGCATTAATCGCTAAAATTGTTGATGCAATACAAGACACAAAAGGTGAAGACATTAAAATACTAGACCTTACTAAAATAGAAAATTCTGTGGCAGATTATTTCGTGATTTGTAGTGGTAATTCTAATACACAAGTATCTTCTATCGCTGGAAATGTAGAAAAAAAAGTACGTAACGAGCTCCAAGACAGACCTTGGCATGTAGAAGGAAGCGAAAACGCAATGTGGGTTTTAGTAGATTATATTTCAGTTGTCGTTCACGTTTTCCAAAAACATATCAGAGAATATTACGATATAGAAGAACTTTGGGGAGATGCCAAAGTAATCACCGTAGAAAATTAATATTAACCTAAAAATAATATCCTGATGAAATTTTCTGAATTTCTATCAGGATTTTAATGATTATAAGATGAAAGAAAAAAGTAGTTTCAACTGGTTTTATCTGGTGGTTTTCGCAGTATTAGCCATCACCATTTATCCGTTGCTCAATCTTGATCCACCTCAGTCTATCAATGAGAACGGATTTTTCGCTTTGTTGAAAGAAAACAAAGTAGAAAAAGTAGTGGTATATACAGATACGCCTAGAGCAGATGTGTTTCTTACTAAAGAAGCCAGAGCTGCTCTCGTAAAAAATGCTAAAAAAGACACTCAGAATCTTTTGCCTTCTATGCAAGAGCAAAAGCCAGATTTTGATTTCAATTACGGAAATTTACAATACTTCCAAGAGAAATTTGACAATTTGAAAAAAGAAAATCCTCAGGTTAAAACACAATATGATTTTAAAACCGCAGGTTCTCCTTTTCAAGATATTTTAATCCAAGCTTTAATTTGGTTTGGAATCATGGCCGTTATTTATTACTTCCTTTTCAGAAAAATGGGAAGTGGAGGCGGACCTGGTGGACAAATTTTCAGCATTGGTAAATCGAGAGCTAAACTTTTTGACGAAAATGAAAAAGTTCAAGTTACGTTTAAAGATGTGGCAGGTCTAGAAGGTGCTAAAGAAGAAGTGCAAGAAGTAGTAGATTTCTTGAAAAATTCTGAAAAATACACAAAATTAGGAGGTAAAATCCCGAAAGGTGTACTTTTAGTAGGCCCTCCTGGAACTGGTAAAACATTATTAGCAAAAGCTGTAGCTGGTGAAGCCAAAGTTCCTTTTTTCTCGCTTTCTGGTTCAGATTTCGTAGAAATGTTTGTAGGAGTTGGTGCTTCTAGAGTAAGAGATTTGTTTGCTCAAGCTAAAGCAAAATCTCCAGCCATTATTTTCATTGACGAAATTGATGCGATTGGTAGAGCTAGAGGAAGAGGCGGATTACAAGGTGGAAATGATGAGAGAGAAAATACGCTGAATCAATTGCTTACAGAAATGGACGGTTTCGGAACAGATACCAACGTTATTGTAATGGCGGCAACCAACAGAGCTGACATCTTAGATAAAGCATTGATGAGAGCTGGACGTTTCGACCGTTCTATCTATGTAGATTTACCAGAAATGCACGAAAGAAGAGAAATTTTTGATGTGCATTTGGCTAAAATTAAATTGGCTCCAGATATTGATAGAGATTTCTTGGCAAAACAAACTCCAGGATTTTCGGGTGCAGATATTGCCAATGTTTGTAACGAAGCTGCGCTTATTGCAGCGAGAAACAATCATGAATTTGTTACAAAGCAAGATTTCTTAGATGCTGTAGACAGAATTATCGGTGGTTTAGAAAAGAAAAATAAAGCGATTAAGCCATCAGAAAAGAAAAGAGTGGCTTTCCACGAAGCAGGACACGCTACAATCTCTTGGTTGGTAGAACACGCAGCTCCTTTGTTAAAAGTAACAATAGTTCCAAGAGGAAGAAGTTTAGGTGCAGCTTGGTATTTACCAGAAGAGCGTTCATTAACTACTACAGAACAAATGTTAGACGAGATGTGTGCTACTTTGGGAGGTAGAGCTGCAGAAGAAGTAGCGTTTGGAAATATTTCTACAGGTGCACTTTCGGATTTAGAAAGAGTAACGAAACAAGCTCAAGCAATGGTAACGATTTATGGTTTGAGCGAAAATATCGGTAATATTTCTTACTATGACAGTTCTGGTCAGTCAGAATACAGTTTCGGGAAACCTTATTCAGAAGAAACGGCTAAGAAAATAGATGTGGAGATTAAAGATATCATCGAAAATCAGTATAAAAGAGCGGTAACCATTCTCCATGAGAATAGAGATAAATTAGATGCTCTTGCTCAAAAGCTTTTAGAAAAAGAAGTCATCTTCAGAGAAGACTTAGAAGAGATTTTTGGAAAAAGAGCTTGGGATCCTGAATTAACAGAGCGTCCAGTTACTGAAGCGGTAGTAGAAAATACTCCAGAAAACACTTTTAGTGAAGAGTCGCAAGAGTCTCAAAATTAAGATTTTACATTCATTAATATAGAAGTTCCTAATATTTTTATTAGGAACTTTTTTATTTATACCTTTGATATATAGCTAGTTTCTAAATTATTTTATATTTTTGTTGTTGGCAAAGTTTAAAAATCTGAAGAAAATTGAGTTTATTTAAGAAAATTGTAAGTAAAATTCTTAATCAAGACGAGCAGCAAGATGATCCCAATGTTACCAAATTGGCAGATCAACTAAAAAACGCTGATCTTGATTATAAATTTGCGCAATTATTTACGGCTTCAGGTGGTTTTTTTAACTATTGTGGAGACGAAGCAGAAGCATTACAAGTCTTAAATCAGATTATCAAAATTGAGGGGATTAAGAATGTTTTTTGTTGTGATGATGACTTGCAGAACTTTTTAAACGTTACCAAAACCAATTTCACCAAAAATCTAGATATTAATAATGATGCCGCTTTTATTACCTGCGAATTTTTAATCGCTTATGACGGCAGAATTATGCTTTCTTACAATAATATTTTGCACTATCATTCTTCTAGATTGCCTGGTAAGATCATTATCATGGGAACCGTTTCTCAAATTGTAAGAGACTTAAATGAAGCCATGATGAAAATTAAGAGAAGAGGGAACGTAAGAAATCTTACTTCCATCAGCGGAAGCCAATCTAAGTTAGATGCTCCTACTCAAGATCAAACTAAACTTTTCTTAATTTTACTTGAAGACTAATTCTTTCTATTTTTAAATTTCACAAATTGGATAAAAATCTCATTCAGCGAGTTGGCTCTGGTCTCATCTACGGATTACTTACTTTTCTGTGCACTACAGAATACGGAGCAATACTCATCAATAAAATTTCGCCAGATTTAGTAAAACCTCATCAGCTTTTTTATGGATTAATTACATTTTTCTTAGTTGTAGGAGCTTATGAAGGCGTGAGAATTATGAAATTCCAAGGAAACTTATATCAATGGTTGGTTTTGCCTTTAGTTGCATTGGTTTATTATAAATTTACAACTAGATTTTTTGGTTTTGGATTTTATTACACCTTTGATTTATCCGAAATTTTAGCACTTTCATTAATTCTAATTGCTGCAATTACCTTATTTAAATTTCCTCAAGAATTATATCAAGACGAAGGCAAGCTTATTTTCATCGTTATTTATACGGTTTTACCATTTGGTTTCGCATTAGGTTTGCCAAAATATTTCTTAAATGATAATGCTTTCACTTGGGAAGTTTTTCTTCTTTTTGTTTTGATATGGAGCAGTGATTCATTTGCTTATTTCACCGGAAGAATATTCGGTAAACATAAAATGGCCCCGAAAATTTCGCCGAAAAAAACTTGGGAAGGTTTTGCAGGGGGCGTTTTCTTTACCCTAATTTTAGGATATTTCATCGAGCAAAAATTCCCAGATTTACGTGGGAATTGGATTTTAGTGGGATTATTGGTCTCTATTTTCGCTCCACTTGGTGATTTGGTAGAAAGCCAACTGAAAAGAACATTCGGCGTAAAAGACAGTGGGAATATCATTCCAGGACATGGTGGCGTGCTTGATAGATTAGACAGTTTTATAATCGCAGCACCTGTTGTATATTTGTACTTTATTTTAGAAAACATATTCTAAAAACATAACTTATTAACTCATAAAAATGAAACTACATAAAGAAAGTAAAGGAACCATTTTAGTTGCTACCATTACAGTAGCTGTATTAGGTTTTTTAGCAGTATATTTTCTAGAAATTTGGTCATTAATCATCCTTATTCCATTGTTAATTTTATATGGATTGGTTTTTTGGTTCTTCAGAGTTCCCAATAGAGATATTGTAGACCATAAAGAAAACGTAATTGCGCCAGTAGACGGAAAAGTAGTGATGATAAAAGAAGTTTTCGAAGATGAATTTTTAAAGGAAAAAGCCATTCAGGTTTCTATTTTTATGTCTCCGCTGAATGTTCACATTTGCAGATATCCAGTTTCTGGGAAAGTAATTTATAAAAAATATCACCCAGGAAAATATCTAGTAGCTTGGCACGAAAAATCTTCTACCGAAAACGAGAGAACTACTGTTGCCGTAGAAAGTCTTACCAATCATAAAGTGGTATTTCGCCAGATTGCTGGTTATGTAGCACGTAGAATTGTTTTCTATTGTAATGAGGGTGATACTTCTAAGGCTGGTCACGAATTTGGATTCATTAAATTCGGTTCTAGAATGGATGTTTTTTTACCATTAGACACAGAAATTACTTGTAAAATTGGGGATAAAACCAAAGGCGGAATAGATGTAATTGCGAAGATGAAAGAATAGCAAAAATATTTAATCAATAAAAAACGCAAAGACCTTAATCTTTGCGTTTTTTGTGCTTTATATTTCATGAAGTTTTACCCAAAATTCTGTAATTCTACTAACTTTTTATAAACGTTATTATTGGTAATCAATTCGTCATGAGTGCCTTGTTCTACGATGTTTCCGCGTTCCATTACTACGATATGATCTGCTTTTTGAATCGTCGAAAGTCTATGTGCAATCACGATAGAAGTTCTGTTTTCCATCATGTGATCTAAAGCATCTTGAACCAAGCGTTCAGATTCTGTATCGAGTGCAGAAGTTGCTTCGTCTAGAATCATAATTGGTGGATTTTTAAGCACTGCTCTTGCAATGGAAATCCTTTGTTTTTGTCCGCCAGAAAGCTTGTTCCCGTCATCGCCAATATTGGTTTGGTATTTTTCTGGTAAGTTTTCTATGAATTGATGAGCATTGGCAATTTTTGCAGCATGAATCACTTCTTCTTCCGATGCTTCAGTTTTTCCCATCCAAATGTTGTTGTAAACACTGTCATTAAACAATACCGATTCCTGAGTAACCATTCCCAGAAGTTTACGGTATTCGGTTAAATTTAAGTCTTTAATATTGGTGCCGTCGATTAAAATTTCACCATCTGTTACATCATAAAATCTGGCTAAAAGATTCGCAATCGTGGTTTTTCCGCTTCCTGATTGTCCTACCAAAGCTACTGTTTTTCCTCTCGGAATAGTTAGATTGAAATTTTTAAGAATTTGATTGTCTTTGTCGTAATAGAAAGAAATATTTTTGAATTCTATTTGATGATTGAGGTTTTTGATAGAAATAGGATTTGTAATTTCTTCTACCTTTAAGTCGTAATCTAAAACTTCCAGAACTCTTTGCACTGCAGGAATTCCACCTTGCATGTTAGAAATAGCGGCAGATAATCTTTTGGCAGGTTCTAGAATTTGGAAAAAGATGGCGATGAATCCTATGAAAGTTACCGCATCCATGGTTTGTTTTTCTAGAATTTGGATTCCTGCAAACCAAGTGATTAACAAAATGGTTACCGAACCTAGAAATTCTGAACTTGGAGAAGCCAATTCTCTTCTTCGGCTCATGGCAATCGCATGATTTTTCCAGTTTTGTGTGGTTTTTTCAAAACGAGCGTTTAGAATGATATCAGCGTTGAAAATTTTAATGATTTTTGATGATTTCAAGGTTTCATCTACGATAGAAAAAAGATTTCCGAGTTCTTCTTGTGCTTTTTTAGACTTTCTTTTCAGGCTTTTTCCTACCCAAGAAATGATTCCGCCCATTACTGGGAAAACCAATAAAGAGAACAAGGTTAGACTTGGCGAAAGCGCAAATAGCGTGATGAGAGAAGCCGTAATCATAAAAGGCGCATTGATAACGTCTACCAAACTTCCCATAATAGAATTTTCTATACTTCCGATGTCGTTTGAAATTCTACTCATCATGTCACCTTTTCTCTGTTCTGTGAAGAAAGAAACCGGTAATTTTAGAAATTTTTGATAGACTTTGCTTCTTAAATCTTTGGTAATGCCTACTCTGTAGTTTACCAGCATGAATGAACCAAAATATCTAGAAATATTTCTAAACAAGAATGAAGTTGCGGTGATAATACATAGCGCTGCCAAAACTTTTATGGCGCCATATTCTGTGATGCTTTCTTGGATGTTGTAAAAAGCAGAAGTTTTGATGTAAGAAAAATATTCTGAAAACTTTCCGCTGTAAACAGGTTTGGTGATTTTTTCTTGGTCTACATTGAAAATCATTTGTAGCACAGGAAGCATGACCAAAACGGAAAAAATCTGAAAAACGGAATATAAAAGATTGAAAAATATACTTAAAAAAAGATATTTCTGATGAGGTTTTGCAAAAGCAAGTATTCTTTTTAGTGGACTCATTTATATTTAAAATAAAGTGCAAAATTACACTTTTTTAATTTGAAAATTTGAAAATGAAAGAATTTGAGGATTTAATAAAAAAACAGCTTCGTTTCCGAAACTGTTTTCACTCAAAATAAATCGTTGGTAAGATTTATCGAATTCTGTCTACAGATTTTACGAGTTTCTCATCTTTCTTGATATTGATGTTTGCCATAAACAAACCAAACAAAGAAATCAGAGGGAATGCTAACTCAATACCTTTCTCAGGAAAATCTATTCCTCCAGATAAATTTAGTAGCCAATAAATCAATAAACCAGTCAACAAAGCGTTTATGAAAATGTTGATATTATTCAACAGAATCTGTCTTATTCTCTTTTTGTAACTGAAAATAGATAGTAAAGCCAATAAAAATGATACTAAACTTAGAGTAGCAATAACATAAATACTGCCAAAAAGCGCTACATCTAACCCTGTAAAATGCAGTGCAACTTGCGCCAATACTACAATTAGTAAAAATATAGTTTGTATTCTCTGTATCATTTCAGTGCAAAAATAATTTATTTTTTTGTATTTGTCAAAAAAAGTGTAGATTTGCAAGTAACAAGTTCAGCAAAAAAGAAGAATCGCCTGATTCAACTTTCTTACTTACAATTACTTATATTATTACAACTTTTTCACATATTTTATGTTTAATATTGAAACGTTAAGGTCTAAGTCCTTATCGGAACTGACCAAAATCTCAAAAGATTTAGGCGTTAAAATTCCTAGAAATAGTACTGAAGAAACCATCGTCTTTGCTATTTTAGATTTCCAAGCTTCTAATCCGAAAGTAACAAAGGAATATTTTAACGCTACCGAAAATACTATGGAAGAAAAACAAGAATCTCCAAAACCTAAAGCGAAAGCTCCTGCAAAAAAGAAAGTAGCGACTAAACCCGTAGAAAAACCTGCAGAACTCTTCGAAGGAACTACTCCTGAAGCGAAACCTGAAGAAGTAACAGAACCGAAAGTAGAAGCAGCAGAAAAACCTGCGGAAGCAAATACTTCTTCTAAAAAACAAAGGAAAAGAATTGCTCCTAAAACAGAAGAAAAAGCTACAGAGACAGAAGTTACTGCAGAAACCACAGAAACTGCAGTAGTCGCAAAAGCTGAAGATGCAGAGCCAGAAATTCCACAGGCTGCTTCTCATCAAAATCAGCAGAAGCAACAGAAGCAACAGAATCAGCAGAAGCAAAAACAGCACCAACAGAATCAGCAAAATCAACAAAAAAATAAAAACCGTAATCAAAACGGAAATGGTGCTCAAAATAACCAAAATCAAAATCAATCTCACGGAAACCAAGAAAACACCGAAGAAAATCCACCTAAAAAAGATTTTAACTTTGACAATATTGTAACAGTAGAAGGTGTTTTAGAAATTTTACCAGACAATTACGGTTTCCTTCGTTCAGCAGATTTTTCTTACATTTCTTCACCAGATGATGTATTTGTTTCTACACAACAAATCAGAAATTACGGACTTAAAACGGGTGATACCGTAAAAGGAATTGTAAGATTACCAAAAGAAGGTGAAAAATACTTTTCTCTACAGAGAGCTTTGGAAGTAAATGGTAGAGATTTAGACTTTATAAAAGATAGAGTAGCGTTTGAATATTTAACGCCGCTTTTTCCACAAGAAAAATTTAATTTAGCAGGGAAAAATGCTACGATTTCTACCAGAATTGTAGACCTTTTTGCTCCGATTGGTAAAGGACAACGTGCCATGATTGTTGCCCAACCAAAAACGGGTAAAACCATGCTGTTGAAAGAAATTGCGAATTCTATTTCGGCGAACCATCCAGAAGCGTACATGATGATTCTTTTGATTGATGAAAGACCAGAAGAAGTTACAGATATGGAGCGCAGTGTAAATGCAGAAGTAATAGCTTCTACATTTGATGAATCTGCAGAAAAACACGTGAAAGTAGCGAATTTGGTTTTGGCAAAAGCGCAAAGAATGGTAGAATGTGGTCATGATGTAGTGATTTTATTAGATTCTATCACGAGATTGGCAAGAGCTTACAATACTGTAACGCCAGCTTCAGGGAAGGTGCTTTCTGGTGGTGTAGATGCAAATGCTATGCATAAACCAAAGAGATTTTTCGGGGCTGCTAGAAAAATAGAAAACGGCGGTTCACTTACCATTATTGCGACTGCACTTATTGATACAGGTTCTAAGATGGACGAAGTAATCTTCGAAGAATTTAAAGGAACAGGTAACATGGAACTTCAGTTGGATAGAAAAATTTCTAACAAGCGTATTTTCCCAGCTGTAGATTTAGTGGCTTCTTCTACCAGAAGAGACGACTTGTTGCATGATGACGTTACGCAACAAAGAATGTGGATTCTCAGAAAATATTTAGCAGATATGAATCCTTTAGAAGCAATGGAATTTGTACAAAAACAAATGCAAACCACTAGAAATAATGAAGAGTTCTTAATGTCCATGAATAGATAAAAGACTTTCAATATAAAATTTAGATAAAAAGTAAGAACACGCAAAATGCGTGTTCTTTTTTATGAGAAAGGTAATATTTGGTTTCATCTATATTAAGTATAAAATTTTTAAAAAAAATTATAAATGAAAGTATGATGAGAATTTTTATCTTTGGAGAAATTTAAAAACATAAACATTATGTCATTCGAATTACCAAAATTAAATTATGCTTATGATGCTCTTGAACCAGTAATTGATGCAAGAACTATGGAAATTCACCATACAAAACATCATCAAGCTTACGTAGATAACCTAAACAATGCTATAAAAGGTACAGAGCACGAAGGAAAATCAATAGAAGAAATTTGTAAAACAGCTTCTGATGTTCCTGCTATTAGAAATAATGGTGGAGGTCATTTTAATCACACACTTTTCTGGGAAATTCTTACTCCAGGAGGAAGCAAAGAGCCTGTAGGAAATGTAAAAGCCGCAATTGAAGCTTACGGTGGTTTTGAAAAATTCAAAGAAGATTTTTCTACGGCTGCTAAAACGAGATTCGGTTCTGGTTGGGCTTGGTTATGTAAAAAAGAAGATGGTAGCTTAGAAGTTTGTTCTTCGGCTAATCAAGATAATACTTTAATGCCAGGAGTGGGTTGCGGAAATCCTGCAATTCTAGGTTTAGACGTTTGGGAACATGCTTATTACTTGCATTATCAAAACAGAAGACCAGATTATGTTTCAGCATTTTTTGAAGTAATCAACTGGGATAAAGTAGAAGAAAATTATAATAAATTATAATCACTTTTAATTTCAATAAAAAAGGTTCAGAGTAATTCTGAACCTTTTTTGTTTTCTACATTTTAGAAATTATCTTACTTCTGTCATGCTTAAACCTTGTAGTTTTAGACCGTATTTCCATTGTACATAAGCGAAAACCTGGTAAAGTTTATACTCGAATTTTAAGCCGTATTTTTCATTTGTGTCATAGTCAATAGAAGATTCTATGATGTTTCTATATCTTCCAGAATAGTAATAACTGTTCCATTCGTTTACAAGGAAAGTGTTTCTAGATTTCAAATATTCTTCGGAGTAAAAGCTCATTGGTTTTGCAATGGCGTTTAAGAAATAATCATATTGAGTATCAATTACGTCTAAATCCCATTCTCCATCATCATTTTTCTCTGGTTTCAATGCAGTTTGGTTATTGCCATCTTTAGCAATATTTTGTGGGCTACTACAACTGATAATTAAAAATATTGTAGCAATAATTAGAATTAATTTTTTCATGATGAGGTGGTTTTATTTTAAAGTAAAGTTAATCATAAAAAACAAAAACCGCTCCAAAAGAATTGAAGCGGTCTAATTTTTATTTATTTACAGCTTATTGAGCTGGTGTAAATTCTTTTTGTAAAACTACTAAAGAAGGGAAGTGATCACTGTAACCTCCTGTAAAAGTATCTCCAGCCCAAGAACGGTAAGGATAACCTTTGTATTGTCCATCTGGAGTAATCAAATAAGACGGCGCGAATACTTCAGCTTTGTAAACACTGTAATTTTTTTGAAGTGTATCAGATAAAGCATTTTTAGATACGATAATTTGGTCAAATAAGTTCGGAGCGTCTCTGTAACCTAATGATGCTACACCGCTTTTGAACATTTTATACATTAAATTATAGTAAGGTCTTTCTTCTGATAATTCTTTTTTATCACCTACAGCTCCTAAATGTTTTGTTAAGCTTGCATTTACAGGGTCATCATTAAAGTCGCCCATTGCAAAAAGAAGTCTATCTGGTTCTTCGGCTCTTATTTTATCCATTTCTGCTTTTAAAACTGCAGCAGCAGCATTTCTTCTTGGTGCAGATGCAGCTTCGCCACCACTTCTACTTGGCCAGTGGTTCATGAAAACCGCTACTTTTTCTCCGTCTAGTAAACCTTTTACCACCATCACATCTCTGGTGTAGCTTCTTTTTCCTTCGTCATTATAATTTACCACTTCTTTTTTGTAAGAATCTGTTACAGTAAATCTTTTCTTTTGGTAAATTACAGCTACGTCTATTCCTCTTGCGTCATAAGAATTGTAATGTACAATTCCCCATTCTACTTTGTTAAGTGCAGGTTGTTTGATTAAATCCTGAACAACTTGTCTGTTTTCTACCTCAATTAAACCTACGATTGCGGGTAAAGTTTTGGTGTATTGATATCCTAGCTCAGAGATTACTTTTGACTCATTAGCAAGTTTAGTTTGGTAAACTTTAGAATTATAGTTTTTAGCACTTTTTGGAGTAAAATCATCTGCTAAGTTCTGGTATCTGATTACTTTTTTCCCAATAAGCAATTCGTCACTCCATTGTCCTTTATATTCTTCTGTTACAGGTAAAAATTTAAGAGAATCAATAGGTACGCTTCTATGGAAAGCAGGATTATTAATTGGTAAGGTTCCATCAATGTAATCAGCAGATGGAATGGTGTCCCAAAGGTTTTCTACATTTAGGAAAGCAATAGTAGCTCTTTTAACCTGAACTTGTGGTTTTTGAGCAAATCCTATAAAGAAAATCGCTATTGCAATAAGGCTAAAATATTTTCTCATTTTATAAAATTAAAAAGTGGGTTACAAATTTAAATCATTTAGTTCGAATAACGCATATAATTATTTGCAAATATATATCCAAAAAAATGCCAGATTAGCATGATATTAAACATTATTAAAAAAAATATGACAATTATTAGGTTTAATTTTTGTGAAAAAAAGATTAAAAAAAGTTAAAGTAAAGGAAATTTCACATAAATTTGTAGGTTCAATAGTTCACTATTGTAAAGAAGGAAAAAAATAAAATAAGTTATGATTAAGAAATTATCAATTATCTCAATATTTGGGATACTTTCTTTCTCAGCACTACAAGCGCAAACTACAGTTTATGCCTATCTAAAAGACGCACAAGGCAAACCAGTAGAAAATGCTGAAGTTGATTTGAGAGATTCAGACAATGATGTTACGGCTGATAAAATTGGCTATTTCCAATTTGTGGATATGAAACCGGGACATTATTCCATTACAATTTCGAAGCCTGGCTTTGAACACAAAATTATTGAATTTGATGTTAATGCAAATGAGAAGAAAAAAGATTTAGGTTCTATTTCTCTTGCTCCTTCGCTTGATATGGCAGATTTAGGAGTTATCACGATTGATGATTCTGACACTCAAGATTCAGACAATGGTAGTACTCAACCTACAGTAGGTTTATTAAGCTCTGGTAGAGATGCTTTTGCTAATGTAGCGGCATTTGAACTAGGAGCATATTGGTTTAGACCAAGAGGTGTAGATAATCGTTTTGAAGATATTTTATTCAACGGTGTTTCTATGTCTAAAAATGATGACGGTAGAGTAGATTTCAGTAACTGGGGAGGTCTTAATGACGTAACCAGATATCCATTAGAAAATGTAGAAAATCTTACTCCATCAGAATTTACTTTTGGTAACTTAGGTGGTGTAACATATTACAATACTAGAGCTTCTTCTTATAGAAAAGGAACTTCTTTAGCTTATTCATTAACTAACAGAAGCTATTTCCACAGAGCAATGGCTACTTATAACAGTGGACTTAACAAAAAAGGATGGGCTTACTCTATTTCTGCAAGTAGAAGATGGGCAGAAGAAGGGGTGATAGAAGGTACTTATCAAGATGCTTATGCATATTTCTTATCTGTAGAAAAAAGATTAGGAGAAAGACATGCTCTTAACTTTACAGCATTTGGTTCACCAACTTACAGAGGTTCAAACAGTCCAAATACACAAGAAGTATATGATTTAGCGGGTAAAAACTACAACTCTTATTGGGGATGGCAAGATGGTGAGAAAAGAAATTCTAGAATTAGAAAAGTTTTCGAACCAGTATTTCAAATGGCTCATTATTGGAAAATAGGTAAATCATCTAATTTAAATTCTACTTTCTCTTACCAACAAGGTGAAGATGCTAGAAGTAGATTAGACTGGTTCCATGGAGCAGATCCTAACCCAACTTATTATAGAAAATTACCAAGCTACATTTTCGCACCAACTACTTATGATGATAGTGACGGTGGCTATAATATTACTGCTGCAGAATTTAATGCTTATTTACCACTTTACGCTAGAGGAATCTACGATTGGAGACAAAATAAAGCTGGTCAACAAATCGATTGGGCTTCTCTTTACAATGCTAACTTAAACAATCTTGAAAAAGGAGCTGTTTACACAATGGTAGAAGATGTAAATAGAGATAAAACCATCAACTTTGTTTCTCACTTTGATACCAGATTAAAAGACAATTGGAAATTAAATGTAAACTTTAACTATCAAAATCTAAAATCTGATAACTTTAGAAGAATCAAAGATTTATTAGGTGCTGCTTATGCAAATAATTTAGATGCGTTCGGTGGTGACAAGCCATTTAACGTAGACGGAATGAGCACTAGAGTTTACAAAGGTGATAGAACACAATATTCTTATATCCTAAATAGAGATGCAGCTGCATTAAATATTTCTACTGAGTTAGATTTAAAAAGATGGAACTTCGTATTATCTGGTTTCTCTTCTTATTCAGAATCATTCAGAGATGGTCATTACAGAAACCACTTCTATTTAAATAATTCTAAAGGGAAAAGTGATGTATACAATTCTCTAGACTATGGTGCAAAAGGTAAACTTACTTATAAGATTAATGGTAGAAATTTCTTAGTGGCAAACGGAGCTTATTTTACATTAGCACCTACATTGAACGAGATTTTCATTAACCCAAGAGTAAATGATTTTGTAACTCCAAACTTGCAAAACCAAGAAATTGCTTCTTCTGATTTCAGTTACATTACAAGAGGTCAAGTTCTTAAACTAAGATTAACTGGTTACTATACCTCAATCAAAAATTCTACAGAAATTTCTAGATATTTTGCAGAAGGTATTCAGTTAGGTACAGATGCAACTGCTCAAGATGCTTTCGTAGCTGAGATTTTATCAGGAATTGATAAAAAATACATGGGGGCAGAATTTGCTGCAGATGTAAAAATTACCCCTACTTTAACTTCAGTTTTAGTAGTAAGCTATGGTGATTATACTATTAGCAATAATCCTACAGCTTATGTTTCTATTGATTCAGATTTATATCCTAATGGTTATGACGAAATCGGAACAGCAAAACTTAAAGGTTATAAAATTGCTGGAACTCCACAAAAAGCAGCTTCTTTAAGCTTCAGATATAACTCACCTAAATACTGGTGGTTTGGTATGTCTGCAAACTATTTAATGGATCAATATTTAGATTTCTCAGCATTAAATAGAACTCCAAACTTCTACACAGATCCAACTACTGGTGATAATTATATTCACCCAGTTACAGGACAAGTGGTAACTCAGAGTGATGTAGATGCATTAAACAAACAAAAGAAATTTGATGACCAATTCATGCTTAATGCAAATATTGGTAAGTCTTTCTTATTTGGTAAATATAGAGTAGGAGCTAGTTTAAGCGTAAACAATATCCTAAACAATAGAGATTATGTAACAGGTGGTTTTGAACAAGGTAGAAAATCAAACTTCACAGAATCATATGTAGATAATGTAATTTCGCCAGTTTCATTATTTGGTCCGAAATTATGGTATGACAGAGGAACTACTTTCTTTGCTAATGTTTATTTAAGATTTTAATTTTATTAATATTAAAACATGAAAAAATATTTTTCAATTATAAGAATTTTCATTTTGTCACTTACGGTTTTTGTAACCAGTTGTGTACAAGATGATGAGTATTCGACACCAGATTTACAAGGAAAGTGTCAGACTTTAACGCCTACGAAAACTATAGCAGAGGTAAAAACAGCTTATGCGAATAACACTGCTACCATTACAGATGATATCATTATAGAAGGGTATGTTTCTTCTTCTGATGAGTCTGGGAATGTTTATAAAACGATTTATTTACAAGATGCACCAGAAAACCCTACTCAAGGTTTAGTAGTAAGTGTAGATGCTGTAAGTACTTATACTTCTTACCCACAAGGTTCTAAAGTATATATCAAACTAAAAGGTTTGGCTTTTGGTAAATACGGAAGCGTTCTACAGGTAGGTTATAATAACTTAGATCCTGTAACCAATACTACTACTTTTGGTAGAATTCCAGAAAAATTAGTAGGGAATCACTTAGTGAGATCTTGCGCTCCAAAAGTGAAAATTGTACCTAAAGTCATTACTTTATCTCAGTTAGCTTCTACTATTGACCCATTAATCGGTGCTTTAGTTCAAGTAAACAATGCAGAGTTTCCTATCAATTTACTTTGTAATATTTATGCTCCTAATGGAACTTCTGTAGATAGACAAATTGTAGACCCTACTAGAAATACACCTGCAAGTTCTAGAGTAGTAAGAAACAGTGGTTATGCATCTTTTGCAGCAGACCAATTGCCTTCAGGAAACGGTACTTTTATTGGTATTTTAAGTAAATTTAATTCTACTTACCAATTCTATATCAATAGAGTTTCTGACCTAAACATGAAAGGTCCAAGATTAGACGGTACTACTCCTTCTTGTACTTTCAACACTACAGGTAAAACAATGAAAACTGTTGCAGAAGTAAAAGCTTATTTCTCTGGTACTTTGGCTCAAATTCCAGATAATGCATACCTTAAAGCTCAAGTAACTGCTAATGATAAAACAGGAAACTTGTTTAAATACATTTATGTAGAAGATAAAACAGGTGGTATTAGAGTAAACATAGATATGGCTTCTCTTTATGCAGACCCTAGATTCTTTGTAGGAAAACAAGTATTAATTAGCCTTAAAGACTTATACGTAGGTTCTGTAAATACAGAAGTACAATTAGGTGGTTTGTTTAACGGAAATGTAGGTAGAGTTCTTGCGAATGATGTTTATAAACACTTCTTCCCAACTACAGATTTTACAGAAGTTATAGCTACAGAAAAAACAATCGCGGGTCTTACTGATGCAGATGTAGGAAGATGGATCAAAATTAAAGATCTTCAATTCATTAATGATGATTTAGGAGAAACTTATGCAGGAGCATCTAATACTACTAGAACTTTAGAAGACTGTTCAGGATCTAAACTTTCTCTTACTACAAGTAGCTTTGCGACTTTTGCAAGTAGACAAATTGATAGCGGAAAAGGAGACCTTTATGGCGTATTAACAAAATATAATGGCAAGTACGAAGTTTGGATTACTAATCCACTTGGAGCAGACTTTGATGGAAATAGATGTGATGGCTCTCCTGCACCAGTATTTGAAAGCATTTTTAATGAAGATTTCTCTGGAGCATTAACCAATAACTGGACGGCTGTAAGCGTTCTTGGAACTGCTGTTTGGAATATCCAACAGTTTGGTAATCCAAAACCATGTGTTGTAATGAGCGGAAACGGTAATGAAGACTGGTTGATCTCTAAAGCAATTACGCTTACAGGATATAAAAATTACTACTTAAGTTTTGAAACTGATGGTAGAGCAAGCGTTCCTTCAAATCCGTTAGAAGTTTATGTAACAGATAACTATACAGGAAACTATGCTACTACGACTTGGACTAAACTTAATCCAATCTTAGACCCAGATATGACTAAGTTTGCACCATTTGTAAACTCAGGTAAATTAGATATTTCTAATTTTGCAGGTAAAAATGTGGTAGTTGCATTTAAATATACTTCTACGGCTACAGCTTCTGCAACTTGGGAGCTTGATAATGTAAAAGTAAGAGGTAGAAAATAAATCTAACTTCGCATATATATTCATAAAACAGCTTCAGAAATGAAGCTGTTTTTTTTTAATTTTGGATGAAATTTTATCATTATTAGATTATACACAAGTTCTATAAAATTCATACATAATGAATAATTCCTGCTTGTAGAACGACTGTATGTGAATTTAATAAAAGAATACAATCAACATTATTATGGGACGCAGTAAAATGATAGAAGAAATAAAATCAATTTTAAAAAATCAATTGGATTTTATATTTATAAGTGAACTTTCAAAAAAAGATTATAGAAATTTCATTTATGAATTTTTTAGTATGCTGAATGAATATAAGAATTTTGGTTTAAAAATGATTGATATTGAAGAAATTGTAAATGATATATTTACCTATCAATCAAAATATTTTGATGGAAATATAGTGAATGAAGACAAGTTTGGATTCATTACAGAAGAGTTAGTGTGCTTTTGCCCATCTCCATTTTTTTGGAATATTCCTTTGGAAGAATATATGAAAAAATGGGAAAAATTGTATTTTCCTTATTTATAATATTAAAAAGCCTTACAAAATCTGTAAGGCTTTACTTTTATCTTTAAAAATTGTTGTTAGAAAGAAACTTCGTTTACTTCTTTACCTCGCATAAAGGTCATGTTTTTTTGTGAACCTTTATAAGCAATGTTTACCAAGTTGAGTTGTTTAGGATAAGCTTCTAATAAAAGATTATTTTTAATTTTCAAGCTAGAAATATCAGAAACGCCATTCGCTTCGAAATATACCCAAACACTTTCTCCATTCACTTGGCTTCCTGTAAACGTAAGCGCTTTGTTTTGACCGTTTACATACACGTCAAAATGGTCATTTACATATCTTTTCACTTCCGCTTCAAAAGCAGTAGTATTAGGATTAATTTTTAAAACTTCTGCAATGTGTCCAGAGTTTAATTTTGTAGTAAATTTTAGCGTTTTACTGCCTTCTACATAATCTACCTTGGTCATAGAAGAATAAAAATCTGAGAGTGTAAAACTCATCAGCATTGTGATTAAACCTATTGCAATTATTCCTATAAATTTTTTCATTTTTTTCTTATTTAATACTTTTTTCAAAGTTGTATTTTTTTCAAATGTATATAAAAAATGTCAAATCTTATGCCAAATTCTAGAAATTTACGCTTACAGAGTATTTATCGTAGAAAGCTTTAATGTGAGCGACAGCTTCATCTGCTGTATCTACTACTCGGAAAAGGCTTAAATCTTCTTCTTTAATCAAATGATTTTTCAGTAAAGTTCCGGTAAACCAATCCAGAAGTCCGCTCCAAAATTCTGTTCCCACTAAAACAATTGGGAATCTGCCGATTTTATGCGTCTGAATTAATGTTAACGCTTCCGAAAGTTCATCCAGCGTTCCGAAACCTCCAGGTAAAACAATGAAACCTTGAGAATACTTTACAAACATCACTTTTCTTACGAAAAAGTAATCAAAATTAATCGAGTAAGGTTTATCTATAAAAGGATTAAAATTTTGTTCAAATGGTAATTCTATATTTAATCCAATGGATTTTCCGTTGCCTTCTCTCGCTCCTTTGTTCCCAGCTTCCATAATTCCAGGACCGCCTCCTGTAATAACACCGAAACCGATTTCTGTAATTTTTCTGGCAATATCTACTGCCATTTGATAATAAGGATCTTCTGGTTTTAACCTTGCAGAACCGAAAATAGAAACACAAGGTCCTATTTTGGCTAATTTTTCGTAGCCATCTACAAATTCAGACATCACTTTGAAAACCATCCAAGAATCTTTGGTTACGGTTTCGTCCCAAGTTTTTTGTCTTAAACTTTCTTGTAATCTTTTATCTTCTGATGCGTTATCGTCTAGCATTTTTTTTAAAATTTAGTTTTATTTTACCATTAATTTCTTAATGATTTTCAAAATTTATTTGAAAACTTAATGGTTTAAAATTATGTAAAATATTTTTCTGCTTCTATCACAGATTCTGGTCTTCCTACATCTATTAATTTGGCTTCGTGCTGAAATCCTAAGATTTCATTGTCAAACATTAACTCCAAATATTCTTCCATGATAGAAAATTTCCCTCTTCTTTTTATTTTGTCAAAGATAGAAGAATTAATACAATGTATTCCACTGAAAGCCAATTCTTTAAAATTATTATTGAATTCTGCCATTTTGGTTTCTCCAGAATTTTTATTCATCCAACCTTTTAAAACCATTTCTGAGTTAAAGAAAAGTTTTCGGGAAGAATTTCTGTCCGAAACTGCTAAAGTAGCTAATGGCAGATTCGTTTCGTGAAATTTTACCAATTCATGAATATTTAAATCGGTAAGAATATCAGCATTCATAATCAGGAAGCTCTCTTCGTTTTCCAGATATTTTTGAGCAAAAAGCAAGCCTCCTCCAGTTTCTAAAAGTTCATCTTTTTCATCAGAAATATCAATTTTGGCTCCAAAATGATTGTTCTTTTCTAAGAATTCTACAATTTGTTCTCCGAAATGATGTACGTTAATCACAAATTCTGTAACTCCAAAACTTTGCAGATATTTTATATTTCTTTCCAGCAACGGAACATTATTTACCAAAGCCAAAGCTTTGGGATGGCTATCTGTAAAAGGTTTTAACCGAGTTCCTTTTCCGGCTGCGAAAATGAGCGCTTTCTTAATCATGTAGAATGAATATTGCAGATTTTACAATGTTAATTAAGTTGTGGTTGTTCGTTGTGTGTTACACTAACATTTACCAATTCTGGATATTTTTCCTGCAAAAATTCGCCTAGTTTAATGGCGCAATACACACTTCTGTGTTGACCACCAGTACAACCAAAAGCAATTTGCAAATGGTCAAAACCACGAGCGATGTAATCATTTATGGTAATGCTTACTAAATTTTTGATGAGGTCTATAAATTGAGGCATTTCAGTTTTGGTTTCTAGAAATTCTTGAACGCCTTTATCATTGCCAGTTTGAGGTTTATATTCTTCTATTCTTCCTGGATTGAGAATTCCTCTACAATCGAATACAAAACCGCCGCCATTTCCGCTGTTGTCTACTGGTATTCCACCTTTTTTATAAGAAAAACTGTAAATGTCTATGTTTAGTTTATTGTCCATCAATTAATTTTTGAATTTTATTTTTAGTTTCTGTTGTGTTCAGTTTTAAAATTAAATTTTTTAGCTCTGGATATTCATTCATTTCGAGTTCCGTTTTGGTGAATTCTACTAAATTCTGAATTCCCTGTTCTAAACTTGCGATAAAATGGGGTTTTCTCTGAATGAGTCCTCTGAAACCATAGGCTCCTAAAACCTGAATGAAACGAATTATTTTACAATATTTCAAAGATTTTTCTAATTCATTTCTTTGTTCTGAAGGATGAAAAGAGAAGTAATATTCCAGCATTTCCTTTTTGAAATTTTCAGAAAAATTGGCTTTAGCTTGGAAGAGAAAAGAAACTACATCGTAAAGAGCAGGTCCTTTCATTGCCGCTTGATAATCGATGAAAAAAACTTCATCTTGATCATTGACCAAAATATTTCTTGCCTGAAAATCTCTTATCATCAATGATTTTGGAGCTAAATTTTCTATTTTTTCTACAATTTTTTTGAACTCTTTCAATAAAGTAGATTTGTGATAAGGCAACTCTAAGATGTCTATCAAATAATTTTTGAAGTAGTACAAATCATGCGTAATGGGCAGTTCATCATACTTTTCGTACTCGAAAGTTTTAGAAAAATCTATTTTGTTTTGGGTCTTTTCTTGAAGTTCAAATAAATGTTTTAATGTTTGTTTGACCAAAGATTTCACCCTTTCAGATTCGCCTTCTAGAGTGATGATTTCCGAAAGTGTTTTTTCGCCTAGAAATTCCTGAATGTAAAGTTTTCTTTCTTCGTTGATTTTAAAAATCTTAGGCGTATTCAACTTTAAATCTGAAAAAGCCTCTGTGAAATAGAAAAACGCTTCGTTTTCTAGAAGATTTTCGTTGTAAGTAATCACGTAAGTTTCATTCGAGGATTTTCCTATGAAATTCATTCGCGCAGAACCACTTTGAGGCAATGCCAAAAATGCGGTTGCTTTTTCGCCTAAAAATTCTTCGAAAAAAAGTTGTGCTTCAGAAAGATTCATGAGTACAAAAATAAGGATTTAAAATCTAAATGGCTCTATAAAAGAAAACCCCAACAATTGCTTGTTGAGATTTTTCATTCATAGTTTTGTTTTAGTGTTTTTATTGTACTGCTACATTGGCGTAGAGAATTCCATGACCGAATTTAGAATTTCTAGTAGTAGGGAATTGAGACGAAGCCTTCATTTTGGCAAGGACTTGATCTCTTGTCCAAGTTGGGTTTTTAGCCCAAACAAGAGCTGCAATTCCAGAAGTCATCGCAGTAGCAACTGATGAACCACCTACGAAATCTGTTTGTCCGTTGTAATAACTTAACACAGGAACGGTAATGTCTGGATTGGCAGATCTTTGCATGATAATGGTAAAGTCTACCTGAGAACCAGTGTGGCAAACATCACAAGCTTGGTAAGTAGAAGCGTCTGTAATTCCTGTTGCAGCTACTACTTCTGCCATATTTGCTGGGAAAATTACGCCATACCAAGTCGTGAAACTGGTAGAAGTTCCCGCTGCAGAAATGATGAGTTTTCCTTTAGAATAAACCGTTTTAATTGCATCTGAAATACTTCCTACAGAAAAAGCATGACCAATAGACATAGAAACAATTTTAACATCTGTTCTATTGGCAATGGCTTTCAGTGCATTGGTAACACCTCTTTGATCTCTGTAACTGTCTAAAACTACGTCTCCAGTTGCTCTATAAGTAATAAGATTAGAGTTGTAAGCAACGCCAACTGGTAAGCCTCTGTCGTTTCTTGGAGATGCAGCTACAGCAGCCATAGAAGTTCCGTGGCCACAACCGTCATTTACACCATCTGTTACAGTGTCTGTAGAAGAATCAGAATTTACAAAAGTTCCGTTTTTGCTTAATGTTCTTCCTGTAGAAGCTCCATTGTTAAAGTCTGCGTTCAATAAAGATTGTTCTGGCGAAAGTCCAGTATCTACGATGGCAATTCCTACTCCTCTTCCTGTAGAATTAGCCCAAGCTGAAGTAATGCCATGTTTAGAAAAATTCCAAGGAACTTTTGCATTGGGTGTAGTAACGGTATACTCAGCAGCATTTAAAGTGGCGATGTCATATCCACAACCAGAACCAGAGCTAGAACTTCCGCTACTTTGTACTTGCTCTAAAATTGAATTAGAAGTTGTAGCAACCTCTGTAAATTTATAATTAGATGGCTCTATGTATCTTATGCCTTTTATAGACATCAGTTTTTTTACCGTAGCGTAATCTTTTACTTTTACGTCAATGAAATTCAGTGTTGCATCATCATGAATAAGAAGGTCGTTTACATTTCTAGAATTAGTGCTACTTTCAGAGGTTTTGATAATGCTTAAAATATTTTCTTTAATATCTTGAGTCGCTCTAGCATTGGTTCTAGCATAGTCAGCGCTAGAAGTTCCATAACCGATGGTTAAAATGTAATCACTATACGTTAAAGCACTATAAATGGTAAGTGCATCTGTGTCTTTCCAGAAAAAATCTCCTTTTTGAGCCAAAGAAGTTTTGATAATGTTATTGATTTGTTTTTGCGTGAGAAGTTTTTGTTGAGCCAATTCTTCAGTAGCATTTGGGTTGAGTTCTTCGTTGGTAGAACAAGAAGCTAAGGACATAACAGCCATTGCTCCCAGAATTTTCAAGTAGTTAATCTTCATAGTCTTTGATTTTTAATAATTAGGCGACTAATATAAAATTTTTGCTCAATAATCAAACTTTAATTTAAAATAATGTAAAGTATTTATTATAAGAGATTAACTAATGAGAATAACGAAATTTTAAAACAATTGTTTAACAATTTTACTTGAATTAAATCCTAGAATTTAAGATTATCAGTTTAAAAATTACTATTTTTGATGAAGATGAAAGATTTCAAAGAAATATTGTGGGTTTTGCTTAGATTTTTGGGGATTTGGCTATTGCTATTTCTCCTGTATCAATGGTATTTGAATCAATTTTCTGGAAATGTTGATGGCTTTACTAAAATTATTTCTGACCAAAGTTCTTTCTTGCTCAATTTTATGGGTTATGAAACCGTTACTAAAGATTTTCCAAGTCATGAAACCGTTCAGTTTTACATCAATGGAAAAGTGGCGACCAGAATGGTAGAAGGTTGTAATGCGGTTTCGGTGATGATCATGTTCTTTGCGTTTGTTTTTGCTTTTTATAAAGGCGTAAAAACGTTTTATTTCGCTTTTGCAGGAATTGTTTTGCTCTATATTTTAAATCTTTTTAGAATTTATGTGCTAAATGTGATTGTGGTAGATTTTCCTGCTTTAACTAAACCTGCACACGATTATTTTTTTCCTGCGATTATTTATGGTGGAGTAGTGGTTCTGTGGTTAATTTGGATTAATAAATTTGTCATTACCGATGAGAAAAATTCTTAATTGGCTGTTTGTTTTCGTAGGGATTTTAGGATTAATTTCTATACGTTTTTTAGAAGATAAAATTTTCTACGACCCGTTTTTAGCGTTTTTCAAAGGAGATTACAAAGTAGCTGCAATTCCAGATTTTGATTCGGTGAAATTAATTACAAGTCATTTGTTAAGATTTTTATTGAATTTATTTTTCTCGGCAATTGTAGTTCATTTTATGTTTTTAAATAAAAAATGGACTTTGCAAGCTGTTGCTTTAATGACGATAGCGTTTTTATTTTTCTTCCCGATTTATCTTTGGTGCCTTTATTCAAAAATGGAAGTAGGTTATCTTTTTACCTTTTCGGTAAGAAGATTCGTGATTCAGCCTATTATTTTACTACTTATCATTCCAATTTTCTACTACAGAAAAAAGCTTGGAAAAAATTAAGGATTGTTTTCCAGACAATGTTTAGAAACTTGAGAAACGCTTTCTGGAGTCCATTCTATTTTCTTTTTAAAAGTATGAATTCTGTGCGCGCATTCTAGTTGACAAATTTCGCAAGAGTGCGGTTTGCAATCATCCATGTGAAAATTAAATTCAACATGTCTTTCTGTTTCTGAAGCTAAAGTTTTGATGATGTTTTCCATTTCTTGGTGGGATTCTCTAAGCGTATCATACCAAGGAAGCGTAATGTGAGCGTCGATATGTAAACCACTTCCGTATTGTTGGATTTTCATGTTGTGTATGTCAATCCATTCTTTTTTTCGGTTTTTGGCGAGAACTTCTACTACAGCTTTCAATAAATCTGGGTCTGCTTCGTCCATAATTCCACTGAGTGATTTTCTTACAATTTTGTACCCTACAAAAATAATGTAAGAACCAAAAACTAAAGCTACAGCTGCATCTATCCAATAAATTTTAGTAAAATATACTAGAACTAAACTGATGACTACACCCAAAGTTGTCCAAGTGTCTGATTGAAGATGTTTTCCTGAAGAAATAAGAACCACTGAATTTTCTCTTTCTCCTTTTTTGATGGAGAAGTATCCCATCAAATAATTGATAATGGCAGTTGCTAAAACAATAAGAATTCCATAATCTAATTTTTTTAAAGTATTGCCATGAAGCAAACTGTCCACAGCTTCTACAATAATCATAATCCCTGCAAAAATAATCAATGAACCTTCTACTCCAGAAGTTACAAACTCTACTTTTCCGTGACCATAAGGATGGTTTTCGTCTTTCGGTTGAGCTGCCAAATACAAGGAATATAATCCCATGAAAGCCGAAATAATATTCACAATACTTTCCATAGCATCTGAAAAAACAGCATCAGAATTGGTGAGATGCCATGCAATCAACTTTCCTATGAATAAAATGACACCTACTATGGCAACATTTCTCTGGAAAGTAAATTTTTGTTTGTTTTTATTGATGGTAGCGACTTCCATGTATTTAATTTTAAAAGTTTGAAGGTTCTAACAAAAAATCCCGCTTTTCGCGGGATGTTATTTTATACTAATTGGTTTGCAATGAGATATTCTGCGATTTGTACCGCGTTCGTTGCGGCTCCTTTTCTCAGATTGTCTGCTACAATCCAGCAGTTCAGAGTGTTTGGCTGAGAAAGGTCTCTTCTTATTCTTCCTACGAAAACTTCGTCTTTTCCTTCAGAGTAGAAACACATAGGATAAACTTTATTTTCTACATCATCCTGAAGAACTACTCCTGGAGTATTGGCTAGAATATTTTTAACTTCAGCCAAGTCAAAATCATTTTCAAATTCTATGTTTACACTTTCTGAGTGACCACCTTGTACAGGAATTCTCACCGCAGTTGCTGTAATTTTAATAGAATCATCACCCATTATTTTTTTAGGTTCCTTGATGAGTTTAAGCTCTTCTTTGGTGTAATCATCTGCGTCAAAAACGTCACACTGTGGTAATGCATTTTTGAAAATTTGGTAAGGATAAACAGCGTTTACTTCTACAGAACCAGGATTTACAGCATTTGCAATTTCTGCGTTCAATTGATCTACTGCAGCTTTTCCTGTTCCAGAAACCGATTGGTAAGTAGAAACGATTACTCTTTTTACTTTGTATTTTAAATGAAGAGGATTAAGAACCATCACCATTTGAATGGTAGAGCAATTAGGATTTGCGATGATTTTATCTTCTTTGGTCAAAACGTGAGCGTTAATTTCTGGAACTACTAATTTTTTAGTAGGGTCCATTCTCCAAGCAGAAGAGTTGTCTATCACAGTGCAACCTACTTCTGCAAATTTAGGAGCGTATTCTAGTGAAGTAGAACCTCCTGCAGAAAAAATAGCAATTTCAGGTTTCATAGAAATCGCAGTTTCCATAGAAACGATGTCATACTGTTTACTCTTGAAAGTGATTTTCTTTCCTACAGATTTTTCTGATGCTACAGGAATTAATTCTGTAATAGGAAGATTTCTTTCTTCCAAAACTTTCAACATAACTTGACCTACCATTCCGGTGGCGCCGACTACTGCGATTTTCATAATTGAAATTGTTTTAAATTTTTTTAAAAGTTAAAGGTATAAAATAATGTTTAAATCTAATATTTAATAAAATTCGTTATAAATAATCCTTTTGAAAATTGTTTAATGGAAAATTTATCTAAATTTTTTACAAAGATAGTAAAAATTATCTTTTGCGATAAAATGATTTAAATCAATTTTATACCTTTCCTTTTTTATGCTCCGAAAACTTTAGCCCAAGGAAATGCGTAGCCAAATAATAGCAATGCCAGAACTCCCATGAAAACTACTTTTAGTGCTAAGGTTTCGTTCTTTTTTAAATATTTGTTGATAATGGTCAATAAAATAGCTGCCACTAACATAGAAAAAGGATGCTCTACGAAAGTTACTCTATTGTAAGAATCGCTCATTAATGTTCCGCTTTCTAATGCTGCTTTTAGTCCTGGAGAAAAAACAAGCATAGCAATCCCGATTAAGAATTGTAGGTGAAACAAAATCATGGTAAATAGGGTAGATTTTTTTAATAGCTTGCTGATTTTACCAGAATAACCAAACATAGCCATCAATAATGCTACGATGAAAACTAGTGCTGCTACTAAAATTAAATAACCGAAACCTTTGTGAGCTTCTCTAATAATGTTAAATGTATCCATATTTTTTATTTGTTACAAATATAAAAAATCCCGGCAAATATAGCCGGGATTCGTGATTTATAAAATCTAAAATTGTTTTTAGAAGTTGAATGAGAATGTTGCAGCCCAAGTTCTACCAAATCCAAAGAAAACTTGGTTTTGTTGAGAAACACCGTTCCATTCTCCTGCTTGTACATAGCTTGTGTAAGAAGGAGCAGAAGAACCATAAGCTGCGTAATCAGCTGCAGAAAGGTTGCTCTGGTAGTTAGTGTTAGATTCTGCAATGTAAACTTTATCAAAAACGTTATAAACGTTTGCTCTTAGAGTAAAGTATTGCTTAGCATTAAGGTTTACCTTGTAAGATGCACCTAAATCAAAAAGTCCAAAACTAGGAAGTTTAAGAGCACCTAGGTTTCCAGCAGCTTGACTTTGGAAGTTGATAGGGTTTACGTTAGCGTATAGATTGTTAACATATCTGTATGTTCCATCTAATTTGAAGTTTTTAGCTGGTTCAAGAACGAAACCTGCAGCATAAGTATTCTGAGCAGATCCTCCTACTTTTACTTTGTCTAAGTAAAGTGTGGTTCCAGCAAAGCTAGTTCCAGCGATTTCTTCGTTTGTTTCAGTGAAGTAAGTGCCAGTTGCGTTTCCTTCATAATACCAATCCCCTACAGAAACCATACCTGTGAAAGATAAATATTGGTTTACTTTTACGCTACCATCTACTTCTACACCTCTGTGAATTTCAGTAATTCCAGCAATGTTAGCATATGCGTTAGTAAATGTTACTCCTGGGTTGTTTGGATCTGGAATATTTAAATTACCTCTTCTTAAGAATCTATCTTTCCAAGAAGTTCTATAAACGTTCACGTTAAGGTTTACAGCAGATGAACGGAAACCATATCCTAATTCAGCACCAAAAATCTTTTCATTGGTAAGATTTGGGTTTAAGAAGTTTTTATTGTTAGGATAAACAGCGTTTAAGAAAGGTTGCTTAGAATAGTAACCGATGTTTCCAAAAACGTTATGGTGATCATTAATATTATAGTTGATTCCCCCTTTAATATTGTAACCAACTAAATTTTTGAAACCAGTTTTAGTGTTAAGTGCTGGGTTTTTAGCAGTAGGTTGGTTAGTTGGAGATGCTAATGTTCCGTTTAATAAAGAAACACCATCTACGATAAAGTGGTCAATTCTTTGGAAACCTTGGTTAGAAACTGCACCTTGTACAAATGCTGATAAATTATCATTAGAATATTCTAACTGACCGAAACCACCATACCAAAGAACTTCTCCATCATTCCAGTAAGAAATCATATCTGCTTCTGGATCAATTTTTCCTCCAAAAGGATTCCAAGTAGGAGTAGCATCATGAGAATTTACGATAATTCTTTGACCAGTTGGGTTACTTGTAGAAATAGCATTTTTGTTAGTAGTATCTCTGAAACCAGTAGCTCCTAAGAAATCACTTACTACTTGGTAGTGGTAACCATAGTAATATCTACCATCAATACCTGCGGTAAGTTTTAAGTTGTCATTAATTCTTTGGTTAAAACTAGAAATGATACCAAACCAGTTGTGAGAGTTGATAGAAGATCTTCTTACTAGCACACCGGCTGTAGGTGTAGAAGCTGCATTTGCTGCGTAAATAGCGTCAAAGTTAGCCGTTCCATCAGGAAGTCTCCAAGCTGCGTTTGAGAAGTTTTTACCTCCAACTGAACCTGTGTCTCCAGTACCACCACCTCTACCAAAAGAAGCATATACTACAGTGTTAAGTTTAGAAGCAGAAGAAATGTTCCAATCCCAGTTTAAAGACATTACTGGTTTGTGGTAATAGTTTCTTCTCATAGAATATTCCTCACCATTTAGGAGTCCCCAATCTGCGTTATATTTTCTGTTTGGATCTCCTCCATTTACACCACCATATTTAATATAGTTAGCGATAGTAATGTAAGATGATCTTTGGTTGTGCCATTGTGGAGCACCAGTAATGGTAAATTGGAAATCATGTTTACCGTTTTGGTAACCTAACGCCCAATAATAGTTATATCCTTCGAATTCTGTTCCATTAGCATACATGTTACCAGCAGTTCTACTTAATAGGAATGACGTAGACCATCCTGTAGACATTTTACCACTATTGTAAGCAAATAGAGTTTTTAAGTAATCGTCATTAGCAACACCTAAAGAAACAATTCCTCCTTGTTTTTTGTCAGCAGCTCTAGTTACTACGTTAATAGTACCACCTACAGAAGCAATAGCTAATTTAGATGAACCTAGCCCTCTCTGTACTTGCATAGCAGAAGTTACATCTGATAGACCAGCCCAGTTTGACCAATATACAGCTCCGTTTTCCATGTCGTTTACAGGAACCCCATTGATCATTACCGCTACGTTTTCTTGAGCAAAACCTCTAATGTTAATTTTAGAGTCTCCAAAACCTCCACCAGATTTAGTTGCATACACAGAAGGAGTAGTGTTTAGGACTTCTGGGAATTCTTGGTTACCCAATTTCTCTACAATTTGTGCTTCTTTAATAGTAGAAACAGCAACTGGAGTTTTTCTGTCCTTTGCGATATCTGCCACCCCAGTAAGAACAACTTGTTCGATGTCTTTAGAGTTGATAGAATCTCTAGTTTTTTGCGCAAATGCTACACTAGCAGCACTTAATACAATAACCACAGAAAGTCTTGACTTTCCTAAATAGTTGATTTTCATAAAGTTATATTATTTCAAACATTGTTTTATCGCTATGCAAAATACATTATTTTTTTTTAACTAAAATTAACATAGTGTTAAAATTTTATGAAATCCATAATTTTTTATCCACAATGAAACTTTTGATTTTCAATTTGATACAAAAAAACACGCTATTAGCGTGTTTTTATTATTTTTAATTTTTTATGGCTTTTAAACTTAAATCTATATTTTCTGCGGAATGGGTAAGTGCTCCTGCCGAAATATAAGTGACACCTGTTCTGGCGATTTCGTTTAGTTGGTCTCTTGAAATTCCTCCTGAAGCTTCGGTTTCGCATTTTCCTGCAATTATTTTTACCGCTTCTGTCATGGTTTTTACATCCATATTATCTAGCATAATTCTATCAATTCCTTTTCCTGCAAGTTTTGCAGCTTCTTCTACTTCGGCTAGATTTCTGGTTTCTACTTCTACCTTTAGTTTTAATTTATTTTTTTTGAGGTAGTCTTGCGTCATTTTCACTGCATTGGTAATGCTTCCGTTGTAATCTATGTGATTGTCTTTCAGCATAATCATATCATACAATCCATATCTGTGATTGGTTCCACCACCTATTGCAACTGCCCATTTTTCGCAAATTCTGAAATTTGGAGTGGTTTTTCTCGTATCAAGCAATTTGGTTTTGGTTCCTAAAAGTCTAGAGTCCCATTCATGAGTTAAAGTGGCAATTCCGCTCATTCTTTGCATGCAATTTAGCACTAATCTTTCTGTGGAAAGGATAGAACGCGCACTTCCAGTAACGATGAAAGCTACGTCGCCAATTTTTGCGTTTTCTCCATCTTTAATAAAAACCTCTACTTTTAAATCTTTGTCAAAAGTTTTAAAAATAATTTCTGCTAATTCTACACCAGCCAAAATGCAATCTTCTTTTACCAAAAGTTTAGCACTTTGTACCAATTCTTTGGGAATGGTAGAAAGGGTAGAGTGATCGCCGCTTTGAATATCTTCTTCTAAAGCAGATTTTATAAATTGTTTTAAGGCTTTATCGGTTACGTAATGTGGACGTTTCATAGATGTAAATTTCAAGTTTTTATCTGTGATGAATCTTTAAGCAAAATCTTTATTGTAAAAAGCACCTTTGTTTTCTTTCATCGCCAAAGAATGCTTAATAATAAGGTAAGAAACATTCACCAGATTTCTTAATTCTGATAATTCTGGCGAAATTACTGAATAATTATACAATTCTGTAACCGCTTCGTAGATTTCTCTTTGTTTTTTTTGAGCCAGTTGCAATCTTTCGTTGCTTCTTACGATGCTTACCAAATCACTCATCATTTCCTGAAGTTGCTTTCTAAGATAGGTGATGAGCACTTTTTCTTCCATTACTTTCATGCCTTCTTCATTCCATTCTGGTACATTTTCTAGGTCGAAGTAATTAAATTCGTCTTTGTGAAGCAATTCTACAGATTTCATGGCAGCATTATGACCATAAACCAAACCTTCCAAAAGTGAGTTAGAAGCGAGGCGATTTGCGCCGTGCAATCCAGAGTTGGTACATTCTCCTACTGCAAAAAGATTTTTGATAGAAGATTGCCCGTCTTTATCTACCACGATTCCGCCCATTAAATAATGACTAGCGGGAACCACAGGAATCAGTTGTTTAAATGGATCAATTCCTTCATCCATGCATTTTTGATAAATATTAGGGAAATGTTCTATAAATTTTTCTTTATCCATTTCTCTACAATCCAGGCCTACATATTCGTCCCCAGAAATTTTCATTTCGTTGTCAATGGCTCTTGCGACAATATCACGCGAAGCTAATTCTTCTCGCTCATCATATTTGTGCATGAATTTTTCGCCATTTTTGGTTCTGAGTTTTGCGCCGTCACCACGAACTGCTTCCGAAATGAGAAACAACATTCCGTCTCGTTTAGAATACATTGCGGTAGGGTGAAACTGAATGTATTGCATGTTAGAAACTTTACCGCGAGCTCTGTGAACAAAAGCAATTCCGTCTCCAGTTGCAATTTTTGGATTCGTGGTGTTTTTATAAACGTGACCAGCTCCTCCAGTTGCTACCATGGTTACTTTTGCGGTAATTTTCTTTATTTTTTTATTTTTTTGGTCTAGAACATAAGCTCCATAACAAGAAATATTTTCTAAATCAAAGTTTTTATTGGGAATGTGGTGCTGTGTGATTAAATCAATAACATAATGATAATCAAGAATTTGAATGTTTGGAGATTTGTTGCAATATTCTAAAAGTGCCCGTTCTATTTCGGCACCTGTAATATCTTTATGGTGAACAATTCTAAATTCGGTGTGACCACCTTCTCTTCCGAGTTTAAATTCGCCGTCTTCTTTTTTGTCAAAATTTACGCCCCATTCTACAATTTCTTTGAAACGGTCTGGTCCTTCTTTGATGACCATTTCTACCACTTCTCTATTGTTTTCGTAATCTCCAGCACGCATTGTATCATCAATATGTTTCTGGAAATTATCAGTGTCTAAATCCATTACTACTGCTAAACCACCTTGAGCATATTTGGTGTTGGTTTCGTCTTCCTCAGCTTTGGTGACGATGGTGATTTTAGCATCTGGTAATTTTTCAGAAATTTTAATGGCGTAAGAAAGTCCCGAAATTCCTGAGCCAATTACCAATACATCTGTTTTTATCATTTTAAAAATTGAGATTTGAAATTAGAAAGTCTGTAAAACTACATTTCAAATGTAAGGATTTTGAAAAGAATAGGGAGGATTCTGCTAAAGAAATTGACTATAAACTTTATTCAGATTTAAAACAATCCGCCCTCTTTTTGATTTTCAAAGAAGGTGTCAATTTTTAAATTTGATGATTGAGAAGCTTTTACAGCGAGTTGGTCGCAGATTTCATTTTCAGGATGACCAGCATGACCTTTTATCCAATGAAATTCTATTTTATGTTTTCTAAAAAGCGGAATAAATCTTTGCCACAAATCGGGATTTTTCACATTTTTAAACCCTTTTTTTATCCATCCGAAAATCCAATTTTGGTTAATGGCATCGGCTACATATTTAGAATCAGTGAAAACATGAACGTTTTCCTCGGGATTTTTTAACTTTTCAAGTGCTTCAATCACCGCGAGAAGTTCCATTCTATTATTGGTGGTCAAACGGAAACCTTCGGAAAAAGTTTTTTGATATTTTTTTTCAGGAACACGCATGAGAATTCCATAGCCACCCTTTCCAGGATTGCCACTACAAGCGCCGTCTGTGTAAATTTCGATTTTCATGTAAGTAAATTCGTGAAACTGAAAATTCGTAAAATCGTGAGCAAAAATATACTTTTACAATTTTACGAATCTTCGATTTTCCATTTTTTAGAACGGCATTTCAGCATCATCGTCATCGTCATTCATGGCAGAACCAGAAATATTTCCGTTATCTGGTAAGCCAAATGCTGCACCTGGATCTATGGAAACTCGCAATTTATCAAAACCGCTTGGTTCATCCTGTTGCGCAAAACCAGAAGAATGATAGCTTCCGAAAACGTCTAAATCTGAGAATTTGGCTAAGCTTCCGTGGAAACTTAATCTTACATCTGCAATAGAACCGTTTCTGTGCTTCGCAATGATAAGCTCTGCTTGGTTCGCAGAAGGAGTTTCGTCTTCCCAAGTGTCAATTTTATAATATTCTGGTCTGTAGATGAAAGAAACGATATCTGCATCTTGCTCAATCGCTCCAGATTCTCTCAAATCCGAAAGTTGAGGTCTCTTATTTGGACGGGTTTCTACGGTTCTGGATAACTGAGAAAGTGCAATAACAGGAACGTTTAATTCTTTAGCAATTGCTTTTAGTGAACGAGAAATCGTCGCAATTTCTTGCTCTCTGTTTCCTGCTCCTTTTCCGCCAGAATTTGCGGTCATCAATTGTAAATAATCTACCATGATGATTCTTACGCCATGTTGCATTACCAGTCTTCTGCATTTTGCACGGAAATCAAACACCGAAAGTGCAGGTGTTTCGTCTATATAAAGCGGAGCGTTTTCAAGAGCGGCTACATTTGAGAATAGTCTTTGCCATTCTTCTTCAGACATTTGTCCTTTTCTTAATTTTTCAGAAGAAATTCCCGTTTCAGAGGCAATCATCCTTGTGATAAGCTGTACAGATGCCATTTCAAGAGAGAATAGCGCCATCGGAATATTGTGTTCTACAGTGATGTTTCTCGCCATAGAAAGTAGAAATGCGGTTTTTCCCATTGCAGGACGTGCCGCGATGATGATTAAGTCAGAACTTTGCCATCCTCCTGTTTCTTTGTCTACATCTCTAAATCCTGATGGAATACCAGACAGTCCTTCTTTGTCTTTTAAAGATTTAATTTTATCAATGGCTTCTTTTACCAAGGAATTGGCGGTGTCAAAACCTTTTTTGATGGTTCCATTGGTAATTTCAAAAAACGATTGTTCTGCTTTGTCTAGCAATTCAAAAACGTCTGTAGATTCTTTGTAAGAACTATCAATTACATTCGCAGAAACATTAATCAAACTTCTGAGAATGAATTTTTCTAGAATTACACGAACGTGATATTCTATGTGAGCGCTCGAAGAAACGCCCATCGTAAGGTCTATAATGTAATGGTCACCTCCAGCAAAACCTAGTTTTTCTTCTTTTTTGAGCTCTTGGATTACGGTCATTAAGTCTACAGGCTCGTTTTTTTCGTACAATTTTAAGATTGCAGAAAAAATAACTTGATGTCTCGGGTCGTAAAAAACCTCGGGTGTTAATAAATCTATAGAATAATCTAATCCTTTTTTGTCAATCAAAAAAGTTCCAATAACCAATTTCTCGAATTCAACTGCATTAGGCGGCATTTTGCCTGCTGAAATAGAAAGTTCCTTCGCGAAATTACCATGTGTTAAACTTGATAATGTTTCCTTCTGTGCCATTGCACAAAGATAGAATTTTTAAATTTTTTTTGAGGTTAAATCTGCTTTTTGCGGATAATAATCTGCAAATGCTTTGTTAATGGAAGATGAGGATAAATTCCGAATGTTGATAAGTTTTTGACTTATTGATATTTAAACTTTTTTAAAAATAATTCTGGGCTTTTTTAATATTCCATTTTTCTCAATTTTGGAACAAATTTCCCTACAAAAAGAGCAATAAGAACGGTCATGGTTCCGCCAAAAACGACTGATCTTACTACGCCTAAAAGTTTTGCAGCAACACCGCTTTCAAATTGTCCCATTTCATTGCTAGACATAATGAAGATTGAATTTGCACTCATCACTCTTCCTCTGATATGATCTGGAGTTTTCAGTTGTACGATGGTTCCTCTAATCACGACTGAAATTCCGTCAAAAATTCCGCTCAACATAAGGAATAAGAAAGATAACCAGTAGAGTTTTGACAAGCCGAAACCAATGATGCATAAACCAAATCCAGCCACTACACCGATTAAAATTTTGCCCTGATTTTTTCTTAATGGAATGAAAGAAAGTGTTACAATAATCATCATAGAGCCTATATCTGATGCAGCGTTGAGAAGTCCGAAACCGTCAGCTCCTACTTTTAAAATATCACTTGCGAAAACAGGAATCATGGCAACTGCTCCGCCAAAAAGTACGGCAAACATATCTAAACACAATGCTCCTAGAATTTCTTTCGTTCTATAAATGTAAGTGATTCCTTCTTTCATAGAAGCCCAAACTTGCAACTCATTTTTATGATATTCTGACTGTTGTTTTTTGATTTGAAAGAAAAATAAGGAAGCCAATAAAATTAAAAATAAAATAACGACTAAAGTCCATTTTATAGTAATTAAAGCGATGAGAAATCCGCCAATTGCGTGTCCCGAAACTGATGCGGTAAGAAATGTAGCTTGGTTTAAGGTAATGGCGTTTGCTAATTTTTCTTGTCCCACAATTTTGGGAATCATTACTGGAACAATCGGGCCGATGAAAGCCCTACAAATTCCTGTAAAAAATATAATTCCGTAGATGTAATAAGTGATTTCGTGACCTGTAAAATGAAGATTAGAAGCATAAAATGCAGGAATTAATAACAAGGCAATCAGCAAAAAATATCCCGAAGTACACCAAAGAAGCATTCTTTTTTTCTCATTCATGTCGATAACATGACCAGCGTACAAAGCTGTAGAAACGGCAGGAATAACTTCCGAAAGTCCTATCAAACCAATAGAAAAAGGGTCTTTGGTGAGCTGATAAACCCACCATCCTAATAACGTTGCAAGCATTCTAAACGCTAGAATTAGAAAAAATCTTCCGGTAAGTAGGTTTCGGAACTCTTCATTTTTTAGAGTTTTAATGGGCTCAAGAGAAATCATTAAGCAAATATAAAAGAATTAGAAATGTTTTTTTAATAGTTAAAGTCTATATTTGTGCTATGAATTGGTTAATACTCATCATCGCAGGATTATTCGAAACTGCATTTGCATTTTGTTTAGGAAAAGCACAAGAAACTACAGGCAAAGAAAACCTTTATTGGTGGTCTGGTTTTGCAGTTTGCCTTTTTCTTTCTATGTTTCTGATGTACAAAACTATTGCTGGCGAAAACGGTTTGCCAATCGGAACAGCTTACGCAGTTTGGACAGGAATTGGAGCGGTAGGAAGTGTTTTGATGGGAATTTTTTTCTTTAACGAACCAGCCACTTTTTGGCGCATCTTTTTTGTGTCAACTTTAATTATTTCAATCGTAGGATTGAAGTTTGTAAGTGAGTAATTAGATTTTAAAATTCTTTAAAAAATCGCCAATTTTTCTATCATTTGCCAAACGTGGAATTTTATTTTGTCCGCCTAGTTTTCCTTCAGATTTTGCATATTCTTGGAAAGCATTTTTCTGCAATTTGTTGATTTTTAAAACTTGCAAAATATTTCCAGAAATCAAATCATCATAATATGTGTTTCTTTTGCGCATTTCTGCATCAAGGTTTTGACGGAAGTCTTCTAAATTTTCTGGCTCTTTTTCAAATTCTATAAACCATTCATGGTATGGCAATTCGCCATTTTCGGGATTTACCTGTGGAGCGAGGTGAAACTCCGTAATTTGCGCAGGGAATTTCTCAACTGTTGCTTTCATCGCTTCTTCCACTTCAAAAGCAATCACGTGTTCCCCAAAAGCTGAGGTAAAATGTTTAGTTCTTCCAGAAACTAAAATCCTGTGTGGATTTTTCGAGATAAATCTTACTACATCACCAATAGAATACGCCCAAAGTCCAGAATTTGTAGTCAAAATCAGTGCATAATCTTTGTTGAGTTCCACATCTTTTAACGTCAATCTTTCAAAAAGTGGTTGCTGAGCGGAGTCGAAGCGTCCGTATTGTTCCAGTGGAATAAATTCATAGAAAATTCCGTGATTCGATTGTAGCAAAAGTCCTTCTTTCTCGTAATCATCTTGAAAAGCAAAAAAGCCTTCACTTGCTGGAAATGTTTGAATAATATCTACTTTTCCGCCGAGAAGTTCTTCCATTTTTTCACGATAAGGTTCGTAGTTTACACCGCCAGTTACAATCAATTGAAGATTTGGAAACAATTGTTTTATTTTTTTGCCATTTCTTTCAATCAATTTTTCAAAATACATAATTAACCAAGGTGGAATTCCCGAAATCAAAGTCATGTTCTCTTTTTCGGTTTCTTCTACAATTTTGTCCACTTTAGTTTCCCAATCTTCTATGCAATTGGTTTCGTAGCTCGGCAATCTGTTTTTTTGCAAATATTTTGGGATGTGATGCGCTACAATTCCTGAAAGTCGGCCTGTTTTTATATCGTTAATATCTTCCAGTTCTGGTGAACCTTGCAAGAAAATCATTTTCCCGTTTACAAAATCGGCATTATTTTTTTGCGCAATATAATGGAAAAGCGCAGATTGCGCCGCTTTCACTTGGTAGTCCATTCCTTCTTTGGTCAAAGGAATATATTTGGTTCCAGAAGTGGTTCCAGAAGTTTTGGCGAAATATTCTGGTTTTTCTGGCCAAAGAATATTTTTGTCGCCGTGCTTTACTTTTTCTACAAAAGGTTTTAGGTCTTCGTAGTCAGAGATTTTCACATTTTTTTGAAAATCTTCTACCGATTTTATTTCCGAAAAGTTATGCTGAAGTCCGAAAAGTGTCTTTTCGGATTTTTTGACCAAGTCTAATAACAATTTTTCCTGAAGAACTTCGGCGTTATTTTTGAAGTCTTCTGTTTTAGCAACATGGTTTTTCGCCCAAATTTTGGCGATGCTTTTCTTTAAGAAATTTATCATTTGCCAAAGTTAAAAATAAGTTTTGAAAAAACTATCTTTGCACCGTCAAACGATTTCGGAGCAACCCGAAATCGCTTTTGTCGTTTTATCAATTTTTGAAAAACGATGAAAAAAATTACAATTTTACGATATTACAATGCTAAAAAATATTAGTCAAACGCTTATTCCTGAGTTTTTAAGAAAGAATTTTGGAAAAGAACTTTTTGAGAATTTAGACCAAAACCAACATATTTCTGTGAAGGGTTTTGCAGGTTCTGTTCCGTCTATTTTGGTGGCAGAATTATTTCTTACGCAGAAAAAAGATGTTCTTTTTATCATTGACGATAAAGAATCTTCTAATTATATCACTTCAGAATTAGAGGAAATGATAGGCGAAGAAAACGTTTTGTATTTTCCTGAAACGCATTTAGAACCTTATCAAGTTGAGAAAACCCAAAATGCAAACATCGTTTTACGAACCGAAGTTCTCAATCGTTTGAATTTTGATAAAAAGAAAAAAATTATCGTTGCCACCGCTTCTTCGCTTTCAGAAAAAGTGTTGAAAAAGGAAGATTTCAAAGCGATTTCTCATACGATAAAAGTTGGCGATCAACTGGATTTTGATTTTACTGAAGAATTATTGAATCAGTTCAATTTTAATTATACCGATTTTGTTTCTGAACCTGGAGAATTTTCTGTGAGAGGCGGAATTGTAGACGTTTTTTCTTACGCTTACGAAAAACCTTTCAGAATTACTTTTTTTGGAAATGAAGTAGAAAGTATTAAGGAATTTGACATCGAAACTCAACTTTCCACAGGAAAAGTCAATGACTTTGAATTGGTTTCTAATATGAATTTTGCAGTTTCAGGAAGCAAGGTTTCTCTATTGGATTTATTGCCAAGAGACAGTTTCATTGTGACTAAAAATGCTTATCTCACCGTAAAAAAACTGAAAGATTTTTACGAAAAAGCAGAGCAAAAATTTGAAACGTTAAGCAATGAAATTAAGCATCAAAAACCAGAAATTCTTTTCGTTTCTGATGAAGTTTTCCTGCAAAATTTAGAAAAATTTAAAGTCATCGATTTTACGTCTCAACAACTTAACGATTTTACGACTTTACAACTTAACCAAACTTCACAACCTACCTTCCACAAAAATTTTGAGCTTCTCGCCGAAGATTTAAAAGAAAAAAAAGAAGAAGGTTATGAAACTTGGATTTCTTTTTCGGGGGAAAAACAAAAGGAAAGATTAGAGAGTATTTTTGAGGAATTGAATCATGATTTACCGTTTAAATCTTTCAAATCTGAGCTTCATGAAGGCTTTGTAGATTATGAACTGAAAATTTCGGTGTATACAGATCATCAGATTTTTGACCGTTATCAAAGATATAAAGCCAAAAATTCTTTTGCCAAATCTGAGCAATTAACGCTAAAAGATTTAATGTCTCTGAAAGTGGGAGATTACATTACACATATTGACCACGGAATTGGGAAATTCATGGGATTGGTGAAAGTTACCAATGACGGAAAAACGCAGGAATGTTTCAAATTGACGTATAAAAACAACGATTTACTCTACGTTTCTATTCATTCGCTTCATAAAATTTCAAAATATAACGGTCCAGATGGAAGAGAAATCGTTCTCAATAAACTCGGTTCTCCAACTTGGAAAACTTTGAAGCAAAAAACCAAAGCAAAAGTTAAACAAATTGCATTTGACCTCATCAAATTATATGCTCAGAGAAAAACGGCAAAAGGTTTTTCGTTTTCGCCGGATTCTTATTTGCAGAATGAATTAGAGGCGAGTTTCATTTACGAAGATACTCCAGATCAGGAAAAAGCAACGCAAGATGTGAAAAATGACATGGAAAATGACGGCGTAATGGACAGATTGATTTGTGGAGACGTTGGTTTCGGGAAAACGGAAGTCGCAATTAGAGCCGCGTTCAAAGCGGCAACTGACGGAAAACAAGTCGCGGTATTAGTTCCGACTACGATTTTGGCGTTTCAACATTACCGTAGTTTCAAAGAAAGATTGAAAGATTTTCCTGTCAGTATTTCTTATTTGAACCGTTTCCGTTCTGCCAAACAGAAAAATGAAACCAAAGAAGGACTCAAAAATGGTAAAATTGATATCGTCATCGGAACGCATCAATTGGTGGGAAAAGATATAGAATTCAAAGATTTAGGGTTATTGATTATTGACGAAGAACATAAATTCGGCGTAAATGTAAAAGATAAACTCAAAACGCTAAAAGCCAATATTGATACATTGACTTTAACAGCAACACCAATTCCAAGAACGCTTCAGTTTTCTTTGATGGCGGCAAGAGATTTGTCGGTCATTAAAACGCCACCGCCAAATCGACAACCAGTTGATACGCAAATTGTTGGATTTAATGAAGAAATTCTTCGAGATGCGATTTCTTACGAAATTCAAAGAGACGGACAGGTTTATTTCATCAATAATAGAATAGAAAATCTGAAAGATATTGCAGGATTAATTCAGCGTTTGGTTCCAGATGCGAGAGTCATTACTGGTCACGGACAAATGGAAGGAAAAGAATTGGAGGCCAGAATTCTTGATTTTATGGAAGGGAAATATGATGTTTTGGTTTCTACCACGATTGTAGAATCTGGAGTGGACGTTCCGAATGCGAACACGATTTTTATTAATGATGCGCAGAAATTTGGGATGGCAGATTTGCACCAAATGCGCGGTAGAGTTGGACGAAGCAATCGAAAAGCATTTTGTTATCTGATTACGCCACCGTTTGATATGATGACTTCGGATGCCAGAAAACGTTTGGAAGCGATAGAACAGTTTTCAGATTTAGGAAGCGGTTTCCAAATTGCGATGAAAGATTTAGAAATCAGAGGAGCTGGAGATTTATTGGGAGCGGAACAAAGTGGTTTTATCAATGAAATGGGCTTTGAAACCTACCAAAAATTAATGCAAGAAGCATTGGAAGAATTGCAAAATGAAGATGATTTCCAAGATTTATTTGAGAATGAAGAAGACCGTAAAAAATTATTCAAATCTCAGAAAGAAGTCAATATTGACACTGATTTTGAGTTGATGTTGCCAGATTTTTACGTGAATTCTACGGAAGAAAGACTGTCTTTATATCAAAAATTGGCAGAAATCCTTACTAAAGAAGAGTTGCAGAAATTTGAAAATGAATTGGTTGATAGATTCGGGAATTTACCAAAAGAAGCGATTAATTTATTGAAATCGGTAGAATTAAAATGGTTGGCTTCGGAAATTGGTTTCGATAAAATCGTCATGAAAAACGGAATCTTTCTAGGCTATTTCCCAGATAATCCTCAAGATAAATTTTACCAAAGCGAAAAATTCAGAAATATTATCGCTTATCTTTCTCAAAATCCACGAGAAGCTCAACTCAAGGAAAAATCTGGCAAAGAAGGCAATCAACTCATGATGAGAAAAGATGGTGTGAAAAATGTAGATGAGGTAAATGTTCTATTGACCAAAATTTTAAGTTAGAAAATTGTACTTTTGTAAAAAATAAAAATCATGAAAATCAAACATTTTTGGCTGGCCTTAGTTTCTTTATTTATTATTTCTTGTGCGCCAGAAACATCTTCTTTCTTAGGTTTAGATTCTACAGGTGGCGGTAACGGAAATGGAGGTGGAACAGGAAGTGGTGGCGGAACTGGAACTACCGGAACTAAAGTTTTGGCAAAAATCAATACCTTTGATGATAATGGCGATCCTTTTTCTTTCAGTTTTACTTACGCTAATAAAGCAATTTCTAAAATCACTACTTCTGATAATTCTTATATTTCTACCATTTCTTACAATAATGGTAAAATTTCTAAAGTGGTAAGTGTTTTGGTGGATGCAGAAACCTCTGAAGATATTACCATTACCTCTATTGTGAGTTATAACGCAACGGGAAATATTGCTAAAGTAGAAGCTACAGAAGTAACCAAATTAAGTGGAACTCTGATTAACACTACCCAAAAAGTGAGCACTTATGTCTATAATGCTGCAAACCAGGTTGCTAAAGTTACTCAAGAATATTCTATGGCAGGAATTTCTACCCAAACTGGAATTTTTGAATATACTTATTCAGGGAAAAACCTTACTAAAATGGTGTTTACGACTAAGTTGAGTTTAGGTCCAATTCCAGATGTAATTGTCACGACCAATTATTCGGGTTATGATAATAAGATTTCGCCAACTTCTACCTTAGGAAATAATTATAACGAGTTTTCTATGTCTGAGAAAGGATTAGGCGTTTACGGAATGTCTAATAATTTTACCAAAGTAGAGATGACAGAATCTATGATGGGAACCACAACTACAGAAACGGTTTCTTATACTTATGACTCACAAAATTATGCTACTTCTATGACGGTTTCGGGTGAGAAAAGTACTTTTGAGTATATGAGTCTTTAAAAATTCCTAAATGAAAAAATTCATTGTCTTTTTTGCACTTATTATTTCTGTGAATGTTTTTGCTTGCAAATGCGCTTATCAAAGTTTTGGAGAAAGATTTGAGAAAAGCGAGTTTATTGCAGAAGTAGAAATTTTGAAAACATATAATGTAGATTTTAATAATGGTGAAGATGATAGGTTTTACAAAGCAGATATTAAAATTTTAAAACTTTATAAGGGTAAAAAAATAAGTTCTATTCTTGTTCGGGGAAAAGTTGGTAATGTTTATGAATCCGCTTGTGAAATTGAACTGAAAGTGGGGCAAAAAATGTTAGTGTATTTAGATACAGAAAGTAATTTTGGCATGTCTTCTTGTACCCCAAAAACAGATTTGAATAATAAAAACATTAATATTGAAAGAAAAGCATTAGAGTTTTTAATTGCACACAAAATAAAGAGAACCAATGTTTTTTATTTTTCAGGAGATTACTTTAATAAATTTAAAAATATCACAACTCAAAACAGTTTTGCTGTTTATAAAATAAAAGTTGACGCAAAATCAAAAGCAGAATCAATAACAGTTATTCAAAATTTTGGTTCAAATAAAGATGAAGAAATTCTTTTTACAGTTAAGAAAGAATTGGTTTTCTTAAAAAATTTCATGACTGAAATTAAAAATGAGGAGATTATCTTGGTTATGTTTTACAATCCAAAATCTGAAGAAGTTATTTCTAATTTTATTCAATAAATTTGCAGAATAATTATCAATTATAAAACGTGAAATACTTAATCGTAGGTTTAGGAAACAAAGGTGAAGAATACGCAGAAACGCGTCATAATATTGGTTTTAAAGTAGCCGAAAAAATTGCACAAACTTTAGAAACTCCGTTTAAATCTGCCAATTTTGGTTGGATTTCTGAAGGAAAATACAAAGGCAGAAAAGTTTTTGTTCTTAAACCAGATACCTACATGAATCTTTCTGGGAATGCGGTGAGATTTTGGATGCAAAAAGAGAATATTCCGTTAGAAAATGTACTGGTAATTACGGATGATTTAGCACTTCCTTTCGGAACTTTAAGATTAAGAAAAAAAGGTTCTGATGCTGGTCATAATGGTTTAAAAAATATTCAGGAAGTTTTACAAACACAAGATTACGCAAGATTGCGTTTCGGGATTTCTGCAGATTTTTCCGAAGGAAAACAAGTAGATTACGTTCTCGGGAAATGGAATGAAGAAGAACTAAAAACCTTGCAAGACAGAATAGATGTTTTCGCAAAAGCGTGTCTATCATTCGTTTTCGCAGGAATGAATAATACGATGAATACTTTTAATGGAAAATAGTTGTCAGTTGATAGTTGTCAGTTGATGGAAAATTCCGACAACCAATAACCATCAACCAACAACCAAATTCTTCCTAAAAATACAATACTCTTTATATAGGTTAAAACCTTCCAATTTCTCAATTTCGCCACGCATTTTCAGGTTGTCTTTCATAATCAAATGAGAATCAACGGTTTTAAAGCCTAATTTCAAGGCAGAACCGAAAAGCATGGTTGCTAAAACCGCATCCAGACCTTTGTTTTGATATTTTGGATGAATCGCGCCCAACAAAAGTTGAAGCCTTTTTGAAGTTTTCATTGCCCATAAAATTCTCGCCCAACCAAAAGGTAAAATTCTTCCTCGTGAATTTTTTATCGCTTCGCTTAAATCTGCCATTGCAATGATGAAAGCGAGCAATTCGCCGTTTTCATCGGTAATCATTTTGATGAGTTTTGGGTTGAGAAGTGGCAAAAAACGTTCAGCAAATTCCGTCATTTCGTCTTCGGTAAGTTTGGTGAAGCCATAAATTTCGGTGTAGGTTTTGTTGATGAGGTCAAAAACAGGTTTTACATAAGGTTTTACCGCTTTTGTTGAGGTAAATTCTACCGTTTTTATCTTTAAATTTTTAGAAACTCTTTCGTTGAAATTTTTATATCTGTTCAGAATTTGTGCAGTAATCGGAACGTCATATTGCACCAAATCTACAAAGTTTTCGTATTGATTTCCCTTAATGAAATCTATCATAAACGGAAAACTGTGATTGGTAACCAGCATTGCTTTTTCTTCGAAACCTTTGGTAAGAAAACCTTGAGGTTCTTTGTCTGAAAATGCCATTGGTCCGATGATTTCTGTGCAGTTTTTAGATTCTGCCCAAGTTTCCACCGCATTAATTAAAGCATTGAAAACTTCTTTATTCTCAAAACACTCAAAAAAAGAAAATCTGGCGTCGTTTTTCCCATGAAATTTATTGTAATCGGTAGGAATTACACCCATAATTCTGCCAACAGCTTTTCCGTTTTCGTGTGCAAGGAAAAGTACCGCTTTGTTGTGTTTGAAAAGTGAATTTTTGTCTTTGTCAAAGAATTTTTCATCATCCATATACAACGGATGAAGCCAATTTTTATGGTTTTTATGAATTTTTTCGGGAAGATAAATAAACGTTTTTAAGTCTTCTCTGGTCTTAACTTCTTTAATTGAAACGGACATCCAATTTATGGTTTAAAAATTTGTAAAACTTAAAGGTAAGAAAAAATACAATCGGCGCAGAAATAAATCCAGCAACTACATCTACAGAATAATGCGCCTTAATGTAAACCGTAGAAAACATCAATAGAACAACAAAGGGAATGAAATATTTTACTGATTTCTTGAAATTTTGATAAAGCCAGAAAATAACTATCCAAGAAATCCCTACATGTGAACTTGGGAAAGCGGCAGTTGGAACTTCGCCGTTTTTTTGAATGAGCTTGACCATATTTCCGAAAATTCCTTTGGCTTCAATCGTATTTTCTGGAAACGGAAAATAAAATTGCGGACCTTCTGCTGGAATCAATATAAAAGTGAAATAATACAATAAGAATGAAGTGATTAAAATGAAACTAAACTCTTCTATTTTCTGTGGGATTTTGAGATAAATAATCAAAAAAGCAGCTAATGGTAATAGGTAATATGAAAAATATCCGAAGTAAAATAGTTCGCTGAAATACCAAGAATCAAAAGTTTCAGAAAATATTACTGAAGGCTGAAAACCGAATATTTTTTGGTCTAAATGAGATAGAAAACCATCAATTTTTGGGAAAATTAAAGTATTTAAAATCGCAGTTTCTTTGTATAGAAAAGTCATCAAAGCGTAAATCGTAATTCCTTCGACTAAGTAAAAAATCTTGGAAGAAATTTTATTTTTCAAAAAGAGAAATGCTAAAAAAATAATTAAAAATAAAAGACGGACTCCAAAAAAATTGAGGTCTAGAAAAAGGCTTGGTTGTGTAAAAAGTACTACCAATTCTATTCCGCAGAAATAGAAAAGTAGGGAGAACCAAATTATAGATATGTTTTTCAAAAGGGTGAAAATTTCATCAAAAGTACAAAAAAAGCCCCTAATTAAGGGGCTATAGCGAGAAAGTGTTAATTAAAAATCAAAGTTATATGAAGAAATTCTCGCTTGTGTTATATGTTAGTCGCAAAAACTAGAGCCATGTTACAACTCCAGTTTCCACATCGTAATTTGCACCTACAATTTTTATCTTTCCTTCTTTCTCTAAATTTCTTAAAGTAGAACTTTGGTGACGAATATCTTCGATGGTTTTTTTGATATTACAAAGCGTTAATCTATCTAATAAATCATCATTTTTAGAAGAACGTTCTTCTCCTTCTTTGATGATTTCGTGGATGCAAGATTCGAAATGATAGATAAGGTGATTAAGATTATCCATTCCAAGTCCTTCGATTTGAGGAGCATCTAATCCACCTTTTAGAGCGCCACATTTGGTATGTCCTAAAACCACTACCAATTTAGAACCTGCTACATTACAAGCAAATTCCATAGAGCCTAAAATATCTTGATTGGCAAAATTTCCTGCGATTCTGATGCTGAAAATATCACCTAAACCTTGGTCGAAAATAAGTTCCGCAGAAGTTCTACTGTCGATACAACTTAGCACTGTTGCAAAAGGCCATTGTCCTTCTCTAGTATCATTTACTTGCTCTAAAAGGTTTCTGTTTACTTTAAGATTATTTACAAATCTTTGGTTTCCTTCTTGTAAAAAAAGAAGTGCTTTTTCTGGAGTAATGGTTGCTTGAGTTTCTAATGTATGTGCTTTCATAATTTTTTCTTTTAATTTTTTTAAAAACCTTTTCGGAACACTGAAATTTGGCTCCGAAAAGGAAACAATGTTAATTTAATAAGTATGAATTGAAGTTATGATATTTTTTTAAATAACCCTTCTGTGCGAAATGGTAATATGTGAATGTTGGTCGTTTTCGTATTCTTTGTAAGAAGTTTTAAAACCTTCTAAAACTACTTCTATATCTTCTTCTCTGGCTCTTACATTAGCAAAATCTGAGATTAAGTCGATGATGTCATCCGATACATAAGAAGTTTTCTTAGCATTAATAATCACTTTAGAATTGGGCTTAATATTTTTAAGCGTTTTCTTGATGGCTGCTTTGTTTAAGAATGAAACTTCTTCTGCCAAATCTATGGTGATTTCATCAGCGCTTTCTAGATCTTCTCTGCTCAAATAATAAGCACGTTTCATGTTTCCAAGGAGCAAGAACAGAATGCTGATGGCTAAACCAATTCCTACTCCTTTTAATAAATCTAATGCTACCACAGCAATAATAGTAGCGATGAAAGGGATAAATTGATATTTTCCTTTGCTCCAGAAATGGCTAAGTTTTGCAGGGCTTGCCAATTTATAACCTACCATTAATAGAACTGCTGCTAAAGTCGCCAAAGGAATTTTGTTCAATAAAAATGGAATAGATAAAACAGATACTAACAATAAAATACCATGAACAATAGCCGAAATTTTACTTGTTGCACCAGCATTAGCATTTGCAGAAGTTCTTACTACCACCGAAGTCATAGGTAAACCTCCAATAAATGAAGAAACTAAGTTGCCAATACCTTGTGCTTTTAATTCTAAGTTAGTATCTGTTATTCTTTTATGTACATCCATTCTATCTGCAGCTTCTATACATAATAATGTTTCTATGGAAGCTACTACTGCGATAGTTGCACCAATAATCCAAACTTGCGGATTTAGGAATCCTGAGAAATCTGGAAAGGTGATTAAGTTTTTAAAATCTTCCACCGATTGCGGAACCGGAAGTGTTACCAAATGTTCACTAGAAATTTCTAGGGTGCTTCCTCTGAAAACTTCATTGAATAAAATCCCAACAATTACCGCTACTAAAGCTCCTGGCAAAAGTTTAATTTTTTTGAGAAAATTTACTTTTTCCCAAGTAATAAGAATAGCCAATGAAATAATCGTTACCAAAACCGCTCCAGGTGTGATGGCATCTGCTAATCCTGATAAATATTCTGATAAATTAAAACCATCAAAAATCTGAAGGTTTCCTTCAAAATCTTTGTCGTAACCTAAAGCGTGAGGAATTTGTTTTAAAATAATAATGACTCCAATTCCGGCTAACATTCCTTCGATAACGTTATTGGGGAAATAGTTAGAAATACTTCCTGCTCTTAGAAAACCAAGTGCCAATTGTATAAAACCTGCAATTAAACCTGCAGTTAAAAATAATTCGAAACTTCCTAAATCGGTTATGGCTCCTAAAACGATGGCTGCTAAACCTGCAGCTGGTCCAGAAACGGAAATAGGAGAGTTGCTGATGAATCCTATCACGAGTCCACCTACAATTCCTGCTAAAATCCCAGAAAGTGGTGGTGCACCAGATGCTAATGCAATACCTAAACAGAGTGGTAATGCTACGAGAAATACTACAATTCCCGAAGGAATATTTTCTTTTATTCCGCCGAATAAAGTGTTTGTTTTTTTCATTGTGTGAATATCGATATGTGTTTACAATCAATTACTTAGAGATGAGTAATCAATTCTAATGTTTGAAAATTTAATTTGTTAAAAAGCGTCAAGGAACAGCCCATTTTTTTGAAAAAAGGGCATAATTTTCCTATGAAATTTTAAAAATTAAACTTCTGGAGGCGGAGAAAATATCGATTTGAAAGGACTTAGATGAATAGAATCGTCCTTAAGAATATATTTGCTGATTTTTTTATCAGAAAAGAAAACGCCAATAAAATCTTTAGAATTATAAGGTTTTGGCGGAAACTTTTCATTGTAATTGGCGAGATTATTTTTAACCTCTTCTTCTGAAATATTATTATTGAGCGTAGGAATTTCCCAATCAAAAACCACAGCGATACTTGGTAAAGCTGTAAAATTGATGAAAACTGCCAGAACAAAAATGCTCAAATACTTCATATCGTAAACTTTCTTAGAAGTTTTTATTATTTTTTCTGCTCATCACCCAATCAGAATTGGTTAGGTCATAAACTTTTTGAATATTTTTCAATATTTCTTCGAAATCTATATTTAAGTCAATTAATTTCCCTGTTTTGAGGTCGAAAACCCAACCGTGAACTATAGGATATTGGTCTAAAATATATCTTTCTTGTACGCAAGCCATTTTAATAACGTTGATGCATTGCTCTTGAACATTCAGTTCAATCAATCTATCATAGCGTAATTGCTCGTCTTTTATCGCGTCTAATTCTTCTTGGTGCAATCTGTAAACATCTCTGATGGTTCTTAGCCAAGGATTCATTAATCCAAAATCTTGAGGCGTCATCGCTGCTTTTACACCACCGCAACCATAATGGCCACACACAATAATGTGTTTTACCTTTAAATGTTGTACTGCATATTGAATGACAGCAGTAGAACTCATATCAAGGGTATTCACTAAATTGGCAATATTTCTATGCACAAAAACTTCGCCGGGTTTCATGCCCATTAATTCTTCTGCGGTTGCACGACTGTCGCTGCAACCTATGTAAAGATATTCTGGACTTTGACCTTCTGCTAATTTTTTAAAAAAATCAGCATCTTGACCGAGTTTTTCTTCAACCCATTTTCTATTATTTTCGAAAATAGTTTCGTAGCTTTTACCCATAATTTTTCATTTACAAATGTAGAATAAAAAATTTCTAAATACATCTAAATTCCGATAGATAGCATCAATTTTTATTCCAAAATAAGGACTTTAAGACTTTTTAACAGTCTAATTCTCGTGCAAATTTATACTTTATGATTGATATAATCTTCAGTAGCATTAAGTTTTGATATAATTTGAGCAGGATTTCCTACTACTACAGAATTGTCGGGAACATCTGTGTTGAGATAAACATTTGGAGCGATTAAGACATTATTTCCAACTTTTATTTTTCCAACGATGACAGCATTTGTGCCAATCCAGACCTCATTTCCAATTTCTGGAACGCCTTCATGTTTCCCTCGGTTCGCTTGTGCGATGGTTACTCCTTGCATGATATTGCAGTTTTTGCCAATTTTTACTTTTGGATTAATTACCACTGTTCCCCAATGTCCTAGATAAAAACCTTCCCCAATTTGAGTTTCTGGATAAATTTGAAAACCGTATTTAATCTGATGATGGCGCAAAACGAATCTCCAAAAAATTCCGAAAACCGATTTCTTGGAGTGTTGTTGACATTTTCTCAAAAGATAAACGTAATGCAAATTAGGATTAATGCATTTTGCCCAAATTTCGCCTGTTGAAAGCCATTTTCCGCTTTCTCTGTAAAAATCTTTTTGGATGATTGAGTAATTCATTTTTTAGTTTCGAGTTTCGGGATACGAGTTCCGTGGTAAATTTCGTAACTCGAAACTCGTATCTCGTATCAAATATAATCAATAATTTCCATAATTTTATTCACAGAATTTTCAAGATTGAACTGCATTTTATAGTCTTTCAGATTTTCTTGATACTGTTCAAAAAATTCAGGTTCAGTCAATGCTTTTTTCATGCCTTCGTAAATTCCTTCTTCTGAATTCTCTACAATAAGACCTAATTTTCCGTTTTCTAACATTTCTTGAACTCCCGAAACATCAGTTGCAATGATGTTTTTTTTCAGAGTGATGGCTTCAAATAAAACAGTAGGGAAACCTTCGTATCTAGAACTCAATATGTAAAAATCTGCTGCTTTGAAATAAGGATAAGGATTGTCAGTAAAGCCCAATATTTCTGCGGTTTCGTTAGCTCCTAATTCCGTTTTTAAATTTTTAATATTTTCAAAATCATAGCCATCGCCAATGATTTGAATGCGATGCTTAAACCCTTCATCAATTAATTTTTTGTGAACTTTCAACAATCTATCAAAGCCTTTTTGTGGAAAAACAGTTCCCACCGAAACAAAGGTTGGTGGATGATTTGTCATGCTGAGCGGAGTCGAAGCATCTGACTTATTCAAAATCTCTTCTGTGTCCAAAGGATTATAAATCCTCACGATTTTAGATTTTTCGACTTCGTTTTGGGCTAAATTTTCAAAATCTTTTTGGATGTGTTCAGAAATTACCATGATTTTATCAAAGCCAAAAAACTTGCGAATTTCTTCGTCTGTATAGTTGTGAAATTCTGTCTTTCTTAAATCATTGTGAATCCAAACTATTTTTTTAGAAGAATTGATAGGAGAGTTCAGGATGTCATCTCTCATTCCGTGAATGGCAGCAAATTCTACATCATATTTTTTGTTTTTTAGAATCGTAGAATAGAGAATTTTCGGAAATGTTTTCAATAATTTTTGATACAAAACACGATACGCTTTCTTCGGAATATCCTGAATTCTGTTGGTGGTAATCATTTCGCCTTTGTTCAGGTAAATTACATTAATCCAATCAGGAACTTCTGCGAGATATTTCCCAGAGTAAAGATTCAGTAGTATATCGATTTCATACTTATCTTTTGGAAGATTTTTAAGAAACGTCACCAAAACTTTTTCTGCGCCACCGTGACGCAGAGAACCAATTCTGATGAGGATTTTTTTCTTTTCCAAAACCTTAAAATTTTATGTTTTGAGTTTTTAAATATTCAATAAATTTCTCGTTAAATTCTACGACTGCTTTTTGATTCATGTGATTGTCATCGTAGAAATCTTTTCTGTCATCAAAATTAAAATCTCCTGTAAAGTTTTTATATTTTCCTAATTTGCTGAGCAAATCATCTACTTCTTTATTGTTGGTTTTAGAGTTATACAAAGCTTTGGTAATAGGAGTTTGAACCAATATGAAAGGAATTTTTCTTTGTTGAAGAATTTCAATATTTTCTTTTAACGCCTGAATTTGTTTGTCATTTAATTCCCATTTTGATTTTTCAAAATCTAAAGATGTATTTTCTCTTGCAACAGTAGTTTCTACGAAGCCACCATTTTTTAAGTAAAAATCATCTCCTTGTTTTTCGGGTTCAGTAATATTTTGATTAAGATTAAAAATTTGACGAAAATATCCGTAAATCAAGGTATTATAAGTCATTAAATTATGAACTTTGAAGGACATGTCAACTGCGTTTTTATCAATTTTTCCGTTGATGAGCATGTCTAGCGAACTTTCTACACCATCTGTACAAAGCGTTCCTGCGTAAACTTCATACACCACAAATTTCGCTTGAATTTTATCTAAATATTGCTTCAAAAAAACTTGTGTATTGATTGGGGATTGTGAACTAGAGCCTAAATTAAATGCTTTGATGCCTTGTTTTGTGAAAACTCGAGTGTCAAAACCTCTATAAGCATGAGAAGAACCAAGAAATAAAATATCTGGATTTTTAACATTTTCTGCTTCTCTTGCTCTTGAGAAAAGATGACCGTAACTCGCCAATTTATTTCGGGTATTTTTTGCCAAAAATTGAGGCATCATCCAACTCCACAAGCAAATGGCAATCACATAAAATGGAATAGCAAAAGCAATAAATTTTAATAGATTAAGTAAAAACTTTTTCATTAGAATTGGAAATAAATAAACGGAGTTTCGTGAGTTTGTAAAAATAATCCTATCAAAAGTATGATGAATCCGTAAAATAACCAACGAATGAATCTAGGTTTTTTCACTAAAAAATTTTGTAACGCAAATTGATGCTCTCTACCAATCCATTCTATAAGCATAAAAAATGCGATTAAGATTAATGTAGCATAAGCTGCGGTTTTTACATCTGGAATGGTAAATAAACTGGCATTAAAAATCCCTACAATATATTCTATAGCATGATGTACACTTTCTGCCCTAAAGAAAATCCAAGCAAAAACCGTCAAAGAAAAAGTAAGTAAAATATTGAAAACATCTCTTAAACTCGGGATTAATTTATTCATCGCTACAATTTCTAGATTGTTTCTATTGGTTTTCAAAATAATAGAAGGCATAATGAAAAGTGCATTGAGAAATCCCCAAATAATGAATGTCCAGTTCGCACCGTGCCAAAATCCTGAAACCAAGAAAATAGCAAATGTATTTCTGATTCTCATCCAATTTCCGCCTTTGCTTCCACCAAGAGGAATGTAAAGGTAATCTCTAAACCAGGAAGAAAGGGAAATGTGCCATCTTCGCCAAAATTCTGCAATATCTCTAGAAAAATATGGAAATGCGAAATTTCTTAATAAATCTATTCCAAAAAGTCTAGCTGTTCCTAAAGCAATATCAGAATATCCCGAAAAATCTCCATAAATCTGGAACGTGAAAAATAATGCTCCTAAAACCAATTCGCTTCCTGAAGCAGTGGCAGAATTGGCAAAAATCTGATTGGCAAAAACAGCGCAATTATCTGCGATGACCATTTTCTTAAAAAGTCCCCAAAGAATTTGTCGCATTCCATCAACTGCTTTTTCATAAGAAAATTCTCTTTTAACTTTGATTTGAGGAAGTAAATGAGTAGCTCTTTCTATAGGACCTGCAACTAAAAGTGGGAAAAAACTTACGAAAACGGCGTATTCCACAAAATTTCTTTCTGCTTTAATTCTTTTAAAATAAATATCAAGAACGTATGACAAGCCGTGAAAAGTGTAAAAAGAAATTCCTACAGGAAGAATAACTTTTAATGTCCAAGGATTTACTTGTAACCCGAAATTTTGCAGCATTTCCGCAAAATTTTCCGCAAAGAAATTGTAATATTTAAAGAATCCTAGAAATCCTAAATTAATTCCTACGCTCAACCAAAGCCAGAATTTTCTTAGATTTTGATTTTTGCTTTCTTCAATTTTGAGACCTGTATAATAATCCAAAAAAGTAGAAAACATGAGTAGAAACATGAAACGCCAATCCCAACACGCATAGAAATAATAGCTTGCCACCAAAAGCAAGAGATTCTGGAGCTTCAGATTTTTATTGGTCATAAACCAATAGAGAAAAAAAACTATTGGAAGAAATATGGCAAAACTAATAGAGTTAAAAAGCATATATTAGTAAATCTTAGCGTAAATATAACTGAGAGGTATAAATAGAATTCCTAAAAATTTTATCCAAGGATTTTTAATCTCATTAAAAAGGGTAGGAATTTTTCTTCCACTTTTTAAAGCATAGGTTTGGTAACCAATTAAGTTTCTGAGCAATGCTTTTGGATAAAAAAACAATTGATTTCCGTAAGCGTTTAAGAATGAAAGATGACCTTCTGTCAATCCAAAAAGATTTTTTCCGCTCCATCTTGTGTTCGAAACAGAAGCAGAATCATCTTCATCTTTTAAGTAAAATCGCACTATTTTATTCACAAATTTGGTCTTAATTCCTCTAGCGTCATACTCATTGAAAATCACACTTTGCGGAATGTAACCTTTGCCTTCATAATGACTAAAATCTTTGCCGGAAATTTCTCTTTGATAGGTTTTGGTAATAAAAATCCCGAATTTATCTCCTCTTACTTTGTATTTGTAGCGCATCTCGAAAATGCTTCCATCAAAACCTTCGTTTGGATATTTATCACCAACAATTTTACCGTTTTCATCCGCCGAAAGTCCCATCACAGAAATATAATCGTCTTGATTTTCTATTTTTTCAACTTCTGAAATTAAATTTTCTAAAGCGTCTTCTGGATAAGCGTCATCAGAATCTACCACCATAAAATAAGGTGTTTTCACCATTTTTACGCCTTCTAAAACAGTTAGAAATTTATGGCGGTTTTTATCTTTTTTATAAATAATTTCAAAAAAAGGATTCAGCTGTTGGAAATTTTCTACCACTGTGGAAGTATTATCTGTGGAACCATCATCTAAAACAATCCAAAGAAAATCTTTGAAACTCTGATGAAGAAGAGAGTCAAAAACCTTTGGAAGCGTTTTTGCCCGATTGTAAGTAGGCGTGATAATGGTAATTTTTTTCATTGGAGATACGAGATACGAGATACGAGATACGAGATTTTACTCGAAACTCGAAACACGCATCAATTTATTTTATTAATTTTTTATATTGTTGTTCAAAAACTTCAGTGACTTGTTGATAGATTTTCTTTTCATCAAATTTTTCATCAGCATTTAGAGTTTCTTCTGTAATTTTTTTGACCAATTCTGGTTCGGTAAGAAACCTTTTCATGGCTTCAAAAATTTCATTTTCATCAAAGTTAACTAAAATTCCGTCTTTTCCATCATCTATCATTTCTGGAATTCCGCCTACATTGGTAGAAATGATTGGTTTATGCAATCCCATTACTTCGCCAATGGTTAAAGGATAACTTTCAGATTTTGAAGGAAGTACAAAATAATCAGCAGATTTTACATAAGGCCAAGGATTTTTTTGAGAATCTAGAAGCAGAAACGTTTTTTCTACGCACAATTCTTTTGCTTGGTTTTTCAAATTTTCCATCTCGTTTCCGCCACCAATTACAGCGATAGAATGCATCAAATTTTCGTCTAAAAGTCTTTTATGAACACGCATCAGTTCTGCATAACCTTTTCTATGGTGTAATCTTCCAATAGAAATAAAAGTAGGTCTTATCTCGAAATCAGCTTGAAATTCTTCTGCTTTTTTTCTTACTTCTGGGAGTTTTATCACGTTGTAAATCACAGAACTTTTCGGATAAGAAACGCCGTACAAATCTTCTATCACTTGTCTGGTTTGCGCAGCTCCGAAAATCATCCAGTCGAATTTTTTCATCAGATTGATGCGTTTCATGACTCTGTTTTGGTCTGTGTCATAACTTACATCTGTATGAAACCAGCCGATTTTTCTAGATTTTTTGTTGGGAGAGTTCAGCACCATTTCAAATTCTGCATAACCTGGAGAAACTTCTATGTCAAAATCTTCCTTTACTTTTAAAGCATATAAAATGGAAGGGAATTTGTCATAAATTTCTAGTTTTAGCCTTCTTAATCCGAGTTGCATTTTTTGGATAAAAGGATTTTTCGACATTTGTTCACGGCCTTTTTCTACCACGATGAGTTTAATGTCTTTCGGGATTTCGGTAACCAATTCGCCTTGATACAAATTGAGCATCAAGGTAAAATCAAATTTATCCTTGGGTAAATTTCTCAATAAATCCAGGACCACTCTAGGAACCCCGCCCATTTCTAATGAGCGAAGCCTAAAAAGAACTTTTATTTTTTTTTGATTATCCATTATTCTACTTTGCAGCCTAAATTTTTGTACTGATTTTTAAATTTTAGCACCCAATTTCTAAATGCTGTTTTATCTATTTTTTCATCTAAAAATTTCTCAAAATATTCTAAAGAAAAATCTTTGGGGAAATTTTGCATTTCATCAAAACTACCATTGAGCCAAGCTTGATTAATGAGATGATTGAAGTAATTTACATCAAAATCATCACCGTATTTATGGTAAGAATTGGTTGCAGAAGATTGGAAAGTGGTTTTCAGCGCTTCTTTTTCTAATCTTGCGATAAAATTAGGATTGTCTTGATTTTTTCGGTAGTAATTAGAAGCGTTTCTGAGTTGTTGTTTTTCGTCTACTTTTCCTTTGGCGTTTTTCCAAATGTGTAGCCAATATTCTTTTTGCCAAAATCCCATCAAAATAGAATTGAGCGCCCAATATTTTTGTTTTGTAGCATTATCTACGATTCCTAATTTGTAAAGAATGGTAAAAAACTTGAATTTATTATAAAAGAATAAATCGTTAAAAAATTCTGGAAAAAGGAGTAAGTTTTTCGGTTCCACTCGAAGAATTTCTTCTGTGATTTCTGAAATTTCTACAAATTCATCATCCTTTTTGTTGCCTAGCCAACCTAACTTTAACAGTGAAATTTGATTTTTTTGACAAGCTTCTTGTAAATCATTCACGTTTATTTTGTGGGTAAACCAAACATCATCTTCTATCATGATAAAGTAATCCGAAGCGTTTTTTGCCGCTCTGTACCATAAATTGGTAGGAATAGTGAAGCCGTCAATTTCCCTTCCAGATTGTAAATTTTCTGCAATTGCAGCAACTTTATTTTGATAATTTTCAGATTTTATAATTTCTATTTGTGGGTGTTTTTCTTTGATTTTAGAAAGATAAATTTCTGGAGTTCCATCATCAAGTACTTTTATACAAAAATCCCCTTCTACAAAGTTTTCTATGCTTTGTAAACAGCGGTCTAAGTAAAACGGGCGGTTAAAAGATTTGATGAAGATATTTACCATGAAAATAGTTTTTTTAAAACTCTGAAAAATGAAAGAGGAACACTAGATAGCAACACGTACTTGAAAGAAATCTTTTCTTTGGGATAATATTTTTTGATTTTTCTTATGAGAAGAACTATTTTTTCTTTTTTATTGAGTTTAATGGCTGTTTCTAATGCGAAAAATAATTCCTCTATTTTGTTTTTAAATTCGAAGTTGTTAATCTCTAATACTTCTTCATTGTTGAAGGTTTCGTATAAATCTTGTCCGTTTTCTTTTCTTAATTTATAAAAGTAAAGTGCTTTCTCTACCATTAACTTTTTTACAAAATTATCTCCTTTTCTAGAAATAGAACTTTCTAAAATTCTATAATGGAGGAGCTTTTCATTTATGTTTGCGAGTTTTTTTCCTTGGGTAATTAAATTGAGATAAAGGTCGTAATCTTCACAATAGATGAATTTTTCTCTATATTTTATGTTTTGATGATTTCTAAACATGATGACTGGGTGAAAAAGTTGAATTTTAGAAGTCATTTTTTTTACGATTTCTTCATGTTCTAGCGCACCAATTTTTTCTCCGATGATTTCATTTTTTTCGTTTATAAAATCAATCTGAGCCCCAACCATAGATATTTCAGGATTGTTTTCTAAAAAAGTGACTTGTTTTTGAAATCTTTCAGGCAAAGAAATATCATCTGCATCCATTCTTGCAATGTATTTTCCTTGTGCCATATTTAATCCTAAATTTAAGTTTTTTATAAAACCTTTTGGGCCTTCATTTTTTTCTTTTTTAATAATTTTTATTCTGTTGTCTTTTTCTTTTAATTCTTTTAAAATTTCTAAGGTTTTATCAGTAGAACAGTCTTCAATAATAATAAACTCAAAATCAGTAAAAGTTTGATTTGTTATAGATTCTATGGCGCTGTTTAAAAACTTTTCCGCATTGTAAACAGACATTATTACAGAAACTAGAGGAGGATTCATGGTTTATAGCGGTTTTATTACCAATTCTTGTTTATTAATCACGATAGAATTAGCAGGAATATCTTTGTGGATTACACAGCCCGCTCCTAGAATTACATTGTCGCCTATTGTTACTCCTTTTAAAATGATGCAATTAGCACCAGTCCAAACGTTGTTTCCGAGTTTTACAGGAGCGGTATTAAATTCTGTTTTAGATACAGAGAAAGGTTCGGTAGTATATTGATGATTATGGTCGAAAATTTTCATTCCTTCCCCTAAAATACAATTTTCCCCAATTTCTATTTTTTCATAGCACGCAATGGTAGCTCTTGTAATATAGGTGTTTTTTCCGATGATGAACTGACCATTTTTCTTGAGGGCAATATTATTAGATTCATTGATGGTTACTCCTTCTTCTATGGTAATTTCTGCGTTTTCAGAAATGTCTATATAATTGTTAATGCCTAATTTAAAAGAAGAATTAACGCTACTTTTTTTGTTTTTAAAGAATTTTTTTCTCTGGTCTTCAGAAATTAATTTTTTTTGGAGATTATAGAGTTTAATCAGTAAAGATTTCATTTTTCATCGGTTTTCTATTACAAATTTATCAAAATAATTCTATTTTTGCTTATTAACAAATGTTTTAAACTAAGTCCCATCCATGAATCTTCCTTTAGTTACCATTTCTATACCCATTTATCAATGCGAAAATTATATTATTAATTGCTTGAAATCGGTAGTGAGCCAAACGTATCAGAATTTAGAAATACTTTTGGTGGATGATTTTGGGAATGATAACAGTATGCTTTTAGTAGAAGATTTTGTTCAGAAAAATCTTCATTTAAATTTCAAAATTTTAAAAAATAAGAAGAATTCTGGGCTTTCAGTCGTGAGAAATGTAGGAATTGATAACGCTCAAGGAAAATATATTTTCTTTCTAGATTCAGATGACGAAATTACGCCAGATTGCATCTCGAAAATGGTAGAAATTGCCGAACGTGGACAGGTAGAAATGGTTTGTGGAAATACTATTGGTTATAAAGTTTCTAATAAAATCTCTAAAGAATTATTTATAATTAAAAGTGAGAAAGACATCATCACAAATGCAGATGATGCTTTTGATTCTTTTATTAATGGGGAATATCCTGTGAATTCATGTAACAAACTAATACGAGTAGATTTTTTAAAAAAGAACAAGTTATATTTTACAAGAGACTTGTTTGCTCAGGATTCTTTACAAAGTTTTGAAACTGCTCTTAAACTTCAAAGAATTGCTTTTCTAAAAGAGTCAACATATATTTACAACCTTCATGATGAATCTGTAATTCATAATAGGAATAAAAGAAATTTTGACAATTGGATTACGATTATTTCAATCATTGAGAAATATTATAAATTAGAAAAAAATAAAGATAGAAAGAGTAAAATTCTAAGTCATATCATCGATTATAAAGATTTGACGCTTCTCATGAATTGGAAGGCGCAGAAAAATGAGGAACTCTGGAAGTATAGTTATGATGCTTACAAAAAACTCGCTTCTCTATCTTTTGCAGATTATTGGAGTTTTGATTTTTCTAAGGAGATTAAAAAGAAGAACTTCTTACAAAATCTACCGACAGATTTAGGCTATAAAATTTTTAGAAAAAGATTTGGGAGCTAGTAATATCTTTCTAAAATTCTCAGCAGATAATTTTCCTTGTTGGTCAATTGATTTTTGATGAAATATTGCTCTACTTCTGGAATAGAGATTTTATACGTTTGTCCGCTTTTGTGTAATTCTGTTTTGGCATTTTTAGAGAAGAATTTTTCTAAAATTTCTAAAATTTCTAAGGTTGAGAAATTCTCCAAATAAGCTACATTAATGATTTGGTTCAATCTTCCTTGGTCAATTAATTCTAACGTAATGTTTTTAATATCATCAGCATCAATGAGATTTCTGGTAGCCAAAGTATGTACATTGATGATTTTTTCTTCTTGTACAGCATTCGCCAAATAATTCATCAAAAGATTGGGATTTCCACCTTTGCCAACTGCGTTACTCACGCGGACAATTAAATATTTATGTGCCAAATCTTCTACCAATCGCTCCATTTTTAGTTTATGATTTACGTAGAGACTTCCATTTTTAGAGGAATCATAAATACTACAGGTAGAAAAATAGATGAATATTTTTTCAGGATTTTCTGTAAGGTGTTTTCTAAGAAGGTTTTCTTCTCGCAGAAATGCAGATTTTTCGGTTTCTAGAGAGTTAGAAACGCCACTTGCAAAGAAAACTACATTTTCTCTGTCATCGTTTTTAAACAAATTCGCAATGAGTCCGTTTCCTACAATCATTTGATTTTTAGTTTTTTAAAAATTTGATTTTTGACATATTTCACTAAATAAGATAGCGGGATTTGATTTAAAACTTCCTCTATTTCTATTTTCTGATGATTGTAAACTACGTTTTTTACATTGGCCTTTCCGTCTGGAATTTCAGAGAAAAGTTTCATCAAACCATACGTATTAACTAGATTTTTATAGGTGTTTTTTTCTTCGCTCCATGCTCCATGCCAAGAACCAGAAAAATGATGAGCAATATAATTCTTCGGTAAATCTAGAGAAAAGTAAGTGGAAGGATAAAGTTTTACCCCGAATTTCAATTCCTGAAGAGCATCTTTTTCAGCATCAGCTCCATATTTTTTGACCAATAAATCAGAGAAAATTTTGGTGTTCGGAATTTCCTCGAATGTATTTTTATCTAAATAATATTGTAGAATGTCTTTTGCCAATTCATGATTTTTTTCTACCGCCCAAAATGCAGAATAAGGAATTCCCTTCATTTCAAAGCCACAAATTGCTTGATTTTCTAAAAATTCATTGAGCGGAAGTTTCAGTTCCATATCTGTGTCTAAATAAAAACCGCCATGTTCAAAGAGAATTTTGGCTCTTGCAAAATCTGAAACGTAAGCCCATTTTTTATTTTCGTAGGCTTTTTGGGAGAATTCGCATTGGTTTACATCAAAGTTATCTTCTGTCCATTCTATGATTTCAAAGTCTGGTTGGATTTTTTGCCAACTTTCTATACAATGCTTTACAAGAGGAGGTTTTTCACCTCTTCCAAACCAGAAATAATGTATTTTTTTAGGAATCATTTTGTGTTTTTTGAAAATAAATTTTTATAAGTCAATGCTCTCTTTTCAATTAAGTGCCATGAAATATATCCTAAAACAAAGGTAATTAATAAACTGAAAACAATATGCTCCAGTAAACTGAGATTAAAAAAATAAAGTAACGTTTGCTGAATAGGAAATCCATAAATGTAAATTCCGTAAGATGTATCACCAATTTTAGAACCAATTTTATTGAGATATGGAGTAGAATAATTCCCAAAAAATAAAATTAATGGTGGCAGAAATAAATATTTTAAAATGTAAAATTGATTCAGAAATAAACTGATTGTAAGGATGATAATACATGTAAAGATGAGAAAATTTTTAAATTTAATTTTATTAAAATCTACATAGGAAAAAATAGAACCTGCTAAGAAAAAACAAGCCAAATCATAAAAATGAGTAGAACTTAATAATAAACTAGAAAATAAAGAATGTAGAAAATTTTGCTTAAAATTAGCAAGCAATAAAAAACAAATGAATAAAAAGCTAATGATGAATAATCTATTTTTTTTACTGAAAATAATTAACAAAGAGATAATGATATACATGGTAAATTCATATGGTAAAGACCATAAACTACCATTGATTCCTTGAGTATGATTTCCTACGAAAACACCTTTTATGGAATCTTGAAAAGGATATAAAAGAAAATTTTTAGGAAGATAAGTCAAGTATTCTGTGTTTTTTACCAAAGGAATATGATAATCATAAGTTAAAGGGATAATTATTAAAACAACAAATGTTAGCATTGCTAATAAGCCGGGAAAAAGTCTTAAAATTCTTTTCCAATAGTAATCTATAAGATTTTTGCTTCTTTCTAAACTCTGGAAAATAAGGTAGCCACTAATGATAAAAAAACATTTTACTGATAGTGGTCCAACTCCTATTTGCTCATTAGACCAATAATATAGAAATTCTTTAGTTCCTAATAGGTGAAATGAATGAGAATAAACTACTAAGCAAGAAAAAAGTAGTCTTAAAAAATCAAAATTATTTTCGCGGTGAATAGTTTTGCTCATTATTTAAATTTAAGCATTCAGTTTTAATCTCATATTTTTAAAAACATCAAAAAGATGAATTTTTCTATTTCTGAGCAATGAATAATCTAGTTTTCTGAATTTTAATTCACTTTGTAAAAATTGAAGTGCAGTATTAGGAAGTTTTGAAATTTCTTTCAATTGAGATAATCTTTCTTCTTTAGACACATCGTTTTTATACATTCTGTCTAGAATATTGATTCGGAAATGCTTTTCTACCTCGGCGATTATTTTTTTCTTATCAGTTTCAGAAATTTGATAATTTTTAAGAGCGAAATCAAAGAATTTTGTTTTGAACTCAAAACGTGTAAGTTCTCTATCGAAAGGTCTTTTTTGGTTTGAAATAGAACCCGGATTATAGATGTAATGATAATTTGCCTTATCTATGAATTTCATTTTTTTGATGTGAACGAAATATTCAAAATTCCATTTTTCATCATCTGCTAATTTTATGGCAGGATCGAATTGTAGATTGTTTTCTTTAATGATTTTAGCAGAATAAATTTTATTCCAAGGATAACCACCGGGAACGTAATGTGCGTTTTCGTGAAATAATTTCCCGAAATCTTCTTTTAAAACAAAAGATTTATTCTGAAATCCAAAAAAATGTGTTTCAGACTTCTCGTCATTATCACGATTACAATCTTGTATAATCAGCGTTTCGTCATCTTCTATGTGGTCTACAAAATCTTTCAGAAAGTCTTTTTCTACCCAATCATCAGAATCTACAAAAACATAAAAATCGCCAGTTGAGATTTCCATTCCTTTATTTCTAGCTCTACAAACACCACCATTTTCCAGATGAAGAACTGTAATTCTAGAGTCTTTTTCTTTAAATTCATTACAAATTTTTCCGCAATTGTCTGGTGAGCCATCATTTACTAAAATCAGTTCAAAATCAGTAAAACTTTGGTCAAGAAGAGAAGAAATACATTTTTCTAAGTATTTTTCTACATTGTAAATGGGAACAATTACAGAAATTTTAGGATTCATAGTTTAATTTTAACAAAAACAAATGTAAAGATTTAAAAAATAATATCTTTACAAAAATTTTGAGAAAGTATGAAAAAGTATGACTATCTAATTGTAGGAGCTGGTTTTTTTGGGGCGATTTCTGCGTTTGAACTGACTAAAAAAGGATATAAATGTTTGGTGATAGAAAAAAGAAATCACATAGCAGGAAATTGCTATACCGAAAATGTAGAAGGCATAAATGTACATAAATACGGAGCGCATATTTTTCATACGAATGATCAAGAAATTTGGGATTATGTAAACGCTTTGGTAGAGTTTAATAGATATACCAACTCACCGGTTGCAATGAATAATGGGAAATTGTACAACTTGCCGTTTAATATGAACACGTTCTACCAAATTTGGGGTGTTAAAACCCCAAAAGAAGCTGCCGATAAAATTGCAGAACAGACAGAAAAGTACAAAGATATTACTCCCAAAAATTTAGAAGAACAAGCATTAAAATTAGTAGGAGATGATATTTATAAATTGCTCATCAAAGAATACACAGAGAAACAATGGGGTGTAAAAGTTACGGAATTGCCAGCTTTCATCATCAAGAGATTACCGGTGAGATTTACTTTTGACAATAACTATTTCAATGATAGATTTCAAGGAATTCCTATGGGTGGTTATACTAAAATTTTTGAAAAATTATTAGATGGAATAGAAGTACAGTTGGAAACAGATTTCTTTGAAAATAGAGCCTATTTCGAAAATATTGCCGAAAACATTATTTACACCGGTCCGATTGATAAATTCTTTAATTACGAAGCAGGAAAACTGAATTACAGAAGTCTAAGATTTGAGAATGAAACCTTAGATATGGAGAATTTTCAAGGAAATGCAGTGGTGAATTATACCTCTCACGAAGAAGCTTTTACCAGAATTATAGAGCATAAACATTTTGAATTCGGGACTCAAGAAAAAACCATTATTACCAGAGAATATCCACAAGATTGGAACGAAAATTTAGAGCCATATTATCCTGTAAATGATGAGGTGAATAATACGATTTACAATGCATACAAGAAAAAAGCAGAAGCGCTAGAAAATGTAATTTTCGGAGGAAGATTAGCGGAATATAAATATTATGATATGCACCAAATTGTAGGATCTGCTTTGGCAAAAATGAAAAAAATCCCTGCTAAAAATTAACCTGAATATTCTATTTTTTGGTAATCGCCAATTCTGAAAATATTTTTCACCCAGTTTTTAATGCTGTATTTTTCAAAAATTTCTGAAGGCAGTTTTTGATAAGGAATAGAGATGAAATGCTTAATTTGTTCTTGATAATCTTCTATTTTATCGAAATCTACAATTAAAATATTTTCTGGTCGGTAGAAATCATAGTTTTTCACCGTTTCATTGTCGGTAATGAGTTTTACTTCGTAATACATACATTCGAAAAAGCGAAAAGAAAGCCCTATGTGATGTTTTTTTCTGATGTCTATTACGATTTTAGAAGACTTGGTTTTTTCCATGGCTTCTTGATAAGAAACGTAATCGTAGATGTATTCAATTTTCTGGTTTTTCAGTTTTTCGGCCTCATTTAACAGAAAATTTTTCTCCAAATGAATTTTGACTTCGGTTTTTCCTGTGAAGTTTTTTAATAATTTTTCTAATAATAAATCACGTCTTTGTTCAGGTAATTTTCCACCAAGAGCGCCTATGTAATATAAATCCAGTTCTTTAGTATTGTAGTTTTCTCTGTTTTCATCAAAAACATAATAATTGGTCAAAAAATCCATTTTCAGCTCTGGGAATTTCTTGATGTCGTTTTGGTCAAAAGAATAAAGATGCTTGAAATATTTTCTACTTTTATGTAGACTTTCTAAGAAAAAAGGTCTTATTCCGTCCCAAATGTAACCAGCAGTTATTTCGCCTAATTCAGACGCTTTTTTGATAAATTTCGGTGTAAATTCGTCAGGTTTTATGATGAGAACAAAATCAAATTTTTGATTTTTAAAAACTTTTAATTTTTCTAAATTGAAACGATTGTAATGATTTTTTTCGGCTATATAAATGTAGGTTTTATCTTTCTTTACAATTCTGTGATAAATATTTTTCAGTTTATCAGCCCAATTTTTATTTTGAAATTTTGGTGGATTTTCTACTTCTAAAAACTCAACTTTTAAGCCTATTTTTTTCAGATTTTCAATCATAGGTTGATGTAAACCTTCGGAAAATTTTCTCCAAGGTTGATAGATCACCAATATTTTTTTTCCTGAAAGTTCTAGGTCTGTCATGCTTATCTGTTCATGTCTTGCATCATCGCCATTTTTCTGAATCTTTCAGAATTTTGATAAAGTTCTGCGTAGTTTCCAGAAGCGATGATTTTTCCTTGGTCTAGAAGATAAATTACATCTACATCTTTTATGGTAGAAAGTCTGTGCGCGATGATAACCATGGTAAATTTACCTTTTAGACTATCGATATTGTCTTTAATAATCATTTCTGTTTCAGAATCTAGCGCCGAAGTTGCCTCGTCCATAATCAGAAGTTGAGGATTTTTATAGAGTTCTCTTGCAATAGAAATTCTCTGTTTTTGTCCACCAGAAATAAGGATTCCGTTATTTCCTAAAGGAAGATTTTCGTCATTTTTGTGAAAAGCTAAAAATTCTTCCAGAGAGGAAAGTTGAATAGCTTTTTTGAATTTTTCTAAATTTTCTGGAGTTTTAGGAGCCCAAAACGTGATATTATTGTATAAAGTGTCATCAAAAATCACAGATTCTTGGGTAATGTATCCTACATGTTCGCGGAAACTATTGATATTATAGTCGGCTAGATTTTCTTTTTCTTTGAAGAATATTTCCCCAGAACTTGGCGCAACCAAACCACAAATAACATTGGCTAATGAAGTTTTTCCAGCACCACTTTCTCCTACCAATGCGATAGAGGTTTTCGGCTGAATGCTGAGGTTGATTTGGTCTAAAACCAGATGTTGATCGTATTGAAGTGAAATGTTGTTTAGGGTAATATTTTCAATGCTTTCTACAGCTTTCGTTTTTTCTACTTCAGAAGATTTTTTAAATTCTGAAAGCATTTCTTCCACCGAATTGAGCCCGGGAATATTGGTTAAAAATCTATTCCAATAGCTTTGCATAACAGTTAAGTAACTCAGTGAACGGTAGAATAATAGTAAACTCGCCATCATAGAAGGCATATTTCCGCCCATTAAATTAATCTGAACGATAATCACCAAAACAATTACAATGATAATTAATGGCTCTCTTAAACTGTCTGAAATAGCAGTGATTTTTCCGATTTTGTATTGATTTTCTTCGGAGAGTTCTATTTCTTTTTTTATTTTTTCTTGATAAGGAGCTATATAATTGGTGGCTTTCAGATATTTAAAATGATTGATGTTTTGAAGCAAAAATGCTTGGAAATTTTTACCAATTTGTGATAATCTATTGGCGTATTTTTTGGTGTAAATATTGAGGTATCGGAAAATGAAATTGGTGATTAAACCACCGAGTAAAACTAATAATGCAAACTGCCAGTTAGATAAAAATGCTAATCCTAAGTATGTAATCACCATGATTACATTTTGTAAGGTGAAAAAATAAAGAATCAGCGATTGTACTAATCTTCCTGTTTCACCGGTCATGTTGTTTTGGATAACGCCAGAATCTATTTTAGAAAAACCAATGTAACTGGTGTCTCTCAATCCTTCTACTAATCTAAATCTGATTTTTCGAGTAGAAGCTAATTGAATTTTACTGAATAATATGGTTCTGATGTAAGATAAAATGCCTTTTAAACAAAATATCGAAACCATCATAATTAATGCTACGGTGAGTGTAAGTTGAAAACCTGTTTTTTCTATCAAGTCTACCAAAAATTGTAATTTCCCTAATGATTGGTTGTCACTTTTTGTATTCGTAGAAAGATAAAGTAACGGTATGAATAAGGTAAGACCAATCCCATCAAGAAGTCCTACTAAAAAATTAAGAACAACATATACGTAAAGTTTATACCCTACAATTTTTCGGTAATAATTGAAAAAACCTATAACAGATGTATGTTTAGATGAATCTGCCATGCATTAATTCACTAATTTTTTTAAATAATCACCATAACCACTTTTGCCATATTTTTCGGCAGCAATTAGGAGTTGTTCTTTATTGATAAAGCCTTTCTTGTAAGCAATTTCTTCTATGCAAGAAATTTTGAAGCCTTGTCTTTTTTCTAGAACTTTTACAAATTCTGAAGCTTCGTGTAGCGAGTCAAAAGTTCCTGTGTCTAGCCAAGCCGTTCCGCGAGACATTACGCCCACTTCTAATTCTCCTTTTTCTAGATAAATTCTATTAACATCGGTAATTTCTAATTCTCCTCTTGGTGAAGGTTTCAGGTTTTTGGCAATTTCTACCACTTGATTATCATAGAAATATAAACCTGGAACTGCGTAATTAGATTTCGGGTGTTGTGGTTTTTCTTCAATAGAAACAGCTTTATAATTTTCATCAAATTCTACTACGCCATATCTTTCTGGGTCAGAAACTTGATAAGCGAAAACGCAACCTCCTTTTACGTCTGTTTTGCTTTCCAAAAGTTGAGGTAACCCACTTCCGTAGAAAATATTATCTCCCAAAACTAAGGCAACAGAATCCTCGCCGATGAATTCTTCTCCTAAAATAAAAGCTTGAGCTAAACCATCTGGAGAAGGCTGAACTTTATATTCAAACTTACAGCCAATAGAAGAACCATCTCCCAATAATTTTTTGAAACTTTCTTGATCTTGAGGCGTGGTGATAATTAAAATCTCACGAATTCCTGTCAAAAGCAATACAGAAAGCGGATAATAAATCATAGGTTTGTCATAAACAGGCATAAGTTGCTTGCTTACGGCAATGGTAAGTGGATACAATCTAGTTCCTGAACCTCCTGCGAGGATAATTCCTTTCATAATATTTACACGAATTGCACGAATTTTCTCTAATTTATCAAATTTTTCGTGGAGTTATAAATTGATTATTCTTTTATATTTCAAGGATTTTTCACCGAAATTGATGAGCAGTCCTAATTTTTTATCTGTAGCTTTTAAGTAGTTTAATGTTTGTTTTGTGAAATTTTCATGAATGAAAGAAACTGCTTTAATTTCTAATATTATGTTATCAAAACAAATAAAATCTGCTTTATATTTTTTATCTAATTTTTCGCCATTGAAAAATAAATCAAGTTTTACCTCTCTCTGATAAGGGATATTATTTTTAACAAATTCTTTTTCTAATACCTCACAATAAACAGCTTCTAAAAATCCATTTCCTAAAGTAGAATGAATGTTCATACAAATCCCAATAATTTTATAGCTTTCTTCTTTAAAAATTATTTTTTCATCCATCAATTAGAGAAATTCGTTTTAATTAGAGTTATTTAGAATATTGCGAAGCATAATATTTTTGATAATCTCCAGAAGTTACGTTATTTAGCCATTCTTCATTTTCTAAAAACCAATCAATCGTTTTCGCTAATCCTTCTTCGAAAGTTACACTTGGTTTCCAGCCTAAATCTTTGTTCAATTTTGTTGCATCAATAGCATAGCGTTTATCGTGACCTGGTCTATCTTTTACGAATGTAATCAATTTTTCACTATAACCTGCTGGTTTTCCTAATTTTGCATCCATTTGTTTGATGAGTTCTTTAATCAAATCTATGTTTTGCCATTCATTCCAGCCACCGATATTGTAAGTTTCACCTGTTTTTGCTTCATGGAAGATTTGGTGAATTGCTTTAGCATGATCTACTACGTATAACCAATCTCTGGTATATTTTCCATCGCCATAAATTGGTAATGGTTTTTCATTAATAATATTATGAATACAAAGCGGAATCAGTTTTTCTGGGAAATGATTCGGGCCATAATTGTTAGAACAATTAGAAATCACGAAAGGTAATCCGTAGGTGTTTCCATAAGAACGCACGAAATGGTCAGAAGCTGCTTTACTAGCAGAATAGGGCGATTTCGGGTCATAAGAAGTTTCTTCGGTGAAGAATCCTGTTTCTCCAAGCGCACCATACACTTCGTCTGTAGAAACGTGATAAAAAAGGTTTTCTCTTTTTCCTTCAGGAAAATTTCCGTGGGTGTGTTCTGGATTGAGTGTCCAAAATTCTTTACATAAATTCAGAAGATTTGCTGTTCCAAAAACATTGGTATTGATAAATGCATTCGGGTCTGTTATGCTTCTGTCTACGTGAGATTCTGCAGCCAAATGAATCACAGCATCAGGATGATGTTTTTCAAAAACTTTTCTGAGTTCTTCAGGTTGGGTAATATCTGCTTTTTCAAAAAAATAATTGGGTTCGTTTTCTATATCCTTTAAATTCTCAAGGTTCCCAGCATACGTTAAAGCATCTAGGTTAATGATATTATATTCTGGATTGTTTTTTACAAATTCACGAACTACGTGTGAACCTATAAATCCCGCTCCTCCAGTTATGATGATGTTTTTCATATTGTTGCAATCGGCTTTCAGCAATCAGCAATCAGCTTTTTTAATATTTTACTTGTATCTTTTTACTTTTTACTTGGTTCTTACCTCACGGTTTTTCTTCCGATAGATTTGTAGAAGAAACCACTTCCTTCTGCTTGTTCCATAGAGAACATGTTTCTACCATCGAAAATCACTTTGTTTTTCAGTTTAGAAGCCATTAATTCAAAATTAGGATTTTTGAACTCACTCCATTCTGTGGCAATTAATAAGCAATCTGCACCTTCTAGAGCAGAATACATATCTTTTGCATATTCTATTTTGTCGCCTAAGATTTTTCTTACATTTTCTTCTGCGATGGCATCATAAGCTACTACTTGAGCTCCTTTTTCGAGTAATAGTTCTATATTGTCTAAAGAAGAGGCCTCTCTAATATCGTCAGTATTTGCTTTGAAAGCCAATCCCCACATTGCAATCTTTTTACCTGCAAGATTTCCTCCGAAATATTTTTCGATTTCGTCTACTAAGATTACTTTTTGTTTTTTATTGATGTATTCTGTGGCTTCTAAAATTTTAAAATCAAAATTTTCTTCTTTTCCAGATTTGATTAATGCTTTTACATCTTTTGGGAAACAGCTTCCTCCGTAACCAATTCCTGGGAAAAGAAAACGATGCCCAATTCTATCATCACTACCCATTCCAAGACGAACTTTGTCTACATCTGCGCCTACTTTTTCGCAATAATTGGCGATTTCGTTCATGAACGTAATTTTCACAGCCAAGAAAGAATTGGCAGCATATTTGGTTAATTCAGATGATTTTTCATCCATGAAAATAATAGGAACACCAGTGTTGGTAAATGGCTGATAAATTTTTGCCATGATGTCTTTTGCCTTTTCTGAAGAACTTCCCACCACTACTCTTGAAGGATTCATAGAATCTTTTACAGCAAAACCTTCACGAAGAAATTCTGGGTTAGAAACTACGTCAAAAGGAATTTGTGTTTTAGCAGAAATTACTTCTCTTACTTTGTCTGCAGTGCCTACAGGAACGGTAGATTTGTTTACAATCACTTTATAACTCGTCATCATTTCACCAATTTGATTGGCTACGCTGATAACGTATGATAAATCAGCACTACCATCTTCTCCTGGTGGAGTAGGTAAGGCTAAATAAATGACGTCAGATTTATCTAATGCTTCTTTTAAATCTGTGGTAAAGAATAAACGGTTGGCTTGAATGTTTCTGTGAAACATTTCCTCTAAGCCAGGTTCGTAGATTGGGACGATGCCCTGTTTCATTCTTTCTACTTTATTTTCATCAATGTCTACACAATATACTGTGTTACCAAGTTCGGCGAGTGTGGTGCCAGTTACGAGTCCTACATATCCGGTTCCTACTATTGAAATATTCAAAGCTTTATATTTTTAAAATTTATGCAAAGTTAATGAATTTTTGAGTTCTAAGGTAAATTCTTAATGTTTTGAAAACCAACAATCTTTGCAAAATTCAAAATTATTATGTATATTTGCCACGGATTAACGGAAAAGAAATGAGAAGGCTTCGAAAGAAAGCCTTTTTTCGTAGCGTAACCTCAAATGTGATTATGGATTTTAGAGCAAAAGTAGAGCAACTCGTTCATGAGTTTTTAGAAACTAGAAAAGACCTGTATCTCGTTGATTTAAAGATTTCTGCAGGAGATGATATTACGGTAATTTTAGATGGCGATGAAGGTTTAAGTCTTCAGGATTGTCTTGATGCAAGTAGAGCAATAGAATTTAATCTTGATAGAGAAGAACATGATTTTTCTTTACAAGTGATGAGTCCTGGATTAAGTGAGCCGTTGAAACTTCCTCGTCAGTTCAAGAAAAATATGGGCAGAGAGATAGAGATACTTCTGAATTCTGATGAGAAAATACAGGGTGAAGTAGTAGCAGTAGATGAAGATAAAGTAACCGTTGTATTAAGATACAGAAGACCTAAATTAATAGGGAAAGGGAAAGAAGATGTAGTAGAGAACAAAGAAATTCCTTATACTGAGATAAAAAAGGCTCTTGTAGTCATTAAATTTTAGTCTTTCAAGGGCTAAAAATGGTTTAAATAACATTAAAATTAATATAAAAAAATTAAAATGGACAATTTAGCGTTGATTGAATCCTTTGGTGATTTTAAAGACGAAAAAGGGATTAGTAAGATTGATTTAATGGCCATCATTGAAGATTCATTGAAAACTCTTTTGAGAAAAAGATATGATTCTGATGACCATTTTGACGTGATTGTAAACCCTGATAAAGGAGATTTTCAGATATTTCTAAATAAAACAATTGTGGAAGATGAAATGTCAGAAGATGATGATTTAGAAATAGAAATTTCAGAAGCGAAAAAAATAGACCCTACTTTCGAAGTAGGTGAAGAATATACTCAAGAAATTCCTGTAGCACAACTAGGAAGAAGAAATATTTTAACCCTTAAACAAATTCTAGCAACTAAATTGCAAGAGCATAACAATGCAATGCTTTATGAGCAATTTAAAGATAGAATTGGAGAATTGGCCATTGGTGAAGTGCACCATATTCGTCACAAACATGTAATTTTGTTGGATGACGAAGGAAATGAATACATTTTGCCAAAAGAAAACCAAATTCCTTCTGACTTTTTCAGAAAAGGAGATAATGTAAGAGCGGTAATCGAAACGGTAGATTTCAAAGGTTCTAAGCCTCAAATTATCGTCTCTAGAACTGCTCCTAAATTCCTAGAAAAGTTATTAGAACTTGAGATTCCAGAAATTCAAGATGGTACTATTATTTTGAAAAAAGTAGTGAGAATTCCTGGTGAAAAAGCGAAAATCGCGGTAGATGCTTATGATGATAGAATAGACCCAGTTGGAGCTTGCGTTGGGGTAAAAGGTTCTAGAATTCATGGAGTAGTAAGAGAATTGAGAAATGAAAATATAGACGTTATTCAATGGTCTAAAAATTCTGAAATTCTTGTGAAGAGAGCACTTGGTAATGTAACGATTAATAAAGTAGAAATCAATGAAGATGAAAACTACGCATTAGTTTACACGCCAGTAGAAGAAATTTCTAAAGTAATCGGTAAACAAGGTCAAAATATTAGATTGGCATCTTGGTTATCTGGTTTTGAAATAGATGTTTACAGAGAAAAACAAGCAGATGATGATGTGGAATTAACAGAATTTGACGATGAAATCGAAGCTTGGATTATTGCTGAGTTTAAGAAAGTAGGTTTAGAAACTGCGAAAAGTGTATTAGATAAAGATACAGAAGCGCTAGTAAACATGACCGACTTAGAGGAAGAAACGATAGAAGAAGTAAAAAGAATTCTAAAAGCAGAATTCGAAGATTAATATCTTTAATTTTATAACAAAAATAATTTGGCTTAATAGCCTAAAAGCAATTTACAATCAATGCCAAAAATTAGATTAAATAAAGCGGTAAAGGAATTTAATATCTCGATGTCTAGATTAGTAGAGTTTCTACAATCAAGAGGCTTCGAAGTAGAAAGCAATCCAAACGCTCAATTAGAAGAAGCGGCATATGCAGCATTAGAAGCGGAGTTTGCTAGAGATAGCGAACAGCGTAAAGCTTCTCATGAGGTAGTGATTTCTAAGGTTCCAGAAGAAAAGTTAGAAATTGAACCTAAAAAACCAGAAGTGATCAAAGCGAAAGCTCCATCTATCGGTGAAGCTAGAGTTTTGGGTAAAATAGAATTAGAAAAACCTAAGGCAGAAGTTCCTGCTGTAGAGCCAGTAATCGCTCCAGAGGAACCTAAAAAGGAAGAAATTAAAAAAGAAGAGCCTAAAAAAGAGGAACCTGTGGAACTTAAAGTTTTGGATAAAATTGATTTAAGTAAAATAGAATCTAATAAACCAAAACCTTCTCCTAAAAAAGAAGAAAAACCTAAGCAAGAAGCTCCGAAATTTGAGAAAAAAGAACTTCCAAAGCCAGAAGTGAAAAAAGAGCAACCTAAAGCTCCTGCTAAAGAAGAGACTACTTCTGTGAAATTTGATGAGCCTGAAAAAATTAAAACGGTTTATCAAAAACTAGATGGTCCAAAAATTGTCTCTACAGAAAAAATTGACCTTTCTCAGTTCCAAACTAGACCTTCTAAACCAGATCCAAATAAGAAGAAGCAGAGAAAGAGAATTAATAATGGTCCAGCTCCTACACAAGGTCAAAATCAACAAGGTCAAGGTGGTGGTAACAATAACCAACAAGGAGGTGATAAAAAACCTTTTAACAGAGATAATAACAATCGTCCGAGCCAAGGTGGTGGAAACAACAACCAAGGTGGTGCTAACAGAAACAGACCTCATAGCCCTAATTACAAAGGCGGTGCTCATAAAGGCAGGGAAAAAGTAATGCCTGTAGAACTTTCTGATGAGCAAATTAAAAATCAAATTAAAGAAACTTTAGAGAAACTTACCAATAAAGGAGGTAAATCTAAAGGTTCTAAATATAGAAAAGAAAAGAGAACTTACCGTAGAGAGCAGGATGAATTACAGCAAGAGCTAGAAGCAGCTGACAGAACACTTCGTGTTACTGAATTTATCACTGTTTCAGAGTTGGCATCTTTAATGGATGTAAGTGCTACAGAAGTAATTTCCGCATGTTTCTCTTTAGGTGTAATGGTTACCATGAACCAAAGATTAGAAGCAGATACACTTACTTTAGTGGCTGATGAATTTGGTTACAAAATAGAATTTGCAGATGCAGATTTAGAAGCAGAATCTGAAGAAGAAGTTGAAGATACTGAAGAAGATTTATTACCAAGAGCTCCGATTGTTACGGTAATGGGACACGTAGACCACGGTAAAACTTCATTATTAGACTACATCAGAAAAACCAATGTAATTGCTGGTGAATCTGGAGGTATTACACAGCATATCGGTGCATACAATGTGAAATTAGAAGGAGGGCAAAGAATTACATTCTTAGATACCCCTGGTCACGAAGCCTTTACCGCGATGAGAGCGAGAGGTGCACAAGTTACAGATATTGTAATTATTGTAGTTGCTGCGGATGATGATGTAATGCCACAAACCAAAGAAGCGATTGCTCACGCACAAGCTGCTGGTGTTCCTATGATTATTGCCATCAATAAAGTAGATAAACCAAACGCTAATCCAGACAATATTCGTCAACAACTTTCTGGAATGAATATTCTAGTTGAAGAATGGGGAGGAAATGTACAAGCACAAGAAATTTCTGCAAAATTTGGTAATAATGTAGACTTATTATTAGAAAAAGTATTGCTTCAAGCAGAAATGTTAGAGCTAAAAGCTAATCCTAACAAGAATGCAAGTGGTGCAATCATTGAAGCATCTTTAGATAAAGGAAGAGGTTATGTTTCTACCGTATTGGTACAAGCTGGTACACTTAGAGTAGGAGATTATGTTGTAGCGGGTAAAAACCATGGTAAGATTAAAGCTATGCTAGATGAAAGAGGAAGACAGCTTACTGAAGCAGGCCCTTCTATTCCGGTAACGATTTTAGGTTTAGATGGAGCTCCAACTGCTGGTGATAAATTTAAAGTTTACGAAGACGAAAGAGAAGCGAAATCTATTGCTAATAAACGTGAACAATTACAGAGAGAACAAACCATCAGAACTAAGAAACACCTTACTTTAGATGAATTAGGAAGAAGAATTGCTCTAGGTGACTTCAAAGAATTGAATATTATCCTAAAAGGAGACGTGGATGGTTCTGTAGAAGCGCTTTCTGATCAGTTACAAAGACTTTCTACTGCTGAAATCAGCGTTAATATTATTCACAAAGGTGTTGGTCAAATCACTGAGTCAGACGTATTATTAGCTGCAGCATCAGATGCTATTATGATAGGATTTAATGTAAGAGCTGGTGCTAACGCAAAAGAACTGGCAGACAGAGAAGAAATAGAAATCAGAACTTATTCTATTATCTATGCAGCAATAGATGATGTAAAAGAAGCGATGGAAGGTATGCTTTCTCCGGAAATCAGAGAACAAGTAATAGGAAATGTAGAAATCAGAGAAACATTCAAGATTTCTAAAGTGGGTACTATTGCTGGTTGTATGGTTCTAAACGGAAAAGTAACCCGTAATTCTAAAATTAGACTTCTACGCGATGGAATTGTAAAATTCGATGGAGAATTAGAGTCTCTAAAACGTTTCAAAGATGATGTAAAAGAAGTTACCAAGGGTTATGAGTGTGGTCTTAACATTAAAGGCTATAATGACATAGAAGTAGGTGATATCTTAGAAGTCTATGAAGAAATAGAAGTAAAGAAAAAACTTAAATAGTTATTTACAATAGCAAATCCCGAGTAAAATCGGGATTTTTTATTATCACTTCTGTTATTTATATTAATTCTAAATAAAATTTATTTTTTTATTTTTTTTTAAAAAAATTAACATTTAAAAAATTATAAATTTAAAAATCATTAATTATATAAAATTTTTATGAACACTTTTTAATAAAAGGTAAATATGTTGTTTAAAATGATAAAATATAATATTATTTATTTAACTTAAAATTTGGCTATGTTAAAATTAATTAACATTTTTGTTTATTAAAATATTAAATATTGTTAATATGAATGTAAAATTAAAAGTTTTAACAGTAGGTGCTCTATTTTTTATAGGAGGTCAAGCTGTTATGGCACAAAAGAAAAAAGATTCTTTAGGTGAAAAAAAGATTGAAGAAGTAGTAATTGTAGGTTTTGGTCAAAAGAAAACAGTAAATGAATTAACAGGGGCTGTAGGAAATATCAAAGCTGATGCTATCGAAAATGTTCCGGTAGCATCAATTGATAAAATGCTACAAGGTAGAGTTGCTGGGGTACAGACAGGTAATGCTTCTGGTCAACCTGGTGGATTTGCTACTGTAAGAGTAAGAGGGATTGCTTCAGTTAATGGTGGAGTAAACCCAATTTATATCGTAGATGGAGTAAGAGTTACCGCTGGAGATGTAACAAGAGGAGCAATTACAGCAAACATCCTTGCCAACCTTAACAGTGATGATATTGAAAGTATGACGGTACTTAAAGATGCTGCATCTACTGCAGTATATGGTGCTGATGCTGGAGCTGGGGTAGTAGTTATTACAACAAAATCAGGTAAAAAAGGTAAACCAAGAATCAATATTAATTTTGAGCATGGTACTAACTCAAGAGCAATTGAGGGACAAAGAGGTTTAAATACTGAACAATATAGATATTTACTATCTCATACTTTTGGAAACTATTTTGGATTAACTCCGGAAGAGTTTGTAGCAGAAGCTATTGCAGGTAATATCAATGCAGATTTACAAAATATTTATACAACTTCTAATAGTACAGATTGGAGAAAAGCGTTAAGTAGATCAGCATACCAACAGTCTGCGAATGTTTCAATAAATGGAGGCAATGATAAGGTAACTTATTATAACTCAGCAAACTATTTCTTGCAAGAAAGTGAGATTAAAGGATCTGATTTCAAGAGAGTTGCTTTTACGAATAAAGTAAATTATGAAGCATCTGATAAATTTAAGGTAGGTACAGATATTCAGATGTCTTATAGTAAAATTAATACGCTAAATAATGGTGGAGCTTTTGCTAACCCAATTTTAACAGAATTATTTGCTAGACCAACAGACGCGGCTTATAATCCTGATGGTTCTTACTATTTAGGGGTAAATGGTAGATTAAGTAATAACTTATTTAATAATGCATACTTAGCTGAACATAATTATTATAGAGCAGAAACAGCAAGGGTTTTTGCTTCATTAAATGCGGATTATAAAATCCTTAAAAATTTAAACTATAGATTTGTATTTGGTGGAGAATTCATCAATGTAGAAAACCAAACTTATCTTAACCCTGTTCACGGAGATGGATATGCAGTAAATGGTAGAAAAACAGAGTCTATAGACAGATTATTTAACTGGAATTTACAAAACATTTTAAGTTATAACTTTAAAATTGGAGATAAAAATAACTTTGATGTAAGATTAATCCAAGAAGCTTATCAAAGACAGAGCCATGTAGTAGGAGCTAGTGCTACTTCTGTAGGTTCTCCATTATTAGAAACTTTAACAAATTTTGTTAAGCCTGCTTCTTTCCAAGGAGATAGAGGGCAAAGTTCTAGAACTGGTTATGCAGCAGTGTTTAATTACAATTTTGATAAGTTAATTAACTTAGATGCTTCATATAGAAGAGATGCTTTATCTAATTTTACAGAAGATCAAAAATGGGGAGATTTCTACTCAGTTGGTTTAGCAGTAGATTTAGCAAAAATAAACTTAATTAAGCAAATTGATCAAATCTCTATGTTTAAATTGAGAGGGTCTTATGGTAAAGTAGGTAACCAAATTTCTAGTAGCCCTTATTCATTACTAGGATTCTCTACTAACTATAATGATTTAGCTGCTGTAACTTATGGTGGAGTTTACAATCCAGATTTAAAATGGGAAGCTATTAATCCTTTAAGCCTTGGTATTGATGCTGGTTTATTTAATAATAGATTGACATTTACTGCAGAATATTATAGTAAGAAAACAACAGACTTAGTGTTTTCACAACCATTATCATTGTCTCAAGGTTTAGCGTCTATGGACAGAAATATTGGTTCATTGGTTAACAAAGGATGGGAATTTGCGGTAAACGGAGAAATTATTAGTACAGAAAATCTTAGCTGGGAATTAGGCGGTAACTTCAGTACATTAGATAATGAAATTACAAAACTTTATGGAGGTACAGATATTATTTCTGGTTCTACAATCTTAAGAGAAGGAGAATCAGTAGGTACTTACTATATGAGAAAATGGGCTGGAGTAGATGCTACAACAGGTAGTGCACTATGGTATATCAATGGTAAAGATGGAGAAACAACTTCTAACTATAACGCTGCTCAATTAGCAGTTCAAGGAACTAACTTCTCTAAATATTATGGAGGTTTTAATACTAAAGTTGTTTACAAAGGATTTAGCGTTGAGGCTTTAGCAACTTATGGTTTCGGTGGTAAAGTATTAAATGACTGGGCTAATTATACTCAATCTGATGGTCAATACTCTTATAACTATGCAGGGTCTACAGATCAGTTAGATTTCTGGACTCCAGATAATCCAAATGCAGCTAATCCAAAACCTGTTTATAACAACTCTACATTATCAAACAGAGTTTCTACAAGATTCCTATCTAAAACTGATTTCTTAAGATTAAGTAATGTTAAGATTGGTTATAAATTTAATTCTGAGTTATTAAAGAATACAGGTTTAGCAGGATTTGAAGTATATGTTCAAGGTAATAATGTTTGGACTCATCTATATGATGATACTTTAAGATTTGACCCAGAAAATAACTTAAATACTGCAAATAATCTTAATTTACCAGTTCAGAAAACTTATTCATTAGGATTTAATTTACAATTTTAAAAAATTATAAAAATGAGAAAAAACATTTTAAAATATACAATAGCATGTCTTTCAATAGGTCTTACTATGGCGTCATGTAGTAGAGACTTTGTTGAGACAGAATTTTTTCAGTCTGTAGAGCAAAGACCGTTAGTTTCTATTGAAGAATTAGAATCTTCGGTAAGAGGACAATATAACGCAATGAGAAGTGCATCATACTATGGTTGTGATTTTCCTATGATTGCTGAAATCAGAAGTGATAATATGTTTTCTAATAACGCGAGTGGTTATTATAATACTGTAAGTAATTACTCTATGTTATCAAGTGACGCTTATGCTTCAGGTCCTTATACACAAATGTATAGAGTGGTAGCTTTAGCTAATTTAGTTATTAATAACCAATCTCCTACTCCATTAACTTGGAAAGTAAGTACTGATCCTACAGCAATTAAAAATAAAGAAAATTACTTAAAAGGACAGTCTTATGCAGCTAGAGCTTTAGCATTTTTTGATGCTTTAAGACTTTATGGACAAGAATATTCAGGAGGGACAACAGGTATTGTAATTCCTACTAAATATGAGCCTACTAAATTACAAGCTAGAGCAACAGTTGACGAAGTGAGAACTCAGATTGAAAATGATTTCACTACAGCACTTTCTTTAATGTTGCCAAGTTTAGATTCTTATACAGATAAAACAGTTCTTAATACAATTTCTGTAAAAGTTTTAATGTCTAGATATTATCTTTACAAAAAAGATTATGCAAAAGTTAGACAATTAGTAAATGAAGTTATTACTGCTAGCTCTGGTAGATATTCAGTAATTGGTAGAGGTGATTATGCTAACAGTTTCAGAAATAGCTCTGCTCAAAATTCAATTTTTGAATTAGCTATTGGGACTTTAGGTGATTTAGGAACTACTTCTACTTCTTATAAACTTCTTAACGCTCCTCTTGGATATGGAAACATGAAAGTTCTTTCTGCGCTTAGAAGTTCATATAATGCTAATGATATTAGACTTGCAGGTGTAACTACTGGATTGGTTCTAAATGGAAAATATGCTAATACTTTTGATAATATTAAAGTAGTAAGATTTGAAGAAGTTTTACTAAATGGTGCAGAAGCAGAGTTAATGCCAGGTGGAGATCCAGCAAAAGCTTTATTATATTATAATTTATTACTACAAAATAGAGTATTAAATTATGTTCCAGCTGTAGCTGTTACATTAGCAGATGTTTATCAAGAAAAGAAAAAAGAGTTTGTAGGAGAAGGTCATGGTATGTTTGACTTATTGAGAAGAGGACAAGGCATCACTCAGAGAAATACTTCTGGTGCAGCTGTAAGAGTAAGAAATGTTGGTGACAACTTACTTGCTTTCCCAATTCCAAGAGCAGAAATTAATGTTCCTGGTTCATTAGTAGTACAAAATCCAAGCTACTCTAACTAATTAAATTTAGTTCATCATAAAAACCCTCCGATTTCGGAGGGTTTTTTATTTCCATTAATTCTCTTACTTTTGTACTTCAAAATATTAAAATGAAACACCCTTGTTATTTTTTTTCAAACAAGTGCATGATTATGGGTGTTCCATCTGACCATTAAAAATTAATAAATATAAACAGATGAAATACACTTTATTCATCATATTTTTTGCAGTACATTTTTTTGGAGCGCAAATCGTCAATAAAACAGATAGCAATGTCCCTACGGATACATTGATTGTTGACAAAGGGAGAAAAGATTCTTTGAAAATCTTTAAACCAACCATAAATGACTACCAGCATTATACTCAGTTTTCTGAAAAGAAAATTTTTGATACAGTTTTTACTATTGACAAATCTTATCAATTTACACAATACAATAACCAAGACAATTTTGGTAAAATCCAATTTGCCAACATCGGTTCTGGATTTCAAGATTTAATATTTCGTGTCAATAAAGAACAAAACTTAGCGTTATTACCTACTCGAAAGTCACATTTTATTTTAGGAATTGATGATGTTAAATATTATGATGTAAAAACGCCCACTACATCTTTCATTTACCATAATGCGATGAAACAAGGAGCAGCCTTGAAAACTACTTATACTCAAAATGTAGGAAAAAATTTCAACGTAGCAGTAGAATATATGGGTTTACGCTCTCAAGGTGTTTACCAAAGAGAATTGGCGTCGTCTAATAATTTCATCTTGTCTTCTCGTTTTAATTCTAAGAATAATCGTTATCGTTTTTTCACACATTACATTCATCAGAATGTAAACAACGAAGAAAATGGTGGAATAGAAGATTTAAGCCTTTTTTTAGGAGATGACACTCGTTTTAATAATAGACAAAATCTTGCGGTAAACCTTACCTCTACAGATTCTAGATTTTCATACAGAAGATATTATTTCTCTCAGGAATTTCAGTTTGTGAATTCAGAGAAATATCCTTTTAAAGTAAGACATACCATTTTCCATCAAGCCAATAAATATTGGTATAAACAACAAGGTTCTGAGTCGTTTTATAATTCAGATGTTGTAGAAGATTTTGGAACGTCTGCTTATAAATTTTCTAAAAATTTGAGCAATACATTTACTTTGCTTTTTGATAAACCTACTTTCAAATTAGAAGCAGGAGTTCGTCACCAAATGATTAATTTAGGAACGGACAAAGAACTTCCAGCCATTGTTGGTATCAATATCCCTTTAGACAATAAAGAAAACAGATTTGGCGCAGTTGGAAATTTAGAAATCAAATTATGGGACAAGGTAGATTTAAAATCTAATCTAGAATATTCTAACGGAAGTACTTTTGGCAATTTCCTTCGTTCAGAAAACAACTTGAAGTTAGAACCCATTAAAGATTATATTTTAGATGCTCATGTAAATTTACAAACCTCTAAACCGAGTTTTAATTATTTAATCAATCCATCTTTTTACCAAAATTTCAATTATAATTTCTTAGATGCTAAAAACGAAAGCACTTTAGAAATTGGCGGTAAAGTCAATCTGAAGTGGTTCCAAAGTTCAGTTTTTGCCAATTATTTTAGAATAGAAAATTACACCTACATTGGAGCTGATTATCAACCAAAGCAAAGCGAGTCATCACTCAATATTTCTCAAATCGGTGGCGAAGCTACTTTTTCTTATTGGAAACTTAATTTCAACACCAAATTGCTTTTCCAATCGGCTTTGTCTGAAAAAAATCTTTATCCGATGCCTAGTTTTATCGGTAGATTAAATGCTTATTACCAAGCAAAAGCGTTCAAAGATGCTGCAGAAATTCAAACCGGAATAAAAGTGTATTATTTCTCGAAATTTAATTCTAGAGAATATTTCCCAGTACTCAATGAATTTGCAGTTTCTGCAAATACGGCTTCTATTGGTGGTCAACCGATTGCAGATGCTTATTTTAACATGAAGGTAAAAAGAATGCTTATTTATGCAGAAGCACAGCATTTCAATACTACTTTTATGAAAAACAAATCATTCGCTGCTCCCAATTATCCTATTTATGATTTTCGATTGAATTTAGGAATTGTTTGGTATTTATTTCACTAAATTTGCTTCATGCCGAAGTTTAAATTTCCGTTTCAAGATTTAGAAACCATCCCGAAATTAATCAAGGATTTTCTTCAACAAGAAATCCCGCAGTTTTCTGCATATCAGTTTACTTTAAATAACGCACTGTTACAAGCAGAAAAAAAAGCACATAATTATACACTAGAGCAAAGAAAAATACTGGTGGACGTTCTTAGAGCGCAACATCAGCATTTAGATTTAAGTGCTAAGCAATCGCAGCATTTAGATTTGCTCTTATCCGAAAATACTTTTACCGTAACCACAGGTCATCAACTGAACTTGTTTTCTGGGCCAGTATTTTTTGTTTACAAAATTTTACAAACCATCAAAACGGCCGATTTTTTAACTCAAAATTCAGATAAAAATTTTGTCCCTATTTTTTGGTTGGCTACAGAAGACCACGATTTTGAGGAGATTAATCATTTCAAAACTGCAAATGGATTTTATCAAGTCAAAGGAAATTCTGGTGGTGCAGTTGGCAGAATTATTATAGAAGACAATAGTTTTTTAGAAGAATTCGAAAAAGAGTTTAAAGATGATGTTTTCGGAACACAGCTTATTCTTCTTGCCAAAAAAGCTTATCAAAAAGGAAGAACTTTTACCGAAGCTACTCAGATTTTGGTTCAAGAAATTTTTGCAGAATTTGGACTTTTAATGATAGATGGAGACGATGTTTTGCTCAAAAATCAAATGCAAAATATCTTCAAAGAAGAATTGGTGAATCAAACGACACATCATTTTTCTCAAGAAAATGTAAAATTCCTAACCGAGAAATACGGAAAAGTACAAGTAAACCCTAGAGAAATCAACCTTTTCTACTTGTCTGACACCAGAAATAGAATAGAATTTGATGGAGAACAATTTCAGATTGTAGATAAAAATCTCACGTTTACTTTAGAAGAATTGGCAGAAGATTGGTCTAAAATTTCACCGAATGCTTTGCTAAGACCTGTTTTTCAAGAAAAAGTTTTGCCCAATATTGCTTACATTGGTGGGAATGCAGAAATCATGTATTGGTTAGAAATGCCAAAGGTTTTTGAAAAATTTGGGGTAGAATTTCCACTTTTGGTTCCTAGAAACTCTATGCTGTTCCTTAGAAAGAAAACTTTAGATAAAATAGAAAAATCTGGAGTAGCCTTACAAGACTTTTTGGGGGATTTTCAGAAATTCTTAAATCAAAAATTGCTGAAAGAATCAGAATTGAATGCCGATTTAGAAAACCGAGAGCAATTACTAAAAGAAAATTTCGAAATTTTAAAAAATAAAGCTTCACTTACTGCTGTTACCTTTAAGAATATGGTAGAAGCAGAAGAAACGAGACAATTGAAGTCTTTTCAAAAATTTAAGAAAAGATTGTTACGTGCAGAAAAAATTCTTCACGCAGATAAAATAGATTATCTTCAGCGTTTGTATTCAGAAATTCACCCTGCTAATAATTGGCAAGAAAGAAGCCTCAATTTCAGTGTCTTTTTCGCAGAAAATGGCGAAAAATGGCTCGAAAATTGTTACCAAGAAATGGAGGTTTTAAATTCTGTCTTAATTGTTAGCGAATTTTAGCCCGAAAAACATTAATTTTGTAACTTAAATAACGAGGATGAAAAAATATCTTGTATTCATATATACGTTAATAGGTTTTGTAGCTTTTGCACAGAAAACACACACTGTAGCAAAAGGTGATACTCCGTATAATATTTCTAAAAAATATGGCGTAACACTAGACGAACTCACGAAGCTAAATCCTCAAATCAAAGAGGGTAAATTAGCGATTGGAGATGTTTTAATCATCACTAAAAAGAACTCAGAAGTTGTAAAAACTACTGAAAAAGCGGTGGCTACTACCAATCAAAAATTAGGCAAAATTGTTCTTCAACCGAAGCAAACGATTTACGGAATTACCAAACAATATCATATTTCTGAAGCGGATTTAAGAAAATTGAATCCTAACTTAGACCAGCATATGAAAATTGGTGACGAGGTAACTTTGCCTGCTGAAAATATCAAAAAATATGCAGATCAAAATGCATTCGTAAAAACAGAAGTTCCAGTAGAAAAATCTGTGGAAAAGGCAGTAGAAAAGCCAAAAGCAGATGAAGGAACTTATGTGATTCAGCCAAAAGATAATTATTACAGAATTACCAAAAGTTTTAACCTTACTCAAGAGGAATTATTTGCCATCAATCCTGGTTTAGAAGAAAAAGGATTGCAACCGGGCGAAGTCATTAATGTGAAAAAACCTCAAAATTCTAAGGTTAAAGAAACAGTAACTTGGCAAGAAGATAAGAAAACCGAGAAAGCAGAAGTTCAAAATGTAGTTGCAGACGAATACCAAACGTACACGGTTCAGAATGGCGATACTGTTTTCGGAATTCTTAATAAATTTAATGTTTCTCTAGACCAATTGCTAGAACTTAATCCTAAACTTTCAGAAGGTTTAAAACCTGGAATGGTTCTAAAAGTGAAGAAGCTAGAAGCGGGTTATATTAAAAAATCTGGTGATGAACTAAATGTAGTTTTAATGTTGCCATTTGGTTTTGATGATGGTGACAGTAAATACAGAAGTATGGCTGCTGATTTCTTAACGGGTGCAAAATTAGCTATCGAAAGAAATGCTAAAGCTGGTCAAAAACTAGACGTAAAAGTTGTAGACGCAGGAAGTGAGGCAAGTTTTAAAAATTCACTTACGCAAATCAATCAAAATAATACAGACTTAATCATAGGACCGTTTTTCAAGTCAAACGTTTTAGAAGTTTTAGACTATGTGAAAACTCAAAAAATTCCTGTGGTAGCTCCGTTTGCAAATTCTCCAGAGCTTAGAAATTATAGCAATTTGGTGATTATTGAAACGGAACAAAGTGTTTTTGCAGACAGAATTGTAAAAGAAGTTTCTTTGGCTTATTCAGACCAAAAAATATATATCGTGGCAGATTCTGATAAGACTTATGCTAATTATATGAAAAAACAGTTAGAAGGTCAGTTGAAAAATGCAAACATCACCGTAGTAAATTCTTCTGCAGATATTCAATTAGATACGAATATGATGACTGGTCAAACTGCTCCTGTAATTGCGATTTTGGCAAATGATAATGATGACGCAGGAAGTGATTTTTCAAAAAGAATCATTGACTTGGCTAAAGAAACTAGCGGAATGAAATCATTCAGTATGTATTACCATCCATCTTTTGAAAAAAATATTGCCGAACTCAGCAAAGCGAGCTTGGTGTATTTGATGGATAGAAAAATAAACACAGACGGTGACTTCGAAAAAGAAGTTCTCGCAGATTATAAGAAAAAATATTGCAAAGCTCCTTCTAAGTATGCTGTAATTGGTTTTGACGTAGTGAATGATATGTTGACCAGAGAAAACAGCAAAGGAGAATTGTTTAAGCAAATGAATAAACCTCAGACTCAATTGGCTACCAAGTTTGAATTTGTACGAAACAAAAACGGTGCATACGTGAACCAGGGTTACAGAGTAGTGAGATTAGTTCCTTAATAGCGAAAACTAATACTAAACAAAAGAAGAATAAGACTCAAATTTTATCGAAAAAAATTATGAAAGCACTTGTATTTCCAGGGCAAGGTTCTCAGTTCGTAGGAATGGGAAAAGAACTCTATGATAGTAGAAAAGAAATTAAAGACCTCATGGATTTCAGTAATGAAATTCTAGGTTTTGATATACTAAAAATCATGTTCGAGGGAACTGATGAAGACCTTAAAAAAACAAAAGTTACCCAACCAGCAATATTTATTCATTCTGTAGCTGCTGTAAAAGCAATTGACGGAACTGGAGCTCAAATGGTAGCCGGACACTCTTTAGGAGAATTTTCAGCATTAGTTGCCAATGGAGTTTTGAGTTTTGAAGACGGACTTAAGTTGGTTTCAGAAAGAGCTTTGGCGATGCAAGAAGCGTGTGATATTAATCCATCTTCAATGGCAGCAATTCTAGGTTTAGATGATGCTAAAGTGGAAGAAATTTGTGCGTCAATTAATGGAATAGTAGTCCCAGCGAATTACAACTGTCCAGGACAATTGGTAATTTCTGGTGAGACCAAAGCGGTAGAAGAAGCGTGTAACGCTATGAAAGAAGCTGGTGCAAAAAGAGCATTAATTTTACCAGTAAATGGTGCATTTCATTCACCTTTAATGCAACCAGCGCAAGAAAGATTGGCTGCGGCAATAGAAAATGCAAAATTTAGAAAAGCAACCATTCCGGTTTATCAGAATATTACAACGACTGCAGTTACAGATCCAGATGAAATTAAGAAAAATCTGATTGCTCAGTTAACAGGACCTGTAAAATGGACACAGTCTGTACAAAAAATGATTAAAGACGGCGCTACAAATTTTGTAGAAGTAGGACCAGGAAAAACTTTGCAAGGACTGATAAAGAAGATTAACTCCGAAGTAACAGTTGCATCTGCAATTTAAAATAAAGTAAGCCACAAATTTTTTTGTGGCTTTTTCTTTTTTATTTTTGTTAAAAATAAAATCCTTTGAAAAATCACATATTTTCACCAGGCAAATTACTGATTACTTCAGAATACTTTGTGTTAGATGGAGCTTTAGCTTTAGCAGTACCTACTCGATTGGGACAAGATTTTTATTCAGAAGAAGAAAAAGATGGTGCTTCCATGGTTTTTTGGGAGGCTTTGCATGAGAACAAACCTTGGCTTTCTATCCAATTAGATTATAAAAATTGGAAAATTGTACAAACCAACCTTCCTGAAAGCGCAGCATTTATTCTAAAAGTGCTTCAAAACGTCCAAAAACTTTCTACAGAAAAATTTCATAGCGATTCTACGTATAAGATTACTACTAATTTACAGTTCCCCGCGAATTATGGATTGGGGAGTAGTTCTACATTGATGAATAATTTAGCAGAGTGGTCTCATATAGATGCTTTTCTTCTTAATGAATTTTCTTTGGGTGGAAGTGGTTATGATATAGCTGTGGCTCAAGAAAAGTCTGCCATTCTTTATCAAAATAACCCTAGAAAAATAGAAAGAGTAGAATTCAATCCTAGTTTTACTGATGATTTAATCTTCATTCATTTAAACCAAAAGCAAGATAGCAGAGAAGGAATAAGAGCTTTTCAGTCTCAAAAAAAATCTTTAGATTTAAGAACTGACTTTTCAGAAATTACTCAAAAAGTACTACAATGTGAAACCTTGGAAGAGTTTTCTAACCTTATGATATTGCATGAGAGTAAGTTAAGTGAATTTTTAGGAATGAAAACAGCCAAAGAAAAACACTTTCAAGACTGCCCAAGTTTCATCAAAAGTTTGGGAGCTTGGGGCGGAGATTTCGTTCTAGCTTCAAAATTTGGGGATTACAAAAATTACTTTTTTGAGCGCAATTTTAGAGATATTATAGAATGGGAAAATTTAATATATTGATTTTCAATTAATTAAAAATATAATCTATGACGGATTTCAGTGACCAAAGTCATAATTTATGATTTAATAAAACTATATACTTTTGCTAATTTTGTAATACAAAAAAATATGAACAATAATATTTTAGTTATGAAAAACATTAAAATCATTCAAGAGCTACATGATCTAGGTATTACAGGTTATCACGAAGTAGTGTATAATCCAACCTATGAAGAACTTTTTAAAGCAGAAATGTCTGCTAAAAATAAAGGTTTTGAAAAGGGAGCTCTTACGGAATCAGGCGCAGTTGCTGTAAAAACGGGTATTTTCACAGGTAGATCACCTAAAGATAGATATATCGTAAAAGATGATGTAACAAAAGATACTATTTGTTGGGACGGAAAAGTTAATTTCCCTACAACTCCAGAGATTTTTAAATCTTGTAAAGAATTAGTTTTAGAACAACTTTCTTCTTCTAAAAAATTATATGTAGTAGATGCGTTCTGTGGTACCAATCCAGATACAAGACTTAAAGTAAGATTTGTAATGGAAGTAGCATGGCAAGCTCATTTTGTAACGAATATGTTTATTAGACCATCATTATATGAGTTAGAAAACTTCGGAACTCCAGATTTCATCGTAATGAATGGTTCTAAAACAGTGAATCCAGATTGGCAAACTCAAGGATTAAATTCTGAAAACTTTGTAATGTTTAACCTTACAGAAAGAATCCAAATTATTGGAGGAACTTGGTATGGTGGAGAGATGAAAAAAGGGATGTTTGCCATGATGAACTACTATCTTCCATTAAGAGGAATGGCTTCTATGCACTGCTCTGCAAATGTAGGGGAAGAAGGTGATGTAGCATTATTCTTCGGACTTTCTGGTACAGGTAAAACTACACTTTCTGCAGACCCAAAAAGATATTTAATTGGTGATGATGAACACGGATGGGATGATAATGGTGTATTTAACTACGAAGGTGGTTGCTATGCAAAAGTAATTGACCTTACTGAAGAAAAAGAACCAGATATTTTCAGAGCGATTAAGAGAGATGCTTTATTAGAAAACGTAGTGGTAAACGAATATGGTGAAATAGACTATAAAGATAATTCTATTACAGAAAATACTAGAGTTTCTTACCCAATCTATCATATTAATAAAATTGTACTTCCTTCTAAAGCTGGTCACGCTAAAAAAATCGTTTACTTATCAGCAGATGCATTCGGAGTATTGCCTCCAGTATCTATTTTAAGTGATGATCAAGCTCAATACCACTTCTTATGCGGTTATACATCTAAATTAGCAGGAACAGAGAGAGGAATCACTTCTCCAGAGCCTTCATTCTCTCCAGCTTTCGGTGAAGCTTTCCTTACATTACACCCAACAATGTATTCTAAAACATTAATTGGTAAAATGAAAGAACACGGAGCTAAAGCTTATTTAGTAAATACAGGTTGGAATGGTACTGGTAAGAGAATTTCTCTTAAAGACACTAGAGCAATTATTGATGCAATTATAGATGGTTCTATAGAAGGTGCACCTAAAAATGTAGTTCCAATTATGAATTTAGAAATTCCTACTTCTTTACCAAATGTAACTGAAGGAATTCTAGATCCAAGAAACACTTATGCTGATGCTAGTGAATGGGAAGCAAAAGCTAAAGATTTAGGAGCTAGATACATTAAAAACTTTGAGCAATACTGCGATACAGAAGAAGGTAGAAGATTAGTTGCGGCTGGTCCTCAATTATAAAATAAGAGAAATACCTAAATATAAAATCCTCAGTTTACGCTGAGGATTTTTTTATTGTATTGTAGAAATTAAATGAGTAATCGCTAATCTGTAGCCTTCTGTACCAAAGCCGGAAAGTACAGCATCTGTATATGCTGCGGTAACTGATTTCTGCCTGAATTCTTCACGCTGATAAATGTTGCTGATATGAACCTCTATTTTGGGTTTCCTAAGGTTTTTAAGCGCATCTGCGATGGCGTAAGAATAATGAGTAAAAGCGCCAGGATTAATGACAAGAGCATCAAAATCATTTTCTTGAATTTTCCCGATGATTTCCCCTTCAAAATTAGACTGGAAATATTCAATAGCGTGTTGAGAATACTCCGATTTTAAATGTGTTAAAACATCTTCCATTGAAGTACTTCCATAGATATCTGGCTCACGAGTTCCTAGAAGATTGAGATTGGCTCCGTTTAATATTAGAATTTTCATATTCTCAAAGGTATGAAATTTTTAAAACAAAAAAAATCCTCAGAAATTTTCTGAGGATTTTGGTAGCCCGTAGGGGAATCGAACCCCTCTTGCAAGAATGAAAATCTTGAGTCCTAACCGATAGACGAACGGGCCAGAAATTTATTCTTAAGCTAACTTGTTAACGTGTTTAGTTAACTTGCTTTTTAAGTTAGCAGCCTTGTTTTTATGAATAATATTCTTCTTTACTAATTTGTCTAATAAAGAGATTACTTTCGGCAATTGCTCTGAAGCAGCTGCTTTGTTTTCTTCATTTCTTAATACTTTCACAGCTGTTCTAGCAGTTTTGTGATAGTATCTGTTTCTCAATCTTCTTTTCTCAGATTGTCTGATTCTCTTAAGTGCTGATTTATGATTTGCCATAATTGTTTCTGAAATGTGGGTGCAAAGATAAAAACTATTTTTTAATTTGCAAATTATTTTTTAAAATTTTTTAAAATTTGTAGCCTATAGGGGAATCGAACCCCTGTTGCAAGAATGAAAATCTTGAGTCCTAACCACTAGACGAATAGGCCATTCTTTTTTTGTGCGTGCAAAAATAAGAACTTTTTTAGAACTCGCAAAATTTTCTTGATTATTTATAAACTTTTTCTATTGTAGTATTGGTAATACCTTTTTCTTCAAGGTCTTTTTGAAGTTTAGTGGCCGCTTCTAGAGATTTTACATTGCCATAAGTGTAGTAAAATATGCCATTAGCTTTTACTCTTTCTACGTCTTTTAATAGTTTTAATATTGGGGAAGAGCTAGGTAATTTATCTTTTCCGGTGTAGACTTCTAATCTATAGTAGCCAGTGTTCATGTCTTGGTTAGGAATAAAACTTACAGCAGTGGCATTTCTAAATCCAGCATCTTTAGCGGTTTTAAGGTTGTTCTCTTTAATAGAAGCAAAATTAGTTACGCTGTAGTAATATTTGTACAAACCATTTTCTTTGATGGTTAAGATGTAATTAAGTCCTTTGAGAGCGGGATCTCCAACTACATATTTGTTTGGAGTGCTCATCAAAAGAATTCTGAAATCATTTTTTAGAGGAAGTTCTTTTGGTTCTTCTACTATTTTTTTCTGGTTTCTATCGATTCGTTTTTTATAGCTGGTAATCGCGTCGTAAATAGATTCTGCAATTTCATCTTGACCTTTGTCAGAAGCTAAATATGCCGCCTCTTCAGCATTACTGATGAATCCCGTTTCTATTAAAACAGATGGCATCGCATTAAGACGTAGTACGTGAAGGTTTTTCTGCATCACTCCTCTGGAATATCTTTTGTCTTTTTTTACAAAATTTTCTTCTACATAACCGCCGAAAATCAAACTGCTTTCTAGATATTTACTTTGCTGAATTCTTAATGCAATTAAAGATTCTGGAGAAGTTGGGTCGTAAGAAGCGAATCTTTCGCGGTCTTTATCATCTAAGAAAATTACGTCATTTTCTCTTTTGGCAACTTCTAAATTGGTTTTGTTCTGGTCTGGACCTTGTACATAAGTTTCTGTTCCGTAAGGTGTAGATTTGGTGCTTGCATTACAATGTACAGAGATAAATAAATCGGCATGACTTCTATTGGCAAGGTCTGTTCTATCTGCTAGAGAAGGATATTCGTCTATTTTTCTGGTGTAGATGATTTTATAATCTTTATTTTTTTCGAGCATTCTGCCAAGCTTCAATACGATGCCTAGTGTAACGTCTTTTTCTTGTACTAATCCTATATTTTCGTATTTTCTAGTTGCTCCCACATCAGAACCGCCGTGACCGGCATCTAATACAATAACAAACTTCTTTTGTGCGCCTAATTGAGCGAAAATTAAAAATAATACTGTTAAAATTATATTAAATGCGTGTTTATGCGTCTTCATTTTTTAAAAATTATTAATTTTGGAGCCTGAAATTATACACTCCATTGATTAAAAACGGTCTCAAAAATACCTTACAAATTTTAATTATCCTAATTTTTAACAATTTTTTAGCACAAAATAAGCTAGAAAATGCGCCTAAAAATAGTGATAAGGTAACTGCTGTTTCCAAAACAGATACCGTAAAAATAGAAAAAGAACAAATAGATGATATTGTACGTTCTAAAGCGGATAATATTAGAAACGAAGTTCCGAAAAAAATGTCTTATCTCAATAAAAATGCAGAAGTTTCATATCAAGATATGAAGATTAATGCAGATTATATCCAAATAGATTGGGACAAAGGACTGATTTACGCAAGAGGAAAAATAGATTCTACTGGCAAAATGCTAGAGCCAGCAATTGCGACTCAAGGTGGTAAAAAATACGAATACGAAAGTTTTAACTACAATTATAAAACCAAACAAGCCATTGCTTACAACGCCAGAACAGAAGAAAGTGAAGGTGTAATTGTAGCAGAAAAAACCAAAAAAGTTAATGACTCTGTTTTTTATCTTAAAAGAGGAAAATATACTACAGACGAATATTTCCTTAAGAAAAAAGATACCATAGCAGATTATTATTTGCTTGCGCCAGATATTAAATTGGTAAAGGGAAAAGAGAATTCTAAATTAATTACGGGGCCTATACAGATGTATATAGAGCAAGTTCCTACACCACTTATTCTACCATTTGCGATTCTACCGTTTTCTGAAAAAAGAATGGCGGGAATTCTTATTCCGAGTTTTGGGGAAAGACAAGATGTGGGATTTTTCTTGAATAGTTTGGGGTATTATTTGCCAATTGGGGAGCATTTTGATGTGAAAACCTACTTTGACTATTATACTAAGGGAAGTTGGAACTTCAGACCAGAAGTAACTTATCGAAAAAATTATAAATACAATGGTTCTTTCCGAGGAGAAATAGGAACTACCATCAGAGGAATAAAAGGTCTAGAAAATTATACCAAAAGCAGTGTTTATAATATTGCATGGACACATACTCAAGATACTAAAGCCAATCCGTTTTTTAATTTTTCGGCATCTGTAAATATTACGAGTAACAAATTCTACAATAACACGGTTAATAACTCCCATATCTTTAACCAAAGTGCTCTAAATGCACAACAAAACTCTACGGTGAGTTTTACCAAAAGATTTTTGAATTTACCGATAACCATCACGGGAACAGGGAGTTATTCGCAAAACTTTACTACGGGACTTACCGATATTAGATTGCCACAGCTGAATGTTTCTACCAATCAGTTTTATTTATTTAAACCAAAGACAGGAATTAGAACGGGGATGTTAGAAAACATTACTGTAAATACTGGATTGCAATTCAGCAACTATGTTTCTGGGGTGATAAATGATGATTTATTCACTAAAACCATGTGGGATAATATGCAAACTGGTGCTAAAAATAACATAGCGCTTGCTACGAACACGACTGTTGCTAAATTTTTCACATTTTCATTAGGCGCTAATATTGATAATGTAGCAACTACTAAAACGATTAGTAAAAACTACAATCCAGTTACCAATACTTTAGAAAGGAATTTGAATAAAAATTTGACGGGTTATTCTACGTTTTCTACATCTGCAAGTTTGCAAACCGTTTTGTATGGAATGTTGAAATTTGGTGAAAAATCTAAAATTCAAGCCATCAGACACATGGTAACTCCGAGTATTGGATTTACGTATTCTCCAGATTTTGGAGATCCAAAGTTTGGATATTTCAAAAGTTATTATGACGAAAGAGGCGTTTTAACCACTTATTCTATTTTCGAAGGAGGGATGTTTGGTTCACCTAATCAAGGTTTAACACAGTCTATTGGTTTCAATATCAATAACAACCTAGAGATGAAGGTGAGAAGTAAAACCGATTCTACAGGAACCAAAAAAGTTAAAATTTTTGAAAGTTTAAATATTTCTGGAGGTTATAATTTTGCTGCAGATAAATACAAATGGTCATTGATTTCGATTAGTACACAGACTTCTTTCTTCCAAAATAAATTAAGTGTAAATTCTAATGTTTCGATAGACCCATATCAAATTGTATTTATTCCAGGGCAAGAAAATGGAGTGAGAACTGAAAATTTTGGACATTTTAATATCCAGAGTTTTAGCATGAATTTTTCTTTTCCTCTGAACAATGAAACTTTTGGAAAAAAAGAAGATTTAGCGACCAAATATAAAACCAAAGGAGAAATCCGAAACGAAGTCTATTATTTTGACCAAGATAATTACTCTCGATTTAATCAACCTTGGACTTTGAATCTTAATGCCAATTATGGTTATTCTAAAAACAATACCAGATTTGGGAAAAGTGTAGCTTCACTAGGTTTAGATGGTAGCGTGAAACTTACACCTTATTGGAGTTTAAGCGGAAACACGCATTATGATTTTGTTTCAAAAAGTTTAGCGTATACCAGATTAGGATTTTCTAGAGACCAAAGAAGTTTCTCTTTTACCTTTAATTGGGTGCCTTTTGGTCAATATAAAGTATATGATTTCTTTATCAGTATAAAAGCAAATATTTTAAAAGACGCCGTAAAATACAAGGAAAGAAGTTTCCAACAAAGTGGCAGTACTTTCTAAAAAACGAAGGAATCTCTGAACACTATTTTTTATTTGTTCAGAAATTTTATCTTTGCATGATAATTTTACAAAAATATGAAGAAGATAGTTTCTACTAACAATGCACCCGCTGCAATTGGTCCGTATTCACAAGCTAACCTTGTAAATGGCGTTCTCTATATTTCTGGTCAAATCCCTATTGATCCGTCTACTGGGAATTTATTGGATGGAATAGAAATAGAAACACACCAAGTGATGAAAAATCTAAAAGCCATTTTAGAAGAAGCAGGAATGGGATTCGGAAATGTAGTAAAATCTACTATTTTCTTAAAGAGTATGGATGATTTCGCAGTGATGAATGAAATCTATGCATCTTATTTCGAAGGAGGAAATTATCCAGCAAGAGAAACAGTAGAGGTTTCTTGTTTGCCAAAAAATGTGAGTGTAGAAATCTCTATGATTGCACATCAGTTCTAAGACATGAATTTTTTAAGAAATACATTAGGCGTTTTATGTGGCTTGGCGATGGCAGGAGTCATTATTTCGCTGGGTGTAAAAATTAATTCATCATGGGTGAATTATGAAGGTTTTTTTCCGTTTGAACATTGGTGGGAATTGTTGAAAAGTGTAGAAAATAAGCCAGGTTTTTTCTGGACTTTGCTTCTTTCTTCAGGATTTGGAGCAACAATTGGTGGGGTTATTACGGCAATTATTGTAAAATATGCTAAAGTAGCTTATGCAATTCTTATTGGCTTCATTTTGCTATTTATAGCTATGTTAGATATTATTGTTTTCCCTTATCATCCTACATTTTATAAAATTTTAATCTTTATTGTATATTTTCCTTTTGCATGGTTAGGAGGAAAAATAGTAGAAGTAATTTACGAACGAAATAAAAGGAAAGAATTTCCTAAGTCTAAATAAAAAAAGCCTTTCAAAAATTTTTGAAAGGCTTTTTCTTTGGAATTTATAAAACTATGATTAAGGCATTTTAAATCCTTTTTGGTAAATTCTTCCGTACTCATCCATGAATTTTATAGAGACTGCACCTTTGTAAGTATTAAGAATTTTTTCTACATCTTTCTGTGAATTTACAGGTTTTCCATTGACTTCTATAATGATGTAATTGTCATAAATCCCTATTTTTTCTAATTCACCACCTTCTACAATATTTCTTGCAATCACCCCACTATCTATTCCAAAACTTACTTTATAGCGATCGCTCAATTCATCAAATTCACCACCAATTTTTTCAGTAACAGATAAATCTGCTTTGCTTCGGAATGAGGTTCCTCCTTTTTGGTCTTTAAGCGTTACGGTTTCAGTATAAGATTTACCATTTCTAATATAAGTTACCATAACTTTATCTCCAGGTCTTTTGCTACCAACAGCAGCAGATAAATCCGCGAAAGTTTCTATGGTAGAATTATCTATTTTTTTGATAATATCTCCTTTTCTTAATCCAGCATCTTCAGCGCCGCTATTTTCAGTGATTTCAGTAATCATAATTCCGCTACTTGCTTTGATGTTGGCTTTTTGACTTTGATTGTAAGCGGCAACTTGTCTATCATCAGAAAGGTCTAAACTTACAACTCCTAAGAATCCTCTTTGTACCAAACCAAATTTTTTAATGTCTTCAACTACTTTTTTAGCTAAGTTAGCAGGAACTGCAAAACCATAGCCTTCATAATAACCGGTATTAGAAGAAATGGCAGAGTTGATTCCGATTAAGTCTCCGTTTACATTAACCAAAGCTCCACCAGAATTTCCTGGATTAATTGCGGCATCAGTTTGAATGAAGCTTTCAATAGGAGTTCTAGATTGTTGACTTAACAAGTCTATGCTTCTTCCTTTAGCTGAAACAATTCCTGCGGTAACGGTAGAATTTAAACCCAGAGGATTTCCAACCGCTAAAACCCATTGTCCTACTTCTACTAAATCTGAATTGGCAAAATTAAGATAAGGTAAACCTTTTTCTTCAATTTTTAGAAGAGCGATGTCTGTACTTGGGTCTGTTCCAATAAGATTAGCTACATAACTTTTCTTGTTGCTGAGGATAACTTCTAATTTATTAGCACCAGCAACTACGTGATTATTAGAAATAATATAACCGTCTGGTGAAATAATCACGCCACTTCCTAATCCAGAAGGAACATCTTTAGGAGGCTGCTGTTGTTTTTGATTTTGTCTTTGGTTTCCAAAAGGATTTCCGAAAAATTGTTCAAATAAGTCTTGTTCTGACATTCTGTTTGAACTTGAATTTCTGGATTGATAATTTTTAATGGTAACCACTGCAGGAACTGTAGTTTTTGCAGCTTTTACAAAGTCATCGCCCACGTTTGCGGAATTTATTCCTGCGAATTTCACATTATCATTTGCGGTATGGAAATAAGAAAAATCGCTGTTATTTTCATTCGTTTTGAAATACTCTATTGCACCAAAAGTTGTGGCACCAGATAATATACCTACAACAGCAAAAGGTAATAATTGTTTTAAACTGTTCTTCATTGTTAATTCTTCTTTTATAGTTTAAGTATAACAAATTTAATGCAAAATTAGTGTTCACTAAATTATTAGTGTTACACTTTTAACAAAGTTTAACGAGTTTAAGAAAATTTTAGAATTGTAATTGAATATCATACAATTTACGTATTGAATCCAAAGATATGTTGAAGTAAATTTGAATATTAACAAAACTATTAATTTTAGTAATCATGTGGACTACTTTATTTTTTATAGTTCTATTTTTTATAGTCTTATTTTATGTTTTGAGTAAGAAAAAAATAAGATATTAGTATAAATCGAATCTATCTATTATAAGCTTTTTAGAATAATTCTAAAAAACATATCTTTGCAAAAATTTTACATTTTAGAATGACAAAAAGCGGAAGAATAGAATTAATGGCTCCAGCAGGAGATTTTACTTCTTTACAAGCAGCATTAGATAATGGTGCAGATTCAATATATTTCGGTGTAGAGCAGCTCAACATGAGAGCTAGAGCTTCTATGAACTTTACAATTTTAGATTTACCAGAAATTTCTAGAAGATGTAAAGAAAAAGGGGTGAGAACTTATCTTACTCTTAATACCATTATTTATGACCACGATTTATCCATCATCAAAACTTTACTTGACAAAGCAAAAGAAGCAGACCTTACTGCTGTGATTGCAATGGATCAGGCGGTAATTGCTTATGCAAGACAAATAGGCATGGAAGTACATATTTCTACTCAAATTAATATCACCAATATAGAAACGGTTAAGTTTTATGCACTTTTTGCAGATACGATGGTGATGAGTAGAGAACTTTCTATTACTCAAATCAAAAAAATCTGTTCTCAAATTGAAAAAGAGCAAATCAAAGGACCTTCTGGAAATTTAGTAGAAATAGAAATTTTCGGTCATGGTGCACTTTGTATGGCGGTTTCTGGGAAATGTTATTTGAGCCTTCATTCACACAATTCTTCAGCAAACAGAGGAGCTTGTAAACAAAATTGTAGAAAAAAATATACGGTTATTGACCAAGAATCTGGCTTCGAAATAGAATTAGATAATGAATACATGATGTCTCCTAAAGATCTTTGTACGATAGGATTTTTAGACCAAATTGTAGATGCTGGTGTAAAAGTTTTAAAAATCGAAGGAAGAGGAAGAGCGCCAGAATATGTAGCAACGGTTACTAAATGTTACAGAGAAGCCATTGATAGCATTGCTGATGGAACTTTTTCTGCAGAGAAAGTAGAAGGTTGGATGAAGCAGCTAGAAACGGTTTACAACAGAGGTTTCTGGAGTGGTTATTATCTTGGTCAAGAATTAGGAGAATGGTCACCAAATTCTGGAAGCAGTGCTACGCAAAAGAAAATTTACATCGGTAAAGGAAGACATTTCTATCCAAAATCTAACATTGCAGAATTCTTGATTGAAGCCTATGATTTAAATGTGGGTGATAAAGTCTTGATTCAAGGACCTACTACTGGTTCTCAGGAAATTGTAATTGAACATATGATGGTAGATGGTAAAGAAGTGGCTACTAAAGCTTCGAAATCTGATGTGGTTACCTTTAAAACAGAATTTAGAGTTCGTCCATCTGATAAATTATACAAAATTGTAAAAGTAGAAGAACTTGGTACACAACAGAATAATGTAGATGAAGGAACTTACTCACACTAATTAAGTTATAATGGTAATTATTACACTACAAAGAGATAAATGCATTGGCTGTAATTACTGTGCCGAGTTCGCGCCAGAATATTTTCGTATGTCTAAGAAAGACGGAAAATCTGTTTTATTGAAATCTGCTGATAAGAAAGGCTTCTTTACGCTTAAAACACCGATTCCTGATGCGTATGAACCATGTGAAAAAGCAGCAAAAGCTTGTCCAGTGAAAATTATATCGGTAAAGGAAATCTAAAATGCTTAAAAAAGATTTGCGTAAAAAATATATGGATTTGAGAAAGACCTTGTCGAAAGATGAGGTCTTGTCTTTATCTCAAAAAATATTTGAAAATTTCTTTTTACAATTTAATGTACTTGAAAATCAGAAACTTCACATTTTTTTTCCAATTGAAAAATTGAACGAAATCAATACTAAAATATTCATTAATTATTTTTTTGAAAAAAATATTCAGGTTTTTGTTCCCAAAATGGTTGGGAATAAGATTATTTCTATTCAGATTAAACCAGACACTATTTTTTTGCAAAATTCTTGGGGAATTCTGGAGCCAGAATCTAATGAAAATGAATCTGATGCTTTTGATTATGTAATTACACCATTACTGTATTGTGATGCATCAGGAAATAGAATAGGCTATGGAAAAGGCTTTTACGACCAATTTTTTGCAGGAATTAATCATGATGCAAAAAAAATCGGCGTGAATTATTTCTCGCCGACTGATTCTATTGATGATATTTCTTTACACGATGTAAAATTAGATTATTTGGTTACGCCTACAGAAGTGCTATTTTTTGGTTTTACATCAATTTCTACAAAATAAAATTTGAATTCTTTTTTGAAATTCACAGGAGATTTCAAGAGTTTATATTGAGATTTTTTATTGAATTCGCCAATCATTCTTTGGTCTCTATCTTTATATTCTACTGTATAATTAGCATAATCTAAGGTATCTTTTCCGTTGATTTCAGTATTGATGCTTAGGTTTTTTACTTTTACCAGTTTTACTTTCAGGCTGTCAAGTTCTTTCAAAAGTCCCATTACGTTCGCCGAATCTTTTTTTACAAAATATCCTTGAATTTGCTCATAATTCAGTGAGTCAATTGCAGTATTTTTATTTCCAGAAGAATACAGCGCAGAAATATCGTATAATTCTTGTAGCTTTTGCTGAGTGATACTTGCTATAGCTTGTGCACTGTCTAGTTTTGTGGTAGAATATACATCTTCATTATTGCCGTTTCTTAATACATCTATATCACTTATTGTTTGCTCTTTTTTACAAGCAATAATTGTCATTAATGCTAGAAATAAAGTAAAGATTATATTTTTATTTAGTGATTTCATCAGGTTGTATTTTAAATTTAATAAGGATTATTTTTTTAGTTTCTGGACTCACTTTAGTCTCTATCATTTTAAAATTTTTCAAAGAAGTAGTTGGTGTCGTGACAAGTCCTATATATTTTTGTTTGTCTAAGGTTTCTACGCCATACGTTTCATTATCGAAAACTTGATAAATTAATGCATTGTTGCTGATAATTTTATCTAATTCTTCTCTTTTCTTACTAATATCATTGGTAGAATAATAGTACAATGCTTGTGCATAAACATCTGGCTCTAACTCTATCGTTTCATTAGTTCTTGCAGGATCTAGATTTCTATAAATAGTATCCTTTCTGTAAAAAGGTGAATTGACTTCCATAGCCAAAGTCTTGCTTTGAGTAGGAAATCTGAAAACCCCTACATCATCATCTTCAATATCTTTGCCAGAATTGATAATATATCTTATTGGAGTTTCATTTTCTTTTAAAACTCTTATTTCTATGATGTCCTTTATTTTTGTATTTCTATCAGCATCTATAAATGTGAATTTATAATCTGTTGCAAAAATTCTTTGCCAAAAAACTAAAATCAAGACCATAGTCATTAATACTACAGAAGAAATGAGCCAAAAATATTGTTTTATAAGGTTTATGAATGGATTTTTGAAAATCCTTTGTGAAGATGTAGATGTTGCAACGGTTGTTTTTGTTTCCTCAAGAGATGGTTGAATTCCGGCTGTGGTAGTTTTTTCAATAGTTGGAATAGCTTTTTCAGGTATTGAAAAGGTAACTTCTGTCGGTTTTTCAGTAGAAATTTCTAATTTTTCTTCATCTGCAATGATAATTTCTGATGGTTTTTCATGTTCAGAAATTATTTCATTGGCAAAAAGATGATTTTTCTTAAAATCATACCAAGATTGATACCCAGCATAGATGGCCAATAAATTGAGCATGTCTATTCTAGGTAATTTACTAGAAGGAACCGTCTTAAAATAAGTATAAAAAGACTTTTCACTAATATTTCCCTTCGCTTTTTTTCGTAAATCTTCTTGAAAATAAATAATATCAATTCCTTTCCACTTCGAAATTTCATCGTAGGAAGGATGGTGATTTTTAAGATATTCCGTCTGAACTTCTGCTTTTAATTGCTCGAAATGCAATAAATCTAAATCTGCCAAAATCTTATAAGATTAGTTAAGTGTTTGATTATCAGTATTATTTTTTTGTAAAACTATTTTACAAATATATTACAATTAATTTTCTAAAACAAATTTTTTCTATGCCCCTATCTTTGCTGTGTTAAAAGTGAACAAAACAATTTTTAAACAATTTAATTAAATTAATTTATTATGAAAAAATCATTATTCGTAGCTGCTATCGCTGCATTAGCTGTTGTTGCTTGTAAAAAATCTGAAACTACTGAAGCTACTGAGAATGTAGATTCTGCTGCTGCTGTTGTTGACTCTGCTGCTGCTACTGTTGACTCTGCTGCTGCTACTGTTGATTCTGCTGCTGCTGTTGTTGATTCTGCTGCTGCTAAAGTAGAAGAAGTTAAAAAATAATTTTTTCTCAACAGAAAAACTAAAACGTTCCTCTTAGAGGAGCGTTTTTTTATTTCCACAAATGTAAAATTAAATAGATAAACATCTAAATTTTTTTAGATGTTTTTTTGTATTTATAAGTTGGGGAAATTGAATTAAATCTTGAATAAAAATTATTTAATTTTTTGATTATCAATATTGTTTTTTTGTAAAATCTCTTTACAAAGATATTTACAATGAATTTTCAAATTTAATTTTCGGAGTGGTTATACATTTGTATCAACAAAATGAAACAAACAAATTTTTTAAACCCTTAAATTAAATTTATTATTATGAAAAAATCATTATTCGTAGCAGCTGTAGCTGCTTTAGCATTAGTTGCTTGTAACAAAAAAGAAACAACTGAAACAACTGAAACTGTAGATTCAGCTGCAACTGCAATGGTAGATTCAGCTGCGGTAACTGTAGACTCTGCTGCTGCTGTGGTAGATTCAGCTGCTGCTAAAGTGGAAGACGCTGCTAAAAACGCTTCTGCTGAAGCTAAAGATGCAGTAAAGGATGCAGCTAAAGAAGTGAAAGAAGGAGCAGCTAAAGTAGAAGAAGCTGTGAAAAAATAATTAAGAAATTAATTACAAACAAAACCGCCTCGTTTTCACGAGGCGGTTTTTTATTTAGAGAGTTTTTGTCTCAGTATTTCGTAACAAGTAATAGCCACTGCATTACTTAGATTAAGCGAATCTATAGTTCCAGACATCGGGATGAGAATGTTTTCTCCTTTATGAAGCCAAAAATCACTTAAGCCAGAATGTTCCGTTCCGAAAAATAATGCAGATTTTTCATTGAAGTTTTTCTTGTATAAATCTTCGGCGGTTTCATCCATAAACGTGGTGTAGATTTTGAAACAATTCTCTTGTAAAAACGCCAAAGTTTCTTCATTGGTCGCAGAGAATATGTTCATTCCAAAAAAGCAACCTACACTACTTCGTAAAACGTTTGGGTTGTAAAAATCTACTCTAGAATCGGTAACAATTAATGCATCTATTCCAAAAGCTTCACAGCTTCTCAAAATTGCGCCTAGATTTCCTGGTTTTTCTACAGATTCTACTACAATAACTGAAGCATTGTCTTTTGGCTGATAATTTTTTAAATCAAATTCTTTGGCTTTGTAAATGCCAATAATTCCTTCAGAAGTTCCTCTATAGGCTAGTTTTTCATAAACTTGACTGGAAACAAAATGTATTTTACCTTCGGGATGATTGATGCCAAAAATAGATTCGCAAATAAAAAATTCTACATTTTCGAACCCGAATTGCAATGCGCGTTCGTTTTCTTGTTTCCCTTCTACCAAAAAAACTCCAGATTTCTTACGAAACCTATTGTCTGTAATTAATCTGTTGAGGTTTTTTATTTTTTCGTTTTGTAAGCTTTCGATAATCATATTTTTGAAACGCAAAGTGCGCAAAGTAAATTTTTAAAATTTGTATGTTTTTAAGGTTGCAAAGATGAAAATCATAAGATTTCCTTTGTTCTATTCCTTGTCTAAATTTTCTAAACTAGAATTAGCTCTATTAAGAATAGCATCAGGTAAAGATTTTTTAGCTTTTGCACCCATTATTTTCAATTTCTGAACGCTAGTAATCAGATTGCCTTTCCCGTCTACTAATTTATTCATGGCTCCTTCGTATTCGGTTTTTGCTTCGTCCATTTTTTTGCCGATTTTAACTAAATCAGTAACAAAACCATCGAATTTATCATACAAAGCTCCAGCTTGTCTTGCGATTTCATAGGCGTTTTCTTGTTGTTTTTGATTCGTCCACATAGAATCAATGGTGCGAAGCGTTGCCAATAAAGTAGAAGGCGTTACAATGACAATATTTCTTTCAAAAGCTTTATTGTATAACTGTGTGTCTTCGTTTAGAGCAATTGCAAATGCAGGTTCTATTGGGATGAAAAGTAAAACAAAATCAGGACTTTCCATTTGATAGAGATGCTGATAATTTTTACTTCCAAGTTGTTCTACATGTCTTTTTAGAGAATTTACATGCTCTTTTAAGAAGCTGTTTTTTTGTTCGTCATCTTCCTCATTAATGTATTTTTCGTAGGCAGTAAGTGAAACTTTAGAGTCTACAATCATTTTTTTACCATCAGGTAAATTGATGATTACGTCTGGCTGAACTCTGTTTCCTTCTTCTGTGGTAAAGCTTTTCTGAATTTCATATTCTCTGCCTTTTTCTAAGCCAGATTTTTCTAAAACTCTTTCTAAAACTAGTTCTCCCCAGTTTCCTTGAATTTTGCTATCGCCTTTCAATGCTTTGGTAAGATTTAGCGTTTCTTTGCTCATTTGCAAATTCATTTCTTTAAGTCCAAGAATTTGTTGACGAAGAGCAGCGTGATAATCTATACTTTCTTTGTGTGTATTTTCTACTTTTTTCTCGAAATCTGTAATTTTTTCTTGAAGAGGATTTAGAATATTCTTCAAGTTTTGTTGATTTTGTTCCGTGAATTTTAGGGTTTTCTCTTCCAAAATTTTATTCGCTAAATTCTCGAATTGCAGTTTTGCTTCTTCCTGAATTTTCACGATTTCTTCTTTTTGGGAATCCAATAATTGCTGAAGACTTTCATTCTGAGCAGCCAATTGAGATTTCAAACCGATTAATTGATTTTTATCGTTTTGAAGGTCTTTAATTTCGGAGTTTTGTCTTTCGTTAAGTTCTTGTTGCTCTGCAATTTTCTGAATTTGAGTTTTATTTTCAGCAGAAATTTCCGCTATAATTTTGTTAAAATCGGCTTCTTTTTGATTGAAGTTTTGTTGCAATTCTTCATAGCTTTTTCTAGAAACCGAAGAAGATTTCAAAATAAAATATGCCAAAACAGCACCGAGAATAAATGCGAGAATAATGTATAAGATTTCCATTTTTCAAAATTACAAAAAGAAAAAGTTATAATGATTATCTTGTGGAAAACTAAAATTTCTCTTTTCTAAATTCTACAATTTTTTGAATCAAATCAAAAGGCAATTCTTCTTGCAAAGGAAACTGAACTGTACCTTTGGACGTTTTGTATTTTTTTAATTTTTCTGCGAAGATTTCTATGGCTTCTGAACCAGGATACAAACCGATATGATTTCTGAAACCGCCAAAATGAATCACGTTTTTGCCTTTCATTTTAAAAGTTGGAATTCCGTAATTGATGCAGAGTTCACTTTCGGGAAACAGATTTTGAATGAAATTTTTCAGATTTTCTAAAATTTCTTGAGTTTCTTCAGGGAAATCTAAGCAATATTCTTCGTAGGTTTTGGGAGTTTTCATGATTATTCTTTAGAAATCATTTTATGATATTTCAGATGCATTGGTATTGCTGCAGAACCGTACCAAGGAAGAATTTCTACATCGAAAATTCCGTTTTTAATGGTTGGATCTCCTTGAAGCAAAGTTTTTACCTCTTCTTCGGTTTTAGCATCGATTAAGAAAATTCCACGATATTGAAGGTTATTTTTCGTAGCGAAAGGACCCGCTAATTTCAGTTTTCCTGCTTTTTCCATGGCTTCCATGTTAGAAAAATGTCCTTTGAAAAGTTCGGAGCGCTGTGTTTTATCTGTAATTTCAGCATCTTTTGGGCCAGTTTTCAGAATCACGAGTATATAAGTTTTCATGCCGCGTTCATCTGCGCCGAGAGAATCTGCTAATTTTTTGTTTTTTTCCTGAGTAGTTGTTATTTCATCAGCATTTTTACCTGCGGTTCCCGGTTTTCCATCTTGACCTTTTTGATAAGAGATACAAGAACTCACTAAAACTGAAGTGATGATTAGATAAAGTAAATTTTTCATTTGTGAGAAGGTTTTCAGCAAATGTAAAAATTTTTGAACTTACTTTTTGATAATTTTAAAATGATGATAACCTTCCTCGGTTTTGATGTACAAAATATAGGTGGAAGTTGGGAAGTTTTGTAGGTTGATTACCGTAGATTTCCCTGAGTAAATGATTTTTCCAGATAAGTCATAAATCGAAATATTTTCAATCTTGTAATTTTGATTTTTGATGTGAAGGAAATCTTTTACAGGATTTGGATAAATGGCAAGAATTTTTTCATTGGGATTATTGGTTGCCAACGTTTCGGTTTTTTCTAAGGTAATTGGTTCTCTGAAAGTTGCAAAATCTAAAATATACAGTGTATTGTCTTTAATCAAAATGGCTTCGCAAGTGTATTTCCCGAAATCCGTAGCTTTCACAGAATTTATATTGTAATTTTCGGTAGTCGTAGAAGTTTTATTGTCTAAATTTTTATACCAAGTGAAATCATAACCATCTGAAGCAGAGAGTAGTTGGTTCAAACTAACGGCGCCCGCTAAAATTGCTTTTTCGGTTTTTTCTTCGTCATATCTTTGAGGAGAATACACAAAATCTGTATTATTTGGTTTTTGATTGAGGAAATTCTGAATTTCTGTTGCGCTGTATCTATTGTTAGAAATGTTGCAAATTTCTGGAAGATTAGCCGGAATGTTTCCACTAAGTTTATTGCTCTGCAAGGATAAACTCATCAACTGAGGAAGTGCTAAAACTTCTGTGGGAAAAGTAGTAATCTCATTATGATTTAGCCAAATTTGCTCTAATTTTGCTAAAGAACTTAATGTTCCAAAATTGCTAGAAAGTTTATTATTAGCAAGATTTAAATGAATTAAATTTTGTAAAGTGGCAATTTCTGTTGGAAGATTTTGCAGGTTGTTATTTTCTAGAGATAACCATTCTAAAGTGGTTATGTTATGAAGTGCTGAAAACTTCGTAAGATTATTTTGACTTGCGTCTAATGTTTTTAAAAACGCAAGAGCACTTATTTCCGAAGGAATTTCTGTCAATTGATTTTTAGAAATATTAAGTTCTTCTAAATTACCCAATGCAGAAAGATTGCCAAATTGTGTAATGGAATTATTGCTTACATTCAAATTTTTAAGAAAACTAAGACTTCCTAATGTGCTGGGAATTTCTGTTAACCCAAATCCAGAAAGGTCTAAGCTTTTAAGATTGGTAAACGATGAGAAATTGGTAGAAGTAAGAGTTCCCGAGTTATTACCTAGTAGAATTTCTTCTAAATTAAATAGTGATGAAATGTTACTGTAAAAATCTCCACTTAAATTATTATTGCTAATATTAAGATAAGTAAGATTAATCAAAGAACCTAAATTAGGGATGTTTCCGGTGAGTTTATTAGAACTTACATCTAATTTTTTTAAATTGGTAAGACTTAAAACATTGTTTGGAAAGTTGCCTTCAAGAAGGTTTCCGTTCAATCTTAATTCGGTAACGGCTCCGTTTTCTATTTTTACTCCGTACCAATAGTAAGGATCTTTGGTAAGGTCCCATTTTTGGCTCCAGTTATCTCCATTGGTTTGATTGTAAATAGAAATAAGTGCATTTCTCTCTGATGTAGAAACGCTGTATTGAGCACTATGAATATTAAAAATAAGGAATACTAATAAAAGTAAAAATTTCTTCAAAATTTGTGTTTAAAAAATCTGTGCAAATATAAAATATAAATTAAAAAATAAGCATTTTTATCAAAAAAAGAAGTGTTACATTTTGAGTAACACTTCGTCATAATTATTTGAAAAGTAATTATTTACTTAAGTAAGCATTATACATCCAAACCAGTTTCTCTTGTTCGGTAATGTAGCCGCTCATTTGTGCATTGGTTCCTTCGTCTCTTGCTTTATCTGTGATTTCTAAAAGATCTCTTTGGATATCAATAATTGTTTTAAAAGATTCTAAAATATTCAGAATGCATTTATTGCCATCAGAAACTTCTTTGCTTTCTTGTATGGTTGAAAGTTTCTGATAGTCAGAAAAATTATGATGAGGGTGATAACCTAAAGTAAGAATTCTTTCTGCGATTTCGTCTATTTTAAGAACCAATCCATCATATAACTCTTCGAATTTAAGGTGTAATGTAAAGAAGTCATTTCCTTTTATGTTCCAATGAGCACCTCTGGTGTTTTGATAAAATATAGAGTAGTTTGCCAGTAAAACATTTAGTTTTTCTGCAATTTTTTTACAATCAGTTTCTTTAAGGCCAATAATATTTGAATTTTTCATCACTTTGATTTTTGCAAATTTACTTCGTTTTTTAATATAAAATATAATTTGTTATTTAAAACCTAATTATATAAACAAATATATAATAATTATTAACTTATAAACTGTTATGAATGGCTATTAATTAATAGAGGAAATCAATGGGCATGATAAATATTAGGTATTAAAAATTGTTAAAACTGCATTTAGGTTCCTAAAAAGTGCTAATTTCAACTGCTTAAAATTTAAATTATGTTAAATCATAAAACATCTGTACATTTCGTAAATACAGAGGGTGATGGCAACAAAATTTTAGTGGTTCCTACGTTCATATTATTGTACTGGAAAAAGTTTATTTTCACAATTGGAGGTGTCTTGACCTTGCTTTTGGTGATTATAGGCGTTTTTATTAATCAAAAAACCAGTGATCATTATCAAGAGGAACTCAATCGTGCTAATTCTGTTAAGAAACAAATCGATATTCAGAAACTCAAAGAATCTTTTAAATCTATTGACGAAAGCATGCATCGTGTAAATCAATTTATGATGCAACGAGGTTTGCAGACTTTTAAAATGAAAAATGTGGGAGGAGAAGAAGGTTTCGAAATAGAAAATGTGAATGAAGTGAGTGCTTTTTATGCTAAATATATAGAAGATTTAGAAAAAGCAATTGTAAATGTTCCTATGGGAAAACCTCATGATGGAGAAATTACGTCTCATTTTGGCACGAGAGAAAATCCGTTTTCAGGTTTCGGAGCGGAAACGCATTCGGGAATTGATTTTAGAGGAAAAACGGGTGAGGCTATAAAATCTACTGCGAAAGGAAGAATTATCAGAGCTGGTGTAAACGGAGGTTATGGAAATTGTATAATGATAGAACATGGATATCAGTTGCAAACTTTATACGGACATCTTTCTAAAATTAATGTAAAAGTAGGAGACAAAGTAAATGTGGGAGATGTAATAGGAGAGTTAGGAAATACAGGCAGAAGTACAGGTCCACATCTTCACTACGAAGTTCATTTCAAAGGACAAAGAATTAATCCAGAACAATATCTTAATTTTAAATAACGCTATATGTTTAACCTTACTAAAAAAGAAAACAATACTACTCATAAGCTTTTACAAGAAGCCATTACTTCTATTGTAGGAGAAGATGTAAATATTAATGGAGACTTAATTTCTAACACCAGTATTAGAATAGATGGTAAAGTAATGGGGAATGTTACCGCACAGAAATTAATTATTGTAGGAGAAAAAGCAGAAATTAAAGGAGATTTAAGCAGTAAGAATATTATTGTTTTCGGGAAATTAATAGGAAACGTTACCGCAACAGAAGTTCAAATTAAAAAAACAGGAACCATTCATGGTGATATTTCCGTACAAGCCATAGAAATAGAAATGGGAGGTAAGTATAACGGAGGCCTTATGATGAATGCAGAACAAAGAGAACTTAATGAAAGACAAAAGGCAAAAGAAACAAAAAGCAATGTATTAATAGATTAATCTTGATACACATATATAATTATTAAGTAGCTCGGGAAATTCTTCCGAGTTATTTTTTTGAAAAATATTACAAATAATTCATAATCAATGCTTGTCAGTTTAAAAATAATTCATAATTTTGCACCCTAAAATAAAAAATAATATAAAGCAATCAAATGCCTACTATTCAACAATTAGTTAGAAAAGGAAGAGCCACACTTGCTAAGAAGAGCAAATCGGCTGCTTTGGATTCATGTCCACAAAGAAGAGGCGTATGTACGAGAGTATATACAACTACTCCTAAGAAACCTAACTCAGCACTTAGAAAAGTTGCGAGAGTAAGACTTTCAAACGGAAAAGAAGTTAACGCCTACATCCCGGGAGAAGGACACAACCTCCAAGAGCACTCGATAGTATTAGTACGTGGCGGAAGAGTAAAAGATTTACCGGGAGTTAGATATCACATTGTTCGTGGTGCTTTAGACACTGCCGGAGTAAACGGAAGAACGCAAAGACGTTCTAAATACGGTGCCAAGAGACCAAAACCAGGACAGGCTGCTGCTCCTGCAAAAGGTAAGAAAAAGTAATCATTAAATAAGGAACAAGAACAATGAGAAAAACAAAAGCAAAAAAGAGACCGTTGTTACCAGATCCAAAGTTTAATGATCAATTGGTAACAAGATTTGTAAATAATCTAATGGTAGATGGTAAAAAATCTATCGCTTTCAGAATTTTCTATGATGCATTAGATATCGTAGAAGCTAAAAAAGGAGATAACGAAAAATCTTCTCTTGAAATCTGGAAAGATGCATTAACTAACGTAATGCCTCACGTAGAAGTAAGATCAAGAAGAATTGGTGGTGCAAACTTCCAAATTCCTATGCCAATCAGAGCTGATAGAAAAATTTCTATGGCGATGAAATGGTTAATTAAGTATGCTACTGCTAGAAATGATAAGTCTATGGCTCAGAAATTAGCTGCAGAAGTTATCGCTGCTTCTAGAGAAGAAGGTGCTGCTTTCAAGAAGAAAACTGATACTCACAAAATGGCAGAAGCTAACAAAGCTTTCTCTCACTTTAAATTTTAATTAAGAAATGAGTAGAGATCTTAAATACACAAGAAATATTGGGATTGCTGCGCACATTGATGCCGGTAAAACTACCACTACAGAGCGTATTCTTTTCTATACAGGTAAAACTCACAAAATTGGAGAAGTACACGAAGGTGCTGCTACAATGGACTGGATGGAACAAGAAGCAGAAAGAGGTATTACCATTACTTCTGCTGCTACTACATGTAGCTGGAATTTCCCAACAGATCAAGGGAAAGCACTTCCTGAAACTAAACCTTATCACTTCAATATCATTGATACCCCAGGACACGTAGACTTCACAGTAGAAGTAAACAGATCTCTTAGAGTATTAGATGGTCTTGTATTCTTATTCTCAGCAGTAGACGGTGTAGAGCCTCAGTCAGAAACCAACTGGAGATTGGCTGATAACTACAAAGTTGCTAGAATGGGATTCGTAAACAAAATGGACAGACAAGGAGCTGATTTCTTAAACGTTGTAAAACAAGTTAAAGAAATGTTAGGTTCTAATGCAGTTCCAATCGTTTTACCAATCGGTGCTGAAGAAGATTTCAAAGGTGTAGTAGACTTAATTAAGAACAGAGCTATCATCTGGGATGAAGCAGGACAAGGAGCAACTTTTGATGTAGTTCCAATTCCTGAAGATATGAAAGATGAGGTAATGGAATATAGAGAAAAATTAGTAGAAGCAGTAGCTGATTACGATGAAACTCTAATGGAAAAATTCTTTGAAGATCCAGATTCTATTACTGAAGAAGAAATCAATGCTGCACTTAGAGCTGCAACTATTGATTTATCAATCATTCCTATGACTTGTGGTTCTTCATTCAAAAATAAAGGAGTTCAGTTCATGCTAGATGCAGTTTGTAAATATCTTCCTTCTCCACTAGATAAGGATGATATCAAAGGAACTGACCCTAAAACTGATGCTGAAATCATTAGAAAACCAGACGTAAAAGAGCCTTTCGCTGCATTAGCTTTCAAAATTGCTACAGACCCATTCGTAGGTAGATTAGCATTCTTTAGAGCTTATTCAGGAAGACTAGATGCTGGTTCTTATGTTCTAAATACAAGATCTGGAAACAAAGAAAGAATTTCTAGAATCTACCAAATGCACGCTAACAAGCAAAATCCAGTAGAATTTATCGAAGCTGGAGATATCGGTGCAGCAGTAGGTTTCAAAGATATCAAAACGGGAGATACTCTTTCTGATGAAAAAGCACCAATCGTTCTTGAATCTATGATTTTCCCAGATCCAGTAATTGGTATCGCTGTAGAACCTAAAACTAAAGCAGACCAAGATAAAATGGGTAACGCTCTTGCTAAATTAGCAGAAGAAGATCCTACATTTACTGTGAAAACTGATGAAGCTTCAGGTCAAACTATTATTTCAGGGATGGGAGAACTTCACCTTGATATCATCGTTGACCGTATGAGAAGAGAATTTAAAGTAGAGGTTAACCAAGGTCAACCACAAGTAGAATACAAAGAAGCTCTTACACAAGTTGCTAACCATAGAGAAGTTTACAAAAAACAATCAGGTGGTAGAGGTAAGTTCGCAGATATCGTATTCGAAATTGGTCCTGCAGATGAAGGTAAAACTGGTTTAGAATTCATCAACGAAATTAAAGGTGGTAACATTCCTAGAGAATTTATCCCTTCAGTTGAAAAAGGTTTCAAAGAATCTATGAAAAACGGTCCATTGGCTGGTTTCGAAGTAGAATCTATGAAAGTAACCCTTAAAGATGGATCTTTCCACGCAGTAGACTCTGACCAATTATCTTTCGAATTAGCTGCTAAAATGGGTTTCAAAGCTTCTGGTAAAGCTGCTAAAGCTGTAATTATGGAGCCTATTATGAAACTTGAGGTAGTTACCCCTGAAGAATATATGGGAGATATCGTAGGAGACCTTAACAGAAGAAGAGGTACTGTAAACGGTATGGATGATAGAAATAACGCTAAAGTAATCAAAGCTTTCGTTCCACTATCTGAAATGTTTGGTTATGTTACTTCGCTTAGAACTTTATCTTCTGGTAGAGCTACTTCTTCTATGGAGTTCGAGAGATACGAACCAGCTCCAACAAATATTGCAGAAGAAGTAATTGCTAAAGCAAGAGGTTAATCTTTAAAAAATTAGAAAATGTCACAAAGAATCAGAATAAAACTTAAGTCTTACGATTACAATTTAGTAGATAAGTCTGCTGAGAAAATCGTGAAAACTGTAAAAGCTACTGGTGCTGTGGTAAACGGACCTATTCCATTACCAACTCACAAAAGAATCTTTACAGTTCTTAGATCACCACACGTAAACAAGAAAGCAAGAGAACAGTTCCAACTTTCTGCTCACAAGAGATTGATGGATATCTATTCTTCTTCTTCTAAAACTGTAGATGCTCTAATGAAATTAGAGTTACCTTCAGGTGTAGACGTAGAAATCAAAGTGTGATAATTAAGTTAGAAGATGGAAGTCTGAAGACAGAAGTTTTCTCTTAAAAATATCAAAATTTGTTTCCGTGCGCTGAGCGAAGTCGAAGCGTGCTATGATAAAAACTCCCAAACTATTTAGTTTGGGAGTTTTGTTTTAATTCGTAATTTTATTCAAAATTTTTAACGAATGAAAAACCTAGCGTTCCTTCTTCTTTCCCTTTTTACTTTCGCTCAAACACCGAAAGTTTCTTCTGGAAAAATCATAGAATACAAAAATTTTAATTCCGAAATCATCGGAGAAAGAACCGTGAGAATTTGGCTTCCCGAAAACTATAATCCAAAAGTAAAACACCAAGTTCTTTATGCCAATGACGGACAAATGCTTTGGGATGAAACCATTACCTGGAATAAACAAGAATGGAAACTAGACGAAAATTTAGGAAAACTCATTCGCGAAAAGAAAGTAAAACCTACGATTGTAGTTGCCATAGACAATGCAGATAAAAACCGTCATAGCGAATATTTTCCGCAGAAACCTTTTGAAAGTTTGTCTCAAAAAAAGCAAGATTCTCTATACAATCTTTTCAGAAATAAAGATCAATCACTTTTTAAAGGTAAAATCTATTCAGATGAATATTTGAAATTTTTAGTAAAAGAACTCAAACCTTTTGTTGATAAAAATTACAGCACTTATACAGATGCTCCACACACGTTTATTATGGGAAGTTCTATGGGCGGATTGATTTCTATGTATGCTATTTGCGAATATCCTGAAGTTTTTGGAGGTGCAATTTGCATGTCTACACATTGGCCGGGTATTTTTGTTTCAGAAAATAATCCTATTCCTCTTGCTTTTCAAAACTATTTGAAAGCCAATTTGCCCAATCCAAAAACGCATAAAATCTATTTTGATTTCGGTACAGAAACGCTGGATAAAATGTATGAGCCTTATCAAATAAAAGTAGATGAGATTATGAAAGCTAAAAAGTTTGGGAAGAAATATTGGCAAACTTTAAAGTTTGAAGGAGAAGACCACAGCGAAAAATCTTGGGCAAAAAGACTTTCTATTCCATTAGCTTTTATGTTGAAATGATATTGAGTTATATACTGGTCTTATCTGCCTTTAATTTTTTGCTATTTGGATTCGACAAAAGAAACGCAACTTGTGGAGGATATAGAATTTCGGAGTTTGTCCTTTTGTTGCTCTCATTTCTTGGCGGAAGTGTAGGCTCATTTTTGGGAATGTTTATTTTCCGACATAAAATTTCTAAAACTTCCTTTAAAATAAAATTTGGACTAATATTCTTAGTCCAAATTCTTATCATTTTCTATTATTTAAAATCTAATTACTGAATCAATTCATACGTTTGTTGAGCGATTTCCAGTTCTTCATTGGTAGGAATAATCAGAATTTTCACCTTGCTTTCTGGAGCTTGAATTTCTACAGGAACTTTGGTGTGATTAAATTTCACATTCGCTTCTTCGTCTAGTTTTATTCCAAGCGCTTCTAAATTTTTACAAGACCAACTTCTTACCACCGCATCATTTTCTCCTAAACCAGCCGTGAAAATAATGGTGTCAATTCCATTGAGTGAAGCAAAATAAGAACCGATGTATTTTTTAATTCTATGCGTGTAAAGTTCTAAGGTTAATTTAGCATCAGCATCGCCTTGTTCACATTTTTCGTTGATGTCTCTTGCATCGCTGCTTCCACCTAAACCAAGCATTCCACTTTCTTTATTCAAAATGTTTTTCACCTCTTGTAAAGAAAAACCTAATTCTTCTACCATGTAAAAAATCACAGAAGGATCTATGTCACCACTTCTGGTTCCCATCGCCAATCCACAAAGTGGGCCGAAACCTAAAGTCGTATCTATACTTTCTCCGTTTTCATTTACTGCAGCCATACTTGCGCCGTTTCCTAAGTGAATGGTAATGGCTTTTAAATGGTCATTTTTCAGAATTTTTTTGGCTTCATTGTAAACAAATTTGTGGCTTGTTCCATGGAAACCATACACTCTAATGCTATTATCTGTATAGAATTTTTTAGGAATAGCATATCGGTAAGCGTGTTCTGGAAGTGTAGCGAAAAACGCTGTATCAAAAACTGCTACCTGAACAGCATTCGGAAAGAATTTTTCAGAAGCTTCTATCCCGATTAAGTTTGCAGGATTATGAAGTGGAGCCAATGGAATCAAAGTTTTTATCGCTTCTTTCACTTCTGGAGTAATGATTTGCGTTTTTGTGAATTTTTCGCCACCGTGAACTACTCTGTGACCAATCGCTTTGATGCTTTCAGGATTTTCGATAACTCCGAAATCTGGATGAGTTAATAAACCAGTAATCGCCTCGAAAGCTGTAGCATGTTCTGGTAAATTTTCTTCTAAAATATATTCGCCAAAACCTTCATTCGTTGCATATTGATGTTTGATTCTCCCCCCTTCAATTCCGATACGTTCTGCTAAACCTTTAGCCAAAACTTGTTGAGAAAGAATATTGATGATTTGGTATTTCAGAGATGAGCTTCCTGCATTAATAACTAATATGTTCATGTAATAATTTTTTAAAATTTTTAATTTGGGCAGCTTTTCCGCCTTCCGTTCCCGCTTTTTTATTTTCACCAAAGCTTTTTCCATTCAAAAAAATAAAAAGAGCTCCACTCAAGTCGGGCTGCTAAGACGAGCTGTCTAAATATGAGGTTTAATTGTTAGTAGATTGAATAGCTGTAATAATTACGGTGTTGTAAATATCTTCAATGGTAGCGCCACGACTTAAATCGTTAATCGGTTTGTTTAGACCTTGTAACATTGGGCCAACTGCTAATGCGCCAGTTTCTCTTTGGACCGCTTTATAAGTATTATTTCCTGTATTCAAGTCTGGGAAAATAAGAACATTGGCTTGTCCTGCAACTGGTGAGTTTGGCAATTTGCTTTTACCAACGATTGGGTCTACTGCAGCGTCATATTGAATCGGTCCTTCTACTAAAATATCAGGACGTAGAGATTTTACAATTTCTGTAGCTTTTCTCACTTTTTCTACTTCTTCGCCGCTTCCAGATGTTCCAGAAGAATAAGAAAGCATCGCCACTTTAGGCGTTTCTATACCAAATGTTTTGGCAGAATCGGCAGAAGAAATCGCGATTTCTGCTAATTGTTCAGGATTAGGATTTGGTACAATTGCACAATCTCCATATACTAAAACTCTGTCATCTAACAGCATGAAAAATACTGAAGAAACGGTTTTGAAACCAGGTTTTGTTTTTACGAATTGTAAAGCTGGCTTAATGGTGTGAGCTGTAGTATTTACTGCTCCAGAAACCATTCCGTCTGCATGACCTTTGTGTACCATCATGGTGCCAAAGTAAGAAGCATCTAGCATTAAATCTTGCGCCGACGTCAATTCTAAACCTTTTGATTTTCTTAATTCGTATAATGTATTTGCGTAATCTTCGTAGAATTCACTGTTGTGAGGGTCTACGATAGAAATTCTACTTTCGTCCCAGTTTAATCCGAGTTGCGCTACTCTAGATTTTACTTTTTCTGGGTCGCCTAAAATGGTAATTTTTGCCACTTTGTCTTCTGCAATTTGAGATGCAGCGGTTAGAATTCTATCGTCATTGCCCTCTGGTAAAACAATGTGCTTTTGAATTTTTTTAGCATTGCTCAAGAGATTGTATTGGAACATTCTCGGGGTGAGACTTTCTGTTTTTACAGAGTTTATTTTGGTATTGAGTTCTTCTACGTCTACAGAACTTTCAAACAAGTCAATACTTAATTTTATTTTTGATTTATTTTCGGCGTAAATTTTCGGTTTAATTCTAGAAATTACAGATGCTGCTTCAAATGTTCCGAGACTAGTGGTGATAATCGGAATAGGTTTTTGATTGTCGAGCATTAATTTGATAATAGATCTTTCTGGCGTGAAACCACCGGTTAAAACAATACCTGAGATATTAGGATATTTCGGTGAAATATTCGCCAAAGAAGTTCCTACAATCAAGTCGCTTCTGTCTCCTGGCATAATACAAAGGCTGTCTGGTGTAATTCTCGGTAAGAAATTCGCCAACTGCATTGCTCCAATAACTGTAGTTTTCGCAATGTTATCTAGTTTTTCATTCCCAAATAAAACATGACCTCTAATATGATTAATGATTTCGCGGATAGATGGTTTTCCTAATTCTGGATTGTTTGGAATAACGGCTACGAAAATTCCTTTTTTAATTTCTTTGTTGATGAGTTTTTGTACTTCGCTTTGTTCTTTTTCGCAACGATTAACAATTACTCCTATTATATTAACGTCTTTTTCTAAAAATGAATTGACTTCTGCAATCACATTATTCACCAATTCAGGAACGGTTTCGAAACTGTCTTTTACCACTAATAAAACTGGGATTCCTAAATTCTTTGCAATAGAACCATTGAAATCTATTTCGAAAACAGAACCTTCTTCTGTAAAATCACTTCCTTCTACCAATACAAAATCAAATTCATTTTCTAAATTTTTATATTTCTCGATGATGGTATCATAAACCTCATTGATTTTTCCTTGATTTTGATGTTCGGTAAACTCACTTCTAGAATATGAGTAAGCATCCTCATAATTCATGTTAACATTAAAGTGAGATAAAATAGTATCTATATGATTGTCTACTACATTTTTATTTTCGATAAGAGGCTTAAAAAACGCCACATTAGGAGTGGTGCGTTTCAGCATTTGCATTAATCCGAGACTTACAATAGATTTTCCGCTTTGTGCAGAAGAGGTGATTACGTATACTGAATGATTCATTTTTAGAAAGGATTAAATTTATTTTGCAAAAATACGGCTTTCAAAACGGTTATGAAAGTAAATTAAGTGTCGAAAAACATGCGATTTGACAGCTATTTTAAATTTATAGCAAAAATATAAGCATTAAAAGGACTTCCGTTTCCTAATTACAAACATCATATTTTAGTTAATCTTTATGATAGAATAATTATCAGTTTACGATTTCACGAGTGACTGAACATGAATGGATTAAAAAAGAAAATAATTTTAACTTACTGTTTGTCAGTTCAAAAAATATTCTTACATTTGCACACTCATTTTAGGGAAGAAGTATGCCTATTTCAGACGTAGATATTACTAAATTCCTCTAGAATAGGGAGTTATAATAAACAATTTAAGTATAATATATTAATAATGTCAGGTATTATTGGTAAAAAAATCGGTATGACATCTTTGTTTAACGAAGAAGGAAAAAACATTCCTTGTACAGTTATTCAAGCTGGTCCATGCGCGGTTTTACAGGTCAGAACCGAAGAAGTTGACGGTTATAAAGCGGTGCAACTAGGTTTCGATGACAAGAGTGAGAAGAACGTATCTAAAGCGTTGGCTGGTCATTTCAAAAAGGCTGGTTCTACGCCAAAGGCGAAAATCGTGGAATTCAGAAATGAATTCGAACACGAAGTGAAAGTAGGAGATCAAATAATCGTAGACATGTTCAACGAAGGTGAATATGTAGACGTAACAGGTACTTCTAAAGGTAAAGGTTTCCAAGGGGTTGTTAAAAGACATAACTTTGGTGGTGTAATGCAAGCTACCCACGGTCAGCACAACAGATTAAGAGCTCCAGGTTCAATCGGTGCAGGTTCTGACCCTTCTAGAGTTTTCAAAGGACTTAGAATGGCTGGTAGAATGGGAGGAAAACAGGTAACTGTTCAAAACCTTCAAGTGTTAAAAGTAGATACAGAACAAAATCTTTTAGTAGTAAAAGGTGCTGTTCCGGGAGCTAAAAATTCTTATGTAATTATCAAGAAATGGAACTAGTAGTATTAAATACATCAGGAAAAGAAACCGGAAGAAAAGTGCAACTAGACGAAGCTATCTTCGGAATTGAGCCAAATCAGCACGCGGTTTACTTAGAAGTGAAACAATACCTTGCTGCTCAAAGACAAGGAACTCATAAGTCTAAAGAAAGAAGCGAAATTACCGCTTCTACTAGAAAACTTAAAAAACAAAAAGGATCTGGTTCGGCTAGATATGGTGATATTAAATCTCCAACTTTCAAAGGTGGGGGTAGAGTATTCGGTCCTAAGCCAAGAGATTACAGATTCAAATTAAATAAAGCATTAAAAAGATTAGCTAAGAAATCTGTTCTTTCTCAAAAAATGAGAGAAAACTCTATTAAAGTATTAGAAGAAGTAACATTTGCTGCTCCTAAAACTAAAGATTTCATCAATGTATTTAATGCATTAGGTTTGGAAGGCAAAAAAGCATTATTCGTGCTTGCTGAAACAAACAAGAACGTATATTTATCTTCAAGAAACTTACCGAAAGTAAAAGTTTTAACTTATAATGAGATTTCTTCTTATGATTTAGTTAATGCTGGTGAAGTAGTATTCTTCGAAGGTGCTGTAGAAAAATTTCAAGAAAATTTAAGAAAATAAGTCATGTCAGTTATCATTAAACCAATCATTTCAGAAAAAGCAAACAGCCAGTCAGAATTGAGCGGAGTTTATACGTTTTTAGTAGATACTAAAGCTAATAAAATCCAAATCAAACAAGCTGTAGAAGCTGCTTATAGTGTAAAGGTAGAAGACGTAAGAACAATGATTTATGCTCCTAAAGTTTCTTCGAAATACACTAAAAAAGGACTTCAAGTTGGTAAAACCAATAAATTGAAGAAAGCTTTGGTTCAACTTGTAGAAGGTGAAACCATTGATATTTTTGCAACAAATTAATAATTTTATATAATTAATAGTAATGTCTGTTAGAAAATTAAAACCTATCACCCCAGGACAGAGATTCAGAATTGTAAACAATTTTGAAGAAATTACTACCAACAAACCTGAAAAGTCTCTAACTGTAGGACTATCTAAAAAAGGAGGTAGAAATAACACTGGTAAAATGACCATGCGTTATACCGGAGGTGGACACAAGAAAAAGTACAGAATCATCGATTTCAAAAGAAATAAATTTGATGTAGCTGCTACTGTTTTATCTGTGGAGTATGATCCAAACAGAACTGCGTTTATCGCTTTAGTAGAATACACAGATGGAGAAAAGAGATACATCGTTGCTCCAAACGGTATTAAAGTAGGTCAAACTGTAGTTTCTGGAGATAATGTAGAACCTGAAGTAGGAAATGCAATGAAATTGAAAAACATACCATTAGGTACTGTGATTTCTTGCATCGAACTAAGACCAGGACAAGGAGCAATCCTTGCTAGAAGTGCAGGTTCTTCTGCGCAATTAACTTCTAGAGATGGTAAATATGCAATCATTAAATTGCCTTCAGGAGAATCTAGAATGATTTTAGTAGAATGTATGGCTATGATTGGCTCAGTATCTAACTCAGATCACCAACTTACCGTTTCTGGTAAAGCAGGTAGAAGCAGATGGTTAGGTAAGAGACCAAGAACAAGAGCTGTAGCTATGAACCCTGTAGATCACCCAATGGGAGGTGGTGAAGGTAGATCTTCTGGTGGTCACCCAAGATCTAGAAACGGTAAACCAGCTAAAGGTTACAAGACTAGAAAGAAAAACAAAGTGTCTAACCGTTACATCGTATCTAAAAGAAAATAATTATGGCAAGATCACTTAAGAAAGGACCTTTCATCGCACATCATTTAGAAAAGAAGGTTCAGGCAAACATAGAACAAAATAAGAAGACAGTTATCAAAACATGGTCTAGAGCATCAATGATTTCTCCAGACATGGTAGGTCAAACTATCGCAGTACACAACGGGAAATCTTTTATCCCAGTTTATGTAACTGAAAACATGGTAGGACATAAGTTAGGCGAATTTTCTCCAACGAGATCTTTCAGAGGACACTCTGGTAACAAAAATAAAGGTAGCAGATAATCATGGGATCAAGAAAACAAGATAGCGTAATCGCAAGAAAAGAAGCTAACAAAGACGTTGTAAAAGCTTCATTAAACAATTGTCCGTCTTCTCCAAGAAAAATGAGACTCGTTGCTGATATCATCCGTGGAGAAAACGTAGATAAAGCCCTATATATCCTTAAATATTCTAAAAAAGATGCTTCTAACAAGTTAGAAAAACTTTTACTTTCGGCTATTGCTAACTGGCAAACTAAAAACGAAGGTGCTGACATAGAAGCTGCTAATCTTTTTGTAAAAGAAATTTATGTGGATAGTGCAAGACAACTTAAGAGATTAAGACCTGCACCACAAGGTAGAGGTTACAGAATTAGAAAAAGATCTAATCACGTAACATTAGTATTAGGTAACAAACAAGATAATCAATAATCAAAGGTATGGGACAGAAGACAAATCCAATTGGTAATAGATTAGGAATCATCAGAGGATGGGATTCTAACTGGTTTGGTGGAAACGATTATGGAGACAGAATCGCAGAAGACTACAAAATCAGAAGATACCTTGAAGCTAGATTATCTAAAGGTGGTATCTCTAGAATCTACATCGAGAGAACCCTAAAATTAGTAACAGTAACAATCACTACTGCAAGACCAGGTCTTATCATCGGTAAAGGTGGTCAAGAAGTTGATAAACTAAAAGAAGAATTGAAAAAGATTACTGATAAAGACATCCAAATCAATATCTTCGAAATCAAAAGACCAGAACTAGACGCAATTCTAGTTGCAGAAAGTATTGCAAAACAGATTGAAAACAGAATCTCTTACAGAAGAGCTGTTAAAATGGCTATGACCAGCACTATGAGAATGGGTGCAGAAGGTATCAAAGTTCAAATCTCTGGTAGATTAAACGGAGCTGAAATGGCAAGAAGTGAGTCTTTCAAAGAAGGAAGAATCCCTTTGTCTACTTTCAGAGCAGATATCGATTATCACATTGGTGAAGCACTTACTCAGTACGGTAAGCTAGGAGTGAAAGTTTGGATCATGAAAGGTGAAGTGTACGGCAAGAGAGAATTATCTCCACTTGTTGGGCAACAGAAAAAAGCACCAGCTGGTAAAAAAAGAGACAGAAAATAATTAAAATTTTAGATTGAAATTTTAAGTTTTAAATTACCGTTACTTTTTTAAAATCTAAAATCTAAAATCTGAAATCTAAAATCTAAATTAGAAAACATGTTACAACCAAAAAGAACGAAATTCCGTCGTGTTCATAAAATGAAAATGAAGGGAAATGCGCAAAGAGGATCTCAATTAGCGTATGGAACTTTCGGAATTAAAGCTATAGACGGTGCTTGGATCACTGCAAGACAAATTGAAGCTGCGCGTATCGCTGCTACAAGATATATGAAAAGAGAAGGTCAACTATGGATTAAAATATTCCCAGATAAGCCTATTACTAAAAAACCAGCCGAAGTAAGGATGGGTAAAGGTAAAGGTGCTGTAGAATATTGGGTAGCTGTAGTAAAACCTGGTAAAATTATGTTTGAAGTAGGTGGAGTTCCTTATGAAATAGCTAAAGAGGCGTTAAGACTTGCAGCTCAGAAACTTCCAATAGTTACCAAATTTGTAGTAGCTAACGATTTTGTTCAACCTCAATAATCTTTGAAAAATGAAAAAAGCTGACATCAAAAATCTAAGCGCAGGAGATATTAAAAATCAATTAGCTGCTCTTAAAGCTGATTACACTAAAATGAAATTAGCGCACAGAATTAGCCCGATTGAAAATCCTATTCAAATCAGAGATTTAAGAAGAACAATCGCAAGACTTGAAACTGAGTTAACTAACAAACAATAATTTCATTTTATCATGGAAAGAAATTTAAGAAAAGAAAGAATCGGAATCGTTTCTAGCAATAAAATGGAAAAAACCATTGTAGTTAGTGAAACGATGAGAATGAAACATCCAATGTACGGTAAATTCGTATTAAAGACGAAAAAATATACCGCTCACGATGAAAACAATGAGTGCAACGAAGGGGATAAAGTTCTAATCCAAGAAACTAGACCTTTGAGTAAAAATAAAAGATGGAGATTAGTAAGTATAATTGAAAGAGCTAAGTAATGTTACAAACCGAATCAAGATTAAAAGTTGCTGATAATACTGGTGCAAAAGAAGTACTAGTAATCAGAGTTCTAGGTGGAACTAGAAGAAGATATGCTTCTGTAGGTGATAAAATCGTAGTTACTATCAAAGATTCTACTCCATCAGGAAATGCAAAAAAAGGACAAGTATCTAAAGCAGTTATCGTAAGAACTAAAAAAGCAGTTAGAAGAAAAGATGGCTCATACATCAAATTTGACGACAATGCTTGCGTTCTACTAAACGCTGCTGGAGAAATGAGAGGAACTCGTGTTTTCGGACCAGTTGCTCGTGAATTGAGAGACAAAGAATATATGAAAATCATTTCATTAGCTCCTGAAGTATTATAATTTTAAAAATTTTAGAAAAAATGGCAAAAGTTAAAATAAAAAGAGGAGATAACGTAATCGTTACTACTGGTAAAAACAAAGGTAGTAAAGGTGAAGTTCTAGAAGTGATTAAGAAAGAAAACGCTGATGCTAGAGTTATCGTAGCAGGTGTAAACGTTGTTAAAAAACACGTAAAACCTTCTGCATCTAATCCTCAAGGCGGAATCGTAGAAAAAGAAGCATCTATTAATATTTCTAACGTATCTCTTGTAGATGCAAACGGAAAAGCTACAAAAGTAGCTTACAAAGTAGAAGGTGATAAAAAAGTAAGAATTGCTAAAACAACAGGTAAAGAAATCTAATTATGGAATACGTAGCAAGACCCAAAAAATTATATACAGAAAAAATTGTTCCAGCAATGATGGAAGAATTTGGGTACAAATCTATCATGCAAGTACCTAAATTAGAAAAAATTGTTGTGTCTCAAGGTTTAGGTGCTGCAACTGCAGACAAAAAAATCGTAGACTATGCAGTAGAAGAACTTACAGCTATCACTGGTCAAAAAGCAGTAGGAACTTTATCTAAAAAAGACGAGGCAGCTTTCAAATTAAGAAAAGGTATGCCAGTTGGTGCAAGAGTAACGCTTAGAGCAGAAAAAATGTACGAATTTTTAGATAGACTTACTTCATCTGCTTTACCAAGAATTAGAGATTTTAACGGTATCAAAGCCGATGGTTTCGATGGTAGAGGTAATTACAACTTAGGGATTACTGAGCAAATTATCTTCCCAGAAATCGTGATCGACAAAGTGAAAAAAATCCAAGGGATGGACATCACTTTCGTTACTACTGCTAAAACTGACAAAGAAGCAAAAGCATTATTAACTCATTTCGGTTTACCGTTTAAAAAGAACTAAGAAATGGCAAAAGAATCAATGAAAGCGCGTGAGCGCAAAAGAGAAGCACTAGTTGCTAAATATGCTGCTAAAAGAGCTGCCCTAAAAGAAGCAGGTGATTATGAAGCACTTCAAAAATTACCTAAAAACGCTTCTCCTGTAAGATTACATAACAGATGTAAATTAACAGGAAGACCAAGAGGTTACATGAGAACTTTCGGTATTTCGAGAGTTACTTTCAGAGAAATGGCTAATAATGGTCTTATCCCGGGAGTTAAAAAAGCAAGTTGGTAACAATTAGTTTTTAATCAAGATATTTAAGTTGCTTATGGCTTTTAGCCTCAAAATTAAAAGCCATCTGCAATACTGAATATCATTCACCAATAATAATTTAAAATAAAAAAATGGTAACAGATCCAATTTCAGATTTCCTAACTAGAGTAAGGAACGCACAAAGCGCAGGCCACAAAGTGGTGGAAATTCCTGCATCAAAAATCAAAAAGGAGATTACGAAAATCTTATTTGATCAAGGTTACATCTTAAACTACAAGTTTGAAGATAACGCTGTTCAAGGGACTATCAAAATCGCTTTGAAATATGATAAGCAAACTAACAAACCGGCTATTAAGTCTATCCAAAGAGCTTCTAGACCAGGTTTGAGAAAATACGCTGGTACAGAAGAATTACCAAGAGTATTAAACGGTTTAGGTGTAGCTATCATCTCTACTTCTAAGGGAGTAATGACTGATAAGAAAGCCAGAGAAGAAAAAGTAGGTGGCGAAGTAATCTGCTATGTTTATTAATTGTAAAAATTAGGAAGAAATGTCAAGAATTGGTAAATCAATTATAGAAATTCCTGCAGGTGTTACAGTTACTGTAAACGATAATGTAGTAACTGTGAAAGGTCCTAAAGGAGAACTTTCTCAAGAAATTACAGGCGGAATTACTCTTGAGCAAGAAGATGGTAAAATCACTGTAAACAGACCATCTGAAGCTAAAAATCATAAAGCATTACACGGTCTTTATAGAGCGTTAATCAATAATATGGTGGTGGGAACCTCTGAAGGTTTCACCAAAAAATTAGAATTAGTAGGGGTAGGTTATAGAGCATCTCACTCTGGTCAAAAACTAGAATTAGCTCTAGGTTTCTCTCACGGTATCGTATTAGAACTTCCAAGTGAAATTACAATTGATACTTTAACAGAAAAAGGTAAAAACCCAATCATCACTTTGTCATCTTATGACAAACAATTATTGGGAATGGTGGCTGCTAAAATTCGCTCATTCAGAAAACCAGAACCATACAAAGGTAAAGGTGTGAAATTCGTTGGTGAAATAATTAGACGTAAAGCTGGTAAATCTGCTTAAAAATTAAGACAATGGCATTAACAAAAGTACAAAAAAGAGATAGAATTAAAAGAAGAGTAAGAGGCAAAATCTCTGGAACTTCTTCAGCGCCAAGACTTTCTGTTTACAAGAGTAACAAAGAAATCTACGCTCAATTAATTGACGATAAAGAAGGTAAAACTTTAGTAGCTACTTCTTCTAGAGAGAAAGGAGTAGATGCTAATGGAACTAAAACTGAAGTTGCAACTGCAGTAGGTAAGAAAATTGCTGAAAAAGCTTTAGCTGCTGGATTTGAAAAAGTAGTTTTTGATAGAAACGGTTTCGTATATCACGGTAGAGTAAAAGCTCTTGCAGACGGTGCTAGAGAAGGTGGTTTGAAATTTTAAAAATTAAAAAATTATGTTAGGATTAGATAATATAGAAAGAGTAAAACCAGGTGGTCTAGAACTTAAAGATCGTCTAGTTGCCGTAAACAGAGTAACTAAAGTAACCAAAGGAGGTAGAGCTTTCGGATTTTCTGCAATCGTAGTAGTAGGTAATGAAGACGGTGTAATCGGTTTCGGTTTAGGTAAATCTAAAGAAGTTGCTTCTGCTATTGCTAAAGCAGTAGAAGATGCTAAGAAAAATTTAGTGAAAGTTCCTGTAATGAATCATACAATCCCTCACCAAACTTCTGCTAGATACGGTGGTGCTGATATCTTCTTAAGACCAGCTTCTCACGGTACAGGATTAATCGCAGGAGGTGCGGTAAGAGCGGTACTAGAATCTGCAGGAGTACATGATGTACTTTCAAAATCTAAAGGTTCTTCTAACCCTCACAATGTGGTAAAGGCAACTTTCAAAGCATTGTTAGATATCAGAAGACCAGAAGAAATTGCAAGAATGAGAGGAATTTCTTTAACTAAAGTGTTTAACGGTTAATTTTTTATATCATGGCAACAATTAAAATCAAACAAGTAAGAAGTGCTATCAAAAGACCTAAAGTACAAAAAGATACTTTAGTAGCTCTTGGTCTTAAAAAATTAAACCAAGTTGTAGAACACGAAGCTACTCCATCTATCTTAGGTATGGTAGCAGCAGTGAGACATTTAGTAGAAGTACAGGAAAACTAATTAAATTTTAACAAAATGAATTTAAATAATATTCAACCAGCATCTGGAGCTACTCATAATTCAAAAAGAGTAGGTAGAGGACAAGGTAGTGGCAAAGGTGGTACATCTACAAAAGGTCACAAAGGTCAAAAATCAAGAGCTGGTTACTCACAGAAAATAGGTTTTGAAGGTGGTCAGATGCCTTTACAAAGAAGATTACCAAAATTCGGATTTAATAACATTAACAGAAAAGAATACAGAGCTATTAATCTTGATACTATTCAAGCATTAGTAGACGCTAAAAATCTTTCTGAAGTTACTAAAGAAGTATTGGTAGAAAATGGTTTATCTTCTAAAAATGAATTAGTGAAAATTATGGGTAGAGGAGAACTTAAAGCTTCTGTTTCTATTTCTGCTAACAAATTCACTAAATCTGCTGAAGAGGCAATCTCTAAAGCAGGAGGTAAAGCGATCACTCTTTAATAAAAACAAATGAAAGGTTTTATTCAAACACTTAAAAACATCTGGAGTTTACAAGAATTGAGGGACAAGATTATTGTCACTCTTTCTTTGATTCTAGTATATAGATTTGCTTCTTATATTTCTCTACCAGCTATTAACATGGCAGAAGTAGGAAATTTATTAGATCATTTTCAAAAACAAGGTGGCGGTAAACAAGCTGCAGGTCTATTAGGTCTATTATCATCATTTACTGGAGGAGCTTTCAGTCATGCTTCAATCATGGCTCTAGGAATCATGCCGTACATTTCTGCATCTATTATTGTGCAGCTTATGGGAATGGCAATTCCTTATTTACAGAAACTTCAGAAAGATGGTGAAAGTGGTAGAAAAACCTTAAATCAAATTACAAGATGGTTAACAATAGGTGTTTGTCTCGTACAAGCACCATTTTACCTAGGTACTATTACACAGGTTTTTTTACCTTACGAACAATTTAGATCTGCGTATTATATTGATCCGCAATCTATTGCATTTTATGTTCCAAGTGTAGTGATATTAGTTGCAGGTTCTATCTTTGCAATGTGGTTAGGAGAAAAAATTACAGATAAAGGCATTGGTAACGGGATTTCTATCTTAATCATGGTAGGGATTCTAGCTGGTTTACCAACTGCATTTTTACAAGAATTTACTACTCAAACAGGAAACGGAGGTTTAGGAAGCATCATGATTCTAATCGAAGTTTTATTCTGGTTGGTAGTAATCTTATTAGCAATTGTACTTTCAGTTGCGGTAAGAAAAATTCCTATTCAGTATGTAAGTAGAGCTCACGCAACAGGTGGTTCAAACAGAAATTTATTACAAGGAGCAAGACAATGGATTCCTCTAAAAGTAAATGCATCTGGAGTAATGCCACTAATTTTCGCACAAGCATTAATGTTTGTTCCAGGTTTGTTAACTAAATTCGATGATACCAATACTTTCTTAGCAGGATTCAAAAATCCATTCAGCTGGCAGTATAATGTATTATTAGTAATTTTAATTATCATCTTCTCTTATTTCTACACAGCCATCACTATTCCAGTGAATCAAATGGCAGATGACTTAAAGAGAAATGGAGGTTTAATACCGAAAGTAAGACCAGGACAAGAGACTGCAAATTACTTAGATGATATTTTATCTAAAATAACCTTGCCGGGTGCGTTTTTTTTATCTATCTTTGCAATCCTTCCAGCTTTAGTGCATGGAGGCTTTGTTCAGACTGAAGGATTCTCCCATTTTTTCGGAGGAACTTCTTTATTGATCATGGTAGGAGTAATTTTAGATACAGTTCAGCAAATCAATACGTATTTGTTGAACCATCACTATGATGGATTGATGCAATCTAAATTATCTAGAACATCAAACTTATAAAAAACATCTATGGCAAAACAAAAACATATAGAACAAGATGGCGTTATAGTGGAAGCACTATCTAACGCCATGTTCCGTGTGGAACTGGAAAATGGGCATGTTCTCATCGCTCACATTTCAGGGAAAATGAGAATGCATTACATAAAACTTTTACCAGGAGATAAGGTAAAATTAGAACTCTCTCCTTATGATTTATCAAAAGGAAGAATAACATTTAGATATTAAATTAAATACTAATGAAAGTTAGAGCATCAATTAAAAAAAGAAGTGCAGATTGCAAAATCGTAAGAAGAAAAGGCAGATTGTACATTATTAACAAGAAGAACCCAAAATTTAAACAAAGACAAGGCTAAAATTAAATTATGGCGAGAATTTCAGGTATTGATTTACCAAAAAACAAAAGAGGCGTTATCGGTTTAACTTACATTTACGGAATTGGTAGAAGCACAGCTTCTGAAATCCTTAAAAATGCCGGTATCAGCGAAGACAAGAAAGTCAACGAATGGAATGACGATGAATTGGCTGCAATCAGAAATTACATCACTGAAAACATTAAAGTAGAAGGTGAATTACGTTCTGAAGTGCAATTGAACATCAAGAGATTGATGGACATAGGTTGCCAACGAGGAATACGTCACAGACTGGGATTACCTTTAAGAGGCCAAAGAACGAAAAACAATTCTAGAACCCGTAAAGGAAAGAGAAAAACAGTTGCTAACAAGAAAAAAGCAAGTAAATAATCTTTAGATTAGAATTATGGCAAAACAAACTAAAGTAGTTAAAAAAAGAAAAGTAAAAGTAGAAGCTATTGGTGAAGCACATATCCAAGCTTCTTTCAATAATATTATTATTTCTTTGACAAACAAAAACGGAGAAGTAATTTCTTGGTCTTCTGCCGGTAAAATGGGATTCAGAGGTTCTAAAAAGAATACTCCATTCGCAGCTCAAATGGCTGCAGAAAATTGCTCTTCAGTAGCTTACGAAGCTGGTTTAAGAAGAGTAAAGGTGTTTGTGAAAGGTCCAGGTGCAGGTAGAGAATCTGCAATCAGATCTATTCACAATTCAGGAATTGAAGTTTCAGAAATCATTGACGTGACTCCTATGCCACACAATGGATGTAGACCACCTAAAAGAAGAAGAGTTTAATTTTTAGAAATTTAACCTATGGCAAGATATATTGGACCAAAAACTAAAATTGCACGTAAATTTGGTGCTGCAATTTACGGAGACGATAAAAGTTTCGAAAAAAGAAAAAATCAACCACCAGGACAACACGGACCTAACAAAAGAAGAGGTGCTAAAAAATCTGAATATGCTGTACAGTTAGCTGAAAAACAAAAAGCTAAATATACTTACGGTATCTTAGAAAGACAATTTGCAAACCTTTTCGATAAAGCGCACAGAAGCAAAGGCGTTACAGGTGAGGTTCTTTTACAATTATGTGAATCTAGATTAGATAACGTAGTATACAGATTAGGTTTTTCTAAAACCAGAGCTGGCGCTAGACAGTTAGTTTCTCACAGACACGTAACAGTAAATGGAGAAATTGTAAACATCCCTTCATATTTATTAAAAGCAGGTGACGTAATCGCTATTAGAGAAAAATCTAAATCTCTAGAAGTAATTGCTGATTCATTAGCTTCTAAATCATCTTATGAATGGTTACAATTTAACGACGAAAAGAAAGAAGGTACTTTTATCTCAGCTCCTGAAAGAATTCAGATCCCTGAAGATATCAAAGAACAGCTAATCGTCGAATTATACTCTAAATAATTTTAATCAAATTTTTGCTCAACCCAATATTATGGCAATTTTACAATTCATAAAACCCGACAAAGTAATTCTACTTAATTCTACGGATTTCAAAGGTCAATTCGAATTTAGACCATTAGAGCCAGGATTCGGACTTACTATCGGTAATGCTTTGAGAAGAGTTTTACTTTCTTCTCTAGAAGGATATGCTATCACATCTATCAAAATAGAAGGAGTAGAGCACGAATTTTCAACAATTCCAGGTGTAATAGAAGATGTTACTGAAATCATCCTTAACCTTAAGCAATTAAGACTTAAAGCAAAAGTAGAAAACGCATCAGCAGAACAAGTAAGTGTGAAAATTTCTGGTAAAGAAGTGATCACTGCAGGAGATTTTGCTAGCTCGATGAATAATTTCGAGGTACTTAATCCAGACTTAGTAATCTGCAACTTGACAAAAGAGGTGTCTTTCGAAATGAATTTCAACATCGACAAAGGAAGAGGTTATGTTCCTTCAGAACAAAACAAATCTAACAATGCACCTATAGGAACGATTGCAATTGACTCTATCTTTACTCCTATTAAGAAAGTTCAATATAGCATTGAAAACTATCGTGTAGAGCAAAAAACAGACTACGAAAAACTAGTATTAGATATTGAGACGGATGGTTCTATCACCCCTCAAAATGCTTTAACTGAAGCTTCTAAGATATTAATTTATCACTTCATGTTATTCTCTGATGAGAGAATCACTCTAGAAACTGAAGCTGTAAAAGCATCAATCCAATACGATGAAGAAACCCTTCACACAAGACAATTACTTAAGTCTAAATTAGCAGATATGGATCTTTCTGTGAGAGCTCTTAACTGTCTAAAAGCAGCTGAAGTAGAAACTCTAGGTGAACTAGTTTCTTATAGTAAGTCTGATTTGATGAAATTCAGAAATTTCGGTAAGAAATCATTGACAGAACTTGAAGAACTTGTTCACTCAAAAGGACTAAACTTCGGGTTTGATGTTGCAAAATATAAGTTAGACGCTGATAAATAATCCTTAACAATGAGACACGGAAAAAAATTCAATCACTTAGGTAGAACAGCCTCTCACAGAAGCGCTTTGCTTTCTAACATGGCATGCTCACTAATTGAACATAAAAGAATAAATACTACTGTTGCTAAAGCTAAAGCTTTAAGAGTATACGTAGAACCTATCTTAACTAAAGCTAAAGAAGATACTACGCACAACAGAAGAATTGCTTTCTCTTACTTACAAAGTAAAGAAGCAGTTGCAGAACTTTTCAGAACTGTAGCTCCTAAAATCGCTACCAGAAATGGTGGTTATACTAGAATCATCAAGACTGGTTTCAGACCTGGTGATGCTGCAGATACTGCATTAATCGAACTTGTAGATTTCAATGAACTTTACAATCCTAATGCAGAAGAGAAAAAAGCAACTAGAAGAAGCAGAAGATCTACTAAGAAAGAAGCTGCTGTAGTAGCTGCTCCAGTGGTAGAAGAAGCTGCTGTAGTAGAAGAGCCAAAAGCTGAAACTACAGAAGAAAAAACTGAAGAATAATTCTCAGAATTTCTATAAATAAAAAACCATTCAGATTTCTGAATGGTTTTTTTATGCTTATTTTTTACGATTCAATTCGAAAATTTGTCCGTTTTGGGTAATGGTAAGTAAATCTCCTTTACTTACAGCCTTTATACCATCTTTTTCATAAATATAACTTTCTATTTGCGGCAATTCTATCTTGAGTTTATTTCTTTCAATAAGGATGAAGTTACCTTCCTTAGTTCCCGTAGTAAAAGTTACACTCGCTTCTGTACCGTCAAAAGCACGATAAACGTACTCCTTTTTTTCAATTTTATTTTCGGTTTTGGTAATCTTGCCCTCTAAATTGGTTTTTTCTAAAATTACAGAATCTGTTTTGCTTACTCCATTAGCATCTATTGTTTTGATTATTTTTACTTCCTTTTCTATAGCAGTTTTGCTTTCTTTATCACAGCTGATAATGCCTATGAAGGCTAGTATTAAGATATAGTTAAAAGATTTTTTCATTGCAATTTTTTAAAAATTAATAAGTATCTTTAAATAAAATTTGAAGGATTTTATGTTTTAAAAATACAAAAAATACCCTACAAAAATCATAAACTTACATTGCTAAATTATGCGTAAATTTGCATTGCAAAAAATAAAAAAAAAGCTGGTCTTCATTTTTTTGAAAGATTAGCCCTACAATAGAAACTTTAAAATAGAATAATATGAGTTACATTTCATTTATTGAAGCAAGACAAATTTTGGATTCTAGAGGAAATCCAACTGTAGAAGTTGATGTATTTACCGAAAGCGGTGCAATGGGACGTGCAGCTGTTCCTTCTGGTGCTTCTACTGGAGAACACGAAGCAGTAGAATTGCGCGATGGCGGTTCAGAATATATGGGGAAAGGCGTATTGAAGGCCGTAGAAAATGTAAAAGAAGTAATCGCTCCAGAATTAGTAGGACTTCCAGTTTTTGACCAAAATCTTATCGATCAAATTATGATTGACTTAGATGGCACAAACAACAAAGGAAACTTAGGTGCTAATGCTATTTTAGGAGTTTCTTTAGCTGCTGCTAAAGCTGCTGCTGCTGAATTAAGACAACCTCTTTACAAATATATTGGTGGTGTAAATGCTAATACACTTCCTGTTCCGATGATGAATGTAATTAATGGTGGTTCTCACTCAGATGCGCCAATTGCATTCCAAGAATTTATGATTATGCCAGTAAAAGCAGATTCTTTCTCTCACGCTTTGAGAAAAGGAACTGAAATTTTCCATAATCTTAAATCTATTCTTCATGATAGAGGTCTATCTACTGCTGTAGGTGACGAAGGTGGTTTTGCGCCAACTTTCAAAGGAACTGAAGACGCTTTAGATACATTACTTAAAGCAATCGAAAAAGCAGGTTACAAACCAGGTGATGATGTTATGATTGCATTAGACTGTGCTTCTTCAGAATTCTACAAAGATGGAATCTACGATTATAGAAAATTCCAAACTCCAGATTCTGCACAATTTACAAGCAGCGAACAAGTTTCTTACTTAGCAGAATTGGTAAACAAATATCCAATTATCTCTATTGAAGATGGTATGCAAGAAAACGACTGGGAAGGATGGAAAATGTTAACTGAAAAAATCGGTGATAGAGTACAATTAGTAGGAGACGATTTATTTGTAACAAACGTAGAAAGACTTTCTAGAGGTGTTAAAGAAAATATTGCTAACTCTATCTTGGTAAAAGTAAACCAAATCGGTTCATTATCTGAAACTTTAGCAGCGGTACAAATGGCTCAGCATAATAAGTATACTTCTGTAATGTCTCACAGATCTGGTGAAACTGAAGATGCTACAATTGCAGATTTAGCGGTAGCTTGCAACTGTGGTCAGATTAAAACAGGTTCTGCTTCTCGTTCTGATAGAATGGCGAAGTATAACCAATTATTAAGAATCGAAGAAGCTCTAGGAGAAAATGCAATTTTCCCAGGATTAGATGCTTTTAAAATTAAAAGATAATTTATTTACATAAATCTGAAAAACCTCCTACTTTAGGAGGTTTTTTTGTGGATTCTTCATAGTAATTTTATTTTTAAAAACACCGACTATATCAATTTAGCAAGTTTATTACAGATATAGTAAAAATAAATAGGTTTGCATAATAGAAAGTTTTCGGTAAAATTCTTTTTTTTGTATTTTTACTGAAAATATATTCTAAAACATGTCAGATAATAAAGTTATACTCAATTACGACGGAAATTCTTATGAGTATCCTATCGTAGAAAGCACAATTGGTGATAGAGGTATTGATATTTCTAAATTGAGAGATCAAACCGGACTTATTACTTTAGACCTAGGCTATAAAAATACGGGAGCCACTTTAAGTGATATTACTTACTTAGATGGTGATTTGGGAGAACTTTTCTACAGAGGTTATCCTATTGAGCAAATTGCTGAGAAATCTAATTTTTCTGAAGTAATGTACTTATTGCTTCACGGTGAATTACCAAACGCTTCTCAGTTTACTCAATTTGAGAACAATATTAAGAATTACAACTTCGTAGCCGAAGAAATGAAAAAAATTCTTGATGCTTTCCCTCGTTCTGCGCATCCAATGGGTGTACTTTCTGCTCTTACTTCTGCGCTTACAGCATTTAACCCAAAAGCTGTAGACGTAAAATCTAAAGAAGAAATGGACCATGCTGCAGAATTATTATTGGCTAAATTCGCTCATCTTTGTGCTTGGACTTACAGAAAAACCAATGGTTTCCCGCTTAACCACGGAGATAACAGTCTAAATTATGTAGAGAATTTCTACAAAATGACTTTCAGAAAACCATACGAAGAGTTCGAAATTGATCCAGTAGTGGTAGCTGCGCTAGATAAATTATTAATTCTACACGCAGACCACGAACAAAACTGTTCTACTTCTACAGTAAGAATGGTAGGTTCTGCTCACACAGGTTTATTTGCATCTATTTCTGCGGGAGTTTCTGCATTATGGGGACCACTTCATGGTGGTGCAAACCAAGCAGTAATCGAAATGTTAGAAATGATTGAAAAAGACGGTGGAGATGTTGCTAAATATGTAGAAAAGGCAAAAGATAAAGAAGACAGCTTCAGATTAATGGGATTCGGGCATAGAGTTTATAAAAACTTTGACCCAAGAGCAAAAATCATCAAAAAAGCTGCAGACGATATCTTAAACAAACTAGGAGTTCACGACAAAGCTCTAGACATTGCAATGCAATTAGAAAGAGTAGCGCTAGAAGATGATTACTTCGTAGAAAGAAAACTATATCCAAACGTAGATTTCTACTCTGGTATTATCTACAGAGCATTAGGAATTCCTACAGAAATGTTTACAGTAATGTTCGCATTAGGACGTTTACCAGGATGGATTTCTCAATGGAAAGAAATGCGTCTTCACGGTGACCCAATTGGTAGACCAAGACAAGTGTATCAAGGTGCTCCAAAACGTGACTATGTTCCTATGGAAAACAGATAATTTTAACAAATTTATAAAAAGGAAACCTCTCAAATTTTGAGAGGTTTTTTGTTTTTTTTGAGAAGAAAGATGATTGAATTAAGCTACAAAAAATCCGCTTTGCGGATAAATTAAAAAAAAATAGCGGAGCGGATTTTGCCACAACGTTTTGCAGCTTGGCGAAGTGGCGAAAATCGAAGCACAAATGTTCAGTTTTGCACAAAAGTTCAATCGAAGAACTACCTTTGAATTTAGCACTAAACCCGCCATTTTGCCAAACTGCTGTTATGTGCTGTTTTTATTGTCATTCGTCAATTGGTTTTGGCATATCATCATAAGGGTATTCATATCCATAGTCATCTTCCCATTCTTTTTTCACAATGTCGCCATAAATTACCTGACGAACTTCATAATCTTTTGTGTCCATTGTCCCAACGAAAATTCTTTGATGTTCTGGAACTGCTTCATATGCATCTTTTAATTCATCTCTCAATTTTTTTGTCGGATTTTGTTTGTATTCCTCAAATATTCTTGCACATTTTGCGATACTATTTTCTCTGCCGTTTAATTCATTGAACTTGTCAATCAGCTCGCTCATTTTGAATTTAATATCAACACCACTTCCTGAAACAACATTAAAAGAGCCTAAATTCAAAATTGTAACAGTTTCTCCAATTTTCAAATCTGTTGTTAGTGTTCCGTTTTTAGTTAGGTTATCTAAATCTTCAAATTTATAAATTTTCTTTTTCGGTAAATTAGTTATCTCAATGTTCCCACTCTTGTAAATAGATAATTCAGCTAAATAAGTTTTATTGTCGTCGTTTCTGTAAAAGAAATGAAATTTCTCGCCATTAATTCTATTAGGGAAAAAAGAGTTCGGGTCGTCAAAATGATAAGGTATAGGTGTTGGTATAAAATGTTTTGCAACATTTGCTTTACCTACCATTTTTGAATTATTGCCATTATAATTGTGTAAATTTTCAAGTGTTGGATTAAGTTTCTTCACTAATGAGTAAACATAATCATATAGAGTTTCTTTTGTGTGTTTCCATTCTCCTTGTTCAATTTTCCAATGTCCTAAACTAAAAATAGAAATAGCTTCTCCGTCTGGAATTGATGTGACAACCCAACCTTTATTTAACTTGTCTTTGAATATAGATAAGTCAACCATTTCCCAACAGGAAATAAGTCCGTCACTATACACTTGCAAGTCAGTAAAATGATACTGCATATTGTGTATAATCCCAGGAATAGAAAACCCTTCAAGAACTTCTGTCCGTGTTATCGTTGTCAAATCGGCTGGCTCTATCTTGTTAGATTTAAATATTTTGTCAAACAGTTTCATTTGTCGAATGGTGTCGTTTTAAAATAGCACATAACGGAAAAAGTATTGGCGAAGTGCGGGATTTCGAAGAACTTTAGTTCAAGGAAGACCAAACGTAGCGAATGCTTTTTCAATACTGCTAACTTACAAAAAAATGCAGAATTGAAAAGCATGAGCGGATTATTTTTTCTGCTTTTCAATTTTGCACTTTCCCCCGCATTTTGCCAATACAATGTTATCTGCTGTCGTTTTTATTTATTGTTAATTTTCAGGCTTTTAAATCCTTTTTTCAATGGTTCATATCTTTTTGTTTTGTTGTCAAAGATATACGAAAAAGTAAATGTACTATCTGTTAAATTCTCAATATTTTTATTTTTAAAATCTAATTTTAAAGTGTCTTCAATAATTTTATATTTTCCTACTGCTTCGCAAGCGCCGTGATGCATTTGCTTTCGGATTTCAAATGATTGATTTTTATACAATGTTAGTTCATATTTGTCATTTTCGTTTTCAGGTCTATATTTTTGAAAAACTTCTTTTTTTAAATTAATGTATCCAATCAATAAGTTTCCTAGAAATATTGTTAGTAATGTTATAACCACAATATTCGTTTTCTTAAATTTTTTCTTTTTGTAATCATTTACATATAAAGCAATTATATAGATTAAAATAATTACTCCAATTATAGGAAGAAAAAAGAAAATAAAGTAAAGATTGCTACAAAAATCTCCATAAAATCTTGTAAAATAAATCAGTATTCCAAAAAGTAGAATCAGCAATAAATATTTAATTGCGAAATAGAATATTTCTTTTAAAACTTTCATTTTTTATGCTGATTTTTTGATACGATAGCAGATAACGTTCCGGCGCTTGGCGAGGTTGCGAACTTCGGAATCGATTATTTTCTAACAAAGATAAAATTTCTTGCGAAACGTAAACGTGAATTTACTACAAAATTCGCAATCTCGCCAAACGCATGTTAGCTGTAGTTTCTTTCTTTTTTTGCAATTATAACAATTAATATTAAGTTCAATGCGAATAAATAATAACCGATTTTTATTTGATTTAAATTCTCAACTATTTTAGAATAAACCAATCCTAATGTTGCTAAAATCAGAAAGACTATGTTCATAATTCCTAAAACGAATGTTATTTTGTATTTACCAAGAAATGTAAACATTAAATTTAGTATTGAAACAAAGAATATTATTAGAAATCCGAAAAGCGGATAAAAAGTTTTGTCTTCTAATGTTGATTTATCATACTCGTTCAATTTTGTTTTTCCAAAACTTTTGTAAATTAAGGTGTAAAAATTTTCAGTATATTCCATTTTCTGTTTCGCTATAATTTCGTTTTTGTTTTCGTTATTTTCTACTTCAACAATTTTATTTGAAACTTTTTTTTCTTCTACTTGCAAGCTATCTACAATAACTGCTTCAGTTTCAACTTTTATGCCTGATGAAATATTTTTGTCTGAACAAGTTCTCAAAAAGGGCATTAAAAATATTAGAAAGGTTATTGTAACTAATGATTTTAATCTAATGGAGTTTTTCATTTACGCACTATTTTTTTTGAAATTACAGCTAACACCCAAATATACGCATTGCGTATAATTTAATTATATATACCTGCGTAAAAAAACAATAAAAATATATAAATATTTGATAATCAGTATTTTTATTTTTATTAATTTTGGACTTGCGCAATAATTGTAATATGGACTACAAATTAGTAGAAAAATTTTTAACTAGACTGAGGGTACAAAGATTCTCAGAAAATACAATTGAGAATTATAAAAGTCAACTAATTTATTTTTTAAAAATTTCTAATCAGTATAAACCAGAAGATATAACTGATAATCAGTTAGAAAAATTTATTATATGGTTAGTGAATGAAAAAAATATTGGTCAATCTTATCAAAAAGCAATGTTAGCAACACTAAAAAAATTTTATAAAGAAATTTTTAATAGAGAAGTTAACCTGTCTCATCTTTATCCTAAAAGAAAAGAAAATAAATTACCAAAATTTCTTACACAAAATGAAATTAAAAAAATTATTGATATTACAGAAAACCTAAAACATAAAACCATCATTACTACTATTTATTCTTGCGGGCTTAGATTAAGTGAATTATTAGAATTAAAAATATCTGACATAAAATCAGAACAAGATTGTATTGTTATTAGACAATCAAAAGGAAATAAAGATAGAATAGTAATGCTTTCACCCAAACTTTTAGATTTATTAAGAGAATATTATAAAAAATACAAACCAAAAGAATATGTTTTTGAAGGGCAACTTGGCGGAAAATATTCTGCAAGAAGCGTTCAGCAGATTCTTAAAAAGTCAATTGAAATTGCAAAAATTAAAACTCAGGCTTCTGTGCATACTCTCAGACATTCTTACGCCACACATCTATTAGAGAATGGAACTGATATAAGGATTATTAAAGAGCTTATGGGGCATAACTCAATAAAGACTACGGAAATTTATACTCATATAACAGATGTTCAGAAACATAAATTAAGAAGTCCGCTTGATTTTCTGTAAAAATTTCCTCACTTCAAAACCTTTATTTATATTTGCTTTAAGCAGAAATTATTTATGAAGCTCAATATAAAAAACGAAACAGGCAGATTAAAATCAGTAGTTTTAGGTCAGCCAAAGTCTATTGGCCCAGTTCCTACTTTAGAAGAAAGTTATGATGCTAAGTCATATTACTCCATAGAAAACGGCATTTATCCTAAAGAAGAAGACATCATCGCAGAAATGACCGCCTTCGAAAAAGTGCTCAAAAAATATGATGTAGAAGTTTTCAGACCGAATATTATCAAAGATTACAATCAGGTTTTCGCAAGAGATGTAGCCTTCGTCATCGAAGATAAAATGATTATTTCAAACGTAATCAAAGATAGAGCAGATGAACAGGAAGCTTATCGTAAAATTTTTGAAAAAGTAGAATGGCGTAAAATTATTAATCTACCCGAAACTGCTCATATAGAAGGCGGAGATGTTATTGTTTGGGATGATTTTCTCTTTGTGGGAACATGTTTCTCCGAAGATTACAGAAATTATAAAACGGCAAGAACCAATGAATATGCTATAGAAATTCTGAAAGAATATTTCCCGAAAAAACGTATCATAGACCTAGACCTTAAGAAAAATGACAAGGTTCCGTATCAAGGAGTTTTACACTTAGATTGTACGTTTAATCCTATCGGAAAAGACAAATGTATTATCTATAAAGATGGTTTTGTAGATGAAAGTGATTACCAACTCATCATCGATATTTTCGGGGAAGAAAACTGTTTCCATATTACACCAGAAGAAATGTTCGAGATGAATCCTAATATTTTCTCCATTTCTCCAGAAGTAGTGGTTTCAGACGAAACTTTTACCAGAATGAATGACTTTCTGAGAAATGAATGGGGCTTCACGGTAGAAGAAATTCCGTATCGTGAAATTTCTAAAATGGGCGGTTTGCTCAGATGTTCTACCATGCCTTTGGTTAGAGAATAATTAGATTGTTTTTATCAAAATAAAAAAGGACAACTTCATAAAGAGGTTGTCCTTTCGATTTAAAGAAATAAGAAATAAAAAATTATTGTAATGAAAACTTGATTTTCGTTTTAATGGCGTCTGAAGAATTCCCAATCAGCGCTTCGAAATCACCAGGTTCTGCTACCCAATCGTGTTTTACTGGGTCAAAGAAACTTAATGCTGATTTGTCAATCGTAATGGTTACTTCTTTTTGTTCACCCGGATTTAAGTAGATTTTTTCAAAACCTTTCAATTCTTTTAATGGTCTTGGCAAAGAAGATTTTACGTCTCTTATATATAATTGAACCACTTCTGCACCTGCTTTCTTGCCTGTATTTTTTACTGGAATTGTAAACGTAATAGTCTCATCTTCGGTAATAACAGATTTGTCTGCTTTAGCTTGACCAATTTCGAAAGTGGTGTAACTTAATCCATGCCCGAAACTGAAAAGTGGTTTGATATTTTTAGTGTCATGCCAACGATAACCTACGAAAATACCTTCGTTGTATTTAATGTTGATAGGGTTTTGTTGGTCTTTTCCTTTTCCTTGCGCCAATTCTTCTTTGTTACCAGGATATTCTCCTAATTGATGCGCTGAATTGTCTTCTAATTTCACAGGGAAAGTGAAAGGCAATTTACCAGAAGGATTAGCGTCACCTGCTAAAACTGAAGCGATAGCATGACCGCTTTCTGAACCTAAATACCACGCTTGAACAATGCTAGGAACTTCTTTTATCCAAGGCATTTCTACAGCATTTCCTGAAACTAAAACCACAGAGAAATTTTTGTTTGCTTTAGCCAAAGCTGAAATTAATTCATCTTGACTATAAGGCAAGCCCATATCTTTTCTGTCATTTCCTTCACTATCTTGGAAATCACTTTTATTAAGTCCACCTACAAAAATTACAAAATCGGAATTTTTAGCGAGTTCTACTGCTTCTTTGGTTAATTCTGCTTGTGAACGATTATCAGTAAGGTCTTTTCCTGTTTTTACTCCATTGTATTCTCCGCCTACATCTCCTACATAACCTCTAGCGTAAGTTACTTCTGCATCTTTCCCGAATCTTGCTTTAATTCCGTCTAAAGGTAAAGTTTCATATTTTACTTTTAATGAAGAAGAACCTCCACCTACAGTCATCATTTTGATGGCGTTTTCACCAATTACAGCAATCTTTTTAGTTTTAGCAGCGTTAATTGGCAATACATTTTTTTGATTTTTCAGCAATACAATTCCTTCTTCACCAATTTCTTTGGCAATCGCTCTGTGTTCTTCAGAAGCAATGTTTCCAAAAGGTTTGTTTTTATTCATTGTGGTCAAGAAAGCTAATCTTAAGATTCTTCTTACTTTATCATCCAATTCTTTAGTTCCTACTTCACCAGATTTGATGAGTTTTAAATAAGGATGTGCTAAATAGTAATTGTCATAAGCATTGCTAGTTCCTTCAGAAAGTCCATTTGTCCAACTACCGAATTCCATATCAAGGCCATTCATAATGGCTTGTTTAGTATCATTTACAGCACCCCAATCAGAAATCACTACTCCTTTAAAACCCCATTCTTTTTTCAGAATATCGTTTAATAAATATTGATTTTGACTTGCGTACTGATTTTTGTACATATCATAAGCTCCCATGATAGACCAAGTGTCTCCTTCTTGTACAGCTGCTTTGAAGGCAGGTAAATAAATTTCGTACAGCGTTCTGTCATCTATAATTACATTGCTGGTATGTCTAAATTGTTCCTGATTATTAAGTGCATAATGTTTCACACAAGCTGCTACACCATTAGATTGAACACCTTTAATGTAAGGGACCACCATTTTAGAAGATAAAAACGGATCTTCTCCCATATATTCGAAGTTTCTACCGTTTAATGGAGTTCTGTAAATATTTACACCAGGCCCTAGTAAAATATCTTTTTTTCTGAAGCGAGCTTCTTCTCCAAGAGCTTTTCCGTAATTCCAAGACATTTTTTTGTTCCAAGTTGCAGAGAGTGCAGTAAGCGCAGGATAAGCAATGATGGAGTCATTGGTCCAACCAGCTTGATCCCATTCATCCCATTTTACTTCAGGACGAATTCCGTGTGGTCCATCAGTAGTCCAAAATTCTGGAATTCCTAATCTTGGAACACCTGGTGAACTGAATTTTGACTGAGCATGAAGCATGGCTACTTTTTCTTCTAAAGTCATTTTAGAAAGAGCGTCTTCTACTCTGAGTTCTATAGGCTGAGAATCATCTAAATAAATTTGTGTCTTTTTTTCTTGTGCTTTTGCTTGAAAACTCATTAACGAGACTAAGCAAACAAGTGCAATTTTCTTGAACATAAGAATTAATTTTTGGTTCAGTAAAACTACAACTTTTTATTATTATCTCAAAATGAGATAATAAATTTTTCAAAAAACTTATCTTGATATTGAATAGTTAAAAATAAAAATCAATAAATTAATTGTTAATCAGGTAGTTATAATTTGTTTAAAACGAAAAGAATATTTTTTTCTTCTAAAAATTTGGTTTTCTGTAAAACTTGTTTTTATATTTGCACCACGAAAAACGTTCTTTTATACACGCAACTTATTAAGAAAGGTGGAGGGAATTGACCCTGCGAAACCTTGGCAACCTGCTAACAGAAATGAGAGTAAGGTGCCAAATTCAACCCCGAAATTCGGGAAAGATAAGTCTGAAATCAGTTTAAAAATAGTAATACGCTATATCAAAAACTCTTTCGACTTGTCGGAAGAGTTTTTTTATGCTCTTTCGTCAAGAATTTTCTGCAAATAAGTTGCTCTAATATTTAACAATTAAAAAATTATTAAAAAAATGAGCAATTTAAAATTTGAAACGCTTCAACTTCACGCTGGTCAAGAAATCGACCCAACTACCAATTCTAGAGCGGTGCCGCTTTACCAAACATCGTCTTATACCTTTAACAGTGCAGAACATGCTGCCAATCTTTTTGGGTTAAAAGAATTTGGGAATATCTACACCAGACTCATGAATCCTACCACAGATGTTTTCGAGAAACGTGTGGCTGCACTTCACGGTGGAGTAGCTGCTTTGGCTACCGCTTCTGGTCACGCTGCGCAATTTTTGGCGATTACCAATATTTTACAAGCAGGGGATAATTTCGTGAGTTCGCCTTATTTGTACGGAGGAAGTTATAATCAGTTCAAAGTTTCTTTCAAAAAATTAGGAATCGAAGCACAATTTGCTAAAGACGATGCTACAGAAAGTTTTGAAGAATTGATTAACGAAAACACCAAAGCGATTTATTTAGAAACCATAGGAAACCCTACTCTGAATGTTGCAGATTTTGATGCAATCTCAGCTGTAGCTAAAAAACATAATATTCCACTTATCGTAGATAATACTTTTGGAGCAGGTGGTTATTTGTTTAGACCGATTGAACATGGCGCAAATGTAGTGGTAGAATCTGCGACCAAATGGATTGGCGGTCACGGAACTTCTATTGGTGGAATCATCATAGATGGAGGAAATTTCGATTGGGGAAATGGTAAGTTTCCACAGTTTTCTGAACCTTCAGATGGTTATCATGGGTTGGTTTTCTCAGATGTTTTTGGAGTTAATGGACCTTTTGGAAATATTGCCTTTATCATCAAAGCTAGAGTAGAAGGTCTTAGAGATTTCGGACCGACGATTTCTCCATTCAATTCATTTTTATTACTTCAAGGTTTAGAAACATTATCGCTGAGAGTAGACAGAACCGTAGAAAATGCTCAGAAATTAGCGGAATTTCTAGAAAATCATCCGAAAGTAGAAAAAGTATTGTATCCAGGTTTGCCAAGTTTCCCAGACTATGAAAATGCCAAAAAATATTTGAAAAAAGGTTTCGGAGGGGTACTTAATTTTGAAATCAAAGGCGGAAAAGAAGCAGCAATTAAATTCATCGATAATTTACAATTGGTTTCACATTTAGCAAATGTAGGAGATTCTAAAACACTTATCATCAATCCAGCTTCTACCACACACGAACAACTTTCAGACGAAGAAAGACTGAAAGCAGGAATTACTCCGGGACAAATTAGATTAAGCGTAGGAATAGAACATATAGATGATATTATCGCAGATTTAGAGCAATCATTTCAACAATTATAAAAAGTAAAAAAGAAGAAAAATGTCAGAATTAAATTTTAAAATAAGCGCAGAAAGTAAATCTGCAACCAAAGTGATTGCAAAAGCAAGACAGTTTGAAATCATAATAGATGAACCTCAAGATTTAGGAGGAAAAGACGAAGCTCCAAATCCTGTAGAAACATTATTGGCAAGTTATGCAGGTTGTTTTAATGTAGTGCTTCATCTTTTAGCAAAAGAGAGAAATATAGAAATCAACCATTTGAAAATTGATATTAACGGAAATATCAATCCTCAAAAATTATTGGGAATTTCTAAAGAAGAAAGAGCTGGATTTAAAAATATAGATTTAGAGATCACCATAGATTCTTCCACTGAAAAGTCTGTCATAGAAAATCTTATAAAAGATGCCAAAGAAAGATGCCCAATTAATGACAACCTTTCTAATCCTACTCCTGTAAATTTTCAATTGAATTAAAAATGTATAAATTCTCCTTAGGTAATTTTATTTCAGAATCTAATCAGTTATTAGAAAACGTAGAAATTGCTTATCATGTTTTTGGTGAACTAGCCCCAGAAAAAAAAGTGATTTGGGTTTGCCATGCCTTAACTGCAAATTCAGATGCGCAAGATTGGTGGCCTAATTTCATTGGAGAAAATTTAACCTTAGACACCGAAAAATATACCATAGTTTGTGCCAATGTTTTAGGTTCTTGCTACGGAACGAGTTTCCAAAAACAAGAAAAACTTCCATTAATCACGATTCGTGATATGGTAAAACTTCACCAAGAATTAGCCAAATTTTTACAAATTTCTGAAATAGAATTGCTTCTAGGAGGTTCTCTCGGCGGAATGCAATGTTTAGAGTGGGCGATTACAGAACCAGATTTTATTAAAAAATTATTTGTAATTGCTACCAACGCAAAGCATTCTGCGTGGGGAATTGCTTTTAACGAAGCACAAAGAATGGCGCTGGAATTAGGCGAAAACGGAATAGATGCAGCTAGAGCTATCGCCATGCTTTCGTACAGAAACTATGCTACTTTTGAAGCGACTCAAACTGATGAAGAAGAAAAATTAGAGAATTATAGAGCGGCTTCTTATCAAAGACATCAAGGCGAAAAACTCAGAAAAAGATTTTCTAAAGAAAGTTATTTTATGCTTTCTAAAGCTATGGATTCACACCATTTGGGAAGGGGCAGAAATTCACTAGAAAATGCTTTGAATCAAATTACAGCAGAAACTTTGGTGATAGGGATAGACAGCGATATTCTTTTCCCTATTTCGGAGCAAAAATTTTTAGCAGAACATATTCATAATGCTAAACTAGAAGTGATTTCTTCACTGTATGGTCATGATGGGTTTTTAATCGAAACTGAAGAAATTTCAACATTGCTTAAAAAGCATTTCAACTTATAAGAAAACACAAACGATGATTTTAAAAAAATTAAAATTAAAAAAATGAGCAAAAAATTAACAATAGGATTGTTTGGTTATGGAGTAGTAGGAACTGGTCTTTATGACGTTTTGCACAAAAGTAAAACGGTAGACGCCACCATCAAAAAAATTGTGGTAAAGCATAAAGATAAGCCTAGAAATATTTCGCAAGAGCATTTTCATTATGATAAAAATGAAATTCTGCAAGACGAAGAAATCAATCTGGTAGTAGAATTAATAGATGATGCAGATGCAGCTTTTGAAATTGTAAAAACTGCGTTAGAAAACGGAAAAGCTGTAGTCTCGGCGAATAAAAAAATGATAGCGGAGCATTTCGAAGAACTGTATGAATTGCAAAAAAAGCATCAGGTTCCTTTCCTATATGAAGCGGCAGTTTGTGGCAGTATTCCGATTATCAGAAATTTAGAAGAATATTACAATAATGACTTTCTGCAATCTATTCAAGGAATTGTAAATGGTTCTACCAATTATATTTTGACCAAAACTTTCCAAGATAATTTAAGCTACGAAGAAGCACTGAAAGAAGCCCAAGAAAAAGGCAATGCAGAGAGCAATCCTATTTTAGATACAGGTGGTTTTGATGCACGTTCTAAACTTCAAATTCTATTGACGCATTCTTTCGGAATTACCACAAAACCTGAAGAAGTTTTCAATGTAGGAATTCAGAATTTGGGAGATTTAGAAATCAAATATGCCAAAGAAAAAAATCTACAAATTAAATTATTGGCTTACGCTCAAAAAAGAAATGAAGAAGAAGTCATCGCGCTTGTGATTCCTAAATTTGTAAAATCTAATGATACTTTTTCTACAGTGAGTGATGTTTTTAACGGAGTAAAAGTGCAAACCGCTTTTGCCGATAAGCAATTTTTCTACGGAAGAGGTGCAGGTTCATTGCCTACTGCAAGTGCAGTTTTGTCTGATATTTCGGCCATTGCCTATGATTACAGATATGAATATAAGAAAATAGCCAACTCAGAAAATCTGAAATTGGCTCAAGATTTTCCTTTGAAAGTATTATTTAGACATAAAGCCAAAGACAGCAAAAATTTTGAAAATTATTTTGAAGAAATCGAAGAGTTTTATGGCAATAGAGAAGATGCTTATTTCGTAGGAAGTATTCGTTTTCAGCAGCTAAAAGACGTTTTCACAAAGCATCAAGATGAGGTGTCATTTGTGTTGATTGATATTTTATAATTATTAACTTGTTTTTTCCTTAAGCGTTGTTTTTCTCTGAAAAATGACGCTTTATTTTTTGTATAAAGGACATTATTGCGTCTCAAAATCATAATTTATGGTTCAGGAATTATAAATATAGGTTCACAACTTATCTCTTGAGGTTCTTTAACAGAAAATATAAGTTACTTAACTCATAGCTTAGGGTTTTAGACTATAAATTTGGTGTTCTGAACCCCAAATTTTAGGTTGTATAACCCCATCAGAATACTATAAAACCTCTACAGAATACTCCTGAACGTATCTGAAATAGTAATTTAAAGGATGAGATGAGTTAAAAATATATCCGAAGGAATAAAAAAATATCCTGCAAATACTATTGCAGGATATTTTTATGTTTACTATTATTCTGTAGGTGGCGTTTCTGTGGTCTTAGAAGTTTTACCAAAGAATTGTTTGGTTTCATTCAGTTTAGTTTCGAAGCCTGGGGAAGCTGTACCTGCCTTATAATTGGTATAGGCATAATCTGTAAGTGCTGCTTGGTAATTATCATAATCATGAAGAATTTTTGCATTTTTAAGTTTAGTAGACAAGCTGTCTAAACGGGTAATGAATGCTTCTAGATTTTTTCTGCTGTTATAATCATTTTCAAATTCTTCCCAATCTACATCAGAAGAAGATAAGGCAGGTTGACTCTTGTGAAAATCATAAACCTTGTTTACGAAAAGTTTGTTTTGTTCATTGATGCTCCCATACTTTTGGCGGTCTTCTGCACTTAGGTTTACATTAATGATTTGTAGTGCTGTTTCTAAGTCAGTAAGTGCATTCTGTGCATCTGTAATTTGCTGAGCAGTAAGATGTGTGTTGTTTAAATTAGTAATTGACATAATATGTTTAATTTTTAAATGGTTTTAGTTTTTAAGATTTTATAAAAGTATTAAAACATGATCATAATGTATATAAAAATTCTTTTTCAAAAATAATAAAATTTAAACAACAAGTTGTTTTTTTAATTAAAAAAATGCATTAAAATTATTATTATGTTAAATATTTTTAAATTTATGTTGTTGTTTCATAAAATCCCGGTTTGTTTTTATGAAAAGACAGTGATTTTTTTCAAATAAAGAGTTCTGAAATGAGAAAGTAATAGTAGATTCTTCTACTTTTACAGAAACTAAATAACCTGAACTCATGACTCTAAAAATTTTATTACTCTTTGAGAAGCGTCCCGAATAATTTTATGATTTGGAATTATTCGGGGAGTGAACATTTTTACAAATCATTTTATAAACAAAATAATCTTATCAATAAAAACAATCACAAATGAAAAAAAATAATTTATTAAAAACAGTTTTACTGTTTGTGTTCTCTGCGTTAATCCTAATTGGATGTAGAGATGAGAATGTTAGCAATATAAAACAAGAGTATCCCGAAATGACAAAACTATCTTCAGGATATTATACAATGCAACAAACCCCTGCCTTTAAAAATTTTCTAGATAAAGAATATCTGAAAATTAGTAAAATAATTAATCTGAAAAATAAAAATGCTAAATTATCTCAATCAGATCAACAGGTATGTGTTGTTTCAAAAGATGATAAAACTTCATATAGTACTAAAATAAACAAAACAAGCACAGGCTTTGAGATTTTAGTATATACAATTGCTGGAGAAAAAGAGTCGTTTTTTGTTGCAGAATTTGTTTCTGATGATAAAAACTCTAGTAATAACGTAAATAACTTTACTGGAAATGTAAAATATCGAACATTAGATGGAAAAATAGTTGGCGATTTATATTTTAAAAATGGTAGGCCTAAGTCTCAAAATAGTAGAACCCAAAAGACGGCAGGTTGTACTACAACTACAATAACCATTGCTGTAAGTTGCACCTCTAAAGAACATCATATGCCTTGGGATACATGTTATTTATCAGAAGGAAGAGCATATTATGAAGTTCTTGGCTATACAATATGTGAAAATAATGATACTTATTATGACTCTTTTTATAATGATATGAGTTCTGGTGGGTCATTTGGTGATTTTAGCGGATCACCTGGTGTTGGTAGTGATGGTGGATATTTGTTCGGTATAGCAGGGTTATTAATTTCTTATCCTGAATTACAAACTAAATATAAAAACCTTCCTTCCGATAAAAAGCAAATTATTGTCAATAATTTCAATGTAACAGAAGACCAAGAATTTGCTTTTTTCTCTATTAATTTCTTCTCTCAAAACCCTAATACTACCATAGAGCAGTTTCAGAAGTGGTTTATATATGGTGCTTTAGATTATACAGATTCAAACGATGTTTTGTTTGCAGGGAATTTAGGAAATTTATCAAATGATTTAAAAATAGCGAATCAAAATGGGACTGTAGACCAATTACAATTTTCTTGGCCTAATTGGCAAAAAATAAAACAAAATATTAAAGATGCTCTCTCAAGAGGTGTACATGATGGGGCTAAAATAGTAAAAGTATATTATGATGAGGTAAGAAACAGTGATTATTATAACGTGGGTACACGAGCAATTCTTAATTTTTATATTGATGCTTTAAGGGAAGAAATAAGACAAACAACCAATATGAATAAAGACACCATGAAGTGGGAAGACTTATTTAAAATTTGGCTTTTTGAATTAATGCCTAGTAAATATCAAAATACAATTAATTTTACATGGGCATCTAATGTAGTAAATGGTAATAATATTTATAATTCTACTACAAATGCAGTTTATACTTTTCCTAAAGGAGAGCCAAGCATACTTCCTAATATAAAAAATGGATTGAAAAATGGAAGCATAATTGTTGGGCAATCTATTAAAGGAACATTTACCTATAATTTTAATCAATACTATGCTACCCTTTCTAATAATAATGTGGGGATACAAATGCTTGGATCATATGATATAAATGCAACTGTAATTTCAAAATCTGGAAATGTAGCAACAGTTAGATTTTTTATTACCAATCCATTAAACTGGGATTCAGCAACTAGATTTGTACAAAATGGAACTAAGACTATTGGTATAGTGCAAAATAAAGAAATAGGAGAAGAATTGCATTTGGGAGGAAACTTAACAAACACATATACATGGGACGAAATCATAACATTTTAAAATTATTACTTCTAACTCTATTTATGATTAGTTGTAAAAATAAAGAAGAATATCCAGATAGTATGCCTGATTATTATATTTCATTAAAAGAGGCGGTAGGAGAATATATTTATATTCCTGTTAAAATTGATGAATATGAAATTGATGATTACAAATATCTTAACCTTAAAAAAGGAGATACATTAAAGCTAGAAATTAGAAGCGATTCTACATTTACATTCAATTATTTCTATCATGATAACGCGATTAAAACTAAAAACTTCACTGGCAAATTCACTACCTACCCTGGTTATAAAGATATCTTATCATTTAGTAAATACCCAGACGGAAGCCAATATGTTGGCGGGACGATTGGTTTTAAAAAGGGTAAGAAGATTTATTTTTATTTAAAACTTATTAACCCTAATGACAAAAGTGTTCATGATTATCAATTATATTACGAAAAAGTTAAATAAAAAAATGAAAAAAATAAATAATATAGTATTAGCTTTAGTTTTTTGTAATCTTTCTGCACAAATAAATTTAAAACACATCTCATTTAAACAAAAAGATTCTATTACTGATAAAGAATTGTATAAAAAGGGGCTTATAAAATCCATTGAAAAAATTAAGCCATTAATTGACGGAATGGGAAAAGCTTTCGAATTAGAAAAAAAAGAGGATATAGACATAAAAATTCAAAAAGAAGTAGATAGTATTGTAAACAATATCTCTCAGAAAGAAATAGATAAAGATATTAGAGTTTTTCATTTTGAATACATAGACAACAGAGTATTAAAACGATGGGAAACGAAAGAAAATGGAGAAATTTTAACTTATCCAATATATCTAGATCACACGAAAGGAAAAGAATATTATAACTACCCACGTGAAAATGAGGAAGAATATAAATATTCGTTCAAAAAAATAAAAAATTTACATATAGAAATAATAAAACATAAAACAAAAATCATTAATGGATTGAAGTGCCTAAAATTGCTTGTTTCATATACTGAAATTATAGAGGCAAAAGATTATCCAGAATTTCCAGAGTTTAATGCGCCTGAAGAACATATAGATGTGAAACTGGAAATGTGGGTAACAAAAGATATAAAAACCTTATATCATCCTATATTAAAAATTAAAGAAGTTTTAGAAAGTTTTTATCCTTTAGAAATTAATGAATCTAGCGATGCAATAAATGGAAGTATTAGAAAATATACTCTAAAAGAAATAATCAAAACGTAAAAAATAAGAGCTCTGCAAATTTTGCAGAGCTCTTTGCTTTAAAAAATTCTTTTGTATTTTTGGCAGACAACATACAGATTATGCAAACAACAAGCACCGTTTTAATGATAGAGCCCGTTGCATTTGGTTTTAATGCAGAAACGGCACAGAATAATTATTTTCAAGTGAATTCAGAAAATGCTGAAACACAAGGAAAAGCGCTACAAGAGTTTCAAAATTTTGCAGAAAAATTAAGAAGTCATGGCATCAATGTGATGACGATTAAAGACACGTTAGAACCTCATACTCCAGATTCTATTTTCCCTAATAATTGGATTTCTATGCACCAAGATGGAACAGTTGTTCTCTATCCAATGTGTGCCGTGAACAGAAGATGGGAACGCAGAAATGATATTTTAGAAACGCTTCAAGAGAAATTTGAGGTAAAAGAAATCATCGATTTTTCGGCGCCAGAAAAAGAAGGGAAATTTTTAGAAGGAACAGGAAGCATGATTTTCGATCATGACCAAAAATTAGCGTATGGCTCTGTTTCGCTGAGGTTAGACGAAAAATTGTTCAGAGAATTTTGTGGGAAATTTGGGTATACACCTGTCGTTTTTCATTCTTTTCAAACAGCTAATGGAGAAAGATTGCCGATTTATCATACCAATGTGATGATGTGTGTAGCAGACCAATTTGTGGTGATTTGCCTAGATTGTATTGATGATGAAACCGAAAGAGTGAACGTAGTGAATACGATTTTAGAGTCAGGAAAGGAAATTATAGAAATTTCTGAAAATCAAATGCAACAATTCGCGGGAAATATGCTTCAAGTGCAAAACGAAGATGGCAAAAAGTTTTTGGTAATGAGTGAAACGGCTTACAATTCTTTAACGCCAGAGCAAATTTCAGCTATCAAAAAGTACAATGAAATTATCTTTTCTAATCTAGAAACTATAGAAATAAACGGTGGCGGAAGCGCAAGATGTATGCTTGCTGAGGTTTTCTTACCGAAGAAATAAAATATAAACAGAAGCACCGAAGTTTTCGGTGCTTTTATTTTTTCCAATCTTTAAAACTCATTTCAAATTTTATTTCATTTCCATGAAATCCTACATTTTTCCAACTTTGTTTTTCATAGAATTTTTCTGCTCTGGAATTGGCTTCTGTTGAAAGCCAAATGGTTTTTTGGGTTTTGCAAAAATATTCGTCAAGCATTAATTGATGAAGTTTTTTGCCAATACCTTTTCCTTCGTATTCGGGTAGAAGAAATAGCGCCCAAACATTATTTTCTATAAAATCTACAATAGAAAATCCTACAATATTATCATCAATTTCGCACACGAAACCAGTTCCTCTTTTGGTGATAAACTCTTCTACCAATTCATTAGGAATTAAGCTAGGATTAGAAAGTTGATTTTCTTTTACAGAATTTCTCACTACTTGTATCAGAGGAATATCTTTAATGGTTGCTTTTCTGTATATCATGTTGTAAAAATAAAAAAAACCACGAACAAAATTTTGCTCGTGATTTCTTTAATTAAAATTTAGTTTAATATGATGGGTTTTTGTGAGATGAGTTTGCAATTTTTTTATTTTCTATTGATTTTCAAAATTTTTAAGGGCAATTTCAGCGATTTTTCTTGTGATTTCGGTGGGAGAGTTACAGTCACAATTACTAAGGGTAACGGCATAAATATCTTTCGAAGGAATATAAACTGCCATTGATTTATAGCCAAAAAGATGACCTCCGTGTTCTCTAGAAAGCTTTCCCGCTATATTTTTTATGTGCCATCCATAACCATAAGAGATTTCTTCTCCATTGTTAAGTTTGTATTTTCTAAAAGCTTTATCTAGGCTCTCTTTTTTTAATAATTTATTTTGTGTTAAAGCATTTTGCCATTGTAATAAATCTTCAGTGGTAGACATTAATGCGCCAGATGAAAACGGAATGCTATAGCTGATTACTGTTTTATTTACATATCCAGTTTCTTTTTTGTGATAACCATAAACTCTGTTTTTAACGATTTGTCTATCGGTAGCATAAAGCGTATGATTCATTCCTGCTTTTTCGAAAATATTTTTTTGAAGAAATGTTGCATAACTTTCTTTGGAGACTAACTCAATAATATATCCAAGAAGTACGTAACCAGAATTATTATATTCAAATTTTTCTCCGGGTAAAAAATCTACTTTTTCATTTTTAAAGAAATCTACCATCATTTTTGGAGTCATTTCTTTTTGAGAAATATCTTTTAAGGCTTTTATTTTTGTAAAATCTTTGATTCCAGAAGTATGGTTTAAAAGATGATGAAGTGTGATATTATTTCCATTAGGATAATCGGGAATATATTTAGAAACAGCATCATTTATATTAATTTTTCCTTGTTCCTCTAACATTAAAACAGCCACTGCAGTAAATTGTTTAGTCATAGACGCAATTTGAAAAACTTGATTTGTAGCCATATCTACATTCAATTCTAAATTGGCTTTTCCTACAGTTTTTTCATAGATTGGTTTGCCGTTTTTAGCAACCAAGAAAACTAAGCCAGGACCTTCTGTTTCTTTGAATTCCGAAGAAATAAGACTATCCATTTTATTTTCAAATTTTTGAGCAGAAACCAGACAGAACTGAGATAATAAAAGTGTTAGGAATAAGATATTTTTCATGGTGTTATTTTTATGTTAGTTTCCTGTTCTGTTTTTAATGTCTTTATTAGCACCTTCTATATTTCTGGCTTTTTGAGTTTTTTGGTTTCCAAAAGTATAGGTTGCAGTAAGTGCAAGCATTCTTCTGTATTCATTTTTTCTTACGTTATTGTAATATCCATTGCTTTGTACATCTGTGATGTTATATTTTGAACCTGTATTAAGGACATCATTCGCTTCGAATAAGAAAGTCCAATTGTTCCAAATTTTTCTTACAGAAATATCAAGCGATTGAATGGTAGAAAGTTTACCAATCGAGATTTGCTGAGGTGCAAGATAAAAATAATTTACACCCAAGAATAAATCTTTTTTGCTCGAAAGTCTGATATTGTTATTCGCTTGAATGTGTAATAAATTCGTAGACTTGTTCAGATTAAACGCTGGGAAAGTTTCACCCGTAATTGGATCTGTATCTACGCTTCCTTTGAACACATTATGACCAAAAGTTGTGGTGTAATTGGCACTCCAAATTCCATTATAGAAATTCTTTTGGAATCCTAAAGTTGCACTGAATTCTTGTTTGTCGCCAAAGTTAGTTCTAATGTATCTCAAAACGGTATTTCCATTTTCTACTTTTTGTAAAGGAATTTGGTCTGATGCATCTTTCACAAGGCTAGTATTTAAAACCAAGAAATAAGTGTTTTTATACATATAGTTTAGTTCTTGATTGTAATACTGAGACGCTTTCATAAAAGGATTATTCTGTACATAATTGGTCTGAGTAAGATAAATTCTAGAAGGATTAAGTTCCCAGAAAGAAGGTCTTCTTACACGACTAGAGAATGAATATGTTACATTATGATTCTTATTAATAGCGTAATTTATAGAGGCATAAGGCAAAAAGCTGTTGTAATCTCTAGTAAAATGTTCGTCTTTGTCTATTACGCTTCCTTCACTTTTCGTCAGTTCCAAACGAGTTCCCAATTTGGTAGAAACTTTATCATTGAAGCTTTTTTCTAGTGTAGCATATACTCCTACAATATTTTCATCGTAGATAAAATGGTTAGATTGGTTATCATCAATTCCTGTTGGTGGCAAAATATTTACAAATTGAGTGTCATTGTCAGTTTTGGTTTTGTTGTAACTTCCTCCCACAGAAAGCGTTAAATTCTTATTGAATTTCTGAATGTAATCTGCCATAAAACCAAGATTATCAATTTGCTGAGGAATAGATTGGTTGAAATTAGCCAAAGTTACTCCATTAACATCACTGGTTTTGTTTACGTTCTCAGTCTTTTGATTGAAGTTAAGATACGCTGCATTCAAGGATAGTTTGCTTCCTAAAGTATCTGTTTTTATTTCATAATTCAGGTTAAGAGAATGGTTTGCAGAATGGTCATTTTGGTTATTTGTGGTGATGTTTTCTCTTGTAGAATTATTTGATAAATCGGTGATGATATTTCTAAAATAAGAAGAACCATCTTTGGTTTTATTCAGATTCAAGCTGTAAGAAATTCCTAAAATTTGTTTATCCGAAATTTCATAATCAGCATTAATATTTCCGCCAACATAAGCATTAGGATTTATTGTATTTCCAACGGATAAATTACTAGAAGTATCTGTTCCGTTGCTCAAAATATAGGTGTTATATTCAGACCATTTTCCTACATAAGTATTGGTGCTTACAGTAAGTTTGTCTTTTTTATAATTGAGTGAAACCGATGTGTTTGGATTGTTATAATAGCCTTGTTTGTTTTCCAACTTCCAAGTTCCGCTCATTCCATCGTTTTTCTTCTTTTTCATGACGATGTTGATGATTCCTTGATTACTTTCTACCTGAAATTCAGACGATGGAACGGTAATGACTTCTATTTTCTGAATGTTTTCAGATGGTGTATTTTTCAGCATTTCTAAAACTGCTTCTGCACTCATATTGCTTTTTCTACCATTAATGTAGATGATGGCATCATTCTTTCCTAAAATTTTTAGATTGGCATTGTCACTTGTAGAAATAAGTGGAGTTTCTTTTAAAAGTTCAAAAGCATTACTTCCTTTTGCAACTGGCGAATTGGCTACATCATAAACCATTCTATCAGATTTTTTGTGAAAAACCTTTTTGGTCATTTTTACTTCTTCTATGTCTTTTGTTTTTTCTTCTTGTGAATAAGAAAAAAGCGAAGTAAGAATTGTTGCTGTAAATAATAATTTTTTCATGGTGTAATTTTTAAGTTTAAATGTTGTAAAAAAAAGAAAAGTCGCAGTGGGTTATTAGTTGAGTGATTTGGTGTGGTGATTAGTTTTTGTGGTTATTGATTTTTTCACTGCGACTTTTTCAAGTTTGGTTATTCGTTTTTAAATGGTTAAAGTTTTTCTTAAAAGTTCTTCAATTTAGTTGAAGTATGTTTTGTTTAATAATTTACATTGCAAAGATATATAATTAATTTAGTATTATGCAATACAAAGTAGTAAATAAAATTTATTAATTGATTTAACTTGTTGATTTTCAGTGATAAAAATTTTAGTAAATAAATTACTTTCAGAAATAAGACAATCGAAATGGAATAAGTATTACATCAAAAAACAAAAAAAAAGTGAAAATTTCTTTCCACTTTTTATAATATTTTGAAGGTCAAATCTTTATTCTCTCTCAAATTTTGCCAGTTTTTTGTCAATCCAAATCGTTGCCAACGGAAAAAAAGCAGCCAGAAGTGCGAATACAGAATCTTCGTCATCCCATTGATAAATTTTTCTACAAGGAAAGGCTAGAATCAGGTACAAAGTGAAAAATAAACCATGAATACTCCCCATAACACTAATGTAAATAATGGGCAAAATTCCTTCCTTGTCCTCACGAATCCAAATCATAGCAGAGAAAAGCAAAAGCCAAGAAATTGCTTCGGCAATACAAATTTGTCTAAACCATTTGATGAGTTTTTCTTGAGAATACTTAGATAAAAAGAAATTTTCGATGAATTCCATTGTGTAGTGAGTTACGTGATTCGAGTTATGGGTTGCAAATGTAAGGATTTAATCAGTTTCGCCATAATATTGTTTTACATGATGAGGAAACTCAGCGAGGATTAAATCAGATTCAATTCCCATAAAATCAATTTGAAAATCATCTTTTAAACCAGACAAATATGCTCCCCAACCAATTAATTCTTCATTATTGTCCTTATAAACTTTTATAAATCGTTGAATTTGGGATGTTAGAAACTCTTCACAGTCATCATGTTCAAAATTTGTTTTATTCTTTAGGTAATAATTTTTAATAAAAAGATAAGGATTTTCAATATCAATAAAATTTACTTTTCCATAAACAACTCCCATTGAAGCATCTGCAAATTCAAAATTTGTATTTCCAATTAATATATCGTCAAGAAAAATTTTATATTCTTTCATAAAAATTTAGATTCCTACAGAATGACAAACAAAACGGTTTAATTATAATCTAACAAAACATCTATCATCTATCTCCCAACATCCAACTTATTTATAAAAACTACTTCCGTCTAAATATTCAAAAACTTCTGGTGGAAGCATCGGTCTTACATTTTTCCCTTCTTTAATCATATTTCTAATTTCTGTGGCAGAAAGTTCTATTATCGGTGCATTTACCATGCTGATGTTTTCGTGTTGTAAATATTCACTTTCTTTTTTCTCGCCTTCAAAAGTTCTGGGATAGACAATGATTTGATATTCAGACATCAGTTTTTCTGAGTTTTTCCATTTAGGAAGCGAATCTAGATTGTCTTCGCCCATAATCAGCGCAAAAGAATAATTGGGATATTTTTCTTTGAGATAAGTAAGCGTATCAATCGTGTAACTTGGCTTTGGTAAAGAAAATTCTACGTTCGAAGCACGCATTTTAGGATAGTTTTTCAATGCAAGTTGCACCATATCAAGACGATTATGGTCTGTAAGCAATGATTTTTTATCTTTAAATGGATTTTGCGGAGAAACCACAAACCAAAGCTCATCCATATCCGAATTTTCTAAAATATAGTTCCCCAAAATCAAATGCCCAATATGAATGGGATTGAATGAGCCGAAAAATAGTCCGATTTTTTTCATTAAAGGGTTTAGGAGTTAGGGATTAGTTTTTTACTCGCAACACGTATCTCGTATCTCTAATGAAACTTCACATCACGAATGTTCAAATAATAGGTCACGTTTCCTTTCCAATGATTTTCTTCTACGGTAAAAGCAATGTCGAAATTTTTAGTTTTGAAATCATCCATATATTGCCCTAATTTAAAGCCAATACATTCTATATTTCTGCCAGAAACCGGTTGATGAATATAGAATTTTAGGTGATTTCCGTCTTTACCCATTTGTTTTACATAACCAGAAACTTTTTGGTTTCTTAATTCTAAAACAGGCTTCATATTGTGTGGGCCAAAAGGTGATAATTTTCTATGAAAATTAAAGAAATCACGGTTTAAATCTTCTATTTCAATGACAGAATCTATCGTAATGGAAGGGAATTTTTGGTGTTCCTGAATTTTTTCGGCCACTACTTTTTCAAATTTTTCTTTGAAAGCTTCAAATTTATCTTTTTCCATCGAAAGTCCAGCCGCAGCTTGATGTCCTCCGAATTTTAAGAAATATTCACTACAAGCTTCTAAGGCCTCGTGCACATCAAAATCTGAAACGCTTCTTGCAGAAGCTACCATTTCGCCATTGTTTCCATCGGTGAAAACCAAAGTCGGTTTATAGTACACTTCAGTCAGTCTAGAAGCTACAATCCCTATTACGCCTTTGTTCCACTCATTGTGATAAACTACAGTGGTGAAATTATTTTCTTGTTGGGTTTCGATGACTTGGTTAAAGGCAGATTGAGTAGTATTGGCGTCTAATTCTCGTCTGGAGTCGTTGAGGTTTAAGATGTCGTCTACAATTTGATGAGCATGTTTCAAATTGTCTGAAATCATCAATTCTACCGCGGCTTTTCCATGAGAAATTCTTCCTGCAGCATTGATTTTCGGAGCAATTTCGAAAACAATGTTAGAAATATCAAACGTAGCAATTTTTTCTTCAGGAATCAAAAGTCTTATTCCTAATTTTCTGGTTTTTCTTAATGTTTTTAATCCCAGTTTTGCCAAAACTCTATTTTCGCCAGTCATTGCTACAATATCTGCAGCAATAGAAATAGCGAGTAAATCAGTAAGTTCATAGAGTTCGTTTTCTGGAATTTTATAAATTGTATTAAGACCTTGACATAATTTAAAGCCAACTCCACAACCAGAAAGTTCTTTGTAAGGATATCTGCAATCGGTTCTTTTCGGGTCTAAAACGGCAAAAGCTTTTGGTAATTCTTCGCCTGGTAAATGGTGGTCGCAAATAATAAAATCAATGCTTAGAGAACTGGCATATTCTATTTTATCTAATGCTTTAATTCCGCAATCTAATGCGATGATAAGTGAGAATCCGTTTTCTTTAGCGAAATTAATTCCCTCATCAGAAATTCCATAACCTTCAGAATAACGGTCTGGAATATAGAAATCTAAATATTTTTTTTCTACAATTTTAGAAAGATAAAGATACATGAGCGAAACTGCAGTAGTTCCGTCTACATCATAATCGCCGTAAACCAGGATTTTTTCGCCGTTTTCTATTGCAGAGGCAATTCTGTCTACTGCCAATTGCATATCTTTCATCAAAAACGGACTGTGAATGTCTTCTAATTTTGGTTTGAAGAATTCTCTAGCTTTTTGGTAATCATCAATGCCTCTTAGAACCAAAATTTTTGATTCTAAAGTCCCGAAACCAATTGAAGAACTAATGCTGTCTACAATTTCTTCATCAGGTGCTGGTTTATATATCCATTTTTGGCTCATAAATGCAAAGTTAGGGAAAAAATAATTGCTAATTTAATAGACATTTGTTATTAGTTCTATTTTAAAAACAAAAAAACCGCCCAAAATTTTTGAGCGGTTTATTTTTTACATTAGCCTTTCAGCTTAAGAATACATTTGTTGTTGTAATTCTTTGATTTTTTTGTCTTCTAGATATTCGTCGTAAGTCATATCTCTATCGATAACACCTTTTGGCGTAAGTTCTATGATTCTGTTACAAACCGTTTGAAGCATTTCGTGGTCATGAGAAGCCAATAAAATGTTTCCTTTGAAATTAGACAGTGAGTTGTTCAGTGTAGTGATACTTTCTAAGTCTAAGTGGTTGGTTGGTTCGTCTAAAAGTAAAACGTTTGCTTTTTGGAGCATCATTCTAGAGAACATACATCTCATTTTTTCACCTCCAGAAAGTACAGTACAAGATTTAAGCGCTTCATCTCCTGAGAATAGCATTCTACCAAGGAAACCACGCATAAATTCTTCATGTCTTTCTTCGTCATTTTTAGTAAATTGTCTTAACCAGTCTACTAAATTTAAGCTCTTGTCTTGGAAGAAGTTAGTGTTGTCAAGAGGCATGTAAGATTGGTTAGTAGTAACTCCCCAATTGTACTCTCCTTTATCTGCGGTTGCGTTTCCTGAAATAATTTCGAAAAATTCTGAAATTGCCAAAGAGTTTTTAGAAATGATAGCTACTTTGTCACCTTTCTTTAACTTAATATCTACGTTAGAGAAAAGCAATTCGCCGTCTTTGGTTTTTTCTAAATCTTTTACTTCAAGAATTTGGTCGCCTGCTTCTCTCTCCATTTCGAAAATAATTGCAGGATAACGTCTAGAAGTAGGTTTTATATCATCAATATTCAGTTTTTCAATCATTTTCTTTCTAGCAGTTGCCTGTTTTGCTTTAGCAACGTTAGAACTAAATCGAGCAATGAAATCTTGTAATTCTTTTTTCTTTTCCTCAGCTTTTTTATTCGCTTGTTGACGTTGTCTTGTTGCTAACTGAGACGCTTGATACCAGAAAGAGTAGTTACCTGTATAAAGGTTTAATTTAGAATAATCTAAGTCACCAATGTGCGTACAAACGGTATCTAAGAAGTGACGGTCGTGAGAAACTACAATTACTGTATTTTCATAATCTGCTAAGAAATCTTCTAACCAAGCGATGGTGTCAATATCTAAGTCATTGGTAGGTTCGTCTAGAATCAAAACATCTGGATTTCCGAAAAGTGCTTGCGCCAAAAGAACTTTTACCTTGTCTTTGTTTTCAAGCTCTCCCATCATTTGCCAGTGCATTTCGTCTTTGATTCCCACGTTAGAAAGCATGGTTTGCGCATCTGATTCTGCATTCCAGCCTCCCATTTCGTCATAGATTACGCCTAGTTCTCCAGCTTTAATTCCGTCTGCATCAGAGAAATCCTCTTTAGCATAAAGCGCATCCATTTCTTCTTTGATTTCGAAGAGTTTTTTATTTCCTCTTAATACAGTTTCTAAAACGGTAAAATTATCGTAAGCAAAGTGATCTTGTTCTAGAACAGACATTCTTTTGCCAGGTTCTAGTGATACATTTCCTGTAGTTGGTTCTTGTTTTCCTGTTAAAATTTTCAGAAAAGTAGATTTTCCTGCGCCATTTGCTCCGATGATTCCGTAGCAATTTCCCTTGGTAAACATGATATTTACCTCGTCAAATAAAACTCTCTTCCCGAATTGTAGTGATAAATTAGATACTGTTAACATATTGTTTCGTAAATTTGGCGCAAAAGTAAGAAAAGAATTTGGTATTTCGAGGCTAAGTTTCGGATAAAGAATGAATTATTATAAAGGAAAATAGATTTCTAGGGTAGGTTAATTGACCTTTAAAATTATTTGATTTATAAAAAATTAATAAATTTTAATAAATGAATATCAGCAAGTTGGTTCTTTAATTAAATTAAAATGAGTGGGAAAACTGAATTTGGCACGTGCTTTGGTGCTTGTTTCAAGGTTTTTCAAGTCACTTGTCATTTTAATGAAGATTTCAGAATTCAATAAAAATGGTAAAATTTTATAAACTTTAATATAAATTATGTAAATTTATATTTTAGCAATAATTAGACATTTGCAGTATACAATGAAGATAGAAAAAACCATAAATATTTTAAATAAACGAGCAAAATTCGAATATGAAATTTTAGAACAGATAGAAGCAGGAATTGTTCTTACGGGAACCGAAATTAAAGCGCTTCGTTCTTCTAAAGCATCTATTACAGAGAGTTTTTGTCAGTTTATAGAAAATGAGCTATTCGTTGTGAATATGAGTATTGATGAGTATAAATTGGGAACTTTTTATAATCATAAAATCAAAAGAGAGCGTAAACTCTTATTACACAAAAAAGAATTGCAAAAATTTCAAAGAAAGTTGAAGGATGTAGGAATGACTATAGTACCATTAAAGCTATACATTAATGACAGAGGAAAGGCAAAAATGCTTATAGCACTAGGAAAAGGAAAGAAACTTTTTGATAAAAGAGAAACAATAAAAAACAGAGAAAATAAAAGAAATTTAGACAGAATATTAAAGAAAACCTAAAAAAACTTTGTTTTTAACGATATTTTGTGTTTATTTTGCATTATCAATTATTTAATCATTTAATTCTATGAAAAATCTAAAATTAGGAATTTCAGCATTGGCACTTACACTTGCCTCTACTGCTTTCGCTCAAACTACTTCTAACCCTTGGGTTATTGGAGTTGGTGCACACGGAGTGAATCACATGGGAGTTGCTAACGGTGGTGTTGACAAAGTATTTGACAACTTCGATCAAGTTTTCACGCTTAACAACTATACTATTACACCTCCACTATCAAAATTAACTATTGCAAGAAACCTTAACAAGTATTTCGTTCTTGACTGGCAAACTTCAGTTGGAAATGTTGATAACAAAAGATTTGCAATGGCTAAAGAGTTCTTCTTGCAAACAGGTCTTGGTTTACAATTTAAATTTGCTAGCCTTTGGAACGAAGAATCTTGGTTTGATCCATATGCAAGAGTTGGAGCTAACTATTTAAGACACGATTATTCAGGTCTTACATTCCCTAGAACTGATCTTGCTAACGATGTAGTATTAGGAACTTACAACGGTGATGATGTTACTGGTAAGGCTAATCACTTTACAGCTGCTGCTGGTTTAGGTTCTAACTTCTGGTTAACTAAAAACTTTGGTTTAAATTTACAAGGTGATTATGTTTCTACTCCAGGAAACTCTTCAAACGTTGCTAATTTCTGGCAAGCTTCTGCTTCATTAATGTTCAGATTTGGTAACACAGATAAAGATAAAGATGGTATTAAAGATAAAGATGATGCTTGTCCAGACGTACCCGGTTTAGCTCAATTCCAAGGTTGTCCTGATACAGACGGTGATGGAGTTGCTGATAAAGATGATAACTGTCCAGAAGTTGCTGGTCCAGTAGAAAATAACGGTTGTCCTTGGCCAGATACAGATGGTGACGGTGTTCTTGACAAAGATGATGCTTGTCCATCAGTAGCAGGTCCTGCTGCAAACAATGGTTGCCCTTGGCCAGATACAGATGGTGACGGTATCCTTGATAAAGATGATGCTTGTCCTACAGTTGCTGGTTTAGCTCAGTATAACGGTTGCCCAAGAACTGACGTTAACGTAGCTGATGATGTAACTAAAGCATTAAACGATATCTTATTTGATTTCAACAAAGCTACAATCAGACCAGAATCTAAAGAAAAATTAGATCAAGCTGCTGCTTATATTAAAGATTTCCCAGCTGGTAAATTCTTAATCGAAGGTAGAACAGATAAAAAAGGTTCTGATGCTTACAACTTAAAACTTTCTAGACAAAGAGCTGCTTCTGTTGTTGCTGCTTTAGAAGCTAGAGGTGTAGCTCCTGAACAACTTAAATCAAGAGGTGTTGGTGAAGCTAAAGCTACTGTAGCTGAAACTGCATCAGACGCTGAAAGATTATCAGACAGAAGAGTAGTTGTAGAAGCTATTTCTGCTGCTGATTGGGATGCAATCCAAAAATCAGATGTTCCAGCTCCAAAAAAATCTAAAAAATAATCAATTATTTTAAGATAAATTTAAACACCCTTATTTTTAAGGGTGTTTTTTTGTGCTAATTTTCTTATTTTTGCAAACGTAAAATATCAAATTATGGGACGCGCATTCGAATATAGAAAAGCTTCAAAAATGGCTCGTTGGGATAAAATGGCCAAAACATTTTCTAAAATTGGGAAAGATATCGCTATTGCAGTAAAAGCTGGTGGTCCAGATCCAGATTCTAACCCTGCTCTTAGAAGATGTATCCAAAATGCAAAAGGGGCAAATATGCCTAAAGATAATGTAGAAAGAGCAATTAAGAAAGCTTCTGGAGCAGATGCAGAACATTATGATGAGGTTACTTATGAAGGATATGGACAAGGTGGTGTAGCTTTCTTTGTAGAGTGTACAACGAATAATTCTACCAGAACAGTTGCAAACGTAAGAGCGATTTTCAATAAGTTTGATGGTAATTTAGGTAAGAACGGAGAGTTAGCTTTCATCTTTGATAGAAAAGGAATTTTCACCATAGATAAATCTTTAATCAAAATGGATTGGGAAGATTTCGAGATGGAAATGATTGACGGAGGTGCAGAAGATATTGATAGCGATGAAGAAGAAGTGATGATTACCACTGCATTTGAAGATTTCGGTTCTATGTCTCATAAATTAGATGAGCTTGGAATAGAAGCTAAAAGTGCGGAACTACAAAGAATTGCTAATAACACCAAAGAAGTAAACGAAGAGCAGTTCAAAGCCAATATGAAAATGCTAGAACGTTTCGAAGATGATGATGATGTGCAAAACGTTTACCACAATATGGAAATTACAGACGAATTAATGAATTCTCTATAAAATAAAAAAGCCGCAAATTTTGCGGCTTTCTTATTGAGGAAATACATCTTCTATATCTTTCATTCTCAACATTACAGAACGAGCATAAGAACAATGCGGAATAATAATCCATTTGTTTTCTCTCGAAAATTCTATGCCTTTTTCTACGAGTTTTTTTCCCATTCCTTGTCCCTCGAATTTAGGAAAAACCATTACATAAGAAATAATCAGTGTGTTTTTCTCTGGCTGAATCGTGTAAGTCAGTCTTCCGATTTCTTCGCTTTCATTTTTAAGAGAAATAAAACCTCCGTTTCCGTTTTTATGATTTTCAAAAATTAAATTCATAATCTAAATTTTTATAAAAGTAAGAAATTTTAAAATTCGAACATCATATAATTGCATTTGATTAAATTTCCTTATAATTTAGCATTTCTGTAAATTATGAAAATTTCAAAATCACATCTTTTAGACGGAAAAACTATTTCCATCACCGGTTCGAAAAGCATCTCGAATCGATTACTTATTTTGGGCAAATTATTCGGAGATTTAAAAATAGAAAACCTTTCAAATAGCCAAGATACTCAACTTCTGCAAAAAGCACTCAATGAAGATTCTGAAACGGTAGATATTCATCACGCCGGAACGGCAATGCGTTTTTTGACCTCATTTTATGCCATTCAAGAAGGAAGAAAAACCATTCTTACGGGTTCGGAAAGGATGAAGCAAAGACCCATAAAACCATTGGTTGATGCATTAAGAGAATTAGGCGCGGAAATTAATTATCTGGAAAATGAAGGTTTCCCGCCTTTAGAAATTCAAGGAAAGAAAATTGAGAAGAATTTCGTAAAAATTCCTGCCAATATTTCTTCACAGTTTATTACGTCATTATTATTGATAGGCGCAAGTTTAGAAAACGGTTTAGAAATAGAATTACAAGGCGAAATTACCTCTCGTTCTTACATCAAAATGACCTTAAAAATTTTAAAAGACATTGGAGTTGAAACACGTTTTGAAGGAAATGCTATAAAAATATTAAGTGCAGCGTCGTCTTTATCGAATCAAAAATTAGATAGGCATTATCACTCTTCTAAGATTAAGCATTACACCGTAGAAAGTGATTGGAGTTCTGCTTCTTATTTTTATTCTTTGGTGGCGATTGGTAAGAAAAGAATGCATCTCAAGAGTTTTTATGCACATTCATTGCAAGGAGATTCAGCTTTAAAAGAAATTTATTTGAAATTTTTTGGGGTAAATACCATTTCTGATGCAGGAGAAAATAAAATCACATTACTTCCAGATACTCATTTTCAATATCCGGAAAAATTCGTTTTGGATATGAATGATTGTCCTGACATTGCGCAAACGGTTTGTGTGACGTGTGTTGCGCTGAAATTGCCTTTTGAAATTTCAGGTTTAGGGACTTTAAAAGTAAAGGAAACAGATAGATTGGTTGCGCTTCAAAATGAATTAGAAAAAATTGGTTGCAAAACAGAAATCACCGAGAATTCTATCATATCTTTAGATTTTTTTGAGCCGAAGAGTGAGATTTCTATTGCAACATACAATGACCACAGAATGGCGATGAGTTTTGCGCCGTTTGCTTTGGTAAAAGAATTAGACATGCAAAACGAAGACGTGGTAGAAAAATCGTATCCAGATTTTTGGACGGATTTTTTTGAGCTTACAGAGAAATCGTAATGACTTTTTAAATAAAATAATAGTTGATGACAATAATAATCACTGGAACTTCCACAGGAATTGGCTTTGCACTCGCTGAATATTTCGGAGAAAAAGGACATAAAGTTTTTGGTTTAAGTCGAAAAAATGTGGAAAGTCAATATTTTACTACGATTCCAACCGATATTACAGATAACACACAAGTTCAAGCTGCGATTTCAGAAATTTTAAAAACTGAAAGTAGAATAGATGTGCTCATCAACAATGCAGGAATGGGAATGGTAGGCGCTGTAGAAGATTCTACCAAAGAAGACATTCTGAAGTTATTCAATCTGAATTTAGTTGGGGCAGTACAAATGATGAGTGCTGTAATGCCCAAAATGCGTGAACAAAAATTCGGTAAAATCATCAATGTATCGAGTATTGGTTCAGAAATGGGACTTCCGTTTCGTGGATTTTATTCGGCGTCTAAATCTGCGCTAGATAAAGTAGTGGAAGCAATGCGTTATGAAGTGTATCAATGGAATGTTGAGGTTTGTAGTTTGCATTTGGGCGATATTAAAACTAAAATCGCTGAAAATAGGGTGAAAACTCAAGTTTCAGAACCGTATAAAAATGTTTTTGATAAGGTGTATTCTTTGATGAATGCACACGTAGATGATGGAACCGAACCTTTGGAGGTAGCACTTTTCATCGAAAAATTATTAGAAAAAAAATCTTGGAAAGCGCATTATTATTTCGGGAAGTTCGGGCAAAAAATTGGAGTTCCTCTCAAATGGATTCTTCCGCAGAAAACCTATGAAAATCTGATGAAGAAATATAATAAAATGGATTGATTTCAGTTGAAAATTGTGAATTGAAAGTTGAAAATTATTGAAGTTATTCTTAAAAATATTTTTTGTTCTGTTTTGCGTTTTTTATAATGCGCAACTGAAACAATTCATCTTAATTGATGTTCAAAACAAAAAAGAATTTGTAAAAAAAGACTCACTTTCTGCAGTGAAATTTCTAGATTCTTTGGCGGAAAACAATTATTATTTGACAAAGATTTTAAATGTTGAAAAAGTAGAGAAAACCACAAAAATCGTTTTTGACAAAGGCAAAAATTTCAATGAAGCCAAAGTGAAATTTTCGTCAGAAAATGCTTTATTTTTAAAATCAAAACCTGAAATTTTTACCAAAAATTTAGATTCTCTCAAACAAAATATCAACCAAAGATACACCAATGAAGGTTTTGCATTCAACCGAGTGAAAACACAATTTTTAGGCTTTGAAAATGATGTTCCGAAAGTTGAAATTTCGGTTTTTAAAGGTGATAAAAGAGTAATCAATGGTTTTGTTTTGCAAGGATTCACCAAAGTTCCGAAACGTTTTGTCAAAAACTTAGAAAAAGAATTTGTAGGAAAAACGTATGATGATGTTAATCTGCTGAAAATCAATTCTCGGTTAGAAAATCATCCGTTTTTGATGTTAGAAAAAACTCCGCAAACCCTTTTCACAAAAGATTCTACACAAATTTACCTTACTTTTCAGAAGAAAAAATCCAATAATTTTGATGGAATTATAGGTTTTGGGAATAATGATAAGAAGAAATTTACTTTCACAGGAAGCATTAATCTCAATCTGAAGAACGTTTTTAATAGTTTTGAGACCATTTCTTTGTATTGGCAAAGAAACCAACAAAGCGGACAAAACTTCGATTTACAAACCGATATTCCGTATCTTTTTGGTTCTAACATCGGCGCGAATCTCAATATGAATATTTACCGTCAAGATTCTACTTTTGCCAATGTGAAATTTCGTCCAGCGTTGTATTTTCATCTTTCGTCCAAACAAAAAATTGGAGCGAGAGGAAATTTTGAAATTTCTTCTGTTTTAGATGATACTTATACTTCGGGACAAGACTTTAGCAAAAAAGGAATTGGAGTTTTTTACGAAATTACAGAAACTTCGGAAGAACCGCTTTTTGTTTTCAAAACCAAAATTATTGGCGAGGCAGATTTACTCAGTTCTTTTTATCAAAATTTAGATAAAACTTTTCAACAAACCCGTTATTTTCTCTTTGCAGAGCGTAATTTTCATCTCAAAGGAAATCATTATTTCAATATGAAAGCAGAATCTGCAATGTTGGATTCAGATGGAGAAATCACTACTAATGAACTTTTCAGAATTGGTGGTTACAATTCATTGCGAGGTTTTAATGAACAGTCTCTTTTTACTGATTTTTATGCTTTCGGTGGAATAGAATATCGTTATTTGGTCAGCAATCAAGCATTTTTTGATGTTTTTGGACAATTGGCTAATGTGAGAAATTCTTCATTGAAAACTACCTCTAAACTCTACAGTTTCGGACTTGGTTTTAATTTTTTATTACCGATTGGTTTGATGACTTTTCAAATATCAAACGGACAAGAATTTAATAATCCATTTAAATTCCAAGACACTAAAATTCATTGGGGAATCATCAGTAAGTTTTAAATTTCTCTAAAAAAATTTTCTTTAAATCGCTGTAAATAAGGCGAAATTCCCAGAATGTTAAAATTTTTTAGAATCCTTGAGTTTCTTCTAACAATTATTAACAGTTGAAAAAAAAGTTTAATAGAAGTTTAACTATAATTTTAGTTATCAACGTTTTATTTAGTCCGAAAAACAAAGTATTTTTGCTCCATATTTATGAAGCGAATTTTATTACTAAGCTGTTTGCTGTTTTTAACTTCAATAAGCGCTCAAACTTTTTCTGGAACTCTATTTATGCGAGATAAATCTTCTTTCTATCTCAACCAGATTTACGTTACCAATCTTAATGAACAGAGAACGTATCTTACTTCTTATACTGGTGAGTTTAAAATTCCTGCAAAAGTAGGAGATGTAATAAGATTTACCTCAATTGTTTCCGAGCGAAAAGACATCAAAATTACTCCTCAATTGCTTGAAAATCCTCGAAATTTAATCGAACTCGAAGTGGCATACAGAGAAATTCAAGAAGTGATTTTGAGTAGATTTAAACCTACGGGAAATCTTAGAAAAGATGTTCGCACTTTAGATTCTAAAAAATCTTCTCTTGAAATAGCTAAAATAATAGGTTTGCCAGCTCCAAAAGGCGATGGAACTCCTCCAATAACGCCTGTTGCAAGTTTAGCAAATGGTGGTTTAAGCATTGGTTTAGAGAGTCTTTATGATGTAATTTCTGGGCAAGCCAAGAAAAAACAACGCCTTCAAGAATATGAAAGAATGCAAATTGGCATTAAAAATATTAAAGCTTATTTGGGTGATGATTATTTTACCAGATTAAAGGTTCCCGTGCATTTAGTTGATAATTTTCTACAATTTGTATATACTTCTGATAATTTGAAAATTTACTTAGATGTGGCTAATTATGAGGCAATAAAGGTTTCTATAGAGAAATATTTGCCTATTTATCAAAAGAGATTACGAAACTCTCATCTTCAAGAAATTTTTAACTAACTAATAGTTGTTAGTTGAAATTTTTAATATAAAACATTTATCATTATGATTTTTATCGCTTTTTAACATATTTTTTATCTTCTGATATAAAAATAGTTATATATTTGTCTCCCTAATCGAAATATTTGTGGGGAAGAATAAGTTAGCAAGGTTTGAAGAAAATAGAAAACTTCCAAATGTAATACAGCCAAGTAGAGCGGAAGCCTTAGGTGATTTTGAACTTAAAGGTAAATGGAGAGAAAGGGTTTTTAAAAACAATAATCCTATTGTTCTAGAGCTTGGTTGTGGGAAAGGTGAGTATAGTGTAGGAATGGCAAAAGCTTTTCCTGAGAAAAATTTTATCGGAGTAGATATTAAGGGAGCAAGATTTTGGTTTGGAGCAAAAGAAGCTGTAGAAAAAGGTTTAAATAACGCAGCTTTTTTACGTACCCAAATTGAATTGATAGATTGTTTTTTTGATGAAAATGAAGTTGATGAAATCTGGATAACCTTTCCAGACCCTCAGATTAAATACAGAAGAGGGAAACATAGACTCACCCATCCAGATTTTTTAAATCGCTACAAAAAAATTCTGAAACCTTCCGCAATTATTCATTTGAAAACAGATTCTGAGTTTCTGCATGGTTATACTTTAGGGATTTTACAAGGGTATGGCCACGAAATTCTAACCGCTCACCATGATATATATGGAGCACCAGAATATGAACCAGACACTCTCTATCTAAGGGAAATTAAAACTTATTATGAGGAATTGTTTTCTGCTAAAGGCAAAACCATTACCTATATTAAGTTTAGGCTCTAAAAATCGAAATAAAAAGTATAAAAATGAAAAGAGTGATTGTTTTATTTACGGCATTATGTGTCGTACATTTCTCGGCTCAAGAAAAAATGGAAAAAGAGCAGCCGATAGATAAAAGTCAAGTGACTACAAAAGAAGCGATTTCTTTATTAGAAAATAAATCTACTCAAGAGTCTGCAGAAATTAAGAAGGTTGTTATTAAACCTAAAACTGATAAAGAAGAAGAGGCTGCTTTTGAAGCTCTTATGAAATCTGAAAATGAGAAAAATAAGAAAGTTTTAACCGCGCAAGTGCTGAATGAAATGCTAGGAAGTGATGAAAGTGACGCTTTAAGCCTTTTATTGGTGAAGAATGTGTCAGAATGCAATATGGTTCTGAAGGTGGTAGGAAAGACAAGTTATAATATTCCTATTCCTGCAAATGGTCAAAATGCAATTATGGTAGAAAAAGGGGTGTATCAATTGACAGGTAAGGTTTGTGAATTACAGTATGAAACCCAAAAAGATTTGAATAAAAATCTTTTGGTAGCTATTAAAAGAATGGAAGATTAAAAAAATAATTAACAAAAAAACTCTCAAGAATTTCTTGAGAGTTTTTTTTGTTGTATGATCTTCGAAAAATTATTCAGCGTCAAAGTCTTTATCTGCATCAGCAGTTACTTTTTCACCTTCTTTAGATTTTTCTTTATCAGCTTTTCTTTGAGATTGACCTTCTTTGATAGATTCTGATACTACAGAAAGAATCATGTCAATAGATTTAGAAGCATCATCGTTTCCTGGAATTACGAAGTCTACTTTTCTAGGATCTGAGTTAGTATCTACGATACCAAATACAGGAATACCTAATTTTTTAGCTTCAGTTACAGCGATGTGTTCTCTCATGATATCTACTACGAATACAGCAGAAGGAAGTCTAACCATGTCTGCGATAGAACCTAAGTTCTTCTCTAAGTTAGCTCTTTGTCTGTCTACTTGTAATCTTTCTTTTTTAGATAAAGTTTCGAATGTACCATCTTTCTTCATTTTATCGATAGCGTTCATTTTCTTAACCGCTTTTCTGATTGTAACGAAGTTAGTTAACATTCCACCTGGCCATCTTTCAGTGATGTAAGGCATGTTAAGTTCTGATGCGTGTTTTGCTACTACTTCTTTAGCTTGTTTTTTAGTAGCCACGAAAAGAACTTTTTTTCCTGCAGAAGTAATTTTTTCTAAAGCGTTGCAAGCTTCATCTAATTTCACTGCAGTTTTATGCAAATCGATAATGTGAATACCGTTTTTCTCCATGAAAATGTATGGAGCCATATTAGGATTCCACTTTCTAGTCATGTGACCAAAGTGTACGCCTGCTTCTAATAAGTCTTTAACTTGTGCTTTTGCCATTTTTTTAATTTTTGTTAGTTTACGTTCCGCTTTTAAGCAATCAACTTTACGTTGGATGGGAGTAAAGTTTGGGTGCTAAACATAACGGGCAATTTTTGTAATAATTTGTAAATAAACCGAGAAAAAAGATTAACGTTTTGAGAATTGGAATCTCTTTCTTGCTTTTTTCTGACCTGGTTTTTTTCTTTCTACCATTCTAGCGTCTCTAGTAAGAAGACCAGCTGGCTTAAGCGCTAATCTGTTTTCTTCATTAATTGCACATAGTGCTCTAGAAATCCCTAGTCTAATTGCTTCAGCTTGACCTGTAATTCCACCACCGAAAACGTTTACAGTAACATCGTACTGACCTACAGTTTCAGTTAATAAGAACGGTTGGTTTACTTTATATACTAACATGTCAGTACAGAAGTAAGTTTTTGCATCTTTACCATTTACAGTGATGTTACCAGTACCTGGTTTCACGTAAACTCTAGCTACAGAAGTTTTTCTTCTTCCAATCTTGTGAACTATAGACATAATTATTTAATTTCGTTAAGGTTAATAACTTTTGGTTGCTGTGCTTCGTGCTTATGCTCAGACCCAGCGTATACATACAAATTCTTGTAGATAACACTTCCTAATTTGTTTTTTGGTAACATTCCTTTTACAGATTTTTCTACCAATTTACAATTGTCTTTTTTGTGCACTTCTTCAGCAGTTAACGATTTTTGACCACCTGGATATCCAGTATGCCAAATGTATTCTTTGTCTGCCCACTTGTTGCCAGATAAAGCAACTTGTTCTGCATTCAAAACGATTACGTTATCACCACAGTCTACGTGTGGAGTGTAATTCGTTTTGTGCTTACCTCTCAAAATCTTTGCAACTTTAGAAGCTAATCTTCCTAACGGTTGCCCAGCTGCATCTACCACAACCCATTCTTTCTTAGCGGTAGCTTTGTTAGCTGATACGGTTTTGTAACTTAATGTATTCACTTATTATCGTTTACGATTAAACATAATTTTCCCCTAAAAAGGTGTGCAAAGGTATTAATTTTTTTTGGAATTGAAAAACTTTATCAAGATTTAAACGTAAATTTAACCTTAAAAAATTAATTTTCAATCTCTTAATGACTTGTTGTTTCTGAAACTTGCTAGTAAATAATACCCCACAAATACTATAGAAAACTTAAAAACAGAAGGTAAAGCCTTTTCTAAATCAAAAATGAAAGCGCCAATCAATACTAAAAAAATCATCGCGCCAAAAGAAATTCCTAGTTTTTTCGGCAAAGAAATAACGGGATTGTCTAAATAAAAAGCCATTCCCCAAGCTAATCCGAAAGCAAAACTGTAAAAAAGTTCTAGCCATAATCCGCCACTTTCTAGTAAAAAATGATTGATTAAAAAACTAATTAAGGTTCCTGCTATCGTGTATAATAAAGCTCTCTTCATGTTTTAAAATTTTTACAAAAATACTTAATTTTTCAATTCTCGGGATTTTTCTATCTTTGAGACCTATCGAAAAGTTATTTATGGAAACCCAAAAATATCAACCTAACAATAAGGTAAGAGTAGTTACAGCAGCCTCACTTTTTGACGGACATGACGCTGCCATTAACATTATGCGAAGAGTGATTCAAGGAACAGGATGCGAAGTTATTCACCTTGGCCATGATAAATCCGCAGAAGAAGTAGTAAACTGTGCTATTCAAGAAGATGCAAACGCTATTGCACTTACGTCTTATCAAGGCGGTCACAATGAATATTTTAAATACATCTATGATTTACTTCGTGAGAAGAACTCTCCTCAAATCAAAATTTTTGGTGGAGGTGGTGGAGTAATTCTTCCCGAAGAAATTAAAGATTTAATGGAGTACGGAATCGACAGAATTTATTCTCCAGATGATGGTAGAGAAATGGGATTGCAAGGGATGATTGATGATTTAGTTCAGAAATCTGATTTTGCAACTGGCGAAAACATCACAATTTCTGATATTGAAAATATTAAGTTTGAAGATGCTAAATCTATCGCTCAGGTGATTTCTGCAGTAGAAAACTTCTCAGATGAGAAACCAGAATTGGTGTCAGCATTAAAAGAAAAAGCAAAACATTTCAATATTCCAATCATCGGAATTACAGGAACAGGAGGCGCCGGTAAATCTTCGTTAACAGATGAATTGGTGCGCAGATTTTTAAGAGCTAACGCGGATAAGAAAATCGCAATTATTTCTGTAGACCCTTCTAAAAAGAAAACGGGAGGCGCGCTTCTCGGCGATAGAATCAGAATGAATTCTATTAATGATTCTAGAGTTTATATGCGTTCTATGGCTACTCGAGAAAACAATGTTTCAGTTTCGCCTTACATTAATTCTGCATTAGATGTTCTTAAAATTTCTAGTCCAGATATTATCATTTTAGAAACTTCGGGAATTGGTCAATCTGGTTCAGAAATTACTGAAATTGCAGATGTTTCTATGTATGTAATGACGCCAGAATACGGTTCTTCTACACAGTTAGAAAAAATTGATATGTTAGATTATGCAGATTTAATAGCATTAAATAAATCTGACAAGAGAGGAGCTTTAGATGCCATTCAAGCGGTGAGAAAACAGTTTCAGCGTAACCACCAATTGTGGGAAAAACCATTGGAAGAAATGCCAGTTTTTTCTACGAAGGCAAGTCAATTTAACGATTGGGGAACTACCGCTTTGTATAATGCATTGATTGAAAAAGTAAATGCTAAATTCACTTCATTAGATTTAAAATCATACGAAGAGCAAAACGTTTCGGAAGAATCTACCATTATTCCACCGAAAAGAGTTCGTTATCTTTCTGAAATCGTAGATAATAATAAAAATTACGATAAACAAGTTGAGGAACAAGCGCTAATCGCTAAAAAAATGTACCTTATTGAAGGTGCTAAAGCACTGATTACAGATGATGAACATACTACAGATAAACTTGAAAAAGTTTTCCTAAAAACCAAAAAAGAACTTTCAGAAGAAAACAGGTTGTTCCTTCAAGGTTGGCATCATTTCAAAGAAGAAATGCAACAAGATACATTCTCTTATTTGGTTCGTGGAAAAGAAATTAAGGTAGAAACCAAATACGAATCGCTTTCTCATCTTAAAATTCCAAAAATTGCTTTGCCAAAATTCCAAGATTGGGGCGATTTAATTCGTTGGAAAGGTCAAGAAAACGTTCCGGGAGCATTTCCTTACACTTCGGGAATTTATCCTTTTAAGAGAACAGGCGAAGATCCTACGAGAATGTTTGCTGGTGAAGGTGGGCCAGAACGTACCAACAGAAGATTCCATTATGTTTCGGCGGAAATGCCTGCGAAAAGACTTTCTACAGCGTTTGATTCTGTGACTTTATATGGTCAAGATCCTGCTTTTCCACCAGATATTTACGGAAAAATTGGAAATGCGGGAGTTTCTATCGCGACTTTAGATGATGCTAAAAAACTATATTCTGGTTTTGATTTAATCAATGCTTTGACTTCAGTTTCGATGACGATTAACGGTCCTGCTCCTATGATTTTGGCATTTTTCATGAATGCAGCCATCGACCAAAATGTAGAAAAATATATTAATCAGGTTGAGGTTAAGGCAGAGTTTGAGAGAAAATTAGAAGAAATTTTACAAAATAAATTTGATAAAAAAGGATTAAAAAGACCTACATATAATGGAAATCTTCCAGAAAATAATGATGGACTTGGCTTAAAACTTCTTGGCGTTACAGGAGACGAAATTGTAGATACAGAAACGTATCAAAAGATAAAAGCAGAAACTATTGCAACGGTTCGTGGAACAGTTCAGGCGGATATTTTGAAAGAAGACCAAGCACAAAATACTTGTATTTTCTCTACGGAATTTGCTTTGAGATTAATGGGGGATGTTCAAGAATATTTCATTCAAAATAAAGTGAGAAATTTCTACTCGGTTTCTATTTCTGGCTATCACATTGCTGAAGCTGGTGCGAACCCGATTTCTCAGTTGGCGTTTACATTGGCAAATGGTTTCACGTATGTGGAATATTATTTGAGCCGAGGAATGGATATCAATGATTTTGCTCCGAATTTATCTTTCTTTTTCTCTAACGGAATTGATCCAGAATATGCGGTAATCGGTAGAGTTGCGAGAAGAATTTGGGCAAAAGCAATGAAACTTAAATATGGAGCTGATGAAAGAAGCCAAATGTTGAAGTACCACATTCAAACTTCTGGTCGCTCTCTTCACGCACAAGAAATTGATTTTAACGATATCAGAACTACGCTTCAAGCGTTGTACGCAATTTATGACAACTGTAACTCGTTGCATACCAATGCTTATGATGAAGCGATTACCACGCCAACCGAAGAATCAGTAAGAAGAGCGATGGCGATACAGTTGATTATCAACAAAGAATTGGGCTTGGCAAAAAATGAAAATCCGCTGCAAGGTTCTTTCATTATTGAAGAATTGACGGATTTGGTAGAAGAAGCAGTTTATGCAGAATTTGACAGAATTACAGAACGTGGTGGAGTTTTGGGAGCGATGGAAACGATGTATCAGCGTTCCAAAATTCAGGAAGAATCAATGCATTACGAATGGTTGAAACATACAGGAGAATATCCAATTGTCGGAGTGAATACTTTTCTTGGAAAAGATGGTTCGCCTACAGTTTTACCAGGAGAAGTGATTCGTTCTACCGAAGAAGAAAAGCAATTGCAGATTCAGAATTTAGAGAATTTCCAGAAATCCAATGAAGATAAAACTCAAGAATGGTTGAATAAATTGCAATTGGCTGCCATCAATCAACAAAATCTATTCGAAGTGATGATGGAAGCGGTGAAATATTGCTCTCTCGGACAAATTACCAACGCGCTTTTCGAAGTGGGTGGAAAATACAGAAGAAACATGTAGCCGAAGTTCGGCTTCCAAAAATTTAAAAACTCCAGAGAATTCTCTGGAGTTTTTTTGTTACAACTGACTAGCAATTCCTTCTACAAAGGTTTTGGTGAAATCTTTGTTCATGGCTTTTCGGTGTTCAAATTTTGGAATCACTAGATTTTCGGTGAGTTGTTCTGTGGTTTTTCCTTCTGCGAGAGATTTTTTGATGTAATCTGCGCTGGCTTCTAAGAAATTTCTCATTTCGGTGAGATTTTCTAGATTTCCTTTAGTGAGATTTTTATCTGGAGCATGTCCGAAAATAAATAAAGTATCTTTATCAAAAGTAGAAATAGCTTTTTCTAAAACAGAAATCCAACTTCTAAAATTAGAACCATCTTTTACGCGATAAACAGGAATCATGTTGATGAACATTAAATCTCCCATGTGAACCACATTGTCTTTTTCGAAATGATACATCGCGTCACCAAACGTATGTCCCGCTCCGAAATGATAAGCGGTTACTCTTTCTCCACTAGATTTGATAAGATATTTGTCTTCAAATAAAATATTGGCGTAAACTTGTTTGTCTACATTTTTAGCAAGTTCTGCTACATTTTTCTGCAATTCTGGAACATTCTTTTGTGCCACAATTTTTTGAGTCAAATTTTTAAAAGCGAAATTTCCTGCAGTGTGATCTCCGTGATGATGCGTGTTGCAAAGAAACTCAATCGGTTTTCCTTTGACTTGAGAAATAGAGTCGATTAAAGGTTGGATAAAATCTGGAAATTGAGAATCGATGACTACAAATGAATCTTTGGTTTCTAACAAACCTACAGTTCCGCCACGATTGGTGAAACTGCTTACATTTCCTCTTATTTTAGAAATATCACCTTTTGAAGATTTTAAAACTTCAAAAACAGTTCTCTGAGAAGTACAAGACCATAATTGAGGCAAAATAGCAACGCCTAAAGTTGCGCCAAGAGAAGTGGTAAGAAATTCTTTGCGATTCATGATGTTATTTTTCACGAATTTAATTATTTATACGTTAAATAGTCTTAAAATTTAAAATTTTTATTCATAGAATAATATCTTTGTCTTTTTAACATAATAATTAAATGAGAGGAGAACAAAACATCATTAACGACTTAAAAAACTGGAAGGAACTTATCAAACCTTATGCTACACCGGAAGTAAAATTAGCAAGAAAAGAGGTTTGGAAAACGGTTTTACCTTTCGGTTTGCTTTTTATAGCGGCTGCCATAGTTTATGAATTTCAATTTTGGGGCGCTTTAGGAATTTGCTTTTTGGCAGGATTATTTTTAACGAGAATTTTTATTATTCAGCATGATTGCGGGCATCAATCTTTTTTTCCGGACAGAACTAAAAATGATAGAACAGGATTTCTAATGAGTTTGATGACGTGTATTCCATACAAATATTGGGCACGTTCTCATAATCATCATCACGCTCATCAAGGACAATTAGATACCAGAACCATCGGAGATGTTACATTGTTGACGGTGAGAGAATACAACGAACTTTCTAATTGGGGAAAGATTAAATACAGAATTTATCGTTCGGTTCCTGTAATGTTTGTTTTGGGGCCGATTTATTACATTTTTATTCACAACAGAATTCCTTTTATCAAATTCAAAGGTTGGGAAAAAGAACGTTTAACGCTGTTGAGAACCAATTTATACTTATTAGGATTTTTTGCCATTTTAGGAGTGGTTTTAAGCTTGCCGACTTTTGATCTTATTGAAGGATTCAAAAAATTAGCACTTTTATATATTCCTATCCTTATCACGTTTGCGTTTACAGCGATTTGGTTTTTTTACATGCAACATCAGCACGACCCAAATTACAAAGCATGGAAAGAAGATTGGCAATATCTTTTAGCAGCAATTAAAGGAAGTTCTTATTATAAACTGCCAAAAATTTTCAACTTTTTCACAGGAAATATTGGGTATCACCACATTCACCATTTGGCTCCGAAAGTTCCTTTCTATAAATTAGAAAAATGCAGCAAGGAGAATCCTATTTTCCAAAAATATGTGACCACTATTACGTTATTAAGCAGTGTAAAATATGCTTTTTATACACTTTGGGACGAAGAAAATTACAGAATGATTACCTTCAGACAACTGAAAACCATTCCCGTAAAAGCTTAAAAATATTTCACATGATATTTCACACCTTCAAGATTTTCTTGGAGGTTTTTTTGTTGAGGTTAAAGGAAAGCCCTACAAAAGATTTTGTATCTTTGAAAATACAAATTCAGGAGGATGAAAGACGTAAAAATAGAATTCAGAAAACCAATGTATCCCGTAAATCCAGAATTGATGGATTATTTGGAAAAAAATCATCGACTTACCAATATCAGATTTTACTATGATGATTTATTGCGTTTTTCAGATTATATGCCAGTTCATGATAAAGAAGGCAAGGACACACTTTGGCTCAATGTGTATTACCCAGAATTTGAACACGCCGAAATTGAAGCCAATCTCAATAAAATTTACACGCTTTTACATTCTGATGGAGATGTAGATGTACTCCCTTTTTTGAAAGTAGATTCTATTCATTTTTGTACGTTTGGGAATTCTAAGCCGTTCAGAATTAGAGTAAGAAATATTCTGAATGATAATTACACCAATTTTTACATTAAAAAAGCAGATGCTTCTAGGATTTATGGTCTGGAACTAGAAGAAATTCTTTCGCCTAATCGTATTAATTTCCTTTTGTACAAAGACACTTTAATTGAGGAACATATTTTAGGAATTCCTGGAGATGTCTTTATAGAAAAGCATTTAGACCATTGTTCACCTCAGGAAAAAGCTCAAATTGCCAAAGAATTTGTGAAATTTAACGAAAGATGTCTCATCGGTTTACTCGGAGATATGCGTTCTTACAATTACGTGGTGATTCCTACGCATGATTTTGACCAAGTGGTGTATAGAATTCGTCCGATTGATTTTGACCAACAATGCTATGAAGGAAGTCTCAAAATTTATCTGCCTCAATATTTCAAAGAAAATAAAAAAATGGTAGAAATGGTTTATGATAGACTTAAACCCAATTCCATCGAACAATACCGAAAAGAAGTTCGTTCTGCTATTGCAAAACGCGCCAGTACAGACGGAAGGTTGCCTCATTTGTTAGAAATTATGAAAAGAGATGAGATTTCTAAACCAGAACATGTAGAAGAATTGAAAGCAGGATTGCACAAACTTACTTATAGCATTCAGTTCAAAAAATGTGAATCTATGGGTGAAATTCTAGAAACGGGACTCAATTTTGTGATTAGAAATTATAAAAATTCTAACATAAAAAAATAAAAAACCGAACTAAGACGTTCGGTTTTTTATTTAGAATTTATTTTTTGTTAAAATCTCCGGCATACACTGAAGTAAGTTTATCTAGAGAAATATATTTTCGAAGAGCTGCATTTACTTCATCTAATTTTAATGCCTGAATTTTTGTATTTACATCATCAAAATTATCTAGAGAAATTCCATACTGTAATTTAGTATTTACCAAATTCACAAGAGTATTTTCCATGCCTAACATTGTAGTTCTTTGGTTAGAAAAACTTTTCTTATTAGCATCTAATTCTTCTTGTGTAAATCCGTCTTTCAAAGCTTTTGCGACTTCTTCTTTCAAAGCATTTTCTACAGCATCTCTTTTTGTAGGATTTAGAATCGCATAATAGCCCCAAGAAGCTACGTCATTGTTAAGAGGAACATCAATAAAAGAACCAGCTCCATAAGAAATTCCTTCTTTTTCACGAAGACGAGTTGGGATTCTTGCAGTAAGGAAACCTCCACTTCCTAGAATTTCATTGGCCATTGTTAAAGCTGCATAATCCGGATGGTCTTGTTTCATTTTAAGACTTAAAGTTCCAAGTGCTACTGCATTTTCTTTGTCTGGAGTTATTATTTTTTTGTCTGCTTTTTGAGTTTCAAAATAAGTTGGCATTACTTCTACAAATTTAGATTTAGCCACTAATTTTCCGAAAACATTTTCTAAAGATTTAGCAGCTACATTTTTGTCTAAACTACCAATGATAGTTCCGTAACCATTACTCGTTCCAAAAATGTTTTTGTAAAAATCTACTACTTGTTCTCTTGTTACTTTCTTATAATCATCTATTTGTTCTTGTAAACTTGGAGTATAGAAAATACTTGTTTTAGGATATGGATTGGCTAATCTTTGTAATTCGTTTTGTGCAATAGCTTGTGGATCTTTTATTTGTCCTTCTAGCCAAGTATTTGTTTCGGTTACAGATTTTTCTAATTCATTTTGAGGGAAAGTAGAATTGCTTAAAATATCCTTAATCAATTCCATAATTTTAGGAAAATGCTCATTGTAAGTAGAGAAGCTAAGGTACAGATTTTGTCCGTAGCTGTTGAAATATAGGTTAGACTTTGTTTGGTCTAATAAATCCTGAATTTGCTCTTTGGTTCTGGTTTTGGTTCCTGCTTTCAGTAAATTTGCAAAAAGACTTCCAACTTCTGCTTTTCCTACTAAATCTTTTTCGTTTCCTAGCATGAAACGGAAAGTTCCTTGTACTTTATCACCTTTTAATTCTTTGTTGATTAAGCCATATTTCATCCCGTTTGAAAGTTTACCTTCGGTAAGATTTTTCTTAAGATTTGCAATGCTGGCTTCAAAAGGTGCAGGTTCTTTTTCTATCGCTTTTCCTTTGTAATTATTGGTAAGAGCCGCAATTTGGTTGTCTCTAAATTCTGCGGGTAACACTCTTTCTTCATTAGCAGAAGGACGGAAAATACCTATAGTTCTATTGTTAGATTTAAAATATTTTTGAGCCACTCTATTAACGTCTGCTAGAGTAAGCGCTTCTACATTATCTCTGTAAAGAAAAGCAAGTTTATAGTTTCCAGCACCAATAATTTCAGTTAAGTTAATTGCAAAATTGATGGTATTGTTTTTAGAATTTTCTATATTCTTTAGAAGTTTAGCTTTTGCTCTTTTTAAGTCGTCTTCTGTAAATTTGATGGTGGAAATTTTGTCAAGTTCAGTTTTCACTAATTGTGTAGTTTCGTCTAGATTTTTGTCTTTAGAAACATCAAAATTGAAATACATTAAACCAGGATCCCTAAGTGTAGGGAGATAATTCCAAATGGAAGATACTTTTTTGGTTTCTACTAAATTTTTATACAAATAACCAGAAGGATCTGCCGTAAGTATTTCGCCTAATGCTTCTATTGCAGCATAATCTTTGTCTGCATAAGCTGGAGTATGATAGCCTACAGCTACAATTTGACTTTCATTATTCCTTCTGATTTCAAAATATTTTTCGCCATTTTGGGCAGGTTCTACAGTATAAGTTCCTCCTAATTCTCTTGCTGGTTTTGGTAATACTGAAAAATAATCACTAATGTATTTTAGAGCATTATTTTCATCAAATTTTCCTGCAATAATTAATGTAGAATTATCAGGTTGATAATATTTTTCGTAGAATTTTTTAAGAGTTACAGCTTTTACACGTTCTATGTCTTCTTTGCTTCCAATAGTAGAATTTCCGTAATTGTGCCACATATATGCATTAGAAAAAACACCCTCCATCATAACTCTGGTCGGACTATTTTCTCCCATCTCGAATTCGTTTCTTACTACAGAAAACTCTTTATCTAAATCACTTTGAAGCATAGTTGCGTTAAGCATTCTGTCTGCTTCCATTTGTATTGCCCATTTTAGGTTTTCATCATTCGATGGGAAAACTTCGTAGTAATTTGTTCTGTCATAGTAAGTGGTGCCATTAGCAATTCCACCTTTATCAGTCAATTGTTTTTTTATATCGCCAAGGTTTTTGGTAGATTTAAAAAGCATGTGTTCTAATAAATGAGCCATTCCTTTCTCTCCATACCCTTCATCTTTAGAACCTACATTATAAACAATGTTTACCACCATGTTACTCTGAGATTGATCAGGAATTAATAGCACTTTCATGCCATTGTCAAGAGCGTATTCCTTTATTCCTTCAATATTAGATAAGAATTTAGGAGAACTAGCTTTTTGAGCAAATACAGAAACGGAAGTTCCTAGCATAAAGCTCATTGCAGTCATTAAAAGAAGTTTTTTCATAAAAATTGATTATTTGGTTAAAAAAGTCCTTCACAATAAGACCGTTAAGTTACAACATTTGTTACAAATTAATTAATAAATTTGCATCAATGAACATAGAAAAAATCATTTTGGGAATTGACCCAGGAACTTCTGTAATGGGTTTCGGGATTATCTCTGTATATAAAGGAAAAATGAAACTCATTGCCATAGATGAATTGGTAATGAAAAAAGAACCTAATCACGAAACGAAACTCAAAAAGATTTTTGACAAAACTTTAGCCTTGATTGATGAATTTCACCCAGATGAAGTTGCGCTAGAAGCTCCATTTTTCGGAAAAAATGTACAATCTATGCTCAAACTAGGACGAGCACAAGGTGTGGCAATGGCTGCAAGTCTTCATCGTGATATTCCCATCACCGAATATTCTCCTAAAAAAGTGAAAATGGCGATTACTGGAAACGGAAACGCCAGCAAAGAACAAGTGGCAGGAATGCTACAAAATCTTCTTGCGATGAAGGAATTTCCTACCAAATATCTAGATGCTTCTGATGGTTTAGCAGTGGCGGTTTGTCATAGTTTCAATTTGGGAAAACCTGAAAATGATAAAAATTACATGGGTTGGGCAAGTTTTTTGAAACAAAATCCTGATAGAATTAAGTAATTTTCAGTGTTCTAAATCTTGTAAAATTAAATTTTAGTTTACTGTAATTCAATGTTTTAAAATTGTAAAATCGTTTTACAAATATTTTACTGTGTAAAACCTAATACTATTCGTAACATTGTTGCGTTATTATTCGACCAATCAAAAAATATTCCTATGGAAAATAAAACGCAAACTCCAGATAAAAATATTCCTACCAAAAGTGGAATATATCACCAAATGAACGGATTTCAGAAATTTCTGATGATGTGTTCTGGTTCTAATCTACATATTTTACAAAAATCTCCTAGCGAATGGAATAAATATGCAGGAATTGGTGGAATTGTACTTTTCACGGCTGTTTTTGCAACACTTTCAGCGAGTTATGCCATGTTTACGGTTTTCGAAGATGTTTGGATTTCCGCAGGATTTGGGATTTTATGGGGATTGATGATTTTTAATTTGGACAGATATATTGTTTCTTCCATTAAAAAAACAGGTAGTTTTTGGAATCAGTTTTTCATGGCGGTTCCGCGTTTGATTTTGGCAACTTTTCTTGGAATTGTGATTTCTAAACCTTTGGAATTGAAAATTTTTGAAAAAGAAGTCAATAAACAACTTAATACGATTATCCAAAGAAATAAAACCGAATTGCAAAAAACCATGATTGGTAGAATTTTGCAACAATCAGGTCCTTTTGCAGAAGAAAAACAAAAAATTCAGAAACAAATTGCAACTTATCAAGCTTCTTATGATTCTGCAGCGGTGGAATTAGAAAAAGAAATTCTAGGAACAAAAACAGGTCTTACTTCTGGAAAAGTAGGCTTCGGAACGAATGCTAAAAGAAAATCTGAATTGAAAGAACAGCGCAGAAAAGATTTAGAAAATTACCAAAAACAAATGGAGCCTAGATTGAAATATCTGGATTCTCAAATTTCTGGTGTGTATCAAAATCTACAAACCGAACAGAAAAATTCTGAACAAGCCGAAAATAAATTTGATGGTTTTGCTGCGAGATTACAAGCGCTTTCTGAATTGGGAGATACTAATTCTATTATGGCTCTTGCCTCATTTTTCATTATGATGATGTTTATTACGCTAGAAATTTCGCCTGTTTTGGTGAAGCTAATTTCTTCAGTTGGACCTTATGATTATCTTCTTGATAAAACCGAAAACGATTATCGACTGTATTCTAAAGAAAAAATAGAAAAAGGAAACGCCGCTACCGATTTTAGAATAGACGATTTTAAAAATAATCTTGGAAAATAAAATTTCGAAAACCTGCGATAATTCAGTCGCATAAAATTTCTGGAAGTTTTTTCAAGTGATAATTTTGCATCGTCAAATTATATATGAAAAGTGCTATGCAGAATTCGGGGAAAAGATGGTTTATTGCCGTAATGGCGACCTTAGTGCATCTGTGTTTAGGAACAGTTTACGCGTGGAGTTTTTTCCAGAAAACCGTCTCCGAAACTTTTGGTTGGAGCAATTCAGAAACAGCTTGGGCATTTAGCTTAGCGATTTTTATGTTGGGTGTCACTGCAAGTTGGGGCGGACAAAATTTACAGAAATTTGGGCCGAGAAAATTAGCGTTAATAGGAGCGTTTCTCTACGCTTTCGGTTATATCATATCTTATTTCGCTTTACAAAACGAAAGTTTGTGGCTGCTGTATTTCGGTTACGGAATTGTAGGCGGAATTGGTTTAGGTTTGGCTTATGTAACGCCAGTTGCTACAGTTTCTAAATGGTTTCCAGATAAGCAAGGATTGGTAACAGGAATGGTCGTTATGGGATTTGGGTTGGGCGCTTTGCTCATGTCAAAACTTCTCGCACCGATTTTTTTAGAATATTTTGAAAAAGATTTAGCCAAAACTTTCCTTGCAATTGGGATTACTCTTTTGGTTCTTCTTCCGTTTTTTGCCAATTTTCTGAACTTGCCAACAGAAGAAAAATCGACAGAAATTTCAGCCGAAAAATTAAGTGCTACCAAAGAAATTCTCTCTCCCAATTTTATTTTCATTTGGTTGATTTTCATGTTTAATGTAGTTGCAGGAATGATTTTTATATCGTTTCAATCACCTTTATTGCAAGACTTATTGAAAGCCGAAAACATAAATATAGACACCGCAACGCTAGAAAAAAGTGGAGCCACGTTAATTGCAATTAGTGCATTGTTCAATGGTTTAGGAAGATTTTTCTGGGGAAGTATTTCAGATAAATTAGGAAGAGTAACCACTTTCAGATTATTACTTTTGATAGAAATGGGCGTTTTTGCTTCATTGATTTTTATTAAATCCCCTGTTCTATTTTCTGTAGGAGTTTGTTTGATTTTACTGAATTATGGAGGAGGTTTCGGCGTTTTACCATCTTTAATCAAAGATTTTTTTGGAACAAAACTGATGCCGATAGTTTACGGAGCAGCACTTACAGCTTGGGGAGTTGGTGGAATTTTAGGTCCACAAATCACCGCTTACATGAAAGATCATTTCTCTGAAGATGCAGGACTATATGCCTATAAAGTAGCTTTGGTTTTAATAGCTTTGGGAATTGGGTTATCGTTTTTTGTGAAAAATAAAAAAGCTCAATAAAAATCTAGTTTTTCGTTTTATCACAAAAATTGATTAAATAATTTCTTACTTTAAAATTAGTTTTGTCACCAGCTTTTTCAAAACATTCACATGCTTTTACATTATTGTTTAATGCTAAAAAAGCAATTCCCGATTTGATGAAGGTTTCTTCAAAGAAAGAATTAAACCTATTTTCTCCAATATTGAGAGACTTTAATTTTTCATATTCTTTAGCAATTTCTTCAAATTTATTGACTTCATAATATTGTGAAATATTTCTTCGAATATCATAAAGTTTTATCTCATCTTTATTGGTGAGGTCATTTCTCCATTTTAGAAATTGCTCTTCTTGAATGATGAGAAGGTCTTCATTAAAAGGATTTTTATAATATTTTTCAGCTTTTTTTAATGCGGAAATATAATTGGAATCATAACTTGGAGTCTTAGAATCCAGAACTTTTATATAATCAATTTTATTATCTTTTGTAAGAATGTATTCTATTTTGAAAAACAAATCAATATCATCTTTTGAGTCTCCTTGTGGAGTATTTCTAATCAAAAAGTCATTATAAGAATCTTCGTAATTAAAATTAGGTTCGAAAACCTCATTACAAACGAGAACATTTTTACCGTTTCTCATTTCTCTTTTTGGTGCGAATTCTGGGTATCTATTTATAAAATCATTCGGTCTTAAAAAGGCAAATACTTTTTTTTCTTTATCGTCAATATCTTCTAGAACTAAAAAATTGTCAACGAAAAAATAGTTTAATGTTCTAAAATCTGATTTTATTTGTTTAGAATCTACCGTTATTTTCTGTTTTCCTATATCAATATATAAGTAATTATCTCTAAATTCATATTTTGTGAAAAAAGAATAATAAGGCGAGTTGATTTCAAGATTATTTCCGTCTTTGTATAAAACTTTATCTAAAATCCATTTTCCAGAAAGTTTTTCAATTTGAGCAAAAGTGAATATTGAAATAAAAAAGGAGATGATTATTAATGTTTTTTTCATGTTCCAAATATAAAAAAATCTCTCAAAAATTTTTGAGAGATGTTCATATATTTTAAGAGGTATTTTAGTCTAAAAGTTGAGCATATTTTTTTCTATTTTCCCACAAAATCCAAAGTAAAATTACCGTGAAAACCAATCCTGGAACAATTCCGGCAGGATCATGGTGAAAATGATGCGCTAAAATCCCAATAATAATTGGTAACATAACTAATGCACCAACTGCTCTTGTTTTTGGAAGTAATACTAAAAGTCCTCCTACAATTTCTGTAATCGCAATGAGGGGCATTAACCAACCAATTTTGCCAAAAGCATTGAACATTTCTAGTTGTTCTGGAGTTAGTTTTGGCGTTGGCATAAAGTTGAAAAATTTATTTGCCCCGAAAATAATCATTCCCACTCCGAAGAGAATGCATAAAATGTTGTAAACTGTTTTCATATAATTTAATTTGATGTGAAGTAAAGATATAAAAAAATCTCTCAAAATTTTTGAGAGATTTCTATTTTAAAGTTTCTTAGAATTATAGCGAATAATTCGGAGCTTCTTGTGTAATAATTACATCGTGAGGATGAGATTCTTTCAATCCAGAACCTGTAATCATCACCATTTTTCCGTCTTTTTGTAAAGTTTCGATATCTTTTGTTCCGCAATATCCCATTCCAGCTCTAATTCCTCCAGTTAATTGGAAGATAACGTCTTCTAATTTTCCTTTGTATGGAACTCTTCCTTCGATTCCTTCTGGAACAAATTTTTTGGCTTCACTTTGGAAATATCTTTCTTTTCCACCACGTTTCATGGCAGAAAGGCTTCCCATTCCTTGATAAGATTTGAATTTTCTACCTTGGAAAATAATTTCTTCACCTGGTGCTTCTTCAGTTCCTGCTAAAAGTGAACCGAGCATTACTGCACCAGCTCCAGAAGCGATAGCTTTTACAATATCACCAGAAAGTTTTATTCCACCATCTGCAATTACGGCTACATTATATTCTTTAGCTTTCTCATAAACATTATAAATTGCAGAAAGTTGAGGGACACCAACTCCCGCTACAACTCTTGTAGTACAGATAGAACCAGGACCAACTCCTACTTTTAGAACATTTGCGCCAGCTTTAATTAAAGCTTCAGCTGCATCTGCAGTAACAATGTTTCCGCCTACAATATCTAAATCTGGGAAAGCATTTCTAATTTCTGTAATTTTATCAAGAACACCTTTAGAATGACCATGCGCAGAATCTACTGCGATAATATCTACACCAGCTTCTACTAATGCGGCAACTCTAGTCATCGTGTCATCTCCTACACCAACTCCAGCTCCTACGATTAATCTTCCGTTTTGGTCTTTATTGGCTTGAGGATATTCTAACTGATTGTCGATATCTTTTATGGTAATTAATCCTACTAAATGATTTTCTGAATCTACAATCGGAAGTTTTTCTATTCTGTTTTTAAGCAAAATTTCTTTGGCTTGCTCTAAATTGGTAGATTTATCAGAAGTGATAAGATTTTCTTTGGTCATCAATTCTTCTACTTTTGCAGAAAGATTTTCTTGATATTTTACATCACGATTGGTGATGATTCCAATTAATTTATTTTCTGTATCTACTACTGGAAGTCCAGAGATTTTATATTTCGCCATAAGTTCCTTAGCTTCAGCCAAAGTATGATCTTTAGAAAGCGTAACAGGATCAGCAATCATTCCGTTTTCTGAACGTTTTACACGGTTTACTTGTGCTGCTTGTTCTGGAATAGGCATATTTTTATGAATAAAACCTAAACCTCCAACTCTGGCAATAGCAATCGCCAAATCTGCTTCTGTAACGGTGTCCATCGCTGCGGAAACGATAGGAACATTAAGCGTGATTTTGTCTGAAATTCTAGATTTAAGAGAAACTTGGTTGGGTAAAACTTCTGAGTAAGAAGGGATAAGAAGCACATCATCAAAGGTGATGGCGGTTTCTACGATTTTGTTGTGAATAGACATCTTTACTTTCTTTGCAAAATTAAACGTTTTTTTTTAATCATGAAAATTAAATTTTCTTAATAAAAAAGCTTCCTAAATTTTAGGAAGCTTTTATCTATTTTTAAGATAAATCCACATTGATTTATTAAGGATTTCGTTTTTTTCTGGGTTTATTCCTTTTAGAATTGCCCAATACGTTCCTGTAGGTAATTTTCTATTTGATAAATCTTTTCCATCCCAATAAAATGGTTTTCCTACTGTATATTGATATACTTTGCTGCCATGTTTATCAAAAATCATTACTTGTAAATCTAGATAGTTTTCTAAAGATTGGAAGTTCCAAAAATCATTATATCCATCATTGTTAGGTGTAAAAGTATTAGGGAATTCAGCTGTATCTGGAACATTGGTTGGAGGTAATTCAGGCTGGTTTAGTTTAACTTCAACTATTTTGGAACAGTTATTAGTATTGGTGATTTTTAAAAAAACACTTTTTTGAGTAGTAATGAAATTTTTTGGCGAAGAAATTTCATTAGAGGCATTGATTGTATTGGTTTTGTAAAACTTTAAACTCAAAGAATTATCATCATTCAGAACAGTGGACTGTAATAAATTATAAATAAATTTATTTTTATCAATTCCGATTGGGTCTATAGGTGAAAGAATTGGAAAGTTTGGCGCTTCATATACTTTAAATTTTGCAGTAATAATTTCATAAAATCCATTATCTGCAGTTATTTTATATACAATTCTGTTTTCGCCAGAAAAACTTTCAGAAATTTTTACTGAAATATCGGTATCTATCACTTTTGCTTCTCCTTGAATTGGCGGAGTGATGATTTCTGTTTTTATTACTTCAAACTTGGTATTCGGAGGACTAAATTGTGGTAGTATTGTAAAATCTTTACCTGAACAGATATTATCAATTATTTTTTCGGTTACTAGATAAGGACATTTGTCTACAAAGATTTCATTTGTAAAATAAGAAAAGTCACCATAAGCATAAATAAGTTTACATCTATAAGTTCCCGCTAAAGATGGTAAAAATGTAGGAGAATTGGCTCCAGGTATGTCTATGCCATTTAGTTGCCATTGAATTTTCTCAAAATTTATATTGCTTACAGAGAGGATAACGGTTTCTTCAATACATCTTCCATTTTTGGTGATATAAGGGTCATTAGAAAATCCAGTATAGCTACTTGCAAAACCTGTGAAAGGTTTTCCGCCTACTACATCTATATTTAGAGATTTGTCAGAACTGATATTAACATCTCCTACTTGATATAAAAGAGTATTATATTTCCATCCATTTTTTCCATGCATCTCAGAACCACTAGGAAGTGGAAAGCCATTCACATAGATTTTTGCAGCTTCAGGACTTTTTACCGTGATTTTTACATCATTACGAAATTTGCCTATTCTTTCTACGGATGGTACTTGGATAAGGTTTGGTTTTTCGTGTGGATAATAGTCTATATCTAAAGGATAAGAAAATGTCATTCCACTGGTTTTGCCTGTTTGTGGAGTAACTGGACCTTTCGGCATATCGTTATATCCTCCAATTAATTGAAATACATAGGCAGGCTTAGAAGTTCTTATATACATTCCTTTTGTAGGCACTTGTTTAGGTTCTGCATTTACAAAAGTTTGTTCGCTACCAGGTAAAAATTTATTAGGAAATGGGCCTAAAAAATATTTTCCTTCATTTAAAGTAACGGTAGATTTGGTTTCATTATTAAAAAAAACTTCCGTATTATCTTTAGTAGCTACTATGATTACTTTTTCCATAGAAGCTTCTACTACAGTCATTCCATTTACTACGAAATATTCTTTTCCTATCTTGGTTGTGGGAACTGATTGGTCTAAATTAATGTTACCACCTGAATCTCCAATATCTTGACTTAAAAAATTACCATTATTTACAACAATAGGTTTGTCAGAAATAATTTTTGCACCTATTAAATTAGGGTCATTGTCATCTAATACAGGATGTGGAGGATTTGGATCTTTATTATCCTTTTTAAGTGCAGCGATAATGTAAGCTTCTCCTTTGTTTAGAATGATATTTGTAATGTCATCTGTGCTCCCATCTGTAAAAGTTAAATTTTTATTATAATTAAATACTTTAATTTTAGTATTATCTTCTGTTGCCAAAATAGAGGCTTGATAGTTCATTTTGGGAGCATTTAAAGTGTTCGGCGGTTCGTTTGGACTTTCATACAGAAGAACTTGGTCATTTACCACATAGAATTCTTTTCCCAGTGCTGATTTTCCTTTGGAAGCCATAATTTCTGAATAGGTATCTTGTACTCTAAGACTTGCATAGAAACTTTGTTCTCCTGCAATATAAATTCCCATGGTAGTAGCAGACATGGTTCTTTTTGCTACATTGGTTCTTATCATAGAATCATCTTTTAAGGTGTATTCTATAGGCTGAGCATTGCTTAATGTTACAGAATCTATAAGTTGATTATGATTGTAAATATTAACTTTAAAAGGTTGAGTTTTATCTGTAGAAAGATATATTTTAATCTCAGAAATAGCAGTTCCACTCACACTTTGAAAAAAAGGAGGGAACCAGTGTTCTAAATCTAATTGTGCTTTGACAGGAATTGCTGAAAAAGTAAAAAAGATGAAGAATATGATAAATTTTCTAATCATTCGATAAAGATAAGAAAATTAATTTCGGTTTTTTACAATAATCCAGTTTTTATAAGTAACCTTAGTGTTGGTGTCAGGCTCTATCCATTCTAAAACATACCAATATGTTCCCGTGATGATACTTCTTCCGTTTTCTGTTCCATTCCAAATGTAATTGGATTGTTTTTCACTAGAGTACACTTTTTTCCCAAATCTATCAAAAATAGAAATTTTCACGTCTTTTTTCACTCGTAAATCTGAGTAATCTAAGACGTCATTTATTCCATCACCATTTGGAGTAATGGCATTAATAATATTAATAATGGTAAATTCATATTCAACAGGTGTACAGACATATGCATCTCTTACGTAGACTTTTTGTATACCATATCTCAGATTATAAAACATGTTCGAGGTCTGCCAATTGATTTGGTCTAAAGAATATTCATAAGGTGCAGTTCCTCCTGAAACATTTACGGTAATGCTGTTTCCTTGTTCTATCACGCTGTCAATTACAGGGTCTACTGCTTCTGAAATCGTAAAAGATTGCTTGTAAACACAACCATTTGTAGAAGTAAGTTCTACATAATGCGTTCCTACTCCATAAGTAGCGGTTTGTAATGTAGCACCTTCAGTTCCGTTGCTCCACTTGTAATAGGTGAAACCAGTACCAGCGTCTACAACAGTAGTTGTATTCTTACAAATTGTTTTATTTTGAAGAGTAGTTGAAGCTTTTGGAGTTTTAATATTTACGGTAACTTTTGCCCAATTCGGACAAGAATTTACTTTTTCAAATCTTAAGAAATAAGTTCCGGTTGAAGTAATATTTTGAGTGCTCGAAAAAGGATTGACATTATTTTTCGCATCATTTTCAGAGTTGAAATAAGTGATGGAAACGGTGTTATCTGTAGTAAAGAAAGATTCAAATGTTTTAAGATTTACAGATTTTACTGCGTCTAAATCATCATCACAAACCTCTTGAGAAAGAGTAGAAGTCAATAAAGTTACTCTATTCCCAAATTTGAAATCCAATGGATAAATCTGAGCAGGACAATAATCAGATTCTACCCTTACAAAAATAGTTGTGTCTGTAGAAAATGGCCAAGAATTATTTAAAACATTCGCGTTTCCAGCATTTGCATCGGTGTTATTTGCGTAATATTTAACTTGATAAATTCCAGGATTGAGAAGAATTGCAGAAGTAACATTGTTGAGATTTACTTCAATGGTTCCATCTAAATTTTGGTCACAAATGGTAGTATTAAATTTAGAAATATCTACAATAGCTTTTGGAGATTCTACAACGCTTACTTTTTGAGTAAAAGTACACGAATTTGGAGAAGTAAGAACTACAGAATAATCTCCTTTCCCTACAGTAATGGTTTGAGTTGTTGCTCCATTGCTCCAAAGATAAGAAGTGAAGCCAGTTCCTGCATCTAAAATGGTGGTGCTTCCTTCGCAGACGGTAACTTGTGCTGGAAGAGTAGTAGATGTCTTGGGTTGCCCGAAATAAAGCGTAAGAGCAGCGATGTTATCACAAATTCCAGATTTTTTGATTCTTACATAGAAAGTAGTAATTGCGGTTAAATTCTGTGAAGAAGCAACAGCATTTTGTTCTAAATCTGCATCATTTTTGGTAAGATAAAATAGGTGTGTATATCCAGTTTCTGAGGTTAGTTGAGGTAAATAAGTATCTAGATTTACCGCTTCTGTATTGTTAAAATCTCCATCACAAATTTGAGAAGTTGCGTCTGTAACTGAAAGTTTGTTTCCAATTTTAAAATCCAAAAAGCCAGTTGCATTGGTACAGCCATTTCTAGAAGCTACTAAAATGTAAACTCGGGTTGGTGTAGTGTATGTCCAATTTTTTGGTAACGCAGGGAAATTAAATCCAGGGTTGTCAAAATAATAAATGTCAAAATCTGCTGAATTATTTACAATGGTTTTAGAAATTTCATCGAAATCAGGTTCGTAAAGTCCGTCAAAATCAGTATCGCATAAAGTAGAATCAAATTTTAGCGTATCAATATTTGGAATAGGATAAAAATTCAAATTTATCTCTGCCATTTCTGTACAACCATAGCTGTTTGTCACTTTTGCATAAATCGTTTTTGGGATAGAGTTATAGCTGGTGAAATTGGCAATAGGATTAGAGAACGTTTTCGTTGCGGCATCATAATTTTCAAAATATTCTACCTTGGTAATGTTGGTATCATTAGAAACTTTGGCTTGTGTAAGGTCAAAATCCCCTGTTTTATCGGGTTTAATACAAGCAAGCGCTTCACCAGTGATGGTTTTTAATCTATTGACAATAATATTTACTGTTACAAATTCTGTATCTGGATAATTAGGGTCTGTGCCAGAAAAAGAATAGGTAAAAGTATCTGAAATTACAGTAGTATCCGTTAAAGTATAAGTTATTTCGCCTGTAGTAGCATCTATAGTAGCGGTTCCGTAAGATGGGGCTTTTGTAACTTTTATAGAGCTAATATCTATAGTTTGGGTAGATGTAGAAAATTTAGGAGTGATTTTATAGGTAGGAGCACAGTCGCTTACTTCTATCGCTAATGTTGTTTTAAAAGGACATCTTTGAAATTTAAAAATAGGAGAGTCTAGGCTTCCACAACTGGCTTTGGTAATTTTTACGTAGTAATCTCCACTTTCTGTAGGAGTGATGATGTAGGTATTTGCTCCAGGTCCTGTATAAGGATTACCGTTATAATACCATTGATAACCATCATAAGTATTGTCTACTTCTAATGTTACATTTCCTTTTTCGCAATCGCCTCCTTTGGAAATAATGGGAACGGAATTGAATCCTGCGAAATAACCACCGTAACCTACTGCACCATTACCAGCAGCAATTCCCGCAGTAACAGATCTTGTAGATTTTATAGTAACATTTCCCGAAACATTGGGAACTACATAAGTTTCCCAAGCAGAGTTTCCACTTAACGCAAATGGTCCATAACTGGAGTTAATTGGAGTTCCGTTGATAGAAACTGTTGCTCCTTTTTCGGTAATAATATTGAGTTTTGTGTTATAATAATTTTCAAAATAAGAGCGATATGGCATTTCACTTACAAAACCTATTTCATCTATATTACTCGGAAGATAACAACTTAGTGCTGGGATAAAATTAAAACCGCCCGTTGCAAATTCTGGAGTTCCATCGGCTCCATCAGTTCCTGCTAAAAACTGATATACATAAATAGGTTTTGTAGATTTAATATACAAGTTATAAATGTTGCCACTAGGATTATAAAAATTTCCTCTTATGAAATAAAATTGTCCTTTGCTAAGAGTAGTAATAGGTGTATTAGCTCCATTTACGTAAACTTCAGTGTTGTCTTCTGTGGCAATAACAAGAGATTTTTCTGTGTAACCATTGGTTAATCCATTGGCAGTACCATTACCTTTTAGCACTACATATTCTGTCCCTAATCTGTCTGTAGGAGCAGATTGGTCCATTAAAATATCATAATTTGCTTTGTTCTCTGCAAGGCTAAGAAAATTTCCATTGGTCACCGAAACTGGTTTGTCAGCTGACAAGTTTGCACCAATAAGACCATCTAAATTGGCAGTGGCATCAGAAACACGAGTTTCAAAAATATAAGATTCACCTTTATTAAGAATGATGGTTTTTTCATCATCAGTAGTTCCGTCTGAAAAGATAACATCTTTATTGTAACCACTAAGTTTTATCGTAGTATTGTTTTCTGTAGCAATTACACTCGCTATAGCGTTTAAACCATTTCTATTAGCTACATTATTAGGAAGGTATTGTTCTCCCATTCCTATATAAAAGTTTTTTCCTAATGCAGATTTACCTTTAGAAGTGAGAATTTCGGCATGGTTAAAGACAGAAAATCTTAGATTGGCAAAGAATTTTTTTTCTCCTACTAGATGTAAACCTAGAGTAGCTTTTGCATTGATTTCTGTATTATCACTGGTGATAATATACTCTCTGGGAATAGAAAATTTCTGAGGACTTCCTTTGCTCAGATTGTTTATGGTTCCTATGACGATATTATTGTTGTAAATGTCTACTTTAAAAGGAGTAGTTTCATTAGTGGAAACATAAATATATTGTTGAGCTTCAGAACCATTAGAAGCATCAGCCATTGGTGCAAACCAATGTTCTGTATCAAATTGAGCGAAACTTTTCGTGATGAAAAATAAGAATAGTAAAAAAGTAAATAATTTCTTCATTTGTTAAAAAAACTTAACAAATGTAATGTTTTTTTTCGGGAGAATTTTAATTTCTATTTTTTAGAAGAATCCAACCTTTATTATTTATTTTAATGCCAGTATCGGGTTCTGTCCATTCTAGAATATACCAATATGAACCACTAGGAAGAGGTCTTCCATTTTCTGTTCCGTCCCAAATGTAGCTGGTAGAATTTTCATTGCTGAAAATTTTCTTTCCAAAACGGTCAAAAATGAGAATTTTCACCTCTTTTTTTACTCGTAAATCTGAGTAATCTAGGGCGTCATTTAATCCGTCACCATTCGGTGTAATAGCATTTAGTAGCTTAATGATGGAGAATTCATATTCTTTAACTGTACATTTTTTACTGTCTCTTACGTATACTTTCTGAACGCCTCTCTTGAGATTGTAAAAAATATTAGAAGTCTGCCAATTGATTTGGTCTAAAGAATATTCATAAGGCGCAGTTCCACCCGAAACATTTACGGTAATGCTGTTTCCTTGTTCTATCACGCTGTCAATTACTGGGTCTACTGCTTCGGAAATCGTAAAAGATTGCTTGTAAACACAACCATTTGTAGAAGTAAGTTCTACATAATGCGTTCCTACTCCATAAGTAGCGGTTTGTAATGTAGCACCTTCAGTTCCATTGCTCCACTTGTAATAGGTGAAACCAGTACCAGCGTCTACAACAGTAGTTGTACTCTTACAAATTGTTTTATTTTGAAGAGTAGTCGAAGCTTTTGGAGTTTTAATATTTACGGTAATTTTCGCCCAATTCGGACAAGAATTTGCTTTTTCGAATCTTAAAAAATAAGTTCCTGTTGAAGTAATATTTTGAGTGCTCGAAATAGGATTGACATTATTTTTAGCATCATTTTCAGAGTTGAAATAAGTGATGGAAACGCTATTGTCTGTGGTAAAGAAAGACTCAAATGTTTTAAGATTCACAGATTTTATGGCGTCTAAATCATCATCACAAACCTCTTGAGAAAGAGTAGAAGTCAATAAAGTTACTCTATTCCCAAATTTAAAATCTAGAGGATAAATCTGAACAGGACAATAATCAGATTCTACCCTTGCAAAAATAGTTGTGTCTGTAGTAAATGACCAAGAAGTATTTAAAACATTCGCATTTCCAGCATTTGCATCGGTGCTATTTGCGTAATATTTAACTTGATAGATTCCAGGATTGAGAAGAATTGCAGAAGTAACATTGTTCAGATTTACTTCGATGGTACCATCTAAATTTTGGTCACAAATGGTAGTGTTAAATTTAGAAATATCTACCATCGCTTTGGGAGATTCTACAACTTTTACATTTTGAGTAAACGTACACGAATTTGGAGAAGTCAGAAGTACAGAATAATCTCCTTTTCCTACAGTAATGGTTTGAGTTGTGGCTCCATTGCTCCAAAGATAAGAAGTAAAACCAGTTCCTGCATCTAAAGTTGTGGTGCTTCCTTCGCAGACGGTAACTTGTGCTGGAAGTGTAGTAGATTTATTGGGTTGCCCGAAATTAAGCGTAAGAGCAGCAATGTTATCACAAATTCCAGATTTTTTGATTCTTACATAGAAAGTAGTAGTTGCGGTTAAATTCTGTGAAGAAGCAATAGGATTCTGTTCTAAATCTGCATCATTTTTGGTAAGATAAAATAGGTGTGTATAGCCTGTTTCTGAGGTTAGTTGAGGTAGATAAGTTGCTAAATTTACCGCTTCTGTATTGTTAAAATCGCCATCACAAATCGTGGTAGAATAATTAGTCACTGAAATTTTATTCCCGAAAATAAATTGAATAGGTTGAATTTCTGGAGGACAAACACCATTTTCTACTCTTACATAAATGGTGATGTCTGTATTGTATGACCAATTATTGGGCAAAGTATTGGCGTTACCAAGATTAGCGTCTGTTAAATTTTGATAATATTTTACTAAAAATTCAGGTTTGTAATTGGTAACAATAGTAGCATTTAAGTCATCTAATTTAATTGGGATATTTCCGTCAAAATTAGTATCGCAATTCGTGAATGTTTTTGTGGCTACTTTAGCTTTTTCAATGTATTCTACTGTAATAGAGCCTTTTAGATTGCAGCTAGAAGAGGAAATATTCACTTCATATCTGCCTTCCGAAGTTACAGTATAAGTTGCAGAAGTTTCTCCAGTTAATATGTTTCCGTTTTGATACCATTGATACGTTGCGCCAGAAACAGTAGCATCTAAAGTTAAAGTACTTCCTTCACAAAGCGGATTATTGGTTGAAATCAACCTGTCTGGTCCTAAATCTTTACTGCCAACAAAACTTCCTGCTTTTAGAATCACTCCAGAATCGTATAAACCGTTTCCTTGGTCTGCAATAACCAGTTTTATGTGATATTTAGTGCCGGGAATTACTTCTGTTTCTGCGGTGAGAATAGCAGTTTGTCCGTTAAAACTTGTGGGACTTCCATTGGGATTGTAATGTCCAAAATATTGTGAATTGCTTTCTTGGCATCTTCCACCTGGTCCTCTTACCGTTTCAGAAGTGATAGGGGTATTGGTGTTAGGAACTAGAGCAAGATTTTTATAATTGGTGTCTGTAGTTTTTTTAATTAAAAATGCAAATCCATCTGTATAACCGCAAGTTCCAGGATCGCCTTGTCTTAAATACTGTTCCGAAAGAAACATGTAATCAAAACTAATTTTATTGGTATTCGGAATAAAATCAAATTCCAAAATAGTAGCATTAGTAGTATTAGAAATTCCTGCAGCAGTTTCTAAATCATTGTCTCCATTCCATCCAGAATTATTTCCAAAACTTTGAATTCCTGTAAATGAACCAGGAGAATTGGCAGCATCTCCAGAAGTAAGAAGTATTCCTTCGCTTATTTCGAATCCAGAACTATTGGCATTTACATATCCATAACTTTTGATTCCGCCAGAATTATAACCTGTTACTGAAACATTAGACACAGATAAACAAGTGTTATTGGTGCCAATAAGTTTATCGACTAAATCATTTGCCGTGAAAGAAGTGTTTACATTAATGTATTGAGCATTAATGAACGTGATGAATAGTAATAATATGAAACTAAGATTCTTAGACGAATTCATTTTTATAAAATGGACAGCAAATTTACTTTATTATTATCAATAATGCATAAAAAAACTCTGTAAGAATTTCTTACAGAGTTTTTTATGAGTTAAGTATTTAAAAAGAATTAAGAAAGAGCAACTCTCTTGAATCCTGTTACTTTTAAATCTCCGTTTACAGATTTTACGAAATCAGCTACAGACATACCTCCATCTTTAATGAAAGCTTGGTGTACTAAAGTGTTTTCTTTGTAGAATTTCTGCATTTTTCCTTTAAGGATATTGTCAATAATGTTTGCAGGTTTTCCTTCTTTAGTTAAGATATCTCTTTCGATTTCTAATTCTCTGTCAATAACTTCTTGAGAAACTTGAGTTTCGTCTAAAGCGATTGGGTTCATAGCAGCAACTTGCATAGCTACAGATTTAGCAGCATCTTCTGCACCTTCTACATTAGCAGAAAGAGAAGTAAGAGTAGCGATTTTATTACCAGCGTGGATGTAAGAACCTACGAAATCACCTGCTAATTTTTCAAAAGCACCGATTTCAATTTTCTCACCGATTACTCCTGTTTGTTCAATTAATTTTTCAGCAACTGAAATACCGTTATAGTCAGAAGCTAAGAAATCTTCTTTAGAGTCAAAATTAAGCGCTCTTTCAGCGAAATCATGAGCTAATTTTACGAAGCTTTCGTTTTTAGCAACGAAGTCAGTTTCGCAGTTTAATGCGATTACAACACCCGCAGTGTGGTCAGCATTTACTTTAGCAATTACAGCTCCTTCTGTAGATTCTCTATCTGCTCTGTTAGCAGCTACTTTTTGTCCTTTTTTTCTAAGGATTTCAATAGCTTTTTCGAAATCTCCTTCAGCTTCTGTAAGCGCTTTTTTGCAGTCCATCATACCTGCACCTGTTGTGTTTCTAAGTTTAGCTACGTCTGCAGCAACTGGTGTATACATAATTGAAATTTTTTGTTTATTATTGTGGCATAAATTTTGAGATGCAAAGATATGAAATTTCGTGTAAACTAAAAATAGGGTTTTTGCGTTATATTTCTAAAAAATAATTGATAATAAACTGAAATGAAAAACAAACTTTTACTTCTTATTTTGCTAGTCTTTTCCACCTTTTCGTTTTCGCAAACTTCTCAGGAATTAGACAAAGCAATGCTGAGTAAAGACCCTAAAGTGATTGCAGAATTTATTAAAAAATATCCTAATAATAAAAACACTCCTTTTCTACAGAGAAAGCTAAACAGTATGACTGGGAGTGGAAATGCAGCCGCTAAACCGAGTATACAACCGTTGAATACCGAGAAATTAGAAAAACAGGTAGAAAAAAGTGAGGCAAAAGGAGAACCAGATGCTAAAGCAAAACGTACTGCCGAAGTTCTTACGCATTTATTTAATAATGACCCCAACAAAAAAGATGCTTACGTTTTGATTAGAAATAAATCTGAATGTAACCTCATTGTAAAATTCGAAGGAAAAAAATTCTATAATCTAGATGTTCCTAAAATGGGGGAAAATTATATTCTGGTGCAGAAAGGAACTTACAGGATTACCACGATGATTTGTAATGCGCAATACGCATCGGTAAAAAACATAACACAAGATTTAGAAATCAACTTGAATGCAGCAAAAAAAGTCAGAAAATAATTTCTGACTTTTTTATTTCAATATTTTTAGAAAAATTAACCTACAAATCTACCCATTGCAATAAATTTCTCTTGTCTGTGATTTACTAATTCATCACCAGTGAAATTTTTGAGAGATTTAATATTGGTTAAAATATTTTTCTTCACATTGTTATAAGCTATTTGAGGGTCATAATGAGCTCCACCAAGAGGTTCTTCTATAATACCATCAATGATTTTTTCTTTTAGCATATCTTGTGGAGTAAGTTTTAATGCATTGGCAGCAGTTTCTTTGTGCTCCCAGCTTCTCCATAAAATAGAAGAGCAACTTTCTGGAGCAATTACAGAATACCAAGTATTTTCAAGCATGTATACCTTATTTCCTACACCAATTCCTAAAGCACCACCAGAAGCACCTTCTCCAATGATAATGGTGATAATAGGCGTCTTCATTTGGCACATTTCATAGATGTTTCTAGCAATGGCTTCACCTTGACCTCTTTCTTCGGCTTCTAAACCAGGATAAGCTCCAGGAGTGTCAATGAAAGTAACAACAGGAATTCTGAATTTTTCTGCCAATTTCATTAATCTAAGCGCTTTTCTGTAACCTTCAGGATTACTCATCCCGAATCTTCTGCGCTGTCTTTCCTTAGTAGTTCTTCCTTTTTGAGTTCCGATAATCATTACACTTTGACCGTCTATTTTTGCAAGACCACCTACCATTGCAGGATCATCAGCAAAATTTCTATCACCGTGTAATTCTACAAAACTATCTTTGTCTACAATTCCATTAATAAAATCTAATGTGTAGGGTCTGTCTGGATGACGTGATAGTTGAACTCTTTGCCAAGGCGTAAGATTTCCGTAGATTTCTTTCTTTTTTTCGATGATTTTGTCTTCAATTTGGCTGCAAGCCAATTTCATATCTACACCGCTTTCTTCACCAACTAAAGAACAAGTTTGGTATTGTTCCATTAACTCCTTAATTGGTAATTCAAAATCTAAATATTCCATTTTTGTTTAGAATTAATCCTTCAAATGTAGTAAAATTTCTTGTTTGAAAGAATTATTTTATTTTTTCTATGGCTAATTTTAGCCTTGTTAAACTTTCTTCTTTGCCCAAAATTTCTAATAAATCTGGCACGTCTGGTCCTTTTAATTCCCCTACTAGAGCGAGTCTAAGTGGCATCATAACTTTCCCAAAACCTAAACCTTTTTCTTCTACTAAATGATGAATTTCTTCCTTCAAAATTTCGGATTTAAATTCTGTAGTGTTTAATTTTTCTGAAAGTTCTGTCATGATGGAAGCCGTTTCTTCGTTCCAAGCTTTTTTCACTGCTTTTTCATCGTAAGAAGCAGGTGCTTCAAAGAAAAATTTTCCCTGAGCATAAATATCTTTCACGAAAGTGGCTCTTTCTTTCATTAAGCCAATGATTTTTAATAAGGTTTTGTCTGAAAGATTGATGTTTTTGGTTTCTTCTAAATTTTTAAAACTTTCTAAAAGCTCTTCATTAGACTGTTTTTGAAGGTATTGGTGATTAAACCATTCTGCTTTTTCTTTAGAAAATCTTGCGCCCGCTTTGTGAACTTTATGCAAATCAAATTCTGCAGCCATTTCTTCTAGACTCAAAATTTCTTTGTCATCTGAAGGTGACCAGCCCAAAAGTGCCAAGAAATTTACAAAAGCTTCTGGTAAATAACCTTCTTCTTTGTAACCTTTGTACGTTTCGCCAGTTGCTTCGTCATAAAAATTCATCGGGAATACTGGGAATCCAAATTTTGCGCCGTCTCTTTTGCTTAATTTTCCTTTTCCTTCTGGTTTTAGAATTAGAGAAAGGTGGGCAAATTCTGGAGCAGTCCAACCCATTGCTTCATATAATAAAACGTGTAAAGGCATTGAAGGAAGCCATTCTTCACCACGAATGACGTGGGTGATTTCCATTTCGTGGTCGTCTATAATATTGGCGAAATGATAAGTGGGCATTCCATCATTTTTAACCAAAACTTTATCGTCTAGAGTATTGGTGTTTACAGAAGATTTTCCTCTGATGATGTCTTCTAGATTTACAATTCTATCAATCGGCATTTTAAATCTTACTACATAAGGAACGTTCTGATTGATGAGTTCCTGAGTTTCTTGTTCAGAAAGTGTAAGACTATTTCTCATACTGTTTCTGGTGAAATTATTGTATGAAAAAACTTCGCCTTTTGCTTCGTATTCTGCTCTTACTTTTTCTAGTTCTTCTGTAGTGTCAAAAGCAATGTACGCATAATCTGTTTTCAGAATTTCAGCGGTGTATTTGTCGTAAATATCTCTTCTTTCTGATTGTCTATAAGGTCCATATTTTCCTCCATGAATTGGAGATTCATCTGGAATAATACCGCACCATTCTAGAGCTTTCATAATGTATTCTTCTGCACCTTCTACATATCTTGCTGTATCTGTATCTTCTATTCTCAGCACGAAATCTCCGCCTTGATTTTTAGCAAAAAGATAATCATATAACGCTGTTCTTACTCCACCTAAATGTAAAGGTCCGGTTGGACTTGGTGCAAAACGCACTCTTACTTTGCTCATTTTTTAGAAATTTTAAGTTGCAAATTTACGATTTTTATAGTTTTCTGATTATTATACAGCACCTAAAATTTTTATTTCTTAATTTTGCATTCTAATTTAAATTTAAAAGTATGCTAGAAGTTGGAGAAAGACCTTGGGGGAAATATTTTGTTTTGCAAGATGAGCCTAATTTTAAATTAAAGCGAATAGAAGTTTTGCCAAATCAAAGACTTTCTTATCAATACCATCATCATCGTCAAGAATTTTGGACAATAGTAGAAGGAGAGGCGGTAGTAGTATTAGATGGGGAAGAAAATTTCTTACAATATGGGCAGAGTATTTTTATTCCTCAAGGAGCTAAACATAGAATAGAGAATCGCAGTGATAAAGTTTTGGTTTTTGTAGAAGTACAAACTGGAACTTATTTTGGCGAAGATGATATCGTAAGAATAGAAGACGATTACGAAAGAAATTAAAATAGAAAATCCCGAAATACTCGGGATTTTTTTATTTTTTATAATTCAAGATTACTTTTTCTATAATAGATACACATTCTAACAGTTGTTCTTTGGTAATCACCAATGGTGGAGCTAGTCTTATAATATTGCCATGAGTAGGCTTTGCTAATAATCCATTTTCTGCAAATTGCATACAAAGATTCCATGCAGTAGGTGATTCTGGAGTATCATTCACTAAAATAGCATTCAATAAGCCTTTTCCTCTTACGTGATAAATCAAATCTGTTTTTGAAATGATTTTTTGAATTTCTGCACGGAAAAATTTCCCTAATTCTTCTGCTTTTTCTGATAATTTTTCTTCTTCTACTACATCCAGGGCAGCTACTGCAACTGCGCAAGCTAATGGATTCCCTCCAAAAGTAGAACCATGCTGACCAGGATGAATAACTTGCATAATGTTATCATTTGCCAAAACAGCAGAAACTGGATACATTCCTCCAGAAAGTGCTTTCCCTAAAATAAGAATATCTGGTTGTACATTTTCATGATGACAAGCGATTAATTTTCCTGTTCTAGCAATACCTGTTTGAACTTCGTCTGCCACGAAAAGAACATTGTGCTTTTTACATAATTCTGAAGCATTTTTTAAATATCCTTCATCTGGAACATAAACACCAGCTTCTCCTTGAATAGGCTCTACTAAAAATGCAGCGATGTGTTCTGCTTCATCTTCTAAAACCTTTGATAATGCTTCAATATCGTTATAAGGAATTCTTAAAAATCCGGGTGTAAATGGTCCGTAATTATTGTGTGCATCTTTGTCATTAGAAAAAGAAACAATCGTGGTAGTTCTTCCGTGGAAGTTGTTTTCACAAACGATTATTTTAGCATAACCATCTTTAATTCCTTTGACTTCGTAACTCCATTTTCTAGCGAGTTTAATGGCAGTTTCTACTGCTTCTGCACCAGAATTCATCGGGAGAACTTTGTCAAATCCAAAAAGAGAAGTGATTTTTTTCTCGTATTCTCCTAAGTTTGAATTGTAGAACGCTCTAGAGGTAAGAGAAAGTTTATGAGCTTGTTCCGTAAGTGCTTTTACAATTTTTGGGTGAGAATGTCCTTGATTTACTGCAGAATATGCTGATAGAAAATCAAAATATTGTTTCCCTTCTACATCCCAAACATATACACCTTCACCTTTTTCTAATACAACAGGAAGCGGATGATAGTTGTGAGCACCATGTTTATCTTCTAAATCTATATAATATTGAGCGTTTTTTGTAGACATAAATGTATTATTGAATTTTTACAAATTTACATTTTAATTTTAGAATTTTTCAATAAAAAAAGTTGCCTTTTTCAAGACAACTTTTTCATTTATTTAAAACATTTTAAATAATGTTTTCGTAAGATTTATCCATTACAAAATCTTCCATAAATTTAGTGGTGTAATTTCCTGCAAGATAATCAGGATGTTCCATCAATTGTCTATGGAAAGGAATAGTCGTTTTAATTCCTGCGATATAGAATTCTTCTAATGCACGTTTCATTTTTGCAATCGCTTCTTCTCTAGTTTGCGCTGTAGTAATAATTTTAGCAATCATAGAGTCGTAGTTAGAAGGAATGGTATATCCTTTGTAAACGTGAGTGTCTACTCTTACTCCGTGACCACCAGGAATGTTCAATTCAGTAATTTTTCCTGGGCTCGGACGGAAATCATTAAAAGGATCTTCCGCATTAATTCTACATTCTATAGAGTGTAATTTTGGATAGTAATTTTTACCAGAAATTGGTTGACCAGCAGCTAATAAAATTTGCTCTCTAATCAGGTCAAAATCTACTACTTGTTCAGTAATAGGATGTTCTACTTGAATTCTGGTATTCATTTCCATGAAATAGAAATTTCTATGTTTGTCTACTAAGAATTCTATAGTTCCTACTCCTTCATAACCAATATATTCTGCAGCTTTTACAGCAGCTTCTCCCATTTTTTCTCTCAATTCTTCGGTCATGAATGGAGATGGAGTTTCTTCAGTTAGTTTTTGGTTTCTTCTCTGAACAGAGCAATCTCTTTCTGAAAGGTGACATGCTTTACCATATTGGTCTCCAGCAATTTGAATTTCGATATGTCTAGGTTCTTCGATAAGTTTTTCCATATACATACCTCCATTTCCGAAAGCTGCAGTAGCTTCTTGTACAGCAGAATCCCATAAATCTCTTAGATTTTCAGCTTTCCAAACAGCACGCATTCCTTTTCCACCACCACCAGCTGTAGCTTTAATCATGACAGGATAGCCAATTTCTTCGGCTAATTTAGCAGCGGTTTCATAGTTGGGAACTAAGCCATCAGAACCAGGGACACAAGGAACACCAGCTTCTTTCATGGTAGATTTAGCCGTAGCTTTGTCTCCCATTTTTTCTATTTGCTCTGGAGTAGCACCAATGAATTTTATTCCATTTTTTTGACAAATTCTTGAGAAATTTGCATTCTCTGATAAGAATCCGTAACCAGGATGGATAGCATCAGCATTGGTAATTTCTGCAGCAGCAATGATATTAGAAATTTTAAGATAAGAATCTTTACTTACAGGCGGTCCTATACAAACAGCTTCGTCTGCAAATCTTACATGCAAACTGTCTTTGTCTGCAGTAGAGTAAACTGCTACAGTTTTGATTCCCATCTCTTTACAAGTACGAAGAATCCTCATAGCAATCTCTCCACGATTGGCAATTAATATTTTTTTGAACATCTTTTTAGAAATTTTAAATTTTAAATTTTTGAATTTTAAATTATTTTAAAATGAAAAAGATTCACTTAAAATCTATAATTTATAATTTAAAATTACTTATGATGGGTCTACTAAGAATAATGGTTGATCATATTCTACAGGAGAAGCGTCATCTACTAAAATTTTAACAATTTTACCAGAAACTTCTGCTTCAATCTGGTTGAATAATTTCATTGCTTCGATTACACAAACCACTGTGTCATTTTTTACTTCACTACCTACATTTACGAATACATCTTTGTCTGGAGATGGTTTTCTGTAGAAAGTACCAATCATAGGAGACTTAATGGTGATGTATTTGCTGTCATCAGAAGTTGATTCAGCTTTTGTTTCGGTAGCTGGTGCAGCAGCAGGAGCGGCAACTGGTGCAGCAGCAGGAGCTTGATAAGCTACAGGTTGAGGTACATAACTTACTGCTTCACTACCAGCAAGTGGAGTTTTTATGTTGATTTCGAAATCTTTTGTTTTGTATTTCACTTCAGAAACACCAGCTTTTGCTACGAATCTTATAAGATTTAATAATTCTTTAGAGTCCATATATATAATTTTTTACGGCTTCAAATATAGTAATAAAACAACAAAAAACCATTCAATTTTTAATATAAATAGAATGGTTTTTTTATCGAAAAGAAAAAAGCTACGCTTTTTCTTAATTAGTCTTCAGTAGTTTCTACTTGTTTCTCTAATACTACTTTTCCTCTGTAGTATAGTTTTCCTTCATGCCAATGTGCTCTGTGATACAAGTGTAATTCACCTGTAGTTGCATCTTTTGCTAATTGAGGAACCACAGCTTTGTAGTGAGTTCTTCTTTTATCTCTTCTAGTAGATGACTGTCTTCTTTTAGGATGTGCCATTTTGTAATTCTTTAAACTTTATGTAAGATTTCTATTTTTTGTCTTTTAATTTTTTCAAAGCTTCCCAACGAGGGTCTATTTCGTGGGTTTCTTCTTCTTCAATTTCTTTGGGACTGAATTTTTCGATGAGTTCAAAATCTTCTTGTTTTACATTAGGAGAGATTTTTTTCATAGGAATAGATAATATTACTGCTTCATAAATTGCCTGAGAAATGTTAAAAGCATTATCTCCTTGTGGGATGGTAATTACTTCTTCATTACTATCATCATATTCTTCTCCGAATTTTATCAAGAATTTTATTTCATTTTCTATAGGATGAGTAAATGTTTCGCTGGTGATGTCGCAAACTAAATTTACTGTTCCATGGATTTTAATCAGGAAATCTAAAAATGTAGAGTGCTTTTCTAATAGTACATCTACGTCTATTTTAGCGCCTGAAAACTCTTGTTCAGTCTCGAATAAATCAAAGAACGCTTGTTCTACTTCAAATTTAAATTCGTGCTTTCCAGTCTTAAGCCCTGAAAATGCTACTTCATAATTTCTAAATTTGTCCATAAAAAATGGTGTGCAAAAATAAGTTAATTTTTTTAAATAACAAAAGTTTTATTCATTTTCTTCTGGTAAATCTTCATCTATACCATTGTCGTGAGCTAAAACTCTTGGTTTCAAGCGGTTTTCTATGAGGTCTTGATACTCGTTTCTATTTTTAAAAATTTTAATCGCTGTAAAAATGGCCTCAGAAAAAGATTGCTCATCTGCTAAATTTTTACCTGCAATGTCATACGCTACTCCATGATCTGGCGAAGTTCTGATGAAGGGCAATCCTGCAGTGTAATTTACGCCTTCTTCATAAGCTAATGTTTTAAAAGGAGCTAATCCTTGGTCATGATACATTGCTAGAACAGCATCAAATGAACTGTATTTCTCTGGTTGGAAGAAGCTGTCTGCAGGGAAAGAGCCAAAAGCTAAAATTCCTTCATTAAATAATTCTTTAATAGCAGGTTCTATAATTTCTATTTCTTCTTTGCCAATTGCACCGCCATCTCCAGCATGAGGATTAAGGCCTAGAATAGCAATTTTCGGTTTTTGGATGCAGAAATCTTCAATCAATGATTGGTTGAGAACTCTCACTTGTTCCTTTATTTTTTGTTTAGAAATATTTTTAGAAATTTCTGAAACAGGAATATGATGCGTAGAAACTGCAACTTTTAATTTTTCGGTAACGAGGAACATAAGTCCTTTTTTGCCGAATTTTTCTTCAAAATAACCAGTATGACCAGCATGTTTGAAGCCTTGCTTCATCATCTCGTCTTTGTTGATAGGAGCGGTTACCAAAACATCTATTTCTCCTTTCATTAAAGCATCTGTAGCAGCTTCTAGAGAATCTATAGCCATTTTAGTAGATTCTTCAGTAGGCGTACCGAAGTCTACATTTACATTGTCTTTCCAGAGATTGACAATGTTGAGTTTTCCATTAGCGGCTTCTTTGGCACTTTGTACATAATTAAAAGTGGTGTTAATCTTAAACACATTCTTTTGGTAAGAAAATAATTTTCCAGAACCGAAAATTACTGGAGTGAAAAAGTCAGTAATGTTTTTGTCTTTCAGTGCTTTTAGGATGATTTCTACGCCTATTCCGTTAAAATCTCCCACTGAAATTCCTACCTTAATTTTATGGTGTTTAGAATTCATTTTTAATTATCTTTGAATTTTAAAAAAAGATTGTTACAAATTTAGTGATTTTTAATTTATAAATCTTTAATCTAATATTTTTAAACTTTAACTTATATAAACAAAATATGTTTACAGGAATAATTGAAGCGACAGGAAAGGTAGAAAAATTGGAAAAACAAGGGACTAATGTTGTCTTTACTTTTAGCGGTCCTTTTACACAAGAACTTAAAGTAGACCAGAGTTTGGCGCATAATGGTTGTTGTCTTACTGTGGAATCTATTGATGGTGATTTGTACACCGTTACGGCAATAAATGAAACGCTAGAAAAAACCAATTTGGGCGAATTGAAAGTAGGAAGCATAGTAAACTTAGAGCGTTGTATGAAAATGGATGGTAGGTTAGATGGTCATATTGTACAAGGTCATGTAGATAAAACTGGCTCAATTGTTGCTATCGAAAATATTAACGGAAGTTATTATTTAACATTTACTTACGAAGAAGATGGTTCTTTTACCACAGTTCCGCAAGGTTCTATTACTGTAAATGGAATTAGTTTGACTGTTGCTGATAGTAAAGAAAATCAGTTTTCTGTGGCGATAATTCCGTACACTTGGGAACATACCAATATGAATACTTTAAAAGTGGGAGACCGTGTAAATTTAGAATTCGATATTATTGGAAAATATGTAGCCAAGCTTATGAAGAGATAAAAGATGGCATTACATAGCTATAGCTTAAGAACTAAAATTTTTATAGGATTTATGGTAGTCTGTTTTTTCAGTATCATAGGTTCTACAGCTATGTCTTATCTTATCATCAAAAAATCTACAGATGAACAGAGCGTTACAGAGATGCAAAATAAGTTTGAAGCATTAATGAAAACGCTGGATTACGCGGTAAGCCATACTAATATTACTCAAGAAAAAGATTTAGTTAATATTCTCCAAAACGAAATTTACGAGATTTCAGATATTAATAAACATGATGTAATTCTTTATGATTTACAAGGCAATTATTTGGTTTCCAATAAAGAACTGAATCTTGTAGCGCAGAAAAAAATTCCTCATGAAACGTTAATGAATGTTTTGGAGTCTGACAAAAGAGTAGATGTACAAGAATACGATCAAAAAGTGGGCAGTAATGTCACCTCTTCTTATATGATTCTTAGGAATAACATGTTAGAGCCTATTGCGATTGTGTATTTTCCTTTTTATCACAATGATGATATTTATGCAGGTGCATTTAATAAATATGTTCAGTATATTATTTTGGTCAATCTTTTCCTCATTTTGTTGAGTATTTGGCTAAGTTGGGTGATTTCTAAAAATTTGACCAAAACGATTACAAGAATTTCTGAGCTCATTACCAGAACTACGCTTTTTGGTAGAGAAATGAAACCGATTAAGTATTTTCAAAATGATGAATTAAGTGGTTTGGTAAAATCTTATAACAAAATGATTTACCAAATTGAAGACCAAAAAATGCTTTTGGCTAATAAAGAAAGAGAAGAAGCGTGGAGAGAAATGGCAAAACAAGTTGCCCACGAAGTGAAAAATCCGCTCACTCCAATGAAATTGCTCATTCAGAATTTTGAGAGGAAATTTGATAAAAACGATCCAGAAATTGACCAAAAAGTCAGAAATCTAAGTCGAAGTTTGGTTGATCAAATCGATTTAGTAGCTACTGTAGCAAGTGCTTTTTCAGAATTTGCCAAGTTGCCGCCAAAAAATGATGAATCCTTTAACCTAAAAGAAGAATTAGAAAATTTGGTAAGGGTTTTCAATGATGATGGTAATATTTATTTCCATGCGAATAAAGATATGATGCCGGTGAGAATGGATAGAATTTATCTTTCTAGGATTTTCACCAATATGATCACCAATGCAAAACAAGCAGTTTCTGAACAAAGAAAATCCATCATCAATATAGATGCAGAACTTTTCAATAAGAAAATCATCATCGTTATAGAAGACAACGGAATTGGTATTCCTAAAGATAAATTAGAGCAAATCTTCGAGCCTAATTTTACCACCAAAAATTCTGGAATGGGACTCGGTTTGACCATGGTCAAAAAAATGATAGAAGAGTATAAAGGCGATATTTCCGTAAAATCCGAAGAAGGAAAAGGAACTAAATTCACGATTATTCTTCCAACAAACGTTTAACTTTTTTACTTTTCTCCTTTACTATATTCCTTTACAATGAAACCTTTTCGATTTCAAAAATTTGAGATTTTACAGCATAAAAATGTTTTCCGAGTAGGAACAGACGGTGTTTTGCTGGGAGCTTTATGTCAAGTTGAAAACGCTCAGAAAATCTTGGAAGTAGGAACGGGAACAGGTTTGATTTCTCTAATGCTCGCTCAGCGAAATGCAAATGCTGAGATTACTGCTTTAGATTTAAATGGAGATGCGGTGAAATTGGCTCAAGAAAATTTTAAAAATTCCCCATTTTCAAAAAGATTACAGGTTTTTCATCAAGATTTTAAAGCTTTTGCATCGCAAAAAGAATTTGATTTTGTGGTTTGTAATCCACCTTTTTTTGAGGAAAATAATTCTGTGAAAGATATTTTAGCGAGACAACAAGTAGAACTTACTTTTAGAAATTTAATAGAAAAAGCTTCGACGGTTTTATCTCCAGAAGGAATTTTTTCGGTAATTATTCCTTCGGAGTCTGCACAAGAATTTGAAAACTTAGCGCAAGCTTTTGATTTGCATTTGGTAAGAAAAGTAAATATTTTCGGTATTGAAAACGGTGCTTTAAAACGAAATGTTTTAGAATTTTCTAAGAAAAAATCAGCATTGGAAACTCTTGATTTTACGATAGAAAAAAGTCCGAGAAAATACTCGGACCAATATTTAGAACTCACCAAAGAGTTTCACGTTTTTGGGAAATAAGATTATTCAAAAAGTTCTACGGTGTTCATTACCTTAACTCCGCCATCTTCGCATTTAATCGCTTCTCCAGGGAAATTTTGAATCATGTGATAATCGTGAGTCGCCATCAGAACTGCACAGTTTCTTTCTAAAGATACTTTTTTCAATAAATTCATAATATCGTTAGAAGTTTCAGGGTCTAGGTTTCCAGTAGGTTCGTCGGCAAGAATCAGTTCAGGGTGATTCAGTAAAGCTCTTGCGATTGCGATACGCTGCTGTTCACCGCCAGAAAGTTCGTGAGGCATTTTGTGCTTTTTCGTTTTCATGTCTACGCTGTCTAGAACCTCGTTTATTCTGTCGTCCATCAGGTTTTTGTCCTTCCAACCAGTAGCTTCTAGTACGAAACGTAGGTTTCTTTCTACACTTCTATCCGTCAATAATTGAAAATCTTGAAAAACAATACCTAATCTTCTTCTAAGGTTAGGAATATCTGATGCTCTTAATTTCTGTAAATCAAATCCTACTACTTCTCCGTTTCCTTCTTTTAGAGGCAAGTGTCCGTACAAAACTTTTAACAATGAACTCTTTCCAGAGCCTGTTTTACCAATAAGGTAACAGAAAGTACCTCTCTTAATGTGTAAATTCACATGAGATAAAACGGTAAAGTTTTTTTGTACAATTTTAGCGTCTTGCAGCGTAATAATGTCTTCTCCGTAGGTGTTATGATGTGGCATAATGATTATAAATGATGGTTGATTTTTCTTGGTTGATAAGAAGGCTTACTTTTTTATCAACTTTCAAAAATAAGGAAAACCTTTTTTTTATCCTAAATTTTAAGGAAATTTTAACAACAAAAAATGCTCGGAAAGTAAATTTCCAAGCATGTCTTTTATAATAAAATCAAAAGAAATTATTATCTCTTAGCTCTCGCGTCGCTAATAGTTAATCTCTTTCTGCCTTTTGCTCTTCTAGCAGCTAATACTCTTCTACCATTTGGAGTAGACATTCTTTCTCTGAAACCGTGTTTGTTTCTTTTCTTTCTTTCTGATGGCTGGAATGTTCTTTTCATTACTTCAATTTATAATGGGTCCGTAATTATTCTTCTTTTTGAGGTTGCAAAGATATGTTTTTTTTTATTTTCTGCAAATTAATTTTAGAAATAATTAAGTTTTTTTTGAGTAAATGGAATAAAACTTTTATCAATGACTATTTTCAAGCGATTTTAATGATTGAACTTCTTTAAATTCTGTTTAATATGATTCTGAAAATCATTTTATAAATGTTGAGCATTCAAACATCATCTTTGAGGTTTCGAGATTTTGGAGTAAAAAAATTATCTTTGCACCATAAATTTTTACAATGTTTACAGAAAACCAACTTACAGAAATCAAAAGCCTTTTGCAACCGAATAAAAATGTAGTGATTATCACGCATTACAATCCAGATGGTGATGCAATTGGGAGTAGTCTTGGTTTAAAACATTTTCTTAAAAATTTAGGAGTTGATGCTACGGTAATTGTTCCGAATGATTTCCCGAAATTTCTAAAATGGATGCCCGAAGCAAAAAAAATAGTCATCGCAGAGTATAAACGTAAAATTGCTGGCGAAGCGATTTATCATGCAGATGTAATTTTTTGTTTAGATTTTAATGCTCCTTCTAGAATTGGAATGTTAGGAGATTGGCTCACAAAATCTTGGGCAAAAAAAATCTTGATAGACCATCATCAGCAACCAGAGCATTTCGATTTTGTGTATTCTAATACCAGTATTCCTGCAACTTGTCAAATGGTGTATCACTTCATTGAAGCTTTGGGAAAAGAGGATTTGGTAAATCAAGACGTGGCAGAATGTCTTTACACAGGAATTATGACGGATACTGGAGGTTTCCGTTTTCGTTCTACTTCTGCAGATACGCACAGAATTGTGGCGAATTTAATAGAAAAAGGCGCTGATCCGTCTATGATTACGTCTAATACTTGGGATACTAATACCGTTTCTAGATTGCATCTTCTGTCATTGATTTTAGGAAGAATAGAATTGGTAAAAGACGGAAAAGTGGCGATTCTGTATTTAAAACGTGACGAATTAAAAGAATTTGGCTTCGAAAAAGGCGATACAGAAGGGTTTGTAAACTACGGATTGAGTATTGCAGGAACTAAAATGTCTGCTTTTTTCATGGAAGATTTATATGAAGATTTCATCAAAATTTCTTTCCGAAGCAAAGACGATGTAGATACCAACGCGTTTGCGAGAGCACATTTCCACGGTGGTGGACATATCAATGCTTCTGGTGGTAAATATTTTAAAAATATCCACGAAACGATTGAAGATTTTAAATCAAGAATAGAAGTTGAGGATTTTTAATTTTCTAATTGCCATTCAAAGTATTTTTCATCATTAGAAAGAATTTCTCTTTTGGATGATTTTTCTTCTATTTTCCAATATGCGGAATAACTTCCTGCTCCATCAGAAAAGAATGAATATAAACGATAGAAGTTTTTAAATTTCTTTAATTTGAATTGGATTTCACTTAATTCTCCTGAATAATTTGGATTAAACATTTGGGATGTTTCAAGTTTATAGAATCTATCTTTTATTTTTATTTCCAATTTTGTTAATTGATTTTTAGGAAGCGTCATGCCATAGTCGCTTCCGAACCATTTTTTACCATCAATTTCGCAAATGAATTTACCTCCAGGAAAACTACAAGTTTTAAAGGAGTGCTTTTGTTTATTAAAATCTTTTATTTCCCAAAATAGAATGGCTTCTTTGGAAAGTTTTAAACTGCCTCTTTTTGTTTGCGAGAAAACTGCAATAGAAAAAGTAGAAATAAGTATTATTATAAACGATTTCATTTGATTAAATTAATTTAAAAATAAACTTATTTTTCGAGATGCTACGACATGACAAAGTAAACGTGATATATTGCTGATAGTTTATTGCAGTAAGCAAAAATATTAACAAATCCTCGGCAGTTGCTCCCCAATCAAAGGATTTACCACGCGTTTTCCACCAAAAGCACTTTCCATAATGACTTTTCCGGCGTGTTCTTCGGTGATGTGACCGATTTTAGAAGCGTGATGGTTTACTCTTTGTAAAATTTCTAAAACTTCGTCTGAAATTTCATTGTCACAAACGCATAAAAAAGTTCCTTCGTTAGCTACATATATTGGGTCTAAGCCTAGCAATTCGCAAGCACTTTTTACTTGTTTTTCTACCAAAATTCTTTCTTCAAAAAGATGAATTCCGAGGTTGCTTTCAGAAGTAATTTCATTGAGAACAGAAGCTAAGCCGCCTCTTGTTGCATCTCGCAAGAAATGTATTTTTTCGCCGAAATTTTCAATCAATTTTTTAATTTCAAAATTGAGATTTTTAGTGTCGCTCAAAATTTCAGAATCAAATTTTAAACCTTCTCTTTCGCTCATAATTGCCATTCCGTGAGAAGCGATGTCTCTATTGATGATGATGGTTTGGTTCGGTTTTATATATTCGATTCCGATTTTTGCATTGTCATAAATTACACCAATTCCAGAGGTGTTGATGTAGATTTTATCGCCTTTTCCGCGTTCTACCACCTTAGTGTCGCCTGTTACAATTTGTACACCTGCTTTTTCGGTGGCTAATTTTATAGAATGAATGATTTTTTCAAAATCTTCCATTGCAAAACCTTCTTCAATAATAAACGAAAGCGATAAATATTTGGGTTCTGCGCCACACATCGAAATATCATTTACCGTTCCAAAAACTGCCAATTCGCCAATATTTCCCCCTTTGAAAAATATAGGAGAAACCACGAAACTGTCGCTAGAAAATGCTAATCTTCCAGATAATTCTAGAAAAGCACCATCATGTTTTTTGTTTAAGATTTCGTTTCCTAAATTTTTAAAAATAAGGTTATTAAGAAGTTCGGTCATTTTTTCGCCGCCACTTCCGTGTTGAAGGTTAATGCTTTCTGGCATGATGCTTAATTTTTAAATTTTAATTAAGATAATGCTGCTTTTTTTCTTACATCTCTGTTCCAAATCCAGTCTCCCAAAGTGATGGCAGCGTTTATCATATAAAAAATATATTTGGCAATATTTGCAATATTCAGTTGTAAAAATGCTTTAATCAGCTGTACAACGTTATAAATGGTCCAACTTAAAAACGTGGTCTCATATTTAAACGCCGAACCGAAATTGGCTCCTAAAGAAAGTCCGAAAGTGATAGAAACGATGTTGAAAAACAATAAATCGTCTCTTCCTCCGAAGATTTCTGTTCCTATGTAAACCAGTAAATATCCTAAAACCAAACCTACGCTATTGATGAGGTAATAGTTAAAGTCTATTTTTCTAATTTTTTCACCTTTTTTCCACTTAATCACAGCGAAATAAGTGATAATGAAGGTTAAAGGATAGGTAATTGCTGCGGAATGATTTCCTAAAAAGTAATCAATAGTTCCCGAATTTATAGTAGTAAAAACGCCTATAATATTGCCTGCATTATTTTGTTTGCCCACAAATCTGGTAGAGAGTAAAGAAAAAACAGCACCAACTGTAGAGAAAATTCCTAGAGGAAAAGCGCCTTGTTTGATGAGTGCGATTTGCTCTGAAAAAGGAACGTCGAACTTTACATTTCCTTGAAAATAATAAGTGAGATGATATTGATTATAAATGCTGATAACGAGGACTAATGCTGCTCCAAATAGGTCTAAATATTTAGATTGCACAAAGGAACGAACTGCTTTTTTTAGGTGAATCATTTTTAAGTTTTATCACAAAATTCTTATAAAGTTTTAACAAAAATAAGAAAATCGTGATGATTACCTAGTTTTCTGGTTCTAATTCTAAATCTTCTCCCATTAATTTCAGGGCGTCCATCGTTTTTTTTGCTTCATCTTCGTCTATAATTCCTATAGCTGCTCCTACATGAACGAGAACATAATCACCCACTTTGGCTTCTGGAACCAAAGCAAGATTTACCTCTTTTCTGATGCCTTCAAAATCTACACTTCCTATTCTAAAGACTTCGTCTAGTTGAGAAGTAATGTTTTCTAATTTTCCTGGAATGGCTAAACACATAATTTTCTTTGTTAAGTTGATGATTTGTAAAGTTGTAAAACTGTAAAAATAATTCTTTCGAGATTTTACGATTTTACAATTTTGCTTCTTAAAAATTCATACCAAGCTTCCATTCCTTCTCCTGAAGTAGCTGAAACTTCAAAAAATTGGATATTTGGATTTACTTTTTTTGTGTTTTCTTTCAGTTTTTCTACATCAAATTTTAAGTATGGCAACAAATCAATTTTATTGATAATGCAGATGTTAGAACTGTAAAACATATCTGGATATTTCAGAGGTTTATCTTCTCCTTCTGTGGTAGAAATAATGACTACTCTTTGGTTTTCGCCTAAATCAAACATGGCAGGACAAACTAAGTTTCCTACATTTTCTATCATGAGGATAGAATTTTGTTTAGGTTTCAGTTCTTTTAGAGATTTGGCAATCATTTCTGAATCTAGATGACAGCCTTTTCCAGTGTTGATTTGAAGAACAGGAACATTTAATGCGTGTATTCTGGCTGCGTCATTGGTGGTTTGTTGGTCACCTTCAATTACAGAAAATTCTATTTCACCTTTTAAGTCAGCGATGGTTTTTTCTAAAAGCGAAGTTTTCCCAGAGCCAGGAGAACTTACCAAGTTCATCGCAAAAATATTTAAAGCTTCAAAAAAGCCACGGTTTCTTTCTGCACCTAATTGATTTTGATGAAGAATATCTTTTTCTAATTCTACAATATTTACATCGTGAGAATGATGGTGGTGACCATGATTGTGGTCATGATTGTGTTCATGTCCATGTTTGTGATGGTGTTCATGACTGTGGGAATGGTCTCCGTGATGATGTTCATGAGAATGAGTATGGCCATCGTGATGATGGTGTGTATGATGGTTTTCTCCCATTTTTGTTAAAGTAATTCCGTTTTCGTTGGAGCTACATCCGCAAGTTGAGCACATATTATTTAGATTTTAATTCTTAGTTATTGCTTTCATTGAAGCAGTTTTCGCATATTATATTATTGTCAGATTCGTAATATTCTGTATTGTCTTCAATTCTTTTGAAACATTCATCACAGTGATCATGAGAAAATCCATCTTCCGTTAATTCAAAATAATTTTTATCATAATCTTGTCCTATATATAAAATAATCGCTCCTGATGATTTATCTATTAAAGCTTTTTTATGTTGCCATTGTTTTTTCTCCCATTTTAGGCTGTTAATCCAAGATTTATCCATCATTTAGCTGATAATTAATTTTTTTATTTTCATTTCTTGTCCTGTAATGATTTCCTTAAAAGGACTTCCGCAGCGTTCACAGGAATCATAAATTTTAGAAATCTCGAATTCATGATTGCACTCTGCGCATCTGGCAAAACCATCTGGTTCTGTAATGTGAACTTTAGCATTTTCTAAAACACTATCCTTCATGCATTGTTCCCACGCAAATTCTAAAGAAGGAATTTCAATACCAGAAATTTTGCCAATTTCTAGGTAAATTTCTTCTACTTTTTTGCCGTTAATTTTCTCAACTTCTTGAGTGGCAGTTTTTAAAATAGAGGTTGCAATTGAAAGTTCGTGCATTTTTTTGTTAAATGATATGTAACAAATCTACACTTTTCTGATTAATTTTTTAAATGATTTTTGTGTTTTTAATAGGACTTTTATATGATTTTAATCAGTAACAAAAGTAACATATGTTTAATAAAGTCACTGTTTATGGGATGTTTTTTTTAAAATAAATTTAAAATAATTATAAATAACGTAATACTTTTCGTTTGTGTTTCAAAAATTTTCTAATTTTAGAAGGATTAATAAAAAATAATATGGGGACTAAAACTTCAACCAATGAAACTTACCTTCAGAGTATTGAGAGACAAGGATATTCTAGAAGAGATTTCATGAAATTTGTTGCCTTCATTGGCGCATACATGGGTATCGAAAGTTCAGCTCTTGGTCAAGTAGCCAAAGCATTAGCTACTACACCAAGATTACCTGTAATATGGGAACATTTCCAAGAATGTACCTGTTGCAGTGAGTCTTTTATCCGTTCAGACCATCCTATCGTAGCGGATATAATTCTTGATAAGATTTCATTAGATTACACTTTAACATTGATGGCGGCTAGTGGTCATCAAGCAGAAGCTGCTAAAAAATCTACCATGGAGAAGTATAAAGGGAAATATATTCTTTGTGTAGAAGGTTCTGTTCCACTAGGAGATGATGGTAATTATTGTGTAATTGCAGGAAGAACAGCTATAGATATTCTAAAAGAATCTGCCAAAGACGCTGCTGCTATCATAGCATGGGGAAGCTGTGCAACTACAGGTTGTGTACAAGCAGCAAAACCTAATCCTACTGGTGCGGTTCCTATTAATAAAATTATTACAGATAAACCGATTATCAATGTTCCAGGTTGCCCACCAATTGGTGAGGTAATGGCGGGAGTGATAGTACATTATGTAGCATTTGGTAAATTACCAGAATTAGATGCTGCAGGAAGACCAAAAGCTTTCTATTCTAAACGTGTTCACGATAGCTGCTACAGAAGACCTTATTTTGATGCAGGTCTTTTCGTAGAAAGTTTCGATGACGAAAATGCTAAAAAAGGATATTGTCTATATAAAGTAGGCTGTAAAGGACCATCTACTTATAATACCTGTGGTAATATGAAATGGAATGGTGGTATTTCTTACCCAATTCAGTCTGGTCACGGATGTCTAGGTTGTAGTGCAGATAAATTCTGGGATGCAGCAGATAGTTTCTATTCTAGAGACATTTCTGCAATAGGCGGTTTCGCAGAGAGCAATGCTGATACTGTTGGTAAAGTTGCTCTTGGTGGCGTCCTTGCCGGAGCTGCAATACATGCCGTAGCTTCTAATATTTCTAAAAGAAAAGATTTAGAAAGAAGAATAAAAGAAGCAGAAGAAAGTGAAAAAAAATTAGCTAAAGACAAGATTTAAAAATTTAAAAAATGGCAAATAGAATAGTAGTAGATCCTATTACAAGGATTGAAGGTCATTTAAGAGCAGAGGTAGAAATCACAGACGGAACCATCAGAGACGCATTCCTTTCATCAGGGATGGTACGTGGTTTAGAAAATATTGTAAAAGGCAGAAACCCAAAAGATGTTTGGGCTTTTGTACAAAGAACTTGTGGAGTATGTACTACTACCCACGCTATTGCTTCTATTAGAGCAGTAGAAAACGCATTAGGAATTAATGTACCGCCTAATGCAGAAATGGTAAGAAATATCATGTTAGGTTCATTATATGTACATGACCACATTGTACACTTCTATCATCTTCATGCATTTGACTGGGTAGATGTAGTCAATGGTTTAAGTGCAGACCCTGTAAAAACATCACAATTAGCACAATCCATCTCTAATTGGCCAAAATCTTCACCAGGATATTTTGCTGATTTACAAAAACGTTTGAAAAAATTTGTAGACAGCGGACAATTAGGAATCTTCGCAAACGGATATTGGGGACACCCAGCTATGAAACTTCCACCAGAAGCGAATTTAATGGCAACAGCTCACTACCTTGAAGCTTTAGAATGGCAAAAAGAAATCGTGAAAATTCACGCTATCTTCGGAGGTAAAAATCCACACCCTAATTTCTTAGTAGGAGGAATGGCTTGTGCAATTAATGTAGATGATGCAAGTGGAATTAATGCAGAGAGATTGGCGCTGGTTCAGAAATTATTAATACAAGGAAAAGAATTCGTAGAACAAGTTTATCTTCCAGATTTATTAACGATTGCTAGTTTCTACAAAGATTGGGGTGCAATTGGTGGTTTCCATAATTTTATGGCATTCGGAGATTTCCCAATGGCTGGTTACGGAAATAAAGACATGAGTACATACAAATTCCCAGCAGGTGTAATTCTTAATAAAGATTTATCTAAAGTACATGATGTAGATTTAGAAAATCTGAAAACAGTAGAAGAACACGTGAATAATTCTTGGTACGATTATACAGGTGATCCAAACGCTGGAAAACAACCATGGAGTGGAGAAACGAATATCAATTATACAGGTCCGAAACCTCCATATGAATTCTTAGATGTAGAAAATAAATACAGTTTTATCAAAACTCCTCGTTGGAAAGGTCAAGCGATGGAAGTAGGCCCATTAGCGAGAATGTTAGTTGGTTATGCTTCAGGAAGAGAAGATTTCAAAGAAGTCGTAGATTCTGCATTAACGAAATTAGATGTTCCTGCAGAAGCATTATTCTCTACTTTAGGTAGAACAGCAGCTAGAGGTTTAGAAACTCAATTAGTAGCTCAGTGGAATTTAGAATTCTATGATAAATTAATTGAAAATATCAAAGGAGGTGATGAAAGAATGGCAAATATGGAGAAATGGGAAGTTTCTACATGGCCAGCCGAAGCCAAAGGTGTAGGTAGAGTAGAGGCTCCAAGAGGTGGATTAAGCCACTGGATTGTAATAAAAGACGGTAAAACAGAAAATTACCAACAAATTGTACCTTCTACTTGGAATGCTTCACCACGTGATCCAAAAGGACAGCGTTCTCCTTACGAAAGCACTTTAATCAATACTCCAGTTGCAGACCCAGAACTTCCATTAGAAATCATTAGAACGATTCACTCTTTTGACCCATGTATTGCTTGTGCAGTGCATTTGTATGACGAAAAAGGAAATATAATCAAAGAAATTAATGACGTTTCTGTTTGTACCGTTTAATCTAAAAATATTTTAAAATGGAAAACACAACTCAAATTCAAGAAGGAGTTCCTATTAAAACGGTCACCTTCAGACGAGCGTACATTTGGCAATTGCCCGTTCGTTTTTTCCATTGGATTAATGGTTTTGCAATTACTTTTCTCATTATTACAGGGTTTTTAATCGCAAATCCTCCTGCAATTATGACTGCAAAAGAAGCGTCAGGACAATTTTGGATGGGACTAATCAGACAGGTACATTTCATAAGTGCTTATGCAATGGTTGCTGTAATGTTTATGAGAGTTTATTGGGCTTTTGTAGGAAACAGATTTGCCAATTGGAGACAATTTGTACCTTTTGATAAAAAAGGAAGAGAAAAAATGTGGCACGTTATCAAGTACGATATATTTTTATTCAACGAAAAAGAATATAAATTCACCAATATTCCTATTGGTCATAATGCAGTTGCAGCAGCATCTTATTTGGTAATGTTCATTCTAGCAGTAGTAATGGTGTTTACCGGATTTGCATTGTATGCGCCTACATCTACATGGTTTTTCCCTAAGTTTTTTGCTTGGGCTACCTCGTTGATTACTACAGATGAATTTTTAATCAGAAGAATTCACCATATTGTAATGTGGGCATTTATATTGTTCATTGCAGTACATTTTTACCTAGTCTTATTCCACGATTGGTTAGAAGGTCGTGGTGAATCTTCGGCAATGGTAAGTGGTTATAAATTCTGTCGTACCGAAAGATTCGAAGATTATAAAGAAGAGGAGAAACATTAATATTAAACTAAACCGAATTCCCTGAAATAATGATCATTTTCGGGGAATTTTTTGCCTCAAAAATTTAAAATTTTGAAAAATAATACAGAAACTTTCCAATATACCGTAGACGAATTTCATTCTGACGGAAATGACATTCTCATTTTGGGAATCGGGAATTATTTGATGGGAGACGAAGGAATTGGTGTTCAATTTGTTAAAAATTTAGACACTTCTAGATTTCCAGAAGGTATCAGTTTTTTAGATGGAGGAACTGGCGGGTTTTCACTTGTTCCTTACATCGAAAGTCATGAGCATGTGATTATTGTAGATGCCACGATGGACGGAAAAGAAGAAGGAACGATTACCCTTCTTACCCCTAAATTTTCAGACGATTTCCCCGTTTCGTTGAGCGGTCATAATTTTGGATTAAAAGACATGGTTGATATTCTTACTTTTATGGATAAAATGCCTAATATTTATCTTTTTACGGTTACCATTTCTAAAATGGAGCCCATGTATTTAGAGCTTTCACCAAAAGTAGACGCGGCTATTCCAAAAGTAACCGAAATGGCTCTAGAATTAGTTCAAAAAATTAGAAAAAATTAAACGCTCATAGATTTCATAGAAATAAACAAGTCAATTTTAAATTTTTATTAAAATAATTTCATCTGTGAAAATCCGTGAAATCTTTGCGAACAAAATGAAAACTACCGAAATACATATTTCCGGACGAGTTCAAGGAGTGGGTTTTCGTCCTTTTATTTTCAATTTGGCTGAAGAATTCGGACTAAAAGGCTACGTTTCGAATGACGAGTTGGGCGTAATTATTGTTTGCCAAGGTGAAAATTCTGAGCAATTTTTTAATGAAATTCATCATCGTAAACCAAAGTCTTCTGAAATAATTTTTTCGGAAATCAAAGAAATTGAATCATCTGATATTTTTGACAATTTCTACATCAAACCTACCGAAAAAAACATTGTTGTTGATATTCCTCTAACTCCAGATTTTGCCACTTGCGAATCTTGTGAAACCGAACTTTTTGATGAACATAACCTGCGTTATTTTTATCCTTTTACCACGTGTACACAATGCGGACCGAGATATTCTGTGACCAAAAAATTCCCTTTCGAAAGGGAAAATACCGCTATTGAGGTCTTCAAAATGTGCCCCAATTGCTTGGAAGAATACAAAAATCCAGATGATGTTAGGTTTCATTCTCAAACCAATTCTTGTCCGAATTGTGGCATTCAAATTTGGTTAAAAGACAATCAAGGAAACGAATTCAAAGGCTCAAACAAAGAAATTTTTGAAAAATTAGCCGAAGAATTGTCAAAAGGAAAAATCATAGCACTGAAAAACACGGCAGGTTATTTATTAATGTGTGATGCCACCAATTCCGAAGCGGTTTTGGAGTTAAGAAAAAGAAAGCGCAGACAAACAAAACCTTTCGCAGTTTTATTTTCAGGAATTTCAACAATGCAGGAATATTTAGAAATTTCAGAATTGCAAATTCAGCATTTTAAATCTTCTGAAAGTCCGATTATTGTCACTAAAATTAAAGACAAAAAGAATTTGGCAATCGAAGAAATTTCGCCAAATATGAATTCAATTGGCGCAATGTTTCCGTATTCTGGAACTTTGAAATTGATTTCAAAAACTTTCGGAAAACCTCTCATCGCAACCAGCGGTAATTTCCACGGTTCGCCAATTTGTTCTACCACCGAAGAAGCCGAACAAATTTTGGGTAAAATTGCCGATTTTTTCTTGCACAATACTTTAGAAATTCAGCATCCACAAGACGATTCTGTGATTAAATTTTCACCAAAACATCAGCAAAAATTGGTTTTTCGTCGTTCAAGAGGTTTTGCACCCAATTATTTTTTCGCTGAAGAACTTTCGGAACTCAACAAAGAAAAAAACAAAATTCTGTGTTTAGGTGGAGATCTTAAAAATACTTTCGCCGTCGTTCCAAACAATCACGTTTACATTTCAGAATACATCGGCGATTTAGCGAATTTTGAAACTTACGAAAGATTTGAAAATACAGTAAAGTCTTATCAAAAAATTTTCAATTTCGAGCCAGAAATCATCCTCAAAGATTTGCACCCGAAATATGAAAATCAAAAAATTATAAATTTTCTGTGTAATTCTGTGGATTCTGTGAGAGTTAAAGAAATTCAGCATCACAAAGCACATTTCGCTTCCATTTTAGGAGAAAAAAAACTTTGGAAAAACGACAAAGTTCTAGGCATTATTTGGGACGGAATTGGCTTCGGAACTTCAAATGAAATTTGGGGCGGAGAATTTTTCCTTTTTGAAAATCAAAAAATAGAAAGAGTGGCTCAACTCGAAAATTTCCCTTGGATTTTAGGCGATAAAATGTCTAAAACGCCTAAAATTTCAGCACTTTCTGTTTCAAGAAATAGTGAAGATTTAAAATTTGCTTTTGATGAAAACGAATGGAAAATCTACACCAATCTCATTGAAAAATCAGAAGTGAAAACTTCTTCTATGGGAAGGTTTTTTGATGCGGTTGCTTTTGTTTTAGGTTATGAAAAACCTTTGTTTTTTGAAGGAGAACCTGCTATGTGGTTGGAGAAAATTTCGCAGGAAAAGTTTCCCACAGATTTCACAGATTTTCACAGATTGAAAGATTATTTGAAAAATGATGAATTTGAAAATATCCCTACAAAAAAACTGTTTTCTAAAATTCTGGAAGAAAAAAAATCAGGAAAGAGCGCTGGAGAAATAGGACTGAATTTTCATTTTACTTTAATTAAAGCTATTGAGAAAATATCACAGCATTTTGCGGTGAAAGAACTCGCTTTTTCTGGTGGCGTTTGGCAAAATGCTTTGTTGGTAGATTTGGCGATTGAAGTTTTAGGTGACAAATTTACGCTTCATTTCCACGAAAAACTTTCTCCAAATGATGAGAACATCAGTTTCGGGCAATTGAATTATTATTTAAACAAAATTTAAAATAAATGGACATTTACGATTTATTAGGAAAAATAGACCACACGGAAGATCAAGACAAAGTTTCTTACTCTGCAGGTGTTGTTTTGGCGATGAGCTTGAAAGATATGGGCTTTGAAGATATTAAATACGATGATTTTACGGAAGGAATGAAAACTGTTTTCAATAATGAAATGGGAAAAATTTCGCCAAAAAAATCTATTGATATTTTCAACAATTATGTGCTCTTACTTCGTGGTGAAATGTTGCAAAAAAATGCTGAAGAAGGACAAGAATTTCTTGAAAAAAATAGAGAAAATCCTAAAATCACAGAACTTGAAAGCGGTTTACAATACGAAATTTTAGTAGAAGGAAACGGAGAAATTCCAAAAATAACCGATGAGGTAGAAGTAGAATATGAGGGCTATTTGCTTGATAAACAGGTTTTTGATTCTACAAAAGATATTGGTGCGCAAGTTTTTAGAATTTCAGAAATGATAGAAGGATGGAAAGAAGTGTTGACTAAAATGCAAGAAGGTTCTCGTTGGAAAGTGTATATTCCGCCACATTTAGCTTACGGAGAAAACGGAGCGCCACCAATGATTCAACCGAATGCAACTTTGGTTTTTGTGATAGAACTGAATAAAATCATGTAAAATAATTTATTCACTCTCTGGAATTTAATTATTTTAGTAACAAGAAATATTTAAAAAGTAACACGATGGCGCAAGTAAGATTTGGCGTAAGTTTAGACGAAGAAGTTTTGAAAGAATTAGACCAATTCGTTCTGGATAATCATTTGCCAAACCGTTCACAAGCGATTCGACATTTGGTAGAAAACCGAATTGTAGAAAAGAAATGGAAAGAAAATGATGTGGTTTCTGGTGCTATCGTGTTGCTTTTTGATCATCATAAAGGTGATGTAGGAGTAAAGATGAATGATATTCAGCATGAATTTTACAAAGAAATTCTTTCAGCACAACATTTTCATCTGGATCATGATAATTGCTTAGAAATTATTGCAGTAAAAGGAAACGCAAATCGTTTAACCGATTTAGCCAATAAATTAATTGGTTTAAAAGGGATTATTCATGGGAAATTGGTAACCAGTAAAATGATATAAACTAACCCTTTCAGAGTTTCAAACTCTGAAAGGGTTTTTAATTTGCAAAAAGTAACACGAAAATATAAAAAAGTAATACAGTATGAGGTTAAAAATCTTTCTTTTTTTATTAATTTTAATTTCAATTAATGAATTTTTTGCACAAAATTTAAAAGGAATTTATGTTTTAAATGAAATCACAAAAAAGCCAATTTCATCAGTATTAATAAGTGATTTTAATGATGGTTTTCAAGAAGTTTCAGACGAAAATGGTTTTGTGAGTCTTCAAAATTTCAATTCGGAAAATCAAAAAATTTATGTTTCAGGAATTGGCTACGAAAAAGAAGAATTTAACTTAAATTCCATTAAAAAAGAAAAAGATTTTGGCTACATTTTTCTCAACCCAAAAGTGGTAAGTATTGCGGAAGTTCAATTGAAAAATTCAGCAAAAAATAATATTTTTCAAACCATTTCAGACTTAGATATTCATCTTCGTCCGATTAATAATTCGCAAGAAATTTTGCGGTCTGTTCCAGGGCTTTTCATCGGTCAACACGCTGGAGGCGGAAAAGCGGAGCAGCTTTTTATTCGCGGTTTTGATGTAGATCACGGAACGGATGTAAGCCTTTCTGTAGACGGAATTCCCGTGAATATGGTTTCTCATGCTCACGGACAAGGTTATGCAGATTTACATTTTGTAATTCCTGAATTTATTGATAAAGTAAATTTTGATAAAGGTCCTTATTTTGCAGAAAAAGGCAACTTTACCACTGCAGGTTTTGTAGATTTTAAAACCAAGGATTTTTTAGAAAATAACTTTGCGAAATTAGAATTGGGGCAGTTCAAAACGTACCGTGGTGTTTTGGGTTTAAATCTTTTGAAAAACAATAAAGAAATAAAAGGCCAAAGCTTATTTTTAGCTACAGAAGCCTATTTTACAGATGGATATTTTGAAAGTCCTCAAGATTTTAATCGTTTTAATGGAATGCTGAAATATCACGGAAAATTGAATGATAACAATTTTTTAACAGTTTATTTCTCGGGGCTTTCCAGTAAATGGAACGCTTCGGGACAAATACCTGATAGAGCGATAGAAGATGGAACAATTGGTTGGTTTGGTGCAATTGATGACAATGAAGGAGGCAAAACTTCTCGATATAATTTTAATGCAAATCTAAAATCGTATTTAAAAAATGGAGGAAAACTCACCAATCAGATTTTTTATTCTAAATATCAATTTGAGTTGTATTCTAATTTTACATTTTTCTTAAATGACCCAATTAACGGCGACCAAATTCGCCAAAAAGAAGATAGAAATTTGTATGGTTTTAATTCTACTTACGAAAAATCTACAAAAATTTTTGGTCTGAAATCTGAAACTTTTGCGGGAATACAATTGCGTTATGATGATGTAAATGATTTAGAACTTTCCAGAACCAAAGACAGAACCATCACTACAGAAGCTTTAAAATTTGGTGACGTAAATGAAATGAATTTGGGTGCTTTTTGGAGTCAAAAAATTGCTTTAAATCAAAATTTTGATATTACGCCTTCCATCAGATTTGATTATTTTGACAATCGATACAACGATAAACTTTTAAATAGAAAACTGAAATCAAATTCCAACATTTTCAGTCCAAAATTAAGAATGAATTATCGTTTCAATGAAAATGTGCAATTGTATTCTTACTTTGGAAAAGGTTTCCACAGCAATGACACCAGAGTTGCAGTTTTAGAAAATGGTAAAAAAGTGCTTCCTCCAGCATTAGGAACTGATTTTGGTGGAATTTTTAAAATTGGCAAAAAACTCATTCTTCAATCTGCGGTTTGGTATCTTTGGTTAGACCAAGAGTTTGTTTATGTAGGAGATGAAGCGGTAGTAGAAGAAGGAGGGAAAACCGAAAGAATGGGAATTGACATCACTGCGCGCTACGAAATTTATAAAAATTGGTTTGCAGATTTTAATTTAAGTATAGCGAAACCAAGAAGTTTAAATGTTCCTGCTGAAGAAAATTTCATTCCTCTAGCTCCGAAATTAGTAAGTACAGGTGGAATTACCTACAGAAAAGAAATGGGTTTCAACGGAAGTTTGCGCTATAGATTAATGGGAGATAGACCCGCAAATGAAGATAATTCTGTGGTGGCAAAAGGATACTTTGTTTGGGATGGAACTATAAATTATACCACCAAAAAATGGGAATTGGGAGTTTCTGTTCAGAACATTTTTAATGTAAAATGGAAAGAAACCCAATTTGATACAGAAAGTAGATTATATAATGAAAGTCAACCTATTTCAGAGATTCACTTTACGCCAGGAACTCCGTTTTTTAGCAAATTGAGTTTTACTTATTTCTTCTAAAATTAATTATCTTTGAAAGACATTGAATTTGAAGCATTTAAATAAAAAAAAGCATGAAATTTCTTACCGAATACCGCAATCCAGAACTCGTTAAATTTTATTTAAACGAAATTGAAAAAATCGTTACAAAACCTTGGAATATCATGGAAATTTGTGGCGGACAAACCCATTCTTTAGTAAAAAATGGTTTGCTAGAACTGCTTCCAGACAACGTGAGAATGATTCATGGTCCTGGTTGCCCAGTTTGTGTTACCCCGATTTCGTTGATTGATAAAGCCGTTGCTTTGATGGAAAAAGGCGCAGTTTTGTGTTCTTTCGGAGATATGGTGAGAGTTCCGGGTAGTAAAAAATCCTTACTTCAAGCCAAAGCTGATGGTGGAGATTTAAGGATTCTATATTCTCCGTTAGAAGCGGTGCAAATTGCAGAAAAAAATCCTGAAAAAGAAGTGGTTTTCTTCGCGGTAGGTTTTGAAACTACTGCGCCAAGTAATGCTTTGAGTGTAGTTCATGCTCAAAAATTAGGTATTAAAAATTTCTCACTCTTGGTTTCTCATGTTTTGGTTCCGCCTGCAATGGAAGCCATTTTAGATGATGAATTTTGCAATATTGATGCGTTTTTAGGAGCAGGACATGTTTGTACCATAATGGGAACTTCAGAATATTTTCCTTTGGCCGAGAAATATAAAATCCCGATTGTGATTTCAGGATTTGAACCTGCAGATTTGCTTCAAGCCATTTATCACGCTGTTTTGCAACTCGAAAAAGGCGAACATAAAGTAGAAAATTGCTACGAACGTTTGGTGAAAGACGAAGGAAATATTCCTGCTCAAAAAGTGGTCAACGAAATTTTTGAAATTGGAACTCAAGAATGGCGCGGAATTGGCGAAATTCCAAATTCTGGTTTAGTCATGAAAGAAAAGTACAAAGATTTTGATGCTTCTAAAAAATTTGACATTGAAAATTTAGAGAAAAAAGAAGAAAATCTTTGTATTGCCGGAGAAATCCTGAAAGGAATAAAAAAACCAGTTGAATGTCCGCATTTTGGGAAACTTTGCAATCCTGGGAATCCTTTAGGAGCACCAATGGTTTCTTCAGAGGGAGCTTGTGCAGCTTATTATCATTACAGTTAATAGAAGTGAGATTCAAGAAGTGAGATTTCAGATTTTTCTTTAAAAAATTACATCTCATTTAATGATTGTCTCATATCTAAAGTCTCATATCTCAAATCTTAAAAAATGTTTAAAATATTTCTTACCATCTATTCAGGTTTAGAACACGCTTTTGAAGCCGACCATTTATTGGCGGTGAATACGCTCGTTTCTCACCGCGAAAATCTGAAACAATCCATGAAAGATGGAATTTATTGGGGAATTGGTCATACCGCAACTATTTTTTTTATTGGGATTTTAATGATTGGGTTTAAGTTCAATATTGGGGAGGAAGTTTTTAAAAATTTTGAAGCTGGAGTTGGCGTTATGCTTATTATTTTGGGACTTTATAGAGTTTTCAAACTCTATTTCCCGAAAGAACATACCCATACTCATAACACTTCTAGAGCAGCTTTCGGTGTGGGATTAATTCACGGTTTGGCTGGGAGTGGAGCATTGGTTGTTTTGGTAATTTCTCAGATGAAAACACCTTTAGAAGGATTGATGTACATTCTTATTTTCGGGTTAGGCTCTATTTTTGGGATGTTTTTAGCAGCCTACTTGTTCAGTATTCCTTACACCAAAAGTCTCTTGAAATCTAAAAAATTGCAAGCCAGTTTGGTGATTATTTCCTCTATACTTTGTATCGTTTATGGCGGAAAAGTGGTGGTTGAAAATTTAGGGTTTCTTTAATATTTAGAGTAAAAAATGTTTCGGCAAATTATGCAACAACTCTGTGTTGATAATTTCTGCACAAATCGTTGGTTTTTCCCAATGTCCGTTGTGTCCGCAATCGAGAACATAAGTTTTGATGTTGGTCTTTTCAGGGATGATTTTGAGAAGATTTTCGGTTTTTACAGCATTGTCATATTTCCCTGCAATAATGAGAATTTTTGCATCTAAATTTTCTAAAATTTCAGTTCTGTCTGGTCTTTCTGCCATTCCTAATTGAGCGGCTTTTACGCCTTCTTTATCAGTAGATTTTGCAATGTTTTTTGCCAATTCTATTTTGCCTTCTAAAATATCTTTTTCATTATTGCTAAAAAGATTGGGGATAGAAGTTTTGATGAAAGTTTCAAAATTTTCATCTATTATGGCAATACTTCTTCTTCGGATTTCTTTCTTCTCTTCATCATCTGCAAGTGTAGTCGAGAAAAATAAAGTCATGCTTTCTAAAATTTCAGGAAATTTTTCAGCAAAAGCCAGAGAAACATAACCTCCCAAAGAATGTCCCAGCAAATTGATTTTCTCTAATTTTAGAGCATCAATTACTTCTTTTACTTTTTCTGCCATCAATTCTACGGGGTGTATTTCTTGATAAACTTTAGATTTTCCATGTCCAGGTAAATCTATTTTAATCAATGTGAAATCTTTAGAAAGATGAACTTCCATTTCGTCCCAAATGGTCGTATTTTCCATAAAACCATGAAGTAAAACCAATGGTTTTTTGCCGTTTCCTGAAATTTCGTGATGTAGCATAATTTTTAATTTTTTAGATGAGAGATGCGAGATACGAGATTAAAGATTTTAAATTTTTCAACCTTTACCTTTACCGTTACCTTTGCCTTTACCTTTACCTCAATTTATTTCCAAATATCGATGTAATCTACAAAACCTTGAGCGTTTATTTTCTGCTGAAGTCTGAAGAAATCTCCTTTTCCTTCATCTCTGAATGTATTGCTGTTGCTCTTAGATTCCGTTTTACCATTGATGGTTTGTGTAATTTTTCCGTAGAAATTAATGTGTTTTGGCGATACTCTATCAGCTTTTCCGTCAATGATGAGGATGTTTTTTCCAGATTTTGCATTTCCTTTTACTTCGTAACCATCACTCATAATTTTTGTGAAATTCACGGTTCCAGTTAATGAAACGCCATCATCAGATACGAAAGTAAGTTTATGTTTTCCGCTTAAATCACTGTAATTATTTTTGTTGTTCAATGCTCTGATGCTGTCATTGTATTTCATTCTTACTGCATTGATGGAATCAATAATCTTGGTGCTGTCTACATCTTTAGCATTATTTTCTCCAGTTTTATTGCACGAGAAAGCGATTAGAATCAAAGGAATAAAAAGTAGTTTCTTCATGGTTATCAAAATAATTTGTATTGTTTGAATACAAATTTAAACCAAACTTTTTATTCTTTCAATACTTACTTTAAAAATTGTAAAACAGCGTAAAGTGAAATACTAGAAATGAAAATCCAAAGGATAATTCCTAAAAGAAGAGGCTTAATACCTATATTTTTGAGATTTTGTAAAGATAATCCTGCTCCAATTAAGAAAAGAGCAACCTTGAGTGTGTCTCTAGAAATTTCAGAAATGATAGAATTGAAATTTTGTAAAAATGGAAAATAAGTTCCTGCTAAAATCGCTAAAATAAAGAAACCAATGAAATAAGGAATCTTAATTTTCCCTTCACTTTTGGTGAAAATAGAAATAAGAAAAGCCAACGGAATAATCCATAAAGCTCTTGCTAATTTTACGGTAGTAGCAATCTGTAACGCTTCGTTACCGTATTTACTTGCAGCGCCAACTACAGAACTCGTATCGTGAATAGCGATAGCGCTCCAAATTCCAAACTGATTTTGAGTTAAATTAAAAAAATGCCCAATTTCTGGGAAAATAAAAAGTGCAACAGCATTCAAGACAAAAACAATTCCTAAAGCTACAGAAGTTTGTTTGCTATTGGCTTTTAAAATGGGTGCAACTGCTGCGATGGCGCTTCCTCCACAGATTGCGGTTCCTGCGGAAATGAGTTGAGCAATGGTTTTGTCAATTTTTAAAATTTTGGCTAAAAATAAACCGAAAATCATGACCAAAGCAATCGTAGAAACGGTAAAAAGAAAACCTTGGCTTCCTGCTTCTATTGCGGTGTTCAGATTAATGCCGAAACCTAATCCTACAATAGAATACTGCAATAATTTTTTAACAAAACTATCTGTCTCGAGAACTTTTCCGAATATATTCACAAAAAGAATCCCGAATAATAAAGCAATTGGCGGAGAAATTAGGGGTGAAAAAGATAAAACAGCGAGTGCTAAAAAGAGGAGTTGAAGAAGTAATTTTTTTTGAAGCATGTTCTTTCTGAATTATCGATTGCGAAAATATTCAAAACCAAAATTTGCTATTGTAACTTTTGTTACATAAGAAAGCTCGCTAATGAAATAGTTTTGTAAAAAATAGAAAAAAATGAAAAAGTTAATATCAATATTGAGCTTTGGAGCTTTAGTTATTATAGGAATACAATGTTCTTCTCCTAAACCAGCAGAAAGTAATGCTCAAACTGAAGCCCAAAAAAAAGTTTCGATTAAAGAACAAGTTGCAAACGGAGCATTTTTAGTAGATGTAAGAACGCCACAAGAATTTGCTGAAGGAAGTGTAAAAGGAGCTGTGAATATTCCGCTTGATGAAGTAGAAAGTAGATTGAATGAATTCAAAGGAAAACCATCTGTAATTGTTTTTTGTAGAACAGGAAACAGAAGCAGCCAAGCAAAAGCGATTCTAGAATATAACGGAATAAAAAATGTAACCAACGGAATCAATACCAAAACGGTAAACGAAGAATTGGCTAAATAAAATGTTCTAAAGAACTTAATTAAAAAGAAAGCTTTCAAAATTTTGAAAGCTTTCTTTTTTATCCATGAAATGTTGATTCTATTTCTGTTTTTTATAAAACTCGATTCCACATTCTAAGAATTTTTTGAAATCTTCTTTCGGCATATAACCAGAAACAGGAGTGTTAATCACTTTTCCTTCTGGAGTTACCAAAACGTAATGCGGTTGAGAATTATTATTAAAATTCACTTGTTGGAACATACTCCATTTATCACCAATGGTTTTAACGCGTTTCATTTGTCCGTTTCCTAAATCTACTTTGGTTTGTTCAGTTTCTGGCAATTCTTCTTTGTCGTCTACATAAAGAGAAGCGAGAATGACTTCGTTTTGTAAAGTTGGCAGAATATCAGGTTCACTCCACACAAATTCTTCCATTTTTCTACAGTTTTCGCAACCATAACCTGTGAAATCTATCAAGACAGGTTTGTTTTCTTTCTTCGCCAATGCTATTGCTTTGAAATAATCATGTTCTGGATGCATTCCTAGAATTCCGTCTTTTTCATCATGAAGATAACTCACATTAATTGGAGGCAAAATCCCTGAAAGCATTTGTAATTTTGGTCTTTCTGCAGGAACTAATCCTTGAACTAAATATACTAAAAATCCAATTCCTAAAACTCCAAAAATTTTTCGAGTGACAGAAATTTTTTGGTTTTTATCATCATGTGGAAATCTGATTTTTCCAAATAAATAAAGCACTAAACCGATGGTAATGATAATCCAAATCGCGATGAAAAGCTCACGTTTTAGGTAGAATGTTTTGGATACCAAATCTGCTTTTGATAAAAATTTCAATGCTAAAGCCAATTCTACGAAACCAAGAACTACTTTTACGGTATTCATCCAACCGCCAGATTTTGGCAAACTCTGTAACGCTTGCGGAAATAATGCCAATAGTCCGAAAACGATTGCCCAACTTAAACCAAATCCTGCTAAAGCAAAGGTTAATAACATCGGAACATTTGCAGAACCCGTAACAGCGCTTCCTAATAAACTTCCTAAAATTGGTCCAGTGCAAGAAAATGAAACAATGACCAAGGTTAAAGCCATAAAGAAAATTCCGATGATTCCTCCTGCTTCTTCTGCTTTTGAAGATTTATTGGCGATAGAACTTGGCAATGTAATATCATAATATCCGAAGAAACTTCCTGCGAAGAATAAGAATATCAAGAAAAATGCAATATTTAAGCTTACTGATGTAGAAATTTGGTTGAAAATGTTTCCCGCAATTCCATCAATAATGTGAAACGGAACGCTCAATAAAACGAAGATTAATAGAATGAAAAATCCGTAAATAAATGCGTCTCTTTTTCCTTTTGCTTTGTCTTTTTGCCCTTTGGTAAAAAATGAAACCGTCAATGGAATCATTGGGAAAACGCAAGGCGTTAACAAAGCGATTAATCCGCCTAAAAATCCTAAAAATAAATAAGTGAGGTAGTTTTCAGATTTTTTTTCTTTTGCTACGCCGCAGTCTGTTAAAGGATTTTCGAAATCCAATGAAGAAACCTTTAAACCTTCTTGTTGAGGAGCAATTTCTGTATTTTCAGTTGTTATTGGAATAGTAGCCGCTACAGATTTTGCATTATCTACATTTTGTACATCTTCTTTGTTTTCCTCAGTTTTTACAACTGCTGAACCAGCTATTGTTTTTTCAAATTCTAAAGATTCAGGAGCTAGACAAACTCTGTCATCACAAGTTTGATACGTAAACTCTGCGATTACATTGGTTGGTTTTTCTGGATTTTTGAGTTTGAATTTTTGCTTAATCGTCACATTTCCAGATAAGAAAATCAAATCTGTACCGAAAGCTTCAGAAAATTCAGTTTTTCTGCTACCTGTTTCTACAGGTTTTCCAATCAGTTGAATGTCTTTAGAATTCAGTTTTAGTTCTGTGGGAATCGCTCCAGATTCTGGGTCGATGTCTTTAGAATAAATATGCCATCCTTTGTCAATATTAGCGGTAATTACTGCTTCGTATTCGTTATTTGGGAGTGATTTTACATCGTATTTTATCGTGACGTGTTTCTGAATTTGCGCAGAGAACAATGAGGTAACAGCGATAAAAAGTAAAAGCAAAAACTTCTTCATTATTTAATTTTTAGAGGTACAAAAATATAAAATTGTAGGTCTTAAAGAGATATAAATAGTCTGATTTAACTTATTTTAAGACTTATTTAAAAACAAAATTTAATTCAAAATAGTATTTTATCTTTTTTTACAGATAATTTCTTTCTTTTTTATGGAAATCTCATAGGTGCTGCTTCGGAAAAATTTACCATTTTCAGCATTCATGATTTTTTCGATTTCAATTCCAGTGAAACCGAGTTTTCTAATGATTTCAATGATGAGAACTTTCGGTTTTCGGAATAAAATTTCTTTGTTCAAAGTAAATCCTTCTTCATTTTCTTCCATCAAAATTTCTTGAAATGTTTTTTCGATTTCGTTTTGATAAAAATCGTTAACCGAACTTAAGTAAGACAAACTTTCACCAAATTGTTCCAAAAAATTTGGAAAAATTTCTACAATTTTTGGAGTGAGTTGATTTCGGATTTTATTTCTAAGATAATCATTTTTTTCATTGGATTTATCTTCTCTGAAATCGATGTGGTTTTCTTCTGCAAAAGCATAAATTTCTGCTTTGGTAAACTTCAGAAGCGGACGAAGAATGCTGTTTTCGTTTTTCGGAATTCCGCTTAATCCTTTAATTCCAGAACCACGAGAAAGATTGATGAAAAACGTTTCTAACTCATCATTGAGATGGTGTGCCGTAACAATATAGTCCAGATTTTCTTGTTCTAAAATTTTAAAAAAGAAATCATACCTCAATTCTCTAGCCCAATTTTGAAGGGATTTCATTTGAGTTTTTTCTTCTTCGGAAACATCTTTTAGATGAAATTTGATGTCATTTTTTTTGCAAAAATCTTCTACAATTTTTTGATCAAGATTAGAATCTTCTCCTCTGAAATGATAGTTTACATGAGCTACTTGGAACTCTAGACCTTTGTCATTTTGAGCGGAGTCGAAAAATCTAAACAAGTGCGAAAGCACCATAGAATCTGCACCGCCAGAAACAGCCAAAAGAAATTTTTTAGAAAAAATGTCTTCTCCTAAAACTTCTAAATTTTCCTTAAAATTGTTAAAATCTAACAAAACTGCCTATTTTTAGGCAAATATAATTCTTCTTGTGGAATGATTTTTGTAATTTTGGTAACAATAATTTTAAAAAGATAAAAGCTTTATGAAAATTTTAAAAATTTTTGCTGTTGGAGCAATCGCACTTACGCTTACTTCATGTGTGAGCAAAAAGCAATATGATGCATTAAATCTTAATTACAAACAATGTATTGAGAATGCTGGAGAGAGACAAAGACAAATTCAAGATTTACAAGCAGCAAATGCAGGTTTGACCAGTGAAAACAATTTATTAAGAGACCAAAACGGTGCGCTTAAATCTTCACTAGACGCTTGTTTGTCAAACGCAGGAAAAGGTTCTGCCAATATTGATAAATTAATCGGAGAGATTAATGCTTCTAACTCTTACATTAAACGTTTGATTTCTACCAATTCTAAAAATGACAGTTTAAATTTAGCTTTATCTAATAAATTAAAAAGAAGTTTAGATAATGTAGCAGATGCAGATGTAGATGTAAAAGTTCTAAAAGGAGTAGTTATGATTTCACTTTCTGACAAAATGCTTTACAAAACAGGAGATTATAACATTTTACCAGCTGCTCAAGAAGTGCTAGGAAAAGTGGCTAAAGTGATTAATGATTATGATACTTACAGCGTTCTCATCGAAGGAAATACGGATAATGTTCCTTTAGCAAGTGCTAATTTACCAAAAGACAACTGGGATTTGTCAGCGCTTAGAGCTACTTCTGTTGCGAAAATTTTACAAACACAATTTGGCGTAAATCCTAATAGAATTACAGCAGGAGGTAGAAGTGAGTACAATCCTAAAACGACTAATGCTTCCGTTTCTGGACGTGCAGAAAACCGTAGAACAGAAATCATCATCATGCCTAAGTTAGATGAATTCATGAAATTAATGGACATCGCTCCAGTAAAAAAATAGAATCTTAGATTTATTATTTAAAAACCTCGAATTTTTTTCGAGGTTTTTTATTTTTTTGATGAAAGAAAAAACAAACCTATACCAACAGCCAAATAAAATAATGTTCCAAAAGACAGGGTGAATAAATTTCTCCTTATATTTTTATTGAAATGATTATTGTAGAAAATATCATAGCCAGTGATTAAAATAAGTGGGAAAAATAAAATTGGCCAAATAAAAAAGATGAAAATTGGATGGTAAAAAATGTTTTTCAAAATGAATCTTTTGCTCAAAGTTAAAAAGAAAAGTAAATAAATTCTGTAATTTTGTAAAAAATCATCACATCAATCCATGAGTTATTTCGAAGAATTGCATCCAGAAATGGATAGATATTTAGAAGATACCGCTTCTGCAGAACCAGAAATTTTGAAAAGATTACGAAAAGAAACTTTTCAGAAAACTACACAACCACACATGATTTCGGGATATCTTCAAGGTAGATTTCTTTCTTTGATTTCAAAAATGATTTCGCCGAAAAATATTCTAGAAATTGGAACTTTCACCGGTTATGCAGCGCTTTGTTTGGCTGAAGGTTTACAGAAAGACGGGAAATTGACCACGCTTGATGTAAATGAAGATTTGGCTTATTTGCCTCAAAAATATTTTGCCCAAAGTGAATGGGCTCCTCAAATAGACTTTAAACTACAAGATGCTAAAGAATTTTTGAAAAATTCTAATGAAACCTTTGATTTGATTTTCATTGATGCAGACAAAGAAAACTATCCTGAATATTTACAATTGGTGAAACCCAGAATGAAATCGGGAAGTGTTTTGATGATTGATAATGTACTTTGGTACGGAAAAGTGCTCGATGAAAAGGGAAATAAGCAAACCGAACAGATAAAACTCGTGAATAAATTAGTTGCCGAAGATGCAGATTTTGAAAATGTAATTTTACCTTTGCGAGACGGAATTCATTTAGTTCGTAAGATATAAGAGTTATGGAAAAATACTACTGCAGCGTATCTGTTTCACCGATGAGAGCCGAAGTTTCAGAAAAATCTGAAATGATTTCTCAGATTTTATATGGTGAAACCTGTGAAATTTTAGAAACGGAAGGGAATTTCAGTAAAATCAAAATGGATTTTGATGGCTATGAAGGTTGGGTGAATTCTACAGTTTTGAAAAAACAAAATGCTGAAATTTCTAAAAATGTGATTACGCAGTCTTTTGGTGAATTTAATTTGCCAGAAGGTAAAAGCTTGCTTTCCATAGGAAGTGAAGTCGGTTTTGCAACAGATAATGTTGTTGATACAAATAACCTGCGAGAAAGTTTAGTAGCAACTGCCAAAAAATTCTTGAATGTCCCTTTTTTATGGGGAGGAAGAAGCTTTTTTGGTGTAGATGATAGCGGATTTGTGCAGTTATTATACAAAGTTCACGGAATTGCTTTACCGAGAGATCCAGAACAACAAGCTTTGCAAGGAACCGCTCGTGATTTTGTAGAAGAAAGCGAAGCAGGAGATTTAGCGTTTTTTGAAGATTTCGAGGGGAAAATTGTTCATGTAGGTTTGGTATTGTCACCTTTTGAAATTATTCATTCAAGCGGAAAAGTGAGAATAGATTCTCTAGATTTTTCTGGAATTTATAATGCAGAACAAAATAAGCACACGCATAAATTGAGGTTTGTGAAAACTTTTCTTTAATTGAATATTAATGATTATTTCTAAACAAAATTCTGAACATTATTTTTGGGGAGAACAATGCGATTCTTGGGTTTTTCACAATTCTAAAAATTTAGTGGTGAAAAATGAAGTAATGCCACCAAAAACTTCGGAGAAATTGCATTTTCATGAGTTGGCTCAACAGTTTTTCTACATTTTAAAAGGAGAAGCTACGTTTTATGTGGAAGGAGAAAAATTTATGGTAAAATCTGGAGAAGGAATTGCTATAGAGGCTAAAAAGAAACATTACATTGCTAATGAAACTTCAGAAAATTTAGAATTTTTGGTGATTTCTAATCCTTCGACTGATGAAGATAGGATTTTAGTTTAAAAAATGAAACATTTATATCTAATATTTTTTTCAATGATAGTCTTATCTTGTCAAGATAAAAACTGGGAAGCTTTTGATTCACATATAAAAAATAAAGGTGATTTAATATATTTTGTAAATAAAGATTTAGGTTATGTTGCGGGGAGTAATGACGAAATGATTAATCCTGAAGATGAGTTTCCAAAATTTATTTCTCATTCATATATTGCAATTACAAAAGATGGTGGGAAAACATGGAAAGATATTTCTCCAAATTTCCGAGGTAAAATCAACAAGCTACAAGCTTTTGAAAATGGAGGGATTGTTGCAGTATTAGAAGACGATGTAATACGAAATTCAACATTCATAGTTTCTGAAAATTATGGTAGAACATGGAGACAGTTATTTAAACAATATATAAGTAACATTTATTTTAAAAATATTAAAGAAGGGGAACTACTTTTTTTAGATAAGGAAAAAAAGACTCACTATGTAAAATTTGAAAATAATAAATTTGGGAATGAAGTTGTTTTTAATACAAGACTATGGGGTAAGATTAAAGATAATTACTATTTATTAAACTCAAAATACAATTATCAAAAGCAAAATGATTTTTGTGAAAATATTCAATTAATAAATTTGAAAAAACAAGAAAGATTTATAAGTTTTGAAAAAAATATTGTTTATACTGCTTTTGCTGAAACCGAAAAATATCTTTATCTTTTAGTTGAAAATGAAAATTTAGAAAGTAGAATACTAAAATTTGATGGGAAAAAATTTTTTGATATTTCACTTGGGAAATATCAAAATTATAGTGCATTTGATTTTTATGCTTTTAATAAGACTTTAGTATTGAATGCGTACAAAAATAATTCTGGTAGTATTTTAGGAGTTACAAAATGTTTGCTTTACTCTACAGATGAAGGTAAAAATTGGCAACTAAAAGATATGCCAGATAATTTATTGGCTACACCACAATTTATGTATAAAGACCAATTCTTTATAACTGGAACTTTTGGAGGTTTCCAAAAATATAACTTTAAAAATTGAAATTTCTCTACAACATATCCATCTTTCATCTTGAATTAGCGTTCAAGGTTTTGTCGTGGTTCAATTACAAGATTAAACGAGGTTTAGAAGGCAGGAAGAAATCTTTGGAAATTGTAAAATCTAACATTTCTAAAGATGACAAAGTCCTTTGGATGCACGCTGCAAGTTTGGGAGAATACGAACAAGGTTTGCCAGTTTTAGAAAAACTGAAAGAAAAATATCCGACTCATAAAGTTTTAATTACTTTTTTCTCGCCTTCTGGTTATGAAAACGTGTTGAAAAAGAATAAAGAAGATATTTTGTGTTATCTTCCTTTTGATAAAAAATCTACGATTTCAGAATTTGTAAAAGCGGTTCATCCTGAAATTTTCTTTACCGTAAAATATGATTTTTGGTATCATCTTTTAGGTGAATTAAAAAAGACAAATGCTAAAGTTTTTGTGATTTCAGCATTGTTTTACGAAAACCAAGTTTATTTTAAGCCACAAGGAAAATGGTTTGTGAATGAATTGAAAAAAAATGTGGATTGGATTTTTCATCAAACCCAAAAGTCTCTTTCTTTGGCTCAAAAAGTAGGTTTAACCAAAGGTTCGGTTTCTGGCGATACTCGTTTTGACAGAGTGAAACAAATCAAAAACAGAGATAATTTTGTTGAATTTATTTCAGATTTTAAAGCAGATAAGAAATTGTTGGTTTTCGGAAGTTCTTGGGAAGCCGAAGAAAAAATGGCTCAAATTCTTTCTCAAAAATTAGAAAATTTCAAAATTCTCATTGCTCCACACGATTTGAAAAGAGTTCAAAATCTCAAACAAATCTTTCCACGAGCAATTCTCTACAGCGAAATAGCAAAATCGCAAAATCGTAAAACTGAAATTGAAACGACTTCACAACTTCACGATTTTACAACTTCACAAATACTCATCATAGACAGTATTGGCTTACTTTCCAAACTCTATTCTTATTCAGATATTGCAGTTGTAGGTGGTGGTTTTCACGATAAAGGTTTGCACAATATTTTAGAAGCGGCAACTTTCGGTGCTCCGGTGATTTTTGGAAATCAATACAAGAAAAATCCAGAAGCAGATGCTTTAATTGCACAAAATGGAGGGAAATCTTTCGATAATGAAGAATTAGCAGCTGATTTTGTCCTTGAATTATCAAAAAATTCAAATCTGTTACAAGAAATGAGTGAAAACGCAGGGAATTTTGTTCATTCTCAACCGAATTCTTCTGAGATTATTCTAGAGAAAATTCTAGCATGATTTATTCTGAGCATAATACCTGATAACAATCATCTCAAAGCGATTTATAATCTTCATAATTTTGCAAAAAATTATCATGAAGAAAGTAATTGTAGGCGTTTTAATGTTGGTAGGCGCAATGTGGAGTTTTACGGGTTGTACTTCTAACCAAATTTCTCAAAAAGAAACCCATATCCAAGAAAATCTTAATCCAAATCAAATTTTAGAAGTTTTAAAAACTGGAAATGAACATTTTGTACATCACAAAAATGCTTTTCCGCATTTAGATGAAGCCAGAATGAAGGAAGAAGTTTCTGGGCAACATCCTATCGCAACGGTTGTGAGCTGTTCTGATTCTAGAGTGCCTGTAGAATTGGTTTTTGACCGTGGAATTGGCGATTTGTTTGTGATAAGAACTGCAGGGAATTCATTAGATGATGATATGACGATGGGAAGTCTGGAGTATGCGGTGAATCATTTACACACGAAGTTAATTATTGTAGTTGGTCACGAAAAATGTGGCGGAATTACGGCTGCAATTTCTCAACATAGTGAAGGAAAAGAACCCAAAGAAATCTCTAATCTTATAGAAACACTCAGAAAAGGAGTGGAGCCTTTCGTAGGAAAGTCTGAAAAATTAGATGACGCAATTCATTATAATGTAGACCAACAAATCCAGAAAATTCTTCAAAACCAAGAACTGAAAGATTTAATAGATAAAGGAGAACTGAAAGTAATTGGTGGTTATTACCATCTTAATGACGGCAAAGTAGATTTTCTTAATTAAAAAATTTAGAATATTTCTTAAATCCATTGAAAGCCCAATTGGCGGTATAATACAAAGACTTGAGCGTGGAAAAATTCATGTGTTCTTTGTAAACCAAATATTGGTCTTTCATAATATTAGTTTTATTTCGGGAAACACTACCTTCTCTCATTCTGTATTTAGCCAAAGTTTTTTTCAGCGGTTTTCCGTAAGGGATTTTTTTAAGTAAATTGAGCCACATAACATGGTCTTCGCGTTTGCTTCCTTCTGGGAAAAATTCTTTGCCAACTCTTTCAGAATCATACATAGAAGCGAGGAGAGAAAGTCTGCATGTTTTGAGCAAATTATCAAAATTCACTTCAATGTCTGCCTCGAAATCTGCAATTTTAGGTTGAAGATTCTCATCACATCTTGCATAAGTGCAATACGCCAATTCTGCGTTTTCAGTTTGCATAAAAGAAATCATTTCTGATAAGAAATTGGGTTCCCAATAATCATCCGCATCAAGAAAAGTAATGTATCTACCCGTCGCTTTTTCTAGAGCAAGGTTTCTGGCATGACCCGCTCCACCGTTTTTTTCGGCTTCTATTAAAATAATTCTAGAATCTTGGTGCTTTTTAATGATTTCTACGGAATTGTCAGTGGATTTATCATCGGTAATAATCCATTCCCAGTCTGTAAAATTTTGATAAAGAACAGATTGGATGGTTTCTTCTAAAAATTCAGAAGAATTATAACACGGCGTTATGATAGAGACTTGTGGCATGTTTTTGCAAATATACTTATTGTAATTAAAAAAAATCTATCTTTACATAAACTAAAGTCATGAGCTATTTTTGGCGTTTATTTTTGTGGTCTGTTTTGTTTTTTACGCTTTTTTCGTGCAAAAGAGACTATGAATATGATGAAAACGCAAGCATTATCGGAAGTTGGAAACCTATAAAAGCTACCGCTTATAAAACAGTGGCGGGATTCACGGTTAGTCAGTCAGAAGACATGAATGCTTGTCAGCAACAATCAAAAATGACTTATCATTCAGACGGAACGGCAATCGAAATGAGATTTGATGACGCTACCGGAAACTGTGAAAAAACCTTAGAACGAAATTTTACGTATACATTTAATTCGAGTCAAAAATCTCTTGTTCATACTTTCCAAGATGGCAGTATAAAAAATGCAGAAGTGGTTTCTATTACCTCTCAAAAATTAATTGTAAAAGGGAAAAAGGAAATCAACGGAGAAATGTATGATGTAGAAGTAACCAATATTAAAATTAACCAGTAAATTAATAAAAAATGAAAAAACTAGTAATCGCCTTTTTAGGAATTTTCTTATTGTTAAATGTAGCTTGTAGCAGAGATGATAATGATACGGTTTCTATTGTGGGAACTTGGAATATAAGTTCCGTAAAAATGAAAGGAACATTAAGCTATAATGGTCAGTCTGCGGCAATCAATGAAGAAACTCCTGCAGATGCTTGTTCGCAGAAATCTTCGATGGTTTTTAATGCAGACGGAACAGGTAGTGTAACTTCTTTTGCCAATAATAATGGAACTTGCGAGCAATTATTAAGCGAAACTTTTACCTACAAATTTGATGGAAACACAAAAGTTTTAACCATTACACAAGCTGGAACTACAGAAAGCGTTACCCTTTCTTTCAGTGGAAGCAATAAGTTTTCCTATGGAGAAACCTTGAATAATGTGAATTTTGGAGACTATTATCCTCAATATGATGGATTTTATTACACGGGAACAATTTCTACTGTTTTTGTGAAAAAATAGAGCTTTTAAAAATAAATTTAAAGTCCTCATCTTTTAAGGTGGGGATTTTTCTTTTAAAAATCATAAATTTGTAAATTCTTAGAAATCAAGTTTAACAATACTTTAAAATATTACAGCGTGTTTTACGATCACAAGCAGATAGAGCAAAAATGGCAGAAGTTTTGGGAAGAAAACCAAACTTATAAAACTGAAAATAATTCTACAAAACCTAAATTCTACGTTCTAGATATGTTTCCTTATCCTTCTGGAGCGGGTTTACACGTAGGTCACCCTCTGGGTTATATCGCCTCTGATATTTATGCAAGGTTCAAGAGACATCAAGGTTTTAACGTTTTGCATCCTATCGGTTATGATTCTTTCGGTTTGCCAGCAGAACAATATGCGATTCAAACTGGGCAACATCCTGCGATTACTACAGAGCAAAATATTACCAGATACGAAGAGCAATTGCGTAAAATTGGTTTCTCTTTCGATTGGAGCAGAGAAGTAAGAACTTCTGATGCTTCTTATTACAAATGGACGCAATGGATTTTTATCGAATTGTTTCATTCTTGGTACAATAAAACTTCTGATAAAGCAGAATCTATCCAAACTTTGGTAGAACATTTTTCAAAATTTGGAACTGAAAACTTAAACGCTGTTCAGAATGATGAATTAAATTTTACCGCAGAAGAATGGAATGCTGCTGATGAAAACAAAAAACAAGATATTTTACTCAATTACAGATTAGCTTACAGAGCTGAAACTACCGTAAACTGGTGTCCAGCTTTGGGAACTGTTTTGGCGAATGATGAGGTGAAAGATGGAAAATCTGAACGTGGCGGTTATCCTGTTTTTCAGAAAAAAATGATGCAGTGGAGCATGAGAATCACGGCGTATTCTGAAAGACTTTTAAATGGATTGAAAACTTTAGATTGGCCACAACCGTTGAAGGATTCTCAAGAATATTGGATTGGGAAATCTCAAGGAGCTTCAGTTAGATTCAAGATTCAAGACACGAGAACCGAGACTTCTGACAACCAACAACCAACAACTGACAACCAAATAGAAGTTTTCACCACAAGACCTGATACTATTTTCGGAGCAACTTTTATGGTTTTAGCGCCAGAAAATCCTTTGGTTTCAACATTAACAACGGCAGAACAAAAATATGAAGTTGAAAATTATATAGAAGAAACTTCTAAAAAAACAGAACGTGATAGAATGGCAGACGTGAAAAACGTTTCTGGAGCTTTCACAGGAAGTTACGCTGTAAATCCTTTTACAGGAAAAAACATCCCGATTTATATTTCAGATTACGTGTTGATGGGTTACGGAACTGGGGCTGTAATGGCGGTTCCTGCGCATGATGAACGCGACCATCGTTTTGCTAAAAAATTCGGGTTAGAAATCATCAATGTTATTGAAAATGATTTCGATATTCAAGAAGAATCTTATGATTCTAAAGATTCAGTTTGTGTAAATTCTGAATTTTTGAATGGACTGAATTATAATGATGCAAAAGCAAAAATAATTTCAGAAATTGAAAAAATGGGAATCGGTCACGGAACTACCAATTACAGACAGCGTGATGCGATTTTCTCTCGTCAAAGATATTGGGGAGAACCAGTTCCTGTCTATTATAAAGAAGGAATGCCTTATACTTTGCCAGTTTCTGCATTGCCTTTAGAATTGCCAGAAGTAGAGAAATATTTACCAACAGAAGACGGCGATCCACCATTAGGAAACGCTAAAAATTTCGCTTGGGACGAAGAAAAATTGATGGTTGTTAGTTGTCAGTTGATAGACAATAAAACGGTTTTTCCTATTGAACTTTCTACAATGCCAGGTTGGGCAGGAAGTTCTTGGTATTTCTTGAGATATATGGATCCTAAAAATGATGGCGAATTCTGTGCAAAAGATTTATCCGATTATTGGGGACAGGTAGATTTATACATTGGCGGAAGTGAACACGCAACTGGTCACTTGTTGTATTCTAGATTTTGGAATATGTTTTTGAAAGACAGAGGGTACATTAACCAAGATGAACCTTTCCAAAAATTAATCAATCAAGGAATGATTTTGGGAATGAGTGCTTATTTAAAAAAATTATCAAATTCTGGTGAATTTATTGATGCAAAATATGAACAAGAATTAAATTCAAAAAGAATGAATAATTCTCTAAATTTATTTGAAAGAGAATTGTTTGATAAGAATTTAGATGAGAGAACTAATTCTTTATCAACTTATCATATTCCTTTCGATATTAAATTTTTAAAATCAGAAAATATTGTTGATTTAGAAAAATTGAAAGAATGGAGGAGTGACTTTAAAGAAGGTAAGTATATTTTTGGAGATTATAAAGACGGTGAATTTCATATTGAGCGTGAAGTAGAAAAAATGTCAAAATCGAAATACAATGTTGTAAATCCAGATGATATTGCAGAAGAATATGGTGCAGATTGTCTGCGTTTGTATGAAATGTTCCTTGGACCTTTAGAGCAGTCAAAGCCATGGAATACGCAAGGTTTAAGCGGTGTTTACGGATTTTTGAAAAAATTCTATAACCTTTATTTTGAAGGAGATAACTTCTCAGTTTCAGATGAAGAACCAACGAAAGCAGAATTAAAAGTTCTACATACTTTGATTAAGAAATTTACGTTTGATATTCAGAATTTCTCATTCAATACTTCGGTTTCTCAGTTTATGATTGCCGTAAACGAGTTGCAAAAAATGAAGTGCAATAAGAGAGCTATTTTAGAGCCTTTAGCGGTCATTATTTCGCCTTATGCACCACATATTTGCGAAGAATTGTGGGAGAAATTAGGTAAAAACACGTCTATAGAATTCGAGAAATTGCCAGAATTAAATGAAGCGTATTTGGTAGAAGATGAGATAAACTATCCGGTAAGTTTCAATGGTAAAATGAAGTTTACCTTGGCTTTAGCAGCGGATTTAGATGCTAAACAAATTGAAGAAATAGCGATGAGTAATGAAAAGGTTCAGGAAATTTTAGCGGGAGCAACTCCTAAAAAAATAATTATTGTGCCAAAGAAGATTATCAATATCGTTTTTTAAGGAATTGTTAAATATTTTTTAAAAATTTATAAAAAATTCTTTGAATATTTGAAAAAAAATAAGGCTAAAAATTTTGTAGTTTTTATGATTTTGACATCATGTGAAAATATCTCACAAAAAATATAAAATATATTGTTAAATCTGTAATCTACAATGGTTTTCGAGAAACAAGAAATTTATCATAGTTTGATTTTTTAACTTGCATTTTCCAATAAAATAGCTTTATTTTACAGCCTCAAAAAATTAACAATTATAATTTAGTTTAATATGGAAATGAATGTTTCAACACAAGAGGAGCAAGTAGTTGCTAAAAAAGTAGGAGGTCTTAATCCTGCAGTTGTTTTACCTATTCTATATGTTATAGCGTTAGGTATTTATATTTTTATTTTAGGTAATCCTGGTAACTTTAAGAACGAAGGGGTTACTGGTCTTTCAGTTGCTTTTTCTGATGTAGAGAATAAGGACTTACATCCAGATTCTTTCATGGGAATTATTTACATGGGGGGACCAATCGTTCACATTTTGATTTTATTCATGATTACTGTTATTGTTTTCGCTATTGAGCGTTTCTTCGTTCTTAGAAAAGCAGCAGGTACAGGTAACTTAGAAAACTTTGTAATTAAAGTTAGAAATTTACTTGACAAAAATAAAATTGATGAAGCAGTTGAAGAGTGTGATGCTCAAAAAGGTTCTGTAGGTAACGTAGTGAAAGAAGGTCTTACAACTTACAAAGCTTTAGCAAATGATACAACTCTTAACAAAGAGCAAAAAATGGTAGCGCTTACTAAATCAATTGAAGAAGCTACAACTTTAGAAATGCCAATGTTAGAAAAGAACATGATGATTCTTTCTACTCTAGGTACAGTAGCTACGTTAGTTGCACTATTAGGAACGGTAATCGGTATGATTAAGTCTTTCCAAGCTTTAGGTGCTGCTGGAGGTACTCCTGATGCTGCTGCATTATCAATCGGTATTTCTGAAGCACTTATCAACACTGCATTAGGTATTGGTACTTCAGCTATCGCTATTATTCTTTATAACTTCTTTACTTCTAAAATTGACGGACTTACATACAAAATCGACGAGATTGGTATGTCTATCCAACAATCTTTTGCAGAATTTAACTAATCAGTTAATTTTTGGCAAAAAAATTGCACTCTTTTTAAATGAAAGAATGCATAACTAGAAGTTTAATTTAATAAAAAATAATAAAATGGCGAGAGTCAAACCAAAAAGACACGGTGTTGTAACAGACATGACAGCAATGTGTGATGTTACTTTCTTGCTTCTTACATTCTTTATTATGACTACTCAGTTTAAAAAGCCTGATGTAGAGCAAATTAAACCGCCAACTTCTATTTCTGAAAAATTACTTCCAGATGGGAACTTAATGACAGTTAATGTTACTCCAGACGGTAAGTTTTATTTCGCAGCTGTTGAAAACTTTAAAGAAAGATCAGAGTTGCTAGACAAAATGGGAGCTAAATATGGTGTAAAATTTTCAGAAGAAGAAAAAGTAGCTTTCTTCAAAACTCCAGCAATTGGAGTTCCGATGAATCAGCTTAAGAGTTTTCTTAAAATGCCTGAAGATCAAAGAAAGTTTGTAAAAACTGCGGGAGTTCCATTAGACAGTACAAATAAGCAATTAATAGATTGGATTAGTAGCAGTCTTGAAATTAATCCACAATATAAATTGGCAATTAAAGGAGATGCAAACACTAATTACCCTAAAGTAAAAAATTTATTTGAAGGGCTTAGAGATATAGAGTATTATAAGTTTTGGTTAATTACTAGCCAGGAAACTAATAAATAGTAAAGAAATGGCAGAAGTACAAGTACAAGAAAAGAGCGAAAAGGGAGGCAAAGTCCGTTCCAAAAAGCAGAGTACTAAAGTTGACATGACACCAATGGTGGACCTTAACTTTTTGATGCTAATGTTTTTTATGTTTACTACTACATTTAGTAAACCGAATGTAATGGACCTAGGGTTACCAGCAAAACCAAAACCAGACGCAGTAAAACCACCACCAACTGAGATTGATTTATCTAACTCAATTTCTTTGATTATTGGTAAAAATAATAGAATTTTCTATCACCAGTTAGATCAAGCGGGTCTTAATGAACAGACTTTACAAGAAACTACTTATGATAGAGAAGGGATTACAAAAGTAATCGAGCAAGCAAAACGTAATGCTAAAGATGTTACTAAATTTACAGTAATTATCAAGCCTACAGATGATGCAGTATATAAAAATTTCGTAGATATTTTAGATGAAATGGCGATTACTAATTCTCAGCAATATGGGGTTACAGACATTAAGCCATGGGAAAATGCTATCTACGAGAAAAAAGTTGGAGGTTCTACACCGGCACCAGCTCAATAATTAATTCAAAACTTATTTGAATATTATGGAAAATGAAAATTTAAATTACAATCCATCATTAGATGAAATTGTATTTGAGCATAGAAATAAAGAATACGGTGCATATGATTTAAGATCAAGTTACAGAAGAATCTTAACAAGATCGATGATCATTGGAACTCTTATTTTCTGTATAGCAGCAATTACTCCTTTTGTAGTAATGAAAATTAAGCAATTAGCTGCTAAAGAAAAGACAGAAGTAGATGCTAACCTTATCGAAATTCTTCCTGAAGAACAAGTGAAAGAAGAGATTGTGGAAAAAGAAGAAACTCCACCACCTCCACCACCTAAAGTAGAAGAAAAGATTGAAATTCTACAAAACGTAGTACCTGAACCAGTAAAGGCGCCTAAAGTGGAAACTCCACCTCCGCCAATTTCTGAACAGTTAAAAACTACAACAGGTCTTGTAAATCAAGAAGGGGTAAAACAAACGAATTATGCACCACCTCCTGTTGCGGCTCCACCAAAAGCTGCTGCAGTAGAGTCTAAAGCTCCAAGTACTACAGAGGTTTATGAATCTGTAGACCAAGAAGCAGAATTCCCTGGAAGTTTAAATTCTTTTAGAAATAAAATTTCTGAAAATTTTGATAACTCTGCAATGGAAGGAGGAGAAGGAACTCTAAAAACTACAGTTACATTTATTGTAGAAAGAGATGGTTCAATTTCTGATGTCAAAGCATCTGGTTCTAACTCAGATTTTAATAGTGAAGCTGTAAGAACAGTGAAAAGTATTAGAACAAAGTGGGTTCCTGCAAAAATTAATGGTCAACCAGTAAGACAAAGATTTAGGTTACCATTAACTATGAATTTTGAATAAACTTACCAATTTTCATATAAAAAGAGAAGCGTAAGCTTCTCTTTTTTATGTCATTTATTAATAAACTTAATTGCTTTTATATGTTTAATTACTTATCTGTTTTAATCGGGTTATTTTATATTGCATTAGGTGTTTTTGTAATTGTATATCGTTTTTTTCTAGTACAATTAGATGAGATACCATCTTATTTATTAGGTGGATTACTCATTTTATATGGAATTTTTAGAATAGGAAGAGCAATTTATTACATAAGAAGAAAGGATGAAGAAGATGTTTAAGATTTTTATTTTTTTTATTTCAGTTTTTTCAGTCATTTCTTGTTCTCAAAATGAATCAAGCAGACCAAACAAAGGTGAAATAGTCATTGCTGCAGATGAATCTTTTAGAAACGTAACAGAAGCTTTGGCAGAAAGGTATGTTGCGCATTATCCTGAAACTAAACTTCATCTTAAATTTCAGAAAGAAGACTATGCCTTAATGGATTTATTGAAGCGAAACGTAAGAGTTATCGTGATGTCTAGAGAACTTACAGCAAAAGAAAAAAAACTCTATGAAGAAATGGTAGATCTTCCTTTAGAGCCAGCAAAATTCGCAGGAGATGCTGTGGTATTTGTAGTTGCTAAAGATTCTCCTAAAAACTCAATTAGTGTTCAAGAAATAAAAAATGAACTACAATCTGATGAAAAAAATATAATTTTTGACGGAGTAAATGCCAGTAATTTTAATTTTGTAGCTCAGAAATTAAATTTAGCCCCACAAAAAATAAAATATTCACTAATTAAAGGTAATAAAGGAATTGTAGAGCAAATTAGTAAATTTCCTAATAGTATAGGTGTTATTAGTCTTAATACCATCTCGAATCCTTATTCTCGCGAAGCTGAAAATTTAAGGAAACAAATAAAAATTCTCTCTGTTACAAAAAATAATATAGCTTATGAGCCGAACAGAGAAAACATAAGAAATATGAAATATCCTTTCACAAGGATTCTTTATTTTTTAACTAATGAAGGACATTTTGGGTTAGGAAATGGTTTCATCAGATTCTCTTGCACTCAAAAAGGACAAATTGTAGTAAGCAAAGAAGGACTTCAACCTTATAATATTTTTAAGAGAGAAGTAATGATGAGATAAAAAATTTTTAATTTTAAGAGATTTAATTTAATTTTGGAACGAAAATTGTGTATTAGTATTTAACATAATACATTAACAATAAAAAAATAGAAAAATGAAATATAGATTCGGACTTCCTAAAAAAATAGTTTTTGGTGCAGCGGCAACTTTTCTATTAAGTTTTGCAAGCGCACAAACAGTGTCAGAAGGGATTATTAATTTAGATAGCCACAAATATGCAAAGGCTAAAGAAATTTTTAATCAGATGATTGCTAAATCACCTACTGCAGAAAACTATTATTATTTAGGATACTCATATTTAAGTCAGTTTGAACCAAATTTTGAACTAGCTAAAGAAAATTTCGATAAAGGTTTAGCAATTGATTCTAAAAGCTATCTTAATAAAATTGGTCTTGCTACCATTAAATTAGGGAAAGGTCAAAAAGCTTCAGCAATCACAGAACTTACTCAGGTTGCAAAAGAGTCTAAAGAAAAAGACGCAGAAGTTCTTTATAGAATCGGAGAAGCTCTTACCATGTTCGAAAATAACAATGATCCAGCTTTAGCCATTACTTATATCAATAAAGCAATTGAAAAAGCGCAGAAATATGGTGTTCCTGCTTATTATTATTATACTTTAGGAGACGCATATAGATTAACTAGAGATCCAGGAAATGCCATGACTGCTTATGACAGAGCTTCTGAAGTTGCTAAAAATAAAGCTTCTGTTTTCTACAGAATGGCTACTTTATGGATGGCAGCTAAGCAATATAAAAAAGCAGAAGAAAACATTGCAAAAGCAATCAATACAGATGCAACTTATGCTCCAGCTTACAAAGCACAAGCTCAGTATAATAAAATTTTCCAAAAACATGAGGAAACTACTCAGAGTTTGATTAATTATACGAAGTATGCGGACGAAGATCCAAGTACAGCATTAGAGATTGCGAAGTTATACTTTATTAATAGTGACTTTGCTGAATCTAAAGCGACTTTAGATAAGGTTTTTGACAAAGTAAATGATCCAATTAAGTTCAAGTTAAGAGCTTATTTACAATATAATGAAAATGATTTTGCAAACGCTAAAACTAATCTAGAAACTTATTATGCAAAAGTAGAGCAATCTAGAATCATCCCGAGTGATGCAGGTTTAGAAGCGGTAATTTATGCAGGATTGGCATCTAAAGAAGCAGACGCTGCTACAAAAGCTGCTTTAATGCAAAAAGCTAATGAAAAATTAGCGGTTGTAAAAGCTGCTAAAGATGATACCTTAGATTGGGATTCAGAATTCGCAAAAGCATCAAGTGGTGCTGCGGAACTTCAAGCAAAAGCAGATGCAGGTCCTTCTAATGATAATATCGTGGCTCTTAAAAAACAAGTAGCTGCTAATAAAGAAGATACTACTGCATTGTTCAATCTAGCAATGGCTTATCAAGAAGTAAGTAACTGGGATGGTGCTGCTCTAGCTTGGCAAAAGATGAATGATCTTCTTCCAACTTGGGAACCGGCTTATTATAGCAAAGGTTATGCATTACAACAAGCTGGTTATAAAGAATTAGCTGCTGTAGCTTTCCAGAAATATATAGATGTAGCAGTAACTAAAACTCCAGCAGAACAACAAGCTTTACAAGAAACATTGTTTGGAGCTTACTATTCTGTAGCTTACTTGTTACACACTACGGATAAAGTAAAGGCAAATGAAGCTTTACAAAAAGCTTTAGCAATGAAACCAAACGATCATAATTCACTTCTTTTACAGAAAGAATTAATGAAATAAAAAATGAGCTTCTCTATTGAGAAGCTTTTTTTTAATTCTAAATTTGAAAATTTAATTTTAATTTCTGTATTTTTGGCCCATGAAAGTAGATATTTTAGCAATAGGAGCACATCCAGATGACGTAGAGTTAGGCTGTGGAGGAACTATAGCAAAATTAATTTCCGAAGGAAAAAAAGTTGCCATCATAGACCTTACCGAAGGTGAATTAGGAACAAGAGGAACTAATGAAACCAGAGCGCAAGAAGCTGCAACTGCATCTGAAATTTTAGGAATTTCTGCAAGAGAAAATCTTAAAATGAAAGATGGTTTTATCATCAATTCTCAAGAATATCAGTTTAGAATCATTGAAATGATTAGGAAATATCAACCAGAAATCGTGCTTTGTAATGCGATAGATGATAGACATCCTGATCATGCGAAAGCAGCAAAATTAGTTTCAGATGCGTGTTTTTTATCTGGATTGGTTAAGATAAAGTCAGATTTAAATGGTGAGTCTCAAAAATTTTGGAGGCCAAAACAAGTTTTCCATTACATTCAGTGGAAAAATATTGAACCGGATTTTGTAATGGATATTTCTGGATTTTTAGACAAAAAAATAGAAGCTTGTTTAGCATATAAAACTCAGTTTTATGACCCAACTTCCACAGAACCAATAACTCCCATCGCGACCAAAGATTTTTTAGAAAGTCTAACTTATAGAGCGCAAGATTTAGGAAGATTGAGTGGAGTAGAATATGCAGAAGGTTTCACAACTGAAAAGTTATTAGCATTTAAAAATTTTGAAGGAATTATTTGTTAATTGTTTTAAAAATTTTATATATTTGCACACGCAAAAACGGTGATTGTAGCTCAGTTGGTTAGAGCGTCGGATTGTGGTTCCGAAGGTCGTGGGTTCGAGACCCATCATTCACCCAAAAAAAGCATCCAAATTTTGGATGCTTTTTTATTTTATGGATGTCTTAGAAATTCTACGCTTTGGTAATGCTGTCTAGAACCAGAGTTACAGGTCCGTCATTCAGTAAAGATACTTTCATATCGGCCCCGAAAATTCCACTTTCTATTTTTAATCCAGATTTAGCAATTTCAGATTTAAAATATTCAAATAAAGGAATGGCTTTTTCTGGTTTTGCCGCTTTTATATAAGAAGGTCTGTTGCCTTTTTTGTAATCCGAGATTAAAGTAAATTGGCTTATGCATAAAATTTCTCCCGCTACATCTTTTACAGAAAGGTTCATTTTTCCTTCAGAATCAGAAAAAATCCTTAAGTCTACCACTTTTTTTATTAACCAATTGGCATCTTCTTGAGTATCGCTTTCATCTACACCGATGAGAAGGAGCAAGCCTTGCGAAATTTCTCCTACAATTTTCCCTTCTACTGCTACAGATGCTTCTTTTACACGTTGAACTACTATTTTCATGCCTCTAAATTAATTATAAATATTTAAAATGTTGGTAGAAGAATTATAATTATAAAAATATTGTTTCAGAGGATAAGGACTTATAGAAGCAGGCGCTCCAGAATTGAGAAACCATTTTGCATTGTCTTTTTTGCAAATAACCAAACTGCCATTTTCTACTTCTAATGTAGTGTCTGCGGAAGGACAAATATGTGGTGCGTTTCTATCATAAATTTTGAAACCATCATTGGTTCTATAAACGATTAAGCCTCTGGTTCCAGATTGCTGTTCTGAGACATAAATCCAGCCTCCAATATTGTTAAGAGGATAATAAGAAGGTAGGCTTAAATTGAGCTGAACAGAAATAAATTGATTGGGAAAACAACTAGTAGTTTCTTCTCTGTTAGAACAAGAGTTGAGCGTTTTTAATGCGCTGAAAGCCAGTAAAATTGGGATAATTATTTTTAAAAGGCTTGGTTTCATATTAAAATTAATCATATCTTTGTAACTCGAAATTTTAATGAATATTGTCCGGCAAAGGTCGGATTATTTTTTTATATTAACATTAACACAAAATAACCAGATATGAGTAAAGTAATGAATTATGTAACCAAAGAAGGTTTGGAAAAAATGAAGGCAGAGTTAGAACTACTCGAAAGCATAGAAAGACCTAAAATTACTCAACAAATCGCAGAAGCAAGAGATAAAGGGGATTTATCTGAAAATGCAGAATATGACGCAGCGAAAGAAGCGCAAGGTTTGCTAGAAATGAAAATCTCTAAAATTAAAGATACTATCGCAAACTCTAAAGTGATTGACGAAAGTCAATTAGATACTTCTAAAGTTTCTATTCTTTGTACCGTTCGTCTTAAAAATAATGCTACTAAACAAGAACAGAAATTTACATTGGTTCCCGATAATGAGTCTGACATTAAAGCAGGAAAAATTTCGGTAAATACTCCTATTGCAAAAGGATTATTAGGTAAAGCTGTAGGTGAAACTGCGGAGATTGTATTGCCAAATGGAAATAAACTTTCTTTTGAAGTTTTAGAAATTTCATTGTAATTTTAATCTTTAAAAAATTACAAATTATGAGTTCTATATTCACCAAAATTGTAAACGGAGAAATCCCTTGCTACAAAATCGCTGAAGACGAAAATTATTTGGCTTTTTTAGATGTAATGCCATTAGCAAAAGGTCATACTTTAGTGATTCCAAAGAAAGAGGTAGACTTAATCTTTGATTTAGAATCAGAAGATTTTAAAAATCTTTGGGGATTTGCTCAAAAAGTAGCCAAAAAAGTTGGAGCAGCGATGCCATGTGTAAGGGTAGGAGTCGCAGTGATAGGATTAGAAGTTCCTCATGCGCACATTCATTTGGTTCCTATGAATACCATGCAAGACCTTAATTTTGGAAACGAAAGGCTGAAACTTTCACCAGAAGAATATGAAGAAATTCAAAATAAAATAATTAACTCTTAAAATATATTAACTCAAATTTCATAGCGAAGTTTGAGTTTTTTCAAAAATAAAAAGAATGAATCCTAATCAATGCTCATTTTGCGGAAGAAAAAAATCTGAAGTTGAAATTTTAATCTCAGGACAAAATGGATTTATCTGTGAAAACTGCGTAGAACAAGCGCATGCTATCGTAAAAGAAAGTGTACATGAAGATGAGTTTTCGCCAGCTACCTCGATTGAAGAACTTAAAAAGCCTAGAGAAATTAAAGAATTTCTAGACGAATATGTAATTGGTCAAGATCAAGCCAAAAAACAATTATCTATAGCAGTTTATAACCATTATAAAAGACTTCTTCATAATAAAGACGAAAATAAATCTGTAGAAATAGAAAAGTCTAACATTATTATGGTGGGCGAAACAGGAACGGGGAAAACACTTTTGGCAAAAACCATTGCTAAGCAATTAAACGTTCCGTTTTGTATTGTAGATGCTACCATTTTAACAGAAGCTGGTTACGTAGGAGAAGATGTAGAAAGTATTTTGTCTAGGCTTCTAATGGTGGCAGATTATGATGTGGAAAAAGCAGAAAAAGGAATTGTTTTTATCGACGAGATTGATAAAATTGCCAGAAAATCAGACAATCCGAGTATTACCAGAGATGTTTCTGGTGAAGGGGTTCAACAAGGTTTATTGAAGCTTCTAGAAGGAAGTATTGTAAATGTTCCACCTCAAGGAGGAAGAAAACATCCTGACCAAAAATACATTCAAGTAAACACGCAGAATATTTTGTTTATTGCAGGTGGAGCTTTTGACGGAATTAAAGAAATCATCGAGAGAAGGCTCAATAAGCAAGCGATAGGTTTCAGTACAGATAAACATTCTAAAGTAGAAGAAGAAAGCTATATTTTAGAAAAATTAAATGCTACAGATTTAAGAAGTTTCGGGCTTATTCCTGAATTGTTAGGTAGATTTCCTATTGTTACTCATTTGGATAAACTGACTAAAGAGACAATGCTTAGAATCCTTACAGAACCTAAAAATTCAATTATTAATCAATTTGTTGAACTTTTTAGGCTAGACGGCATAAAACTTGCATTTACGGATCAAGCTCTTGAAAAAATTGTAGACTATACCATTGACAAGGGTTTAGGTGCAAGAGGTCTTAGAGGTACTACTGAGAAGGTTCTCGAGGATTATATGTACAAAATAGATGAAATAGAAAAAGACTTACTCATTGATAATGAGGATATTTTTATATAAAAAGTTTGTCTTTTAATATAAATTTGCTATATTTGTACATTCAAAGAGTTGTATAAATTCTTGAAAAAAACACAAACAAATGAAAAAAAATTTACTCACATTATCTTTAGTAGGAGTGTGCGCTTTCGTGAATGCACAACTCACTTACGTAGGAAACGGTGCTCTAGTCCATGTTCAGGATAAAGCATTAGTTTACAGTGGAGGTGGTGTAAAACTTGATGGAAATGCTAAAGTAAATACCATAGGAGACTTTATGGTCGTTACCCCTTCTCAAAGTTTTGAAGTTGCTCCAACTGCTGATTTTCGTTTACAATATTCTTCTTCTTCTGTTTATGGTCAATTGTATATTAAAGGTATGCCTCAAGCCAATATTACAGGTAAGGTAAATAAAGAATATGTAGATGTAAAACACGGAAATACAGGAAGACAGCAAGTTGCACTTCCTTTCTATAATTATTCAATTACTGATTTACAAGCTTCATTACCACATATTAATGTGGCCAATTCTGCCTTAACTGTAACAGGTAGATTTAACAAAAGATCAGTTTTTAAATGGAATAATACCACCGCTGCTTTTGATCAATTAACTACTACTCTTACTCCAACTGTAGTAGGAAAACCAACAGATTATTACATCTTGTCTAGAAGGTTGTATGACGGAACTGAAGTTTGGAATCCAACGTTAGTTGCAGAAAATCCAAATGCAAATTTGCAGGGATATGTACCTTCTAGCGCGTCTGATTTATACTCTGCGAACTCTATGAAAAAAATCTTCAAAGGAGTTCCAGTGTCTGATTTAAATACCGCAGATACAGAAGTTACACTTGCGGGAGCTTTTAGTGGAAGTTTCGGAACAAATGGTGCTACTAAAAATGCATATAACGAAAGTTATAACACCTATGTAGATGATCCTTTTGTAACTACAAAATGGAGTGCAGATTATGGTAAAAACCTTTATCAACATGGGAATCCTTATTTAACTAATGTTGACTTATCATTGGTGAAAAAGGGTACTACAGCTACAGATGATGAAAATGCAATTTCTAATTTAAATGGTATTTCTTATTACACTTCAGGTATTGAAAATTCTTTCCCAGTTGGTACTATTTATACTTCTACCACTGCTGTTGTTAGAACTTTTGACTCTGCAGGAAATGTAAATGGAGGTCTTGCAAATGATTTGGTAATTAAACCAATGCAGGAATTCATGATTAAGCTAACAGATAATACTTCTCAAACTTTAAAATTTTCAAAAACAAGAAGATTTGCTCAAACAGCAAGACCTGAAGCTACTCCTTATTCTGTAACCGCTAGAGTAAGTAATGCACCATTAGTTACCAAGCAGTTAGGTGTAGTATTGTATGATGCTAATGATACTGAAATAGGAAGAACGTTTTATATTGTAAATAACGAAGCAGTCTCTGGATTCTCTCCTGAAAATGCTAGAATGCAAGCTACTACAGGTTCTACTTCTATTTACACTAAGGAAGAACAAGTTTCTGGAGGTGCAGATGTAAATGCTAATTATAATTTATTTATCAATGAAGCAAATGAAGTAGATTTTTCAGGAAAAGAAATTCCTTTGGTTGTTAATAATGCGAATGCGGCTAAATTAAAATTCTTCCTAATTGAAGGAGGTAAATTGGTGGAAGATAAAGGAAATTTGTCAAACGGAAAATCTTTTTATTACAGTAACAATGGTACATTAACCAAAATTAAAAGCGGTGATACATTTTCCTTAACAAATACCAATTTTACTTATGGTTTATTCTATGAACAACCGGCTGGAGTTCTTGGTACTTCTGAACTTTTAAAAGGACAAACTATAGTAGCTAAAAAAGATCAAGGATATGTAGTAAGATTTAATAAAAATTGGAGACAAGCAGATATAGAAGTTTATTCTTCTGTAGGTCAATTATTACATTCTGCAAAAAAAGTTTCTACATATGATGATTATAAACTACCTTTAGATAATGTTACTAATGGAGTTTATATCGTAAAAATTAAGTCTAATGATGGAGAAATAGTAACCAAGAAAGTAATAAAATAAAAACACAAGTCATGAGAAGCACAATGAAAAAATTATTTATAAGCTTTAGCTTTTTTCTTGGTACCATGCTAACTTTGGCCCAAGTTGTTCCACCACCTCCGCCAGAACCGGAGTCTGGAGATATTGGAGGTCCTGCAACTCCGATTGATAATTACATTGTTGTATTACTTTTAGTGGCAATATTTGTAATTGCTTATGCGCACAGAAAATTAAAAATGAATAATATATAAAATGTAAAAAAAACTCACTACTCGTGAGTTTTTTTTTATCTTTATTGCATGAAAAGAAAACTGTTACAAACCACACTTTTATTACTAAGTTATTTTGCTTCAGCTCAGTTTACCATTAAGGTAGAATCTCCAAAAGATTTTTCATTTAATGAAGCTTATCTTTATACTGTCAATGGCTCTAAAGACATTTTAATTGACAAAGCCGAGAAAAAAAATAATACTTGGCTATTTCAGGTTAAAAATAGCTATTCAGGATTATTGAAAGTATATTTTCCTCAGGCTAACACTTCTTTAAACCTAGTTTCAGAAAATAAAAATGTAGACCTTAAATTTTCGGTTAAAAATAATAAAGTACAGCAGATAGATTATAATGATGAAGTCAATAATATATTTTACAGTATCCAAGACCAACAGAAAAAAAGAGAACAAATTCTACCAGCACTCTATCAAATACAAAATTTTTATAAAGAAAACTCAGATTTTGGTGTTGCACTAAAAAATGAAGTTTCTAACTTAAGTGCAGACATTGTTTTTGATTCGGACAAGCATCCTTTCTTAAGTTATTATTTCAAAACCTACCAAAATTTTTTACAAGAATCTGCAGGAAAAAAGAATCCTACAAACGATGAGATCATTTCTTTTTTAAATAATACACAAAACTACCTAGAAACTTCTTCTTTGCTCAAACCTATTCTCATGGTTTTTTTAAGCAATACAAGCAGATCAAGTTTAGGTGATGAAGTAGATAAGTTACTTACTGCAGTAAATGTAGAGACGCCTCGTGGACAAACAATACTTTCGGAATTAATTGAAATTTTTAATGTTTACAGCATTAAAGATTTAAAAGAAAAATATCTTACAGAAGCCAAAAATTTAAAATGCACCATTAATGATAGATTAGCCAATACTATAAAATCTAATGCGAATACAGAAATTGGAAAGATTATTCCCAATAATACTTTTTTAAATCCTGTAAATACTAAAATGAAATCTCTTCACGACGTGAAAGCCGATAAAAAGATTATCATATTGTGGTCTTCTACTTGTTCTCACTGCGAAAAAGAAATTGGCGAAATGGTGCTTCAGTATAATAAATTGAAAGAAAAAAATATAGAAGTAGTAGGACTTTCTTTAGATTCTGATGCGAAGTCTTATTCAGATAAAGTTAAAATGCTGCCTTGGATTAATGATACAGAACTCAAAGGTTGGTACAGCAGTTATGTAGATACTTATAATGTTCATGCAACACCAACTTTCTATATTGTAGACGCTAAGAATAAAATTATCGCTAATCCAGATAACTTTTCTGAAATTTTAGAATTATTACAGCTAAAATAATTTGTAGACTTTAAAATTATTTATATATTTGCACCACGAAAAACGGCGAGGTAGCTCAGGTGGTTAGAGCGTTGGATTCATAACCCAAAGGTCACGGGTTCAAATCCCGTCTTCGCTACAAGATAAGCAATAAATATTTAGAATATTTATTGCTTTTTTTTTGGTTATAAATGATGATTATTTCTCTAATTTTCACACTAAAAATTATCATAGAGTTTCTTTTATTACAATTTTTAGTGAATAAAAAAGTCTTAATGCTTCATAATGAATAAATGATAAAAATTAGTTGAAAAAAGATGTAAAAAATTTTGTTAGTATAAAAGAAATATGTATTTTTACACCGCTTTCAATGAGCTATCGCTCGAAGGCAATAAATTTTTTTTCATCATTTGTGTTTTTAGAATCACATCCTAGGATGTGATTCTTTTTTTATGCCTTTCTTCGTTCGTATAGAACAAGTAAATCAATGAAATAAGAGTAAGTAACGCTACCTTCTTGTTGGTTTGATTTTAGGAAAATATCATTGGTGAAATAGAATATTTCGGTAATAAAAGAATCGTTTTTTTCTTTGAATAATTCCTCGTTTTTTAAATCACTTTTCACTTCTTTAGAGAGAAATAAATTTGCTTGAGCAGCAAACTCTGGATTAGTATTTCGCAATGCATTTACCAAACTTTTAGTTACATATAAATAAGCACTGTATTTGAGTTCAGAATTACCAGAATTATTACAAATCAGAAAGCCTATAAAATTAGCTTCTTGCTCCCTTGCAAAACCTAATTGATGCGCACTTTCATGAGACAAAGTGAAAGGAATGTAAGTGTTAGGTAACTCAGCGTTATACTGTGCTTCTGTGGTAAATGGATTGTAATATCCAAGTATTCCTGTATAGCTTATCATTGGATTAAATAAGCTGGCTTTAAAGTTGTCAATGTTTGAAGTTTTAAACGGATAATATTCTTCTGGTAAGCGTTTTTGAGAATGAAGTATGCTTGACTTTAATACTTCAATATTTTTAATTTTGAATACATGCTTTGTTTCAATTTTTTTTCTTTCTTGATTGGTTAATGCAATGTATTTTAAAGTAAGTTTTTCTAATTCTTTGGTGGAGATTTCTACTTTATTTTTGTCATAAAGAGGTTTTTGGAAATACAGCATTCCCCACGAAATTTGATAAATAAAATAAGAAATATTTAGTATAATCAATAGAACTCTAAAGTTTCGACTCTTAATGCTTTTGAAAAGAAAAAGAAAAAGTATAAAGATGAAAATGATATAAAAAATATCCCCAAAAGAATATTTGAAATGAGAGAAAAGCTCATTTTGAAATTCTTTTTTGAAATGAAAAAAAGTTGTGAATTGCTGAACGATTATTTCGTTTTTTGAAAAGATATAGAATAAAAGAAATTGGGCAAACAATAAGCCTGCCCAAAATAATGATTGTTTATTTTTTAAAATTTTTACCATACTAAAGCGCTTGCTCCAAGAATTGCAGCATCTGCTTCTTGTAAGTCACTGTACAAAATTTTAACTTTATTTTTGAAAACTTGTAATAAGTTGTCTTCCATAGCTTGTCTGGTTGGCTTCATGATAAGGTCACCAGCTTTTGTTAATCCACCGAAAAGTACAATGGCTTCAGGTGCAGAAAAATGTACGAAAGTAGCTAAAGCTTCTCCTAAAATTTGACCTGTAAATTCGAAAACTTCATTGGCTAAAGAATCTCCTTGTTCTGCGCATTTAAATACGGTTTCACTGGTTAATTCATTGATAGGATAATTTTCTAATAAACTAGGAGAGTGCTGAGTTTCTTGTAATAATTCAATTGCGGTATCTCTTACACCTGTTGCAGATGCGTAAGCTTCTAAAGAACCTTTAAGTCCAGTTCCTTTGTGCTCTCTACCACCATTTCTTACAATTACGTGACCTAATTCTCCCGCAAAACCGTTATGTCCTAAAACGATTTTTCCATCAATGATAATTCCGCTACCTACACCAGTTCCTAAAGTAATGGTGATGAAATTTTTCATTCCTTTAGCAGCGCCATATTGCATTTCTCCTACTGCAGCGGCATTAGCATCATTAGTTAATTTAGCAGGAATGTGGAATTTCTGTTCTAGAAGTTCAGCCATAGGAATAATGCCTTTCCATTTTAGGTTGGCAGCATATTCTATCGTTCCTTGATAGTAATTAGCATTAGGAGCGCCCATTCCTATTCCTACGAATGCTTCTGGACCGCCATATTGCTCAATCATAGGATTAAGTTTTTCTGCTAAATCATCTATAAAAGCTTCTACGTTATCATGTTCATTGGTTTTAATTCTGTCTTGAACTAGAATTTCCCCTTTTTTATTTACGATACCGAATTTGGTATTGGTACCACCTACATCGATACCAATTGCATATTTTTCTTTCATTTTAGTCAACTTTAATGTCTTTGTTTACGTTTTTGCTTCCTACTAATGCATAGAATAGCATATAAGAAATACCAATTACTACTACCCAATAACTCTGTACATATCCGAAGATATCAGCAGCATAACCTTGGATTGCTGGGATAATTCCTCCACCACAAACCATCACCATGAAAATACCAGATGCAGCTGCAGTATATTTTCCTAATCCTTCTGTAGCTAGGTTAAAGATTCCTCCCCACATTACAGAAGTACATAATCCGCATAATACCAATAGCATAATACTTACCGGAACTTGAGCTAATCCGAAAGAAATATCAGATTGGAAAACAGGCATGCTTACCATTTGGTCTTTTGGTAAGAAGATTGCTAAAAGTACAAATACTAGTCCTAGAACTGCTGCGAAACTTAACATTGATTTACTAGAAAATTTAGAACCTAAAACACCTCCAGTTAATCTTCCTACTAACATTAAGAACCAATATGTTCCTACTACAGTTCCTGCAGTGGTAGCATTGATTTGTAAATCGCCAGTCATATAAAGATTTGCAATATTAGGGATTCCTACTTCTACACCTACATATACGAAAATTGCAATCGCTCCTAATACAAAGTGTCTGAATGATAGTGGACTGTGTGTGTTTTTTTCTGTGCTTTTCTCTGCTACAATGTGTGGCTCTGGAATGCTCATAGAATATAATACGATAAATGCCAAAACAAAAATTCCTATTGCTAAGAATAATGCTGGATTAGCATCTGAAATAGTAGCTTTTGCTACATCTCCCATTAAATAACCTACTAATACTGGAACGATGGTAGCTCCCATAGAGTTTAAAGTACCACCGAATTGTAATAATTGGTTACCTCTTTTTCCTTCTCCACCTAAAGTATTCAGCATAGGGTTTACTACAGTATTTAGCATACACATAGAGAAACCTCCTACAAATGCTCCGATTAAATAAACGGCAAAACTTTCGATTTTACCAGAGAAGAAAGTAATTGCTACACCAGCAATACCTACTAAAATTGCAGTAAGAGCAGTTTTTTTATAACCAATTTTTTGCAGCATTAAGCCTGCAGGAATTCCCATGAAAGCATAGGCGAGAAAATTGGCAAAATTACCTAATTGTGAAAGTAAATTACTTGCCTGAAATTGGTTTTTTACAATTACTCCCATAGGATTTTGTAAACCTGTAACGAAGGCAATCATAAAAAAGAGTGCAAACATCATTGCAATCGGTAAAGCATAGCTTTGTTTGTTTTGGTTAGTGTCCATATTTTTGTTTTTTAATTTATTTTATAAATCCTGAGCAGAAATTATGCTAACAAATATATTATTATTTTCTCGAAATGATATAATAGATTTTTTAATTATTTTGAAGGGTAAATTTAATAAGATTATGTGAAACTTCTCTTAATTCTTGTATGTTTTTTGTTGGCTCTAAAATCTCATTAAAATAAATTTTAATTTTTCCTGGATAGCCTTTTCCATGGTCAAAAGGAAACATTTCCTTCAATCCTACAATGGTGAAAACAGCAAGAGGAGACTGGTGTTTGTTAGATAAAATAAAAGCTCCATCTTTAAATTTGTCTAAAATGACAGACGTGTCATCTGGAACGCCTCCTTCTGGGAAAATCACAATGCTGTCTCCTTCTTCCATACGTTCTGCACATCTTTCATAGACTTCTGCTCTGCTTTTTGGCGAACTTCTGTCTACCATTACACAGATTCTTTTATAGATAGTACCGAAAATAGGAATTTTAACCAATTCTTTTTTACCAACAAAACAAATAGGATGATGAGGAAATAATAAAACCGGAATAAAAATATCTACAATCGAAGTGTGATTGGCAATAATAACGTATTGTTGGTTTCTGTCAATTTTTTTGTTGGTCTTATTAATGAGTTCATATCTAAAACCCATGCCGTAAAAAACACCTTTACACCAAAGTCTCACGAAAAAATAAGCATATTTATAGTGTTCTTTTTTTATGGAGAGCAAATAAACAGGAATAAAGAATAGAATAAGTAAAATTCCAGCGAGTAAAACCATCCAGCCTCGCCAAAGATAATTAAGTGCTCTTTTCATGTTTTTAACCATTAAAAATTACGTTTTTCTTGATCGAATAATTAAGGATAGAAACCAATCCAATGGCGGCAATTTTACTTAAAATCTGTGGACTGAAGGTGTAAATAATCAGGTCTAGATTATCTCTAAAGATAGTATTGTAAAATAATTGGAAAAATAATAAACTCAATATGGTAGAGAAAAAAGAAATCACCATAAAATAAGCAAATTCCCTTTTTTTAGAGTGCTTCCCACGTTCGAAAACAAACCAAATACTTAAAAAATAATTGAAAACGATACCACAAGTAGTAGAAAATATGTTGCTCAACGGAAAATGAATTCCGTGAAAATTAGTTTCACTTGAAAAAAAAATAGGGATATTAACACTGAATAATTTAAAACTCCCAATTTCTACAATCGCACTTAAACCTCCCGCAATAATAAAAAATAGAACTTGCTTTTGTTTTAATAAAAGTTGTTTCATAAAATTTTCTTACTACAAATTTAAACTTAAATGTTAAAGTTTAATAAATTATCATTAATTATTTTTTTATAACAAAAAAATATATAATTTAGTATTACAAAATACGCCATCAAAACCTGATAAAAAATTCATTTTCAATTATATATGAAAGTGATTTTTTTGTCTTGACACCAGATTGTTCATTGATGTTTACCACACCAAATCAAAAAATAAAAGTATGAAAACACCGAGACCATACAGAAAATTTCAGTTTAAGCAAGAGAAAATTAAGGACTTAGAAGAGCACAATCCACGCTTCAAAAGAATTTATTCAGAATTCGAAAATCTCTCAGATGAAATATGGGACATAGAAACTGGTGATAGAGCTTCTGTGCCAGATGATTTTATTTTTGCCCTTAAATTACAGACTCATTATTTAGAAGATGAAATAGACCATTGGCTAGACCTAAAAGATGAGGAAAGCATAGAATAAAAAAGATTTTCCTAATTTAGCAATTTAAACGCTTTGTGTATGATTGCAATTGTTGACGGTGGTTCTACAAAATGTGACTGGGTAATTCTAGATCATTCTGGTAAGATTTCTCAAAAGACCGAAACGCTCGGTTTTAATCCAAATATTATTAATGCAGATTTGATTCCTCAAGAAATTGAGAAGAATCAGCATCTGTATTTCCTGAAAGAACATTTAAAAGAAATTTATTTTTACGGTTCTGGTTGCGGTACTCCAGAAAATGCGGCTTTGGTAGAAATTAATTTACAAAAAGCATTTCCACATGCTAAAGTGATTGTAAAAGAAGATATGACGGCTGCCGCTTATGCAGCTTACAATGGTAAACCTGCAATTGTTTGTATTCTAGGAACAGGTTCTAATTCATGTTTTTTTGATGGAGAAACCGTAAGAAGAGATTTGCCATCATTAGGTTTTTTAATTGGTGACGAAGGAAGTGGTTCCGCACTGGGTAAACAATTGTTGCGCAGGTTTTTTATGAAAAAATTGCCCAAAGATTTACACGAAGTTTTCATGGCTACTTATCATCTTACGATAGAAGATGCCATTAGAAATATGTATCACAATCCTAGGGCTAATGCTTATCTCGCAGAATTTAATAAATTTGTAGTCCTCAAAAAATCACATCCATATTTTCAAAATATGATATTTGATGAGATGAAAAATTTCTTTGAATATCAAGTGCTTCCTTATGAAGAAGCCAGAGAAGCAGAGATTAACTTTATTGGTTCTATCGCTTTTGTGTACGAAGATATTTTGAGATCTGCCGCCGCAGAACTTAATCTTACCGTAGGAAAAATTGTACAAAAACCTATAGAAAGCCTAGTAGAGTATCATAAAAAATACATTTTCAACCAAGAGGAATAAAAAAATATTTCCTCTTCTTTTTTTAATATAGAATTTACTTTTAATTAAATTTTTTAAAATTTATGTCAAATAAAACGCATAGAGATCAAGAGCAATTTAGAAACGCAGCACTTGATTATCACAGAAATGAACCTAAAGGAAAAATAGAAGTCATTCCCTCTAAACCTCACTCTTCGCAGAGAGATTTATCCTTAGCTTATTCACCAGGTGTTGCAGAACCTTGTTTAGAAATCGAAAAAAATCCTTCTTCTATATATGAATATACCACCAAAGGAAACTTAGTTGCTGTAATTTCAAATGGAACTGCTGTTTTAGGATTGGGAGACATCGGTGCAGAAGCTTCTAAGCCCGTAATGGAAGGAAAAGGATTATTGTTTAAAATCTTTGCAGATATCAATGTTTTTGATATTGAGATTAACGAAAAAGATCCAGACAAATTTATAGAAATCGTTAAAGGAATTTCGCCCACTTTTGGAGGAATCAATTTAGAAGATATTAAAGCGCCAGAAGCTTTCTACATAGAACAAAGACTGAAAGAAGAGCTTAATATTCCTTTGATGCATGATGATCAACACGGAACTGCCATCATTTCTGCAGCAGCATTAATTAATGCGTTAGAATTGGCAGATAAAAAAATAGATGAGGTGAAAATGGTGGTAAATGGAGCAGGAGCAGCAGCAATTGCTTGTACCAAATTATACATTGCGCTAGGTCTTAAAAAAGAAAACGTATTGATGTGCGATTCTAAAGGAGTAATCAATCATAAGAGAGAAAATCTTACTCCAGAAAAATTAGATTTTATAGCACAAACAGATATTTCTACGTTGGAACAAGCTTTAGAAGGAGCAGATGTTTTTGTTGGTCTGTCTAAAGGAGATGTTATGACTGCACAAATGCTTAGTTCAATGGCGGAAAATCCTGTGGTTTTCGCTTTGGCAAATCCTACTCCAGAGATTGATTATAATCTTGCCATCGCAACAAGACCAGATGTTATTATGGCAACGGGAAGAAGTGATTTTCCTAATCAGGTGAATAACGTTCTTGGTTTCCCCTATATTTTCAGAGGTGCATTAGATGTACAAGCTACTGGAATTAATGAAGAAATGAAATTGGCTGCTGTAAAAGCAATCGCAGAATTAGCAAAAGAGCCAGTTCCTGAAATGGTGAAATTGGCTTACAATGTTAAAAATATAGGATTTGGTAGAGAATATTTCATTCCGAAACCATTTGACAATAGATTATTAACCAAAGTTTCCGTTGCAGTAGCAAAAGCGGCTATGGAAAGTGGAATTTCTAGAAAACCGATTGCCAATTTCGAAGAATACGAAAATCAGTTGCTAGACAGAATGGGTAGAGACGAAAAACTCATTAGAATGATGCAAAACAGAGCACGTTCTAACCCAAAACGTGTTACGCTAGGAAATGCTGAAGAATATAACGTATTGAAAGCTGCACAAATTCTTTATGAAGAAGGAATTGCTCATCCTATTTTATTAGGGGAGAAAAAATTCATCAAAGAACAAATGGAAAAATTCGGAATTCATCTAGATGTTCCGATTGTAGATCCAATGGATGATGACCAAGACGAAAATCGTAAAAAATATAGAGAAACGCTTTGGAGACTTCGCAATAGAAAAGGGGTAAATGAATATATTGCCAAAAGATTGGTAAGAAACAGAGATTATTTCGGGCCACTCATGTTGCAACATGGTGACACGGATGCGCTCATTGTAGGATATTCTAAAAATTACAGAACCGTTCTGAGACCTGTTTTAGAAATTATAGAAAAAGCAAAAGGAGTAGATAAAATTGCATCTATGATGATGATTTTATCAGATAAAAAACCTTATTTCTTTGCTGATACTTCTATCCATGTAAATCCTACACCAGAAGAAATGGCTAACATTGCAAAAATGGCAGAATATGCAATAAAATCTTTCGCTATTCAACCAAGAATTGCTATGCTTTCTTACGAAAATTTCTCGGCCAATTCTGAGACTTCTAAAAAAGTAGCAAAAGCAGTAAATATTCTACATCAAAAATATCCAGATATGATTGTAGATGGAGAGTTTCAGCCAGATTTTGCGATGAGTGCAGACCATCTTCAAGATTATCCTTTCTCAAAATTAGGAAAAACTCCTGCCAATACTTTTATCTTCCCGAATCTAGAAAGTGCTAATCTTTCTTATAAAATTATCAGAGGAATGAAAGTAGCACAAGTAGTAGGACCTATTTTATTAGGACTAAAACAACCTGTTCACGTTTTACAAATGCGAGCAAGTGTAGATGAAATTGTAAACTTGGCAACTATAGCCGTTTTAGATGCTCAAATGCGCGAAAATCAATAATATTTAAACCGAGAATTTTCTCGGTTTTTTTATTGTTAAAATTTTTTTTCCTCAAAAATAATTATCTAACTTTAACCTTAAAATTAAAATTATGTTTAGCATAAAGTCAAAATTCTTATTAGCAGTAGTATTAATTTCTGGTTACGCTCATTCTCAAGAAGTTGTAAATAAACCATACTACAATTACCAAACAAAAGAGTATCAATCTAAAAAGTCTGTTTTCGTAAATTCTTTGTTGAAAAAGATGACCTTAGACGAAAAGCTAGGTCAACTTAATCTTCCCGGAGCGGGTGATATTACCACCGGACAAGCTCAAAGTTCTGATATCGCAAAGAAAATTCAAGAAGGAAAAGTAGGTGGTCTCTTTAATATTAAAGGAGTAGAAAAAATTAGAGAAGTTCAAAAAATTGCTGTAGAGAAAAGCCGTTTAAAAATTCCTTTGCTTTTCGGGATGGATGTAATTCATGGTTATGAAACCAATTTTCCTATTCCTCTAGGTTTGGCTTCTTCTTTTGATACTCAATTAGTGCAGCAATCTGCAAGAGTAGCAGCAAATGAAGCAAGTGCAAGTGGTATTAACTGGACTTTCTCGCCAATGGTAGATATTTCTAGAGATCCAAGATGGGGAAGAGTAGCAGAAGGAGCTGGAGAAGATCCTTATTTGGGTTCTGAAATGGCAAAAGCAATGGTTTTTGGTTATCAAGGAAAAGATTTATCTCTTAATAATACCATAATGGCTTGTGTAAAACATTTCGCGTTGTATGGAGCTCCAGAAGCTGGTAGAGATTATAATACAGTAGACATGAGCCACGTAAGAATGTATAATGAATACTTTCCACCTTATAAAGCTGCTGTAGACGCAGGTGTAGGCTCTGTGATGGCTTCTTTTAATGAAGTAGACGGAATTCCTGCAACAGGAAACAAATGGTTGATGACAGAAGTTCTTAGAAATCAATGGAAATTCAAAGGTTTCGTGGTGACTGATTATACAGGTATTAATGAAATGATAGACCACGGAATGGGAGATTTACAACAAGTTTCGGCTTTGGCAATGAACGCTGGTGTAGATATGGATATGGTAGGCGAAGGTTTTCTTACTACCCTTAAAAAATCTGTACAAGAAGGAAAAGTAAATATCAAACAAATTGATTTAGCAGTAAAAAGAATTCTTGAAGCAAAATATGATTTAGGACTTTTTGAGGATCCATATAAATATTGTGATGCAAACAGAACAAAAAATGAAGTTTACAGTCAGGTTAATAGAGATATTGCCAGAAATATTGCAGCACAGTCAATGGTTTTAATGAAAAACACCAATGAAATTCTTCCTTTAAAATCTCAAAAAAATATCGCTGTAATTGGGCCATTAGCAGACAATGCTGAAAATATGCCGGGAACTTGGAGCGTTGCCGCAAAACATAAAGAAGCGATTTCACTTTTAGCAGGTCTTAAAAAGACTTTCGGGAATTCTGTGAATTTTACTTATGCTAAAGGTTCTAATATAGATTATGATGCAACTTTCGAACAAAACGCTGCTATGTTTGGCAAAAACACTTACAGAGACAGTAGAAGCAAAGAAGAAATGTTGAAAGAAGCAATTGAGGTTGCTAATAAAGCAGATGTAATTCTTCTTGCCATTGGTGAAACTGCTGAAATGAGTGGTGAATCTAGTTCTAGAACCAATATTTCTATTCCACAAGCTCAAAAAGATTTATTAAAAGAATTGAAAAAAACAGGTAAGCCAATTGTTTTGGTATTATTTGCAGGTAGAGCAATGGAAATCAATGAAGAAAGCGAATTGGCAGATGCTATTCTTAATGTATGGTTCCCAGGATCAGAAGCTGGTTTAGCAATTTCGGATGTACTTTTTGGTAAAGTAAATCCTTCCGCTAAATTACCGATGACGTTCCCAAGAAGTGTAGGTCAAGTTCCTATTTTCTACAATCACAAAAATACAGGAAGACCACTTTCTCAATCGTCTACTGAAAAATGCCAATTTGATAAATTCCGTTCTAATTATCTAGATGAATGTAACACTCCGCTTTATCCTTTCGGTTATGGTTTAAGTTACACTCAGTTTGCTTACAATAATCTAAATGTAAGTTCTAAAAATTTAAAAGGAAATCAAACTTTAAAAGTTTCTGTAGAATTGAAAAATTCAGGAAAATTCGACGGTGCTGAAATCGTACAATTATACATCAGAGACATGGTAGGTAGCAATACAAGACCAGTAAAAGAATTAAAAGGTTTCCAAAAAATATTCTTAAAAGCAGGAGAAGCCAAAACGGTTACCTTTAATGTAACTCCAGAAGATTTAAAGTTCTATGATAATAACCTAAAATACGATTGGGAATCTGGCGAATTTGAAATTTTTGTAGGAGGTGATTCTCAAAAAACCGTTTCTCAAAAAATCACTTGGAATAAATAAATCTCAAAATATGAGAGCTTTTATCATCGCATTGTTTTCTGTTGTGTTCTTTTCGGCACAGCAGAAAACTTATTGTAATCCTATTAATATAGATTACGGATATACTCCCATTCCTAATTTTGCAACTCAAGGAAAACATAGAGCAACTGCAGACCCTGTAATTGTTAATTTTAAAGGAAAATACTTCCTTTTTAGTACCAATCAATGGGGATATTGGTGGAGTGAAGACATGTTAAACTGGAATTTTATTTCTAGAAAATTCTTAAAACCCGAAAACGAATTTCCAAACAGAGAAGCTGGTAAAGTAGACCATAAATTAGATGTTAATCATCAAGTTTATGATGAATTATGTGCACCTGCAGTTTTCGAAATGAACGATGAATTGTATGTAATAGGTTCTACACACGGACCGCATTTTGCCATTTGGAAATCTAAAAATCCTACAAAAGATGAATGGGAAATTGCGGTAGATAATTTTAAAGTAGGAGCTTGGGATCCCGCTTTTTTGTATGATAAAGATTTGAAAAAACTCTTCCTTTATTGGGGTTCTAGCAATGAATTTCCACTTCTAGGAACTGAGATTAATACACAAACATTGCAGTCCGAAGGTTACGTAAAACCATTGATGTCTTTGCATCCAGATGATCACGGTTGGGAAAGATTTGGAGAATATAATGACAATACTTTCCTCAAACCATTTATGGAAGGAGCTTGGGTAACTAAGCATAATAATAAGTATTATCTGCAATATGGCGCTCCAGGAACTGAGTTTAGCGGTTACGCAGATGGAGTTTATGTGAGCAATAATCCGCTGGAAGGATTTTCTTATCAAAAACACAATCCTTTCTCATATAAACCAGGTGGTTTTGCAAGAGGAGCTGGACATGGTGCTACTTATCAAGATAATTTCGGGCAATATTGGCATGTTTCTACCATGGTCATTAGCCAAAAAAATAATTTTGAAAGAAGGATTGGAATTTGGCCAGCTGGTTTTGATCAAGATGATGTGATGTACAGTAATACAGCTTATGGAGATTATCCTACTTATCTTCCTAATAAAAATGCAGACCATATTAAAGGTTTGTTTACAGGTTGGATGTTGTTAAATTACAATAAACCTGTTAAAGTTTCTTCTACTTTAGGAAGTTTTCAACCCAATTTTGCTGTAGACGAAGATATTAAAACGTATTGGAGTGCTAAAACTGGTGGCGCTAATGAATATATACAAACAGATTTAGGCGAAAAATCCTTAGTGAAGGCTATTCAAATCAATTTTGCTGACCAAGATGCTGAATTTTTAGGTAAAACTTTAGGTAAATCTCATCAATATAAAATCTACGCTTCGGATGACGAAAAAAACTGGAAATTAGTGGTAGACAAGTCAAATAACACAAAAGATGTGCCTCACGATTATATAGAAATAGAGAAACCATTTACCGCAAGATATCTTAAAATTCAAAATCTTAAAATGCCAACTGGCAAATTTGCCATCAGTGGATTGAGAGTTTTCGGAAATGGAAGTGGAGAAAAGCCTCAAAAAGTAGAAAATTTTGTGGTTCTGAGAAATCCCAAAGAAAAAGCAGGGGAGAGAAGAAGTTCATGGCTAAAATGGAAGCAAAATAACTTAGCAGATGGTTATGTAATTTACTTTGGGAAGTCTCCAGACAAGATGTACGGAAGTATTATGGTATATGGTAAGAATGACTATTATTTTACAGGGATGGACGCTGCAGATATCTATTATTTTCAGATAGAGGCCTTCAATAATAATGGTATTTCAGAAAAAACAGAAATTGCAAAAGTTGAGTAATTCATAAAAAAGATATTGTATAAAGGCTTCAGATTTACTTTTTTAATGATTTTTAACATTTTTTTTAAAAAATTAACAAAATAAATGTTATGGATTAAATAAAATTGTACATTTGATTTTATGTTTTGTCTCAAAATAAGATAATAAAAAATAAATTTTAATTCATTATTGTTATGGTTAAAAACACTGTGAAATTAACTAGTATGATAGCTGCAATTTACTTATTTGCAGGATATCAAGAATTAAGCGCTCAAACAAAAGATTCGCTTAAAGAAAAGCAAATAGAAGAGGTAGTGATGATTGGGTATGGTAGTAGAAAAAAAGTAGATAATACTACTTCCATAAGCTCACTTAGCACTGAAGATGTAACTAAGGTAAAGGTTCTTAATGCTACTCAAGCTATTCAAGGTAAAGCCTCTGGAGTTACAGTTGTTGCTTCAGATTTACCAGGGTCTACACCTACGGTAATTATTAGAGGTTTAGGAACAGCATTAAGTGGTAGAAATCCTCTATATGTAGTAGATGGAATGTTTGTAGATAATATTAACAATATCAATTCAAATGATATTTTATCTTATGATATTCTAAAAGATGCATCAGCATTGGCTATTTATGGGAACAGAGCTGCTAATGGTGTAATCATTGTAACAACTAAAAGCGGAAAAGGGAAAAAAATTACTGTAGAGTATGACGGATTTACAGGAGCTAGAATGCCTTTGAAAAAAGTTAAAATGGCAGGTAGTAATTTATTTTCATATTACACTAACACCGCTTTATCAAGTACAAAATTTTCACAAGATCAGCCAATTAATACAGATTGGTTTGATGCAATAACTAGAGTAGGTACTTACAATCAGCACAATGTTTCTTTATCAGGTGCTTCAGAAAATGCAAAATATTTCTTAAGTTTAAGTAATTATGATGAAAAGGCAATATTGAAAGGAACAGACTTTAATAGAGCTACGGTAAGAACTAATAATGAGTTTAAAATCTCTAAAGGAATAACTGTTTCACAAAACTTCAGCATCGCATTTAATAATGTTACTCCTAAACCTCTAGGGACATTTACTACTGCTTACAAACAATCTCCTATAGTTCCTTTATATTATCCAGACGGAAAATATGGAGTGTCTTTTGTAGGTGCTAATGGATTTGCATCTCCTACAGGTTCATCATTTAATAACGTTGGCAATCCACTTGCACAGTTAAATTTCTTTAATGAAAAACAGAAATCAGTTTTGATGCAAGGAGGTATTAAATTAGATATGAATATCGTTAGAAATTTAAAATTTACTTCTCAATTTAATGGAGAATATTATAATTTTAAAAGTTACAACTATGCAGATTCTAAAGCAATTTGGCTAGCAGCTGATCCTACAAGATTACCTTCTAATTATCTTGCAACAGATCCTATTAATCTTTTAAGCAATTCTAAAACTGATTATTTTAATTGGTTGTTAACTAATTTTGTAACCTATAATAAAAGAATAGGAATACATGATATTGAAGCAACAATAGGTATGGAAGTTTCTGAAAGAAGTGGAGATAATTACTTCTATATGCAGAGAAAAAACATGATTGCTAATAGTAATTATTGGGATTTAGATGGTCAAAATTATCAAAGTCAAATTGTTACTATAAATAGTAAAAATTTCAATGACAATAGAACAAATTCTTACTTTGCTAGAGCTCAATATAAATTAATGAATAAATATTTATTTTCTGCAACAATTAGAAGAGATGGATCTTCTCAATTTACAGAAGGTAACAAATGGGGTAATTTCCCTGCGTTTGGTTTAGGTTGGGTCATCTCTGAAGAAAATTTCTTAAAAGATAATTCTGTAATTAACCTTTTAAAATTAAGAGGAGGATGGGGTAGATTAGGTAACCAAAATGTACCATTAAATATTTTACCTTTTGCAACAGGAGATGTATATAATTATGCATTTGGTGGTTTAACATCTTCAAGTGGTAATACAATTGATCAAATTTATGACCCAAATCTTTCTTGGGAAATTACGGAAGAATCTACAGTTGGTTTAGATTATGAATTATTAAATAGAAGATTAAAAGGGTCTGTAGATTTATATAATAGAGTAACTAAAAATATAATTCTAGCTTCTGTTCCGCTCATGACTTCAGGGATTTCAAATAATGGATATGCTCATTTAGGTGAAGTTACAAATAAAGGTTTTGAGTTAGGATTAAGCTGGGATGACAAAATAACTCAGGATCTTACTTATAGTATTAGTGGTAATTATTCATTTAATGATAACAAGTTAAATAAGGTAATGCCAGGAATTAACCCAATCAGAGGAGGTAGTCTTGGTAATGGACAATATACTAAATTGCTTTCAGAATTGGCAGTTAATCAACCTTTAGGAAGTTTCTGGTTATGGGAAGTTTCAGGAAAAGATGCCAATGGTAATTTTACCTATGTAGATGTAGATGGTGACGGCAAAACTGGAGCAAATGACTTGGATGATAGAAAATTTATGGGCTCATATATTCCTAAGTCTACATTTGGTGTTAATATAGGCTTGAAATATAAAAATGTAGATTTTTCAGCCAACGGATATGGAACATTTGGCGCTAAAGTTTATAATGGTAAAAAAGCTCAAAGATTCTCTGGAGAAAACATAGAATATAGTGTGGCTAATGATTTTTGGACTGCTACCAATACAGATTCTGTAAACCCAGCACCTTTTAATGCGGTTCCAATTGCGTCTGATTATTATTTAGAATCAGGAGATTTCTTTAGAGTAAATAACATTACATTAGGTTATACATTAAGTAAAACTGTAGATTATCTTTCAAATGTTAGACTTTATGTAAGTGCTATTAACCCTATAATTATTCAAAAGTTTTCTGGATTCAGTCCAGAGCTTAATGCAAACGGAAATCCATATGATTTAACAGGAGTAGAACTAGATGCTTATCCTACTTTGAGATCATTTGTATTTGGAGTTAATATTAAATTTTAAAAATTTGAAATCATGAACAAAAAAATAATATTATTATCATCTATTCTGCTTTTTACTTTGTCTTCACAAAGTTGCAGTAATGATTATCTAGATGTAAAACCTACTCAGTCAATTTCTGCAGAAGATCTTTCATTATATAATAACAATGCAGGTGCAGAAGGATTCGTAACTACTATTTATGCTAAATTTTTAGATTGGAATGTAAGTTCATTCTCATGGATTGGTATCACAAGTATTGCAAGTGATGAAGCAGATAAAGGCTCTTCTCCAGGAGATACAGGTGGCGATAAAAATTTATTAGACGCACTTAATTTTACTCCAACTGGAGGTTCTATAGAAGAAGTTTTCAAAGCTAATTATCAAATCGTAAATAGATGTAATCAGGCACTATTTTTTATACCTCAGTTAAATAACGCAGATGCAGCACTAAGAGATAGATTAATTGGAGAAGCTAAGTTTCTTAGAGCATTTACTTATTTTACGTTAGTAAGAACTTATGGAGGAGTTCCTATTGTAGATCATGTCCCAGTAGCAGGAAATGAAGATGATAGAGTCATGCAGCTTACAAGAAAATCAAAAGAAGAAGTCTATGCATTTATAGAAAAAGACTTAAGAGATGCTATTAATGCATTACCAGAAAAATCTGCTTATACAGGAGCAAATGTAGGTAGAGCTTCTAAAGGAGCAGCTTATGCTCTATTAGCAAAAGTTTCTTTATACCAAAAGAAATGGCAACAAGTTATAGACAACTGTAATATGGTAACGGGTTATTCATTAACTCCAGATTTCCAAGAAATTTATAAAATTACAGGAGAAAATAATGCTGAATCTATTTTTGAAATTCAAGGACAAGGCGGTATAGGTAAACCAGGAATACAACAATATTCTCAGACTCAAGGAGCTCGTGGAGCAGGAGGCTGGGGCTGGGGATTTAGCACTCCTTCTCAAGGATTAGTAGACGCTTTTAATGAACAAGGTGATATTGAAAGAAGAGATGCAACCATCATTTTTAGAAATTCTACCCTTTATGATGGAAGAGTAGTTCCTGCTACAGTAGAGAATCCTTATTATAACTACAAAGCGTATTCTTCTAATTTCTCTGGTAATGATGATTCAGACGCTAATATTAGATATTTAAGATATGCAGAAGTTCTGCTTATGAAAGCAGAAGCTTTAAATGAACTTAACCAAACAAGTGCTGCTGCTCCATTCCTTAACCAAGTGAGAAACAGAGCGGGTTTAGCGAATACCACCGCTACAACTCAAGCGGATTTAAGAACAGCTATTTACAAAGAAAGAAGACTAGAATTGGCTTTTGAGCATGACAGATGGTATGATATTATTAGAACAGGTCAAGCTCAAGCTGCTATGGCTGCTAATGGAAAAACTTTTGTAGTTGGCAAGCATGAGGTTTATCCTATTCCTCAATCTTTTATCAATGAATCTAAAGGGTTGTCTCAACAAAATCCAGGTTATTAATCTTTAATTTAATTATTATGAAAAAACTTAAAATAAGTTCACTTTTTATTCTTAGTGCTTTTTTGTTTAGTTGCGAAGATAGTATAGATAAAGAAAACTTGCCTATTCCATATCCAGCAATTGGAGGTTATGAAAATTCAGATGAAATAGCTTCAGGTGATTTAGTTGCTAAGTTTAGCTTTGAAGATAATCTTTCTGATTCAAGAAATAATATAACAGGAGCAGTACCAAATAATGTGGCTTATGCAGTAGGCGCTAAAGGTAAAGCTTATGATGGATCAGCAACTCAATTAAGATATGCAGTTGCTAATGCCAATTCAGCAATTACAGCACTCAATAATTTTACTATTTCATTTTGGATGAAATCAGCAAATACAGTTTCTCCAAGTACGCCTGGTCAAGGAAAAGGAGCGCAAGGTATTTTTACAATAGTAAGACCAACTGAATTCTGGGGAGGTATTAATTTATTTATTGAAAACCCAGATACAGCTTTTCCAGATAGAATAAGATTAAAATTGGGAGTTGAAAATGGTAGAAGTGCAGTAGTTTGGAGAGGTCAGAGTGTTATTATGAATATAGACGGGCAGAAAAATAAATGGATCCATGTTACAATGACATATGACTCTACTACTAGTAAGGTGAGTTGTTATTTAAATGGTGAACCTGCTAGCAATCTTAATGGCTTTGCTTATGCACCTGCAAATGGACTTATTGGCTCTGCTCCTTGGTTTGCAGATAATCCTGGAAGTATTGATAATGTAAACAATGCACCTGGCTATGGAGTTTTCCAAATGGTAGGTACAAATGGAAAAATAGTCATAGGAAATCACCAATTTGAAACCGTACCTTCTCAAAATGGAGGTGGTCAAGAAGATTGGGCAACAAGTTTTGCTGGTCAATTAGACGAGTTTAGAATATATAAAGCGGCATTAAAACCTAATGAAGTTTCATCTTTGTATCAGCTCGAAAAGAACAATAGATAATAATAATTTTGAGCCATCTTTATGATGGCTCTTTTTAGATCCATTAATATGAAAAAAATATTGTCCATTTTTTTGATTTCATCTTTATTCTTATTCTCTTGCAACGAAGATGATTCACCAAAAGGAGGAGGAACACCTTTACCTACAAATCCTACAGACCCTCCCAAAACTTACACAGACCCAGAAATAATAGAAATGGTTCAGAAAGATGCGCTTAAATATTTTTGGGATTATGCACAATCTACTTCTAAACTGGCTAGAGAAAGATATCATACAGATAATCCTGGTCAAGATGCTCATGTAGTTTCAACTGGTGGTTCTGGTTTCGGATTGATGACGATTTTAGTAGGGATTAAAAATGGTTATGTTACTAGAACCGATGCCGTTTCTAGATTATCGACCGCTCTTAATTTCTTGCAAAATGCCAATCGTTTTCACGGAGCATGGCCACATTGGATGGATGGAAATACAGGAAATGTTATTCCTTTCGGTGGCAAAGACAACGGAGGTGATTTAGTAGAAACTGCTTTTCTAGCTCAAGGTTTAATCTGCGTAAGAGAGTATTTCAAAAATTCTACAGATGCCACAGAATTAGCCATTTCAAAGAAAGCAGACGATTTGTGGAAAGGAATCGAGTGGAATTGGTATACTCAAGGTCAAAACGTTTTGTATTGGCATTGGTCACCCAATTATAATTTTGAAATGGACCACCAATTGCGAGGTTTTGATGAAACTTTAATCACCTATGTTTTAGCGGCGGCTTCACCCAATTATGCTATTGAAAAAACGGTTTACACCGAAGGTTGGGCAAGAAGTGGTGCGATAAAAACATCTGCCTCACAATACGGAATTCCTTTAATAGTGAATCATAACGGAGCTAACGGAACAGTTGGCCCTATGTTTTGGTCACATTATTCTTTCTTAGGATTAGATCCTAGAGGTTTAAGAGATGACTATGTGAATTATGGTGATGCAGTAGTAAATCATTCTAAAATCATGTATCAGTATTGTGTTACCAATCCTAAAAGCTGGCAAGGATATAATTCTAAAAGTTGGGGTTTAACGGCAAGTTATTCCAGAAATCCCCAAACTGGAGGAGATGATTATGCAGCACATCAACCTAATAAAGATTTAGGAATAATTTCGCCTACAGCAGCTATTTCGGATATGCCTTATACGCCTACAGAAAGCATGAATTTTTTAAGATTTTTATACAATGAAAATTATAAAAAATATATTGGTGTAGCAGGACCTTATGATGCATATTCTGTACATTACAATTGGGTTACTCCAAGATATTTAGCAATAGACCAGGGAACAATTGCGCCGATGGTAGAAAATCATCGTTCGGCATTTTTGTGGCAATTGTTTATGAATGCTCCAGATGTAAAACAAGGTTTACTGAAATTAGGTTTCCATTCTACTCAATATGGATTCTAAAAATTCATTCAAATAGGTTTAATTATTAATAAAAATGAAAAAAATAGTCATATTTCTTTTTGCAAGTTTCATACTGAGTTCTTGTCAGTCTCAGAAAACCGTGACAGAGAGCAAGAATACAGAAATTTCAAAATTAACAGACCAACAATTAATGGATAAGGTTCAAAAAGATGCACTCAAATATTTTTGGGATTATGCAGAACCTAATTCATTGCTCGGAAGAGAACGCTATCACGAAGACAATATCTATCCTCAAAATGATAAACATGTAGTGACTACAGGTGGTTCAGGTTTTGGTTTAGCAACCGTTTTGGTTGGAGTAGAAAGAGGTTTTATTCCAAGAGAAGAAGCCGTAAAAAGACTCAATACAATGATGGATTTCTTAGCCAAAGCAGATCGTTTTCACGGAGCTTGGAGTCATTGGATTAATGGAGAAACAGGAAAAGTAGTTCCTTTTGGCAGAAAAGACAATGGTGGAGATTTAGTAGAAACCGCTTTTCTCACTTCAGGGATTTTAATGGTTCGCGAATATTTTAAAGATGGTAATGCAGAAGAAAAAGCATTGGCTCAAAAATGTGATGAACTTTGGAAAGGAATCGAATGGAATTGGTATACCAAAGGTGGCGAAAAAGTCTTGTATTGGCATTGGTCACCAGAATATCAGTGGGAGATGAATTTCCCATTGCAAGGTTATAACGAATGTTTGATTACCTACATTTTAGCAGCTTCATCGCCTACTCATGCTATAGATGCAGAAACTTATTATCAAGGTTGGACTAGAAACGGAACCTACCTTACTGATAAATCTAAGTACGGACTTCCGCTTTATGTGAAACACAATTATTCTGAGGAATATGGAGGTCCTTTATTTTGGGCACATTATTCGTACATTGGTTTAGACCCAACTGGTTTAAGCGATAAACTCATCAAGAATTATTTTGATTTGAATAAAAATCAAGTACTCATTGATTATCAATATTGTGTAGAAAATCCTAAAAATTGGAAAGGTTACGGCGAAAATTATTGGGGACTTACCGCAAGTTATACCAGAAATAACGATGGTGGAGTTGGTTATACCGCTCATCAACCTACAGAAGATAGAGGCGTTATTACACCAACTGCTGCTTTAAGTAGTTTTCCGTATTCACCAAAAGAGTCGATGAATTTTTTAAGATTTATGTACACGCAGAAACCAGAATTTATAGGTAGTGCAGGTCCTTTTGATGCAACTTCTATTCATTATGATAATTGGTTTACACCACGATATTTGGCTATTGACCAAGGAACGATCGCTCCCATGATTGAAAATTACAGAACAGGTTTCCTTTGGAAGTTGTTTATGAACGCACCAGAAATCAAACAAGGGCTTAAAAAATTAGAATTCAAATCAGAGAAGTATAACATTAAATAAATATGAAGATGAAATTCATTTTAAAAATCACGGCATTACTAGCTTTTGGCTTTATCAGTCAAGCAAATGCTCAAGAAATAAAAGCAGAATTCAAGAAAGAAGTAAAAGTAGAAAAAATTATTTCCTATGTTTTTGATTATCCTCAAAACGCTAAAGGAAATGTTCCGTTGATTGTTTTTTTACACGGTTCTGGCGAAAGAGGAACCAATTTAGAAATGGTAAAAGCGCACAGTCCGTTTACTTATAAAAATTTAATGCAGGAACCTGTGGCAATTCTTGCACCGCAATGTCCCGAAAATATGTGGTGGGATACACAAGCCGTGTATTTTTTGATTCAAGAAATCGTGCAGAAATATAAAATAGATGCTTCTAGAATTTACCTCACAGGTTTATCTATGGGAGGTTGGGGAACGCTGAAATTGGCAGGAGAACATCCTGAAATGTTTGCAGCAGTAGCTTCTGTTTGTGCACCTACAGACAGAGTAATGTTGGCGAATATTCATAATTATAAAGACATGAACCTTAAAATTTATCATGGCGGAATGGATGATGTAGTGTTGCCAGAAAACGCGACTAATTTTTGGATGAAAGTTCACCCGATTAATCCAAAAGCAGAACTTATTATTTTCCCGAATGATAATCACAATTCTTGGGATTCTACTTATTCTAACCCAGAATTTTACAAGTGGCTTCTCTCACAGAAAAAGAAATAACCGTTTTACAAATCAAAACCCCTCCAAATTTTTGGAGGGGTTTGTTTTTTATAGAATGCGTCACGGATTACAAATCTGAGATACGGGAGACACAAAGATAACAAATAGTTTTACTAAAAATTTCTCCTGCATTTTGCCAATAAAATTTTAGCAGTTATTACTATTATTTTTTGAACCAAAAATATATCCTAAAGTCAAAGTTATTATTGGGGTTATTATTCCCCATATTTTCACTACACTATCTAAATCAGTTTTATCATTGTAAATTTTATAACTTAATAATAAGCCTGTAATTAATAAAAAAATAATTAGCATTCCAGAGATATTTAATGATATAAGCTCCTTACCACCAAAGAAAATTCCGAACCATCCTAATTCCTTTTTTTTAATCTCTAAATTATGATTATTATTCTTATCTATGATTTCTAATTCATGCTTATTTTTCTCAGAAAGTATGTTTTTTTCATGAGTTTGTTCTTGCTTGGATTGCTTTAGTGTATGTTCGGGATTTACATACGCATTATTGGGTTGTTGATAATATGTATTATTTTCCTCCATTGCTTTCATTTTTTAGGTACCAAGTATAATTGAATAAATTATCCTTATCATCACCATTTTTAATGCTAGAAACCATAAATTTCAAATATAATTGCCTATTTGAAATGATGGCAAGAGGAATTATATTCTGATTGCCCATATTTAAACCATAACCAGTATTAATAATATTAATTTCTAAATAATTATTTTCTTTATTAACATTTAATTCAAACTTTGATTCTGAAATGTTTTCATCCTCTGTAAATTTAATTTTAAAGTTTAAGTCTAATCCACTATCTTTAAAATTAAAATTTACAACTTGCTTATTTTCTACAATTATTGATCCTGAATTAATGATTTCAAAATCATCTACTTCAATTTTAATGTTCATATTTATTGATTCACGATGTTTATGTAATGACTACTAACGCTCAAATATACAACAGTTTAATAAAAATAATATTTTTTAGAAAATTCTTTTGTTATAAGAGCCTTTCACTTGTTTCTATTTCGTTCTATTTTTTTTAATCTATTGAAACTGCTAAATTTCTACGCATACATTCCTTCAATCAAAGCTTTGAATTTTTCTAGAATAATTTTACGTTTTATTTTGAGTGTTGGAGTAATTTCTCCACGTTCTATGGTAAATTCTTCTGGTAAAAGTTTGAACTTTTTAATTTTTTCAAAACTTGCAAATTCCTTTTGAATATCGTTCACTACTTTCTCAAAAGTTTCTTTAATAAAAGGCGTTTCTAGTAATTTTTTCTTCTCTTCAATATTTAGAGAAAGGTAATTTTTAAATTCCTCGTATTTCTCCATCAAAGTTTCAAAATTCGGAACTATCACCGCAGAAACATAAGGTTTTCCTTCGGCAATTACCATCGCTTGAGCAATGTAAGGATTGCTCTGTAATGGGATTTCTATGCTTTGTGGCGCAATATATTTTCCGTTAGAAGTTTTCATTAAATCCTTTATTCTATCGGTAATGTAGAGATTTCCTTCTTCGTCTATTCTACCAGCATCACCCGTTCTGAAATATCCATCTTCCGTGAAAACTTTAGCTGTTTCTTCTTCGTTTTTGTAGTATCCTTTCATCACACCTTGGTATTTTACCAAGATTTCATCATCTGCTCCTATTTTAATTTCTACACCTGGTAGAGCTTTTCCTACGCTTCCGTACACATAATTTTTCGGAGGAAGTGCAGTAACTGTAGCAGTAGTTTCGGTAAGTCCATACCCTACAATCACGGGTAAACCAATGGCTGCAAAAAATTCTGAAATTTCTTTTTTCAGCATCGCTCCACCACAAGGTAAAAACGAAAGATTTCCGCCCAATTCATTTTTAATTTTTCTAAAAACCAATTTGTCAAAAAAACTAAACTGTAATTGTAAACCAAACGGAACTTTAGCACCAGTTCTTTTTTTATCCGCCACTTTAGCGCCTACTTCCAAAGCTTTTTTGAAAAGTTTTTGTTTCGTAGGTGAAGAAGCTTCTATTTTTTTAATTAAAGTTTGATATACTTTTTCGTAGAATCTTGGTACGGCACACATTGCAGTTGGGTGAACATGTTTCAGCGTGTTCAAGATATTTTTTGGGTCTTCTAAAATGGCAACTTCACCACCTTGAGAAAGCACAAAAAGCGTCCAGCTTCTTTCGAAAATATGACTTAAGGGTAAAAATGCCAAAGATTTCATGTCGTACAAATTGTCGAAACTGAAAAATTCTTTGTGTGCCGCAACTACCGCTTTGAAACCACCATGTGTAAGCATCACACCTTTCGGGATTCCTGTAGTTCCAGAAGTGTAAAGAATGGTTGCCAAATCTTCATCGGTAATTTCGATGAGGTTTCTTTCCGTAGCAAAATGCTTGATGAAATCTGGGAAATAGGTAATGTTTTCGGCTTCGTCTTTTATCACATGAGACGTGAAAATATGTAATTTTTTGCCCAAATGTTTTTCGGCACTTTTCAGAATTTCAAGTTGAGGAGTATCTCCCACCAAAATATGTTGCATTTCGGTTTGCTTGATGATATATTCGGTCTGGTCATAATTATTGGTGGCGTAAATGGGAATGGTAATCGCCCCCAGCATTTGCACGGCAACGTCAAAAATAATCCAATCTTTAGAATTTTGAGAAAAAACACCTACACAATCTCCCTTTTTTACGTCTAGAGTATGCAATCCGTTTGCAGTTTGGCAAACCATTGCCCAGAATTTTTTCCAAGTAAGAATCTCTATTTCGTCACCGTTTCTAAAACTAAGAGCGGTTTTTTGTGGGAATTTTTTGGTGTTTTCTTCTAAAAGCTGAAGTAGGTTTTTCATTGGTATATATGGGAATTTTATGAATTGAATTTTCCTCAAAATTAAACAATATATAAGAATGATTCCAATAAAATTTAGTTTATTATCTTTGAGGTTTATTTTAAATAGATTTGAAGATAAATTTATAGATTCCGTAGGAATCTTATCTGTGTAGAAGAATAGTGCAAAATTGAAGGGGCGCTCCGTAGGAGCGCTATCTTAAAAATAATAAAAACTAAAACCATAAGCATGCCCAATACTTATTCGCAAATTTATATTCAAGTGGTTTTTGCTACGAAAGGAAGAGAAACGCTAATAGAAGATAAAAATAGACAAGAAATAGAAAAATATATTACAGGAATATTGACCAATAAAGGTCAAAAATTAATAGCTATTTATGCCAATCCAGATCATTTACATTTGTTTTTTAGTTATAAAAATTTGAAAATAACTATTCCTGAGTTAGTGAAAATTATTAAATCAGAATCTACTAAATTCATTAATGATAAAAGGTTAAGTTTTGGTAAATTTGCTTGGCAAGAAAGTTATGGTGCTTTTTCTTATGCTAAAAGTCAAAAAGATGCGGTAACTCAATATATATTAAATCAAAAAAATCATCATCAAAAGAGAAGTTTCAGAGAAGAATATTTAGATTTTCTAGAAAAATTTGATATCAATTATGATGAAAAATATTTGTTTGAATTTTATGATAAATTAGAATAAAAAGATAGCGCTCCTACGGAGCGCCGCCCCCAATAAAAATATTAAAAATTAACTACACAGATAAGATTCCTATGGAATCAAATTAAAAAAACTATGATTTTTTCATTAAAAGGTATTGTTCAAGAACTTACTCCTACCTATGTGGTGATAGAGGTAAATGGAGTGGGTTATTATGTAGGCATTTCTTTGCAAACGTCTCAGCGACTTTCTTTAGGGAAGGAAGTTTTTCTTTTTACCCAACAAATCATCAGAGAAGACGCACATTTGCTTTTTGGGTTTTATACCAAAGAAGAAAAAGAAATGTTTAATCTCTTAATTTCGGTAAACGGAGTGGGTGCAGTTTCTGCGCTTATTCTGCTTTCTTCATTAGATCTTAAAGACATTGCTCAAGCGATTCTCAATAAAAATTCTGCCCTGCTCCAAAAAGTAAAAGGAGTAGGTGCTAAAACTGCCGAAAGAATCATCGTAGATTTACGAGATAAGGTAGAAAAATTCGGGGTTTCTGCGGAGAACATTTCTGCTTTTGCAGACAATAAAGTGAAAGAAGAATCGTTATCTGCTTTAGAAGTTTTAGGGATTCCTAAAAAGATGAGCGAGAAGATTGCCGATAGAATTTTAAAACAAAATCCAGATTTGCAAACTGAAGAATTGGTGAAGCAAATTCTAAAAATGATATAAACACAAGTGAAGAAAACTTTTCCTCTGCATAAAATCTATTTTTCGTTTGTATTTCTATGTTTTTCTGCGTTATTTTTTGCGCAGCAAAAGCCTTCGGATACAGCGAATATTTCTATAAGGAAAGATTATGCCTTGCCCAATCCTACGAGATACGAAGCCTTCTATGATGTAAAAACGGGTATGTATTATCTCTACCCAAAAATTGGAAATACAGTAACAGGAGCGCCCATCGTTCTTACTCCAAAAGAATATTCTACATACACGCTTAATAATAGCCTCAAAGATTATTATCAACAAAAAGCTTTTGGCGGAAATCTCTACAAAGAAGACAAAAAAGAAGCCGAAAAGAAAGGCTTGATTCAAAGTGTGACCATCAAAAATAAAATTTTTGAAACCATTTTTGGGAGCAATAAAATAGAATTGATTCCAAATGGTTTTGCGAGTTTTGATTTAGGAGGTTTGCACCAAAAAATTGAGAATCCATTAATTCTTCCTCAAAACAGAAGCAATTTTGCCATTAATATTCAGCAGAGAATTCAGTTGGGTGTTTTAGGAAAAGTTGGAGAAAATCTTCAACTCAAAGCCAATTATGACACGCAGTCTGGTTTTGCATTTGAGAATAGAATGAATCTCGTTTGGCAAGCGAAAGGAACTTGGAGAGATTTACAAAATCAAGCCATCAGTGAAGCAAAAAATCCACTAAAAGGTGGCGAAGATAAAATTATAAAAAGAGTAGAATTCGGTAATGTGAATATGCCACTTTCTACCAATTTAATCAGAGGTTCTGAATCTCTTTTTGGTTTGAAAACCGAATTCCAATTAGGGAAAACCTACGGAACTTTGGTGTTTTCTCAGCAACAAGGTGAAGCCAGAAATATTGTGGTTCAAGGAGGTGGTGTAATGCAAACCTTCAAAATAAATGCTTATGATTACGAAGATAATCAGCACTATTTCTTAGGCCAATATTTCTTAAATAATTATGACAACGCTTTAGCCAATTATCCTTTAATCAATTCTAGAATTTCGATTACTCGATTAGAACTTTGGGTTTTAGACCAAGGTTCTGGTAATTTGCAAGAGCAGAAAAGTATTCTCGGGATTAGAGATTTGGGTGAAGGTGGAAGTTTTCCAGATAATTCTAATTTAGGCGTTTATAATGCCGTAGCCAATCTTGGAGGAATAAGAGATGTAAACCAAACCTATAATGCGATTAATAATCAATCACTTCCGAATACTACAGGTGACCCCAATTATAAAGACGGCGAACATTTTATCTTTAACCGAAAAGCAAAAAGATTAAATCCTGCTGAATATACCTTTAATCCTCAGGTTGGTTATATTTCTTTGAATCAAAGATTAAATGACAATCAACTTTTGGCGGCGTCTTTCTCTTATACCGTTTCTGGTGACAGCAAAGTCTATAAAGTAGGGGAATTTTCCGAAGAAAGTCCAGTGGTGATTACCAAATTATTGAAACCGAACGTTTCCGTAAAAACCACTTCACCGATGTGGAATTTAATGATGAAAAACGTGTATTCATTAAATGCCAATCAAATTGACTCGCAGAATTTCCTATTAAACGTTTTATATCGTGATAATGACAGCGGTGGAAAAGTAAATTATCTACCAGGAACACCTGTTGCAGACCAAAATTTATTAAAATTATTCAATTGGGATAGACTGAATGTAAATAACGATATTCAAAATAATACGAATGGTCAACAAGGAGACGGTTTGTTTGATTTTGTACAAGGAATTACGGTAGATGCACAAAACGGAAGAGTAATGTTTACCAAAGCTCAACCTTTTGGTAGTTACTTAGAATCTGTTTTAGGAAGCAATGACCCGAAATTTGTTTTCAATGAATTGTATTCCCAACAAAAACAAGTCGCTTCTGAAAATAATTTAGCACTTAGATACACCATCGAAGGTAGATATAAAGGTTCACAAGGAACGGGAATTTCTCTGGGAGCGATTAATGTTCCACGTGGTTCTGTAAAAGTAACTGCCAATGGAGTTGTGCTTACAGAAGGCGTAGATTACACCGTAGATTATATGTTGGGCCAAGTTACCATTATCAATGAAATGGTAAAACAATCTGGTCAAGCCATCAACGTGAGTTTAGAAAACCAATTAACCTTTAACACCCAGAGAAAAAGATTTTTAGGATTAAATCTCGAAAGAAAATTTAATGAAAATCTTACCATTGGTGCAACTGTGGTGAATTATTCAGAAACACCACTCACTCAAAAAGTACAAACAGGTTTTGAAGCCGTGAATAACACGATGGCTGGTTTTAACCTAATGTACAATAACCAATCGCAGTTTTTAACCAGACTTACAGATAAAATTCCGTTTATAAATACAGAAGCACCATCTAATATTAATTTGAAATTAGAAGGAGCATATCTTATTCCAGGTCAAAATAAAGGAATTAATGATGAATCTTACATTGATGATTTTGAACAAACCACTTCTAAAATTTCATTAAAAGAACCTGCAGTTTGGAGTTTAGCATCAAAACCTGAAATCGGTTTCGGAAGTTCTAATAATAATGACTTAACCAATGGATACGGAAGAGGTCTACTTTCTTGGTACAATATAGACCCAAGATTCTACGGAGTTGGTGGAAAAGCACCAAATGGAATTAACGCTGAAGCACTTTCTAATCACGCTTCCAGAAGAGTTCAAATGATAGAACTCTTTAACAATAGAGATTTTGTAGCGGGTGAACAAACCTTCACCAATACTTTTGATATTACGTATTATCCTAAAGAAAGAGGTCCGTATAACTTAAATCAAAATGCAGAAATTCCATCACAAAGATGGGCTGGTTTAATGAGACCGATTACGGTTTCTAACTTCAGAAGCTCTAATATAGAATATGTAGAATTTTGGATGATGGATCCTTATGCAGACGGTAAAATGTTAGGAACTGCTCCTAAATTAATGTTGCAACTAGGAAACGTTTCAGAAGATATTTTGAAAGATGGAAAACTGCAATATGAAAATGGTTTGCCTACACCCAATACTCCAGCGAAAACTTCTTCTACCAATTGGGGAACTCAGCCAGACCAATTCCCAGTTTTATATGCTTTCGGTACAGAAAACGAAGAAAGAACAGCTCAAGATGTAGGTTTTGATGGTTTAGATAACGTAGCGGAAGCTACAGCTTTCAATACCAATTTTATCAATCCAGTAAAAAATGAGCCAGACCCAGCTGCAGATGATTTTGTGTTTTATCTTTCTAATCAGTTTCAGGGAGCATTAGCTTCATCTATGATTGAGCGTTATAAATATTTTAGAAATCCAGATGGAAATTCTCAGTCGAACTCTTTAGAAGTTTCTTCTCAAACTCCTGATGCAGAAGATGTAAATAAAGATTATAACCTAGACCAAAGCGAAAATTACAATCAGTATGATATTAATTTAGCACAAAGCGAATTGGTTTTAGGAAGAAATAATATTGTAGATGTAAAAGAAGTAGAAGTGAAATTCCAAAACGGACAAACTTCTAAAAATAAATGGTTCTTATTCAGAATTCCAGTTGCCAATTATAATTCTTCTACCGAAACTTCTGGTGCAGACCAAATCTTAAACAACGTAAGATTTGCCAGAATGATGCTTACTGGTTTTGATGAAACCGCTACGATTAGATTCGGAACATTAGACTTGGTAAGAAGCGAATGGAGAAAATATGGTAAAGGAATTGCTTCAAATAGAGTAGATGATCAGAACCAATTTGAAGGAACAGGAACTATAGATAATTCTAAATTTGATGTAGGAAGTGTAAACTTAGAAGAAAATGCATTGGGAACTCCACCTTATGTATTGCCTCCAGGAATTGAGAGACAAGTTCTCAGCGGAAATGCAGGTGCTCAAAGACAAAACGAAGCTTCTCTTTATATGAAAACCAACCTTCCGAATGGTGAAGCAAGAGGTGTTTTCAAAAATATCGCTTTAGATATGAGAAGATTCCAAAATTTAGAATTATTTGTTCACGCAGAAGATTTAATTGGCAAAGGTTCTAATCTTGATAAATCTGCGAAATTCTTCATCAGATTCGGTAGTGATGCTACAGATAACTACTATGAATATGAAGCTTCGCTGAAATATACCGCTCCGAATGCGACTTCTCCGCTTGATATTTGGCCAAATGAAAACACCGTGAGATTAGCGATTCAGGATTTTGTAGATTTAAAAATTTTGAGAGATAAAAATTCTACGGTAACCAACGAAAGATTTACTTCGGCAGATTTTGGTGATGAAAATAAAGCCTTCTACGTAAAAGGTAGACCAAGTTTAGGAAATATTACTACCATGATGATTGGGGTGAGAAATAATGATGAGGTAGATAAAAATCTTATTCTTTGGGTGAATGAAATTAGACTTTCAGGAATAGAAAATAAAGGTGGTTATGCAGGAAATGCAAATCTTAATTTCAATTTGGGAGATTTTGCTACCGTAAATGCGAGTGGAGCATATTCTACGATTGGTTTTGGTTTCATTAACCAAAAACCTGCGGAACGTTCACAAACCACCAACTCAGCTTTTGGTATCAATACGATGGTGAATGTAGATAAATTCTTACCAGAAAAATTAGGACTGAAGATTCCGGTGAATTATTCTTATTCTCAAACCATAGAAGATCCTAAGTACAATCCACTAAATGATGATGTGGAATTTAACAAAGATCCGAAGAAAGATGAACTGAAAAAAGTAGCAAGAACGTATACACAACAAAGAAGTATTGGGGTACTCAATATGAGAAAGGATAGAATGAATCCTAATAAAAAACCAAAATTCTATGACGTAGAAAACTTGTCTATCTCTTTAATTTATAATGATGATAAGTACAGAGATGTTTATACTAAAGACAATTACAGACAATATTTAAGAGGAAATATAGATTACAGTTTTAATTTTAAACCTTGGAATCTTAAGCCTTTTAATAAAATTGTAAGCGATACCGCGAAGTCTTATCCTTATCTGAAATGGGCAAAAGAAATTAACTTTAACATAGTTCCGACCAGAGTTTCTTTCAGAACAGAATTAGACAGAAATTACAATGAATTAGAATTTAGAAATATTGATGCGTTGCTCAATGGAAATTCTTCAGCGGATTTTGATGTGATTAAAAACCGAAATTTCTTCTTCGGATGGCAATATAACGTAGGATTTAATTTAACCAAATCCCTCAAATTAGATATTTCATCAGCAACCAGAACGATTAATGACCAGTTAGATATTCAAACCTTTGACAGAAGTTCTATTTTCCAAAACGTTTTCCAAAAAGGAAGACCAGTTCTTTATAACCATAGAATTCAGTTGAGTTACAGATTACCATTCGAAAATTTACCATATTTAGATTTTGTAAATACAGAAATTGGTTACGGTGTACAGTACAATTGGAGCGCTCGTTCTACAGCGATGGTAGATACTAATGGAATAAAACTGGGGAACTTGGCACAAAATACCAATAATATTAATGTAACTGGAGGTGCAGATTTTAATAGTTTCTTCAATAAGTTTAAATATTTTAGAAAAGTAAATGATAAAATGAATGCCAGAAAATCTGAAATAGATTCTCTGAATAATGTTTATACTCAGAATTTCTTGAAAAAAGGAAGGAAAAAAGCATTCAAATCTTATACTTTTAAAAATAAGTTGACGCCTACTCAAGCCTTTGCTTATGCTTTAACAGCGATAAAACAATTAGATTTTAATTATACCGAAAATAACGGAACCGTTTTACCGGGATTATTATCTTCTCCTAATTTCTATGGATATGGAAAAGGAATTGGCGGACCAACTTTTGGATTCTTATTGGGTTCTCAAGCAGACATTAGAAGATATGCCATTGAGAACAGTTGGATTTCTTCTTCGGAATACATGACGGAAGCTTATTCTCAGATGACTACCAGAAATCTTACGGGAAATATTCAGATTCAGCCAATCAATGATTTTAGAATAGATGTGAGCTTTACCAAAAATTACATGAAGAATTTAATGCATGGTAATTTTAATGTAGATGCGATTAGCAGTACGCCTCAGTTCGATTTTTCTTTTGCAAGTGAAATGATTACGTTTACCAATTCTAATATTCTCTTGAAAACAAGTTTTGGAAGCGATAATATTTACGAAAAAATCATAGAAAACACTAAGACGATTTCTCAAATGTATGGAACACCGCAAGCTGATGGTTATGCAGAACATTACAGCAAAGCCAATGCTTATGTTTTGATTCCAGCTTTCCAAGCAGCGATAGAAGGAAAGTCTCCAACGAAAAATAACAATTTAGAAAAATCTAAATTCCCAATGCCAAACTGGAGAATTACTTATTCGGGAATTAAAAACATACCTTTTATTAATAGTCAGTTTGCTAAGTTTGATATTCTTCATGCCTATACTTCTACTTATACCGCAACTGGAATTCAGAAAAGCGTAGACTATTATAATAAGAATGTAAATCCGGGAGCTCCTCAATATGATATTAATAATGATGTGTACAATCCATATACATTTAACACGATTGGTTATGTAGAAGATTTCTCTCCACTTTTAGGAGCAGATGTTACCATGAGAAATAATATGCAGTTCCGTTTACAATATAATAAGAACAGAATGTATACACTCGGTTTGGTAAATCATACTTTAACCGAAGATTTAGGTTCTGAATATGTTTTTGGTTTTGGATATATTTTAAAAGATTTAAAAATCAAAGTTAGATATCAAGGAAAAGAAAAAAATCTGAAAAGTGATTTAAATGTAAGAGCGGATTTTTCATTGAGAGATAATCAAACCAGAATTACCAATATATTATTAGATGATTCACAGATTACCGGAGGTCAAAGATTAATGAGCGTAAAAGTTTCGGCAGATTATAACATCTCTCAGAACTTTAATCTAAGATTTTTCTATGATCAATTAATGACCAAGTATAAAATTTCTACAGCATTTCCACTTTCTACGGTGAGAGCTGGTATTACTGCTACCTTTAATTTTGGAGGAGGTCAAGGTTTCTAAATGCACATATAATATATATAGTATATAATATAGAATAGAATCAAATTTATTTGGTTCTATTTTTTTTTAGAAAAAACTTTTTTGCAACCTCCATATAATTTCATTAATTTTGGGAAAAATAAATTTAGAAATGAACACACCATCAGAATTAAAGTACACCAAAGATCACGAATGGGTTAAACTAGAAGGAAACGTAGCTACAGTTGGAATCACTGATTTTGCTCAAAGCGAATTAGGAGACATCGTTTTTGTAGATGTAGATACTGTAGATGATGATTTAAATGCGGGAGAAGTATTCGGTAGCGTAGAAGCTGTAAAAACTGTTTCAGATTTATATTTACCAGTTTCAGGTAAAGTAATAGAGTTTAATGAAGAGTTAGAAGGTGAACCAGAATTGGTAAACACAGACCCATACGGAAAAGGATGGATTGTAAAAGTAGAACTTTCAGAAGGTGCAGACCAATCAGAATTGCTAACTGCTGAACAGTACCAAGAACTCATTGGATAAGATAACTCACATATTTAGATATTACGTATTGCCCATTTATTGGGCAATACTCACATATATGCTCCTCAAACCAGGAGTAGAAAACAAAGAATATTGGTTTATGTTCTCAGGGATTGATAAAATACTACACATGTCAATATTCGCCTTATTAGGATTTGTTTTCAGAATAAGTTTTCCTAGAATGCGATTCTTTACCTTTTTCTTAATCATGTTTATATATGGATTAGGTACAGAAATACTACAGAGAGAAATGCATTTAGGAAGAAGTATGGAATTGTTAGACCTTGTTGCAGATTTATTAGGAGTGTTGATGGGATATTTTATATATCAAAAAATAAAAAACTATTACTTCTAAATTCATATAATCCCTAATGATGTTTAGGATTTATAGTATAAATAATACTAAACAAAGCGTATTTTCTTATTGTGGATAACTTTGAAAATGAGTGTAAGTTGTTTGTTATCAGAATAATGTTTTCCCCAATTTAAACAACTGTATAAGTTTTTGTGTAAAATATTTGCATTGTATAGAATTATCGTCATACTTTTGCAATCCGAAACAACGGGAAAGCGCAGGAGTTAATTAAGGAAGGAAAGACGAGACGAGAACAAAAAAATATTTGAAAAAATATTTGGAAGTTTGAAAAAAAGAGTTACCTTTGCAGTCCCTTAAATGAGGGAGCGCAGAAGAGTAAAGTTTTTTTTGAGAGGGATACATTAAGTTAAGCTAACATAGTAAATAGTGCGACTGACGGTCTTGAAAAAAAAATATCAAAAAAAGTTTTGTTGATTAAAAAATAATTAATACTTTTGCAC